>Ga0209749_1000006_pt1 | contig 610510 bp, 446 predicted proteins | sample EPASupsiteSAE347_FD_187267 | JGI IMG/M metagenome (GOLD analysis project Ga0209749, IMG submission 187267) | Bioremediated contaminated groundwater from EPA Superfund site, New Mexico - Sample SAE3-47 (SPAdes) (version 2) | ecosystem: Environmental > Aquatic > Deep subsurface > Groundwater >... | reverse complement strand
GGAACACCATCGCTATGTCGCGGTCCTTGGGCGGCACCTCGTTGATCACCCGCTCCCCGATCCTGACCTTCCCGCGCGTGATCTCCTCCAGCCCGGCGATCATGCGCAGGGTGGTTGACTTCCCGCAACCCGACGGACCCACAAAAATGATGAACTCCTTGTCGCGGATGTTAAGGTTAAAGTCCTTCACCGCCGTGACGTTCCCGGGATATATTTTCCAGACATTCTCCAGTGTTACTCCAGCCATTTTTATTTTCCTTTCTGAAAGTAGTCAGAAGCCAGGATTCAGAATCTTATTCTGACTACTGACTACTGTCTTCCTCTTATAATTACTTCTCCGAAGGCACCACTATTCCGCGCATGATAATGTTCTGGCAGAACAGGAAAATCAGGAAGGTCGGGATGGCGGCGATGATCAGCGAGGCATACATCACCGCCTGGCCGCTGATTTGCTGGAGCTGGTAAAGCCAGACCATCAAAGTCCACATCTTCTGATCCTGACACACCACGAACGCGAACATGAAATTGGAATAAGCCCCCGTGAACGCCGCGAGCGCGATCACCGCCAGGATCGGCTTGGAAAGGCTCATGGTCAACTGCCAGAACATCGTCCATTCGCTCGCGCCATCCAGCTGGGCGCTCTCGTACAGTTCCCGCGGAATGGAGTCAAAGAACCCCTTCAACAGGAAAATGGAGTAACCATGGGCCATACCGGGCAGAATCAGGGCCGCAAAAGTGTTCAAGAAATGCAGGCGGCGGAGCATCAGGAAATTGGGAATCCCCGTGACCATGGCGGGAAAAGCCATGGTGGCCATCAGGAACAGCAGGATCTTGTAGGTTGCCGGCATTTTGTACCGCGAGAGCGCGTAGGCCGCCAACGGGTTGACCAGCAGGGCGATCAGCACGGCCAAGGTGCAGTAAATCACCGTGTTGACGATCCCGCGCCCGTGGAACAGCATGTATTCCGCCACGGTCTTGTAATTGCGCGTGACGAAATCCCACTTTACATCATTTTTATGATTGAGAAACCAACGGTAGTGCAACTCGCGCTGGGGTGGAATAATCTCATTATACGCGCTGAAATTGGTCTTCAATTTTCCGTTCAACCCGTCAAGGTTTTTATATTTCGCCTGCAAATAATCGCGGAACAGCCATTCCACGCTGAAAATGTGCAACGACTCAACCGGCGCCTTGTGCACGATGCCGGTATCGGGATCCTTCCACCCCATGACAAATCCTTCCCAATCGCTCAGGATCAACCCGGATAACGGCGGCTCGCCGATCAACGGAACCTCATCAAAGGTTTTATATTTGGTCCCATAATGCCGGTTGAGAACGGCTGTTTTTTCGTGCTTAGCCTGGAGATACGCGTGATAGGCCGGAGACGCCGAATCATCCACCCTGATCCACTGGAGCGCAATCGTGCTCCGCACAAAATCCTCCCAGTCATTCTTTTCGGACACATTTTTAACTTCGCGCCAGGAACGCGCCAGGTGCACCTGGTCCCATGAGGCATAATCCGTTCCATGCTTCTTGTTGTAGCTCGCAATATCCTGGGTATAAAGCGATTTTAAATACATTTTCTTATAGAAACTATCTATTGAAAAATAATAACGCCATTCCAGGGGAAGAGTCTTTTTAAAATCGTCCAATGCCGCCGCATAGGCCGACGCATCCGGCTTGTTCCGGCGCATCAGGCAGATTAACGGACGGCAGACCAGCGCGTTCCACCCGATAAATTCCGTCCCCAAAACGCGGTTGATATCCGTTATCTCCTGTCCGTATTTTTTCTGAAGAACGGACTTGAACGCCCGCAAAGCGGAGGGCTGGGCCCGCGAGTACGGGGCGTCAAGGTACCCGGTAAACCACGCATAATCCGGCAGTGATTGAGTGGTCAAAAAATCACGCCATTCATCCGTCAATTTGTCATTCACGTTCACCGGCATCGGCAGAACTTCAAAACTGACGTCATCCTTGTCATAAGTCATATTTTCGTCCAGGACGTTTTCATTAAACAGGGCCTCGACATGCTTCCGGTAAAGCCAAAGATCGTCGCGCAGGAAACGCGGCACCGCCTCGAAATACTTGATATCCACCGCGCTCTTGGTGCTTCCGGACACCATCAGCATGAAGGGATAAATCATGGTGACCGCCCCGATGACCAAGAAGACGTACATGCCCCCGAAGAGCAGTTTGGTCTTAAGCGATTTCCGGCCTATTTTTGATACGATTGGCATCTTGATAAATTTTCGATTTTTCCGCCAGAGGCGGACCAGCCCTAGGCTGGAGATTTGCGATTTTAGATTTACTTTGCGACTATGTGCCTTCTGCCTTTGTGCCTTTCCTCACTTGTTCCCCGTCGTCTTGAATTCAAGCCGCGACAGAATCCTGAGTTGATGCACCGTGAAACCGATCAGCATGAAGCCCAGCACCCACGCCATGGCCGACGCCGGCCCGAATTTCAAATACATATAGGCCTTGTAAAAGATGTGCAATCCCGCGACTTCCGTGCCGCTGGTACCGCCCGTCATCGCCAGGATATAGGCCTCGCTCTGCCAGGAGGCGATAAATATGCCGATAAACTGGATGATCAGGAGAGGTTTTAAAATGGGAATCACAACAAACAGGATTTTGTCAATAAAGGAAGCCCCGTCAATATCCGCCGCCTCATAAAAATCCTCCGCGATCCCCTTCAAGGCCGCCAGATATATCAGACAACCGGGGCCCATTCCCGCCCAGACCATCGGCAGGACGCAGCAGAACATGGCCGACTTGGGATCCAGGAGCCAGCGGTAAGGCTCCTGGGCTTTCTTAAACAAGGCCAGATACCACGGCACGCCCTCCTGCATGAACATCGGCCACGCAAAGCTGAAGAAAAACAGGAACAGCGCCACCCCGGCCAGGAAACACATGCCGCCGGTCACATATTTATCGTGCACAAAAAGACGTTTCGCAAAAAAGAATAATATCAGGAAAAATATCCCCCCTAAAATTATATATCCGATGGCGGGGACCGAAAGCATCACGGCGTTCAACACGCCGTATTCCGTCGGTTCATAAAACGACTGCCAGAGATAAATGACCACCAAGCCGCTGATCACCGCCGGCAGATAATATATCGTGCGGAAAAAAATCTTTCCGCGCGGAATTTCATGAAGCAGCACGGCCAAAATGACGGGCGGCAGAAACGTCAGGCTGATCACCAGGAAAGAATAACGCGCCGAGTTCCACACCGCCACCCACCACAACCTGTCCCAGAGCACCGACCCGAAATTGTCAACGCCGACCCACGGCGAACCGCCCATGATGCGGTAGTCCTGGAATGCCAGCAACGACCCCATCCCCAGCGGCAGATATTGCCAGAAGAAAATGGTCAGCAGGGCCGGGAACAGCAGGATATACGCCCAGAGATATTTTTTGAATCCCCACCCCGGGGGCTTTTCGCCCGCAATACCCGGCGCCGCGAAAACCTTGGCGATCTTGCGAAAAACAAGCGTGAATCCGGCGATGATCATTGCCAGCACGAGAAAAGCGGTGATGCGCCGTTTCAGCATCTCGCGCGGCGGAATTTTGCCGATCATTTTTTCATTCGTTTCTTTCACCGCGTCATCCAAAAGCCCCTTCAACTGGCGGTAGCGCTCCTCCTTGTCGTTGGAAAGCGTCCCGGCAATGGACATTGATTCCGCTTTTTCCAACGGCGCATTGATTTGATTATACACCAGCGAGCAATTCCGGCCGTATGGCTCGGGCCGGCCGTATTCCACGGCAATTCTACGGCATTCTTCCCAACCCGGCGGAACAAACCGAATGATATCATCATACCCGAATATCCGCAAATAGAGCGGATCAATAAACCGTCCCAATCCGGCTTCAACCATGACCCGCGTCTGGATGCCCATCGCTTCCTTGCTGCCGGTAAAACGCAAATACTCCCAGGCGGCGTCCCGAATGACGGGATCCTTCACGCCCGCAAAAATCCCCTGCAGGCTCGCATTTAATTCGCTGCCGCGCAATCCGTCCGGCCCCTTGGGCATGGCCACTATGCCGAGCAGGTCCGGATTAATCCCTGAAAAATTTTTTTCATAAATAAAACTGATACAGAAGGCAATCTGCCCCAATTGCCATTTTTGACCGCCTTCCGCCTCCTTGCAAACGTATCCATATCTTTTCCGCCCGTTCTTGTCCGTCCAGGGCTCCGCGCAAAGCCGGGTGTAAAAATCCAAGGCGCTGACCGCGGCCGGCGTGTCAAATACCGCGCTCCACTCCTTCTTTTTCGGGTCATAACTCATCACGTCCCCGCCGGCCGACCATAGAAAATTCATCCATTGCAGACCCTGGTAAAAACCGCGCGAAAGAAGTATCCCGGCGGTCCCCTCCTCGGGATTCGTGACCTTGCGGCAAATCTCAAAAAAATCATTCCAAGTCCAATCGTTACTCGGATATGGGATCCCGTGGGCGGCCAGAATGTCTTTCCGGTAAAGCATGGCCTTCCAGATAAGACCGGTCTTCGGTATCGCCCAGACGTGCGTCTGGCCATCCGGACCATCGCGCTTGATCACCGGCCATATTTTCGGATGGATGCAAAAATCAAGTTCCTCCTTGGATATGCTCGCCAGATAATTGTCTCCCGGAAGATCAAGCGGATAAAGGAAATTTTGCTGGATGGATGTATCCGACGTGCGAAAAGCGGCCCCCATAACGTCCGGGGCAACACCGCCGGCGATGGCCATGAGCCCCCCGGCGCCCTGCCCCATGCCGGGAATGGAGATGCCGGAAAAACTACTCAGTTCAATTTCAACCTTGTCCCAGTTTTTCTTTCCATATTTTTTGGGATTCGCCCGGTATTTATCCCGGTAGCGAGCGGCAAAAATCTCCGGAAAACGGCGTTTGAACTCCTTGAGAATCTTCGCATCGGCCTTGACCGAGGGATTCGGATCCACGGGATCCGGCAGACCACTCAAGGTGAGATGAATAATCGTCCGGTCGCCTTTCTCCTCAACAAACCCGACGGCCGAGGCCGCGACCACGGAGAACACAACCGCAAACAAACATGCAATTATTTTTTTTATCACCTTATCCATGCTTCCTGATACTTTTGCCGGCAAATCACACATCGTTCTCCTTCGCCCGGATAGCTTCCGTCTCCGCCAAGGCTACGCCGGACACAGGCCGGAGGATTTCGCAAAGCCTCACTGTCCTCTCTTTTTCCATCCCGCTTCCCATTCCGATATCTTTTCAATCCCGCCCGGCGCGCCGAATAACCGGAAATGCATTTTTCCGGCAGACGCCCCTTCCTTTAAATAAAAGATTCGATAATTGAAGTCCTGTGTTTTCACCGATATTTTTTCCAGGCCCGGGATATCAAAGAATGTGGCAATAATATGACGGGAAGCCTTGTCCTCAACCGCCAGCCATGGTTGGGCGATTTCATCCGGCTTGTAATCTTTGCCGCGATTTTCCCATTTCATCTCCATGACCCCGTTCTTTAATGGAACATGCATGGCGTTTTGTTTGTATATCCCATCCGTTCCAATCCGCGACATAAGATAAAATGAATCTTTCTTGGTCAGCTTTACCCCGCTGCCGTCATAGCTCACATCCACGTATTCCTGCCCGGCTTTAATGGACGCCGTCAGGCTGATCTCCCCGCAGGCAAGTGTAAATTGCCCCGCTTCCATGCTTTTAAGCGTCCAGCCCTCTTTCCGGTTATACCAGGTCAACCCGAACGGATAATCATCCGGGCTCAACAGCTCCATCCCCGTCCGGCGCACGATCAGATTATGCAGAACGCCGCTGGAAATCATAAACCTGGCAATCAAATACTCGTTTTCCAGGCAGGCAAATTCAATATCCGAAACTGAAGGCGAACTGTTGGTGATCCGCCCCCTTCCGGTCTCACGATAGGCCGCCGTGCCGGTTGTGGCGCGTAACGGCAGCACCCATTCGCGTTTCAATCCTCCGGCAAAATTTCCGCGCACGATCACTTTCCCCATTTCGGTTATATTTTGGGTTTGCGGAGCCTTGACGGTGAAAACAAATGTATGCTCTTTTGCGCCGTCCAATATCCATTGATCCGTATTCTTCTCGAATACAAAGCTAGTAAATCCGTCAAGCTCAACACTGAGCGTGCCCGTGGCCTTATCATCGCGCAGAACGGTCTTTACCTCCACCTTTACCGGCGCATCCGGCTTGACATAAAGACGTCCGCCGTTATCAGGATTCAGCGTGATTACGACCGGCTCAAGCACCCGCAACTCCAATCCCATGGATTCCGCGAGTGTTCCGTCCGGAGCAAGCGCCGTTGTTTTCAAGCTGAAATAGCCGACCTTGACATCGGTCGCCACCGGGATGGAAAGATCGGCGGTTTTGGTCTCGCCCGGGCGAAGTTCATAGGCGACCGGCGCGGGAGGCTCCTTGCAGAGGCCATCCTCATCCTTCAGGCTCAATTCGCCCTTGATCGGCTTATCCGAGGCGTTCAAAAGCGTCATTTTGACATTGACGCTCGTTGTCCCCTGGACTATTTCCCGGTTTTCCAATTCCAAGCCGGCAAGCGGTTTATAGCCCGGCGACAGAACCACCGCGGCCCAGTCGTCAATCCTGCCGATCGTGAACCGGGCTGATTTCTCCGCCCCTGTTTTTACGATCTCCACCGGCAATTCTTCCGGCACGGCCGTGAGCCGTTCGCCGGCCGCTTTCATGTTCGGCATGAGGAAACATTTTACCCTGTCCGGAAAGTTTTCCGGCAACCTGACGAGTACCACGGCATTCGTTATCGGCGCATGGAAATCAGCCGGCCAGGCGCCGCCATTTTGTGGATATTTTTCCATATCCCATTCAAATCCTTTCAGACTCTGGCCTTGTTTGACCAACCGATTGGCAATACCCACCCAAATATCAGAACCGGCGGTGAATGACTTGGCATAGACCAACCCGGGTGTTTCGTGTCCTTGCACCATGACATAGGACGACGACTGCCGCGCCGCCAGAAATTTTTGAATCCAGGAAGCAATCCGCCGTTGCGGCTGGAGACCGGCCGTCGTCTCAACTTTTAACAGGTCGCCCCCGTCCCCGCCAAAAGCATTATCGCGCAAGGCCGCTTGAACAGCGTCGTCTTTCCCCACGTTGGCAAAATCCTCGGACCAAGTCTCCTGGTAAGGAACGCCGACTTCCCATCCCAGGAAAAGAATCTTCCCGTCCCCCGAAATTGCCGCCGACACTTCATTAGTCTGTCCCGCCGCTATCAGCGCCAAAATCTTGTCGTCCGGCTTGACCTCTATCGGGCAGACATTTTTGGCGTTCAACACGGCGATTTCAACCCCATCGGCAACAACAGCTTTACACGGAACCGGTTTGCCGAAACGTCCCGACGGCAGGAAAACATTCGTTGCCGCAATTTCGTTCCATTCATTCTTTTCAAACGCCCCCGGCATAAGAATCACCGCGCCGCCTTCCTGGACATATTTATTGACGGCCGTAACCATTTCATCCGACGCAAGTTGCATTTCGGACCCGATAATGACGGCCTGGAAACGTTTCAACGGCATATAATTATGTTCGGATACTATCTCAAAATCAACGCTCAGATCAGTGAGAATTTCCATCATTCCGGCTATGCCGTTGCCATTCCCGCCGGCAATCGTAACTTTTTGATCGCCGACAAGATAGCCGACCTGCGGCGGCCGGCGTTTTGAAACAAAATAAGTGTCGCCCAGGTAATGTTCAAGCTGAATGATTGACTTGGCCGGAGTGTATTGCGGCTCGCGGCGGCGGTATCCGTCACCACTGTCGGCCGGGCCGCGATAATGACCATCACTGTTCTTCCCCGCAACACATACATAAGAAAGACCATTGCGGCTCGCATCCAGGAAATGCATGAACCGGGTGAAAGAAGGACTGCAGCCCGGCGGCATGCACAAGGCGGCGCCGGCCTTGCCGGACCATTCGGCAACGTCGCGGAGAACCAGGAAATTAAATCCGAGGGAATAGCCGATCCCGTGCCGCATGAGAACATCCATATAGGGCGGCTCAATCCACCAGGAAGCGGCGGCAACCTGATATGGCCAGTAATCCATGGAGTTGATGATTATATGATTTGGATCAACTTCCTTGATCGCCTGGTAGCAGACGCGCAACAGATCGGTGTAGGCCCAGCGCCGGAACAACTGCCAGTCGGCCCAACGCCGGCCGGTTTGCTCCCCGGGCTTGGGCGGGACAATATCTTCCTTGCCGGCGTATTTCGTTCCCCAGGCCGCGTTGAGTTTCTCCAGGCTGCCGTATTGCGTCATCATCCTGTCCCGGAAGACATTCACGGAAGCCGCCTCATACCCGCCGAATCCGGGATAAGAAAACTCGTCATTTAAATAATAGCCCAGGAAATACGGCTTGTCCTTGCAATGTTTGCCCAGGTCCCTGAGCGCCTTTACCAATGCCGTGCGGTACCCCTCATGCGTGAAACTGGGATACGCCCGGTGCACTTCGCTCCCATCAGGCCCTTTCATTTCCGCCGAGGGATCAGTCTTGGCATAACCCCAGTTGCCGCCAAACTGCGCGATACAAGGCGTGACCACTGAATAAATTCCATGTTTGGCCGCCAGTTCAATTTCCTCGTCAATTTTTGAAAAATCCTGTTGCTCAACAGGCTTAATGGCCGCCGCCCCGATATAATGAGACGTTCCTCCCATGCGCGACCAGTAATGAAAGAATTCATCGTTCGGCTCGGCGCTCCACGTAAAATCCATGATGAGCGGGAAAGGCTTGCCGTCGGCATAGACGACGCTGTCTTTTACCTTGAACTCCCGCGCATAAGCCGCCGGGGCGCCCCGGGTGTCTAAACTGGACATCGCATACATGCCGATGATTGTTCCTAACGCCAGCATCAATTTTAACCGTTTCATTTAATTGCTCCTATGTTGTCGGCGCCCGTAAACCAGAGCCTGGACTTAAATTGACCCGACTATGACAAAACAATTTGAAAAGCCAAGTTTTATGACATGACGTTTTTTACGATTGACCTGACATTTTTTACGATTTTAATTATTTATTCGCCCTTAAATAATCCTTAAATACGCGGACATCTCTCATTGCCCGCCGTCTTTCGGCATCTTTTCCCATTCCGATATTTTCTCAATCCCGCCCTGCGCGCCGAATAACCGGAAATGTATCTTTCCAGCGGTCGCCCCTTCCTTTAAATAAAAAGTTTCATAATTGAATCCATTCAGTCCCGGTCCAAGCGATATTTTCTCCAGGTTCGGCACATCAAAGAATGTGGCGAGGATATGACGGGAAGCCTTATCCTCAACCGCCAGCCATGATCCGGCGATTTCCTCCGCCTTGTATTCCTTATGACCGCCATTCCATTTCAATTCCCGGACCTTGTCTTTTAAAGGAACATACATGACATTATCCTTGAATATTCCATCCTTTGCTATGCGCGACATCAGGTAGAAAGTATCCTTGTTCGTCAATTTTATCCCCTTGGCATCATAGCTCACGTCCAGGAATTCACATCCGGCTTTAAGATTTGCCGTCATGCTGACCGCCCCGGATGAAAGCGTAATTTCCCCCGCTTCCATCTTCTTGATCGTCCCGCCGGTTCGCCGGTTATACCAGGTCAACCCAATCGGGTATTTATCCGGGCTCAAGAGTTCCATTCCCGTCCGGCGCACGATCAAGTTGTGCAAAACACCGGTGGCGACCACAAACCTGGCAATCAAATGCTCGTTCTCCAGGCAGATAAACTCAGCGTCACGATAGGCCGTCGTTCCGGCGGTAACGCGCAAGGATTGCGACCATTCACGTTTCAATCCGCCGGCAACATTTCCGCGCACCATCACCTTGCCCGCCTCGGTTATATTGTTAGTCTGTGGAGTCTTGACGGTGAATATAAATGTATGTTCCTTCGCGCCATCCAGCGTCCATTCTTCCTTGTTCTTTTCAAACGCAAAATTTGTGAATCCTTCAAGTTCAACGCCGATCACGCCCTTGATTTTGTCATCGCGCAGAACAGCCTTTATTTCCAACTGCGCCGGCGCATCCGGCTTGACATAAAGATATCCGCTATCAGGCTTCAGCGTGATTACAACCGGCTCAACCACCCGCAACTCCAATCCCATGGATTCGGCGACAGTCCCGTCAGGACCAAGCGCGGTTGTTTTCAAACTGTAATAGCCGACCTTGACATCGGCTGCCACCGGGATGGAAAGATCGGCGGGTTTGATCTCGCCCGGACGAAGTTCATAGGCGACCGGCGCGGGAGGCTCCTTGCAGAGGCCATCCTCATCCTTCAGGCTCAATTCGCCCTTGATCGTCTTGTCCGAGGCGTTCAAAAGCGTCATTTTGACATTGACGCTTGTTGTCCCCTGGACTATTTCCCGGCGTTCCAATTCCAGGCCGGCCAGCGGTTTGTAGCCCGGCGACAGAACCACCGCGGCCCAGTCGTCAATCCTGCCGATCGTAAACCGGGCTGATTTTTCATTCCCCGTTTTTACGATCTCCACCGGCAATTCTTCCGGCACGGCTGTAATCCGTTCGCCGGTCACCTTCATGTTCGGCATGAGGAAACATTTTACCTTGTCCGGAAAGTTTTCCGGCAACCTGACGAATACCTCGGCATTCGTTATCGGCACATGGAAGTCAGCCGGCCAGGCGCCGCCCTTGTCAGGATATTTCTCAATATCCCATTGGCTTCCCGCAAGATTCTGTCCCGGTTTGACCACCCGATTGGCAATGCCCGCCCAAACATCAGAACCGGCCGTGAATGATTTGGCATGGACCAATCCGGGTGTTTCGTATCCTTTCACAATGACATAGGGCGCCGCCGGCCGCGCCGCCAGAAAGTCCTTTATCCAGGCGGCAATCCGGCGTTGCGGCTGGAGACCGACCGCTGTCTCAACTTTTAACAGATTCCCAGCGTCAGCTCCAAAAGCATTTACGCGCAACGCCGCTTGAGCATCATCGTCTTTCCCCACGTTGGCAAAATCCTCCGCCCAGCTCTGTTTGTAGGGAATGCCGGCGTCCCATCCAAGGAAAAGCGTCTTTCCATCGCCCGAAATTATCGCGGCCGCTTCATTGGTCTGCCCCGCCGCCATCCGCGCCAAAATCTTGTCGTCCGGCTTGACTCCCACCGGGCAGACACTCTTGGCGTTCATCACCGGGATTTCAACCCCATCGGCAACAACAGCTTTGCATGAAACCGGTTTGCCGAAACGTCCCGACGGCAGGAAAATATTCGTTGCCGCAATTTCATTCCATTCATTCTTTTCAAACGCCCCGGGCATAAGAATCACCGCACCCCCATCCTGGACATATTTATTGATTGCCGACACCATTTCATCCGATGCCAGTTTCATCTCGGGCCCGATGATGACGGCCTGGAAACGTTTAAGCGGCACATAATTATGTTCGGATACCACCTCAAAATCAACGTTCAGATCAGTTAGCATCTCCATCATTCCGGCTATGCCGTCCCCATTGCCGCCGGCAACGGTAACCTTTTGATCGCCCACCAAATATGCAACCTGCGGCGGACGGCGTTTTGAGGTGAGATAAGTGTCGCCCAGATAATGTTGAAGCTGAATGATGGACTTGGCCGGAGTGTATTGCGGCTCGCGGCGGCGGTAGGCATCATCGCTGTCGGCCGGACCGCGATAATGACCGGCCGTGGCGCTTCCCGCAACACAGACATAAGAAAGCCCGACCCGGCTCGCATCCAGGAGATGCATGAACCGGGTGAAAGAAGGACTGCCTCCCGGCGGCATGCACAAGGCCGCCCCGGCCTTGCCGGACCATTCGGCAATGTCGCGGATAACCAGGAAGTTAAATCCAATGGAATAGCCGATCCCATGCCGCATCAGAACGTCCATTTGGGGCGGCTCCTTCCACCATGAAGCCGCGGAACCCTGATATGGCCAGAATGACATGGAGTTGATGACAAGATGGTTGGGATCAACCTCCTTAATCGCCTGATAACACACCCGCAGCAGATCGTTATAGGCCCAATGACGAAACAACTGCCAGTCGGCCCAACGCCGGCCGGTTTGCTCGCCGGGCTTGGGCGGGAGAACATCTTCCTTGCCGGCAAATTTCGTTCCCCAGGCCGCATTAAGTTTCTCCAGACTGCCGTATTGCGTCATCATCCTGTCCCGGAAGACATTCACGGAAGCCGCCTCATACCCGCCGAATCCGGGATAAGAAAACTCGTCATTCAAATAATAGCCCAGGAAATACGGCTTGTCCTTGCAATGTTTTCCCAGGTCCCTGAGCGCCTTTGCCAATGCCGCGCGGTACCCCTCATGCGTGAAACTGGGATACGGACGGCCGACTTCGCTGCCGTCGGGGCCTTTCATCGCCGCATCGGCGTGAGTCCTGGCATACCCACCGCCAAACGTCTCTGCAATATGGGGCGTGACCACCGAATAAATTCCGTATTTGGCCGCCAGGTCAATTTCCTTGTCAATTTTCGTAAAATCCTGTTTCTCAACCGGGCGAATGGCGGCGTCCCCAATATAATGACACGTTCCGCCCATGCGCGACCAGTAATGAAAAAAGTCATCATTCTGTTCCGGGCCCCATGAGAAATCCATGATAAGCGGAAACGGCTTGCCGTCGGCATAGACAACACTGTCTTTTACCTTGAACTCCCGCGCATAATTCGTCTGGATGTTCTGGGCATTTATATTGGATACCGTCTGTAGGCAGACAATAATTCCAACCGTCAATATCAGTTTAAACTGTTTCATTTTACCTTCCTCCTGTCGGTTCATTTCATAATCCGCATCAATTCATTGACGGCCTTAATTGTCCCTTCCCGGTCGCTCCCGCCCGCCAGGATGGCGTCCCGGCCCTTGTCAGTGGCGTCATAGGAAAAATGATTTATGCTTTCCACCAATTGAATTATGCCGCGGCCTTTCCCGGGATATTTTTCACTCACTATTTCCGGCACCTTGTTGAACACGTAGTTTCCCGCCGTCTCCAGATGTTTTACTACGTTATTCTCCGAGGCGTTGCCGATCAGGATCAAACTGGAGTCATCATCAATCACCACATGAGAATATTTCTCCAGCTCATATCCGTCATCCATCAAATTACCCTCAAGCACCTTGGTCTTAATCTCACTATCCTTGACCACCGCCACCGTTAATCCTTTCTTCGCCAATACTTGGCTTAATTCCTCGGCCAACTTCATCGCCTCTTCATCAGCTTCATGCCCCACAACAATCTTCAACGGTTTCTTCAATTCTATATACGAGCGCAAAGCGTCTTTCGTTGCATTTACCCAGACATCAACTCCCGCCGGACGCACCAGCCAGACCTTGCTCATATATTTTCCCACATCTCCCGTAAACCCGTTCTGGCCCAAGTCCTTTCCGCTGATTTTTTCCGTCGCATATTTCGCCTTGGCTCCTTCCGGATCGGGTTTCATGTGATTATTCCCATCTTTTCCCTTCTCAAACGTAAATTTTTCGCCACTTATATCCACCACCTCGTATTCCCCATTCGGTATTTGATTGACCTTTATCTTCAACTTCTGCCCCTGATCGTCGAAGTTATTCACCCCGACCAGCCAGTATCCTTCCCCTTCCAGCAGCCCCGGGATTACCTTCCGACGGTCGGCCATTCCTTCAATGTCCACGCGCTTTTCAATCCCGGCTGATTTCAATATACCCTCAACCAGTTGAGCGAAACGCTCATGTTCGTCAAAACTTTGATAATAGGTCAATCCAAGATACCCGCCAAAGTACCAGGCCTTGCCGTTCGTCCCCTTCACTAATACGGGCTGGCCGTCTTCGGTCGTAGCCACGACTTCCCCGCCGGTTGATTCAAGTTTGACGCCATAATAACGGTTGGTCATCACCATTCCGGCCTTGTATCCATTTATCTCTGTTTTGACCACTATCCCCTTTTGTTCAATTATTTTCTCGTTATCTATCCTGGCCCCACAAAGTTCGCTCAACCCGAAGCCGGGTGATATCTCGTTGACGGACTTGTCTTTCTGAAAATTAACACTGTCCCATGTGCCGCCTTCCGGATAGAACAGCACTGTGCCGCCTTTCTTGACATACTCCTTGATCTTTTCCGCCGTCTTCCGGCTCATCACGTTGGCCTGGTAACCGACGATCAATACCTTGTACTTGAAAATATCATCAATGATCCGTTCCTCAACACAGTCAAACTTCAGATGCATATTGTCAAATAGACTGCCCAACATGTAAAAATCCTGGCCGGCATTGTTCACCCATGACTGGATAAGTTTTTTAGTCCCAGCCAGTTTGCCTTTTGGATCGTGCCCGATCATCCGCGAGGCGGTTGTCATCAACACCGCCACGTCCGATTTCGGCACGCTGGCCGGCAGAACAAGCGAGGCATTTCGCATCACCCACTGCTGGGCTCGCGCAATCTTCATTGTCCGTTCCTCAATCACCACGTCCGCGGTTCCAGCGCTGTCGTAATGGACGTCAGGCCGTCCCATACATGCCTTGCCACCGGATTTTATCCATTTATTATTATAATGGATAAAATGGAAATCACCGCCGTAGTGCAGATCATACATTTCCCAATGAATGGCTTTATTACCATTGAATACCATCTGCATGATATACGGATGCGCCGCGTTACCTTTCAAATCCAACAGATTATGCCAGTCGTTGGTCTTGTTCCATTGCCTGAATTCACACTGTGCAAAACAAATATCCGCCTCCATCGCCTTACCATACGTCCGACACGATGAACGGCCAAGATGCGCCATGGCGGCATAAGTCGCGCTGTATTCCCGCGACACGTCCGTCCATTCCGTCAAGGCCCAATTATCAATATCATGCGTCCAATATCCGGAACTCGCCCCGATATCGCCATACGTTTTCTGGCCCAGCACAAGCTGGTCCGGCGCCGCTCCCTTGAATGCCTCGTACATGATCATAGCGCATTTCACCGTCTCCTCGGCACGCCATAACTGAAAATTAGCGAAACTTGCCGTCTGTTCCTTGTATTCCGGGAATTTTACATCCTCAAACTTCTTACAATCCAATCCCCACTCCTCGTTGAGTTTTCCGATCGCGCCATATTTCTTTTCCAGCCATGTCCGGTATCGTTTCAGGTCTTCCGGCCCCTGGGGAATCAGCTTCTTATTGCCCTGTGACACCCGCCAGCCCATTTCCTCCCATAAACTCGCGCCAAAAACCCCCGGATGATCCTTGAATTCCCGCCCCAGCACGGTATGACTCTGCTTTAAATATTCCTGGTACAGCGGTGCGGCATGGTCGGGAAACAAATTATTACCATCAGGAACTTTTGCGGTCGTTCCATCCGCATACTGCGCAATTACCCCGGGAAAATTATCAGGAAGATAAGCGCTGGTCAGCCCATACGGCTCCAGGCAATACAACATCGTCAGGATACCCTGATCATAATTTAACCGGGTCTCGTTTAAAAGCATTCCGATTTCCCACGGCTGGGGACGATATTTATCCCACCCATCCTTTAACCAGATCGGCAGACCGAATATTTCCCGGGACGGACCGGCGCCGGCGCCCGACATCCTTACGTTGATCAACCCGTAATAATTATAAATCTTCAGCACGCTGTCGCGGCCTCCCGAAAACGGATTGGCATAGGCCATGAAAAACGGATTCCCGTTCCGGCGGATAAAACCGTTCTTGACCTCAAACTTCTGCGCCATGCCTTTTGGAATTTCAAGGTTAAATTGCTTTTTGGCGATTTTCTCATAACTCATTTCTTCGGGATCAATCTTCACCTGTTGCTTTTCATAAGCCGCCACCCGCTGTTTCATGTCTTCAAGATTCCCAAATCCAAGCGCCCCCACCATGAACCCATCGTAATATCCCGATTTCCATGGACTAGGACTGACCAATTCAGTCAGCATTATCCGGTTTTCGCCGTTAGTCGCAATCCCCTTGACGTTGAATGCGTACCAATGATTAAGATCAAGCGTAGTATAGACTCCCCAATTGCTCTGACTCCCGCACTGGTTATTCATCACAAAATCAACGTCATATTTAAAAAGCCACCCTTTCATTTCGTCATTATATTTTTTGGATACATTCCGCCATGCTGTTGGGTGAACCGGCATCCGACAAGTTTCCCCCTGCAAAATCGAACGGTCTTTCCCAATTTCCACCCCGTTGACTTCTATTTTCAATATCTGGCCCGCCCCATGCTCCATCTTCCGATTGTCGCAAAACCGGCCCATGATCCACAAGTACGGCTCGTCCGCATTATTTGTCAGCGCGAAGGTCACGGACGGTTGATTCTTCTGCAGATGGTAATTTACCACCTCATTGGTTGCGATGACAACGTCGCCCTTTCCCGCACTGAACGCGTCGGCAGACACAAATGCCAGGAACAATCCCAGCCCGGCCCCGAAAAAACGTTCAACTTTCATCATGATTATTTCTTCCTCCTGTGTTTGCGTGCCGGTTAAAATCAACGCGACGTTATTTCACCAGCAGAGTCTTCCGGACAACAGATCCGCCGACAATATCCCGCGCGATGATTGTCCAACGGCCGGGCGCATCGTTCAAAGCCAGCGGTAAAAATCCTTCCGCTTTTCCGTTTTTACACTCCAGGTTCCGCCCGTATTCCATGTGTGGCCGACGCTCTCCATCCAGCACCTCAATCCGGATGACATGGCGCAAGGCATCATCAATCTCAAGATTATAATGCGCTTTTTCACCCGGCTTTACTTCCGCCGTCACGGCCAGTTTTAACTCCCCGGTTTTTTCGGGTAAAACCGCCCATAATCCCGCGCGCCCCGCTTTCAAGACCGTCTTAATCTTACCGGCATGGCCCAAAAACCTGCCGTTCCGCATGTCATAAATAAACCCGGACTGCGGCAGGATAATCTCAACGTTCTGATTGTTTTGTACCGGCGTATGATGGCGTAATAACCCCACATAGGTTGCCTGCCCATCCTTAAACACGGCCAGCTCGCCCTCGTATACTTCTTTTTTCTCCGTCTTCAATCTTATTTCCGGCTCAATTTCCATATCCTGCAATATTGCTTTCATATACCGCCGCATTGCCCCGCCATAGGATGCTTCCCGCCGATAATTCCTGATCGCCCCGCCCATCACCCTTGCTTCCCCGTCAATCACCCCGCGCCAGACCGGATCATCGGTTTCTTTTCCATGCTCATCATAAATTCCGGGCATATCATCCGCCAACACCTTGCCGCCTTTCTTTATAAATGCGCAAATCTGTTCCCTTTCCCCTTTGGAAAGCGCCACCGCGCACGGCAACACCAGCATCTTCCAGCTCCCTTTCTGCAATATTCCTTCCTGCACCTGGTCATATGACACAAACCGGTAACTGTATCCCAAATCCTCCAATATCCGGATAAAATCAAATTGACTGTCCGGCGGTTTATGGCTCATCCCGTAAAACGTCGCCGCATGCAGGCTCGCCTGTGAATATAGAATCGCTATCCCGCCGCTGTCCCGCCGGCAACCCAGCAACAACTTCCCGATTCCGGATTTAATTTCGCGCGTCTCTTCCGCGGTCGCCGCCAGAATGGGAAACGGCTTGAATGCGGCCGGATTCATCGTGTCCTCGGCCTGGCACCCGCCGCCATCCGTGCCAATGATATTAAACCACCAGACGTTGTTCATCTCGTGAAATAAATCATACCACGGTTCCCAATGAGCGTATTCCTCAAACCGGGTGATATTGTAATAGCCGCCATACCAGCGCCCGGTCCGGGTGCCCGGCAGGTGGAATGACCGCAAAATCTCCGCCTGCAGATGATCCGGATAAATTCCCCAGACGTCCAGTATCCGCGACAATTTCCACCAGTCATATCCCGTAAAACTGGTGATGTCATAGCCGCCGTCAAACCCGGCCAATGCTCCGACATCCACGCTCTTGACCGTTTCCGCCCCGATCTGATGAATCTTCAGGAACACGTTTTCCATTGAAGACCGGAAATCAACCCAGCGCGACGGTTGTTTTTTCGCCCGCGCCTCCCACAACGGCATTGGCTCAATTTCCTCCCACGATTTATTGGTCGTCCCCCATTCAAAATTCACCGCCGCCAGGTTTCCAGCATAGATTTTCTTCACATACTCGCGAAACGCAGTCCGACAGCTCGGCGAGAAGCACACTTCATGATCGTTCAACGACAAATCATTCTCGTCCCCCAGCGAATAGCCGGCCGGCCCAAACACGCTCATTTCCTCCACGGATTTACGGATTTTTTCCTGTTCTTTTTTGATGTATTCCGGATCGCTCAGACACGGCATCCGCTCGTGACACGGCCCGGGCGTGGTCCGGGAAATCGCGTAGCGCGTCATATACGGAATAGGCCTGAATCCCGATGTTGCCAATATCCATGCTTGCTGATAGCTCTTTCCCCCATAAGAACTGTCCACCCCGAGTTTTACCAGTTCTCTTCGCGCATAATACCAATTGTATTCAGGCGACGCCAAATCCCAGCTGACAAAACCGAAATCATCCCTTGGATACGGCTGATTAACCGGCAACCAAGTTTCATTCTTGCTGATAATGTTTTCGCCAACGCGCAGAGTTATTCTTATCCGGACCAGATTACCCAGGGAATTGTCCAGCTTACCGCTCATTTCCGCCCCATCCTGCCCGGCCGCCATCTCTTTTTTCAGCACGGCAATCAACCGTCCCCCCATGCTTGCCACGCCAACGGCTTCTTCCACCCGCGCCTCCAACACCCCCGCCTCTTTTAGCCCCGCCGTCAATTTTACGCTTATGGTAAATTCCTCCCCCGGCTTCACCCCGCGCGGTTTTGCTTTCACCTCTTCAATTCGGCATTCTTTTTCCACTTTAAACACCGTTGATCCCCAGTTTAAAGTCTTGCCGCCTTTTCTCACAATCACATCCACCAGGTATTCACCCGCCGCCAAATCCGGCAATTCACGCTTTGTCGCGCGGCTTATTCCGCGATAAACCTCTTCCCCCTGCACATCTCTCGCGCTCACTTCCAGTTCATCCCAGCCATCCCTGATCCCGCCGATCTTCACCGCCATTTCTTTTCCTTCCACGGCGCATTCAACCTTCCCCAGCGGCGGCTTGCCGGCCGCCCACGCCGTTGCCCGCGCGGTCAACGATATATAATAATCCACCGGCCATAATTTTATTTCTTCCTTAAATTTAATCGGCGCCGGAACCAAATATCCGCGGGATGCGTTCCCGCCTATCCGGATGATCGCAATCCGTCCTTTCCCCAGTGTCCGGCATTTCACTAATTTTTCGGCCGCTTCCCGGACCGTCTTGTATTCATTCCAAAAGTCCAGCGCGCCAAACGGCACTCCGTTGCAAATCTGTTCCGATTCTTCCGGCAAACACTCCTTTGCTTCCAGAACCCATGACGGCACGACAACAGTTTCCTCTCCTCCGAAATAGTTGATGACCAATCCCATGCCCGCCATCACCTTCTCCCGAATTTTATCCTGAAGCTCTTTTGGTATCGCATCGGCATTCATTTTGCCGATGATCATTACATCGTAATCGTTTTTAAGAAGATGTTTCAGTTTCAGCCGCTGTTCCACCTCAGTACAGCCCACCGGCATGTCATACCGGCCGGAATCTGATCCCCCGAGCTTCAGCCGCGAGAACGCGCTAATCGCGTCAAATTTCATATCCAGCCTTTGCGCAAGTTCAACGGTGTCACGGTGACTCACCCGGGCCGCCAGGACCAGCGCCCTGATTTTGCCCCCATAATATGGCCGTGCCCACGGCATATGCGGGGTAAGATAGGACATGTCCACCCGCTCAAAGTCCGGCTCATAAACGGAGGCTTTACACGGTATGCCCGGGAAATAATCCGGCCAATCGCGCTGTTCCACCGGTATAGCTTCCGGCTGGGCAATCGAAACTCCGCACGATAACGAACTTGCAACCAGCAATCCGGTGCCAAGACCTGATTTTACACTATGAATAGTCATTTTGCTCCTTTCCAGCGTCACATATTCAAATCATAGATGCCGTCAGCGTTTTATAATCCGCATCAATTCCTTGACGGCCTTAAGCGTCCCTTCCCGGTCGCTCCCGCCCGCCAGGATTGCATCCCGGCCCTTGTCGGTGGCGTCATAGGAAAAATGATTAATACTTTCCACCAATTGAATGATGCCGCGGCCTTTCCCGGGATATTTTTCATCCACTATTTCCGGTACCTTGTTGAACACATATTTTCCCTCTGTCTCCAGATGTTTTGCAACGCTGTTCTCAGAAGCATTCCCAATAACTATCAGGTTGGCTTCATCATCTATCACTTCATGCGAATATTTCTCCAGTTCATATCCGTCATCCATCAAATTACCCTCAAGCACCTTGGTCTTGATCTCATTATCCTTGACAACGGACACCGTTAAGCCTTGCTTCGCCAATATCTGGCTCAACTCTGCGGCCAGTTTCTGCTCCTCTTCGTTACCACCATGCCCCGTCACAATCTTTAACGGTTTCTTCAATTCCATATACGAGCGCAAAGCGTCTTTCGTTGCATTTACCCAGACATCACCGCCCGCCGGACGTACCAGCCAGACTTTGGTCATATATTTTTCAGCATTTCCTTCAAATCCGGTTTTTGCCAGGTCCTTCCCGCTGATCTTTTCCGTTGCATATTTCGCCTTAGCGCCTTCCGGATCGGGTTTCATGTGATTATTCCCATCTTTTCCCTTCTCAAACGTGAATTTTTCGCCACTTATATCCACCACCTCGTACTCGCGTTCAGGTATCCCATTGACCTTTATCTTCAGATTCTGGGCCTGATCGTCAAAATTGTTCACCCCGACCAGCCAGTATTCCCCCCCCTCTCCTTCCAGGAGACCCGGAATTACCTTCCGGCGGTCGGCCATTCCTTCAATCTCCACCCGCCGCTCAACCCCGGCTGATTTCAATATGCCCTCAACCAGTTGAGCGAAGCGTTCGTGTTCGGCATAACTTTGATAATAGGCCAATCCAAGATACCCGGAAAAATACCAAGCCTTGCCGGTCGCACCTTTCACCAGCACCGGCTGGCCGTCTTCAGTTGTGGCCATGACTTCCCCGCCGGTTGATTCAAGCGTGACGCCGTAATACCGGTTGGTCATCACCGTTTCACCGGCCTTGTATCCATTTATCTCTGTTTTGACCACTATCCCCTTTTGCTCAATGATTTTCTCGTTATCTATTTTGGCCCCACAAAGTTCGCTCAACCCGAAGCCGGGCGATGTTTCCTTGACAGCCTTGTCTTTCTGGAAATTAACGCTGTCCCATGTGCCGCCTTCAGGATAGAACAGGACCGTGCCGCCTTTCTTGACATACTCCTTGATCTTTTCCGCCGTCTTCCGGCTCATCACGTTGGCCTGATAACCCACGATCAACACTTTATATTTGAAGATATCATCAATGATCCGTTCCTCAACACAGTCAAACTTCAGATGCATATTGTCAAACAGAGTGCCCAACACGTAGAAATCCTGACCGGCATTATCAACCCATGACTGGATAAGCCTTTTCGTCCCGGCCAGTTTACCTTTTGGATCGTGCCCGATCATTCTTGACGCGGTTGTAATTAACACAGCAACCTCTGATTTTGGCACGCTGGCCGGCAGAACCAGCGCGGCATTACGCATGATCCATTGCTGGGCCCGGGCAATCTTCATGGTCCGTTCCTCAACTACCACCTCCGCCGTGCCGGCGTCATCATATCTTATTGATTTCTGATCCCAGGTCGTGCCGCCCTCGCGCCATTTTTTGTTATAATGGAAAAGATGATAATCACCGCCATGGCCCAAGTCATAGGTCTCCCAATGAATGGCCTTGTTCCCATTGAATACTATCTGCATAAGATACGGATAGGCCGCTTTTCCTTTCTGATCCAGCAAAGAATGCCAATCGTTGGTCCGGTCCCATTGCCTGAACTCACAGGATCCAAAACAAATATCCGCCTCCATCGCCTTGCCGCCGAATGCCCGGCATGATGAACGGCCCAGGTGCGCCATCGCCACTCCCGCGCTGTATTCCCGCGACACGTCCGTCCATTCCGTCAAGGCCCAATTATCAATATCGTGCGTCCAATATCCGGCGCTCGCCCCGATATCCCCATACGTTTTCTGCCCCAACACAAGCTGGTCCGGCGCCGCGCCCTTGAAGGCCTTGTACATAATCTCGGCGCATTTCACGGTTTCCTCGCTCCGCCATAACTGAAAATTGACAAAACTTGCCGTCTGTTCCTTGTATTCCGGGAATTTTATATCGTCAAAATTCTTATAATCCGATTCCCACTCCTCATTCAGCCTTCCGATCGCGCCATATTTCTTTTCCAGCCACTCCCGGTATCGTTTCAGGTCGGCCGGGCTTTGGGGAATTAAGTTCTTGGGAGACTGCCCTACCCGCCAGCCCATTTCCTCCCACGGACTTGTCCCCATGACGCCGGGATGATCCTTGAACTCCAGGCCCAAGACGGTATGGCTCTGTCTTAAATATTCCTGATAGAGCGGGGCGGCATGGTTGGGAAGAAGCATATTTCCTTCGTTTCTCGGTCTTGTGCCATCCGCGGTCTGCGCGACCACCTCCGGAAAATTATCCGGCAGGTAAGAGCTGTAAAACCCATACGGCTCCAGGCAATACAACATGGTCAGGATACCCTGGTCATAATTTAACCGGGTATCGTTCAAGAGTTGTCCGATTTCCCACGGCTGGGGGCGATATTTATCCCATCCATCCTTCAACCAGATCGGCAGGCCGAATATTTCCTGGGAGGGACCGGCGCCGGCGCCCGACATCCTCACGTTGATCAATCCGTAATAATTATAAAGCTTCAACACGCCCTCACGACCGGCCGCAAAAGGATTGGCATAGGCCATAAAAAACGGATTGCCGTTCCGGCGGATAAAACCGTCTTTTATCTCAAACCGCTGGGACCGGCCTTTTGGGATTTCAAGGTTAAATTGCTTTTTGGCCACTTTTTCCCAGTTCAATTCATCGGGATCTATCTTCGGTTGTTGCTTTTCATAAGCCGCCACCCGCCCTTTCATGTCTTCCAGATTCCCGAACTTGAGCGCGCCCACCATGAAGCCATCGTAGTTGCCGTTTTTAAACCCGCCGGGCGCAAGCTGTTCCGTCAGCGTCACCCGATTTTCGCCATTGGAGGCAATCCCCTTGACGTTGAACGCATACCAGTGATTGCAATCCGTCGTTACATATCCCCGGTTCCAATCGCTCTGGATGAGAGCGAGACACTGGTTGTTCATCACAAAATCAGGATCATATTTAAAACGCCAACCTTTGAGTTTCTGGTCGTCGCTCATGTCATATTTCTTGTTCAGCCGATGCCGGGTGGCGCCATTCAGATGGACCGGCTGGCGAAAAGTTTCCCCCTGCAAGACCGAGCGGTCTTTCCCGATTTCCACCCCGTTGACTTCAACCTTCAACAACCCGCCGGGCGCATGTTCAATGGGCCGTTTGTCGCACCCCCTGGCCATGATCCACAAATACGGCTCGTCCGCTTGATTCGGCAGCACAAAGGTCACGGAATGCTGATCCTTTTGCAGATGATAATCGGCGACCTCGTTGGTCGTGATGAGAATCTCTTTGGTTCCCGCGCCGAACGCGTTAACAGACCCAAACGCCAGATAGAGGCCGGCCATTATTCCGAATGTCAATGTCAGATTTAATCTTCGCATTTTTCCCTCCTGTTATTTTATCATCCTGCCGCAAATCAAAAGTGCAGCCTGAATTACCTGCTGTTACCGGACACATTATTTTCCAACGCCTTGTCAATGAACTTGTAAGCAGCTTCCCGCGCATCGGGCGAAAAAGCATGCCCGCCCTCGGGATAGATGGCCATGATCCGGTCTTCGGCCCCGAACAGCTTATAGACCGGCACCGCGGCCGCAATACATTTTTTGACGCTATCCACCCTCAAATTAGTGTCGCCAATCGGCGCATTGATGAACAAGGGGCGCGGGGCCAAGGTACCTAAAACTTCCGGGAAATCAAAAGGCATTTTCTTTGGATCCAGCCCGTACATACTTAAGGCCAGCGGCATATAACAGGGCTGTGTCCAACCTCTCAGCGCCCCCGGTTTGCCACCCATATAATCGAAGAACGAATCAAACCCGCCACTCGTTACAATCACCTTGAGTCGCTGGTCAAACGTGGCGACAAACAACGCATTGTGCCCCCCCAAAGAATGACCTATGCACCCAATGCGTTCCCCGTCAACCTCCGGAAGCGATTGCAGTAAATCCACGGCGCGCATATGGTCCCAGATGCCCTTCATTGTTCCGCTTACGTAGCCCATCTCGTAAGGGTTTCGGTCTTTTTCCCCCATATAGACATAATCAGGAGCAATAGTCACGTAGCCCCGCTCGCCCAGTTCAAGCGCATATCGCGGATAATCTTTGCCCAATCCTGCTATCCGGCCCCTTGCCCCACTTGATCCGTGCAGGCACAACATGGCGGGCGCCTTCCCCTTCAGTCCGTTTGGAATAATCAGATAAGCGATAACGCGATGGCCTTCCTCGGAGCCATAGGTGATTTTCTTCCGGGTCACCTTGGGCAGCGTCTCGCTATTAATCACCTGGATGTCCAGCGGCACTTTTTTATCAGCCGTCGGCAACGGCCCCATAATAAGTTGCATATTGGCCAGGATGTGTTCCCGCCGCTTCTGCCATTCGGCAACGTTCGTCACCGGGTGTTTTTGTCCGGCGGAATCAATGTACATCAGCAGATTCAGCTTGTCCTCGTAATACGGCGTCTTCAGCAACGCCGTATGCGCGGGATTTTTGAAAATAGCCGCGAACTGCGCGGCCCGTTCGTCCTTGATTTGCGCGTCAATCCGGGACAATTCCACGGCCGCCAGCGCCTTTTCTTTGTCCGTATTCGCGAGGCATAATACCAATCCATTTATCCGCCAGCCATAACGCAGTTGGCCATCACGCGCCGGCCAGGGAGCATAACCTTTTGTATCCGTCATAATGATGTTCGCTTGTCCGTCGTTTACGGTCACATCAAAGTCAACCCAGCCGCACTGACCAAGGCCCAACGAAACTTGCTCGGCAACCGGTGCGCCTTCCGCATGGATGGAAAATGGCCGGTCGCCCCCATCGCCCGATAGGGAAACATCCCCGGAATACAGGCGCGCGCGATAGATGCCTTTCGGCAAATCCACCGCGAATTCCTGTTCCACTTGCGCTTGAGCATTGCTGAACGCACAGCAAAAATCACAATACAGGGAACCGATTGCCATGATGCTTTGCCCGCGATCAGCTGATTTCAGTCCGGGCACGTTTTGACCGCCGGCGCCATAATCGCTCTCGGGAACGGACACGCCCTTTTTCCGCGGAATCCAGCCGAAACCCCGCGCCCGGGTATACACCGTTTTTTCCGTGACTGGCACGAATCCCGGAAACACCGGTGAATTCTCGACGCCGAAATCAAATGCCCGGCAATCTTTCGCAGACCCAGATGTTTCGTTGGTTTCCACCGCACGGAGCGGGGAAAAGAACTGTAACAACATAATAAAGAACAATGCGATGAAATATTTTGCTATTATACGGATGCTCATTGTTTTTTACCGACCTTTGCCGTACGGCTCATTGGCATGTTTTGTTTCCGTGGCATCCCCTCCCGCAAATGAAAGCAAGGTCTTTGATTTGGCAAAACTATGACAGACCGACCTGAAAAGCCAAGTCTTATGACCTGACGTTTTTTACGATTGACCTGACGTTTTTTACGATTTCCATTCAACCATCCGTTCCACGAATTCTGCAGATGAGAGCGCGGACGAAAAGGCATCAAGGTGGGGAAACGTGGAATTTGCGTCTGAAAACAGTCCTGCTTGTGTGGAAGCCCGATTAGATCGTTCCGTTAAGACATATGACATATTTGCGGAGATTTTTTTGGACACCTTCATTTTGGTCAATAATGACTGGCATAATATGAGCGTTTTCAAAAAAGACTTTGGTTACGGCGGAGAGCGGCTTAAGTCTTGCTCCTCGCAACCGTTGCGGTTGAGCGGAATAAATCGCAGGGCGAATTTTGCTTCCGCTGGAAGGCGGATTGGGAAAAGCAAGGCCAGGCCGGATCAGATGCGGACGCACCGCGCGAAGCATTAGACTTGTGTCTATGCAAGCGAGGAAAGTTCGCAGATGAGCCGGAATCGCCGTCGTCTTTTTCAAACGAAATTCGCACTGCTATGGACAACGAAAGACGATAAAATAATGTGGTTGCGGCTAACCCGCATTTCTCACACGCCCCGTGAGAAATGCGCCCGAAGGGCCGAAGTAGAAGCACATTGCGCTTCACTTCGGGGCCGCCCTGAAGCGACGTTCCGTCTGCTTCGGCCGCCTTAGAAATGATACCTGACGCTGGCGCTTACCGTCACGGCGTCATAATACTGGACTGCGGCGCCGATTGAAAGATTGGCGGCCGCATAAAGATCCGCGCCGCCGACAATGCCGACCAGATGCTCTTCATGAAAATCAACTTTTTGGCTGATGTTCTTGTTGGCGTAATAATCGCCTTCCAGCCATGACACGGCCGGGCCGACGAACAAAGCCAGACTATAGGGGTATTTTCCCGTATCTTCCTTTTTTGAGACAAACACCTCGTAATTCACCAGGAGGGCGGCGAAGATTTCATTCCAGTTGATTTTTTCCGAACCGGACCCCGAGTCATTCATGGCAAACTCAGCGTGAGTTTTAAGGCTTAAATCGCCTTCCAGGAATGTCGGATCCTTAATGCCAAAACGCCACCAATTGACGTCAAAACCGGCCGACCATTTGAACTTCGCGTTATCATATGAATCAGCATTGCCCATTTTGGCCGCCGAGCCGCCGAAGGTCGCAAAGATCATCAGCCATTTGTAAGGATCAACCCCGATGTAGCCGTCAATCGTTTGCGACTTTAACCGCATTGTCCCCTGCGACGATGTGCTGATGTCGCGCTGTTGCTGCTGGTAATCGGCGCCGATCGTGAGAAAATCAAGATATTCCTGCTCAACCAGAGTTTCCCTCGCCCCCGCGCCCGACAAAGTCGCCGCACAGGCGGAAGCGGCCAGCGTGGCAATGACGACTGCCATAAGAAATGAACTGAATATTTTTTTTTGCATTGTTTAGTCCATGGTGGAAACTTTCAACATTCAACCTTGAACAAAGCCCCATCCGTTGAACGTTGGAAGTTGAATGTTTCTGATCTCCGACATCTGATCGCTAACATCTCGCTCTCCCTACCTCGCCGGCCCCCAGTTGGCTGACACCGGCCAATATACAAAGAAAGCCGGCCCAACCAGACTCTGCCGCGGAACCGGCCCCCAGTACCTGCCATCCAGGCTGTTCCGTTGATTATCACCGCAGGCAAAATACTGGGACGCGCTTAATTTTACCGCGTCCACACCGCCGGTCATAAAATCACCGGTCTGAATATAGCCGTTATAACCGGGGGAACAAGCCTGGATTTTATCCATCATCGCAACCCCGGTCACCGGCCGGCCGTTAACATAAAAAAACGGCGTTACAATTCCGACCGTTTCCCCCGGCAGTCCGACCATGCGCTTGACATAATGCTCGTTCGGGCGGATTTGCGGATGCTTGATATCGTCGGTTTTAAACACCATTATTTCACCGCGTTCCGGTTTCATGAAATTCCATTTCACCTTGTTGACAAATATATGGTCGCCCGCCACTTTCATCCCCGAAGCCAGAACCTGCCCGCGCAGAACGGTGTCATTCTGGCCGACATGCAAGCTCATGTTCGGCTGGATCTTGTGAACTATGCCGCCGATGTTGATGACAACGCCTTCCCTTGTTTGCGAGATATTCGCCAAACCCGTTGACTGCGCCTTAACCTCAATATAGGTCTGCCCGAAGACCGCCCACTGCGCCAGATTGAACGGGAAATAATCAAAAAACGTTTTTCGCTCCTTTTCAACGTAATGAATGCCGGACAAAGTCGGATACATTGACGAAGTCGGGATTTTAAAGGGCTGGATGAAATACGTCCGGAAAGCCATGGCCACGGCCAGGGCCACGATAATCACTTCAATATTTTCCCGCAGGACCGCATACGGACGCGGAGGATTGATTCTCAGGATCGCATCCGCCAATTGACCGGAAACCTGTTCCACCGCCCGGAAGTTTTCCGACCGGAGTTGAGCGGACAACGCCTCCATGAGCTCCGCAATTTGCCTTAGATCGGACGGGGTCGCGAGATCCTCGCGCAGATTGCAGACGTGCCGCGCGCTTTTCAACAGGTGATTTGCCTGATTTTTAATTTTGCGCCTGGCAAAAAAAGATTTTTCTTCCGATATATTCATTTCCATGACATCCGTCAAATCATGTGCTGGATTTTAAAATCTGGACAAAAGCTTCCTGGGGCACATTAACCTTGCCGACCTGTTTCATCCGTTTTTTACCTTCCTTCTGCCGATCCAACAACTTTCTTTTCCGCGAAATATCGCCGCCGTAACACTTGGCGGTAACGTCCTTGCGCAAGGCCCGGATGGTTTCCCGGGCGATAATCGTCTTGCCGATCGCCGCCTGGACGGGGATGACGAACAAATGCGGCGGAATGACATCCTTCAGGGCCGCGCACATCTGGCGTCCCCGCCCCTCGGCTTTTGACCGGTGAATCAGGCAGGAGAAGGCGTCCACCTGTTCGCCGTTCAATAAAATATCAAGGCGGACAAGATCGCTGGCCATAAAACCGTTATGCTCATAATCCATGGAGGCATAGCCGTGGCTTATGCTTTTAAGACAATCATAAAAATCAACCAGGATCTCATTCAACGGCAGGGTGCAGGTCAGCATGACCCGTTTTGTGTCAAGCGAATCGGTTTTGTCCATCGTTCCCCGGCGGTCCATGATCAGCTTCATCAAATCGCTGATTTGCTCATTACGGCAGATAATAAAAGCCTTGATCATCGGCTCTTCAATTCTTTCAATGCTGGTCTGGTCGGGCATATGAACCGGGTTATCAATCTTGACCAGCGTTCCATCCCGGAGATACACATTATAGACCACCGCCGGATAGGTGCTGATGATGTCCAGGTCATATTCCCGCCGCAAACGTTCCTGGACAATTTCCAGATGCAGCAGGCCGAGAAACCCGCAACGGAAACCAAAACCCAAGGCGACCGAAGACTCATTTTGATACGTAAAGGAACTGTCGTTCAAGGCAAGCCGATCAAGGCTTAATCGCAGTTTTTCATAATCGGCGGTATTAACCGGATAAACCCCGCTGAAAACCATCGGCTGGATATTTTTAAATCCCGGCAAGGGGGCCGGCGCCGAATGAGCGGACGTGGTAATCGTGTCGCCGATCCGGATATCGCTCGGAGCCTTGATGGTCCCGACAATATAGCCCACCTGCCCCGCCCGCAAAAGTTTCACCGGCGTCATTTTGGGCGTGAAAATTCCCACCTCCTTCACTTCCGAACTGCAATCGGTGCCCATCAAAATAACGCGATCCCCGGCCTTGATCTCTCCCTCAAAGACCCGCACATACGGCACGACCCCGCGGTAAGCATCATAGACCGAATCAAAAATCAACGCCTTGGTGCAATTTGAATCCGGCTTCACCGCCGGGGCGGGAACCTTGGCGGCGATCAATTCCATCATTTCCCGCACACCATCGCCGGTCTTGGCGCTGACCATGCATCCCTCCGCAAGGCTTACGCCCAACAAATCCTCAATTTGCCGCCCGACTTCATCAATGTTGGCGGTCGGCAGGTCTATTTTGTTGAGAACGGGAATGATTTTTAAATTATTCTCCATCGCCAAAAAAGCATTGGCGACCGTCTGGGCTTCCACACCCTGCGCCGCATCAACCAGCAGCAGGGCGGCCTCACAGGCGGCCATGCTCCGCGACACCTCATAGGTAAAATCCACGTGACCGGGCGTATCCAGCAAGTTAAATTCGTAGCGCTGGCCGTCGGCGGCCTGGTAATGCATCGTAACCGGATGGCATTTTATCGTTATCCCGCGCTCCCGCTCCAGATCCATGCTGTCCAGGAACTGGTCCTGGAATTCACGCGCTTCTATCGTCTTGGTCATCTGGAGCATGCGGTCGGCCAGGGTGGACTTGCCGTGATCAATGTGGGCAATGATGCAAAAATTACGAATTAAAGAAAAATAAGTTTCCATTTTTTAGCAGTCAGAATCCAGAAGTCAGTAGTCAGAATAAAAACATATTCCAGCGATCCCATCCATGATTTATTCTGACTTCTGTCTTCTGTCTACTGTCTCCTGTTTTTTAAGCTGGCTTCCGCCTTCTCCCGCATCAACCGCAAATCAAAGGCCATGTCTTTGGCCTTGTACAATGAACTGCCCGCAACGATGGCATTGGCCCCCGCCGCGACAACCGGCCCGATCGTGTTCAGATCAATCCCGCCGTCCACGGCAAGGTTGATGCCCGCTGGCCCGCCGCGTTGTTCCGATAATTCATCAATGCTTTTTCGCAAGGCCGTTATTTTCGGCAGGACTTCCGGCATAAAGCTTTGCCCGCCGAACCCGGGATGAACCGTCATGCAAAGGACTTCGTCAACTTCGTTTAAATATGAGGCGACCGCTTCGGGCGGCGTTTCGGGATTGAGCACGATCCCCGGCTTCGCGCCGAGGCGGCGAATATGCCGGAGCGTTTTTAAAATATCAGCGGCCGATTCAACCTGGATCAAAAGCGTGTCGGCCCCGGCGTCAATAAAGGTTTTCACGTGCAAGTCCGGCCGCACCATCATCAGGTGCACGTTCAACGGTATCCGCAGGACGCGCCGCGCCATTTTGACGACATCCGGCCCCATGCTGAGATTGGGGACAAAGACGCCATCCATGATATCAAGATGCAGGGCATCGGCGCCGGCGCGCCCGGCCTTCTCGGCCGAAGAAGCCAGATGGCCGAAATCACCCGCCAGAAGCGAGGGCATTATGATAATCCGTGGAACGCATTTATTCATTGAACCGGGAAAATTAACAGAATGACGCCCGCGACGCAACCCCGAATGCCGGTTTTGTCGGTTTACGAAAACCCCTGGAAATGATTCCCAAAAATATTAGAACCAACCGGCTTGCCATATTGTATGGCTTAAGGTATAAGCGAAGTTATATTTGAGGCAAAAAAAATGCTTTTTCCAACATTAAGTTTTGCGTTTTTCTTTATTATCGTCTTCACCCTGCACTGGGTTCTTGTAAGCCGCCCGCGCATCTGGAAGCCGTTCATGCTGGCGGCCAGTTATTTTTTCTATGGCTGGTGGGACTGGCGATTCGTCGGCCTGATTATCGCCTGCACGGTTGTCAGCCATCTGGCGGCCATGAAAATGGCCGGCGAACAGCGCCCGAGCGTCAAAAAACTTGTCCTGACGGGCGCGCTGGTTTTTGATCTCGGCATTCTTGCCGTATTTAAATATTACGGTTTTTTTGCGACCTCGTTCAACGGCATTTTAACCGCGCTGAACATCCAGTCGGCGATTCCGCTTTTCAGCATTATCCTTCCGGTCGGCATATCTTTTTTCACCTTCCACGCCATCAACTACATGGTTGACGTTTTCCGCGGCAAAATCAAGCCGGCGGAAAGCCTGGTTGATTTTGCCATTTACATGGCCTTGTTCCCCCAGCTCGTGGCCGGCCCGATCGTGCGCGCCCGCCAGCTTCTTCCGCAGGTTACGCACCCCGAGCGCTGTATTCCGATGGATATTGGCCGCGCCGCCGGTCTTATCCTGATGGGCCTGTTTAAAAAAATGGTCATCGCCAACACGCTCGCGACCGCGATGGTTGACCCCGTTTTTGAACAACCGGCCGCTTACGGCGCGCCGGATATCATCCTGGCCATCTACAGTTATGCCATCCAGATTTATTGCGATTTTTCGGCATATTCCGACATGGCCATCGGCTTCAGCCTCCTGCTGGGATTCGACATCATGCTGAATTTCAACGCGCCCTACTTTGCCGAGTCGCTCCAGGAATTCTGGCAGAGATGGCACATCTCGCTTTCCACTTTTATTCGCGATTATCTTTATTTTCCGATGGGCGGCTCAAGACTCTCGGAATGGAAAACATACCGCAACCTGATTGTCTCATTCCTGCTCGCCGGTCTCTGGCACGGCGCCAACTGGACATTTATTTTCTGGGGACTCCTGCACGGCATCTACCGTGCCGTTGAAAGGTTCGTGGAAACGAATATCCTGAAACATCCGGTTTCAACGCCCGCCATCACCGCCGGCCCTTGGGGCCGTCTTTGCCTCCCGTTCATTAAACGCCTCTGGCTGTTTCATTTTATCTGCCTTACCTGGTTTTTTTTCCGCGCCGAATCATTCCATGACGCATGGATAATGCTCGGCCGCCTGGCACACTGGACAAAACCTCTTGCACCGCCCATGATAATCGCTATAATAATTGCCGGTTTTTTAACCCAGTTCGGCGACGGACAAAGAATGCGAAACATCTGGAACAGGTATGCAAAGCTTCACCCGGCCTGGCAGGGACTGCTGGCGGCGGTTGTTTTGACGGTTATCCTCGCGCTCGGGCCGGAAGGGGTGGCGCCGTTCATTTATTTTCAATTTTAATATAAGGCAGACATAATTTGAACAACCTGAATATTGATAAAATGCCAACCAACGCCGTCAATCCGAACCAGGAACAATACGATCCCCGGAATTACCGGCTTAAATTATTCCCGGTGATCATGGCCGTGGCGGTTTTTTATCTCTCCGCCATGCTGCTCAACGCCGACGGAATCAAGCGCAACATAGAACTGATGCAATACGGCAAGGCCCGCGATGTTGCCCTGTCGGTTTTCAGCCCGATCGCCGGCTTCAGCAACCGGCTCGGCCTGACCAGGTTCAGAACCATCATTGAAAAATCAATCGGCGACAGGATGCGCAATGAAAAGATTAATCCTTAAAATTTTATTCTTATTTGCCGTGATTGCTTGCGCGGCCACCGCCTTGGCCCAGTCAAATGGCGCGGCCGCGCCGGGCAAGTCCGTTTTCCTGATCATGGGCGATTCGGTCATGAAAACCGTCAGCGTCTCGCTGGAAAGGGATCTGGCACAAAGCGCCGAATTCCGTCCGGTTTCATTTGCCTCTATCGGTTCCGGGCTCTGCCGCCTTGATTTGCTTGACTGGCACGCCAAGATCAAGACGCTGGTTGAAGCTGAAAACCCGGCGGCCGCCGTCATGCTGATCGGCTCAAATGACAACCAGCCGATGCAGGCTGAAAAAGGCGTGCTCCCGCAGGGGACCGAAGAATGGCAGGCCGAATACGCGCGCCGGGTTGGGAAATGCATGGACATCATGATTGCCGGCGGCGTTAAGAATATCATCTGGGTCTCCCTGCCGGACATGCGTGAAACCGACAAGCAGGAGCACGTGCAGACCATCAACGGTATTTTTTCAAAAGAAGCGGCCTCAAGGCCGGCGGTTGCCATCCTTGACACTCAAAAAATATTCAGCAGGGAACCAGGCAAATTCACGATGTACGTACTGGGGCCGGACGGCAAGCCGCTTTATGTGCGCGCCCAGGACGGAGTCCATTTTAACCGCGAGGGCGCCAACCGCCTGGCGGAAATAATCATCAGGAAACTCAATGAAGTGAGGAAAAAATAACCGAACCGCGGCACGTGGCTCCGGCCTACCTTATGAAAAAAAATATTTTTTTCCCGGCGGCAATTCTCCTGATTTGCATGAGTTCCACCTGCCTCGCCGCTCTTGAGCCGGAATGGACCGTCTTTCCTGACGCCACCTTTGAACCGGGACTGCCCACGGCAACAAAACTACCCCCGCCCGGCGATATCGGCCCGCGAATATCCGCCGAGCGGCGCCCGATAAGGGAAAGATTTGAAGCGCCGGCCGAGGCCGCGCGCCGGCACTTCACCCGCATGGCGGCTGCCTTCCAGATCAAGCCGAAAGCGCCGAAAACCACGGAACCCGGGGAGGAGGAAGAGGGCGAGGAGAGTATTGATGTCGTAAAGGTACCGCCGGTGCGCGAAAAAATGTACGAGGCGCTCTTTAACATCCAGGATAAACTCTACAAGGAAGCCATACCGAAACTTGAACGGGTGATTAACGAGGATCCCACCCTGCTTGAAGCATGGGAAGGGCTCGGGTGGGCATATTGGTCAACCGGCCAGAAACAGAAATCAAAACAAATCTGGGAACGTCTCCTGGCCCTGGCGCCCTCCTCGCCCATGCCCCATAACCTCCTCGGCCTGCTCGCGACCGATTCCGGCGACCTGAAAAAAGCAGGCGCGTTTTATGAAAAGAGCCTGCAACTTGATCCGAACCAGTATGAAACCCGTTTCATGCTGGCGCAAAACCAGGTTTGGCAGGGAGAACTGGACAAGGCCCTGCCCGAGTTGCGCAAGTTGCTGAAACAGGATCCCGACCGGCTGGATATCCGCCTTGAGCTCGCGCGCGGCATGATCGCCAACCAGGAATACGAGGAATCGCTGGAGCATTGGACCATCATCCGCAAGACCGCGCCCGATAATGTTGACTACCTGCTTGATGAGGGCCGAGCGCTTCTGTTCATCGGAGATCTCCGGACAGCGGCCGACAACGCCGAACGCGCGCTGGAACTGGACGAAGGAAATATCCGGGCCATTGAGCTCCGGGCAGACATTGCCGAATACGGCAACAAGCCGGCCGATGCCATCCGGGAACTGAAAAAAGTGCTTAAAATGACGGAAAATAAAATTTTCAGAAGCCGGCTTATGCGCCGGATGGCGCTCATTTACCTGAATCTCTATAAAACCGACGAGGTCAATTATCCGCTTCAACTCTGCATTGACGCTTCACGCGAGTCAATTGACCTGGACCCGCGCGCGATCACGATGCAGCTTTTCCTCGGCGAGGTTTATCTTATTAACCGGGATTACAATTCCGCCCAGAAACAATTTAATCTCGTCCTGCACGATTTCAACCGTGAAAACCTGAGGGCCAAGCACGGTCTTTTTGAAGTGTACATGGCGGAAGGCCAGATTGACAAGGCCGAAACCCAACTCGCCGACATCCTGAATTCGTTTGACCCGCTTGACCCGTTCCGTTACCTGTCCATCAGCCGGCTGGAATTTGCCAAGGGCAATTACTTTGAAGCCATGGAGGCCTTGGACCGGCTTGAGGAGGAAGGCGCGCGCGGCGCGGCGCTCGTCCTGCTTTATCACAGTCTCAGCCCAAGCGAATGGATTCCCATGACCAGCACACGAAGGTTTCGCGAACACATCCTGGCGCTGAAACGCGCCGGGTTCAAGTTTATCACTCCGGATCAACTCAAATCTTATTTTGAATCCCGCAAGGAGACGGTTAAAGCCGAGGACAAACCTTTTTTCTACCGGCTCTGGCGCCAGATTGCCTATGAATTCAGCGGCTCCAATCCGCTGAAAAACGAGGGCTTAAGGGAATACAGCCCGGAAAAAATCGCCTGCATCACCTTTGACGACGCGCTGCGTTCAACCTTCATCTACGGCACGCCGATTGCCGAGGAAATGAACTTGAATTTCGGCATGCACGTCCCGGTCGGCAACATCCAGCTTCACCAGATCGGCCTCGCTTCCTGGGACGAACTGCGCCATTACGGCGGAACCGGGCGCTGGATTTATGGAAGCCACCTGCTTGACGCCGGAATCCCCACGGCCGTTGACCGGGAAGGCTACCTTGTCAATCCCCTGCCCAACCGTCTCTGGGACAATAGCCATAACCGGCTTGAAACTTTACGCGCTTATTTCGCGCGCATCCGCCGCGAATTCAAGGTCAGCCGCGAAACCATGATCAAGGAGCTGGAGCTTGATGACGATGATGTAAAATTTGCGGCCTACCCCTACGGCGATATCGGCCAGGAATCGGACTCCAACATCACCGAGGTTGACAGCGTGGTTCAATCCATCCTGAACGAGGCCCACATGAACTACAGCGTTGCTTTCATCCAGAGCACTTTTGGTTACACGGTCAAGGGCGATAACCCCCTGCTCTACCAGCGCTATGAGCCGCCCATCCGGGCGGAAGCGCGCGACGTGCTCGCGCACGCTTTTGAATACCATCCCGTTTTCATGGCCAGGCGCCAGCGGGCTGAAATCGCCGCCTTGCAGGGCAAGCCTTTTCTCGCCATGCGCATGCTCAAGGAACTTGAACGCGACGGTTATCCCGATGAAAAGCTCAAGGAACTTTCCGATTATCTCAAACAGCACCTGGCCGGATCAATCCCGGCCCCGAAAAGCGATTACCGCGATGCCGGCAAAAAAGAACGCTCCGGCCTTGAGATCAGCCAGCCTTATGTCGGCGCGGAAGTCAACGCAACGCGCGCCAATGTCCAGATTGACCAGTGGCAGGCCTTGGCGAGGGCCGGCGTTAACGTGACGCCGCAGTTGACGCTTGAAGTGTGCGGGGGATACGGCGAAATAAGCCAGGAGTTCACCAGCAACGTCTGGAAAGAGGTTGAGATCATCAAGGCCACCACGACCCGTGAACACCGCGTTACAACCACGGATGGAGTGCAAACGATTACCGACGATGAGGTAACCACCTACGCCCCGCAGACGGTTTCCACCAACTACACCATTAAAAGAAAATTTAAATCCAAGGAAACAGACTATGGCGGCCGCGCCGGCTACCGTTTCCGCGATGGCTCAATTTTCACGGCCGAATTTCTCGAACGCAAATACAAGGGCAACATCACCAACCAGTCGGCCAACACCTTCGCCGGAGAATATCAATGGAAACCGGTCTTGACCCTTGACATGGGAGCGCGCTATCAATACGACGTCATCCCCTCGGCCATGAGGCTTATCACTTATAACAGCGCCGCCCTGGTCGGCGCCTGGCGCATCCGCGACTGGTGGAACCTTCTCGGCCACGGACAATACTCCTACCTTTCCGACGACAACTCAATCCTGCGCCTCAATTTCAACACCGACTGGCTGGTGGCGGAACGGGTGGGATTCTATCTGGGACTGGAAGGCAGTTTCATCACCGCGGACAAATACAATCCCGATTATTGGACGCCCTATTGGGAACAACGCTATTACGCCGTCGGCCGTATAAAACGCAGTTACCCCAGGTTCTTTGGAAGCGCGGAAGTGCGGATCGGGCGCATATACGACCGGGCGCGCCAGGAGGACTTGGATGCCTACAACACCCGGAAAGTCCTTGCCGAGGCGCAAGGCTGGTATCCGGGTGATTCGCCGGACATCGGTTGGGATTCTTTAATCGGCTGCGCGGCAACTTTGCGCAAGCAGTTCTGGACCCACTGGGAAATTTATGGCGAAGCCTCGGTCAACGCCGTCCGCGATTATACCGAATATTTCCTCAAAGGCGGATTGACTTACACGCTTTGAGAAATATTACATATTCACAAGAGCGCTTAAAACCACTATGGCGGCCGCTATAAGCACAGCATCAATTAAAATCATTTGATCCTCACCTTTGTAATTTCCGACTTCTGTTCGGACGCGACACAGCGCGTCCCTCCGTCCGCCGCAGCGGCTTCCTACAGTCTAAATGCCTACAGCCTATCCACCTTCCGGATTAAAACTTGATCACGCAATCCCGGAGCGTTTCCAGCGCCTCGCCTTCCTCAATTTCAACATCATCCGGCTTCAGGACATGAACCTGCCGTGTTTTCCGGCCGGCGGCAAAAAGGCCAACCCCGAGATTGACTCCCCTGATCTCGGCAACGTTCCTGGAATCATCAATCGCCACGACAATTATATCCAGCGGCGCCGGCTCCAACTCGCGCGCCAGCCTCTCAAACCATTCATCCGCGGGAAGTTCGCGCATCATGAGGACAAAGCCGCGGACATAATTCTGGGCGGCCAGTTTCGCCAGGATTGACCCGCGCAATTCGTTTTCTTCCGACACATTGATGACCGGCAAAAGCCGCAGGCGATTGTAACGGGTGAACATACGCACGATGATCTCTTCCGCGCCCGATTTTTTCTGAATCTTGCCGTTCTCGTCCTGGGTGAACCAGGTCGGACACACCGCCGAAAGCAGGCCGATATAAGGCTTAAGCATCTCCAGAACGCTGTCCTCGTCAACCTGTCCCGGCAGAATCGCCAATTGCACCGGAAGCGGACCGGCGGCAAGCGTTGTGAGCGTAACATGGGTCGTTCCGGGTTTCGGTGAATACGGCGCGAGCCCCCACCACCCCAGCCCAAAATCACGAGGAATTGGAATGGGGGCGTTGAAGGCCGGCTTGCCGTCAATAAACCCCGTGGCGCCGTCACCCCGGACCTCCAATCGCGCCCTGATCTGACGGGACGGTATTTGCCAGGGATGGGTCTCATTGATAAGCAGTTCGCCGTTTTGCCAGACCTGCAGATAAATATAGCCCTTCTGGTCAAAGCCGAACCGGAGCATGTTGCCGCCCGCGCGGCAGGCATAAAGCCAGAAAAAACCTTTCACGTCGCCGAGTCCGGCTTCAATGAAACCGTTGCGCATCGTATCGGAACCAATCAGCCGCAGGGAAACTTCCGTCTGGGTCTTGTGCGCTTTAATCCTGAATTGCCCGTTATAATCATCCGAGCTTTCACCGAACACGATCCAAACCGGTGAAAGTTTGAACCTCGAAAAATTTTCTTCCACAATCCTGTCCAGCGGAAGCAATTTGGCATAAAGCTGGGCAAGCTGGAGATCATCCTTCTGGCGCGCCATCCGATCAACAAAATCGTTCATGACGCAAAATTCAGGCCGGGCCATGATCTCATTCTGATAGATAATCTCGCCCAGCTCATACTGTAGAATCGGCTGGGAAGCCACGCCGAGCAAACGCCGCATGTTGGCATAGCGGTCGGCCGGCTTTTCCAGCATGCCGTGGAGAATGGCGATTGCGCCGATATCATTGGGATACAAAACAAGGACCTGGTTTATAATATCCATCGCCTCGCGCCCGCGCTGGTGGCGGTTCAACCATGCCGCCTGGGCAAGCGCAATTTGTGCATCCCCGGGAAAGACGCGCGCATAGAGATTGAGGATTTCCCGCGCATCGTCCGCTTTGCCGGATTCATCAATAAGCCGCGAACGCCGTATTGCCAGGTTAATCTGGCCGGGGTTGATGGCCAGGCTGTTGGCATAATAATCGATGGCCTTGCCGACGTCATACATGCGCAGGCAGGCGTCGCCCATCAGCATCAGCGCCTCCTCGTTGTCCGGCTCAAGATTGTGCCATTTGTTCCAGGACGCCAATGCGCCGGCATAATTGCCGGCATTAAAAGCCGCGTAGCCCTCCTGGCGTAATAATTCCGTGCGCACTTCCGGGATCATGCGGTCATCCTTTAACGCCAGGCCGGTTATCTCATAATAAAGCGAAAGATTGACATCCTCGGTGGGCAGCGGCACGGATTCGGCTGAAACGGTGGTGTTGGTATGCTTGGCATCATTGGCCAGCAACGGCGAACCGGGAAGAGCAACAACCTGAAGATTAGGAATCACCGCCAGCATCGCCGGCAAAGTGGCCGCCTTTTCCAGATACTGCGGAAAACGCACCAGGAGATCCAAACCTTTTTTCTGGAGACCAAGCCCGACTTCCTGGAGCCACGGCACGGCTTTGGCGCCGGCCAGGTGCTCAAAATCGGAAAGGTTGATCATGAGACCGTCCGCCTTGATCGCAACCATCCGTTCAACAATATTGGATGGCGACACCTCTTCCATCCACTGCGGATTATCAACTGTCAGGGCAGGAATCAATTTCAGATTATATGTTTTGGCCAAAAGTCCGAAGAGCCGGCCGTCCCAGAGCGATACGCTGTTTAATCCACCCCTGGAAATATTCATCCAGGGCGGACTTAAATGCGTCAAACGATAGGCATTCTGATCAAGCCACTGGGCAATATAAGTCCCTTTATTGGAACGGGGCGTCCATTCGGCCAGCGCCGGTTTCTGGGGATGCAACGAAAATCCCACGATTTCCGCCTTGGCCTTGCCTTTTTCCGGATCCCAGACGCTTACGCCCAGCATACCCGGATTTATTTTTCCATGCACGGCGATGTGCTCCTTGAATAAATGCCGGCCGTTAAGGTTGACAAAGCAAACCCTGTCCCGCAGGTGGATTTCAAGCTCATTGATCATATTCAGGTCGGAACGCATCGGCGCGGAAGCGAGGGTGAAAGGCTCAAGACCGGCGTATTTCTGGCGCACCCAGGCCGCGCGACGGTCAACGCCGAAATACAGATAAGATTCCTCATCCGGCGTTGCGCGCAGAAAAACACCAAGTTGACCGGCCGCCACCCGAAACGCTATCTTTACGCTGAAGTCGCGGCAAAGATCACTGCCGTTCAGCCACATTTTTGCGCCGGCGGTCGCTTGCGGCGCGAACAACGCAATACTGTTGGTTGCCGTCTTTGATTTCCCCCAATCCACGATCCAGGAGTACGGCAAAGTTATATCATCCAGCGCGGCATACCCTTCCCGGACCGGCCACGCCTTTGCAAGGCGCGCGGCCAGTTCCTGTCCGCTCCATTCCGGTTTTACCAGGAGACGGTTAAGCCTCCGGCGGTCGCTATAACGCGTGTTCAAGGCAAGATTGCCGGAAAGAAATCCGAGATCATAGTAGTTGCCCACATAATCAAGATTCAAGCGCCGGGTCACAACGGCGCGTTCGTCAAACTGGCCAAAATCACCGTAAGGATAGGCATAGGCGGTGGGCTTTGAACGGGCGCGGCTTTGAATCAATTTAATGCATTGCTCATGGTCCTCGGCAATTCGCTTTTTAAAATCTTCAAACGGTTCGTATGAATTTTTATCGGCCAGCCAGCGGGGGGTTGTCAGGTAGTTGCCCATCCGCCCCGAAGCATCCGCCGGAATCTGGTCAAAACCGTTGTGACTCTGCGCGCCGACTTCCCAAAAACGCGTGCGCACCATGCTCCTTATATAAGGCCAGCGTAAAGCGGAGGGATCCTCGTCCACGATCGGTTTTGTCCAAAGGAACATCACGGCCTTCCATCCGGCTTCGCGCAAAACCGCGCGCACGTCAAAATAAGACGATTTGCGCGAATGGTCAAAAGTCATCAGCACCGCCTTGCGCGGCAGAGGCTTGCCCTTTAGAATCAGGTCACGAACGTCGTCCAGGCCGATGGAAACATATCCCTCGGAGCGCAGCGCGGCAAGATGTTCCTTGAAAAGGGCCAGGCTGATTTCATTGGTCTGATCCGATATGCCTTCATAGGCCAGCGCGGTAAACACATACGCGTCACGCGGTGTTTTTCGTGCGTCCTGGGAATAAATAAAATGTTGAAAAAACATCCGCGCCGGGAACCACCAGGCCACCAGCATGCAGACAATCATGAGAAAATACAGCCAGGCCTGGGTATAAGAAACACGCTCGGGCCGCATCGGGCGCTGGCCATCATCGCCGGTCTGATCATTCATCTTGTCCCCCATTTGGATTGGCGCATTGTAGCCAAAGCGTAATAAACCTGCCAGCTGAAAAACACCGCATATGACAAGGTAAAGACAATCCCCGTCCACCAGTATGGCCGCCCGGTTTTCTCATAAAAATAAACCGACCAGAGAATCGTGATGACGAACACGCCGATAATGTAATATGAAGTCATCTGGCCGTAAAACAAAGGCCCGAGAATCAAGGCCTGCAACATCACCACCGGCTCCAGGACCGGCATGAACATCATCGCGTACCACGAAATCGCCGTCACCGGATGCTTGCGCCAGAGAAAAAGACTGGCCACAAAAAGCTCGCGCACCCAGGAACGCGTCCAACGCGCCTGCTGGCGGATATATTTGTCCCAATTATCAGGCACAATCGTGGTCGCAAGCGCTTCTTCATCATATAAAACCTTGTAATTTCTCAGCACGCAGTTTGTCAGGCTGCGGTCATCGGCAAAATTACCGTAACGCCCCATGAACTTGACCGCCAGCCAGGGTTTCATTACCTGGAGAACACAGACCTTGCGATAGGCGGAAAAACAACCCGGCAGACAGCTGACCGCCCCGAATACGCTTTCCGCCGCCTTCATCACCTTGTACGAAACATAATAACGCACGTCCTGCATTTTTGTAAGAAGATTCGTATCGCAATTTTCAACATCCGTGTGCCCCGCCACCCCGGCCACGGTGTGATCGGCCAGGCCCTGGACAACCTTGCGGACCGAGCCGGGAAGCAAAAACGTGTCCGAATCCACGTAAAGCATGATCTCGCCCCGCGCCAGAAGCGTGCTGGCGGCCATCCCGTGGCTTAACCCCCGATTATTGGAAAAATTAATAATGACCAGCGATGGAAAACGGCCCTGGACCTTGAGTATCTGCTCCAAGGTGCGGTCGGTTGAGGCGTCGTTCACGGCAATGACTTCCAGCTTGTCGTGCGGATAACCCTCGGAATAAATCCGGACAAGGGTCGTAATGATTGAATCCTCCTCGTTGCGGCACGGCACGCAAACCGTGACCACCGGCTCGTAGCCGACATCCCGCGGGGCCACATAAAACGCGGCGATCAGGAACCGCGAGATGATAAAAATGCCCGCGACCAGGCTGTAAAAATTGACCAGCGGCGCATACCAGTAATGCTCGATGTTGGTCAGCTGAAAATAAACGGCCACCGAAAGCAAAACAATGCCGGCAAACGAAAGCGCCAGGATTGACCAGCGGGACGGACGTTTGTATTTTTTATAGCGCGGTTCGCCCCTGAGGCTGACGGGGACTTCCGGCGACGGAAAAGGAGTTTCGCAGGTTTCATAATGAAGGCTTTTTTGACACAACGGACAAACCGATGGCTTTGGAGCTGAAACAACATGCACGCTCAGCGCGCAGGCCGCGCAATGGCAGACCGTGCCCTTGCGCGGCCCGTCAAACGGGCTGTTTTTATCCGCTTGCTCGTTTGTCATGGCTGAATGTTATCATCCTTTATACCGCCATCAAGAAAAAAAAAAGATTGCATTAAACACGTTTCGATGATAGTTTTACTAATAATCCAAAAGTTATCAGGTTTATTGTGAATAACTTGTAACCGCCGGGGTGTCGCTCAAACGCGGCGGCCCGCGGCGTTCGCAAGCGATAAATGCGGCCGGATAATTCAAGGAACATTGGCAAAAGGACATGATGGATTTTTGAAAAAAAAAACGCAAACTTGGAGGATCAAATGCCGACAATTCTGCTGATTGACGACGAACTGGCGATTCGCAAATATATGGCGACTTTATTATCCCAGCTTGGATATTCCATCCGAACCGCCGACGACGGCAATACGGGGTGCGAAATGGCCGGCGATCCGGAGATAAAACTGGTCATTGCGGACCTGAACATGCCCGGCGAAATAAGCGGCATGGATATAGTCAGGAAAATTCGCGCCATGCGCCCCGACTGCCCGATTATTGTCGTTTCCGGCTATCCAACCCCCGATCGCCTCAAGGAGACTGACGAAAACGGAATAGAGTTCCTGACCAAACCATTTGAAATTCCATTTTTGGCCTCCATTTTGAAACGGTTGCTGCCGCCGGATCCGGGATCCGGACCAAAGGCGCCCGTTCCAAAATGAGGCGGATCTATGATTACTAAAACATTGACCGGTGTGCCGTTTTTTGACAAACGCTACGGTGGAATTTACCGCGGCCGCCCGATGCTGATCAGCGGCCGATCCGGATCCGGCAAGAGCGTCCTGGGCCTGCAGTTTGTCCTGCAGGGACTCAGGCAGAATGAGCGCTGTCTTATCCTCTCCGCCCGGCCGATGGCCGACGTGATCATTTTTGCCGAAGCAATGCAGTTATCGTTGTCCGACGCCATTGAGTCCGAAAACCTGATATTGCTGGAATACAGCGATTATATCCCCGGGCGCGACCGCGAGGAAAACGTCATGCTCCCATCGGATGGTTTCCTGCAATTTGAACAAATCATCGAAACCCACGCCGTTCAGCGCGTGGTTCTGGACACAATTCTCCCCTGGGTGTCAATCCGTCCTCAAACCCACCTGGCGGAACATGTTTTTTCGTTTGTGCGCGCCTTTGACCGGCTCGGCATAACGACTCTCATGACAATCCCGAAACCGGCTTCATTGCCGTCACTGCGCCTTAAAAATGCCGTTGAAGAAGTGGTTCCCGTATCGGTAACTCTTTCAACAATTCCGAACTATAACGAATTCGCCTGGATTACGACAAAGTATCTCGGCGAAATGAAGCTCGACCAGGATACCCCATACCAAATCACGCCCGGACTCGGAATTGACCGCGCAAGCGCCAGCCGGCAATCCCGTGAACCAATCGCCGGCGACGACTTGATCAAGGACGAAAGCACCCCGCTTCCACCGAGCCCGGTCCAGAACAATACTCCCACCCCGAAACCAACACCCAAAATCAGGTTTGCCGACATTTTGAAACAATAACAATTAACCACCTCATACCCCAAACGCCGCATGATCACCAAAGATCAAAATAACTACCGTCAATCGGCCGTTGTCATCAACGACAACCAGGCGGAATTAATGGATTTATCCATGATGCTGACGGAAAAAGGTTATGATGTCAGCGCGTTCACCAGCTCGGCCAAGGCGCTGGCCGCTATGCGGCAACGCACCCCGGATATAGTCATCATCGAGCGCAAACGTCCGGACGAACAAACCGAGCGGAGCGAAAAAAAATATCGCCAATTTGTCGAGACCATCCAGGAGGGAATCTGGGTGATTGACAAATATGCCTGCACCTCATTCGTTAACCCGCGCATGACCGAAATGCTGGGGTATACGACCGAGGATATGTTGGGGAAACCCATCTTCCAGTTCATGGACAAAGAGGAAATCGAGACTTGCCGGAAATTCCTGGAACCGCGCGCGCCAACCGCCAGAGACCGGCACGATTTTTCTCTTTTGCGCAAAGACGGAGTTCAAATCCAGATAACGGGGAAAGCGGCGCCGTTGAGGGATGAAATGGGCAATTACATCGGAACAATCGCCGCCATGATTGATATAACCGAGCGCAAACGGACGGAGGCGTTGCTCCGCCAGTCGGATGAAAAATATCGCATATTAATTGACAACATTCAGGACGGTGTTTTTATCATCCAGAATGATAAGATGCAATTCGTCAATGAAGCCCTGGCCCGCATGCTGGGTTACACGATCCGGGAAATCCTCGGAATGGAATTCAGCCGCCTTACGGCGCCGGAGGATCTGGCAATGGTAAAAGACCGCTACCGTCGAAGACAGGCCGGGGAGCAGGTTCCGAGGGAATATGAATTACGCCTGGTGCGCAAGGATGGGCAAATAATATTTGTCAACATGACCGTCGGCCTGATCGAATACCAGGGCAAAATAGCAAGCATTGGAACGCTGAAGGACATCACCGAACACAAACGGGCGGATCTCGAATTGCATGCGGCAAAAATAAAATTGGAAGAAAAAAACAGCCAATTGCAGGAAGCGGTTGAAAACGAAAACCGCCTCTCCGTCCAGGCCCAGGCCGCCAGCACCGCCAAGAGCCAGTTCGTCGCCAATATCAGCCATGAAATCCGCACTCCGCTGAGCGGAATCATCGGCATCTGCGACCTGTTGCTCGGCACCAAAATGTCAAACGAACAGATGGAATACGCGCAGATCATCAATTCAAGCTCCGAGGCGCTGCTCAATATCATCAACGCCACGCTTGATTTTTCAAAAATCGAGGCCGGTCGGCTGGAGCTGGAACACGTCAATTTCAATCTCAAGAACATCGTGGAGAATATCATCCGCACTCTTGCGGTGCACGCCTCCCAAAAACAGCTTGAATTGATTTATTTGATCGGCGCGGACGTTCCCTTGAGCCTCAACGGTGATCCGGGCCGTTTGCGCCAGATTCTTTTCAACCTCATCGGCAATGCGATAAAATTCACCATTAACGGCAAAATAACCGTCCAAGTTGAACTTGTGGAAGAAAACACCGAACACGCGGTCCTGCGCTTTGCCGTTTGCGATACCGGGATCGGCATTCCTGACGACAAGACCAGCCTGCTTTTCAAGGCTTTCAGCCAACTATCCTTGTCGCCCAATTGCGGCGGCACCGGCCTCGGCCTGGCAATTTCCAAGGGGCTCACTGAACAGATGGGCGGCAAAATCGGTTTCGAAAGCGCCAAGGACCATGGCTCAACTTTCTGGTGCATTATTCCATTTTTAAAACAACCGGCCGCCGCCGGCCCTTCCCGGGATAATGACAGGACCGCAACCAAGCCGATTGACGACTCCCCCGAAAAAGGGCAACCCGCAACCGAAAAACAACTGCGCATTCTCGTGGCCGAAGACAACAACATCAACCAGAAAGTAATTTCAGGCATTCTTCAAAAAATGGGTCATTCCGTTGATGTGGTTGCAAACGGACGGCAAGCCGTCAGTTCGCTGGAAACAGGTTCCTATGACCTGGTCTTTATGGACGTGCAAATGCCTGAAATGAACGGATTTGAAGCCACGGCCGTCATTCGTGACACCGAATCCAAGGTGCGCGACCATCAGGTTCCCATCCTGGCCCTTACGGCGTATGCCATGGAAGGCGACCGCGAAAAATGCCTGGCGGCCGGCATGAACGGCTATATCACCAAGCCCGTCAGCACCAAAACAATTGCCGACGCCATTGCAAACATCGTCTATCTTTAGGCGTTTTTATCCTTGCCATAATGCGTAATTCCGGCTAATTTCATGGTTATTTTGGCGGAAGAACGCATGACAAGAAAACGGGGATTAAACGACCGGTTACCTTGTTTGCCCCGGACTTGTTTGTCACAATAAACCAACAGATCAACACCCGGAAAAGACACAAAAATGGCGACCATCCTGACCATTGACGACGAACCTGCAATTCTTGAATACCTGGCAACAATTCTGACAAAATTAGGTTATGCCGTCCATACGGCCGCGGACGGCACTTCCGGATGCGATGCGGCCAAAGACCGGGACGTCAATTTAATAATCTCGGACCTGAACATGCCCGGGGAAATTTCCGGCATTAATCTTATAAAAAAACTCCGCGAATTGCGCCCCGATTGTCCGATCGTCATTCTCTCCGGCTATCCCACTGCCAACCGGCTGAAAGAGGCGGAAGAATTAAACGCCGAGTTTCTGACCAAGCCCTTTGAAATTCCTTTTTTGGCCGACCTCTTGAACCGGCTCCTGCCGCTGGAGCCGGAATCAGGCTCAAAACCGTCCAATCAAAAATAAATTATGATCACGAAAACATTGACGGGGGTGCCGTTCTTTGATGAATACTATGGCGGCATATATCGCGGACGCGTCATGCTGGTCAGCGGCCGGGCCGGATCCGGCAAGACCGTCCTTGGGCTTCAATTCATCCAGCAGGGAATAAAACAAAACGAGCGTTGCCTGATCTTGTCCGGCCGGCCCACGGACGATCTCCTCATTTTTGCCGAATCCTTGAAACTGCCTTTGAACGCGGCCGTTGAATCCGGAAATATGATTTTACTGGAATATGAGGATTATATTCCCGGACGCGACGCGGAACAAAACGTCACCCTGCCGCCGGACGGATTCCTGCAATTCAAGGAAATCGTCAAAACCCACGCCGTCCAGCGCATCGTGCTTGACACCGTTCTGCCATGGATTTCAATCAACCCGCAGACCAACCTGGCGGAACATGTTTGCTCGTTTGTGCGCGCCTTTGAAAGGATCGGCGCGACAACCCTCATGACAATGCCCAAACCGGCCTCCCTGCCGTCCATGCGCCTTAAAAACGCCCTTGAAGAAGTTGTGCCGGTATCCGTCACTCTCTCAACAATCCCGAACGCCGACGAGCCAGTCTGGATCGTAACCAAATATCTCGGAGAAATGAAGCTTGACCAGAACGCTCCGTACCAAATATTCCCCGGGGTGGGAATCACCGCCGCCGGCGGCCGGCAAGATCAGGAACCTGCAAGAAACAACGATTTGATTCAGGAAGAAAAATCAGCCGCGCAGATTCAGCCCCGCAGCGGCGACTTCGACGCGATAAAAAATAAAAAAATTAAATTTTCAGACGTGGTACCGACCCAGGTTCACGGCTCAAAGGTTGAAGAGAAAGAATTGCTGAGCTGGCTTCGGAAACAGACGTGATCAGGCAAGGAACCAACCCATGTATGTCCTTTACTGGAATTTGCGCGAAAAACCATTTCAGAACGTGACCGACCTCCGTTTTGCCTATCTCTCCGAACAGCACCAGGAAGGCCTGGCCCGCTTGATTTATCTGGCAAAAAATCAAAAAATCGGTGGCGTCCTGACCGGACCATACGGCGCCGGAAAATCCATGATCCTTGAACTGCTGATCCAAAACATCAATGCCGACAGCAATTTAAAATATCTCAGCGTTTCAATGATGCCCGGAGAGACCATGGCGCTTGCCCGGCGCATTCTTGGATTCACGGGTTATTCCGGGGAGGTGCACGACATGACCGGGGCGCTGGCGGCTCTTCAGGACACGGTCACCAACCAGAAGCCCGAATTCCCGCATGCCGTTCTGGCCATTGACGAGGCCCAGTTGATCGTTGACACGCCAACCTGGCAGTTTCTGCACCTTTTGACAAATATTACCGCACCTTCCAGGAATGAAGATCCGCCGCGTAACGCTTTCACCCTCATTCTTTGCGGCCACATTGACCTGATCAATCATTTGCGATCCTACCCGGCCTTGTCCCAGCGCATGCAGCTTTTCTGGAAGCTTGAGCCGCTGGCCGAAAACCAGACCATTGAATACATTCAACATCGCATCCGGGCGGCCGGCGGCGATATCTGGATTTTTGCCGATGACGCCATGCGCGAAGTCCACCGATCCTCCGGCGGTTTGCCGCGGTTGATCAACAATCTCTGCGACACCGCCCTCATGCTCGGCTGTGCCGGCAAGCTTCAAAAAATAACGCGGGAAATGGTTGAACAGGCCGCGGCCGACGCACAAGCCGGCCGGCCGGCCGAAAACAACATGCAACAAATAGCAGGAGGAGAAAACAATGGCTGATTTCGGAACATTGACAATGGTCGGACTGATTGCCACTGTCTTAAGCATCGGCTTTGCCCTGGCCGCTTTCATCAACTCGCGCCGGCGGGAAGCCGACAAACGGGAAAAGCCCGACGAAGCCCCGCCGGGCATTCCTTTCCTTGCTTCCGACGGACAAACACCGGAAAAAACAACCTCGACGCATGCAGCCCCCTTTTACGCCACCGCCAGCCGCCATGTCGTAAACCAGGAACGGACCAAACCCGCTTTTAAACAGGTCCAGGCGCTGGGTGCGCAATCGGTCCAAAACGACTCGTTTAACAGTGATGAATATTTGTGGGAATGAAGAGCGCGTGATCCGCCGGACAAGATACGCAAAAAAGATGAATAAACATCCTGCATCCAACAAGAATAGGTTTTATCCTCTTCTGGTCTTGTTATTGCTGGCTTTGTTTTCCGCCGGCTGCGGCCGGAAAATGCCGGAGCAAAAACTTGCCCGTATTACCATTGCATTTCAGGACTGGGTCGGTTACGGCCTGTTTTATCTCGCCCAGGAAAAAGGATTCTTCCAAGCGGAGGGACTGGAAATCGTCTTTATTGACGAGCAATTGGATTCAGCCCGGCGCGATGCTTTCAAGCAGGGCATGCTTGACTGCGAGGCCGGAACCATTGACTTGCTGGTCTCAAAAGCCGCCCTGGATACGCCGGTTGCAACGGTTATGGAAATTGACCGTTCTTTCGGCAGTGACGGAATAGCCGCCGCTGAAAACATCACAAAACTAGAGGATTTGATCAACAAAAAGATTGCATTCTCAAGAGACGACGTCGGCGAAACATTCATTTCGTATCTATTCCTGCAAAAAGGACTGTCGCTCACCAACGTGATTATCGTTTCCACCCGGCCTGAAGAAACGGCACAAGCATTTATAGAAGGCAGGGCGGATGCCTGCGTGACATGGGAACCGTATCTGTCACAAGCGCTTCAAAAGCCCGGCGCGCATCTTTTAACCAGTTCCCGGGAACACCCGGATATCATCGTTGACACCTTGAATGTGAGGAAGGACTTGATTGAGCATGACCCGGGATTGGTGAAAAAATTAATGCGCGGCTGGTTTAAAGCCCTCAAGTTTTACAGGGAACAACCGAAAGAAGGGAGCGAGATTATTGCCAAATATTACAAGATCGCTCCCGGGCAATACAGGAAACAGGTTGAGGGCCTGAAATGGATTGAGTACCCGGAACAACAATCGCCCGCAAAATGCAACGAATGGGTTGAGGTCTTTAACAAGGTTGCCGATCTCAAACAAATGAACGGCAGGATTTCCCAAAAACCCGAAGCATCAAGATTCTTAAATCACACGCTCCTGGAAAAACTTTATGAAATTAGCCGCTAAAATCGGCGGTTCCTTTTTTGCCGTTACCGTTATCTGCACGGTTACCGCCCTGTTTGTCTTATATTTCACCGTCAAAAACGAATTGCTGCGGACCGCGGAAGCAAGCCTGGAGTCAGCGGCGCGGTCCCGCTCCGCCCACGTGGAAACCTACCTCGGCATGCTGAAAATCTCGGTCGGGCAATTATCCAAAAGCATGGTCTTGGAGGATTTTTTAAGAACAACCGGCGGCGAAAATATCCGGCAAAGCAAGGAATTTGAACGGGCAATGACAAGATTGAGGAGAACCAAGGCGGTCAACCCGTCAATCTATGAATTTTTACTGCTGGACAAAACCGGCAAAGTAATCGCCTCCAATGACGAAAAAAACATCGGAACCGACGAATCCGCGGACGCCTATTTTCTCGGCGGACAGAAGGAAATATTCATCAAGGATGCTTATTGTCTGGAATCATCAAAAGAGCCTTTAATCGCCGTATCAGCCCCGTTTTCAGACAGCCAGACCGGGGAATTACTGGGAGTGCTGGTGGCAAGGATTAAATTAAATGGTCTCTGGAACATTACCACCGAAGGAACCGGGATGGGCAAGACCGGCGAAATTTATATTGTCAATAAATACGGCTTCATGATCACGCCCTCGCGGTTTTTGAAGGACACTTTTTTGAAGCAGGTGGTGGATACAAAAGGCGCAAGGCAGGCGTTTTCACACAAGAGCAATGAAATTGCTCCTCACCAGAATTTAAGTATCTATCCTGATTATCGTGGCGTACTGGTGCTGGGAACGCACGAATACATTCCCGAGATGCAGTGGGGGGTTTTAACCGAGATTGACGCCAAAGAAGCATTCGCGCCCTTGGTTAAACTGCGAACGATCCTTTTCGAAATTTTATTTGCCATGACCCTTGTCGCCTGGTTATTAAGCAGGGGCCTCGCCAGACTTATCACCGGCCCGATTAACAAACTGCACGGGGGAATCGAAATAATCGGCCGCGGCGATTTTGATTACAAGGTCGGCACCGACGCAAATGACGAGGTGGGCCGGCTTTCGCGGGCATTTGACACGATGACGGGCAACCTGAAAACCACAACAACCTCCATTGAAAACCTCAACAAGGAAATTACCGGGCGAAAACGGACAGAGGAAAAACTGCGCGAACGCACGGCGGAATTGTTTGAACGCGAAGAAGACCTTGCCATCACGCTGCGTTCCATCGGCGACGCGATGATCGCCACTGACACCGAAGGCAAGATAACGCGCATGAACCCGGTGGCCGAACAGTTGACAGGCTGGTTGATGGCCGAGGCGGCCGGCAAACCGCTGGAAACAATTTTCCGCATCATCAACGCCCAGACGCGCGCGCCGGTCCAAAATCCCATCGCAAAAGTTCTGGCGAGCGGACAGGTCGTCGGCTTGGCGAACCACACGTCCCTGATCGCCCGCGACGGTTCCGTGCGCCAGATCGCCGATAGCGCCGCGCCCATCCGCGACGCGGATGGCCGCATCCGGGGCGTGGTGCTGGTCTTCCATGACGTAACGGCCGAATACCAGGTCAAGGAGACGCTGCGGGAGACCAACACCTACCTGGAGAACCTGTTCAACTATGCCAACGCCCCGATTATTGTCTGGGATCCGCAATTCAGAATTACCCGTTTCAATCATGCCTTTGAATTCCTGACGGGACGAAGCGCCGGCGAAGTCCTTGGGCAAACGCTTGATTTGCTGTTTCCTCCCGCCAAGGTACAGCCCACGATGGAACTCATCCGGAAAACGCTGAAGGGCGAACGATGGGAGACGGTTGAAATTGATATCCTGCACCGCGACGGGACCGTTCGGACGGTGCTCTGGAATTCGGCCACCATTTTTGATACGGAAGGTAAAAAACCGATCGCCACCATCGCCCAGGGGCAGGATATCACCGAGCGCAAGCGGATTGAAATGGTTATTAAAGACCAGATGCAACTCCTTGGCACCCTCCTGCAGACCATCCCCATCCCCATTTTTTACAAGGACTGTTCCGGAAAATACATCGGTTGCAACCATGCTTTTGAGGAATTCATGGGGAAACCCGCCTCCGAGATTATCGGCGGGTCTATTTTCAACTTTGTACCTTCCGAACTTGCGGCAAAATACCATGAAAAAGACCGGGAATTGTTTTCCCATTCCGGGAAACAGATTTATGAATTTATATTTGAACGAAACGACGGCATAAGAAAAAACGTCAGTTATTACAAGGCCTCGCTCCACAACTCGCGGGGCGAAATCATCGGATTGGTCGGCGCCATACTGGACATCACCGAGCACAAGCAGATGGAGGATGCCCTGCTGGCGAGCGAGAAGCAGCTTAAAAACGTTTTTGATTCCGTTAAGACCGGCATCGTCGTCATTGACGGCAGCGACCAGCATATTCTCGAGATAAATCAAACAGCTTCCGAGATGATTGGCTTGCCCAGGAACGAAATTGTCGGGAAAATCTGCCATCGCTTTATTTGTCCCGCCGAGAAGGGCAAATGTCCAATCAAGCATCTTGGTCAAAACGTTGATAATTCCGAGCGGGTGCTTCTCACCGGCGATGGTCGCGCGCTACCTGTTCTCAAAACCGTTGCGCCCATTATCTTCAGGGAGAAAAAATGCTTCCTGGAAAGTTTCGTGGATATCACCGAGCGCAAGCGGATGGAGGCTGAGCTGCATGAAAAGACCAAAGAGCTGGAGGGCTTCTTCAACATTGCACTTGACCTGCTATGCATCGCCGACCTGGAAGGTAATTTCCTCAAGGTCAACAAAGCCTGGGAAGACATTCTCGGTTATCCCGTCACTGAACTGGAACAGAGAAAATTTCTGGAGTTTGTCCATCCCGAGGACATGCAAACCACGCTTGGGGCCATGTCCAGGCTGGGTGAAGGAAACCGCGTCCTGAACTTTACAAACCGGTACCGGCACAAGGACGGAAGCTACAGGTTCATTGAATGGCGTTCCAACCCGCACGGAAATCTGATCTATGCGGCCGCCCGCGACATCACCGAGCGTAAACAGGCCGAGCAAAACCTGGTTCAGGCAAAAACCGACCTTGAGAAGGCCTATCAACAATTGCAGGAAGCCTTTGAGCTGGAAAGCAAACTCACGATACAGGCCCAGGCCGCCAGCGCCGCCAAGAGCCAGTTCGTCGCCAACATCAGCCATGAAATCCGCACGCCATTGAACGGCATCATCGGCATCTGCGAGCTTCTCCTTGAAACCAAAATGTCAAACGAACAGATGGAATACGCCCAAATCATCAACTCCAGCGCGGAAGCGCTTCTTAATATCATCAACTCCACTCTTGATTTTTCAAAAATTGACGCCGGCAAGATGCCGATGGAACATATTGACTTCAACCTGCGGGTCCTGCTGGAAGACATTATAAAACTGCTCGCCGTGGATGCCGCCCAAAAGAAACTTCAAATGATTGATTTTATAGAACCGGCCGTGCCCCTCAATCTGAACGGCGATCCGGGACGTTTACGCCAGATTCTTTTCAATCTCATCGGCAACGCCATCAAATTCACCGCGGAGGGTCAAATTGACATCAACGTGGCCTTTGTGGAAGAAAGGGGCGAACGGGTGGTTTTGCGCTTTTCCGTGCGCGATACCGGCATCGGCATTCCGGCTGATAAAACCAACCTGCTTTTCAAGGCATTCTCCCAGGTGGATTCGTCCTTGGCGCGCGAGTTCGGCGGAACAGGTCTCGGCCTGGCGATATCCAAGGGGCTTGCGGAACAGATGGGCGGATCAATCGGCGCGGAAAGCGTCCATGGTAAAGGTTCAACATTCTGGTTCATCCTTCCGTTCTTAAAACAGCGGACCGGCTCCCAAACCCCGGAACCACCGGCCGATTCCGGGAAATTTCCGGAAGAAAACCAATCGCACTGGTTCCAGAAACATGAGCAATACCCGCCCGACAAACGCCTGCGCATCCTTGTTGCCGAAGACAACATGGCCAACCAAATGGTCATTTTGGGCATCCTTGAAACGATGGGGCACTCAGCCGTTGCCGTGGCAAACGGCAAAGAAGCCGTCAAATCGCTCGAAACTATCCCCTACGATCTGGTGCTGATGGATCTCCAAATGCCGGAGATGGACGGGATCGAAGCCACGGCCATAATCCGCGATCCAAAATCGCAGGTGCACGACCATAACGTTCCAATCCTGGCGCTCACGGCGCATACCATGCCGGAAGACAGGGAAAAATGCATGGCCGCCGGCATGAACGGGTACATCACCAAGCCGGTCAGCACAAAATCCATCGCCAATGCCATTGCCAATATTGCTTCTCCGGACAATCCCTCCGCAACTGAGGATAAGAAGATGCATTCCACCGTGTTCCCGTCTGCAGCGCCGGGCATAAACGATATTTGCCTTCCCCCCACCCCGGTTGTGTTTGATTCCACGACATTCTCCGACCGGCTTTCCGACGACGACGCGTTAATCCGCGAGATTATAAATATTTTTCTGGAGGAAACACCGAAAAGCATGCGCGAACTTGAAAAAGCGATTGAAAAACAGCAGCAGGAAACCGCTGCCCGCCTGGCACATACCATTAAGGGGTCGGCCGCCAATGTCAGCGGCAACAAACTCCGCTCGATTGCGGTCGGGATTGAAGAAGCATGCAATTCCGCCGACTGGCGGGGGGCGAAAGACTTCATGTTAAAACTGAACAGACAGTACGAGATGCTGGAACGCGCCATGCGGGAGTTTCTTAAGAAGGCAGAAGGCAGCAGGCAGTAGGCAGAAGTGGGGAACAAGAAAGGAACATGCAATAATGAATATAGTCGTGAAAACATATAGAGATTTAATCGTATGGCAGAAGGCGATGGCTACTGTTACTGAAGTCTATGGAATATCAAAAAGCATTCCCGCGTCCGAAATCTATGGATTAACCTCCCAAATGCGCCGTTGTGCGGTTTCAATTCCGAGCAATATAGCGGAAGGATACGGAAGGCATTCAACGAATGACTATGTTCGTTTTCTGCAAATTGCATCCGGCTCTCTATACGAATTACAGACTCAGCTGGAAATTTCCGTCAATTTAGGGTATTTTAAGAAGAGCGAGATCGAACGATTGATTGAGTTGACCGGAGAAATCGAACGAATGCTCAGCAGTTTAATACGCAAATTGAATAATAGAAAGGCAGAAGGCAGCAGGCAGTAGGCGCATAGTGACAGATAAGAATAAAACATTTTTTATTCTTACTTCTGCCTTCTGCCTGCTGCCTTTGTGCCTGGATATAACCCATGAAAATACTCATTGCGGAAGATGATTTAACGTCGCAAGCGATGATCAAAGCCATTGTCGCCAAATCCGGCTATGAACCCGTTGTAACCGGCGACGGACTGAGCGCCTGCGAAATACTCCTCAAACCTGATGCGCCGAAACTGGCCGTCCTGGACTGGATGATGCCCGGCATGGACGGCGTGGAAGTCTGCCGCAAAGTCCGGGAATTAAAATCCAGCGACCCGGCCTATCTCATCCTGCTTACCAGCCGGGATAACAAGAAAGATATTATCCATGGCCTGAAATCAGGGGCAAATGATTATATCGTCAAGCCTTATGACATTGAGGAGCTTCAAGTGCGCATCGGCGTCGGACGCAGGGTCATTGATCTCCAGGCCTTGCTCGCCGGAAGAATCGCGGAACTCCAGGACGCCCTGGCCCAGATCAAGACTTTGCGGGGATTATTGCCGATTTGCATGTATTGCAAAAAAATACGCGACGACAAGCAATACTGGCAACAGGTTGAAAGTTATGTCACCACCCACACCGAGGCCCAGTTCAGCCACTCCATCTGCCCGGATTGTTACCGGAAATATGTCCAGCCGGAACTTGATAAAATCAAAAATAAAGGCGCGCAAAATGAACGCTGAACACGGCAACCACAGAAACAAACCGGAAAAAAAATATTCCAAAATAACGGTTAACAACAAACAATACTGGCTGATGTCGGCAAGGGACATCACCGACCGCAAACGCGCGGAAAAAGCCCTGGAAGAATCGGAGCGCAAATTATACGACATCATTGAGTTCCTTCCCGATGCCACTTTTGTCATTGACCTGAAAGACAAGGTGATCGCCTGGAACCGCGCCATGGAGGAAATGACCGGGATAAGCAAAAAGGACATGATCGGGAAAGGCAACCATGTCTATACAATCCCATTCTACGGCAAGCGCCGGCAGCATTTGATGGATCTCATCGACCGGGACGACGCGGAAATTGAAACCAAGTATCAAAACGTGCAAAGAAAAGGACACACTCTTTATGCGGAGGCGTTTACGCCGGCATTGTACGGCGGCAAAGGCGCCCATGTCTGGGCGACGGCCGCGCCGCTGTTTGACGCGCACGGAATTCGCGTGGGCGCCATAGAATCCATTCGCGACATCACCGACCGCAAGCAGGCGGAAGACGCGTTGCGCGATTCCCTGCAGGAGAAAGAAGTCCTTATCCGGGAAGTCCATCACCGGGTGAAAAACAACATGCAGATCATGTCCAGCCTGTTGCAGCTCCAATCCAATGAGGTCAAAGATGATACGGTCCGCCGTTTCTTTATTGAAGCGACAAACCGCATCCGCTCAATGGCCATCGTCCACGAGAAACTTTACAACACAAACAATCTGGCAACCATAGACTTCACCGAATACATAAAGGACCTCATCAACCAGCTCTTTCGCTCTTACGGAATAAATGCCGCCCAAATACGTTTCCGGCTGAAGGCCGACAAAATCCTCCTGAACGTGGATGACGCCATCCCCATGGCGCTCATCCTCAACGAGCTCGTCTCCAACTCCATCAAACACGCATTCCCCGACAGGAAAGAAGGGGAAATATCCCTGCGGCTTGAAGAGCGGGGAAATAACGTGACAATGGAACTGGCTGACAATGGCATCGGAGCGCCGGATGATTTGCGCATCGGCAAAAATGAGACGCTTGGGCTCCAACTCGTCCAGGCCCTCGCCAAACAACTGGGCGGATCCATGCAGCTGGGAAAAAACAACGGCGCCCGTTTCATTTTGTCATTCAAAAAGAAATGAGGCCGATACGATTCATTTGACTTTACACTGAAAAAAAACTAATATTTGCCCGCGATGGGGAAATGATTATGAACACCGCCAACCATACAAAACCAATCAAAGCCCTGTTAATTGAAGATAATCCGGGTGATGCAAGAATCGCCATGGTGTTGCTGTCGGAATTCAAGGAAATCAGCATTGATCACGCCGCCACGCTGGAAAAAGGCCTGAACCTTCTGCAGAACGGCAATTATAACGCCGTCCTGCTGGATCTGAACCTGCCCGACAGCAAAGGTGTCAACACCCTCGTATCAATCCTGATCAAATTTCCCGAACACCCGGTTGTTGTCTTGACCGGTTACGATGAGTCCGAATTGGGCGTTTTATCAATCCAGGCCGGCGCCCAGGATTACCTGGACAAAAAAAATCTGAACGGCCACCTGATCGTCAATAGTCTGCGCTACGCCATTGAACGGCACAAGCTGGTGAACAGGCTGAAACAAAGCCTGCATGAAATTGACCGCCTGCAGGGATTATTGCCGATTTGTATGAATTGCAAAAAAATCAGGGATGACAGGGGCTACTGGTCCCAGATTGAAAAATACATCAGCGAACGCAGCAACGTCCAATTCAGCCACGGCCTCTGTCCGGAATGTTTTACAAAAGCTTCCGACCAAATCAAGAAAGCAAAATAACGGCGGGGCAAGGATGGCGCGGCGGGCTTAAAACAACAATCGCCGGGCAAAGAATACCGCTGCAATGGCCATGAGAATCAGGATAATCGTCATCCAAAAATATCCCTTTCGCTTGCCGGGCACATCTTGCATGCCGCCGCTTGCATCCGCCGCAACCGGTCTCACCCCGGATTGAATGCGCCGTTTGTCGCGCGACATGGTGCTGGCGCCTTCCATGACCGGCGCGGATAAAGGGGGCCGGTTGTGAATAACCTCGTTAATATCGTCCAGGACTTCATGCCAGGTTTGCTGGCGCATTTTTTTATCCCGTGCGAGCATTTTTTCAATCAGCCAGGCGGCGTTGTTGGAAACGGCCTGGTTGGTTTCCGCAATATCCGGCAGATGTTCCGTCAGTTTCCTGACCATGGCGCTGATCCCGGGGGTTTCGGCAAACGGCGGCTGGCCGGTCAGGAAATGATACAAGGTGGCGCCCAGGGCGTAGATATCGGCGCAACAATCAATGTTCTCCTCGCCCTGCGCCTGTTCGGGGGCGCAATAATGCGGCGAGCCGATCATCGCGCGCCCAACGGTTATACTGGGCGCAAAGTGATCCATGGTCTTCGCCAACCCCAGATCGGAGAGCTTAACCGTGCCGTCGTCATCTATGAGGATGTTGTCCGGCTTTATATCGCGGTGAATCAAGCGCGCCCGGTCCCAGGCGTATTCAAGCGCCACCGCCACCGATTCCGCGATTAACAACGCGCTTTCTTCATCAAGCTTTCCCTTGCGGGCAACCCGTTCGCCGGCGGTCTCGCCGGCGATATATTCCATTACAAAAAAATAAACGTTGTTGTGCTCGCCGGCGTCAAAAATCTGGACAATGTTAGGATGCCTGATTTTTGCCGCGGCCTTGGCCTCGTGCCGGAACCGCGAAAGATATGACTCGTCCCCCGCCAGGCTCGGCGGCAGTATCTTGACGGCCACTTTGCGCTTGAGCGACAATTGCATGGCCAGATAGACCGTGCCCATCCCGCCCTCGCCGAGCACGCCAATAATCTCATAACCCGGTATGACTGGGTATTGCATAAAACTCCATCAGGCTCAACGTTCTACTCCACCGTCACTGACTTTGCCAGGTTGCGCGGCTGGTCAATGGGGCATCCGCGCAGTTTCGCCACATGATAGGCAAAGAGTTGTTCAACAATGACCACGGGAATCGGCGCGATAAAATCGGCACAGCGCGGGACGCGGATAACGTCATCGCAAAACTGGCTCACCGCGGAATCGCCCTCGGTGGCGATGGCAATCACCGGCGACTTGCGCGCCCGGCATTCCTGCATGTTGCTGATTGTCTTGGTCTTGCCGTGAATATCAGGGACCACCGCCACCACGGGCACATTCTTGTCAAGCAGGGCGATCGGACCGTGCTTGAGCTCCGCCGCATGATAACCTTCCGCATGAACGTAGGAAATTTCCTTCAATTTAAGCGCCCCCTCAAGCGCCACGGGATACATATAACCGCGCCCGATATAAAAGAAATCTTCCGCGTGCGCATACTTTCCGGCAATGCGCTTGATCGCATCCTCCTGCGCCAGGGCCGCCTGCGCCAGTTCGTTCAGGCGCATCAATTCACGCACCAGGTCGCGCCCGGTTGCGGCGGACATCCGCCGCGCCCGGCCGAACAAAATCGCCAGCATGGCCAGCACCGCCACCTGACAGGTGAAAGCCTTGGTTGAAGCCACGCCTATTTCGGGCCCGGCATGCAGATAAACTCCCCGGCCCGTTTCCCGCGCGATCGTTGAGCCAACCACGTTGCAGATGGCGAGCACGTTCGCGCCTTTGCGGATGCCCTCGCGCACGGCCTCAATCGTATCGGCCGTTTCACCCGATTGGCTGATGGCCACCAGGCATGAATCAGGTTCAATAATCGGATTGCGATAACGGAATTCGGCCGCCTGGTCAACCTCGGCCGGGATACCGGCCAATTCCTCAAAAAAATACCGGCCGACCATGCCGGCATAAAGCGATGTGCCGCAGGCCGCAATCATTATCCGGCCGACCCGCGCCAGTTCGGAAGGCGTCATGCGGATGCCGCTCAGCTTTGCCGTGCCGTCGTTTTCCAGGAGACGGCCGCGGGTGGCGTTGACCAGCGCTTCGGGCTGTTCATGAATTTCCTTGTGCATGAAATGTTCATGGCCGGATTTTTCAATCTGCCCCGGATTCCAGTCAATATGCGTCATCTCGCGGCTGACCGGAACGTTTTTCAAAGAACTGACGTCAAACCCATCCGCTTTTATCGCGGCAATATCACCGTCGTTCAGGAACACAACCTGCTTGGTGTAATTGATAATGGCGCTTACATCGGAGGCGACAATCATTTCACCGGCGCCGACGCCGACAACCAGCGGGCTGCCCTTGCGCGCCGCAACAAGCAGATCAGGCTGAAGCCGGGAAATGACCGCCAGCCCGTAGGTGCCTTCAACGCTTTCCAAAGCCGCCGCCACGGCCGCCTTCAGGTTGCCGTCATAACAGGCCTCAATCAAATGCGCCAGCACCTCCGAATCGGTTTCGCTTGAAAACACATAGCCTTTGTGAACAAGCCGCTCCTTCAAATCCAGGTAGTTTTCAATAATCCCGTTATGGACAACGGCAAAATCACCGCTCCGGCTTAGGTGCGGGTGGGCATTGGCCTCCGTCGGAGCGCCGTGCGTGGCCCACCGGGTGTGCCCGATTCCCAAATGATAATTCTCGCCGCCATGGTCGGGAATTGCGCGCTCCACTTCGTCAACCAAAGCCGCAATCTTTCCGACCACCCTGACCCGCGCCATTTTGGAATCTTTATTTGAATAAAGACAAATGCCCGCCGAATCGTAACCGCGATATTCAAGCCGCTGCAGGCCGGACAAGATAACGCCGGCGGCGTTGTTTTTGCCGATATAGCCGACTATTCCGCACATGATTTTTCCCCTCAGATATTAGACAACATCAAAACGCAAATTCCAATAACCATGGAATACTGAAATTGGAAACTTGAAATTAGAAATTGGGAAGAAAATTATGCCACCAGACGAGTTCTGCGCCAATTTCCAATTTCAAGTTATGAACGGCTGCCTTTTGTGCCATGCTTGAAATTACATCGTCAAAACACAGATTTTCTTACGATCAGCGCCTCCCTTTCCTTCCCGGCGGAGATCATCACGACCGGAACCCCCGCTTCCTTTTCAATGGTCCGCAAATATTTCCGCGCCGCCGCAGGAAGCCCGGCAAATGATTGGGCCTTGCCGGTCGGATTTTTCCAGCCGGGCATGAATATATATTCCGGCCGGACTGCCTCAGCATCCGCCGGATCTTCCGGCCACTCCGTCAACCTTTTACCCCGGCAAAGATACGCCACGCACAAGCCTATCTTGTCAAATGAATCCAAAACATCAAGTTTGGTTACGATTAATCCATCCAGGCTGTTCAGGCGCACCGCCCGCCGCAGTTGAACAAGGTCAAGCCAGCCACAGCGGCGCGGGCGGCCGGTGGTTGCGCCGTATTCGCCGCCGTCCGCGCGCAATTTCTCGCCGATTCCATCGGTCAATTCGGTCGGAAACGGTCCTTCCCCCACCCGGGTAACATAGGCTTTCGTCACCCCGACAATTTTATCCAGGAAGCGCGGGCCGACCCCGGCGCCGACCCCGGCCGCCCCGGCAACCGTATGGGATGAAGTCACATAAGGATACGTTCCCGCGCCGATATCCAGCATCGTTCCCTGCGCGCCCTCAAACAGGATATTCTTCCTCGCCCGCCGGCCTTCTTCCAGGATGAGCCCCGTATCGCCCAGAAGGGGTTGAAGCCGGCCGGCCAGGGCAAGAATATCGCCCGCAACACGGTCAACATTGCAGACTTCCTCCATCTGCGGCCCTGAAAACAACCCGCGCTTGGCTTCAAAACAAACTTTCAGCCGCGCGCGTAAAAGTTTCTCATTAAACATGTCCGCAAACCGCACGCCGACCCGCGCGGCGCGGTCGGCATAAGCCGGCCCTATCCCACGCAGTGTTGTGCCGATCTTGGATTCGCCCCGCTGGTTTTCGTTGTTCGCATCCAGGGCAATATGGCAGGGAAGAATCAAATGCGCTTCCGCGCTGATGCGCAGGCGTTTGGGCAATTCAGCCGGGCTTATGCCGACCCCGTCTATTTCCTTGACCAGTTTCCCGGGGTTGATAACAACCCCGCCGCCGATCAGATTCAAGACATGATCGCGCAAAATTCCCGAAGGCAGAAGATGGAACACATGCTTCTCGCCGGCATGATAAACGGTGTGACCCGCGTTATCCCCGCCCTGGAAACGCACCACAATCTGCGCCTGGCCGGCGAGCGTATCCACCACCTTGCCCTTGCCTTCATCACCCCATTGCACCCCGACAATTACCACGCTTGCCATATGCACCCATCCTTTCTTAACTATTCAGGCCATTTAGACTGTAGGCTGAAGGCTATTAGCCGTCAGAATCAAACAGTATACGACATCGGCTTCCGCGATGTCCAATCCTAGTAGTGTAATGTAATAGAATTAATTGAACATATAAATTTGTAAAATTGCAGTAAAACAGTGATACCGTCATTCCGAGCGTAGGCGAGGAATCTCGTTATTGTAAAAATGCTTCGCCCCGCCTGCAACACACCTACAGTCTAACTGCCTACAGCCTACAGGCTTTCCTTCTTTGCAATTCACCACCCACGCGCTCAACCTGGGCCACGGCCGTGCCGATGTAGCTTTCCGGATTGAGACAACGGTCAAGATCCTTGGCCTTCAGGAACGCCATGATACGCTTGTTATCCAGCAATACCGCGCGAAACGGTTTCCCGGCCGTGAAAGCCTCGCCGGCGGCCCGGCGTAAAAGCTCGTGGGCTTCCTGGCGCCCCATGCCGCGTTCAACGAGCTCCAGCATGACTCTTTCGCTCATGATCATCCCGCCCGTCAGCGCCAGGTTGCGGCGGATATTTTCCTCGCTGATGAAAAGCCGCCCCAGGATCTCCTGGAGTTGACGCAACACATAATCGGTCAAAATAAACGCCTCGGGAAAAATAACCCGCTCGGCGGCGGAATTGGTCAGGTCGCGTTCATGCTCAAGCGAAATATTCTCAAGCGCCGGCATTATCTGGGCGCGGATAATCCGGGCCAGCGAGCAGATGCGCTCGCTCTTGTGCGGATTGCGCTTCTGGGGCATGGTGGAAGACCCCACCTGGCCGGCGCCGAACGGCTCGCACAACTCGCCGATTTCCGTCCTTTGCAGATTGCGGATTTCCTTGGCGATTTTTTCCGCGGTTGCGGCGACCAGCGCCAGGCAAAAAACAACCTCGGCATGCCGGTCGCGCTGAATTACCTGGTTGGACACAAACACCGGTTTCAAACCGAGATCATCCATGACCAGTTTTTGCAATTTCTGGGCGTTTTTTCCGAAACTCGCCTGCGTGCCGACCGCGCCGGTCATTTGCCCGACCATGATCCGTTTCCGTGCCTCCGCCAGCCGCTCAAGGTGGCGCTGGAATTCACAGGCATAAATGGAGAATTTCAACCCATAAGTCGTCGGCACCGCATGCTGACCATGGGTCCGGCCCACGCAGACCAGTCGTTTTGTTTTCTGCGCCAATTTAATCAGGATTTCTTCCATCTTATCAACCTGCCGGAGAATGACCGCAATGGCGGAACTCAATTGCAATGCCAGGGCCGTGTCCTCAATATCATAGGAAGTGGCGCCGAGATGCACGTATTTGCCGGCGCTTTTGCCGCAGGCTTCCGTCAGGGCCTTGACCATCGCCATCAGGTCATGATGGATTTTATCCTCAATGGCCTTCACCCGCTGGAGCTTGACATGTTTTAACGCGGCCTTGCGGCTGATTTCGCCCGCCGCACTTTTCGGGATATGACCCAGCCGGGCATGCGCGCGCGCCAGGGCCGCCTCAACCGTCAGCCAGTTCTGCAGCTTGGCCTCCTCCGTGAAAATATTTTTCATTTCATCGGAAAAATATCTGAATTCTATGGGATGAACGTTCATGCTCTTTACCTCATCTTTAACGTATTTCGTGAAGCGTCTTTCGTATCTCGTAAATCACTTGCATAACCATCTGTCACCTGCTCTTTCCTGTCACCCTCTCGAAAGCGGTGATCCAGGATATGGATAGAATCCTGACTGGATTCCCGATCAAGTCGGGAATGACAACCGGATTTTCGGCAACAGGAGGCAAAACTATAAATACCCCTTTTCTTTCAGATTTCTCTCCATCCTTTCCAGCGCCGGTTCGTCGGTTATTTTGAATTCTTCGCCGGTTATGGTTTCATACGCCGCGATGTAACGCCGGGCCGCCTCAACCCGCACATCATCCGGCATCGGCGGCGGGACGCCCTCGCCGCGGAAATTTTTCCCCGCGTACCATTCACGGACATATTCCTTGTCCAGCTTGCGCTGGTCCTGGCCGGCGGAAAAAAGCGATTCGTAGGAATCGGCGTGCCAATAGCGGGAAGAATCCGGCGTATGGATTTCATCGGAGACCAGCAAGCGCCCGTTCAGCCGGCCCAATTCATATTTCGTGTCAACCAGGATCAAGCCGCGTTTGCGGGCGAACTGTTGTCCATATTCAAAAAGCTTCAGGCAAATATGCGCCGCCGCGTCAAAGATTTCCGCCGTGACCAGCCCTTCCTTGATGACTTCCTCCCGGGAAACCGGCCGGTCATGGTCTTCCAGCTTGGTAGTGGGCGTTATGATGGGCTGCGGCAGTTTTTGATCCTTGCGCAACCCTTCCGGAAGGACATGGCCGCAATACTTCCGCACCCCCTGCTGATAATTGAACCAGAGCGAAGTCTTGGTGACCCCGGTGATATAGCCCCGCACAACCATTTCCACGGGCAGTTGCTCGCATTCGGCCACCACCATGACGTTCGGATCGGGAACATCAAGGACATGATTGGGCGCCGTTTCCCTGGTCCGCGCAAACCAGAAGGCGGCCAGCTGATTCAAGACCTGCCCCTTGAAGGGGATCGTGCCGAGCACGCAATCAAAGGCCGATATCCGGTCGGTAACGACGATGATGCGCTTGCCCGGCTGAAGATAAGAATCGCGCACCTTGCCGATTTTCCTGGTTCCCAATCCGGGCAAATCTGTTTCCCGGACAGCCAGCTCAAGCTCCGCGCGAATTCTTTTTTCCGATATCATTGTTTTTTCTTTCTTTTATCGGGGCGCCATGGAAGCACACGTCACCCCCCTGCTGCGAACACCGATCCTCCCGAACTTCAGGTCAAGCCGCCATGAAAAAAGCCCCTCGCTCAACGGCGCGTGTTCAATAACAAAATCAAACAGGTACTTGATCTTGTGAGCCGGACTCGCCTCGGCGAAGCCTGGGTCGGCGGCCGAAAAGGCGCCTTTAATTTTCGGCTCGTTCCAGGCGCTGAGCGGCAAATCACTCCATTCCAGCAGCCAGGCAAGGAGGTAGAGAAATATTTCCGCATCCACGCAATCCATCGGCAGGGTTAACAGCGTTTGTTTGCCGGACCGGGGATAAACGCGCAGGCCGACACTGCCCGGCGGTCCGTAAAGTTCAAAATCCGCCAACGCTTTCCGCCAAGCCGCCTTGATGTTACCGGCATGATTGGCGAGAAAATCAAGATCGCGTTCCAGTCCGACTTCAGGAAAAAGGAGGTCGGGATCAAGCCGGCCTTCGTTCACCGCCTCAAGCACGACGTGCCGGCAACCAGCATACTCCATCATCAACTCGTCAACCAGGGCCGACCAGAATTTTGCCGCGCTATTTTGGAATCGCCGACCGCGGACAACCAGCATTGGTGCGCCGAAACGCGATAAAGGACGCTTTTTATCAGCCTGTTCCAGCATAACACTTCCGTCATTCCACACTCTGCATTTTACAAGATGGGGTGAGTGACGGGGTTCGAACCCGCGACTTTCAGGACCACAACCTGACGCTCTACCAATTGAGCTACACCCACCATTCAATTTTTTATTTTTCCGCCAGAGGCGGATCCGCCTCCGGCGGAGGATTGCCGATTTCCGGTTAAATCCGCGATCCAAACTCCAAAATCGTTTTACTTTCCCTCCCCGAGACCAAGGAGGTCAAGGACGCGACTCAGGTCTTCGGACGAATAATAATCAATTTCAATCACGCCTTTTGCCTTCTTGCCGTTCGCCAGCGTCCGGCATGGAAAAATACGGATGCCGGTGCCGAAATGCCGGTGCAATTGGTCGGATATATTCTGCAGATGAACGGCCGGGATATCATCGCGGCTCACCCGCGACTTCCTTGGCGCGCGGGTCAGCTTGGCCGCGGCCTTTTCAATGGCGCGCACCGACCACCCCTCCTCAACGACCCGCCGGGCCAGGAAGCTTTTTTCCTCGTCCAGCGGGACCGAAAGCAGCACCTTGGCATGGCCGGCCTGGAGCTTGTTTTCAACCAGCATCTGCCGGACTTCATGCGGTAGACTCAAAAGGCGCACGCAATTGGCGACCGTCGCGCGGGCTTTGCCGACCCGCCGCGCGATTTCATCCTGGCTGAGGTTAAACTTGACAATCAGGTTCTGATACCCCTCCGCCTCCTCAATCACGTTCAGATTTTCACGCTGAAGATTTTCTATCAGGCCGAGTTCCAGCATTTCCGGATCGCTTACTTCCCTGATAATGGCCGGAATGCCCTCCAACCCGATGTGACGCGCGGCGCGCCAGCGTCTTTCGCCGGTCACCAGCTCAAACTGCTCCCCCTTCCGGCGCACCAGTACCGGCTGCAAAACACCGTGCGTCTTGATGGAGCCGGCCAGTTCTTCAAGCTCCTCGGGCGCAAATCTCTGGCGCGGCTGATAAGGATTCGGCATGATCTTGTCAACGGGAATTTGTTCAATCCCCCCGGCGCGCGGAGTTTCAGATTGCACCTGAGTCTCCGGCGGCGTTTCCTTCAGCAAAGCGTTCAATCCGCGTCCCAATCCATGCTTGGCCATAATTATTCCCTTGTGATTTTTCCCGGCAAATTCTGCCGACAAGATACGGCATATTGAACGGCGCTGTCAAGCCGGATTTTTCACGAATGAAATAATTTGACAGTTTATTGACGATTGTTAATTCTCTTGTCCGGTCATGGACGTCAATAAAAAACATACTCCCACCCCTTTTCAACATCGCGTCTATGACGCCTTGTTGGAAATTCCGCGGGGACGGGTCACCACCTACAAGATCCTTGCCCGGCACATTAAATGCCGCTCATACCGCGCCGTCGGGCAGGCTTTGCGGCGCAACCCATTCACCCCGCGCGTTCCCTGCCACCGGGTCATTGCTTCCAACCTGACCATCGGCGGTTTTTCGGCCCTTGGCGAAACGGCGGCAAACGACGGAGCACACAAAACCGGCAAGGCTATTCGGCGCAAGTTAGCATTGCTTCGCCGTGAAGGTGTTTCATTCCACAAAGGCAGGCTGAATCCGGACTTGATTTACAGGTTCAGGCCAACGCCACGTCATGCAGGGCTTCATCGGCGGCTTTCTGGGCCAGGAGCGCGTTGCGCGCCGAACTGATGACCTCGCCGGTCGCCAGGTCATCGGGCAAACATTTGCCCTGCACATCCCTTAAAAACGACTCCAGATAGGATTCGTTCGTTTTTTCATCCGGCTGCAGGACGCGCGGCTCTTTTTCCCCGTTCCGGTAAATAATCGCGCTGTCCTTCAGCGCTTCGATCACTCCATCGGCGCCCCAGAATGTAAAACGCCAGTAAAACGGATGCCCATACCCGAAACTATCCGGCAGCAGATAGGAAACATCCCCCAAAACGCCGCAGCCATTATCCATGGTCAACATGATTTGCGCGGCATCCTTGAAATGCGGGACCTCCTTGAGCCGCGCGTTCCAATTGCGCGCCGCGTCAATCCTGACAAATCGCAACCCCGTCAGCCAGGGTATGGTATTAAACGCGTGAATGGCGATATCATTGATCGTGCCGCCGTGTTTGCCGTTTTCAAAATACCAGCCCGGCCGGGCGGCGTAGTTCAAAGGATGCTGGCCGCCGAATGCGATGGCGTGGATTTCGCCGATTTCCCCTGCGCGAATCACCCGGCGCAATGCGGCCATGATCCCGCTCGAACGCTGGTCAAGCTGGCACCCAACCGCCAATCGTTTGTCCTTGGAAAGCTTTTCAATCTGATCAAGCTCATCCAGGCTGGTGCAGATCGGCTTGTCGCTGATGACATGTTTGCCGCGCTTTAATGCTTCAATAAGAATACTGCCGCGGCGGCCGTAATAGTCGCCCGTTGCCAATATGTCGCAATTGACTTCCCGCATCATGTTCTCGAAATTATCATGCGTAAAATTTACACTCCCGGCTTCCTTCAGGGCAGCCCTTGTTTCGGGATGCTCTTCGCAAGCGGCAACGATTTCAACCTCGCTCTTTTTCAGCAGGGCGTTATAGAGCCCCAGAATATGTCCGTGCCTGAATCCCATAAAGGCAACCTGCAATTTCATTCGTTCCTCCTGGTTATAAAAATCAGTTGATGGAAACCTGTTTTGCAACCGGTTTCCGGTAAGAAATTACGAGCATGAACCCCATGACAAGCAAAACCGCCGCAATGTAAAGGGCGCTTCCCTTAAAACGCGCGAAGACCAGCGGACCGACGACCCCGGCCGCGCCCCAGGCCGTCAGGATGGAGCCGTATATCCGCCCGACATGCGCCGGGCCGAATGAATCGGCCACAAAAGCCGGCATGACCGAAAATCCGCCGCCGTAACACGCCAGCAAATAACAGGCAATCAGCGTGAAAATCGAAATGTTTTTAATCGCGGGCAACGCGATATAAAGCACCGCGCCGCTGAGCAACATGATGATAAAAACAGTTTTGCGGCCGGCGCTGTCGGAAAGCCAGGCCCAGAACAGACGCCCAAAACCGTTAAAGAGCGAGGCGATGGAAACTACAATTCCGCCCGCCATGGCCAGCCGGGCGGGATCACGGATCAAATCCTTCTGAATTTCCTGGGCAAGGGGGGAAAGCTGGGAAAGCAATCCGACCCCGGCGGCAATATTCAAAAAAAACACGGTCCAAAGCATCCACCACTGCCGCGTTGAAAACGCCTCTGAAAAAGTCCAGGAACTTGCGGCGGTGCTTGCGCCGGAGGTTTTCGGCACAAATCCCCGCGGCATCCAGCCCTGCGGCGGGTTTTTAAAGAACTGCGACATGGCAACGGTCAGAACCAGGAAAATCGCGCCGAAAATAAACCATGTCCTGGCAATGCTGATGTGATTAATCATGGCCGGCGCGATCTGGCCCATAAAAAATGCCCCCGCCCCGAATCCCATGACGGCCAGCCCGGTCACCAATCCGCGTTTATCCGGAAACCAGCGGATCAAAGTGGCGATGGGCGTGACATACGCCACGCCATTGCCGCCCCCGCCGATAAACCCAAAGCCCAGGTAGAGCAGGAAAATATTGCCGGTATAATCCGCCAAACCGGCGAGCATGGTCCCGATTCCAAACAGAATACTGCCGACCGTGGCCACAAGCCGCGGCCCCTTTTTATCAACGAAAGCCCCGCCGAAGGCGGCGCAGACGCCGATCATCCCGATGCAAATCATGAAAGTGACCTGCGTCGCGGTTTCCGTCCAGCCGTGCGCCGCCATCAATGGTTTCTTGAACACCGACCACGCATAAACGGTTCCAAGGCAAAGTTGCATGACAACGGCCGCCGCCGCTATCAGCCAGCGGCTTTTTTGAAGGCCGGCATCGTCCGTTATATTTGCTTGGTTGGCTTGATTCATAAATCCGGCAAAGGTTCCATGTCAAAATATTCGCGGTAGGCATTGACCACGGCGACATAGTTGTCGGATTTGACGTCCTCATGAACGGAATGGCTGGCGTGAAGAATATGGCCGCCCCGCGCGCGGCGGCCGTAATCCAGGCATTCTTTCACTTCCGCGCGCACTTCGGCCGGGGTTCCATGACAAAGCGTATGGCGGGCGTCAATATTGCCGATGATGCAAATCCTGTCGGCAACGCCTTCTTCCATTAAACGCGGCCAGGTCATGCCGGCGGCCTTGTCAACTTCCTTGTAGCCGTCAATGCCGGAATTGAAGAAAAAGTCCTCCTTGATGGCCCAATGATTGCCGTCGGAGGTATAAACCGCCTTGGCGCCGAGAGAATGGATCAATTGCACATGTTCCTGCATAACGGGCAGGATAAATTCGTGATAATGAGCCGGAGAGATAAACGGTCCCTTGTCGCAACTGACGTCGCCGCCAATGGCCACCACCCCGCATCCGGCGCGAATGGCGCGGCTGGTGTAGGCAAAAGAAGCGGATTTTTTCATGTTGATCCAGCGTCGGAGAAGATCAGGCTCATCAATCAGCCAGATCAGCATGAAAGGCGGATAGAAGGCGGCACCGGTCCCCGCCCCGCTTTCCGCCATATATACCCAGTCAATACCATCACACTTGGCCAAATTTTGAACGCCCTGCAAGATCGGGTCCATCGCATCGGATCCGGCCGGTGCTTTCCCGTCCCAGGCTTCCACCTCTTTGCGGGTCTCAGCTTCGGATATTTTATTACTGTCGCTCATGACCTCGGCGGGATTCTCCGGCTCAACCATGAAGATGCGTTCATTCAGGTGGTAAGCGGTGCCATTCAGTTTCCATCTGTTTTTCCCGGTTTTTATCGGCCGGACATAATTCCTGGACGGAGCGCCGTTTAAACGCACCATGTCCAGGCCAAAAAATTTTCGGACGGCATACTGGGCCTTGACCTGGGCCTCCACCAGCTCTTCCCAGGCAATGCCGTCGGCCATCGCATCCCAGGCCAGGGCCATGTCGGTGGCGACATTCCGTCCGCATATTTTCCAATGGATGGGATGAAAAGGCTGGAAAATTTCAAACAACGGCGTGCGCTCCGCCGGCCGATGCGCCAAGGCGGCATTAACTATTTGATGACTGGATGGATTAGACATTTCTTACCTCACGATTGTTGTTTTTATATGGAATGAACGATCAATCCGTCAATAATTCGCGCATTGCCTCCAGGATAATACCTTCGGATTCCGGCGCAACCCGGGACGCGTCGGCGGTTTCATATCCGCCCTCGGCGTAGGCTTGTTTTGTGCCCACATAGCCGCACTCATAATTGCCATAAGCCGCCGTAAGGACATGGCAGCGCGGGCGCATTTTCTGGGCGGCCAGTTGGTATTCCACAAACATCTCGCCCGGCAAATGCATGACGCGAATCTTTCCCAGTTGCAGGCAGGCTATATCAAAAAGACGCCCCTCTTTCCGGCGGCGCAAATAAACCAGCATGCGCATGGCTGTCTTGGGATTAATGATTTTTCCATCGGCCCCCTTGACGCCAGCTTCGTCATTGGAATTGATGATCTTCAACAACTCCTCCTCGGTTTTATCCCGGATTGATTCGTTCATGGGCAGATTCACCGATTTTACCCGCCACTGCAAAACAAGGTCGCCGATCGGATATTTTTTGGTTTTTGCCCACGCCGATTCCATCCCTTTCAACAGACGCTGGGCCAGGATAAGGCGGTTTTTCGGCGAGTGGTCGTTATATTTGCCCGCCGCGATATTTCCGCCGCAACCGTTGAAATGCAAGTGGACGACGCCCGGCAGGGTGGCTTCGCGGATGGAGCGCGCCAGGCCGACAAAATCGGGATTGACCGCACCGTCCTTGTAAAAACTTTGCGGGTGAGTGGCATAATAAGTGATTGAAACAACCGGCTCTTCACCGTCCCAGAAACTCAGGTTTTGAAGCCAGGGATCAATAAGTCCTTCCGGCAAGTCCCGCAGCGCCTTGTCCGCGCATGAGCTCCAGCGCATATGCGCAACTCGCCCATCCGGTCCCAGCATGCGGCGGTTGGAAGCCACTTGCGATACTTTTGCCTTGCCATAGCCGTAATGCGTGACCGGTCTTGCCCCGGCCAGCGCCGCTGACAGCGCCGCGGCGGTCTTCCGCGCGGCGCTTTCCGCAAAAGACGTGTCTTCCATCAGCGCCGCAATATTTTCCATGCCGGCCAGTTTTTCGCCGGCAAAAAGATGCCCCGGGGCGTCATGCGGATGAAGGGAGTGGACCGTCACCCGGTCAACGGTTGTATCGGACGACTCGGCCAGAACTTTTCGCCAGAAATCATGGCCGGCGCCGCCGATCCCGACCCAGTCAACCGCGCAAAACACGAGCGGCTTTTCAGAGCCGAGCATGACTATTCCGCGGGCCGACAGCGGGGCGACAATTTTCTTGGCCGGTTTAACGCCCCCATTGCACAATGGCGAGCCAATCGGCGGGGTGACATCGGCTTGAAATGCGGCAATTTTAATCATTGTTTTTTACCTTTCAATTTGGATTTATGCCGTTTTCCAGGTGACCTCAACCGGCAAGCAATTCCCTGATTGCCGCCATGATAACATCTTCGGCTTCAGGCGCAACATGAGATGCGTTTGAAGTTTCATACCCGCCCTCGGCGTAAGATTTTTTTAGTCCAACATAGCCGGGACCGCAATCACCATAAGCCGCCACGAGAACCGGCGCCGCCGGGCGCATTTGCCGGGCGGCAAGCTGATATTCAACAAACATTTCCCCCGACAGATGCAAAACGCTTATTTTGCCCAGCCGCAGGCAGGACATGTCAACCAGACGACCGGCTTGCCGGCGGCGTTTCCAAACCAGTTCCAGGGCCGCTATGATCCGGTTGGCGCGTTGTTCGCCGGCGTTGTGAATGATTTTCAATAGATCAGCTTCCGTTTGCTTGAGAATTGACTCCCTCACCGGCAGGGCCACGGGTTTAACCCGCCAGTAAAAATCACCGTTTTTCAGGGGATATTTTTTGGTTTTTGCCCATGCCGATTCCATCCCTTTCAGCAGACGCTGGGCCAGGATCAGGCGGTTTTTGGGCGAGCGGTCGTTATATTTGCCCGCGGCGATATTTCCGCCGCAACCGTCAAAATGCAGATGGGCGACGTCCGGCAAGGTGGCTTCGCGGATGGAGCGCGCCAGGCCGACAAAATCGGGATTGACCGCCCCGTTGCCATAAAAACTTTGCGGGTGGGTGGCATAATAGGTGAGCGAAACAACCGGTTCTTCGCCGTCCCAGAAACTCAGGTTTTGAAGCCAGGGATCAATAAGTCCTTCCGGCAAGTCCCGCAGTGCCTTGTCCTCGCATGCGCTCCAGCGCGTCTGCGCGACGCGCCCATCCGCGCCCAGTATGCGCCGGTTGGAAGCCACTTGCGATACTTTTGCCTTGCCATAGCCGTAATGCGTGACCGGTCTTGCCCCGGCCAGCGCCGCCGACAGCGCCGCGGCGGCCGCCAGGGCAGCTTTCTCCGCAAAAGACGTATCTTCCATTGTTCCGGCAAAGGATTGCAGGTCTGCAAGTTCTTCCCTGGAAAAACAAAAACTGGGGGTATCGTGCGGATGATGAGTGTGAACGGCGACCCGCTCGGCGGTTGTGCCGGCCGCCTCGGCCAAGACTTTCCTCCAGAAATCATGGCCGCCATTACCAATTTCAACCCAGTCAACGGCACAGATTACAATCGGGGCTTCCACGCCGGTAATCACGATTCCCCGGGCGGTCAACGGAGCAATTATTTTTTTTGACGGTTTGACCAATCCAATGCACAGCGGCGTATTCATGGGCGGGGTGGCATCGGTTTGAAATACGGCAATTTTAACCATGGGTTTTTAGTCCTTTCTGAATTAAAATGTTGCGTTGGGTGCGTTTTTGCCACTATAAAGATTGGATGTCAAGTCGTTTGGTAAACATGTTGCATAAAATGTCATTTACCAGCCTGATTGCAAGGGTCCTGACACTCTGGACCAAACCGAATGGATACCGGGCCGTGCTGGTCATCAGCCTGCCGCTTGTGGTCAGCATGGGATCGCATACCCTCATGCTCTTTACCGACCGGCTTTTTTTGAGCCGTTATTCGGTTGACTCCATCGCGGCGGCGACGCCGGCCGGGCTGCTGGCGTTCATGTTCATGTGCTTTTTTACGGGCGTGGTCGGTTTTGCCAACACCTTAATTGCCCAGTCGGTCGGCGCGGGCATGAAAGAACAGGTTGCCCGCTCGCTCTGGCAGGCCGTCTATTTTGCCCTGTTTGCGGGAATCATCCTGGCGGCGCTCTCGTTTTCCGGCGACACGTTTTTCCGGTGGGCGGGCCATTCCGCAACGGTGCGCGCCCAGGAAAACATATATTTCAGCATCCTTATGCGGGGCGCGATCTTCGCGCTCCTCCATGACGCGCTGGCCTGTTTTTATTCCGGGCAGGGGTTGACCCGGCCCATCATGTTCATCAACCTTGCTGGAGTATTAATCAATATCCCGCTGGATTATTGCCTGATTTACGGCGTAGGCGGATTTCCGGAAATGGGCATCGAGGGCGCGGCCATCGCCACAATTCTCGGGCACGTGCTGATGCTCGCGCTTTTTATTCTGCTTGTCTTCAGCCGGAAAAATAATTTGGCCTATGGAATCTGGCGCGGGCGGGCTTTTAACCTGCAATTGTTCGGCAAACTTGTCAAATATGGCGTGCCGGCCGGCATCCAGTTTTTCGTGGATATATTCGCCTTCACTTATTTCCTGCTCATTATCGGGCGCATCGGCCGCGACGAACTGGCGGCGACCAACATCGCCTTCGCGATTAATTCCCTGGCCTTCATGCCGATGATCGGCTTTTCAATCGCCGCCAGTTCGCTCGTCGGCCAGGCCATTGGCCGCGGCAAGCCGGAAGAAGCGGTAACCGCGACAAAAAGCTCGCTTTTTCTTACCGTCGGCTATATGTGGGTGGTGGCCGCTTTTTTTGTTTTTTTTCCGGATATTTTATGCGGCATATTCCGCTCGTCGCCCGCCGACCCGGCGGCTGACGCAAATGTCCAGGCCATGGCGGCGGTCTTGCTTAGATTTGTCGCCTTTTATTCGTTGGTGGACGGACTAAACGTCATTTATTCCGGCGCGCTCAAGGGGGCGGGAGATACCGCGTTTATCGGCTGGACGATCCTTGCCCTTTCGCTCGGCCTGATTATCGTGCCGGTGACATTGGCGGTGATTGTGTTCCGGGCCGGGCTTTACACGGCGTGGACCTTTGCCTCGCTTTATGTCTGCGCCTTGGCCGGCGCGTTCTGGTGGCGATTCCGCCAGGGAAAATGGAAAACAATGCGGGTGATGGAACCCCACCCGGCCGCCGGGAATATCGTTCTTGCGCGCCCTGAAATCCCGGGCGCGGAAGAACTCTGATTTTATGCCCGTTAACCCGCGGTGCTGATCCGTGAAATGCGGGTTAGGAAAAACGTCGGCGCTTGACAAAACGCATCTCGGTCGCTATATATGATAATTGAAACGAAAAAAGCCGGACGATGGACATAATAAAATGTCCGGCAATAATATAAAAAAAATCCGCCTGATGAAAGCGAGGTAAGATATGTTGTGCTTTGCCGAAGAAATTTTCTTGTTTGCGCTTGACGACCGCGAGGGATCAATAAAGCCACTGCCTGTTTCGGCGCTTGAATATGCCCTGCCCGGCGCCCTGCTGATGGAACTGGCTTTTCTCGATAAAATTGACATTGACTTGAAATATCTGCAGGTCGTGAACCCGGAGCCGACCGGCAACGCATTGCTGGACGACGTCCTGCGCCAGATTAAGATGAAAAGCGATCCCCAGCCGACCTCTTACTGGCTCTCCTTCTTTGCCGGCCAGGCAAAACAAATCCAGGAACGCATTCTCGCCCAGCTGGTCAGCAAGGGCATCCTGAGAACGGAAGACAAAAAAATTCTCTGGGTTTTCAAGACCAGGCGTTACCCGATGATTGACAATCGCGAAATAAAGGAAGTTACAACCCGCTTGCGCGAGCTTATCCTCGGCGATGAAATTCCCGACCCCCGGGACGCGGTCCTGGTCAGCCTGGTTGACGCCTGCCGGCTGTTTGACGACCTGTTTTCCGCCGAGGAATACGAGCGCCTCCAGCCGCGGATAAAAGCCCTGGCCAAGCTGGACTTGATCGGGCAGGAAATAACAAAATCAATCCGCGAAATCGCCCAGGCCATGGCGCTGGCCATGATGCCGTAAGCCATGCCGGGAACTGATATGGCGGTCAGGCCGGGACAGCCTGAATGTTTTTCATGATTCGACACACAGAAGAAGGAGATTGGAATGAAAATATCTTTGCGCGGTAGCATAGTCGGGCTTGCGGTCTTCGCGGCAGTCCTGCCGGTCCTGGTAACGGTGCTGTTCATTCCCATTCAGCGGGATGTTGTCAGCAAGAACATCTCCAAGGAAATGGACGAGGCCGCCAAGTATGAGTCAATCGAGGTCGCCAACATGGTCTACGACATGTGCAACGTCACCCAGCTTGGCATAGAAAAACGCCTGGCCGACCACCTTAAAGGCGCCGACACGGAAGTGCAGCGGCTGGGCGGATTTTCATTTTCCAATGAATTCGTCAAATGGACGGCGCGCCACCAGTCCACGGGGGAAAAAATTGAAGCAACGGTTCCCAAATTATACCTGGGGCAGACTTTTGTCGCCCCGAATCCGGATTTTGCCGTTGAGTCGCCGCTCGTTGATATTGTCACCAAGTTTACCCACGCCTATTGCACAATATTCCAGCGGATGAACGAACAAGGCGACATGCTCCGCGTCTGCACTTCCGTGCCGGATACGGACAAGAGAAGGGCGATCGGAACATTCATCTCCCGGCGCCTGCCGGACGGAACCGAAAATCCCGCCATCAGCAAGGTGCTCGCCGGCGAAACTTACTTCGGACGGGCCCTGGTCATGAGTCAATGGCACGCGGCCGCCTATCAACCAATCTGGGATTCAAGCGAGAAAAAGAAAGTTGTCGGCATGTTGTATATGGGCTTTAACCTGGATGAAATCAACCGCGAACTGCGCGCGGCAATCACGGAAATTGTGCTTGGCAAAACCGGCTATATCGCCGTGCTCGGCGGCAAGGGCGACTGGAAAGGCCAGTACATTATGTCCCAAAACGGGGAACGCGACGGCGAAAGCATCTGGAACGCCCGGGACTCCAACGACAAGCTGTTTGTCCAGGATCATATTGCAAAAGCCCTCGCCGCCCCGAAGGGCAAGGCGATCTTTGAAAGATATCCATGGCAGAACAAAAACAAGGGCGAAACAAAACCGCGGATGAAATGCGCCGGCATCATTTACTTTGAGCCTTGGGACTGGGTGATCTATTCCACCATGTATGAGGACGATAACTACGCCATCATCACCAAGTTTATTACCGGCACGGTGCGCATCATGTCGGCCGGCGCCATCGCCGGCGCGGGCGTCATGGTTCTGGCGATCATTCTCGCGATCTGGCTCGGAAGCGCCATCGCGCGGCCGATCGCCAATGCCGTTTCAATCGCCCAGCTTATCGCCGGCGGCAATCTGGCTGAGGCCCGGCGCCGCGTCGCCGACAAGCTTGCAAAAATTGAAAATTCCGGCGCCGACGGCCAGCCGGCCGTGAAAGCCCGGCTTCAAAATGAAACTGAAAAATTGACCGAGGCCATCGTGCTGATGACAAAATACCTGGCTTCCCTTGTCGGCCAGGTCCAGCGCTCAAGCGTCCAGATGGTGTCAACCGCGACCGAAATTGCCGCCGCTTCAAGGGAACAGGAGACGACGGCAACCGAGTTCGGCGCCTCAACCACCGAGATTGCGGCGGCGGTCAAGGAAATTTCGGCCACATCCCAGGAATTGGCAAAGACCATGCAGGACATAAAGGTAACGGCCAACAACACGGAAAACCTGGCGGACAAGGGATATTCCGGCCTCGTCAATATGAAAAACTCCATGGGCCAGCTTGCCGAAGCCACCACCTCCATCTCCACCAAGCTTTCCGCCATCAACGAAAAAGCCGGCGCCATCAACAATCTGGTTACCACCATTACCAAGGTGGCGGATGAGACAAACCTGCTTTCACTCAACGCCTCCATTGAAGCCGAAAAAGCCGGCGAATACGGCCGCGGCTTCGCGGTTGTGGCCCGCGAAATCAGGCGGCTGGCTGACCAGACGGCCGTGTCAACGCTTGACATAGAACAGACGGTCAAGGAAATGCAATCGTCCGTCTCGGCCGGGGTGATGGAAATGGATAAATTCAACGGCGAAGTCGCGCTATGGGTAAAATCGGTCGGCGACATCAGCAATCAGCTCAATCAAATACTGGAACAAATCAAGATCCTGACCCCGCGCTACGAATCGGTCAACGAAGGCATGCGCTCACAGGCAACCGGCGCCCAGCAAATCAGCGAAGCCATGACCCAGCTGACCGAAGGCGCCCGCAATACGACCGAATCTCTCAAGCATTTCCATGAAGTCACCTCGCAGTTGAAAGAGGCCGCCCATGAACTTCAGACCGAGGTGTCGCGTTTTAAGGTCTGAACCGTGAACCTTGAACCGGATAACCGATGCTCTATCTGACCTTCAAAGCGGGTGAAAGCGAATACGCCGTGGAAACCACCCGGATTTTGCAAGTCGTCCCGCGCGCCATCCTGCGTCCTTGCCCGGATGCCCCCGCTTACATCGCCGGCATATTAAACTACCGGGGCAAGCCGATTGTCGTGGTTGATTCAAGCATGTTGATTAATCATGCGCCCTGCGCGTGTCTTTTCAGCACCCGGATCATCATTGCCGAATATCCGCGCGCCGGCAACCGGCAAATCATGCTCGGCCTCATGGCCGAGGGCGTCGCCGCTTTTATGGAAAACGACCCCCTGGATTTCGTGGAAAATGTTTTAAAAACGCCGGGAGTCAATTATCTCGGCAAAATGTTCCGCGACGGCGACCGCCTTGTCCAACTCGTCAAAATTGACGAAATTGTGCCGGCGGAACTTGATAATATGCTGATGATCCAGGATCCGGAAACCGGCAGCCAGGAGTCGAAATAACGCGATGAATGCGGGATGCCACCGCCCACTCGCCCGGACATCAATATTGCATTTGCAGTTATAATATGCTCACGAACGAATACAAACCGATAGAGCAGTTGCTGAAAGACCGGATCGGGCTGGATCCCGCTTCGCTCGGTCAAAAAGCAGTGGAACGCGCCGCCGACGAACGGATGCGCCTGCTCGGCCTTGCCGCCGTTCCAGCCTATGCCGAATTGGTTGCAAGATCACCGGCGGAATTGGAGGCGCTGATTGAAATGGTGGTCATTCCGGAAACATGGTTCTTCCGGGACCGCGAACCCTTTGTTTTCCTTGCCGATTTTATCCGCTCCGAGTGGAAACCACGCCACGCGGCCGACACCCTGCGCATTCTCAGCGCGCCTTGCGCGACCGGCGAAGAACCCTACTCCATCATCATGACCTGCCTGGACTGCGACCTGACCGACAACCAGTTTGTCGTTGACGCCATGGATATAAACAAAAATTTTCTGTCCAAGGCCAAAAACGCGGTCTATGGCCGCAATTCATTCCGCGGCGCCGACCTGGCATTCCGCGAACGTTACTTTACCCCGGAGGGACACTTTTATTCATTGAAGGCGGATGTCCGCGCGCGCGCGCGCTTTTTCAAGGCCAACATGATCGAGCCCGGGAGTTTTACCCCGTCCACCCCCTATGATATCGTTTTTTGCCGGAATCTTCTGATCTACCTCCATGACCAGGGGCGCGAAAAAATCATTGCCGCCATTGACCGGCTCCTCGCAACCGGCGGATTGCTTTTTGTCGGCAACGCGGAAACAATCCCGCCGCTCATGGAAATATTTGAAAACATCAGCCAGCATGGTTCCTTTGCCTTGCGAAAAAGAACGCACAAACCAACCGGCCTGTTTTCCCCCGGTATAATGCCGCAAATAAATCCCCCGCCAACGACCGTTCATTGCGGTCCGCCATCCGGACGCGCGGCGCCGGCGATAAAACCCTGGAAAGAAACATTTAACCAACCAACGCCGGCGGCCGGGGCGGTTGAACGCGCGACCCGGCTGGCCAATGAAGGCCGGCTGAAGGAAGCGGAAGAAGAATGCCGGCATATTCTCGTCGCCGACGCCGGGAACGCCTGCGCTCATTTTCTCCTGGGCATCATCGGCGCGGCGCTGGGCAACAACCGCGCCGCGGAGGATTGCTTCAACCGCGCCATTTACCTGGACGCGAATTTCGCCGATGCCATCATGCATCTCGCCGCGCTCAAGGAAGAAAACGGCGACGACGCCGGGGCTGACTTGCTTCGCCGCCGCGCCACGGCAATCAACAATTCCGAACAGAAACATAATCGCAATTATTCATCATGAAGTTAATGAAACAATACTGCTGGACAATCACCGGCATCCGCGGGAACCGTTCCTGCCCGGAGCTTGCAACCTGCGTCCACTGCCGGAATTGTCCCGTTTATGAAGCGGCGGGCCGCAACCTGCTTGACCGCAAACCGCCGGAAAATTACATTGAAGAACTTACAAAAATGACCGCCCGGCCGGAAACAAAAAAAGACTTCCGGCAAAAAAGCGGCATGGTTTTCCGCCTCGGCCCGGAATGGCTGGGGCTCCCGGCCAACATTTTTGTTGAAATCACGCGCCCGTTTCCGGTCAGGAGCGTTCCCCACCGGAGCAACTCCATTTTTCTGGGATTGGTCAGCATCCGGGGCGATATTCAAATGTGCTTTTCCGCCGGCAACTTGCTCGGCATCCAACCGGCGCCCGACGGCAAAACGACGGCGGCGGCCGGCCTCCTGCGGCGCTTGTGTGTCGTCAGCAAGCATAACCGGAGCTGGGTCTTTCCGGTTGATGAAGTATACGGCCTGTGCAATTACGCCGAAAATGAGATCCAGCCTGTTCCGGTCAACGTCGCCAAAACCATGCAAAAATACACGGCCGGGATTATCGCCGCCAACAAACGTCAAATCGGCCTGGTTAATGACGACCTTATTTTCGCGGCCTTTGAACGGAGTATTTCATGACCGAATCAACCGACCAGAACCTGAGCAGCATGTCAATGGCCGACCTTTTCCGGCAGGAAGTTGCCGCGCAAACCGCCCTGCTCACGGACAGTCTTCTGGCCCTTGAACATCAGCCGGCGGATAAGCAACGGCTTGAAATCCTCATGCGGGCGGCTCATTCCATCAAAGGCGCCGCGCGCATCATGGGGCTTGATCTTGCCGTGAAAGTCGCCCATGCACTTGAAGATAATTTTGTCGCCGCCCAGCAGGGTAAAATCACGATTACGGCCGACCAGACGGATATTCTCCTTGAAGGCGTTGATTTCCTCCTCAAGATTTCCAAATGCGGCGACGGCGATATTGCCGGCGGCACGCCCGCCCTCCAACCCGAGGCGGAAAATATTCTGCAGCACCTTTCCGGCGTAAAATCGGCGCCCCACCCGGCCACAACCGGTGTTTCCGCAGTCGCTCCCACCGACGCTCCCGCCGACGCTCAAAGATCTATGGTGGGCAGGCAAAGAGCTATGGTGGGCAGGCAAGGAGCTATGGCGGACAAGTCGCCGGAGGCGCCTATGCCCGCATCGCCGGCAAAACAGCCAGACCCGGCCGGCCCCCGGCCGGCCGATACCGCGAACACCAGGGAACAGGAAAACGCGGCAAGGAAACCGGACCAGCCGGCGCAAACGGTGCGCATCACGGCCGAGCATCTCAACCACATGCTGGGAATGGTTGATGAGTCCATCGTGCAAATGCACTGGCTTGAGCCGTTTATCCGCCGGATGACCGCGCTTAAAAAGAAACAGGCCGGAATTGACCGCAAACTGGATAACCTGCGGCTGATGCTCGAAGGAAACCCGGACATCACCCTGATAAAACAGGAAGTTAATGATATTTGCCTGGAAGCAAAAGACTGCCTTGCATCGGCGGCTTCGCATCTCGGGGATATTGATGCTTTCAGCCGGCGCACGGAAGAGCTTAACGACCGCCTTTACCGGGAAGCGCTCGCCAGCCGCATGCGGCCGTTCGGCGACTGCGCCCAGGGGTTCCCGCGAATGATACGCGACCTGGCGCGGCGTCTCGGGAAAAACGCGCGCCTTGAAATTACCGGCCAGGACACCAGGGTTGACCGGGAAATCCTTGACAAACTTGAGGCGCCGCTGGCTCACCTGCTTCGCAATGCCGTTGACCATGGCATCGAAAAACCGGAACAGCGCGCGGGGAACGGCAAGCCAAAAGAAGGCTTGATCACCCTCAAAGCTTACCACCATGCCGGCCGGCTGCACCTCACGGTTTCCGACGACGGCGCAGGAATTGACCTTGAACGCATCCGGCAAAAGATCATCGCCAAGGGCCTCAATTCCAAGGAGGTTACGGAGCGTCTTTCCGAACAGGAAATCCTGAACTTTCTGTTCTTGCCGGGTTTCTCCACGAGTTCCGCGGTGACGGAGATTTCCGGACGCGGCGTGGGTTTGGACATTGTGCTTAATCTCGCGCAGGAACTTGGCGGCGGAGTGCGCGTTGAAAACCGCCGCCCGAACGGAACGGTCTTTCACCTTCAACTTCCGATCACCCTTTCCGTGGTCCGGGCGCTGCTGGTTGAAATTGCCCATGAGCCTTTCGTGTTTCCGCTGGCCCGCGTCGCGCACCTGCTTGCCGTTGATTCCGCCCAAACCATAACCCTTGAAGGCCGGCGTTATCTCCGCTATAACGGCAAGAACATCGGCCTGATAAGCGCCGCCGAGGCGCTGGAACTGAAAACCGGAGCCGCAAGCGGCGCCCGCTGGCCGGTTCTCATCATCAGCGACCAGGACAACCACTACGGGCTGATCGTTGACCGCTTCATCGGCGAACTGCTGGTTGTTGTGCGCCCGCTTGATGAGCGGCTCGGCAAGGTCCAGGACGTCGGCGCGGTCACGCTCCTCAATGACGGCACGCCGGCGCTGATCCTTGACGTTGACGATCTCTTGCGCTCCGTTGACCGCATTCTCGCGGGCGGCGGCCTGAAAACAATCGCACAAGCCGGGGAAGGAAAAAGCAAAAAAAACCGCCGGCGGGTGCTGGTGGCCGACGATTCAATCACGGTCCGGGAACTCGAAAGAAAACTACTGCAAGCCCGTGGTTACCAGGTTGACGCGACGGTTGACGGCATGGAGGCGTGGAACAACCTGCGCGCCTTCCAATACGACCTGCTGGTCAGCGATGTTGACATGCCGCGCCTTAACGGAATTGACCTTGTCCGGCGGATCAGACAGGATCCCCGGCTCAGCGCGCTGCCCGTCATCATCATTTCCTACAAGGACCGGGAAGAAGACCGGCTGCGCGGCCTTGAAGCCGGGGCAAATTATTACCTGACCAAAAGCAGTTTTCAGGATGATACATTTCTAAAGGCCGTCGCGGACATGATCGGAGAAGCCAAATAATGCGGATCGCCATCGTCAACGACATGTTAATGGCGATTGAAGCCCTCCGCCGCAGTATCGCCAAACGAGCCGATTGGAAGCTGGCCTGGACGGCGCGCGACGGCGCGGAAGCGGTAAACAAATGCGCCGCGGACACCCCGGACATCATCCTGATGGACCTGATTATGCCGGTCATGAACGGCGCCGAGGCAACCCGGCGGATCATGCGCGATTCGCCCTGCGCCATCCTTGTCGTGACGGCCACGGTTGAAGGCAACATGCAGCTTGTCTTTGAGGCCATGGGCCATGGCGCACTGGATGTAATTAAAACACCGGTTTTGGGAGCGGACGGCAAGCTGGCCGGCGCGGCGGAACTTGAAGGCAAAATTAATATCATCGGCAAGCTTATCGGCCGGGGAAAACAACAGACACCGGCGCTGGTTGCAATGGGCAATGCCATGGCCGATAACAATCATCTGCCGCCGCTGATTGTCATCGGATCTTCAACGGGCGGTCCGGCCGCCCTGCTGGAAATTTTCAGGGCGCTTCCAGCCGGATTTCCCGCCGCAATTGTCGTCATCCAGCACGTGGATATTTCTTTTTCCGCCGACCTCGCCGACTGGCTGGGCCGGCAAAGCCCCCTGCCCGTTAATGTGGCCGAACCGGGTTGCCAGCCGGAAAAGGGGATAATCTGGATAGCGGGAACCAACGACCACCTGATCATGACGGCTGAAAGAAAACTTGCGTATTGCGCGGAACCAAAGGGAGTTTTTTACCGCCCGTCGGTGGATGTTTTTTTTCACAGCGTGGCCGCCAACTGGGCGGCGCGGGGCTTGGGCATGGTTCTCACCGGAATGGGCCGGGACGGCGCCGAGGGGCTTTTGAGCCTGCGCAAAACCGGCTGGCGGACGATCGCCCAGGACAAGGAAACCTCGGTCGTCTTCGGCATGCCGAAGGCCGCCGCCGAATGCGGCGCCGCCCAGGAAATCATGCCCATTGACCTGATCGCGCAGGAACTGATATCGTATGTGGTCCGGACGGAATAAGAAAAAGCTTGGAGTCTGAAATATGCTCGAAAACACCAAAACAAACGAAGCAATAAAAACGGCGCTGACCGAACACGAAGTCAAGGTCATGCTCGTTGACGACCAGGCCATTATCGGCGAGGCGGTACGGCGAATGCTCGCGCCTGAAAAAGACATCCGCTTCCGTTATGTCAGCGATCCGAAAAAAGCCGTGCCGGCAGCGGAAGAATTTTGCCCGACCATCATTCTGCAGGACCTTGTCATGCCCGAAATAGACGGCCTGACGCTTGTAAAAACATTCCGCGAAACGCCAAAAACATCCGAAATCCCCATCATCGTGCTTTCGACGAAGGAGGAGCCGAAAGTAAAAGCCGATTCTTTCGCCCTGGGCGCGAGCGATTACATCGTCAAACTGCCCGACCGGATAGAACTCATCGCCAGGATCCGGCATCATTCGCAGGGATATATCAACCTTCTCCAGCGCAATGAAGCTTACCAGGCCCTTAAGGCCAGCCAGCAGGTATTGGCCGCCGAACTGGCCGAGGCCGCCGCGTATGTCGGCTCCCTTTTACCGGCGCCGATTAAAGGCCCGCCGATTAAAACCGAGTGGCGTTTTATTCCCTCAACCCAGCTGGGAGGCGACGCTTTTGCATATCATTGGATTGATGAGGATCATTTCTGCATCTTGTTGCTTGATGTCTGCGGCCACGGGGTCGGCGCCGCCCTGCTTTCAATTTCCGCCATCAACGTCATCCGGTCCGAGGGGCTGCCCCGCACGGATTTCAGGGATCCCGGGGCAACGCTCTCGGCCTTGAATGAAACATTCCTGATGGAAAAGCATAACAACATGTATTTCACCATCTGGTACGGAATTTACAACCGCAAGGAGATGGTGTTAAGTTATTCATCGGCCGGCCATCCTCCGGCGCTGCTGATGGGGCGCGGGGCGGATGGCGCGCAGGAGGTAAAACATCTCTCCACGCCGGGCATGGTTCTCGGCGGAATGCCGAACACAAAATATGTCACAAAGACTATCAAGATGGAAATGCCCTGCACGCTTTATGTGGTCAGCGACGGCACTTTTGAAATCGCCCGGACGGACGGCACCATCTGGCCGTTTGAAGATTATGTAAAATTCCTGGCCGATGTCACGGCCGCCGGCCGGCCGGCGCTTGACGAACTGGAAAGAAAAGTGCACGAGCTTCACGGCCCGGGCGTGCTTGACGACGATTTTTCAATCTTGAAAGTTGACTTCAGCGACAAATAAAATTAGAATCGCCAACCATAATGAACATTACTATCGTCGGCACGGGATATGTCGGCTTGGTCACCGGGACCTGTTTTGCGGAAACAGGAATAACGGTAACCTGCATTGACGTGGACCGGGCCAAGATTGAAAAACTTAAAAACGGCATTGCCCCGATTTACGAGCCCGGGCTGGACGACTTGATTAAACGCAATGCCGCCAAGGGCCGGCTCTCTTTTTCCACCAGTCTTAAGGACAGCATCGCCGACAGCGAAGTCATATTCATCGCCGTCGGGACTCCGCCGGACGAGGATGGCAGCGCGGATTTGACCCATGTTCTCGCCGTTGCGCGGGAGATCGGATCGCTCATGGAACAATACATGGTGGTTGTCACCAAAAGCACGGTCCCGGTCGGAACGGCCAACAAAGTCAAGGCCGCCATCCGGGAAGAGTTGAACAAGCGCGGCTTGGCCTTGACCTTTGACGTGGCATCAAATCCCGAATTTCTCAAGGAAGGCAATGCCGTTGAAGATTTTCTCAAGCCCGACCGGATCGTCATCGGGGTGGAATCGGAACAGGGCGAAAAAATGATGCGCCGCCTTTACAAGCCGTTTTTAATGAACAACCACCCCATTCTTTTCATGGACATCGCCTCGGCGGAAATGACCAAATATGTGGCCAATGCCATGCTGGCCACAAAAATCAGTTTTATAAACGATATCGCCAACCTGTGCGAGATTGTCGGCGCCGACGTCAACGCGGTGCGCAACGGCATCGGCAGTGATCCGCGCATCGGCGGCGCGTTTATTTACCCGGGCATCGGTTACGGCGGCTCATGTTTCCCGAAAGACGTCAAGGCCCTCATTCAGACCGCCGACGCCAACCGCTATTCACTGGACATCCTGAAGGCGGTCGAGGGCGTCAACGACCGGCAAAAGACGGTCATGTTCAAAAAAATCATCCTGCATTTCAACGGCCAGGTCACAGGCAAGACCTTCGCCCTTTGGGGCTTGTCCTTCAAGCCCAATACCGATGACATGCGTGATGCTCCCGCGCTGGTGCTGATTGAATCATTGCTGAAAGCCGGGGCAATAATAAAAGTCTACGACCCGGTTGCAATGCCTGAGTGCCGGAGAAGAATCGGCGACACGATTGAATACGCCAAGGACCAATATGATTGCCTGGTTGACGCCGACGCCCTCGTCGTCGTAACCGAATGGAGCGAATTCAGGGTCCCGAACTTCAAAATCATGGGGAAACTGTTAAAAAGCAAGGTGATCTTTGACGGCCGGAATATTTACGATCCGGCGGAAATGAAAGATCTGGGGATTGTTTATTACGGAATCGGAAGGGGAAGTGACAAAGGAACAAAGGCAGAAGGCACAAAGTAATAGAAAAAATGAAGGCAATGAAAATCAAATCATTAAACCTTGCGCCTCTGCGCCTCGGATATATGACAGTTTTCGGAGAAGTTGGAGGGCGAGGCTGCCTGCCATGAGCTGAGTCGAATGGGGCCAAGCCATTCTGAGATCGGCTCACCTCAGGTTCGCCCTCCATAACAGAAACTTGGTTACGGCTAAAAGCCTTCTTAGACACAATGAAAAAAATACTCATAACCGGCGGGGCGGGGTTTGTCGGCTCGCATCTCTGCGAACGGCTTCTGAACGGAAACGAAATAATCTGCCTTGATAATTTCCTGACTGGCTCAAAAGAAAACATAGTCTCTTTGATGGACAAACCCTATTTTGAGCTGGTACGGCAGGATGTTACCATGCCTTATTTTGCGGAAGTTGATGAAATTTACAACCTGGCCTGTCCCGCGTCCCCGGTTCATTACCAGCACAACGCCATTAAAACGATCAAGACTTCCGTGCTCGGGGCGATTAACCTGCTCGGGCTCGCCAAGCGGGTCAAGGCAAAAATTTTGCAGGCTTCCACCAGCGAAGTCTACGGCGACCCGGAAGAACACCCCCAGCCGGAAAGCTACTGGGGCCATGTGAACCCGATCGGAGCGCGATCATGCTACGACGAAGGCAAACGATGCGCCGAGTCGCTGTTCGTCAACTACCATATTCAAAACAAGGTAAAGATCAAAATTGTCCGGATTTTCAACACTTACGGCCCCAAGATGCATCCTAATGACGGGCGGGTGGTTTCCACATTTATCGTCCAGGCGCTGAAGGGGAAAAACCTGACCGTGTTCGGCAAGGGCGACCAGACGCGCTCTTTCCAATACATTGACGACCTGATTGAAGGATTAATCCGCGCCATGAATTCGCGTGACGAATTTACCGGTCCGGTCAACATCGGCAATCCCTGCGAATTCACGATCCTGGAACTGGCCGAAAAAATTATCCGCATGACCGGGGCAAAATCAAAAATCGTTCACCGGCCGTTGCCGGAAGATGATCCGACCCAGCGCCGACCGGATATAACGCTGGCTAAAAAAGAGCTTGGCAACTGGGAGCCGAAAGTTTCACTGGAGGAAGGCCTCGAAAAAACTATCCGTTATTTCCGCCAGTTGCTGGGTTAGCCCGAATGTCTCACAGGCGAAGACCGCCTGCGAGACATTCGCTTTTGCCGCAACACGTTGCGGTAAAAGTTTCGGCGCGGTGCTGACGCACCTTGCTCAAGATAACCCTTCGACGCGCCGAAAGGCAAACCCTGAGCAAGCCCCGGTTTCGGGGCGCGTCGAAACCCGTTGGGTGCATTTCTCGCACAAGGTGTGAGAAATGCGGGTTAGAACCTCTGTTTTCGCCTTATTTTCCGTCACCGAATCCCCTAAACCCCTTTAGACGGCGGACTTGTCCACCATAGCCGTTTCGGCGACGGTGGAAGCTTGCCCCTGCCCGGAGCAACGTCAAATGGCCTATCGGCAAAAGCCGAGCCGACTTGGGGTATGGGGAGAACTATAAAAATTATTCAGCGCTCATTCGTTACTAATTAAGATGCGTCCCTGATTCTTTGATTCCTTGTATTTCACGATCTCCATTTGTTCTTACCAACTATTACCCATTGGTTATTTTGTTTCTTGAAATGATAAAAAAAGCCCACCCCTGCGGTCGGAATGCTTCGTGAATACGTTCTAATCTTAACTCCATCCGTTGACACCTTTATATCTAGTATCGGCAGTTCAAGGGGAAGTTTATCAAATATACTTATTAATTCATCAGTGGATATACCTTGAATATCACTGTCCACGACAAATGGCAGATATTTATTAATCATTATATCTGCTTGTATTGCTGGATTCTCTGGAAGAATACGAATATATTTAAGAACATAAGGCAATTCCAAATTGCGATAGTATTTAAGACATATACCACTTTGCAAACGACCGCTACTGTTAGTAGGCGAGCAATATACTTTACATTCATAAAAATGGTTAGTTTCAACAAAAAAAACACCCAGCATCATGACATTGGTTCGCACCAACGATTTTGACTCAATAATATTCCGTATTTCTTTGTTAAATGTTTTATTTTCTAGTCCAATCACGTTTTCGACAAGACAAGCATATCCATTGATATTTGTAATAATAATGTCGGCTGCTACTGTTGTATGATATAAAAAATCTCTCGATTCTTCCTCCGCAAATAAACGACAAATGGCAAACACGAACATTATAATCATTAGGTTTAAAGTGCTTATTATTTTCGTTTTCAATGTTATTCCTCGCTTTCTTTATGCCCCTCTTCCCAACTCGCCCTAGTAAACCATCTTACAGCAGTTGCTTGCTCCCAATTTTTCTGTAACAAATGATTAGAAATGATTAGGGTCACATCCGAACATATAACAAATGGGATTGACGAATTATAGAAGCGAAGCGATTGTTGCTTGTCGGATGTTGAAAAAAACATGGACATGAAAGTTATAAGTTCGGATGTGACCCCGCTGCTTTTGCTGTTTCAGGCGAAGACCGCCTGCGAGACATTCGCTTTTGCCGCAATCCTTTGCGATAATGATTTGTCTGGCATTTCTTTTGCAACCCTACCGCGCAAAATTCAGCGGGCGCCAGTCGGCGGCATGGTGAAAATCCGCGATTTTCAATCTTGCGCAGGATGAAAGCTCCACTCCGTTTTTCAGATAGACGGAGTAGTCATAACGGGCAAGATGGAATTTCCAGGTATCGCCGGCGGCCGGGGCCTTGCCTTGCAAAGTCGGCAGGGAGGCGAAGGGAATCGCAACTTCCATCTGCCAATATTCATCTTCATCCGTGTAATCGTTGAGCGTGCCCTTGATTTGAATGCCGACTTTCAACCCCTTGCAATTCCAGCGCCGCCAGCGATGACAATCTCCGCCCCCGGCACGCCGATTCATGCTGAACGCGTCATAGACCGTGCCCAGCGCATTGATTTCAAAATTATAGTAAGGCGCGGCATCCGGATCAGGTTTGAAAAATATCTCCAAGACGTCCTCCTGGCAGGTCGCGGAATCCCGCTCGGTCAAATATCCCCAGATATCCCGGTCATAGGCCTTGAATCCGACGTAAAGATGTGTTTTGCTCCACAGGATTCGGCCTTCTGTTTTGCTGATGACCGGCTGGCCGCTGACCGGGACAAAAAAATCAAGAATTTTTGCCTTCTTCCATGAATTCTCCGTCAAATGCCCGTCAATTTTCATTGTTTCATCGGTATAATGACACTGATAGGTTTGGTTGGATGCGTTTTTGATCATCGGATGTGTTTCCTTTTATAATTTTATAGCCGGATCGCTCATTACGCTGTTATTTCCGTAGAAATATCAAATTCAACGAGCACTAGTCGAGCCAAGATTACATAATTATTTTACAAGGCTTGCTCCTGTTTAAGAACATCCGGCGTTCCATAAAGCTGTCCCTTGAATTCCAGATATTTTCCGTAAAATGACTGATATTTTTGCATATTGTCTTCGTTCGGCGTAAAGACGCGCTCAATCTGATACAACTTTTCGCCGGACTCGGCAAGTGACTTGAATTCACCGTTGCCGACCGCCGCCAGCATCGCGGCGCCCAGAACGGCCGCTTCGGTCACGACCGGTTTTTCAATCTCCCTGCCGGTCACATCCGCCTTGATTTGCAGCCATAAATTGCTTTTCGCGCCGCCGCCGATGGAACGGACAACATCCACCGGGAAACCGTTCCGGCGCATGAACTCAAGGTTTTCGCGCAAGGTATAGGCCAGCGATTCAAGCAAGGCACGGAATATGTCCGCTTTTGTATGATGGAGGGAAAGATTACAGAACGCCCCTCTTGCCAGGGGATTGGGAAACGGCGAGAATGTCCCGTCAAAATACGGAAACGCCAGCACGCCGTGCGAACCGGGCGGAACCGCGGAAGACAAACGTTCCATCTCTTCCCGGGAGAAAGAAGTGAATTCACGGATGAACCAGTCCAGCGCCAGGCCGGCTGTCTTGGAATAGGCCAGGACAAACCAATGCGCGGGAACCGGGAATTTGCCGCTCAACAACCCCGCCGGCAAACCGAGCGGTTTATTTTTCACAAGCGTAACCAACGCCAGGCAAGTGCCGCTGGTTTCGGATAAGATACCGGGGCGGCAGTTGCCGGCGCCGAGTGCGCCGGCATACTGATCGTTGGTTCCGGCCACCAGCATTGTTTCCGCTGAAAGCCCCCAATCTTCCGCCATCGGTTTTAATATTTTCCCAATCGGAGTCCCGGGAAGCAGGATGGTGGAAAGCTGGGACAAATCAATCCCGGCCGCCTTTAAAATGTCAGGATCATATTTATCATCATCAGCCATCAACAGGCCGGTGGAGGAAGCGGTATTCATATCCATCGCCGGAACACCGGCCAGGCGATAGGCAAAATAATCAGGCAAAAGGAGAAACCGGCGGGCTTTTTGCATAATTTCCGGCCGATGTTCCCGCAGCCACATAATCTTGGAAACCGACAGGATTGCATCAATGGAAACATTCCGGCCGGTAGCCAACCGCACGGCATTGCACAATTCTTTGGCCTGCCGCCCGGCGCGGCTGTCATACCAGATGATCGCGTCATGGAGGGGACGATCCTCCTTATCCAGGGTGACAAATGTTTCCCCCTGGGATGAAACCGCCATTGCCATGATTTTTGCCCCGCTCTTGCTGATGGTTTCACGAACGGCTTCGCGGGCGGACTCATAAATCACATCAATGGAAATATCAACATACCCCTCCGCGGAAACGGTCGGCTCAAACACGCGCCGGCTGAAAGCGAGCATTTTCCCGTCCCGGTTGAACACGCCCGCCTTCACGCCGGTGCCGCCGATATCAAGGCCAAGATATGCTTCTGTTTTAAACACCTTGTATCTCCAATTTTTGCTCCCCACCCGAATTTCATTCCCGACCTTGACGACCGGGATACAACAGAATTTAGCAGAGTATCATCTCGTATTAAACAGGATAATATTTGCCGGGTTGATTTTAAAACTGTCGCCGAAAATATTCACATCAGCAATTCAATCTCCGCCACATTCAGACCATAGTCGTGACTCAGTTGCTTGGGCGGCAAACCATCGCGTCCTTCGCCACAAGTCCACACCGAGTAGCAGATAACGAATCTGCTGCCGTCTTTTGAAATGAATTTTGACGGGAGTACCGTCCAATAGGCCAATGGCCCCATAGCTTTAAAACACTCTACCCTTCGCCAAGGCCCCCATATATTTTCGGATTCGGCAAGCCATTGGTCATAGGCAATATCCAGATGTTCATTTCCGGCATCCATGATTGCCAGATAACGTTTTAATGCGGGATCATAGACGATTGACGCGTATCCGCAATGCCCCGGCCAACGCATGATGGGTTTGCTTGAAACAAAATCCTTATTCCAGATCGGTTCGCCGGCAGAAGTCAATCCCGCAAAAAACTCATACGCCGACAAATCATTGATTGTTTCCGGCGATGGTTTGACACGGCACAACCAGACAGCATCGCCTCCATCCCAGACGCTGACGCCTTCCGGATCATCTGTGCCTGAACACGAGAGATAAGCCAATCCATCAGGCGAATGCTCCATGTTCCGGCCAAAGTCCACAAAATGCGGCCAGCCAAACCGGATGAGGGAATCTTTTTTCGCGGGACGACCAAATTCCGGAAAGAACGGTTTCTGATCGTCATATGGACTCATCCGCCACGTCTTTCCGTTATCCATGGAAATATTGAAACCCGCAAAAGGTCCGTTCTCGCCATTAACCGTAACATTCCGGTAATTCACCCAGCGATGCCAATAGTTCAGACCAATGTAACAAACCCCATTGTAATGCAGGACGCCTGTAGCTTGCAGACTGTGAAAACGGGGCGATTTATAGACAAGGGGAGTGCAAGGCGAGAATTTTAAATTGAAGGGGTCATCACCGGAAACCAGAGCACTGCCGGAAGTGAACGTTTCGACTTGATTCGGGATCGCCAAGCCTTTCGTAAATCTGTTCCCGGGTTCCCGGCCAGCCTGGACACGCACACCATCGATAACTCCATCATTATAACAAACGAAAAGATCTCCATCTTTGCTCCAACTCATCTGATAACCATCGCAGTAAACATTTTCATAACGTTTAAAACAGCCGGTAAATCTGGCACCTTTGCATAATGAGCTCTGCGGATATGGACATTTGCGGCTATTGTCTTCATGTTTAAGCATAACAACTCCTTCCTGAATGTCGTGATAGGATTTCCTGTCAAGTCAGTTTCAAAGGTTTTGCAAAGTTCGATGTTAAAAAACACATTCCGTCAACCAAACCGTGTCAAATCTCGCAAATCACCTCTTTTCGATCGAAAAAACGCCAAGCCCTCCCTCGCCACTCCGTTGGCAGTACATTTCATTTCCGCGCTGACTTCGATTTACCGTAACGCCGTTCATTAGAATATTAGGACGCATTTCCGATGAGACTCATCAACCAATCCACAACTTCATAACCGGCAATGAGCGGAAGCTTGGTCAGCGCCACCGGCGGACAATCGGTTTTATACGACTGGACACTGATATCCACCCCGTGGGCTTTCAACTTCCGGACAAACCCCTGGGATTGATTGAGATCGGCAAACTCAATTCCCATCAAATGACGACTGCCCTGGATCCCGGTCACGATTCCCTTCCGGCGCGCCGCCCATTCACGCAGGCGTTGTTCGTAATAATCCCCCACGGCCCGCGTAACCTCCGCGTTCTTTTCCGCCCAATGCATCGTAATAAGGTAAGCCAGCGATGCCAACTCCTCCTGCCCGTTCGTCACCAGCGCCCCGAACTGCGCCAAGACATCCAGGCGCGAATTCAACAACAGACGCGATGCCGGATATTCCCCGCCCGGAAACCCCTTGCCGATGGCCACCATGTCCGGATTCAATCCATATTCCCGGAACATGAATAAATCCGGGTGCCAGAGACAGGACTGGATTTCATCCACGCATGTGGGGATATCCCGTTTCCGGCATTCCGCATAAACCTGCCGTAAAAAATCCGGGGTGAGCAGGCGTCCGCCGTAATTCATCATTACGATTTCATGAAAGAATCCGGCCACCTTGCAGGGCGGCCGGTCGTAGCGATCCAACAGCGTTCTCAATTCATCCGGCGCGTTGGGCCGCACGTTACGGACAATCAGGATTCTCTGTTTTTCCATCCGCTCCCGCCAGGACGCCCACATGCCCCGCAGCATTTGGGCCACGATCGTGGTTCCATGATAGTTTGCCGGCAATCCTCCCTGATCATTACCAACGACCACCAGGACAGGAACGCGGCCGGCATAACGGGGACGCGGCTGATCCGCCTGGACCGCGTAAAAGCGCGCCAGCACAAGCTTGAGCGCCGCTTCCATTGCCAGGCTTCCGGTTTCAAGGTTCAGCACCCGATTTACGCCTGAAGAAGATTGGCCGGTTAAAATACTGCGCAAGCCAGCTTGTTCCCCCGGCAGCAAGCCCCGTGCCGTCCGGATTAATTCCATTTCCAGTTTGCGGGTCAGATAGCCCCGGGTATTATTATGCGTTGCGTTGGGAATTCCGAGCGACCGTGCAATATTCACCAAACGATAACCGGGAAAAGCATGTCCCACGGGCGCATGGTAATGTTCGCTCTTCAGGATAAAGTATTGCCGGCCGTCTTCTCCCACGCGGAAATAACCGTAGCCGCTCAAGGGGGACTGTTCCACTCGCGTAGCCGCTTCAAATGCGCGCGTGGTCGCCCCGGCGGCGGTGCGCCGCAAGGCGCCGGCAACTTTTTTCCCGGTCCGCGGCAACAACGAATGCAAGCGTTTCCGCATCGCCGAAGGAAAAAACTCAACTGACTCCCGGCTGAGCTTCCGCAACCGACTGATCCCCTGGCCGGTCAACGCCGCCTGGGCTCCGCAAACGGCGTTGAGGTAATCAGCACCGGCAAGATCGCCCAAGGACATTTTCACAGGAACAAACGGCGTTATACGTGATTTCATTTTAATCCTTTTCTTTCTATGTATGCTTGATTATTTACTTTGATTGTCATTCTGACCTCTGATCTCTGACCTGAATGGCGCTAAGATAAGCCCCGGCTCGCCACAGGCTCGCCCTCCACTAACCGTATTGCCAAGCAAAATGGAGGGCAAAGCTGCGCTGAGCCGCTAAATGCATGGCGCAAAAACGCTGAACTTAACGCCATTCACTTCTGACCTTTAAATCTCCACAATCTCCCATCCCATTAGTTTCCCAAATTCGGCCAAAATATTCATATCGGCATCATAAACCAACGCCGCATGATGTGTTCCGCCGACACGGCTGTATGCCGCAAGAAAATCAGCGACCGGCAAGGCGGGCTTCATCCAGCCCCGGACCGAATCCACAAAACGATCTTTTCCCCGCACGGCCGGCATCATAACCGGCGCCAGGATAAGCCGGAATTTATCATCAGCCATGGGGGCAAGATTGACAAAAACGGCTTTGCCCCTTTTAAGACATCCCGCCGGCTTGACCGGATTTTCAACGTCCCCGAAAACGAACGGATACTCCATTAAAACCGGATTGCCCGCCAATAAACTTGCATTCACCTCGCCCATATGGCTGAGAAAAATAGTTTTTCCTTTCCAATCCGGACAAAACATCTCGGTAAAGGTTGTTTCCGGATAAACCGAAGAAAGCGCCCCGACCAGCGCCGCCGTCAGAACATCTCCTTCGCCCGCATAACCAATACCGCGGGCCATGCCCAGGCTCGCCTCCAGGAAAGGCACGGTCGGCAGGCCGGTTTTCCGCGTTATATCCAGAAAATTAACCGTAAACGCCGTTAATTTTTCACGTTCTATCCATCGGCGCACGGCCAGGCCGATCCGCGCCGCACGTTGATGGGCTTTTTCAATTCCTTTTCGCGCTGAAAATTGTTTTAGATTGGCAACCATCTCAACTTTGATTTCATCCGCAGTAATATTCCGGGACTCGGAACTCAAGCGGGAACAATCGGCAATAACCGTTTGAACGCCGATTTCTTTCAACACGTTTGCCGCCACGGAAAAATCGCCCATGCCGGCAAAAGGTTTGCCGATCAGTCCGACCCGGCCATGCCGGAGGCTGGAAGCCATACGCGCGGCAGACACGGCTTTCACGACCCGGCCCAGGACATCGGACTTCTGCCAATGACCGGCTTCAACGACGAACGGTTTTTTATTGCGGATCAACAGGTTGCACATATCCTGCACCCCATGGATGCCGTGGTTAAACATGATTTTTTCCGGCAACTGCGCTGGAGCAAAATCATAGTCCGGGGTTGTATCCAGGACAATGACCGGCAACCTTGTTCGCGATAAAACTTCCGCCGACTCCAGCGAAGGCGAATAAGCAAGGTGCAGCGTGACAATCGCGTCCACTGTTGCCTTTTCAAACGTTTTTATCGCGGCGGCAAACTCAGGTTTCAGGCGGCAAATTTTTATCTCAACAACTTCCACCCCCCTGCTCCGGAATTCCGCAGCCATCCGGGCATAAAACGTTTCCAGCACCCGGCGTTGTTCCGGCTTGCAAACCCGGTCATATAATTCCAGATATAACGGCAATAATCCGATTTTCATCTTTGTCATAATTCCTTCCTCATCATGCATAATTTCCGAAGAAAACATTCACCGCAGAGGCGCAGAGGTCGCTGAGGTAAGGCCAAATCTTTTGTTTTCATGTTTGGAACATTTTTCTGAAAATTAAAAATGATTTCTTTTTCTCCGCGTTCCCTGCGCCTCTAGCGCCACGTCGTCAAACAAGTGGCCACTTGCCCCGATTTATCGGGGCGACGTGGAAGCGGGCGGTGAACATCTTTTATTTCTTCAGTATTCTCTGGGCATTGTTATAAAACACATCTTCCACGTCGCCGGCGCTCAATTTCACCGCGTGCGTCGCGCGGCGGAAAGCGTCCAGTTCCTCATACAGGAAGAACGTCAGGCGAGCCGCCTGTTGCGCATCAACTTCCCGCATATGGCTGTCGCCGGACACATCGCCATACAATCCTTTCGGCACGAGATTGACATATTTGCCGCTCTCGCAAATCCGCCGCATGCGCATCCGGGCAATCGGCAGATCACTGCCGAACAAAATGCGTTTCGGCCCGACTGTTTCCAGCAACTGCCGGAAAGCCTCGGCGTTCGTGTTGGCGGAAATATCAAAGCACATTTTCCTGGTTTTTGCCAGGACCTTGAACGCGTCGCCGATATCCTCAAGACAATAAGCCCGTCCGACATGCGCGATGATCAGCTTGATATCCGGATAACGTTTTTCAATTTCAAGCATCTGCGCCAGATTCACCGGATCGCGCAGGCGGGCATTGCGGGGAATATGGAGCATCATTACCTGGCCGTGCTTGTTTAACATCTCCAATTGATGATGCGGAAAATAATCAAAAATCCGGATTTCGGCCTCCGGCAGGTATGCCGGCGCAAAACTCAAGTAACATTTTACGCCAAGGAACCCGCCGTCTTTGATTTTACGTTGCAGATCTTTTCCGGACCATTCCGGTGTGGACCAGATCAAAGCCGGGAGATGCTTGGCCGCCGCGCAATCGCTGACATATTTATTCCCATCGTCTAAATCGTCCTCCAGCGACAATGCCGATCCGAAAATCAGCGGTGTTACTTTTTTCCCCGGGAACATCAGCCGATATGTCTCCAGCAGTTCTTCAATCGGCGATTCCTTGGCCACCCGCATCGGCCAGGTCTGCACTCTTGTCGGATTGCGGCGGCAGGCAAACTGGTGCCGGGCAAGCCAAATATGCGTGTGAACGTCAATGAGTTTATCCGGCAGCCAGTCACTCAGACGCTTTTCATAAAACTCGCGGTCAACCGGCTTGACTTCAAATAATTGTTTCATGAATCCTGACTACCCTCCTTTATATTCCAATTTTTCCCAGATTTTACCGGCCAGAACAAGCCCTTTCGGGGACGGTTTTGGCGTCCCGAGAATGCTCGGCGGTAGTTTTTTAAACCCAAGCTTTTCATGGGAAGGAAACGGTGAATATGTGTCTTTCTCATATGCCTTTCGCACGGATTCCTTCCGGAAGTCCGGGACTTCAAGGGGCTTCCCGTCTTCCAGGGCGCTCTTCCATGCCAGAATGCCGACCGACGACATTGCCACTCCCCGGTAAACATCCAGAAAAGGCGGGGTCCCCGTCCGGATCGCGTTCCCGAACTCAAACATCGTCCAGAAATCGCCGCCGCCATGGCCGGCTTTGCGGGCCAGATCGCCATGTTCCGGCCAATCGGGAACATAAGTCCGCTCGGCAATTTCACCGGACTTCATGTTCCATTCCTCATGCCATACGCGGATTTGGCCGGGCCCGAAATATCCGGGACCGCGCGTAATTTCCATGGCGCCCCGCGAACCGTGCAGGCGGTACCAGCAACTATGACCGGGGAGCATAAGACCGAAAATACGGAATACCGCGCCGTTATCCATCCGGCACAAAATGACGGAACCGGGATCGGCGATGCGGACACATTCCTCGTCAACCGAACGGCAGGCGATTGACAAGCCGTTGACCTTGACCGGCATGGTGTCGGTGATGTACATCAGCGGGGCCAGGGCATGGGTGCAATAGTAGGTGGAGGGAATCCAGGAGCGCCAGTGATCCAAACCCGAGGAAATACCCAGGCGATCGCGGCCGGACATGGGGTGATTGTATTCGCCCTCGGCGTAGGTTACATCGCCGATTTCACCGGCGCGATAGAGCCGCCGCATTTCCATGTTGAAAGCGGTATAGGGATAATTTTCCGCCAGCATATAGACCAATCCGCTTTTTTCAACCGCCCGGCACAACTCAACTCCCTCAGCCAGCGTGGCATTGCACGATGTTTCGCTCAACACGTGTTTCCCCGCCTTAAGCGCCTTGATCGCAAAAGGGGCGTGCTCGTGGAAATAATTCGCCAGCACCACTGCATCCATGTCGTGTTCCAGGAACTTGTCGTAATCGGTGTAAGTTGACACATTTTTCTCTTCGCCGAATTTTTTAAGTTTTTCCTCCCAGGTATCGCACAATGCCACAAGTTCAAACCCCGCGGCCTTTGCGCCATCGCCGGCGAAAGAACTGCCCCGGCCAAGACCGATGACTCCGACGCGAACAGGACGCTTGTTTTTGATTTTTTTCATGCTTTTTACCCTTCTTCGCCAGCCTGCCTAAGCTCGGCCAGGGAAAGCCCTGTGGCTCTTGACCTTCGTAGCCCCTTGGGCGAAGTAGGTTGCCACAGCTCTTGGCTTCCGCCGTCGCCCAAAGGGCTATGGTGGACAAGTGCCGCGGGGTGCTTCACTTTCATTTATATTTCTTGCGCATCCCTGACCTGCGGCTGGGCAGGCTTTGTGGCTATTTTTTAAATTGGCTCTTTTTTCATCCGCGATCCACCGACCAGCGTTCCGCATTTTTCAATAATTCCTTCGCCTCATCTTCCGATGCCGCCGTGGTACGAATATACAAGCCCCGCGCCGACAGAATTTCAAGCGCCGATTGAATTTCATTAATCGGCAGCGATATCCAAAGATTTCGTCCGGCTTTCTGGACTTTCTTCAACACCTCCATGTACGCCAGGGCGCTCGGCTTGCCGGCGCCGGGTAAAATCTGATAAGCTTGCAAGCGCGGCAGTTCCAGCAAGGCGTCAACGTGCACAAAATTATTCACGCCATCCACGTGGTAAACGCAATGGTCCAAGAACCGGGTTTGTTTTTCAATCACCGGAAAAAACAAATCCCGATACATTTGCGGCGAGATGTTGTAGGCGAAATCATTATGCGCCGCATAGAATTTGCCCGGTGACCAGAGATCGAACCAGCAGGTGGATCCTTCGTCAGTCTCCCGGATGATTCCATAGAGAGCGTCGTAATGTTCCATCCACATATCCATTAAAAATTCCTCCGCGGCGCGGACCTGATCAGGGCGTTCCGCGCAATCAAACAGCAAGCGTTCCGTGCCGCGCAAGGCCGCCAGGGTGTCGCCGCAACCGCCAAACGCGCCGATAGACACCAAGCATTTGCCCCGCGCTTCTTTCACTCCCCGTCGTAATAAATCAATAGTGAACCGGTAGTTCCGGTCCGCCTTGTTGATCTTGAGGTTTTGGAAATCAATATCCTCTCCCGACAGAATGGGATCCCACCAACCGGTTTTCCAATCCAGCGCGGTTGGACATCCCAGGAAAGCCGGAATGGCTTTATGGCCGGGATAACCGCCGTTCCAGACCGGCAAAGCCTCTCCGCCGTAGAAAGTGCGGGACATGCCGTAATCCTGTCGGGCGCTGATCCAGTCAAGATCATACCACTTCTGTTCGATGGTCTTCGCATTCGGCGGCTCCTGAATCGCCGGAGGATTCTTCTTCGGTGCTGTCACGGCTAGCGCGCAACGTCCGAAATATTCATGCGCCCACCATTGTTTATACCGCTCTTTTGTTTCTTCCCAATCGGGTTTGCAAAGCACGTCATTTTTCATTCTGCGTTTAACGCCTCCCATGTTCACGATAATATTTCAATCCTTCCACGAAGGTTTGCATATTCTCCCACACCACACCCGGCGCGATTGAGCTACTGCCTCCCAGGAATAAACCGGTCTTGGGCCCCTGTTCCACCAGCCATTTCATTTCCTTGCGAACGTCTTCGGGAGTGCCGAACGGCAAGGTACGCGTCACGGAAACGCCGGCGACAATAATCAGGGGATTGCCGGCGCGCGTTTTCATCCGGCATATTTTCCCGTAATCCATTCCGTCCTCATACTGGAATCCCTGAAAACCGGCCAACCCGGCTTCCAGCAAACGCGGGACCATCTGCATCAAATTACCGTCGCAATGCCAGATCAATTTGACTCCCGCCTTCACCAGCGGTTCAATTGAGCGTGCAAAATGCGGAAACCATATTTTATCCAGCGACTTGATGTCCACCAACGTGCCCCTTGAATCGGCCATGTCATGATCCAGCCGCAGGAACGGCGGAAGATCCCCTTCCAGATAAGCGCGGGCCGAGGCGCGGTTCACATGCACGGCAAGATCGGCCTGCAGTGAAAAATGGCGTTCCAAAACGTCCGGATAGAGCGCATAGGCCATGAAATAATTTTCATAGCCATAACCGCCGTAGGAAAAATACGGAAAGTTCTGGATGCCGCCGCCATACGGAACCTTCAGGATATCCGGGCCCAACAGCAACTGCGTGGTCTCTTCCGCCCAACGGATTTGCCGGCTTTTTCCTTTCTCCATGGCCTGCGGCTCTTTAATCCATTGATCAATTGCGGCTTGCAATTGCGGGAATACTTTCTGTTCCAGATGGGCGGCAACGGCTTCCGGCGAATCAATGACCATCTCATCCAAGATAATCTGCTTCAGTCCCGTCGTGGCTGTTTTACCGCCCGACTCATACCCATGCTCCTCCATGCTCAGTGGATTCACGGCAAGATACTGATCCAGCAGGCAGGTTCCGACATTCCATTGCATTTGCAGATAAGTTTCAATCGGTTTCTTTTTATAGGTTCCCTCCAGTGCGCCCGCCAGGCGGTCAATTATCCTGTGTTCCATGGGATGAATGAGCCACGAAGGAATTCCTTTGGTCGGTTTTTGATGAATGGCATCCAGGGCCAGTAACGCATTTTTCTTCAATTCCATGATTAATAACAGGCACAAAGTGACAAAGGCACAGAGGCACAAAGTAAGAATACTGAACAAGAAATCAGATAACTGTGTGCATTTGCTACTCCGCGAAGTAAGTCTTCGCTACGAGCTGTCTATGTGCCTCCTTTCTTCTTTTTGTGTCCAATTTTAATTTACCTCTGTTGATGACGCTGGAAATTCCTTGCAATCTCAAAAAAATTCTTCAGGATACTTAACCCATCCGGATAATTCGTACTCGCCTGTTCAGGATGAAACTGAGTGCCATAAATCGGCTTGTTGCGATGTTTGAACGCCTGCACGCGGCAATCTTTGGAACTTGCCAGCAATTCCAGATCCGGGCTAAGTTTTTTTACCTCATCCCTGTGGAATTCCTGCACACGCATGATTTTTCCCAATCCGGCGAACAACGGATCGCGCTTGAGAATACGAACAGGATATACCCCCCACTCTTTGAACCAGCCCGGGTGATAGCCGGGGTTATGGTCGGCATCAAGCTTTGCCAGCTTTCGAATGTGACCGAGTTTACCGCCGAACATGTGCGCAAGGATCTGGTGCCCGCCGCAAAATCCGATCTGGGGCCCATCCCATCTTGTCACGGCCGCGCGGTAGGCCGAGTGCCGGAGCACGTCCCGCCCCTTGAATTCCGTGCTGCAACCGCTATGACATACGGCAAGCGGCTTTAAACTGGCGAGCAATTTCAGCGCAAGCTGGTCATAGCGCACGATCAGGCAAATATCGCCCGATATTTTTTCCAGCACGAACTTATGGGCATAGAATCCGCCTGATTTTGTCTTTTCTTCACTGTCCGTCACAACATAAATGATCATTTTTTATCCTTTCATATTTCCGATCCGCCGCGTTTTCTGATGACCTTGGCCGGCACGCCGACCGCAATTGAACACGGCGGGATTGGTTTGACCACCACCGAGCCGGAGCCGATAACGGAACCATCGCCGATATCCCCGGACCACAGCACGGAAACATTCATGCCAAGATAACAATCGCGGCCGATGCTGACCTTGCGCGTAAAGCCCCCCTGGGAAATGATGGTTTTCAACGGATCCTCGAATTTATGGGAATAAGGCGTGATGGTGATGTTTTGCGCCAAAAGCGATTCATCCCCTATCTCCAATCCCTGATGCCCATGCAAACAACATCCCGTCCCGACATATACCCGTTTCCCAATGGCAATATACCCATCTTTGGTCTCGGTATCTAAATAAACCCCGTATTTCAGGGTCGCACCGTCGGCGATTGTAATGCCTTTTTCCGAACGTGCCATCAGGGCACAATGATCATCAATCACCACCCCATCATCCAATGAAACATATTGGGGATTCAGCATTTTAACGCCGCATCCGATCTTTACGTTCTTGCCCATATGCCGTAATTTGCCCTGATAATATTCCGCGCGCTTTGCGGCGGCAAAATCCCCTTCCATGTTCATGAAAACCGCGCGATGATAATCCTCAAGCTGTTCTTCGGTCAAACCGGCATATAATTTTGAAAAATATTTATCCATCAACATCCTCCTTTTTTAGATCAACCACAAAGAGGCACAAAATTCACAGGTCAAACAAACAAATGTTTTTTTATATTCCCTTGTGCATTTTTGTGGCAAAAAAACAGTTTTTAAACTGGCTTTTCGATTATACTTTTTTCACGGTCTCAGTCTGGAGAATCGCCGAAATCCGGAACCTCAAGCAACAATCCGCCTTGTTTTGCCGATTCATGCGCGATCAGACCGGGAACAAGATAGCGGGCGGCCTGCCATATATTGTTCGGGGGCTGTTTCCCGCTGACGCACGACTTCACAAAATCATCAATCAGGAATTGGTGCGATCCGTTATGTCCGTTGGGAAGGCCGATATATTCCCTGGGCAAGCGCTCAACCGGGTGAATCCTGGACACGCCGCAATGCGTGCCATCGCTTCCCGTAACCTTGGCCATTTCCTTTTCGATTTGTGCCGCGGGCACGCCACTGCAGGACAAATCTTTCCGCAAATCCAAGCAAGATTTAGAATCCTTGACATTCCATCTTGACTCTCCGCATTGTTCTTCATAACTACCATTCGTGCCATAAAGACTCATGCCTACTGCTCCCGGGTGCCCGACCCTGCGGAACTCATTAATCCGGCACATGCTTCCGTCAGACATGCGCATCAGGGCGGTCTCATTGCTGAATTCGTTGTCCCAGATGTTCACCCCCTTGCGGAACAGGCCATCCTCATGCCGATCCGCAAATCCCAGGCAGGAAACATGCGTGGCATGGGCGCCGGTTACCGAGACAATCAGGCTGATTGAATGCGTCGGGTAATGCATCGGCGGTGATCCTGCAGTTTCCTTCCAACGCTCACCGCCTCTCCATTTCATAACCTCATACAGGCCATGGTCGTAGTCATGATAGTATTCACCTTCGCCATAGACAATATGCCCGAAATCGCCCTTTTTGAAACGCTCGCGACAATAGAGCGCGCACGGATAATAATAACTGGTTTCCCCGATCATGTAGATTTTACCGGTTTCCCTGACGGCCTTGACCATGCCCGTTATTTCTTCCATCGTGATGGCAGAAGGCACGGCGGAATAGACGTGTTTTCCAGCCCTCAGCGCCTGCACCGCCTGCGGTCCATGAAGCCAATTCTGGGTAAAAATGGCCACTGCGTCCACGTCTTTCCGGCACAGTTCGTCAAGCGATGAACATGTGTCCGGAATGGCATGCTGTCTTGATCTTTCCTGAAGTTTTTTCGGATCAAGATCGCACAACACAATATTTTCAACAAGCGGGTGTGCCTTGAAAAGAGGTATAAAACACTGCGCAAAAGAACCAGTGCCGACTATTCCAACTCGAATCTTACTGCTTTTTTTATTCACTGATTTTTCCTTTCAATTCCGTCCTTTTTCGCGATAGTATCGCAATCCTTCCACAAGCGTCTTTATGTTCCCCCACGAAACTCCGGGGGCGATAGAACTGCTGCCCCCCAGAAACAAACCGGTTTTCGGTCCTTTTTCAACCAGCCATGTCATTTCCTTGCGGACGTCTTCTGGCGTGCCGAACGGCAGAGTCCGCGTTACCGAGACGCCTCCGATAATAAGCAGTCCATCACCATTCTTGGTTTTCATCCGGCAGATTTTCTCGTAATCCATCCCGTCCTCATACTGGAACCCCTGAAACCCATAAAGACCGGCTTCCAGCAGACGGGGAACCATCTGCATTAAATTGCCGTCGCAATGCCAGATCAAACGGATACCGGCATCCACAAGCGGTTTAACAGAACGCGTGAAGTGCGGAAACCAAATTTCATCAAGACTCGTTGGATCCACAAGTGTGCCGCGCGAGTCCGCCAAATCCTGTCCAATCCGCATCATAGGCGGAAGATGTTCCTCACGAAACACCTTCGCCAAGACGCGGTTTTTCATGACAATAAGATCAGCTTGAAGCGAGAAGTGCTTCTCCATTAATTCCGGATACAAAGCATACGCCATGAAGTAATATGCATAACCGTACGAGAAATAGAACAAATACGGGTGTCCCGCGCCATCGCAAGACGCATGTAATATATCCGGGCCAAGAGTCTCTTGCACGGTGCGTTTTTTATCAATAAATTGCCTTGCATATGTCTCGGCGTCAAATGCCGTTATTTCCTCACGGAGCGGTGGAAACACAAACTTTTCCATATGTTCCACAACCGCCTCCGGGGAATTTATCACAATTCCATCAAGAACAATTTCATTAACCCCGGTGGTTGCGCTCTTCTGGGTTCCATCGTCAAAGCCATGATCTCCCATCTTGAGCGGATTTTTAGGGATGAACTGATCCAGCATACATGTGCCGATGTTTCGTTGCATACGAACATAGGTAGTTTCCGGATCAGTCTTATAGGTTCCCTCCGGCACACCGGCCAACCGGTCAATGATCCGGTGTTCCATGGGATGGATGAGCCACGATGGAATTCCTTTGGTCGGTTTTTGATGAATGGTATCCAAGGCCATCAACGCATTTTTTTGTAACTCCATAATTAACAACAGGCACAAAGTGACATCCAACTTCGCCAAAGCTACGATGGACAAGAAGGCATAGAGGCACAAAGTAAGAATGCTAAGCAAAAAATCAGATAACTTTGTGCCTTCCACCTTCGCCGAAGACGGCTATGGCGGACAAGTCTGCCTATGCCTGCCCGCCAAAGCTTCTGAGCGACGGCGGGTGCCTGTGTGCCTCCTTTCTTTGTGACCAAAGTAGAATCTATCTCGGACATTGTTTCTGCTGTTTCCGGTAAATGCCATCCGGCACCTTGACTTCGCCTCCCGACCAGTTGTATTTCGGTTGTCCGGGACCTGCCATTTTCGGATCACAGCACCAGCGGTCGTTGCGGTATTTTTCCCGCACTTGTTTATTTCTGAAATCAGGAACATCAATCGGGATATTTCCCTCAATAATGGAGCGATAACCCAGCAATCCCGGCAAGGTCATGTCCAACGCCTGATAGACGTCTATTGCATACCTGCCCGCCGGCCGGCCCAGAATTTTTTGCAGAAAATAATGCATGGTATAGAAATCCGATCCGCCATGGCCGCCTATGCTGCGGGACAAAGCCGTCTGATCCGGGAATTTGGGGCGATAATTTGTTACTCCTTCAGAGTTGGGCTGGTCTTCACGGTAAATATTGATGCGGTCATGGCTTTCGCCCCAGCGGTCGGTTTCCATCATACCCTTCGTTCCATAAACCGCATACCAGACGCCCGGGTGCCGCTTGAAATTACACCATGGTAAAACTTTCATCGTGCCGCCGTTGCTCATCTGGCATAGAATTACCGCCCCGTCCGCCGAACGGCATCCGAACCGGCGTTTGTTCAGATTGGGGGTTTCATAGGCCGTAATCCGCGTGGGGCGCGTGCCGGTGATGGTTACAATCGGTCCGATGGAATGCGTGCAATAAAATGTTGCCGGGCAAAAATTGCGCCAGTGGTTTCGTTGTCCGCCGGTGATTCGCGCCCAGATGGATTCGCAGTCATGGACATATTCGCCTTCGGCATGGAGAAATTCTCCGACCTCACCCGTCCGGTATAGCCTTTGCATCTCCAGCGTTCCCTTGAAATAGCAATAATTTTCGGCGAAGGTATAGACCTTCCGGTTCTTTTCCACCGCCTCCACCAGTTCCACCGCCTCGGCCAGATTCTGACAGGCAATAACCTCACTGCACACATGCCGCCCGGAATTGAGCGCCCGGACCGCGTAAGGCGCATGTTCATTGGCATAATTTGCCAGGATAACGGCGTCCAGGTCATGATTGAGAAACTTGTCAAAATCCTTGTAACACGTCACGGCATTTTTCTTCGCCAATTCCGCGCACTTTTTCAATGCCGGCTCTGAATAATCGCAAATCGCCGCCAGTTCCGCATCCGGATGCTGGGCCATGACCGACATCATCGTCACACCGCGCCGCGCGCCAAACACTCCAACTTTGATTTTTTTCTGCTTTTTCATCGATTCATCTCCCTGATTTTTTGATCCGCATCTGAAATTACCCAACCACCACAACCGTCTTCTTCGTTTGCGACTCCAACGCGGCGGTGAAGAGCCAATGGCTCATTTTTGTTTCCTCCGGCGTTACGCATCCGGCAAATTTGGCAAAAGGTTTGCCTTCCGTTAATTCATAAACGAAAGCCGCCCACATCTGCAGGATCGCATCGGTGAATCCGAATTCAAATATACCGCCCGTGATAGTCTTGAAGGCCGGCTCATATCCCATGTCAATCATCTGCCAGATTTGTTCCTTCCCCTGATATTCCAGGATTTCAAGGCGCTTCGGATTCTTGGTTGAAAATTTTGCACTGGCTTTGGTTCCCAATATCTCAATCCGCCAGGTGTCTTTTTCTCCGGGCGAGATTCGCTGGGTTTTCAAGGTCATGGGAAAATGTTTATTGCCCTGCGGATCAATGGTTTCGCAAAGCAATGTGGCGTTATCCCACGTCCGGCAGGACGCTTTACCGCCCTTCCCATCCGGTCGCTCCTTGACAATATCCGAAAGAATGGCTCGCACGTTTTGAGGGATCCAGCCCGCCCGGAACGGAACATGGCAGACGTGCAGGCCGAGATCGCCCATCACACCATATTCGCCGTTGATTTCCACCATGCGCTTCCAGCTCATCGGCTTCATGGGATCCAAGTCACTGGAATGCAGAAAAGCGGCATTGACTTCTATCACTTGCCCGAACGCGCCTTGCTCAATCATGCCGGCAATGCGTTGCACGGCCGGGAAAAACGGGAATTCCGAAGAACACCGCACGAAAACGGAAGGATTCTTCTTAATCGCGGCCATGATTGTCGTATTGGCTTTTAAATCAATACCGAACGGCTTTTCGCCCATCAGATGTTTTCCGGAATTGATAATGGCGCAATAAATTTCAGAATGCAGATTGTGCGGCACGGCGCAATAGACCGCGTCCACGTCCGGATTGGCAAGCATTTGGCGATAGTCATCCGTGTACTGGGATATGGACGTAAAATTATCCCGATACCAGCCGAATATCGCAGAATTTTTATCGCAGACGGAGATAATTTCCGGCCTGGCCGGCATGTCCAGAAGATGACACCACCGCGCCGCGGCGGAGGCGAATTCCCGCCCCATCAGGCCGGCGCCAACAATTCCAAATTTGATTTTTTTCATAATTTTATTCCGAATATTTGCCGAGTTCCCTGCCCGCCTTGGCGAAGGCGGCTATATTCCCATGCGGCGTTTGCTCGCCAAAGTAATCCGTCGTGCTCAGGATAAAATTGCCGCGCTTCTTGGCCCGGTCCAACAGCCCTCTCACTTTCTCGCGTATCTGGGCAGGCGTGGCGGTTTTCAGAAACTTAATTTGATCAAGGTTGCCCGAAAGCGTTATGTTTTTCGGCATGATTTCCAAAGCCGTTTCAAAAACGGTGTCGCCGAACGGCGGCGGCGTCATTGATTCATAAACATTCATCTCCAAATCTTTATATACCGGGAAAAGCTTCATGCCATAGCCGCAGTTATGATACAGGACAAAGACACCCTTTGATTTTATAAAATCAATAAGTTTTTTCTCGTAGGGAAACACATGGCGGCTGAAAAAATCGCAACTGACCAGCTTGCCGGAGGCAATATTGCCTGCATAACTGAAGGCATCAACCCCGGCCTCAATATATCGAACAATCACCTGTTTGTTACGTTCGAGAAAATACTCCATCATACGATTATAGAATGCAGGATTTATCATCGCATCCAGTAACAAGTCGTCAATTTTGCGATAATAAAAGGCAACATAATTGAATGCCCCCTGAATCCATGGCGCTATAATCCCCTTATGGGTGTCGCAAACCAGTCTTTTGGCCTTGGCGATTCCGGAAGTGTCAACCATCCCCGCCGGAGGCTGATACCTGCTGAAGACATCAAAATCATTTTCAGTTTTTATGAGATACTCAACGGCCGTTGCCTCGGCGTCATAACGGCTCATCCAGTTGAGACTGAATTTTTCGGTAAGAGTTCCTTCCGGGGTATGAATAGTTGTGCCGCGCGTCTCGTCCCTCCCGTCGGTTCTTGTCTGTCGCTGTACGTTCCATCCCGGGCCCGAGAGGTCAATGTCATCATAACCGATCGGCAAGCAGTTGCGGTGAATCAGGTCAAAGCCGAAATGCTCATATACTTCGATCGTCTTTTCAATCACGTCAATATTATCATCTTTGAAAAACTCCTTGACAAAATTGATGTGAATAAACGGCGCCACCGGCACGCGGTCAACCGCTTCCTGCTTGAATACTCTAAGCAATCGTTCTCTGCCTGTCATTCAAACTTCCTTTATCTTCGTCATTTTCCTCGTTTTATTCAGCACGTTAAACTTCAACCCTTTGCTGGTGATCCAAAGGTCAAATGCATCAAGCCGCGCGTACCGGACAGGAGCTTTTTGGTCAAATTTCGTATGATCGGCGAGCAAAATCCGGCGGCGGGCTTGTTTCATCATAAGTTGTGCCGTACGCGCCAGATCCTCATCCTGGCAGTAACAGCCGCCATCGGCACTGACGGCGTCGGCGCCGATAAAAGCCGTGTCGGCGGAAATGGTTTCCAAAACCCGCTCCAGCAGAGCACCCCCCAGATAAAACAACTCGGAATGATATTCACCCCCGAGAATATTCAGACGAATATCAGGGAAAGCGCATAGTTCCCCGATCATGACAATTGAGTTGGTGTAGACGGTAACCGGGCCGCATTTATCCATGCATCCGGCCAGATGAAAAGTGGTGGAACCATCATTAATCAGGATGGTACTGCCTTTCCTGATTTCCCCGGCCGCCGCCCGCCCAATGGCCTGTTTCAATTCAAAATTATTGGCCACGCGTTCGTGATAAGCGGCCATTTTCCGGCGGTTGTCAATCAGTCCTCCGCCGAAGGTGCGGATGACGGCGCCCTGCCGGCCGAGGCAATCCAGGTCGCGCCGGATGGTAATCGGCGATACGCGCACGGCCGCGGCGAGCTCCTCCACCTTCCATTCCTTCTGGATGGCTCTCATCCGGGCCAGAATTTCCTGCTGTCTGACTTGCGGTTTCATCCGGCTTTGATCATAGTAATCAATGAATGTGATCAATATAATCAATCGTCCGCAAAAACGCAAGTGTTATCTTGAGATATTTGTAATCCCCCAAGGCGGCTTTTTAGCTGCAACCAAATTTTCCTATCACTTGTCATCGTTAATCACGCTTTAAGGCATGATTAATAGCAGTGCGAATTTCGTTGGGAAAAGGCGGCGCGGCGATCCCGGATCATCTGCAAACTTCCCGCGCTCGCATAGACACGAGTCTAATGCTTCGCGCGGCGCGTCCGCATCTGATCCGGCCTGGCCTTGCTTTTCCCAATCCGCCTTCCGGCGGAAGCAAAATTCGCCCTGCGATTCATTCCGCTCAACCGCAACGGTTGCGCGGAGTAAGGCTTAAGCCGCTCTCCGCCGTAACCAAAGTCTTTTTTTAAAATGCTCCTATTATACCCGTCATTATTGCCTGAAATGAAGGTGCCTAAAAAAAACTCCGCAAATATGTCATATGTCTTAAGGGAACGATCTAAGCCATCTGTCTGCATGGAGTCGGGACGCCCTCGTCCCGTCTTCTCCGGCCTGCGGTCCCTTGGCCAAGCTGGGCAGGCAGGCCGTCTCCAACGATGCCTTAAACTATCGCCAGCATACGTTGCAATGCCAGGGTGGCGTTTGCCTTAAGTTCCGGCCCAACGTGGATCTCGTTTGCTTGCGGCCATTTTTCCACCAGCGCCAGAAGTTTTTCCTCGTTGGTCAGGGCCATATTCCGGCAGGCGGAAGGACGCAGGGGATAAACGGCAATTTTCCCCGCGTGAAGCGCCGCCAGCCGTTTTACCAGGTTTAATTCCGTCCCAATCACAACGGTTGACCCGGCTTCCGCCTCGGCAACATATTTAACAATCTGCGAGGTGGACCCATGCGCGTCGGCGAGCCGCAGGACGTTCTTGGGCGTCTCGGGATGGACGATAATTTTCGCCCCGGGATGTTCCGTTTTCGCCTTCCTTATATCTTCGGGCGAAAACATATGGACATGACAATATCCCTTCCAGGCCAGAATCTTTGCCTTTTTGATTTGCTCAGGGCTGATGCCGCCCAGCGGCTTGCCCGGATCAAACACGGCGACCGCGTCATCCGGCAACCCGATATCATGGGCGGTGTTTACGCCCAAATGTTCGTCCGGAATAAACAGAATCTTTTTATCCTGCTGAAACGCCCATTTGAAGACATTGCCCGCATTGCTGGAAGTGCAGGTCGCTCCGCCGTGGCCACCGCAAAAAGCTTTTATCGCGGCGCTGCTGTTGACATAGACAATCGGCAGCCATTCGCCGCCGAATGACGAAATATCACCCCAGGCCCTGATTACCTCGCGCAGCGGCGCCATATCGGCCATGGGGCAACCGGCGTTTATATCCGGCATATAAACGGTCTGGCGGTCAGCGGCGAGGATACAGGCCGATTCGGCCATAAAATGAACTCCGCAGAAAACAATTTTTTCCGCGGTTTTTGCGGCGGCGGCCCGGCGGGCAAGTTCAAGCGAATCGCCGACGAAATCCGCGTGCCTTAAAACTTCATCCCGCTGATAATAGTGGCCGAGAATGCAGCATTTTTCTTTTAATTGCTTTCTTATCCGGTCAATTTTTTCAGTGGTGGTCATAATGCTGGCGCGCCGGCAAATATTTTTACGCTTTTCCGCCCTCCCTGCCGACGCTCGGACAGGTCACACATGGTAGAAATGCGTGCTTTATTTCTGGCAGTTCGGTTTGGAAATCATATTCTCCCGATCCAGTAAGTCGGATGCCTCTGCTGGTGCGCGACGGCCAGGACAACCGCTTCTTCAGTGTCAACACGGTACAAGAGGCTGTAAGGAAAGCGATGGACGAGACGACGGCGGATATTCAGCCGCAGAATCGGCCAACGGTCGGGATGCTGCGAAATATCAATAACCGCGGAATCTATCTTATCCAAGAAATCATTACCCAATCCCGAAGCCTGTAACTCATAGTATTGTGCGGCGTCAAACATTTCCTGCGCGGCGGGTTGCAAAAAGCGGACCGTTTTCATTTGATTCGCGCCCGTGCGTCACGGATAACGTCTTCGGCCGGTCTGGCCAAAACCCTTCCCTGTTTGTACGCCTGATAACGTCGTTCGGCTTCTTCAAGCCACAGACACTCGTTTTCCGCTTCGTCCAGCGTATCAAGACTAGTAATCAGGTGTTGAGCCAAGACTGCTCGTTCGGCAGAGGCAAGTTTAAGGGCTATAGTTTCGCATTCTTTCAAGTCTGGTGACATGGCCATATTTCCTTCATTTGCGTAAGGCTACCGTTGTTTGCAACGTTTTTCAAGTCGTTTTTCCAGAACGACAAGCAACCGATCAAAACGGTCGTTGTCAACGTCCGTCCGTAGTCTTTAGAAATAAATATCTCTTGTTCAGTCAGAGGTCCAGTTATTTGCGAACAATATTAACGGAAACGGCAGGAACATTTATATCCCCAGAGACTCACTCGCTTTCCTCTTCACTGTCTTGACCAACCGCGGCCGGCGCCTGATTTGAGCCTGTTTTTTGATCAACGGCGACAGTCGCGACCGGCACGGGCGGTTGTTCGGCTTGTTTCAACTCCGTGGCAGGCGTCGCGGGACTGCTGGCGGCGGCCGGCTTCACGGCCGGCTCGACGGCGGCCAGGGTCTTTGCCTGTTCGGAATTGAGCGTAATATTGTAAAGCGTCAACTCGTCAAGCGCTCCGTTGGGCGACAGATTTTTTATAAAATCGCCGGCCATGATATTTTCCGGGTTCTTGACAGGTTTCATTGCGCCGGCGGCGTTGGGATAGTCCATCCCGTCAATATAAAGAGCGCGTTCGCCGGCTTCGTTCCAGGTGACGACCATATGATGCCAGTTGTTTCTCCAGTCATAGGGCGCCAAGGAAACGCCGGCCGGCGAAAAATTCAACTTGCGGCGCTCATGCGACAGGAAAAGCTGGCCCTTGGCAATCTGCAGGATAATTTCATTGCTGTTGTCGCGCGCCTCCCACAGCGGCTTGAACCAGAAGGCGATGCTCCCGTTTTTTTTCCATGTGTTGAAATAGTCATTCTTGACATCAATCGCCAGCTCTTCCTGCGTCGTTTGGAAAGCGCCGACAATCCAGGAATGGGGGGAGAGCTCAACATTCCCGTCGGAATCGGCGTTCCGTTGCTCAATCTGGAGTCCGTCGGCAAAAAAATTCAATTTTTGACTGTCAACCGTGGTGCAGACAAGTTGCAGATGGGCGGCAAGATTGGTTCCCGGCGGAAGCAAAGTTTTCCAGTCCGCGTCGTGGTTTGCGCCGACATTCATGCGCTTGAATGAATAACCGAAAGCGCATGAAAATCTCTGCCAGTTTGCCGGCAGGTCAACATAAACCGGCTCGCTCGATGCGCCGCTCTCAACGTCCTTGAGCGTAAGCTTGACGTTGCCTTGTCCTTTAAGATAAAGCGAAGCCAGATAATAAGCCGGCACAATGGAAACATTTTCTTTCGTGTAAAACGCCTTTTCAACCGACGCCTCAATGCTGAATCCTTCCTCGCCGGTCTCGCCTTTCGTTGCCACCGCCAGCGCTTCCTTGCCCTGCCACGGCTGGTCGGATGATATTGAAAGGGTTGCGCCTTGAAACGGCTTGAAGGCGCCGATCTCGGCGGCGCAGGACTGGCCGACCGATAAAAGGTTGGCAAAGGCCGATTCAACGAGAACGGCGTTGCCGGATCGGCCTTCAACAAATCGCGGCAATTTTTCACTCACGGGAACGCCTTCAAGATAAGAGGCCGATAAACGCTTGAATGTCACCGGGATTGTGGCGCCGCCCACGTCCGGCTGAAGATTGCCGTCAAAACTTAAGCGGGCAATGACGCATTTTGCCGGATCTTTCACCGGCGCCGGCGGCAGATTGGTATCACCGCTTGCCGTTACCGCCGCCCCGGTTGAAGCGGCGCCGGCCTGCGTGACCGAAGCCGGCGCAGGGGCTTGCGCAGCGCCTGGCGCCGCGTTCGTTATCCGCTCGGATTCCTCTTCATCTTCCGCCGCATTGGTGATCGGGGCTGGATTCTGGGCGCCGCAAAGCACGGCATAAAAAACAATCAAAAGACCGGCAATAAATTTCACTGATAATTCTCCTTGTTCTGGCTCGGTTCCCCCTTCCGGACGGGAATTAAGCCGACGTTAATCCGTATTGTTCATGGAAATAATTTGTAGCATGAAGCCTGAATCCGGGCAATAAAAATCAAGCCTTAACTGTTCAGTTGCGTCTTGCCAACGCGAGCCCGGCAAAGCACGAGTTGATTTTTTCCACGGAATAAGGCAGGATCAGTGCCCATGAAAAGCGTTAATTACTTCCTGCCAAAAAAGCGGGGTTTCAAGCAAATCCGAAACAACATCTCCGGCCGGCAATGGCGCGATTGGCGGTGGCAGATCAAGAACCGGATTGCGGATGTTTCCCAAATCACAGATTTATTGAATCTTCCGCCAAAGCGCCAGCCGGCTTTGGAATCAGCCGCGAAGCGTTATCCATTCTGCGTAACGCCGTATTATCTTTCATTGTGCAATCCGCAAGACAAGAGTGATCCGATCATGCATCAATTTTTACCTGACCGGCGCGAAATAACGGATAAAAACACACCCGGCGATCCGCTCGGCGAGGAAAAATATTCGCCCGTGCCGGGACTGATCCACCGTTACCGCAACCGGGTTGTTATCATCGTTACGACCGAATGCGCCGTGCGCTGCCGCCACTGCACGCGGAAAAACACATTGTCGTCTTTTGCCGCCGACTCGATTACGCGCCGCTTGCCGGCAATGGTAAAATATATCCGCCGGAGGGAAAAAATCCGGGAAGTGCTGGTTTCCGGCGGCGATCCGCTTTTGCTGGAGACTTTTATCCTGGACCGGATTTTGGGCGAGCTTCATTCGATCAAACATATTGAGGTGTTGCGTATTGGAACACGCGTTCCGGTCGTTTTGCCGATGCGGATTGACGCGGAGTTGTGCGCCTGCCTGGCAAAGCATCGCCCCTTATGGATAAACACGCAGTTTAATCATCCGCGCGAGATTACCCCGGAGGCGGAAAACGCCTGCCGGCTTTTGCAGGAAGCCGGTGTGCCGGTTTCCAACCAGGCGGTTTTATTGCAGGGCGTGAATGATTCATTTACGGTCTTGACGGAACTCTTGAACGGCCTGCAACGCATCATGGTCCGCCCCTATTATGTATTTCAATGCGATGGCGTGCGCGGCACGAAACATTTCAGCGTGCCATCAAGCAAGGCCGCGCACCTGGCGAAACGTTTGCGCGCTTCCCTCGGCGGCTTGAGCATGCCGCTCTTTGTGGCCGATGTTCCCGGAAGAAAAAACAAAGTTCCGATTGAAACGGCCGCATTTTGAGCTTTAGATTTTTCGGCGGACAAATACAATGCTTGGATCGGATTTGCCGATAGAAACGCGACTTTATGTTTATTTATAATTTTATCAGCTTGGCCGGAATATTCGGGTTGATGTTTATCGCCTGGCTTTGTTCGGCCAACCGCCGGCTATTGAACCTGCGGGCCATATTCTGGGGCACTGCGCTGCAGTTGATTTTTGCCGCGCTCGTTTTCCGGGCGCCGGGCAGCCGGGACCTTTTTCAATTCCTTAACAAAGCCGTCTTGAAACTGCTCACCGCTTCGGAGGCCGGCCAGACCTTTGTCTTCGGCTCGCTGGGCACCAGCGCCGGGAACACGGGCTTCATCCTGGCATTCCAGGCCCTGCCGGTCATAATATTTTTTTCCGCCCTGATGGGGCTCCTTTATTACTGGGGCATCATGCCGCGGATTATCGCCGTATTCGCCTGGCTGTTTACAAAGGTCATGCGCGTCAGCGGCGCGGAAAGCTGTTGCACGGCAAGCAATATTTTCGTCGGGATAGAATCCTTGACCGCGATCCGGCCTTATCTCGTCCGCATGACGCGTTCGGAATATTGCACGATTTTGACGGCCGGCATGGCGACCGTGGCCTCCAGCACCATGGGGATTTATGTCCTGTTCCTGAAGGATGTTTTCCCGGGCATTGCCGGCCACTTAATTTCGGCCTCCATCCTCTCCGCCCCGGCGGCGCTGGTGATGTCCAAGATAATATTTCCGGAATCGGGTCACCCCGAGACGCTTGGAACCCACATTAAAATTACCCCGGCAGAAGATGCCGGCACAATGGATGCAATCGTCAACGGGGCGATGGCCGGACTGAAGCTGGTCGGCGGGGTGGTCGCGCTCCTGATCGCCTTTCTCGGCCTGCTGGCGCTGGCGGACATGATACTTGGATGGGTGGCGGGCAAATTCGGCTGTGCGCTTTCGCTGGGCGGATTGCTGGGCTTGATTTTCAAACCGTTCGCCTTGCTCATCGGCGTTCCGCCGGAGGATGCGGGTTTCGCGGGCCACCTGTTTGGTTTAAGGCTTGTCGCCACCGAAGTGCCGGCATATAAGGAGTTGGCGGTGGCGATGGCGGCCAACAAGCTGGTTCACGCGCGCAGCGCCGTGATCATCGCCTATGCCCTTTGCGGTTTCGCACATATCGCCTCGCTGGCGATATTTGTCGGCGGCACTGTGGCGCTGGCGCCGGAACGACGCAAGGATATTGTCGCGGTCGGGTTCCGGGCGCTGGTTGCGGCGACTTTTGCCTGCCTGATGACCGCCGCCGTGGCGGGAGTGTTTTGCAGACAATAAAGAAAAAAAATAAGCGCGCATTACAACCCGCGAAACACGCGAAAAGTCACTAAAGTAAAAGATGAAATAAGCAATAGTTTTTCGTGTAATTTAGCGTATTTAGAGGGAAATTTCATAAAGGAGAAAATAAAATGACAAAGATCGGGATAATCGGCGGATCGGGACTTGACGACCCTAAAATTCTGAAGAACACGAAAGAAAAAACCATAGCGACTCCCTATGGCGACCCGAGTTCGCCCCTTACTTTCGGGGTGATTGAAGGCGCGGAAGTCGTCATACTGGCCCGGCATGGCCGGGAGCATACCATCCCGCCGACGCAGGTCAACTACCGCGCCAACATCCATGCGCTCAAGGAACAGGGTTGCACGCACATCCTGGCCACGACCGCCTGCGGATCGTTGCGGGAGGAAATCCGCCGCGGCGATTTCGTGGTGCTGGACCAGTTCATTGATTTTACCCGCCGCCGACAACTGACGTATTTTGAGAAATTTGAGCCCGGCATCATGAATTCCAAACATACGCCGATGGCCGATCCTTATTCCGCTTTTTTGCGGGAAAAACTGATCACGGCGGCAAAGGAGCTTAAACTGCGCCACCATCCGCGCGGGACGGTTGTGAGCATTGAAGGACCGCGCTTTTCCACGCGGGCGGAATCCAAAATGTTCCGGCTTTGGGGAGCGGACGTGATCAACATGACGGTTGCCACCGAAACGGCGCTGGCGAATGAACTCGGCATTCCGTACGCGGCGGTCGCGGTTTCAACGGATTATGACTGCTGGAAGACGGACGAGGAGCCGGTAACCATGGCCGATATTCTCAAGGTTTTCGGGCAGAACGTGGAAAACCTCAAGAAACTCCTGCTGAAAACAATTGCCCTTGTCGGCGCGCCGGCTTGATTAAAACAGGGAAGATTTTCACGGAAAGCAATATCGGGATTGCAGGCATACAGTCTGTTGCTGATTTTTTCCTTAATACGCGTTCTGCCGGCTCAGGAAAGTTTTCAGCAGAATCTTGAAGTCAAAAGCCAGCGACCAGTGTTCAAGATAATAAAGGTCGTATTTGACCCGATCCGTCAGGTCGGTGTTGCCCCGCAATCCGTTCACCTGCGCCCAGCCGGTTATGCCGGGCTTTGAAACATGCCGCCACATGTAACGGTTGATGTCTTCCTTGAATTGTTCCACAAAAAACGGACGTTCCGGACGCGGTCCCACAAGGCTCATCTCGCCCCTTATGACGTTCCATAATTGCGGCAGCTCATCAAGGTTGAAACGCCGCAAAAAAGCGCCGATGCGGGTGCAGCGCGGATCGTTTTCAACGGTCCAGACCGGACCGGTGTTTTCCTCGGCGTCAACGCGCATGGTGCGGAATTTTATCAGATTGAACACCCGGCCCCTTTCCCCGCACCGATCCTGGATAAACAAGACCGGACCGGGCGAATCGCGTTTAATAAGAAACGCCAGGACAAGCATGAACGGCGAGAGGATCAGGAGGCCGATCAGCGCGCCAATGACGTCTTCGGCGCGCTTCAAGGTCCGGTTCCAGAAATGATCCAGCGGCCAGCGGCTGACGCCCAGGAGCGGGATATCGTCAATCGCCTGCATGTCAACACTGCCGGTGAGAATATGAAAAAGATCGGGCACGAGGTTGAAGGTTATCAGGGATTGCTCGCAGAGCAGGATAAGCTCGATCATTCGTTCCGTGCCGACGGCCATGTCGGCGAGGATGATCTGGTCAACATGGTTCTTTTCAATAAATTCCTTTATGCCGCCCAGGCCGCCCTTGATCTCATCGGCGGATATGGAAGGATGCACGGGCGCTTCGGGAAATGAGCGGAAGAAAGCGACGACCCGCGCGCCGAGCCGCGGTTCGTTCCGGAGCGTTTTTCTGAGACGCGCCGCGATTGAATTGGTGCCGATGATGACCACCTGGCTTACTTTTGACCGGCGCCGCGCCATGAACAATTCCCAGCGGAAAAGCAGATACCGCTCAAACAGAATGCAAATCCCGACCGTGACAAACGCCAGGACAACCGTGACGCGGGAAAAAGGAGGCTCGGTGCGGATGGCAAAAGCCAACGCCGCGCTCAAAAGGATGCCGAGTCCCGTGGCGCGAATCAGACGAGGAATCTTATCGCTGAAGGAACCGGTCTGGGGACGCACGTAAAGCTCAAGCGACTGAAAAATAAACAGGAAAAGAAGCATGGCCAGTGCCGCCGCCTTTGAATACAGAAAATAGAGATGAGCCGGCGGAGTGTCGTGAAAAAGGGGGATAAAACCGCTGTCAAAACGCAGCCACGTTGCCAGCATAAACCCGCCAAAAACGGCCAGGGCATCGCCGAGCCCGGCGACACAACTCGCCATAACATTTAATGTATCCCTGGTTCTCATTTAATGGTGAATTTACCAGCATCTGCAACTGGAAACAAGATTTACTTATAAAGCAAAAAGGATTTGCGGCCTGAATTGAAAGCGCGAATCGGCCCCTGCCAACGGCGGACAATATTCCCGGCCTGTTCGCCCGCCTGCAGGGCGATACGTACTTGGTCGGTGCCATAAAGTTTGTCAAAGAAATCCGCGCGCGTCCCGGCTTGCCGCCAGATTTTTTTAATCCCGCACAGTTTCTGGGCGGTGACAAGAATCGCAATGCTTGTTGCAACGGGACGGAAACGGTCCGGCTCGTAAACTGCGATGCGGACGCCGTCATATATTTTATCGTTATCGTTGGTCTTATATGGATGGGAAAAAAAGGCAACACCCGGCAAACGGCGGCGGTTCAAATATTCACAGAGAACATGGCCTTTGACATCCGGCAGGCTGAATACCTGGAAAGCAAGGTTTGAATTGCGCCCGATGTTGATTGCCGGCAACGCCTCGCCAAAAACCGTCGCCAGATAACAGCCGCCGGTTTCCCAGGAACGGATCCCCGGCGAGGACGGAATCCACGGCGGCCAGTTTTTTTCCCGCCCTGATTGACGCAAATATCCGCGCATGGGAACAACCGTCAAATCCAAATCAAGCGACAATGATTGCCTTAACCAGAGCGAAGTTTCGCCCGGCGTCATGCCGTAGTGCATCGGCGCGGGAACACAGCCGACAAAACTTGAAAACTTTTCATCCAGCATCGGGCCGTCAACAACGCAAGGCAGGGGAATCGGCCGGTCGGCCACGATCACTTCCTTGTGCGCTTGCGCGGCCGCCTCAAGGACATAGCGCAGAGTTGAAACGTAGGTATAAGGACGCGCGCCCAAATCCTGCAGGTCAAAGACAATCGCGTCAATATTTTCCAACATGGACGGCATGGGGCGGCGGTTCCGGCCATAGAGCGAATAGACCGGGATGCCCAAGTGCGGATGGATTTTATTTCCGACCGGTTCGCCGGCGGTTTCCGTCCCAAAAAAACCGTGTTCGGGACCAAAGAGAGCCGTCAGCCGCGTTCCGGCATTTAAGAGAACTTGAAAAGACGGCGCGCCGCTTGAACCGACCGCGGCCGGATGGCTCACCAGGCCGATGCGCCGTCCCTTGAGGCGATTTCTTTTGAACTTGGCAAGGACATCAATCCCCGGCAAAAAATTTAAATCCATTGAATCTCTCACCCGTTCGTAAAACTCGCTAGAGTTCACAGGGGTCACAGAGAGAAAATGTGGCCTGTAATTTTTTGCGTGAGCGCAAAAAACTACAGGCCACGTTCGTCGGCTTTCGCCCCTCTTCTCTGTGTGCTCCGTGATCTCTGTGAGAAATATCTTTTCTTTCTCCGTGAGGTAAATTTTTCATTTGCGGCGCGGGAGATGATCATTTGTTTTGCGGCCGCCGAAACGGTAAATGGTCTCGCCGGCTTTGGCCTTGCCCAGTTCCTCGCGCGCCAGTTTTTCAACATATTTTGAATCAGTGGAAACCTGGTCCTGCTGTTTACGCAACGCCTTGATGGAATCTTCCTTGCGCCGATTTTCTTCCTCCAAGGCCATTATCCGGCGCTGACGTTCCTGATTCTGCCTGATTTTCGGCAGGAACGCGCTGATGACGGCGACAATCACCACCACCACAAAAACAATCGAAGCGATCCGGTAAAGTGTAAGCCAGAATTTCATGTGAGAAAACAGAAGTCAGCAGACAGTAGTCAGAAGTCAGAATAAAATTCCGGTTTTCAGAACGCCTCTTGCCGCTGATTCCATCAATTCGATTCGTTTTCTTATTCTGACTACTGACTTCTGAATTCTGACTACTTCTTAAATGACTCCTCCGTAAACGGCATTATTTCCCAACAACTCCTCGATCCGCAGTAATTGGTTATATTTGCAGACGCGGTCAGTGCGGCAGGCTGAGCCGGTCTTGATCTGGCCGGCGTTGACCGCGACCGTCAGGTCGGCAATGGTCGTGTCTTCTGTCTCGCCGGAACGGTGGCTGACGACGGCGGTGTAACCGGCGCGGTTGGCCATGGAGATGGCATCCAGCGTTTCGGTTAACGTGCCGATTTGATTCAGCTTGATCAGGATGGAATTGGCGGTGCCGGTTGCAATACCCTTTTGCAGGAACTTGGTGTTGGTGACAAACAAGTCGTCGCCGACCAGTTGGGTTTTATCGCCGATTTTATCGGTCAGCAATTTCCACCCGGCCCAGTCATTTTCGGCCATTCCATCCTCAATGCTGATGATCGGGAATTTTTTTACCAGGTCGGCATAAAACCCGACCATTTCATCCGAAGTCTTGACGGATTTGTCGCTTTTTTTGAACACATAGCGTTTTTTGTCATTGTCGTAAAACTCACTGGCGGCCGGATCGAGCGCGATAAAGACGTCCTTGCCGGGCCGGTAACCGGCCTTGGAAATGGCCTTGACGATCACCTCCAGCGGTTCGGTATTGTTTTTCAGATTGGGCGCGAAACCGCCTTCATCGCCGACCGCGGTGCTGAGTTGCATGCCTTTCAGGATAGACTTGAGCGCATGAAACACTTCCGCCCCCATGCGCAGGGCTTCCCGGAAACTGGCGGCGCCCTTGGGCATGATCATGAATTCCTGCAAATCAATCGGGGCATCGGAATGGGCGCCGGCATTCATGATGTTCATCATGGGCACCGGCAGTACCTTGGCATTGGCGCCGCCGATATACCGGAAGAGCGGCATGCCATGGCACTCGGCCGCGGCTTTGGCGGTGGCAAGCGATACGCCGAGCGTGGCGTTGGCGCCCAGTTTCTTTTTGGTTTCAGTTCCATCAAGCTTAATAAGGGTCCGGTCAATTTTAACCTGATCCAAGGCGTCAAAGCCGATCAGCGCATCCTGAATGATGCTGTTCACGTTTTTGACGGCTTTCAACACACCCTTGCCGCCATAGCGTTTTTCGTCGCCATCCCGCAGTTCAAGGGCTTCATGCTCGCCGGTGGAAGCGCCGGAGGGAACGGCCGCCCGGCCGGAAATGCCGCCGGTCAGATGAACTTCAACTTCAATCGTGGGGTTGCCGCGTGAATCCAAAATCTCCCGTGCATTAATGCCTACAATTTCCGACATGATTATTGCCTCCCTTTTACAAGTTAATCTTTTACCGCCAGCTCGTCGTGAATTCGGGTAATATATTAAGTATCGGACATTCAATCAAGCTAGAACCTATATCAAAATTCGCTTCGTTGTTTTAAATGCCAAGGATTAGTTTGCCATTTTTCGGCGGGTTGGTATTATCAGCCGAATAATTTGACAATAATCAGAAAGGGAAAGGAGCAAGACAAGACATGGTTGAAACGGTCATGGAAATGGTGCACAGCAAGGCAAAAATTTTGAATCATAAGATTTGTCTCACCGAGAGCGACGATCCCCGCAATCTCAAGGCCGCGGCCCGGCTCGTTGAAACCGGTTACGCCCGGCCGGTCCTGGTGGGCAATGGCGCCGCGATTGAAAAACTGGCGCATGAACAATCCATCAACCTGGCGGGGGTTGAAATCGCGGACATCTACAACTGGCCGCGGTTCAGCCATTATGTGGATGTTGTTGTTGAAAACCGCAAAAACAAAGGCATGACTTCGGCGCTGGCGCGGGAATGGCTGCTGGACACCTGCGCTTTTGCCGCAGCAATGGTTTGCGCCGGCGACGCCCACGGCTACGTTTCCGGGGGCGGCAATCCCAAAGGATATAACCACAACACGGGAAGCAAAATAAAACCGGCCCTGCAGTTGTTTAAAACCGCGCCCGGGATCAGGATCGCTTCCGCTTATTTTATCATGCAAATGCCCGATCATAAATGGGGATACAACGGCGCCCTTTTTTACGCCGACTGCGGCCTGAATATCAACCCCAATGCCGACCAGTTGGCGGATATCGCTGTTTCCACGGCGCGCACATTCAAATCCCTGACCGGCGCCGAACCGCGCGTCGGCATGATCAGCGCTTCCACCAAGGGTTCGGCCAAGGACCCGATCATTGACAAGGTGATCCAAGCAACCGCCAAGGCCAAAGCCATGGCGCCGGAATTCAAAATTGACGGTGAATTCCAGTTTGACGCCGCCGTTATTCCGGAGATAGGGGAACGCAAGGCGCCTGGTTCGGAAGTTGCCGGCAAATGCAACGTGCTGATTTTCCCCGACCTTAATTGCGGCAACACCATGTATAAGGCCACCGAGCGGCTGGCGGGCGCGGTGGCGACCGGCCCCCTGGTCCAGGGCTTGCGCCGTCCATTCAACGATGTCTCCCGCGGCTGTTCGGCCGATGATATTGTTGATTGCGCCGCCATGGCCGCCATCACCGAATGGACCGACTGAAAAAATAACCACAAAAAAAGATTGCATATTTTGGATTGTCAACTATTATGTCTCATACATTAGTACGCACGGGATTATTACATGAATTTCGCATTTAATCCGGTCCTCGCAGAAAGTCGGACTAGAAAAATAAGGGGAAAAAAAACATGAACGCAAATGAAATAAGCAAATTAACAACACGACTCAGTCAGGGCATCAGGAATGGCGACGAAGGGTATCTGTTCGGAGCCCCGGATCAGGAGGTTACCGGTGTACTGGTGGCCTGGAAGGCGACCCTGGCCGCAATGCGTTTTGCCGTTGCCAAAGGTTGCAACATGATGGTTACCCATGAGTTTCTTTATGATTTTGAATATACCCTCCCCCAGCCGGCCTATATCCAGGACGCGCTGACGTGGAAGACAAACCTGGCCCGCCGTGAATTGCTGGAACGGCATCAGTTGATTGTCTACCATTGGCACGGTGGAATGCTTCGTGTTCCGGGGGTGATTGAGAAATATCATCAGGTCTATGGGCTAAAACCAAGACGTCTTGACCGAAAGAATCTTTCATCAAACGACGTCCTGTGTTATCTAAAAATGATGGTTGGCGAATTGAGAAACCCAATAACACTGGCACATCTGGCCAAAGATATCAAAGCGCGGTTGAAACTGAAAAAGGTCAGGATGATCGGCGATCCTCAACGCAGAATTCATAAAATTGCAATCGGCGCCGGCGGCGAAACGTTGTTCACCAACGCGGCTTGCAGCAATCTGTTTTTGTCCCTGGGGGTGGATGCGATTATCGGCGGCGAAAGCGACGCCTATGCCGCCAATTTTATCCTGGACGGCGGCGGCGCCTTGATTGAAACTGATCATCCGGTTACGGATAACATCGCAGTGCGCGTGTGTTACGAGGCCGTGAAGCACAGTCTGCCGGACATTCCGGTTGAATATTTTGATCATCCCTCGCCATGGCGGCATGTCTAAAGACAAAAAACCTTTGTCATTCTCACGCCACGTCGTTAAAAAAAATCAGCGTTGGAAATAAATCGGGTTGCTCCAGGCGATTTTTCCGAAGACGTTGACCAATTCAATCCTGGCGTAAGTATTGCCCTCGGGAACTGTCCAGACGGCTTCATGCAACCGCGGCGTGGAGGCGAAAATACTGCATCCGTTTGCACGATTGGTGATAAAGTTAATGCGCGTGACCGGCGAACAGGCGATTTTTATTTCCCGGCCGCGGGTTGTGATGGATTTGATTTCCGGTCCCTGCGAGGAATAAAAATTTCCACCGCGAATGGCCGCCAGGATGGCATCCGGGGTACGGCTCCCGGCTTTGACCATGATCCAACCCCCGGCAACATGAGTGGCGTTATGCGTGTCGTCAACGGCAAAACCGAGAATGCGGTGCCCGGAATCCAGCAGATCATCCCAGTGGATTGACGAATACCCCTTGCCGATCATCCGGTCACAAACGGTATTATAGACCTCCACTCCGGGACAGGTTAAACCTCCCTGATAAACGCACTTATGACTGGGGGTGCCGCACCAGTAAGGATGGGCCTGGACCACAAACACGCCTTCCCTTCGGGCCCGCGCCAGCACCTGCCCGGGAGAACGATACGATCCCGCCGCCCATTCTTTTTTCAGTCCCAGGCAGACGAAATGATAACCATAGCCCTTAAAAGAAAACGCCAGCTCCTCGGCCGGAATCAAAAGCGGCTTTCGGATTTTGACGCCGGGCACGGTTCGTTTATCATGGTCGGTCAGGAATACAAAATCGTAACCGTGACGTTCATATTCCGACGCTATTTCCTCCGGCCGACAGACTCCGTCGGAATGGGTGGTATGGGTGTGAATGTTTCCTTTGAGCCAGATGCCCTTGTTATGCCAGATGCTCTTGTCAGTCTTCATGGTTTCCTTTCGGGTTGTCTTGTTTTAACAGATAGATCACCAGCAATTCGGCACAAGATTTTGTCAGGTTCAGGGGAACGTGCGGCACGCGCCCGTCAAAGTAAAAAGCATCGCCGGCGGAAAGCCGGATATTTTCTTTTCCGACAATAAATTGAATTTCACCCCTGAGCATGAAAATGAATTCATCGCCGTCCGTTGAAACCGGCTTGCGTTTTGCGCCGGGCTTGAGAGTCAGCACAAATGCTTCAAACCCGATATTGCCAAGCGACCGGGACATCAGCGCCGCGTATTTAAACCCCCTTGATTTTTCCCGCTTAACCGGAACCCGGCCGTTGACGGTCACAAGCTGACGGGACACGGATGTTTCAAAGCCGACGTTTTTAACAAGATGATCCATGCCAACATTCAGACTCCGCGCGATGCCGGCCAGCACCGGCAGTGACGGCAAAGCCCGGAAATTCTCTATTTTTGAGAGAAGCCCCTTTGAAAGCCCGGTGCGGCGCGCGATATCGGCCAAAGTCAAATCCTTTTCCCTTCTGGCCTGCCGGATGCGCAGTCCGATCTTAAACAATGAATTGTCGGCTTTTTGCCTTCGGCTCATCAGTGATTAACTCCCATCAGCAGGATACAACAGACGCCCAATGACACACCAGCTAATTTTCGGGAGGTTAATGGTTCCCGCATCAGCACAATACCAGCCAGGGCGGTCAGCGCAAAACTCATCTGGGTAACCGGTAAAACAAGGCTTGCATCGCCATGTTTCAAGGCCAGCATCATAAACAAGGCTATCCCGCAAACCAGGATCCCGGAAATGACGCCATAAGTCATGGTGGACGGGGAAAGGCTCCACATCTCCCGGTCCGCCAGGAAATGACAGATTATGCCGCCGATGACCCAGATCACCCCGTTGATCGCCAGCAGCCCATATCCATTGGCCCCGTTTAAAAGGCCGGCCTTATAACCGAGCCCCATGCCGGCGCGTAAAAAACTGGCCAGGACAATCAGCACGACGGCCGCCGAAACGGACGATTTGGCCGCCGCTTTTCCGGCCGGCCACGAGAAAAGAAACACGGCCGCCACGCCCGCGGCGATTGCCGTCAGGCGCGGTAAAGTTACCGGCTCTTTGAAGAGCAGGAATGCCAGCAGGGCGGCCGGCACCAGATTTAAACGATAAATGGTGGAACAGATTCCCATGTCCCCTTTGACCAGCGCCTTCACAAACAATATATTGGCGGCAATGGAAAATATTCCGGATAAAATCCCCCACTGGATGGTTTTACGATCCAGCAGGCAGTCCCAGGAAGGCAGACAGACCGTGAAGACAGAAGCCCAAACCATGCCGATTACCGCCAGGTAGGCGCCGACCGATCCCCCGCGGCGGGCGTAAAGCTTGAAGATAAAATCATTCGCCGCCGCGCACACCATGCTCAACAACGCTAAAACAACAACCGGCATAAATTAATCCCCCCGCTGAATAAGAATGAAATCAATTTAGCATAAGTTTCATATAAGTCAACTTATTTTACATGTAACCCGGAGACCGAATTCCGATTCTCCCAAAGCGGGCTATGCCCGCCGCGTCACTACGCTTGCGCTTCGCAAGTGGCGTGGCAACCCAAGTTTTTAATGCTTTCCTTTCAACCTTTCAGCTGGCGCTGAAATTAATGCCTCATGCACGATCACGGCCTCATCCGTAAAATACCTTGCCAACGCAAGTATCTTCTCATCAATCAAGGCCAATTATTGACTACAGCCTATGCCATGCTCATGGCGTCAACCCAACAACTTATCAGCTTTGCCGCTTAAGCGGGTGAGCATCGCGCCCGGGGTCTGCCTGCCCTGAGCCAAGTCGAAGGGCGGGGCGCGAGATGATCCGCGCGGCGCATTTCGCTTCCCGTAGAACGGGATTCGAAAAAATCCGGCCAGTCAGGCGTCAGATGCGGCGGCCTCGGGCGTAGCGCTGTATAAGTATACGCGCAAGCCCGAAAACGCCGCAGATGCGCCGGAATCGCCGGAATTTTTTCGAACGAAATGCGGCGCGCATATACCAGTAATCTATTCCATCCCGCCATCACCATTTAACCTCGCATGTCTTCTTGCTTTTCATCGCGGTACCTGACATGTCAGGCACAAGAAAGCGTTTCTACCGCGGCGGACAATGGCCGCGTCCCGCCAGATGACCGGATTTTACAACTTGCTTTCAATTATTTTGCGCGTTAGATTTTCACCTGACCGGCAAGTTGCATTCCGAAGGATAACTCATCGCAAATCACAACTTATAAGATATGTTCAACTTACGCTCCCATTACAAACCGGCGGGGGACCAGCCGGCGGCCATCGCGGCGCTTTTTGCGGGCTTGAAATCCGGCTCACGCTTTCAAACCCTTGAAGGCGTGACAGGATCGGGCAAGACGTTCACGATCGCCAACGTCATCGCCCAATGGAAAAAACCGGCTCTGGTCATTTCGCACAATAAAACCCTGGCCGCCCAGCTTTTTCACGAACTGAAAAATTATTTTCCGGACAACGCCGTTGAATATTTCGTAAGTTATTACGACTATTACCAACCCGAAGCCTACATCCCCCAGACCGACACCTATATTGAAAAAGACGCCGCCATCAACGAAGAACTTGAACGCCTGCGGCTTTCAACCACCAATTCACTGCTTAACCGCGAAGACGTGATTATCGTGGCCTCCGTCTCCTGTATCTATGGCCTCGGTTCGCCCGAAGATTACCGCGCCATGCTGGTAACGCTCAACAAAGGCGAAAATATTGAACGCGACGAACTCATGCGCCGGCTGGTTGCCATTCAATATGTCCGCAACGATTACGAACCCCTGCCGGGCAATTTCCGCGCCAGGGGCGATACGCTTGACATCTTCCCCTCCTACTCGCAGACCGGCATCCGGCTGGAATTTTTCGGCAATGAAGTTGAGAAAATATACCGGTTTGATCCGGTCAGCGGACACTGCGAGGAAGAGCTCGCTTCAATGATAATTTCACCCGCCAAACATTTCGTCCTGCCGGCCGATCGCATTCCCCCGGCCTTTGCGCGCATCACGGCTGAACTTGGGGAACAAATCGGATTGCTGGAAGCAAGCAAAAAACTGCTTGAAGCCCAGCGGCTTAAAATGCGCACGATGTATGACATGGAAATGCTGCAAGCCGTCGGTTACTGCTCCGGAATTGAGAATTATTCCCGGCATCTGAGCGGACGCGCGGCCGGCGAACCGCCCGCAACGCTGATTGACTATATCCGCGGCGATTTTCTGACCGTCATTGACGAGTCGCACGCCACCCTGCCGCAGTTGCGCGGCATGTACAACGGCGACCAATCGCGCAAGAATGTGCTGGTTGAACACGGTTTCCGCCTGCCTTCGGCCAGGGACAACCGGCCGCTCAATTTTGACGAATTCCTGAAGAAAACCGGCCAGATTGTTTTCATGACCGCCACGCCGGGACCATACGAACGAGAAGTCTCGCCGGCGACGATCAAGCAAATTATCCGTCCCACCGGACTCGTTGACCCGAAAGTGGCGGTGCGGCCGCTCAAGGGGCAGATTGACGATTTAATGAATGAAATCCGGAACCGGGCCGCGAAAAAAGAACGCGTGCTGGTAACCACGCTTACCAAGAAAACGGCCGAGGACTTGGCCGCCTATCTGCAGGAGGCGGGACTGCGCGTAACCTATCTGCACTCGGATATTGACGCGATTGAGCGCGTGGAAATATTACACGCCCTGCGCAAGGGCGAGTTTGACTGCCTGATCGGAATCAATCTTTTGCGCGAAGGCCTGGACCTGCCGGAGGTGTCGCTGGTCGCCATTCTCGACGCGGACAAGGAGGGATTCTTACGCTCGGAAACGGCGTTGATTCAGACTTCCGGCCGGGCCGCGCGGCACATTTCCGGTTCAGTAATCCTTTACGCGGATGAAACAACCGGCTCAATGCGGCGCGCGCTTGATATAATGGATGAACGCCGGCGCAAGCAGGAGGAATACAACCGCCTGCACAAGATCACGCCGAAAAGCATCGTGAAAAACATCCAGAAAAACATTATTTCCCGGGTGGAAAGCGCGGAGGTTGAAAGAACGCTTCTCGGCAAGTCCGACGAGGAATATGATTATCGCCTGGCCATGGCCGAAATTGAACGGGAAATGGTGGCCGCCGCCGACGCGCTTGAATTTGAAAGGGCGGCCGTGTTGCGCGACCAGCTCTTTGAATTACGCACGGCGATTGCCAAGAAATCAAAACTGAAAAAGCCCCATTAACCCGGATATTGTTTAACGCCACCGCCTCCACTTTTAAATTGCCAAATCCCGCCAGCCGAGTAGATTCTCTGGATATGTTCACTCCACTGGAAATAAAAAAGGCAAAACGCTGGCTGGTGCTGGCCGAGATTCCGGCCGGAATTTTCTGGTCCGGTTTCGGAATCACCTATCTTACCGGATTTTTCCTGGCGCTTAAGGCCAGCACCGTCCAGATCGGGTTAATTTCGGCCATTCCGTCAATTTGCAGCCTGGCCGCCATTTTCGGCGGATGGCTGATCGGACACACCCGCCGCTGGCGGAGCTGGGTTATAGCGCTGTTGACGATCGCATTCCTTGCGCATGCGTTTATCGGCGCCATTCCATATTTATTCGCCTCGGCGCCGGCCGCCATCCAGATCCAGATCGCGCTCATCGCGCTGGGCGGCGCCTATATGGCGTTCCGCGTCCAGGATATCTTCTGGTACTCATGGGCATCTGAAATCATTCCGGAAGGCCAGCGGGGAAACTTTTTCGGCCAGCTGATAATAATAGTTCCCTTGATCGGGATGCCGTTCAATTACCTGATCGGACGCTACCTGGACTTGTTCAACGACCTGACGGGATTTTGCGCCGTCTTTGGAATTTGCGGGCTGGTGGGAACATTGATGGCCATGATGTACCGGCAAGTTCCCGACGCGCGGGCAAAAGCGCAACTGGACGGTCCTTCACTGATGAACCAGATGAGGATTGTTCTCCGGGATGTTCCTTTCCAGAAATTCCTGTTATTTGTATTCACATTTACCCTGGCCACCGGCACCATCGGCCCGTTTGCCAGCGTCTTCATGATTGAAAACCTTCGCATCCCCTATGCGTGGATTGCAATTTTCGCAATCCTTTATTCGATTTTTTTTACCGTGTTCTCAATTGTCTGGGGTTATCTGGTGGACAAATATGGAAGCCGTCCCATCTTGTTGTTATGCTGCGTCCCCCTGGCGGTCATCTGTTTCTTGTGGGTATTGAATACGCCCGACCGCTATTTCATGGTTCCCGTCATTCATATTATTTCAGGCATTGTCACGGCGGGGATGGCGGTGGCCCTGCAGAACCTGGTCATGGATTTTTCGAGCAGGCAACATAGCGCGGCTTATTTGAGTGTTTATCAGATCGTGTTCGGAATAATCGGTTTTGCGGCCCCATTGCTCGGCAGCTCAGTGGTATTATTGTGCCGGGATTTAAACCTGCACCTGCTGGGATATTCAATCGGCCGCTACCATGTTCTTTTCGCGTTGGTGGGATTGCTTTCATTCCTGCCGTTGTTTTTCATTACCCGGATTCACGAACCGGGGGGGAAACCGGCCTGGTTTGTGCTGCGCAACATGCTGATGGTCAATCCGCTCAATCTGGTTTTTAGGCTTTTTGCCTACCATCACAGTTTTGATGAAAAGACCCGCCTGAACGCAACCGTGGGATTAGGACGCACCGGCAGTCCGATCGTCGTCAGCGAGCTGGTCAACACCCTGGATGATCCCATCTACTTTGTAAGGCGCGAGGCGGCGTTGGCCCTGGGACGGATCGGAGATTGCGAGGCCGTCATGCCGCTGATTGCCAAGATGGCGGACGAATGCGCCAACATCCAATATGAGGCGGCCTGGGCGCTGGGCAACATAAAGGACGGTCAAAGCATCCCGCCCCTGCTTAAATGTCTGCAAGGTCCCGATCCGAAGTTGCGCGGTTACGCGGCCATGGCGCTGGGTGAAATCGGCGCGGCGGCAGCGATTGAACCGCTGCTGGAGCGCCTGGAAAACGGCCAGGACGCCTTTGAAACGACTTGCGCCGCAAATGCCCTCAGCCGGCTGGGCTACAAGGGAGCGCTCTGGAAAATACTTGAAAAACTGGTGGCCAGCGACCAATCGGTAATTCGCCGCCAGCTTACGGTCTCCCTGGGGGATATGCTCGGAACGCAAGGCAGTTTTTACCGGTTGTTAACCCACGAAGAACGCGTGTATGGAGAAGAAGTCAGCCGGATCCTGACCCGCATGACGCATGTCATTTCCAAAAAGCGGAAGGCCAACATTGATCCCGTGCATTTTGCCCGCCGGGTGGAAGCCTTGAAGCAAATTGAGGATTTTTACGCCACAAAACGCTACATGGAAACCCTGCGCGGCGTGGTTTTCTTCAGCGACCTGTTATTCGCCCCCAAGGATCATCGTTACAACGAAGCCCAGGAGGTCGGCCGCCGTTTCCTGCATGAATTGCTTGCCCAGAACGAGGCTTTGGGCAATCGTGTCTACTGGGAGGAAAGCCTTGTTTCAATATATGCGCTGAAGCTGATTTTCGAAACAACGCAAACTTAACCCGCATTTCTCACACGCCCCGTGAGAAATGCGCCCGAAGGGCCGAAGTAGAAGCACTCTGCGCTTCACTTCGGGGCCGCCCCGAAGCGCGACGTTCTGTCTGCTTCGGCCGGCGCCAATGCCTTCCCAAGGCATTGGCAGACCGGTGCTTATCTCACAACCTGATTTAGGTTGTGAGATAAGCAGGCTAACACCCTGGCATTGCGCGAATTCCACGCAATATTCAGGCGTCACGTTTCCGCGGTTTTGAACGACAAAACCCCCAGGCTGAGAACTCCGCCAATATAAAGCGCCGCATAACCGCAAGCTTTCATGACATATTCCGGCGTCACCGCTCCGCGCCCTTCAAGTGATCCGTATATCCAGAGGCATTGCCAGTTCGGCAAAATTGCCGCGCATAATTTAGCCAAGGGACCGCCGCCGGCCATGGCAGTAAAAAGATAGTCGGAAACAAGCCCCAGGATAAAAACAAGGCAACAACAAGAAAAAACGATGACCGGCGCAAAACGGGTGGAAAGCGCCACGGCGATGGACGCCAGCATGGCAAGCGCCGCAAAAATCAAAAGCGATACCGGCAGCAATTCCCAGCGGACAAGCGATCCAAAACGGACAAGATGTCCGGCAGGATCAAGAAACGCGGAAATAACCAAGGCCGGGAGAAGACAGAGCAAGAGCGCCTTGAACAAGGCCGAACAGAAATTGTGTCCCCGGTAATTCGCCGCGCCGGCGCCGGCAAAGGCCGCAAAAAAAGCCGCGGCAAAGATTACTCCGACCAGCCAGTCGGTTTGAAGATCTTCAAGCACCATGCGGACAGCGAGCATGGCCGATATAACGGCCATTCCCACAAAAAACAAACACGCCAACATTATGCCGCAATAGGTCGCCCCGAAAAAAAGTTCGCGGCTCACCGGCTTGGCCAGGATGCTTCCCGCCGTTCCGTTCCGAACCTGCTTGAAAATGGACGCCACCGATGAAGCTGCCACAAAAAAAAGACCGTAAACAAAACAGGAGGCGATCGCCCCGTCGCGGACAATGCGTTCTTCCTGGCCGAGACTGAAAACCGTTACAACCGGCAGGATGCCGATCGTGACAATACAGGCGACCGTCAGGACGGCGATCACCGGCTGGCGGATAATATCACGGGCCGTGTTCAATGATATTGACAGAAACTTGCGCATAAATAAAACATATTTACATCATGGTTTCTTTTTCACGGCAAAACTGCTGATAACTGCGGTCCCGCGCCTTCCATAAGACTGCCAGCGTCAGCGAATAAGGAACCGTGACAATAATATAAAGCCAGAGCGGAACGCGGTGAACCGCCTCAATAAGTTCATCCAGAAATATTGTCTGATATCGCCAGGCGGATATGCTTGAAAAAACCACCGCCACGACCAGCGGAACCGCCATGAAAGCGATGACGGTGCCGGCATAAAATTGGGCTTCCAACCTTTCGCCCCTTAAAGACAGGCGCTGAAAAAAATCAGCGATAATTATGTTGATCAAATAAAGAGAAAGGATCACCGCCGCCGCCAGCGCGCCGACGTTAAACGTGAAAAAAGAGACATAGGGCATTGTTTTCCACCAGCACACAAACGGAAAAAAATAAACCTGCGACAGCGCCAGCAATGTCGCCAGCACAAGGCATAAATTCCAGCGGGCGCTTATTTTTCCCGCACGCCGCAAGGTCAACAAACCCCAGCAATGAAGCACCGTGCCTATAAAATAAGCGGGGAAATGAAGACCGGAAAAAATCTCCAGCTTGACCTGGCTCAAAAAAAGAACCGCGGTCAACGCCAACCCCCAGAATATGCGCGAAAAACCTTTGACAAGGGTGATATAATGGATTTTTTCAATTGTTTCCCGGCCATCCCCGGAAACAATATTTCCTTCAGCCGGCAAGCCCTGGTTCATAATTTGCGTCTTTCCCACGGTTCTGAATATCCCGCAAGAATAGCGTATTAAAAGGCCGCGTCAATAGCCGGTTTTTTATAGTTGAGGTATGCACCGTCTTGTATTATTCTTCATGTCAAGCGAGTTAAATTATGTCAAATACGTTTGGAACAATATTCAGGGTAACGACGTTCGGCGAATCGCACGGGCCCGCCTTGGGCGCAGTGATAGACGGATGCCCGGCGCTTCTGCCAATCTCGGAAAATGATATCCAGAAACAGCTTGACCGGCGGAAACCGGGGCAAAACAGCCTGACCACTCAAAGGAAGGAAGCGGATAAAGTTTCTATTCTTTCGGGGATCGAAAAAGGACTGACCACCGGTGCGCCAATCGCGCTATTAATCAATAATACGGACACAAGACCTGTTGATTACAAGCATTTTTCAAACGCCCCCCGGCCTTCGCATGCCGACCTGACTTACTTCCTTAAATATGGAATTTTACTTTCCAGCGGCGGTGGGCGGGCCAGCGCGCGCGAGACTGTGGGGAGAGTTGCCGCCGGCGCAATAGCCGAAAAATTGCTTTTCGTGCGACATGGCGTTCAAATTGTTTCCTGGGTAAGCGCCGTCGGCAAAACTACCGCGCCGGACCTGGTAAAAAAAGCGCCGACCCATGTATTAATTGACAGGTTTGCCGTGAGATGTCCGGATGAACAAGCGGCCAAAGAAATGACGGCGGAAATTGAAAACGCCCGTGACAGCGGGGATTCCATTGGCGGCATTGTTACCTGTTTGTGTAAAGGCGTGCCGGCCGGCTGGGGCGAACCGGTCTTCGACAAGCTTTCGGCCATGCTGGCACATGCCATGATGTCAATCCCGGCGTCAAAGGGATTTGAAATCGGAAGCGGTTTTAACGCGGTAAAAATGCGCGGCTCGGAACATAACGATCTCTTTGTTAAAAAAGGGAAACTACTTGGCACCGTTACAAACAATAGCGGCGGAATCCAGGGCGGAATCAGCAACGGCGAGGATATTTATTTCCGCGTGGCATTCAAACCGACGGCAACCATTGCCAAGGAACAAAAAACCGCCTCTTTTAACGGACAGACTGTGAATCTGTCCGGCAAGGGCCGCCATGATCCCTGCGTTGTCCCCCGGGCGGTGCCGGTTGTAGAAGCCATGACGGCATTGGTTCTTGCCGACGCGGCCTTGCGTCATATTCCGCCAGAAAAATGATTCGTTGTTTCTTATCCTTGAATTTTCACTGGTAAACATTACCAGGCCTGCTCCCAATTCATTATAAAGCAAAAGCCCCTGATGGGTCTAAGAACCCAATCAGGGGCTTTTTAAAATAATCCGGCAACGCGCTACTCTCTCATGGACTACACCACAGTACCATCGCCGCAGGGGCCCTTCACGGTCGTGTTCGGAATGGGAACGCGTGTTACCTCCCCGCTATAGTCACCGGAAAAAACTGCCGGTCCAAAGCTCAGTGTTCAATATCCACGGCTTAAAACCCTGAATCATGAACCATCGAACCATGAACTGAAAAAGAAATTGCATAGGGAGATAAAGCACTATCTGCTTGATGTTCAGGAAATGATCAAGTCGATCGGCGGATTAGTACTGGTCAGCTGAATCCCTCACGGGACTTACACCTCCAGCCTATCAAGGTCGTAGTCTACGACCCGCCTGTATCCCGCCTTTGCCTTGCGGCAAAAGCAGAAAGGGAAATCTAATCTTGGAGTTGGCTTAGCGCTTAGATGCTTTCAGCGCTTATCCTTTCCGTACGTGGCTACCCAGCGATGCCTATGGCAAAACAACTGGAACACCAGAGGTACGTCATTCCCGGTCCTCTCGTACTAAGGAATGTTCTCCTCAAATTTCCTGCGCCCACAGAGGATAAGGACCAAACTGTCTCACGACGTTTTGAACCCAGCTCGCGTACCGCTTTAATTGGCGAACAGCCAAACCCTTGGGACCTTCTCCAGCCCCAGGATGCGATGAGCCGACATCGAGGTGCCAAACCGCTGCGTCGATGTGAACTCTTGGCAGCGATCAGCCTGTTATCCCCGGCGTACCTTTTGTCCGATGAGCGATGGCGATACCACTATCCACCACCGGGTCACTATGTTCTGCTTTCGCACCTGCTCGACTTGTTTGTCTCGCAGTTAAGCTCCCTTATACCATTACGCTCTACTCATGATTGCCAACCATGATGAGGGAACCTTCAAACTCCTCCGTTATCATTTGGGAGGAAACCGCCCCAGTCAAACTGACCATCTAACACTGTTCCCCGCCCGGTTTCACGGGACGAGGTTAGAATCTCAATTACTCAAAACTGGTATTTCACTGTTGACTCCATCCCAGCTAGCGCCGGAACTTCAAAGTCTCCCAGCTATGCTACATATGAAAAACCAAGACCCAATATCAGAATACAGTAAAGGTGCACGGGGTCTTTCCGTCCTACTGCGGGTATCCGGCATTTGCACCGGAAGTACAATTTCACCGAGATCCTCGTTGAGACAGTGCCCAGATCGTTACACGATTCGTGCAGGACGGAACTTACCCGCCAAGGAATTTCGCTACCTTAGGACCGTTATAGTTACGGCCGACATTCACTGGGGCTTCGGTTCAAAGCTTCGTCCCGATTGCTCGGGACTAACCCCTCACCTTAACCTTTCAGCATTGGTCACGTGTCACACTCTATACATCCTCTTCCGAGTTAGCAGAGTGCTGTGTTTTTGGTAAACAGTCGCCTGGGCCTTTTAATTGCACCTTCTCAAAGCTTTCTTGCGATTACTCTGAAAAGGACCCCTTTTTCCGAAGTTACGGGGCAAATTTGCCGAGTTCCTTAACGAGGTTTATCTCGCGCGCCTTGGTATCTTCTACCATCCTACCTGTGTCGGTTTTAATACGGTCACCCATCTGACTCGCTAGAAGTTATTTCTTGTCAGCGTGGCATCAATCAATCCGTCTCCCCTCATCGGGTCAACGTCCTATCATCACTCAAGGTTAAGTCCCAACGGATTTACCGGTCGGAACCCTCTCATGACTTTGGCCATCACTTCCAATCGATGGCTGATTTAGCCTACTGCGTCACTCCATTGCTCAAGCGCCAGACAGGTGGTACAGGAATATTGAACCTGTTTCCCATCACTTACGCCTTTCGGCCTCAGCTAAGGGGCCGACTAACCCTGGGCGGACGAACCTTCCCCAGGAAATCTCAGGATTACGGCGTTACGAATTTTCATCGTAATTTTCGTTACTCATGTCCGCATGATCACTTCCATCCGGTCCACGCTCGGTTTCCCTCACGCTTCACCCCAAATGGAACGCTCTTCTACCTCCTGTAGTAAGCTTGCGCATACTACAGAGCCGCGGCTTCGGCAGTTGGTTTTAGTCCCGATCATTTTCGGCGCAGGATCACTCGACTAGTCAGCTGTTACGCACTGTTTAAATGATGGCTGCCTCTAAGCCAACATCCTAGCTGTCTTAGCAATCCCACATCCTTAGTCACTTAACCAACTTTTGGGGCCTTAGCCGGCGGTCTGGACTGTTTTCCTCTCGACTATGGAGCTTAGCCCCCACAGTCTGACTCCACGCGTGACTGAAACGGCATTCGGAGTTTGATTGGCTTTCGGTATCCCGGTAAGGACCCTAGACCATTCAGTGCTCTACCGCCATTTCGAGCATTCGCGCAGGCTAGCCCTAAAGCTATTTCGAAGAGAACCAGCTATCACCGAGTTTGGTAAGTCTTTCGCTCCCACCCACAGCTCATCCAAGACTTTTTCAACAGTCACTAGTTCGGCCCTCCACTTTCTTTTACGAAAGATTCAGCCTGGCCATGGGTAGCTCACCCGGTTTCGGGTCTACGGCATGCGACTTGACGCGCATTTCGCACTCGCTTTCGCTGCGGCTCCTCCCTTTTTAAGGGGATTAACCTTGCCACATACCGTAACTCGCGGACTCATTATGCAAAAGGCAAACGGCCATCCCGGCCCGCCTTGCGGCGGACCAAAGACTACCATAGTTTGTAAGCACACAATTTCAGGTACTATTTCACTCCCCTAACAGGGGTTCTTTTCACCTTTCCCTCATGGTACTAGTTCACTATCGGTCATCAGTTGGTATTTAGCCTTGGAGGGTGGGCCCTCCGGATTCAAGCGGGGTTTCACGTGTCCCGCCCTACTTGGGATACCTCTAGGCTTGCTTTGAATTTCGCTTACGGGTCTTTCACCCTCTTTGGATGACTATTCCATATCATTCAGCTATTCATTGCAATGCCACAATAAGGTCCCGCAACCCCGGCGTGCAAGCACGCCGGTTTAGGCTATTCCGCTTTCGCTCGCCACTACTGACGGAATCACGGTTGTTTTCTTTTCCTCAGGTTATTGAGATGTTTCACTTCACCTGGTGTCGCTCTGAAGCCCTATTGAATTCAGACTCCAGTGTCCCGATATTACTCGGGACGGGTTTCCCCATTCGGAAATCTCCGGATCAAAGCGTGTTTGCCGCTCCCCGAAGCTTAACGCAGCTTACCACGTCCTTCGTCGCCCTCTGATGCCAAGGCATCCATTGTGCGCCCTTAAAAACTTGACCAAAATTGGTCAATCTTACCCCGCGTTTTCGCGGGGTTCGCCATTCCTGAGCACAAGCAGGTTGTACTTATATCTACCCTATGCAATTGTCAAAGAACAATGTTTTTTGCCTACGCAAAAAACTGCTAAATTATTGATTTTGAGCTGCCGGTAAAATCCACGCAACCGGTAAATCAAAATCAAAAATTTATGAGCTTGCCATCAATAACTCGCAAGCTGTCAATTATCATTTTTCGACCCTCCTTCGCACAAGACTACGGAGGGCATCCATCGTTCTCGCTCACTCGCGAACGAAGGATGGTGGGCGTGCCTGGAGTTGAACCAGGGACCTCGTCCTTATCAGGGACGCGCTCTAACCAACTGAGCTACACGCCCGCGTGAAAGCAAAAAGCCTTTCGACTCGTTCGCGTTGCTCACTTGCTCAAGGCGCTCGCCGCACCATTACTGGCCTGCCACGAGCAAGCCCGTCGCGCGACGGGCGCGTCGAGTGGAGGCAACCGGGATTGAACCGGTGACCCCGAGCTTGCAAAGCTCGTGCTCTGCCAGCTGAGCTATGCCCCCAGATTCCAGCAAAACTACACTAGAAACACAAACATGTATTCTTGCTCGTCCCGGCCCATGAAACCCTGACCAGCGTCAGGGCAGGCAAACACCACCGATATGCCCCATGATCGCCACCGAATATAACAGAAAACAATTCTTTTCGAACAGGAATTGGTATGACTTGCTTAGGCAATGCCCGTTAATTCTTCAGTCTTGCGACTGAGAACAATAATCAATCCGCCTGAGACGAATTGAACTAACCTCTCATCCGGTTTCATCTTTTAAAGGATAAAACCATCAGATTCTCCTTAGAAAGGAGGTGATCCAGCCGCAGGTTCCCCTACGGCTACCTTGTTACGACTTCATCCCAATCACTCCCCACACCTTTGGCGTCTTCTTCCCTTGCGGGTTAGATCAACGACTTCTGGTGCAGACAGCTTTCATGATGTGACGGGCGGTGTGTACAAGGCCCGGGAACGTATTCACGGCGCCGTAGCTGATGCGCCATTACTAGCGAATCCAACTTCATGGAGTCGAGTTGCAGACTCCAATCTGAACTGGGACCGGTTTTTTAGGATTTGCTCCACCTCGCGGCTTTGCAGCCCTCTGTACCGGTCATTGTAGCACGTGTGCAGCCCAGGGCATAAAGGCCATACTGACTTGACGTCATCCCCACCTTCCTCCCAAACGGGCAGTCTGGCTAGAGTGCCTGCCGATTCATCACCGGCAGTAGCAACTAACCACAAGGGTTGCGTTCGTTGCAGGACTTAACCTAACACCTCACGGCACGAACTGACGACAGCCATGCAGCACCTGTGTAACACCCTCGAAGGAATCCCGCTTTCACGGGACTTGCAGTTACATGTCAAGCCCTGGTAAGGTTCTTCGCGTTGCATCGAATTAAGCCACATGCTCCTCCGCTTGTGCGGGCCCCCGTCAATTTCTTTGAGTTTTAACCTTGCGGCCGTACTCCCCAGGCGGTACACTTATCGCGTTGGCTACGGCGCAGGAGGGGTTAATTCCTCCCACACCAAGTGTACACCGTTTAAGGCTGGGACTACCAGGGTATCTAATCCTGTTTGCTCCCCCAGCTTTCATGCCTCAGTGTCAGTATCTGTCTAGAACATCGCCTTCGCCTCCGGTGTTCTTCTTGATATCTACGCATTTCACCGCTACACCAAGAATTCCATGTTCCTCTCCAGTACTCAAGCCAAGTAGTTTCAAATGCACTTTCATCGTTGAGCAATGAAATTTCACATCTGACATACAAAGCCACCTACGCATCCTTTACGCCCAGTAAATCCGAACAACGCTAGCCACCTCTGTATCACCGCGGCTGCTGGCACAGAGTTAGCCGTGACTTCCTCTTCCGGTACCATCAACCAGCAGGGTTATTAACCCTCCCGATATTGTTCCCGGACGACAGGAGTTTACAACCCGAAGGCCGTCATCCTCCACGCAGCGTCGCATTGTCAGGCTTGCGCCCATTGCAAATGATCCTCGACTGCAGCCTCCCGTAGGAGTCTGGGCAGTGTCTCAGTCCCAGTGTGGCTGACCATCCTCTCAGACCAGCTACCCGTCATAGCCTTGGTGGGCCGTCACCTCACCAACAAGCTGATAGGACGCGGGCTCCTCTTCAAGCGCCAGGCCCTTGCGGGTCCCCGGCTTTAAACAACTCCGGATGCCCGGAGCGATCACATTCAGTATTAGCCCGCCTTTCGGCAGGTTATACTCAACTTGAAGGCAGATTGCCCACGCGTTACGCACCCTTTCGCCACTATCCTCCGCGAATTCTCACCTTGCGGCTTGAATCCATGGATTGCTGTTCGACTTGCATGCCTAATCCACGCTGCCAGCGTTCGTTCTGAGCCAGAATCAAACTCTCCGAAAATAAACAAACTAATCAACATCAAATAACCTTGCGGTCATTTAACATTGAATTTCTGACTTCGTCACAAGCATATGTCATACACAAATCATACCATTTCCGATTCGAAAATATATGAATTGTTTCTGTTGTCAAAGAACAAAAAATCCCCTGTCCTGATTTTCCAATCAGCACATGAGATCAAATATATTATACTATGTTAAAAGCCTATATTCGCTTTTCTGGATAACGTTTTATCACAACATAAATATTTGTCAACATTTTTTTTAATCTTTTTTTATCTTTTTTTCTTTCAAAATTAATTCGTCTTGAATAATAATCAGATAGATATAACAAGCCATGAACAAACCTAAATTAATTGTTGCCCTTGACCGTCCTTCCGCGCAAGAAGCCGGAATAATTTTAAAAAAAATCACCGGGACGGCGGGATGGTACAAGGTCGGCCTTGAACTTTTTACGGCCGATGGCCCGGCCGCCATTGCGCTGCTCCGCTCCGGAAAAAAAAATATATTTTTGGATCTCAAATTACACGACATTCCCAACACGGTTGCCCGCGCCGTCCACGCCGCCGCCAATCTCGGCGTCTCGCTTTTAACCGTCCACGCCCTGGGCGGGGGATCAATGCTGCGCGCCGCCGCCGAAGCCGCAAAAGCAATCGGCGACAAAGCGCCGAAAATTATCGCCGTCACTATTCTTACCAGCCACGGCCAGGAAGACTTGGCGGCCATCGGCATTCGGCGGAATATTTCCGATCAGGTCATGGCGCTCGCTGAGCTTGCCCTGAAAGGCGGAGCGGACGGTTTGGTCGCCTCGGTCAACGAAGCGCAAATCCTGCGCGAAAAATTCGGAAAAGATTTTATCCTGGTCGTCCCCGGAATCCGGCCGGCCGGCTCCAAAAGCGATGATCAGAAAAGGATTGCAACGCCGGAGATGGCGATCAAAGCCGGCGCCGATTTCCTGGTCGTCGGCCGCCCGATTATTGACGCCCCCGATCCGCATGCGGCCGCATGCGGCATTCTGGAGGAAATGCAAAAAACAAGAAGTCAGAGATCAGCGGTCAGAGATCAGAAATCGGAGATCAGGACTGACTTCTGACCTCTGCCTTCTGACTTCTGCCTTCTGCCTTCTGACTTCTGCCTTCTGCCTGCCCGATCATCAGCCAGGGACTACTTCTTAACGGCCTCAACCGGCTCCCAGGAAATGCCTTTATCCCGGATAAACATGGCGCGCCAGCGGTAAATCGTTTTCTTGTGTTCCACCTGAACACACTCGCCTTCCCTGACCATCTGGTTGTTGACCATCGCAACCCTTACCCCATCATCTCCGATCAAGGTTCCCTTGACAGTAATTTTCTTTCCGGCTTCCCCCCACTCCGGCGCAGTCGCCGTCAAATCCACGGTCTCTTTTGCCGGCTCAGATGTTCCGGCGTCAACCGCCGGCCGGCTTTCATTCGGGATGTTCGGCAAGGAAGGAATGGTTTTCGTATCACCCAGTTTAAACGGCAGTTTTTTTGATTTAATGGCCGCAACCAGTCCTTTTAAAATAATATCCTGAAGATTTGGATCCATCCTGGGCGCCTCTTTTTTTTGCATGCGCAACAACAAATCATTGGTTCTTCCCCCGTCCTGATAAAAACTGAGCGCGATTTTCATGTCTTCATCCGACACCGGCCCCTGCAAGCCCCTGGAAAGGACGGCATCCGCCTTTTGCTGGAACCCGGTCACGGCCGTGGAAATCATGATGTTCAGAACAAGGAAGGGGATCGCCACCAGCAACGAGCGCCAGAACCTTACCCAGCAAAACTGCATTATCATGAAAACGATAAAAGCGGCAATCGGAATGAGGGTGAACACGCCGATGAACCTGGTCAGGACCGCATCAAGGATAACCGCGCCGAGCACAATCGCCGCGGTTACCATGGTCACTTTGCGGAAATCAAAATCAGCCTCATCGCGCGCAACAATATAAAGCAGGATCAGCAGCAAAAACGCCTTGATGAAAGTTTCAAATAACAACGAAATAATCATGGCTTGCCATCCAAAGCAAATTGATTGACATTGCTGTCTTATAAACTATTATTTTACTTTACTTTAACTTTTAAAGAAAAGCAATGCAAGAAAGTTTACGTCAAGAGTGTAACCTCAGTCTTCGGTGGAGACGGCCTGCCCCCAGGCCGCTCTGAACGGGACGAAGTCGTCCCGTCTCCAAAAATCCACCCGCGCGACTGATGGGATACTCAAGAGTTTATGATCCCCTCCAATGAGGGGTGCCCAACGGGCAGGGTGGGTCCGATCTGTATGCCCCTATAATTTAAAATCAATGAACGAAAAATATCCATTCACGGAAATTGAAACGAAGTGGCAAAAATTCTGGTGCGAGAAGGGCTCTTTCAAAGCCGATCAAACCAAAACCACAAACAAGTATTACTGCCTGATGATGTTCCCCTACCCGTCCGCGGCGCTCCACGTCGGCCACGGAAGGAATTATATCATCGGCGACGCCGTGGTGCGCTACAAAAAAATGCTCGGCTTTAACGTCCTGAGCCCGATGGGCTGGGACGCTTTCGGCCTGCCGGCTGAAAACGCCGCCATCAAGACCGGAACTCATCCGCGTATTTCCACGCTCAATAACATCACCACCATGAAACGCCAATTGAATTCATGGGGCGTCTGTTACGACTGGGACCGGGAAGTCACTGCCTGTCTGCCAGACTACTACAAGTGGTCGCAATGGTTCTTCCTTAAACTATACGAGCACGGCCTGGCTTATAAGGCAAAGGCGCCGGTCAACTGGTGCCCATCCTGCGCGGCGGTGCTGGCCAACGAGCAGGTCATTGACGGCAAGTGCTGGCGGTGCGAATCAGACGTGCAGGAAAAACTCCTGGAACAATGGTTCTTTAAAATCACGGCCTATGCCCAGCGGCTTTTGGATGACTTGAACAAACTGCCCGGCTGGCCGGAGCGGGTCAAGACCATGCAGGCCAACTGGATCGGACGCAGTGAAGGCGCGCGCGTTGACTTTGCCCTGGTAAAACGCGCCGACGGAAAACCAGACCCCATAAGCAAAATTTCCTGCTTTACCACGAGAATTGACACAATTTTCGGCTGTACCTACATGGTCCTGGCGCCGGAATATTCTTCCCTGAATGAACTGGTCAAGGGACTGCCGGAAGAGGAAAACGTTAAAACATTCAGCGCCAAATCAACGAAGCTGACATCCATGGAACGCGCCGGCGATACACTTGAAAAAAACGGAGTTTTCACCGGACGCATGGTAATCAATCCTTATACCGGCGAACAAATCCCGCTCTGGGTGGGCGATTATGTCATCATGAGTTACGGCACCGGCGCAGTCATGGCCGTTCCCGCGCACGACAGCCGCGACTGGGCCTTTGCGCATAAATACAAACTGCCAATAAAAATTTCAATCCGGAATCCAGACGATCAGAGCGGACGCGATAAAACGCGTCCCTCCAAAACCATTAACGCTTGTAAAGCGGAGGGACACGCTCCGTCGTGTCCGCAACAAAATTTTGCAAGGCAAGAAGCCTACTGCGATGACGGACTGACTGTCAACTCAGGCCAATTCTCCGATCTACCCAGCCAAAAGGCCCGTGAACAAATGACCGCCTACGCCCGCCAAAAAGGCTTTGGCGATTCCGCCATTCATTTCCGTCTGCGCGACTGGCTGATCAGCCGCCAGCGTTACTGGGGCGCGCCCATTCCAATTGTTTACTGCGATTCATGCGGAATCGTTCCCGTGCCGGATCGGCAATTGCCGGTTTTATTGCCGGATAACGTTGAATTCCGGCCAACGGGCGAATCGCCGCTCAAACGTTGCCCCGAATTCATGAACACAACCTGCCCGAAGTGCGGAAAAGCCGCCCGCCGCGAAAGCGATACCATGGATACTTTCGTTGACTCAAGCTGGTATTATCTGAGATATCTATCACCGAAGGATGATAATCGGGCAATTGATTCGGAAGCCTGCAACCACTGGCTGCCGGTTGACCAATATATCGGCGGGATAGAACACGCCATCCTGCATCTGCTCTATGCCCGCTTTTTCACAAAAGTCATTTGCGATATTGGACTCATCGGCTTTGACGAGCCTTTCGCCAATCTTTTCACCCAGGGCATGATTTGCAAACGCAGTGAAAAGGACGGCCAGCTTTACAAGATGTCCAAGTCCAAGGGCAATGTGGTCAGTCCGGATGAATTGATCCGCGACTACGGCGCGGACACCGTCCGCCTCTACACGCTTTTTATCGGTCCGCCCGAAAAAGACGCGGAGTGGAGCGACCAGGGTATTGAGGGCGCATTCCGTTTTCTGCGCCGGCTCTGGCGGCGCGTCTATGAAGACCATGAGCTGTTAAAAGATTTTTCCGTCCAACCGGATCTGAAATCAATGACGGCCGGGGAAAGAAAGCTATACCGCAAGGCGCACGAAACAATCAGCAAAGTGACCAAAGATCTGGAAGGGGCATTTCATTTCAATACCGCCATCGCCCAGATCATGGAGCTCATGAACATGCTAGATGAATTCAAATTAGACCCTCAGGCATACGCATGTATAGATGGAGACGGGACGACCTCGTCCCGTTCCGTTCGGCCTGAAGTCCCTGGCCGACCCGAGTCCCTGGCCGAGCTTGGGCAGGCGTCTCGGGCAGGCAGGCCGTCTCCAACAAAAACCGAACCTTTATCCCCATCCCCCCAGATGAAGGCGGTCTGCCGGCACGCGCTGGAAAGCATCATTCTTTTAATCTCACCGCTGGCCCCGCACATCGCCGAGGAATGCTGGGTTGCCATGGGCCATGAACCGGGCATTATGTCCGCCGGTTGGCCGAAAGCCGACGCAAACGCCCTGGAAAAACAAGAGGTTGAAATCGTCATCCAGATCAACGGCAAATTCCGGGGAACGATGCCGGTCGCCGCCGGCCTGGACAAGGAAGCGGTGCAAGCCGCCGCGCGCCAACAGCCGCAAGTGGCAAAAGCGGTTGCCGATAGCCAGATAATCAAGGTGATTTTCGTGCCGGATAAATTAATTAATCTGGTGGTTAAAAAGACGTAGAAAAGAATCGAAATTAGAAATTGGAAATTAGGGAAAGAAAAGGCATTTATATCTTATCTGATGCCAATTTCAAGTTTCTAATTTCAGTGTCCCTAATTCAAATGACACACCTCAAAAAAATCCTTGCCGGCATCCGTTCCTGCTTTTCGCTCACCGCCAATGAACGCCTGATCATCATTTTTATCCTGGCGATTTTCGTACTTGGACTCGGATTCCGCTGGTGGCATCTCAGCCATGAACAGGCAGATGAATACAAACCAGCGTCAAGGCACTCTGAAAATAGTCCCCTGCCATAAACGCGTTTCATACGCGCCCATGTCAACGATGGTTTTCAGTATGCGCGCGTTCCCTTCCAGGTCAACCGCGTTCGTCATCCAGGGCTGGTTTGTTCCGGCATTAACGCAGGGCGAGGTCATGCGCAGGCGATAATCACCTCCGGCCAGGTCTTTCAAAACGGGATTGTTGGTGATATTGCCCGTCCCACCCACCGCCGGAATCACGCAGGAATAACTCAACCCAGTGTTCCCGGCCGTGTTGGTAAAGTTCGCCGCGCTGGCCGCAGTGTTGAAATAAATGATGTTGTTTGTCCAGTTTGCCGGGCCGTCAACATAAACCCCGCCGCCGGCAACCGCGGCATAATTGCTCACGATCGTGCAATTTTCAACAATACTGTTGGTTAGCCATACTCCACCGCCGTTGGTTGATGCGCGGTTCAACGCAATCAGGCAATTCCGAATTGTCATATTTGTCCCATAAATCCCACCTCCCATATTGGTGGAAATATTTCCGATTATAGAACAATTTCTGATATTTCCCTGCCCGCCAAATGAAATACCACCGCCACCAAACTTCGCTGCATTTCCCGTAATTACTGAGTTTACGATGGAAATGTTGGTTCCACCAATAACACATACCCCTCCTCCATATCCGTTTGCCGATGAAGGAGTGATGTTATTAACAATAACACAATTAGAGATGGTCATATTATCGCCTATTAAAGCACAAGCTCCACCGTAATAATTTCCAACCCTGTTGCCTTCAAAACGACATCCTGCAATTATTATAGAGGGAATATAACCTGCGAACACTCCACCGCCGTAGTTAAGTGAATAATTGTTTTTAAATATACAATTAGTTATAATACTGGCTCCTCTTGCAACATTAATGCCTCCGCCACCAGAGGCTGTGGCGTTATTTCCAACAAAAATGCAGTTCTGCACAATATTTGTGCCCTCAATCAAAAACACTGTCGCCAAACACACTGTTCCTTTACTACCACTTGGCGAATAATTTGTTACTGTGAATCCGTCAAATATGGCAGCAGTAATGTATGCGCACATATTAGTGCCAGCCATGCTGCCATTCAACATGGTCGCATCCCTTCCATTGACGCTCCGCAATGTCAGCGTGTTTGTCACATAAATCCCGTTGGTCGGATAATACGTGCCGTTGGTTACCCACACCACACGGGGCGCAGTATTAGTCATGGCGGCGTTCACCACCTCAACGATATTCGTCCCCGCCGTGGCCCAGTTTGTATAAGGATCGGTCGCAGTTGCACCGGCCGTTCCTGGCGGCACCACGTAATGGGTGGCGGCGATACAATCAACAACAAGCATTAACCCGACAAAAATTACTGGCATTTTTTTCATTGAAATTCCGATCCGAAATAACGGAAACAAACAGGACTTGCATTTGTTTATAAAGTTATCTTGCTTTCATAATCCCCGTTAATTCCTTTACGGCCTTGATTGCCCCCTCCCGGTCGCTGCCACCGGCCAGGATTGCATCCCGGCCTTTATCGGTGGCATCATATGAGATCGCATTGACGCACTCCGCGATTTGCACAATCCCGCGGCCTTTCCCTGGATATTTTTCGCTCACTATTTCCGGCACTTTGCTGAACACATAATTCCCGGCCGTCTCCAGATGCTTTGCCACGCTGTTCTCGACGGCATTCCCGACCACAATCAGGTTGGCATCGTCGTCAATCACTTCATGCCGGTATTTTTCCAGTTCATACCCGTCTTCAACCAGCGATCCTTCAACCACTTTGGTCTTAATCTCATTATCCTTTACCACCGCCACCGTTAAACCTTTCTTCGCCAATACCTGACTCAACTCCCCGGCCAGCCTTTCTTCATCACCGTTACACCCATACCCCACTACGATTTTTAACGGCTTGCCCAATTCCACGTATGATTTTAACGCCGATACCGTGCTGTTCACCCATACTTCACAGCCTGCCGGACGGATCAGCCAAACCTTGCTCATATATTTTCCGATATCTCCCGTAAACCCGTCCTGGCTCAAGTCTTTCCCGCTGATCTTTTCCATCACGTATTTCGCCTTAGCGCCTTCCGGATCGGGTCGCATGTGATTATTTCCGTCCGCCCCCTTTGCAAACGTAAATTCCTCACCGCTGATATCCACCACCTCATATTCCCCCTCCGGCATTTGATTAACCTTGATCTTCAGTTTCTGGGCTTGATCGTCAAAGTTATTCACCCCGACCAGCCAGTATTTCTTTCCCTCTCCTTCCAACAGACCCGGAATAACCTTCCGGCGGTCCGTCGCGCCCTCAATTTCCACCGGCTTTTCCACCCCGGCTGATTTCAATATGCCCTCAACCAGTTGTGCAAAACGTTCATGCGCCGGATAACTCTGGAAATACGTCAATCCAAGATAGCCGCCGAAATACCAGGTCTTACCGCCCGGCCCTCTCACCAGTATCGGTTCTCTATCCACGACGGTTGTTCCATCTGTCTCGGCAACAACCTCGCCGCCCGTTGATTTAAGTCTCACCCCGTAATAAACGTTGGTCATCACGGTTTCCCCGGTCTTGTATCCGCTGGTCTCTTTTTTGACCAGTATGCCGTTGTGCTCAATGATTTTATCATTATCAATTCTTACCCCGCACAATTCGCCTAGTCCGAATCCCGGTGATATTCCGCCGACTGCCTTGTCTTTCTGGAAATTAACACTGTCCCACGTCCCGGCTTCCGGATAGAACAGGACCGTTCCCCCTTTCTTCACGAATTGAATGATCTTCTCCGCCGTTTTCCGCCCCATCACGTTCGCCTGATATCCCGCGATCAACACCTTGTATTTGAAAATATTATCAATGACCTGTTCTTCCACGCAGTCAAACTTCAGATGCAAATGGTCGAAAAGATGTCCCAGCAAAATAAAATCATTTCCGCCATTATCCACCCAGCCGGGAATTGGACATGTTTTTTTAGCCAGCTTGCACATCGGATCGTAACTGATCATCCGGGAGGATGTTGTCGTCAATACCGCCACCTGGGGCATGCTCACCCTGGCCGGCAAGACCAATGAGGCGTTCCGCAGGCACCACTGGTTAAAACGCGAAATTTTCAACGTGGGCTCGGGAATGATCACGTCCGCTTTTTCTGGACAGGAAAAATGCCAGTTGCCGGGATCCGTATCGCTGATGGGCGGTTTGTCCTTCCAGAGCTTGTTGTGATAAATGAAATGGAAGCGTCCGCGGGCCAAATCATACATTTCCCAGTGGAATGCCTTATTCCCGTTAAACGCTGACTGCATTAAATAGGGGTATGCCGCGCATCCCTTCTGATCCAGCAGGTCATACCACGCAGGCGGATCCTTAAACTGACGGTAGGGACTTGAGCCAAAGCAAATATCGGCCTCCATCACTTTGCCGCCGTATGCCAGACACGATGAACGGCCAAGGTGCGCCAGGGCGCTGCCCATGCTATATTCGCGGGAAACATCGGTCCACTCGGTCAATGCCCAATTATCAATGGCGTTCCGCCAAACCTGCCAATGCGCGGCGAGAATATCGCCATAGGTCTTTTGCCCCATTATAAAATGATGTGGATCCACCTTCTTCAGCGCCGCATAAGCAATCCGCGCACAATATACCGCGGCCTTCGCCCGCCACTGCTGAAAGTTCGCAAAATTGGCCGTCTGTTCGATCCATTTCGGGAATTTTACTTCGCTGAAATCCCGGCAATTTGTTCCCCATTCGGTGTTAAGTGTCTGTATGCCCGCATATTTGTTTTTCAAAAAATCGCGATAAACCTGCAAATCATTGGTTCCCTGGGGCACCAGACGGCCTTCGGGCTGCACAACACGCCAGCCCATTTCCTCCCAGATGCTATAGCCGCAAATTCCGGGATGATCCTTGAAAGTCAACCCTAAAACAGTATGCATCTGACCTACATATTCCTGGAATTTGACATGAGTCAAATTCGGAGAAAGATACGGCCCGCCGCTTCGCGCCATCTCGCCATTTGAGAATTGCGCGAACATCCCGGGAAAATTCTCCCGCAAATAGCTTGGATCATAATTACTGGCATAGTAGCAAATATAGGGCAGCGACATGATCCCGGACCGATAGGCGGAGTCGCTTGAGGCCAATAAACTTGGAATCTCCCATAATTCCGCCCGCCGGTCCCATCCCGGTTTCAAATATATCGGCAAATCCATGATTTCGGCGCTGGAAAAAGCGGCAGCGCCGGCCATGGTGGAATTGATCAGGACAAAATAGTTGTAAATATCCATCACATTCTCGCGACCGGCACATGATGTGAATGGATTCAGATAATGGAGCATGAACGGCTTGCCATCGCGCGTGAGATATCCGTTCACATTATCAAATTTCTGAACAACGCCCCGGGGAACCGCCAGATCGTATCGGGATTTGACGATATTTTCCCATTTGAGCTCCTTGGGGTCAACTTTTATCTGCACCCGGTCATATTGTTCAACCCTCAGTTTTATTTCATCCAGTGAACACAACGCCAATCCCCCTATCACAAACCCATCGTAATAATAAATTTTTGAATACTCAAACGAGGGGACCTGTTCGCTGATCTTTACGATATTCTCGCCTTTACGGGCTATTCCCACGAGATTGAACGCATACCAGTGATTATAATCCACGGTGGTATAACATTGCCAACTTCCCGGACCGCCGGTCTGGCTGTTCATAATGAAATCAACGTCATACTTGAAAGCCCATGTCTGCCCGTCCTTGTCGTACTTGTGAAACGTCTTGCGCCATGAGGTGGGATGCACCGGATAGCGGTAGGTCGCCCCCTGCAGGACCGAGCGAGACTCGTCCAGCACGACCCCGTTCACCTCGATCTTGAGCATCCCCGCGCCATGTTCAATTTTGCGATTATCGCAGGCATGGGCCATGACCCACAAATACGGCTCATCTGCATTATTGGTCAGCGCGAAAGTTACGGATGGCTGGTTCTTTTGCAGACGATAATTTACGACCTCATTGGTTGCAACGACAACCTCCCCCGTTCCCGCGCCAAACACGCGGACCACCCCAAGCAACAAGACCACAACCCATATTTTTATCATTTTTTTCCCCATCTCAGCCTCCTCTGGGCGCGTTAATCTTCCGGACATTTCCATCTTCTTTTTGGATTTCCAGCAATTGACTGCTTAATCCCGGGATCGGCAAGGCAAACCCACGCGATGCCAAACGCCCGACGGTTGAATGTATTCCCCCCCGGTTGCAGACAATTTTAATTTTTTCCGAGACATTCCATCCGCGGGATTTTAAATCAACGGTCAAAGAAACATCACGGTCTTTCTTGTCCAGGTTCGCCAGATAGATCAGGGCCGACCGTTTGTTCCAATACAGGGAAGCCGCCACATCCTGGTGCCCGGCAACGGCAACCGGCCGCCGATGCGCCGGTTCATAAGAATAAGACGCCAATTCATGCCAGCGGAATTTGGCCATTTCACAAAGGGTGGCGTCTTTCTTGTCAAACGCGAGCGGATAGGTCCACAGTCCCTCGGCAAAGCCGCTCAACACAAATCTTTTGCGTGTTTCCGGGGAATTGCATACGGGAGGAACACAGATATGATGCCCCGTAATGCCGGCCAGGAAAACTTCCGGATTAAAACGCCCAGGCAGGGGCAAATAATTGACATACTCCTCATGCGTAATGACCAGATCAGCGATATTTTCCGCCACCATCATGGGCGCCCCGGACAAATGGATAAAGATTATTCCGGAAGGACCAACCCTGCGGCGGGTCCACCAGAGCAAATCAAGGAGTTCATCAATATCAGTATGCGGCTTGCCGCCGGCATGCCGCGGATGACAGCAAAACATCCCAACGCCGCCGTCATAATAAACACCGTCAAACGCGTGCCGCGACAGTACCATGTCAATTGACCGTTTCCGGTATTCAAGCCAGCCAGATTTCAGGCACATCTGCGCCCCGAATTCGCCGCTGCCCGCAAGATTATGCAGCACCGTCAGCTTCTTGTCTATGGCACGATGCCAGGTTTTGACATGTTTTCCATAGACCAGACACTCCGGATGCAATTCCTTGACGGAAAAATAAGGCACAATTTTCATGCCCCGCGCATGCGTCTGATCAATCACCCAATCCATCTTTTTCATATTTTCTTTGTCGTAGGGGGGATAACAGCCGTCGTGCCAGAATTGCCCGTTTTCACAGTAGTCGTTGTGCAGGCGAAACAGTTTTACCCCGGACTCCGCCAGCGTATCCAGCTGTTTTTCCGTCGGCCACTTGTCCGGACTCGTTATGGCCGCATGAAACAGCGGTTGATGCACATGGCGACGGCCCTTGGAGAATGGAAGACCGATATAATAACTGAAGCTGTATGATCCCGAATTGACGCGGATAGGCGCCCGCCAGTTGCCATATGATTCAAAACGCGCGTGTCGGGCGTTTTTGCCGGCGTCGTTAAAAACGCCGCAGAAAGCCTGCCCATCATCCTTGGAAAAAACCCGGTTACACGCATCCGCTTCATCACCGAGAAATAATTCCACCCCTTCCACGGACGGCTCAAAGGCGCAGAAATAAAGCGGCAGGTAACGGCCGATGAACAACGAATCATCGGCATACGAAGGGCAATCTGCGGCGAACTCATGCCACTGGCACATTCCCTGGTAAGAACAGGACGGGTCCATTTTCGGAGAAGGACGCCATGCCATTACGTTCAGATTCTTCGACAAAAGAACGCTTGATATCCCGATTTCAATAATGCCGCCGACGTCCCGCTGAAAAGTCATCTCCAGGCTTGCCCGGATCAGGCCGAACTCCTGGTAACGGTACGATCGCTTATATGTCACCGGAATAACGGTTCCGGATTCGGACGCGTATTGTCCGCCGTTCTCGACCACCACTTGGTTTTCTTCGCGGCGGACGAGCAACACGGGCTTGCGCTGATAAATTTCGCCGTAGAACACATAACCGGCCTTTTCTTTTTTCCTGATATAAGAAGCAAATGGCGAGACCAGGATATTGCGGCCGGAACCGTTTTTAAAACGAATTGAAGACAAGGCGCCACCCTTGCCGGCTTCATGCTCAACCGTCCAATAATCCGAACGGACCGTAATCCCTTTTTTGTTCTTCAGATATTCCATCATGCCATCTTCCTTTTAATTCGGTTTAACATGGACTCGACCAGTTTCCGGTTTTCAGGGAAGCTGACAAGTTTGCGAAGCGTCAACGTAAGGCGGAAATCCAGGACACCATCACCCCGCAAATAACTCTCAAGGCACATGGACTTGATTCCCTCCAGCGCAATGGCGGCCTGATGCATGGCCAAGGCCGCGTCCCTGATGCGGTTTTTGTTCAGCAAATCTTTGGCCTGCGTGCGCCGGCGCGTCGCCTGGGCATGCAACGCCAGATGCTCCAGATAGACCGCGACCTTGTCCAGTCGCGCCGCAAGCATTCCACGGTCATCGGGGCCAACACCGTCCCGCGCGCCTTGAAGCCACTGCCGGCATTCGTTCAAGATTGCCGTCAGGGTCGCATAGTCTTCCTCCGAGGCTTCAACGAACAACGCCTGTTCATTCATCTCAAACAAGCGCCCGTACAACCGGCGCATGAAATCACCCGCGGTCATGAAATAGGCCGCGCAGAAATCATCCAGGTAGGCATCCGGCGACAAGTTTCGGTTCCAACTCATTTTTGACAGCAAGGCAATATTCTGACTGCTTCGCCAAAAACTAAGCATGTCAATATAAAAGACAGTATACCCGGAAAGTCCGTTCTGACGAATAAAAGCCATCATTTCAACGACCCGTTTCGGAGCGATCTGCACGCGCCCATAGTTCGCAAAATTATCGGCGAGCGGCGCAAGGTTATACCGGTAAACGCCCGGCGCGCCGTCATGCCGGCACCGTTTCGCCCATATCCCTCCATCATCGCCGCCGCCGGCGGCGACAACCAGATTTTCGGGAAGCTTTATCTGTTCGTCGGGCAGACGCATGGACGTGCCCGTATAAAGCAAATGTTCAACCAGGACATTCGGAAACTCCCTGGCCACGCGCCGGGCCACATACAACACAGCATCAACATGGGCGCCGGGATTAGCCGCACACTTTTCGCACGAACAATAATGGTTCACATCCGTGGGCCACACCCCGATGATGCCGACATAAGGATGCGCGCCAAGATACTCAAGCAAGTTGTCGCAGTAAGTCCGAATCGCCTCCGGATTCGTGTAGTGGATCTGGGTGGGGATTTCCATGCCCTGGTCAAGCGATAATCCCGCCAAGCGGTCCGCCGGCGACAGGTTGTTGGCGCCCAGCGTGCCCATCAGCGGCTGAACATCAACGGGGTCCCTGAAATATAAATCCAGGTTGTTCAGCAAAAAGTCAAGGCGTTGCAATTCCGGCTCCTGATATTTTCCGCTCGCCGCCGCGCACCAACTCTGATCCGCCTCGTCAACCCTGTGATTTTCAGCCGAATGCGATTTGAAAGCATACCAGTCTTTATGTTCTGGCAGATATTTTTTCGGCGAGAGAAAATAAAACGCGGTATGAATGCCGACATTGAGGGCAATCCCCCGTTTCTCCAACTCCGGAATGATTAATGGCTCGAGATCCTTGAAACGGATGGGGTCGGTCGAGAAAAAATCGTAACCGTACGCATCGGGATGCGTGGAAAAGATATTAAAACGATTTTTTCCCATCCAATCAATATGATCCATCACCAACGGCCAGTCCCGTTTCACCAGCCATTCGAGATCAATCGCGCGAAATACAAATTCAGCCTCCTCGTGAGCGGCGCAGTGCGGCGAGAGGACCAGCCGATCTTGCACGGGCAGCATCTCGTCATCCTTTCCGGGGATCGTGAAACGGGCGCCGCAGTGCTCCAGCAAATGATACACGGCATAAAGCAGGGCGCGGCTTGTGCCGGTCAGGCTGATTTCCTGTCCTTCAACGGCAATTGCAAAGCGGTCGGTTGCAGGAAACCAAAGCGGCTTTTCCGTCGCCTGCCGAATGAATCGCACGGTCGTCATCATGCCCGCGGATGGCGCTTTCGCCTGCGCCGCAACCGCCGTCATCCGCTCGCAATAGCGGATCAATTCATCCCGGGCAAATTCCTCAATTACATTGGGATTGTCGGGCAAGACAATGCGGGCCAGGCATTTCCCCCCCGCCGCAAGCATAAGGGATTGAGCCGTCATGGCAGGCTTCCTTTCATTCTTAATTTCAACATTTGTCATTTGTGATTCCATTCCTGATGATGACGGGATCCTTACCGATCATTTCCAGGTAGCGCTCCAGCAGGCGGCGGGAAGACCCCCATTCGGCGTTCGGACTCATGCATGTGCTGAATTCAAATGTTATCGCTTTGTCCGCGTATTTCGCCGCCGTCTGGAGCTTAACCGCCAAGGACCGATAATCAATCTGGCGAAAATCAGAATGCGTGCCCGCGCCCAAATGGTTTCGCTGGAACGTTTCTATATTGGCCCAAAATTTCGCCCCGGAGTTCTCGGTGATTTTCCTGGCGGATTGATACCTGTCTTCCAACGCCGGCCGCTGGATTTCGCCCATGCGGCAGTCAGGACAGAAATAGGCGTCCTGCCAGGCACAATAATCCAGTTTGCCGGCCAGCCGCCCAAGCATTTCGCCGTACACGGCCTCAAAATCCTTCAGCGCGTAATGCGAACTCATGTCCCCGGTCAACGCATAGAGGATGGGCGAAAGCAGTTTTTTCTTTTCAGGGGCCAGCTTATGAACCTGCTCGGCAATGCCTTCCAGGATATCACCATAGTGGAAGTGCCAGGGCAATGCTTCCAGCGAGTAATAAATTCCATGGAAACACTTGTAATGTCCAAACTGCGACAGCATCTTTTCGTAGAAGATTGCGTTAGCCTTCACTTCTTCCTTCCAGTAACCCCGATGCAGGTTGCTGACGCCTACCGTTCCGCCAAGGTAAAGCTTTAATCCGTATTTTCCCGCAAGCCGGAAAAACATGGAAATCAGATTGGGATCTTCACTCCAGGTTGTCGAGCGCGGGTCCAATCCCGAAGTCCAAGTTCCGCCGGATTCCTGTTCACATGAGATAATGACGATCGTATCCATGCCCAGCAATTTATACAATTTGAAGTCATATTCCCACTCGGCCAGCCCCCAGTTATTGATGCCGGTGTCGCCCCGCATGGGACTCACAAACGTGCCGGTGATCGGTATGAATTCAGATGATTTCAACATTGTGGTCCGCTCCTTTTATTTGTTTTTTTTCAGCGCCGAATCAAAAATGGCTTGCCGCGGCTATTTTTCAAAAAGAGTTGCGCGCCCGAACTCGGCCCACAACGCGCGATACCCATCCAAAATATCCCCGGCACAATAAATTCGTTTGCATTTAATTTCAGCAAAGGCTTGGTTCAGTTTTTCATATCTTTCCCGGAAGGCCCGGCCGGTTTCAGGATGCGACTTGAACAACTGATCCAGTTCATCGCGTTTTTTTTCGCAAGCTTGATTTTGCCTGTCAACGATTTCCAGGGTGCGAATGATCATCTCCTTGCGCCCGGCATGGGCTTGCGCTTGATCCGGATGGTCTTTAAAATACTGCTCCATTTCATTTTCCATGGCCTTGTCGTTTCCATCCAACGGAACAGGGAAGGTGAACATCGGACCGCCAAAGGCGTTTCCATCATTGGTGTTCCCGCTGACATCCTTAATTGCTCCTTTGCCTTCGGCCGTTTCGCCGGGTCGGCCGTTCATCAGCCAGCGAAACGCTAATCCATTAGTAACCTGGTCTTTTCCATCTGCGGCGTATATTTCCAACACTTCACTCGCGGAAAGCGCGCGACCATAACACCTCGCATCTTCCACCAAACCTTTAAACGGCGCGCCTTGGCGATAAGCCATATATACGCGGGTGTTTAGCAATGTGACCAAATTGGTCTTGCCGTCAAATTCCAGTTCCCCAACCTGTTTGATACCGTTCAAGTAAAGGCGTATTTTTCCATCTCCGGCGGGCCGCCCGCTCCAAGTTGCTGCAATATGCTGCCACTTGAATGGCACCGGATCATCATCCCAGGATATAAATCCGCTTTGGCGCTTTTCCGTTGTCGCCGAACCTATTATGGATGAGGATCCCGCAGAACGAAAATCAATGGGCCACAAAAACACGTTTTTGCCGATGATCGGCGCTTCACCCTTGAGCCAAACGGCCAGGGTAAACCCGCTGCATCCCCCCATGACGGCTTGCCCGGTCACCAGGTAATCATCCTTGCCATCCAGCCACAAAGCCGCCATCGCATTCATGCTTGTCAAGCCGGCCATTAACGCAATGATGATCTTATTCATGGAATAGAAATCTTCATGGAGTATCAAAGAGCGACTCCAGGTTGACCTTTGCGTTGAAGCCAAGACTGCGATCATTTAAATCCCAACACTTCCCATAGCCTTGTGAAAGATCCTGCCAACGCGCCTTTGGATTTTTGGCGGACTGGCCCACCCAATCCCATAACATCTTGAGATTCTCCGCCTGCTCGCGCAATTTCTCGCGGCGCAGGCCGTCCTCAATTCCGGCTTGAAACTTATCTCCCATCCGCGCCAAATCCATGATTCGGCCCTGTAAAAATGCCAGATAATCCTGATTTACGTCACGTTCCAATCGTTCCACTGCCCCGGCGGACAACTCGTTTCCCCTGAAAACAAAAACACCAAATTGATCAAGACTGTGGAAACCCTTTTTACCGGCGCTCAAATCCGGCCAGCATGTACAGCGTTCATTTGCCGGCCCAGTCAGGAGGTTTCGCGCCACATTGACCCGCCATTTTTCTCCCTCAACCGGTGGATTCCCCAATACCTTAAACGGAATCCTCGCTTCCAGCGTCCAGGATTCTTTCCCAACTTGCGTCTTGGCCGTCCATTCCCATGCCGTTTGGGTTCCACCCCCATCACTTTGTCTTTGTGGAAAAACTTTCCCATTCCCCCGCCGGCCGCGCGCATTGACCAGCAATTGCACATAATAGTCCGATTTGGCCGGGTAGAAAAACATTTCCATGCTGTCGTTGGCCCACAACACACCGTTATCTGTCAGCTTATCCGGCGCTGTTTCCGCGCAATAGACCGCCATGAATAAACTATCCTTTGTCCATCCCGCCTTAAACCGGGTCGGCTTCACGAGCGCATACCTGTTCTCGCTATAACTGCCGGTGTCGTGAATATAAAACCCGCCGGCCTCCGGGATTTCCGCCCAGACGTCCTCCTCCAGGTTTCCGTCAACAACCGGTTCGCTTTTCAACTGATAAACCGGATATTCGCGGACCGGCCCAGCCCTCCCCAGCGCCGGCAGAATTACTGCCAACATAATCAATAATATCTTCATGGTTTTGCCTCCAATTTGAATTGATGTTCGTCAACCATTCCGCTGATGACGTCCTTGATGATAAGTTTCCATGTCCCCTTCTCATCATCCAACGCCAAGCTTACTTTGCCTTGTCCCTTCCCGGCGCTTATCAGGATGTTCCCCGAATAATGCTTACGTTCCTTGCCATCCGGCCCAATCAACATGACATGGCCGACATGGAGTCCGGGTGCGCCACCGCTCGTCCGCAGGCGAACTTCGTAATCCAGCGAATCCCCCTGCAATAACTGTTGAGTGGCATGGATCTCCACCCCGGTCACCTGATACGGCAACAACCCATACAACTGGGCGTGCGCCGGTTTGACTTTCAGATCCAGGGCGTCGCGATATCCCAGATATTTTCCGGCCCGCATGTCGTAAACGTGCCGTTTCCCGGGAAAGGTTATCTTTGTGGAACTTATTTTTAATGGCTTAGCCTCATTGAGAAAATATTGGGAGGGGTCTTCCGGCAGTTCCTGCAGGATGCCAAGGAATTCATTCGGACCTTCCTGATGCCGGTACAGTCTCAAGCCTTCCAGTTCCGGCTCCGGTTTAAGCTTCTCCTTGATCCCGACATAACTCATCAAGGTTTTAAACAATTCGCGGATATCCCCGGAATCATCACCTGCCTTGACGGCGCTGTTTTCCAATGATCCAACCTGCCTGACATAAGCCGACAGAGAAAAATTCAGCAGGATCGCCTTCCCTTTCCCGTACTGGTTGATAATCACGGCCCGCTTTTCATAATCTATCAACGCCGGTCCTTGTCCCAGCAACGCCTTCGCCTCGCCGGTACTCAATCTGACAGACCAGTCGCAAGTCATCTTTTTCAGCGTCTTTGCATATCCTTCCAGATTGATCGTTGCCTCGCAATTGGTGGCGATCGGCCCTTCCGTCCTCTGGTTCACCCCGAACACCTTGTCCAATATTCCGCCCCCCGCATACGGCTTGCCGTGCTCATCGCTCACGCCCGGGCGCAAGTCCGCGACGACCGTTCCGCCTTCACGCACAAAAGCTTCCACTGCCACCGCCTCCTTCCGTGACAGCGCCTGGACGTACGGCATCCATAAAAATTTATATCCGCCTTTCCTGAGTTCCCCGCGCGCCAACTGCTCGTAAGCAATAATCCTGAATTGATGCCTTGTATCCTCAAACAGGGGAACGATGCCCTTCAAGACGTTATCCATGGAGGGCAGTCCTTCCGTTAAAGTCCCCACATGAACGCTACTGGCCGAGTACAGAATCCCGATTTCGTCGTTCTCGCGCGTGGCATTCATAAACAGCTTGCCAATGCCGCTCTTGATCTCGCCGATCTCCTCGTTGCTGGCCTTGAAATAATCATAATATGACAAGTCCGGAGCCATCATGGTGCCCGGACCTTCCGGGTAGGCAAACCAGACCCAATAGGAGTTGGCGCCCCGAAATAAAAGCCGCCAGACAGTATATCGTTGGCAATCTCCGCTACATGAACCATACCCTCCAAACCAGCCTAACCCCAGCAACGTTCCCGGCTGACTGAAATCTTTTATCGCGTAGGGCGCGAATGCGCCATCATACAGGTTATTCAACCGCATATTGTTCATCAACTTGTAATAATCATCGGCATACCAGCTTTGGGCCATCGTATCCGAGCCTTCATAACCGGTTTTCGCTTCCGGAACGATTTCACGGACCACGTCGCCAAAATAGCCAATGGCTCCCGCCCATGTGTTTTCCATGTGACGCCGGTAATCCACCCATAATGGCCGTAAATTTGGGGTTTTCTTCACCTCCGCGATGGTGATCGGCCGTACTGCTTCAAACGATTGGTAATTGGACTCGTACTCCTTATTCATGACTGCCACGGTCCCATACTCATCCTTGAGAAATCGGTGGAACCGCGCCACACAGGTTGGTGAAAAACACAATTCAACACCCGTATTTGCAAACCTGTCTTCATCTCCAAATGAAAATTCCCTGGTTGAATAAGGCTGAACTTGCCTGGCGACCTTTTTCAACTTCTCACTTTCCTGTTTCAAGTATTCCGGATCGCTCAGGCAGGGTGTCCGCACATGATCATCGTTGCTTCGGTTGGATACGCCCTGTTCCGTTATCTTGAGATCTATTAATCGCGTGGCATAAGGAATATGCCACATGTTGGCCAAGGGAACACACTCGGTAAAACCCGTATAATGGGAGTCAAAACCACCGCGCGCGAATTCTTCAAACATGGTATAGAGCGGATAGGAGAACGCACAACCGCCCCAGATGACATAACGGATATCGTCCGGCGGATACAGATCGGAAATTGAACAAATGCTCCGCATGCGATCCAATATGTCCGAGTCTTTCAGAAGTTCGACATCCACATACTGCAGAATGGACAACGGTATTCCACTCGCCATGGCAAACGCGATTTCTTTTTTCTCGCCCGCCTTGACTTTTCCAATCTCCACGAGCGTCCGCCCGGTCAGGCGGCCATAGTTGTCAATCCTTCTCACATCCAGCGCCAGCCCGCCCAGGCCGCTTTTCGCCGCTACGGTTACCGTTCCTTTGACCGGCTCGTTCCTCGTAAACGACTTTTGCAGTTTCACCGCCTCGATAACCGTGTCGCCGACAACCTCCACATAGACCGAGCCGTATTCCGCAACCTTCCCCCCGGTCCGCACCCATAAGTCGGCATAATATTTACCTGCCGGCATTGAGCCGACGTCAAAAGTCGTCTTCGTCTCACCGGGCGCCAGTTTGACCGTGTTGGTTGCCGCCGCCATGATTTCATTATCCGGACTGCGCATCATAAAAACGCATTCGCATTCCGTCTCCGCCCGGCTGCCCAGGGTAAATTCCATGCTTTTGAACTTATCCCGTGCCGCCTGAAGATTGGGTTGGCCATTGATCGTGATCGGCGGCGGCCTGTTCGCCGCCCAGTATAATAAATGACCGATGTAAGCCAGATAATAATCATATTCCACACGCTTGACTTCCAGTGGATTACCCATCGGCGCAGGCGTAATGGCTTGCAGCACGAACGGCGGACTATACTTTAGCAAGAGGATGCGCCCTTTCCCGAACGCGGAAACATCCAGGGTTCCAACGATCAGGCCATTCAAGTCCTTATATTGCTTGAACGCCGGCAGTCCGCCGAGCGGCAACAACATGGATATGTCCGGCTTGATTTTACCGACCGTGGCCCGCGCAAGATATTCGTCAGTCCCCCTGATCCTGCCGACCAACGACGTGCCGTCCTTGATTTTTTTGAGAATCAGATACTGGATCGTCAACGGCAAGGTTGGCCAATTGATATTACCCATCACGATCACATCATACGGCTTGCCTAGTTTCTCCTCCAGATCCGCAATCCGCGTCGCTTTATCTCCAAAACGACAAGTCTCCAAAGTGAAGTAATTGGGCCAACTGGTCTCCAGCGTCCCGACTGTATAATCAAGGTCCATCCGTTCGGCCAGTTCAATCACCTCCCGCATGCCGCCCTGCATGACGATGAACAATACTTTCAACTTGCCCTGCACACTGGGCTTGGCCCATTCAATATGCGGTGATTTGACCTCGTCAGTGGGCATAAAACACTTGGGACCATAATCCACCCTCAGCCCCGCCTGTGCCATGTTGAAAACTAAACTTAAAAGCATAAACATTAACAATGACACCTTTTTCATTGACCGATCTCCTTTTCTGTTTATTTTCCGGATTAAGCCGAGTCGCGCGCCACCAGAAGGGGTGACAACAACTCAGACTGTTCCGGCTGGCCGTCTATCATCCTGAGTAATTTCCGCATGGCCAAACGGCCTTCTTCGCGAAACGGCTGGCGCACCGTTGTCAAGGCCGGAGAGGCCGCCTCGGTCAGATACAAATCGTCATATCCAATCACCAGCAGGTCGCGGCCAACCTTGACGCCCGTTTCACAAAAATGTTGAAGCATCCGCATGGCCAGGAAGTCGGTTGCGGCAAACACCCCGACCGGAGAAGCCGCCGATGGCTTCCCGCAAAACCTGAAAAACCTGCGCATTTCGCCCTCGGTTGATCCGAACCGTTCGGCTTTTTGACCGGATAATTCAAGACGTTTTTCAAAGCCGGCCGCGCGTTCCCGGCAGAAATCCGGGAGCGTCATCACCGCATACCGGGCGCATTTTCTTTCCAGGAGACGCTCGGCGGCCAGCCTTCCGCCCTTTAGATCATCAATGGCAATCACCGGAATATCGTCCTTGCGGGGCGGCGTATTCAGCAGGATGAGCCGGCCACCGTTTTTCCTGAACTCGCGGATCATGGACAACGTTCCCCGCTCGGCGACCGGGTTCGGATATGAAATAACGCCGACATGTCTTCGTCTCATATTTTCCCGGAGAAACGCGCGGAATCCATGCGACGGCGCGTCAAAACCGATCTGGAGCGGAAATCCTTCCTGCGCGGCCACCTCGGAAATGCCGAATATCAGGTCGGCCGTGAGCGTATAGGCAACATCCGGGAGAAAGACTCCGACAGTTGCCGTGCCGCCGCGTTTTAAAAATTCAGCGGCCCGGTTGCGGCAAAACCCGGCTTGACGGGCGGCTTTCAGGATCAGGCGCCTAGTCGGTTCCGACATGTAAGCATGCCAGTCCGTTCGCGGATTCAGCGCCCGGGATACGACCGAAACGGAGAAACCGGTCTTTTCGGCCAGATTTTTGAGGGTAATCATAAGCCTTTTCCCATCCCCCGCGCGAACACGATCCTGATTAACACAAACGTTTGTGTATTGAAGAATTTAGCAGAAGTTAAACATCAGTCAAGTTTATTTTAATAAAAAACATGCGGTAAACCCCAATGTTGACCGTTATACAGCCTTATTTAAACAAGACTCTGCCGCCCTGCGTAATTCATCATAAAGCCGATAATTACAAGCGGGTGAAATCGCGCCAGGGAGGATTGCCTGCCCGCAGTCGCTACGCGACAGCATTGCGGGCGGGCATGGCGCGAGATGATCCGCGCGGCGCATTTCGCTGCCCGCAGAGCGGGATTCGAAAAAATCCGGCAAGTCCGGGCCAGATGTGCCGGCGCCGCGTGAAGCGCTATACTTGTGTATGCGCGAACACGGCAACGGAACAGATGGGCTGGAATCGCCGGAAATTTTTCGAACGAAATGCGCCGCGTATTTTCCAAATCAATAAACGACCCGGACATCACCCATGTATCCGCAAGATTAAGGGATTACTAAATAACATTTTTTCCTTGAATATTCCCCGTCCAAAAGAAAATATCTAATCTATGAACGATTTCACTTTCTTACGCGACCTCGCGCTCGTCATGACCGCGGCGGGAATAGCCGCCGTGGTTTGCCAGGTTCTCCGGCAGCCAAAAGCCGTCGGCTACATCCTGGCCGGTTTTATCCTGGGGGGACTGGGGCTGTTCCGGCCGCTTATCACGGACCAGAAATCAATTCACACCATTGCCGACCTCGGCCTGATTTTCATCATGTTCTCGATGGGCATTGATTTTAACCTGCGCAAGTTGAAAAACGTCGGCGTTTCGGCGCTCGTTACCGCCTTGATTGATGTCACCGTCATGCTCTCCCTGGGGTTTGGCATCGGCCGCCTCCTGGGCTGGAACGCCATTGAGAGCATTTTTCTCGGCGCGATCATTTGCGATTCCTCCACCGCCATCATCACCAAGGCGCTCGGCGACCTGGCGCTGAAAAAAGAACGATTCGCCCAGATTATTCTCGGCGCCTCAATCGTGGAAGACCTGCTGGCCATCATCCTCATCGCCCTGCTGACCGGGATTGGAATGACCGGCAACCTGCAGGCCGGCATGCTGTTCGGCCGGATTGAATCACTGGTGATCTTCCTGGTCGTCCTGCTGATTGTCGGGCTCCTTGCCGTTCCGCGCCTCCTGAACAGCCTGGGCCGCTTCCGGGACGATGAGTTGTTGATCATCACCGTCATCGGCATCTGCTTTGCCGTCTCGCTCTGGTCAATCATGCTCAACTTCACGCTGGCGCTCGGGGCCTTCATCATCGGCAGCATCATGGCGGAAGCCCGCCAGCGCGGGCGCATTGAAATGCTCACCGGTCCGATGCGCGACATATTCGGCGCCGTTTTTTTTGTGGCCATCGGTCTCCTGGCAAAACCAAAACTGGTCCTGGAACATTACAACCTGCTCCTGTTGCTGACCGCCGTGGTAATCTTCGGCAAGTTTTTCGCCTGTTCAATCGGCGCCTTCATCAGCGGCAATGACCGCGCAACGGCGGTACGGGTCGGCGGCGGCATGGCGCAAGTCAACGAGTTCGCGCTCATCATCGCCGGCCTGGGCGCGACACTGAATGTAACGCGCGATTACGTCTATCCGCTGGCGGTCGGGATATCCCTCCTGACCACGTTCATCAACCCCTACCTGCTCAAGCATTCCGGCGCCCTTGACCGCGCGCTTGAAACGATCCTGCCCGAGCGGTTGCGGCGCACCATGGCGCGCTACACAACTTCGGTCGAAAGGGATGAGCGCCGCAACACCGACAACATCATCCGCCGGACAATCCGGCGTTGCCTGGCGATCATCCTGATAAACCTGATCTGGATCGCCGGAATTTTTATTGCCGCCGCGTATGGCGCCCGGCGATTTGGAGGATTGTTCGCCAAAGTCCCGGCTTTTCTCGGCGGCGCCAACGCCGTTTTCTGGTTCCTGGCCGCCCTCATCATCATCCCGTTCGTCGTGGCGAGCTTGCGCAAGCTCCAAGCGCTGGCGATGATCCTGGCCGAAATGCGCTTCCCGCAAAATATCGGCCAGTCGCGCGGATCCCTCCCGCGGCTTTTTACGGAATGGACCATAACGATTGCCGGCATAATTGCCATGGGGCTTTTTATCCTGATGCTCGGCTCCGCCATTTTGCCTCCTCAAAAAACACTCGTCATAATGGCCATCGCCGTCACCGCCATTGCCGTTGCGTTCTGGAAATTCAACGTGCTCATTTACAGCAAGGCGCAGGTTGCGCTCCGGGAAGTGTTCGCCGGCAATCAGCCCTGGCTTAACTTTCTTTCGTTCAGCGCCGCCCAGTCAATTTTCAGCGAGGCGCACCTGGCCGACACGCTCATCCTGCCGGGGAGTCCCGCCGCCAACAAACTTATCCGCGATCTAAACATCCGCGCCATGACCGGCGCGACCATCATCGGCCTTGAACGCGAGGGCAAGGTCGTGATAAACCCCACCCCCGACGAAACGCTTAATCCCGGCGACCGCGTTTATCTGCTCGGCGCCGCCGACCAGCTTGAAAAAGCGCGCACCCTTCTGTGCGGAGAATGAAACATCATATCACGCGGCCCCCTCACAACCGGTATTGCAAAAAAAATGACAAGTGTAGAAGATGAAGCTTGATTTCCATTCGCGCAACATTTATATTTTCCATGTTTTTTTCAAACGCACGGGTGGCGGAATGGCAGACGCGTTAGTTTAAGGGGCTAATGCCAGTAATGGCGTGCGGGTTCGATCCCCGCCCCGTGCATTCTTGAAGCAAGAGGTCAGATGTCAGAAGTTAGAGGTCAGAAAGCATGAAGTTGCAATCTGCTGAGGATTTGACGGTGTATAAAAAGGCTTATGAATTGGCCATGCGAATATTTACAATCAGCAAGAAATTTCCTCCGGAAGAACGACACGCTCTTACCGGACAGATTCGTCGTTCGTCTCGTTCTGTATGTATGAATCTTCGTGAGGCATGGGCCAAGCGGAGATACGAAGCGCACTTCGTCAGCAAACTGACGGATTGCGACGGTGAAAACAGCGAGACAGATACCTCTCTGGATTTTGCACTGGACTGTTTCTATATCAGTAATCAGGACCATAATGAACTAGCAAATCTTTGCGCGGAAATTGGAAGAATGTTAGGCGCCATGAGCAAGCATCCTGCGAAGTTTCTGATCTCCGACCTCTGATCTCTGACTGCTGACTTCTATCTTACAATGAAACTCCTCGTCGCCAGCCGAAACAAGCACAAGCTTGAGGAAATCAGGGCAATCTTCAATATGCCCGATATAACACTCATCGGCGCAAATGACATTCCCGGCCTGCCGGAGGTGGTGGAAGATGGTTCCACTTTTCACGCCAACGCCGTCAAAAAAGCCGTCACGCTGGCCATGCAATCGCACCTTTGGACGATTGCCGATGATTCCGGCCTGGAAGTTGACGCCCTCGGCGGCGCCCCGGGCGTGTATTCGGCCCGTTACGCCGGCGAGTCGGCCGATTATGCGGCAAACAACACAAAGCTTTTGAAGGAAATGGAGGGCCTCACCCTGCGCTCGGCCAGATTCTGGTGTGTTATCGCCTTGTCCAGTCCCTCGGGCCGCGCCCAGATTGTCGAGGGAAAATGCGAAGGCCAAATCATCAACGAATTGCGCGGGAAAGAGGGTTTTGGCTTTGACCCATTGTTCGTGCCGGAGGGCTTCAGCCGGACTTTTGCCGAAATGGAGGCCGCCCTGAAAAATTCAATTTCCCACCGGGCACGCGCCCTGCAGCAGGCGAAAGAAAAGTGGAATGCAACCCTGGCCTCCGGTGAAAACGAGTGGCCGCGCATGACATCTCCTGAACAGCGGGCGCGACAGCGCCGGCATGATTCCTGACAGATAGTCAATTGCTTGATTTTTGACCTGCTTCCAAACGGATTACTGCCTTGCCGTTTTCCGATTCCATCCAGGCCGCGCAATTTTTCAGACTGCTTATGTTTTCAAGCCAGGAACGTGCCGCCTTGAGAATTTTTATCGTGTTCTGTCTTGACGAATCCCGGGCATTTGAATCCAGCATCATGATTGAAGCCGTGAGCGCGAACCGGAGCGCTTTGCCGCCCTCGCCCGGATCAATCCAGATAAATGATTTAGTCCGCCGGCTGGAAGCCCGATGCAACCATTTGTTGTTGCCGCCATTTGCCGGAACGGATTGAGATTGGAAATTGAGAAGCAGCTTCCGTAATCCCGCGCTGTTGCTGGCCAGCAAGAACCAATCATCATAAAAGGCAAAGGCAGGCTGGTCTTCAACCGGCAAAGAATTAAGCGGCCCGCTGGCGGTGGATTCAATCGCAAAAACGGGGCATTGACCGGCCGGCGGCAAAGCCGAATTCAATATCAACCCAAGCCGATATTTCAGGTTGATTAAGTCCAGCAATTCCAAAACCGCCGTTTTTGTCTGCTTCACTCTGACGCTCTCCTCGCCCTGAGGCTTTCGCTCTGAAACTTCGGAACGAGTCGGAACGGGTCGGAATGAGTCCTGCCGGCAACCCGGCACCGCCAAAAGAACGGTCGGCACGGCAATTCGAAAAGGTTCATTGCCGAATTGTCCGCCGTAAGCGCCGGTTAAAACCATCAACAAACAAATATTATTCGTGCCGGATGACTGGGCAAAAACCGGCTTAACCGCCTTTGCCCACGCCGGGGAGACCAATTCATTGAGCCCTCCGGCCACCATCTCCGATGGGATTAAGGCGACGATTGACGGCGAACAGGCGTACATTTTACCGATTTGGGCCAAATTCCGGTTCAGGCCGGCAGAATCATCCAATTGGATACTCGCCCCGCGCTCCGCCATAGCGCTTCGCGACGGCGAGTCGGCGACGGCTCGCCCCTGGCGGACGAAGCCCGGGTCAGGTGCAAACCTGATCGTGGCCGCAAGGTAATCGTCCTCAAGAGCATCAAGCGAACAGACGGCAAAAAGAGGCTTGTTTTGCACCGCATTCGGCAAATCAACCCTCAACCAGACCTGGTCTGCAACCGGGATTTTTCCCTCAAACCGGCCCGGCGCCCGGCCAGCGATGCCGCCCGCCAGCAACGAGTTGCAGGCGGGCAGGTTTAAAATGGAATCCTTCCGGCCGTCGTAATTCCTCAACAGATAAACGATCCCGTTCCGGCTTTGAGAAAGACAGCCGATAAACACTCCCTCATCAACGGCAAATGAAAAAAAACTTGCCTTGCCGAAAAGCGGAAACGGCCTTTTGCATGCCCATAACCGGTGCCCATCGTAATCACCGAGCGGCACGATGTCCCCGGGAGGATGGATCCACAATGCCCAGCGGAGAAGCGGAGTCCAACCGCCGATCCACGACGAGATCACAACAGCCGGAATGGAAGGTTGGCCGCCGCGGGCGGCAGGCCGTTCAATGTCAGGCGTATAGGCTATGATTGAACGCGACGCCAAAATACGGGCAGCATAACGGTTGCTGCGCAAATTTTTCCAGGCCGTTTCGTTGGAATCAAAAAACGATTTGAAAAAAACGTTCGTCGCCATGTTTTCCAGACACGATCCCGGATTGCGCTGGGAACCGACCAGGACCGCGTTGGCCGGGATCGGACGGAGTAATTTCAAGCGATCAAAAGGAATCCAGAAAATGCAGGCAACGGAAAAGGCGGCGAGCACCGCCAACAATCCCCAGATTATTAATCGTTCAATACGTGAAATTTGTGCGGGAAATGTGCTCATGTCATGACAGCGACACGCTGGACACCCACGAACTGATTGGAGACTGGAGCTTCAACTTGCAGACACAGTTCGATGGCTTTCTTGATCCTCTTCATCAGGACATCAAGCGACTTGGCTTGCGTATGGCATCCTCGCAAAGCGGGCACGGCCGCCACAAAATATCCGTCCTCATCTTTCTCGATTACAATATTAAATTCCTCGGTCATATCTTGGCCTCCGTATTTTCGTGTTTTAGCAGTAGGCATCGGAATTGTCATCTCTTTTCTGGCGCTTGTCGATCCCTCAGCCATCTGGGTGGATTCATGGAGACGGGACGACCTCGTCCCGCTTCTTACGGCCTGTGGTCAGGCCGTCTCCACCCAAGACTGATGCCTTACCACTTGTCATAGTTTGCGCGGAAATCATTAATCCGTTATTAACAACCCAACCAATTCATGGACACTTTTCATCTTATGCCGGGCAAGATAAGCTTCAATACCATCAATGACCTTCAGCATGGTGATCGGATCGGTAAAATTAGCCGTCCCGACCGCCACCGCCGACGCGCCGGCAATAATGAAGGCCAGGGCTTCTTTCGCCGAGGTTATTCCCCCCATGCCAATGATTGGTATTTTAACGGCCTTTGCCGCCTCCCAGACCATCTTCAGGGCGATATGATGAATGGCCGGACCGCTTAAGCCCCCGGTGATATTGGCAAGAATCGGCCGACGCGTTTCAATATCAACGGCAAAAGCCGGAAATGAATTGATGAGCGATACGGCGTCGGCGCCGTTCGCCTCGGCCACGCGCGCGAATTCAGCGATCTTGGTGACATTCGGTGAAAGTTTGACGATCATCGGCAGTCCGGTGCTTTTCCTCACGGCCGAAACGACCTCGGCCGTCAGCCGCAAATCAGTGCCGAAGGCAATGCCGCCGGACTTGATGTTCGGGCAGGAAATATTTACTTCAAGGCCGTGAACGTCTCTGACGCCGTTAAACTTGGCGGCGACTTCGGCATAATCGTTCACGCTTCGTCCCCAGATATTGACAATCACCGGGACCTTGAATTTTTTCAGGAAAGGCAGGTAATTCTTGACAAACCCGTCAAAACCCGGATTTTGCAAGCCGATGGCATTAATCAAACCGCCGGGAACTTCAACCAGGCGCGGCGTTTCATTGCCTTTTTCAGGTTTCAGACTGATCCCCTTTACAACCAGGGCGCCCAGCCGGTTCAAATCAACCAGATCGGAGTATTCTTTCCCATAACCGAAAGTTCCGGAGGCGGCCATGACGGGATTCTTCATGGCAATCCCGCCGATATTTACGCGCATATCTGGTTTTGTTTTTTTCATGATAAATTTAATCTCTGATTTTTCTCACCCGCTCGTAAAACTCGCTAGAGCTCACAAAGTTCACAGAGAGAAAATATGGCCTGTATAATTTTACGCGGCGTAAAAATTTACAGGCCACGTTATCGGCTTTCGCCCCTCTCAGTGACCTCTGTGTTCTCTGTGAGATACCGCCTTTTCTTCATCTCTGCGATAGTTTTATTCCCACATTATCTTCCGGCATTCAAACACCGGGCCTTCCGTGCAAATCCGCGCCCATTTCCAGTCTCCTTTGCCGACCTTCACCTTTTGAACACAGGCCAGGCATGCCCCCACTCCGCACCCCATGTGCCTGTCCAGAGAAAGCCATGCCTGCCACCCGCCCTTCATCGCAATTCCGGCGACAGCTTTCAGCATGCCCATCGGACCGCAGGCATAAAACGCCATCCGGCGTTTTTTTCTTTTTTCAGAAAGATACTCCGTGAGGATATCCGTCACCAGTCCTTTTTGCCCCTCCGATCCATCCTCCGTGGCCACCCGCACATCCCAGCCCAGCCGCTTAAAATCGTCAGCACATAAAATATCTTCCGCCGTTTTACCGCCGATAAAAAGAGTCCCCTTTTTCCGCGCGCGGGCCGCAAAAAGATAAAGGGCGGCGCTCCCGTATCCGCCGGCGATAAACACGGGACAAACATTTTTATCCGGCAGGGGGAACCCGTTGCCGAGCGGCCCGATAATGTCGGCCTTGTCGCCGGGACGCAATTGGGCCAATATTTTCGTGCCCTGGCCGATTATCTTGAAAAGAACCGTCAGGCTCCGCTTGTCGGCCTTGAACACGCTGAACGGCCGCCGCAAAACGATATGATTGCGATCGGAAACGCGCAGGTGAATGAACTGGCCGGGTTTTACCCCGGCGGCAACTTTATCCGAAGCAAACTTCAACGTGCAATAGTTGCCGCCGCAAACTTTCTTTTCCTTCCGTTCCAACAGAATGACAGTTTCAATATGCAAGTTTTTTTTCCGAATCAGGCAGGACGGCGTTAAAAACGCGAAGCATATTGCCGCCCAGTATTTTTTGAATATCCGCGTCCGAATATCCGCGCTGGACAAGACCGACCGTGAAGAACGGAAAATTGACCCAGGCCAGGCTGAGGTATTGGTCTTCTTTCTGCCATTCCGGGCTGAACAATGGGTCATCCGGCGGCCAGAAACTATCAAACCTGCTCCGGCGCTTGGGATATTCGCTTTCCAGTTGTTTGCGGAATTCGTTATCCGGCTCCGGCAAAGGCAGACTGTCGCCGACATCAGTTCCAATGGCAATATGATCGGCGCCGAATGTTTTTGCCATGTAATCAATATGATCAAGCATGGCGTTTATATCGCCGGTCCCGCCAAGAAAGGGCGGTATGGCGCAGATGCCGACCAGCCCGCCGCCGTCAACAATCGCCCGGATCACCTCGTCAGGCTTGGAACGCATATGCCGGTTGACGGCCAGGCAGGTTGTGTGGCTGGCCACGATCGGTTTCCCGGAAACCTGCGCGGCTTCAAGGCTGGTCCGCCAGCCGGAATGGGCCACGTCCACGATAATGCCGACGCGATTCATTTCGGCTATGACCGTCCGGCCGAAATCGCTTAGGCCGCCGTTGGCCGTCTCGGCACAGCCGTCGCCGAGCATATTGCGGCGGTTATAAGTCAGGTGCATCATCCGCGCGCCCAACTGAAAGAACAGGCTGATATAGCGGAGTTCTTCCTGGACTGAAATCCAGTCCTGGGAAATGGGCACGCCGTTACAAGTGAGGCAAAGGCAGTGTCTCTTTTCACGCTTGGCAAGCATTATGTCGGCTGGATTAAGCGCCTTGGGAACAAAACTTTTCAGCCGGTCGGTCACATACACATAATGGGCCAGTCGCTTGACAAGGCGGTCCGGGGCCTGCCCTTCCTCGCCCGTGTTGCGGAATATGCAAGTTACGCCCGAAGCCTCCCACATCGCCTCAAATTCACGCAACCGGGCCGCATCGTTGACATAACCGGTCATGATGATGTCTTCGCGCATATCCTGCAGTTCATTTTCGGAAGCGCCGGAATGAAGCGCCGCGAGCATCTTTTCCGCATCCATGGCCCAATTCTCCTGCGGACCAAATCCGTAGGATTCAACCACCACCGAGTCGCGGTGCAGTTCCAGCCCATGCTCCAAATCCTTCTTGCCGGGTTTAAGGAGCTTCAATGCGCACTGGCGCGCCTGGTCAATAAATTGTTTGCTGTTCATGATAATTAATTAGGCCGGAGTTTATGTTCCTGTAAAAAAAAAGCTTGCCAAAAAACAAAAATGTGTCAAACACAAACATTCATGAGGATAAAAGCCCGGGAAAACCTTCAATGAACGCGCGTGAGGAAAAAAGCCTGGTAAAATGGTTCGGGGAATATGTGCGGCAGTTCGCCGGCAAAAACGGCAAACTCCCCACAATGTTGAAAATTAAACTTGATCACAGCCGGCGCGTGGCCGGCTATACCGCCGCCATAGGCCAAGACCTGGGATTTTCCGAAGGCGATGTGCGCGCCGCCCGGATACTCGGCTTGTTCCATGACATCGGCCGATTCAGCCAGTTCACCGAGCATCAGACTTTCCGCGATAATTTATCCTTCAACCACGGCCACCGCGGCGCAAATATCATGGAGAAATGCCCGGCGCTGGCCGCCTGTTCCGCCGGCGACCGCCGCCGGATCATTGCCGGCATATACCATCACAACAGCGCCAACCTGCCCGACCGACTCGATCCGGACGCCATGCAATTCGTAAAATTGGCGCGGGACGCCGACAAGCTTGATATATTTTTTATTCTCCACAGTTCATGGAAAAACGGCGACTTGCTGAAAAGCCCTGATATCGTGCTGCGCATCAAGCTTGAAGGCCCCGTCAATCCCCGCACACTGGATGAAATACGGAATAAACAGCCGGTTTCCCTCGCCAATGTAAAATCACTGGCCGATATTTTCCTGCTCCAGCTTTCATGGACCTACGACCTTAACTTCCGCCCTTCCTACCGGCGGTTGATTGCCCGAAAAGTCATTGACAATATCGCCGCGGCCCTTCCCGCCACGGCGGAAATCAAAGAACAGATCGCCGCCGCAAAAAAATATGCGCAGGAACAGCTGGTAAAAACAAAAAAATAACCATTCGGCTCATTCGTCGTATTCCCTCAGTCTCGCGGGTGGATTTTTGGAGACGGGACCCGAATTCGCCCAAGGGCTACGACGGGCAAGCAGCCCCTGTCCCGTTCAGAGCGGCCTGGGGGCCCTGGCCGAGCTTGGGCAGGCAGGCCGGCTCCACCGAAGACTAAGAACGTGTGAACAAAAAAGAATCATCGCGCCAACCCAGGCTTCGCCAAAGGCTCCGCCGAGGCGAGCGGTGTGGTCCTTCGACTCTGCTCAGGACACTGAGCCTGCCGAAGGGCGCTCCTACAAAAAATCCCATAATTTCATTAAAAACGTAGGAGCTGATCCCCGCCTCGACGATCTTTGCCGATTTTTTTCACACGTTCTGAGGTTACTATTCGCCTTTGATCCAATCTTTGATTTCCGGCGGAAGCTCGCGGACTGCTTCTATCAGGCAGTTTACGGAAGAATTTTCCCCGGGAATTTCAACCTGTTCGCCCGCGCCATGGCCGCTTAAGGCCTCGGCCAGCTTGGACCGGCAGGAAATAATCCCCAGTTTCTCATCCGAGTCCCATTCGCCGAGAATATTATAAACATGCTTGGTTGCATCCGGCATTTTAATCTCGACGCTTGTCCCCTGCCCGGCGACGTCGTGCGGGCAACCGGCAAAATCGGCGCCCCTGACTTCCGACAGCATTTGTTCAAACTCCGCTTTCCGGCGCAAAAGCAGCCCCTGCATTTCCCTGGCCGCCTTGTATTCATAATTTTCTCTCAGGTCGCCATAACTTCTTGCCACGCCGATTTCCTTGCTGTTGCGCGGAATTTCCTCCTTGATGATTTTCTCAAGCTGGATTTGCCGCTCGCGGTAACTGCGATAGGAAGTCAACTTCGGCGCGGCGACGGCAACCGCCGGGGCGCTGAAAGCGCCGGCCAGGCCGGGGAACAACGGAATGATCTTCGCGGCAATTTCCACCTGGTCAACCGCCGTCAAGCCGGGGAGGGAATGAATACGCCGGCTGAAATCAAGGCGCTGATTGTCATCCATCGGCTGGAAAATTTCCTTGAGCAAATCCTTGTCCGTAAAAACCTGGCGCAACAACAGGCCGGCATCCTTTCGCCGGCCGGCGGCCAATGCCTTTTGCAGGAGCGAAAGCGCTGTCCGGCCGAAAACTTCCGGACGGCAGACGTTTTTCTCGCCCGCGAACTGGAGATTGCGCCCTATCCACGAGACCAGGCCGGCGCTGACGGAGCTTTCCCGCAGAAGAACACGCAATGTGTCGCACAATTGCGCCTCATGGCCGCTTTGCCGGCAATGAAGAATCACCTCGTTCAAGGCGGAAGACGACAGGCTGGGCATGATTTGCAGGAGGGTTTCCGCCACCGGCAGCGAGTTTTTTTCAAGATACGCCAAAAACGGCCTGATCATCCGGGCGGGGATTGAATCAAGCACGGTTAAAATAAATTCCGGCCGGCGGTAAATGGAAATGTCAAAAATAAGTTCCGGCCGGATACCGGCGGCATCGGCGAACAACAGCGCCTGAATGATCACGCCATGCTGTTCCGCGCCTATTCCCCGGACAACGAATTTCAACCGGTCCTCAACCGCCGATTTTAAATCAACGGCCAAATTTTGCAGCCCGCAGTGATTAAAAAGCTGTTCCAGCTCGGACAATATTTTCTCCACGTCATTCAACCCGGCAAATTCGTCGCGCCACCGGCCGTCAAATTCCTTTTTATCCGATAAAATGCGGATCGGGTCATTGCGGTTGGCCGGCAACGCAACAAGCGGATCGCAGGAAAGTTTCGCGCGGGCATCGGACCAGAACTTGCTCCAGTCCTTTTCGGCAAGCATTAAACCGGTCATGAGCGAGCGCAAACGCGTCAAATTCATTTCGCCGAATTGTTGGATCGTCGCCTTGACCGCATCGGCCGGGTTCTCCCTGATCCAGGCCTTGAACTTTTCCGGTTCCCGTAATTTTAAAACCAGGAAATGATCATCTGCAAGCGGTTGCACGGCTTCGGCCGCGTAGTTGAACGCCAGGCGGTGGGCCTGGCGGCCCTCGAAGTTTATGACAAACTTGCGGTCAAATTCGTCTATTTCGGCCACCACCCCAAGGCCCCATGTTTTTTCATGACAGTATTTACCCGGCTGTAACTTGCGCAGGACTTGCAGGCGGCGCAAAGCTTCGCGGGGAGGAACGGCGCCAGCCAAGCCGCTGGCTTCCAGGAAAAGCGGCATCAGGTGGTTTTTGCCCTGGAAAAAATCCGTCAGCGTTTTAAGGCATAAAGCGGCATATGATTTCTCGTCCGACTGCCAGTCGGCGCGGCGTTCAAGGAGCCGGAGAAGCTCCTCCTCGTTCCGATTCTTCCTTAACGCGTCCTCCAGCAGGCCGGCACACGCCTCGGCCCTGTCCGCCTGGTTTTTTTCAGCAAAACAGGCGATCACTTCCAGCAGTTCGTTAAAACAAGCGTTGCTTTGCGAAAGACGGTTGAGAAACCATTCCTCAAGCCCATCGTCCGACAAATCATGTCCCGGCCGTATTTCTTCCGCCATAAATTTCTTCCTGCCATTATTTCTTAAAGGCGGATTCATTATGGCAAGTCAACCGGCATTTGCAAGAACTCTTCAGGCATGACAATCTGTGTCCCGCGCGAAATCAACGAACCCTGTAAATATTCCCCTGCCGCAAAATCATTTCATACGCGCCCATGTCCACGATGCCGTAACGGATGCGCGCGATGCCGTCCAGGTCAATAGCGTTGTTCATCCAGGACTGGTTGGTCCCCGCGTTTATACAGGGCGAAATCTTTTGCAGGCGATAATTGCCGCCACCCAAATCAACCAGGAGAGGATTATTGGTAATGTTGCCCGTCCCATCCACCGCCGGAATCACACAGGAATAATTCAAGCCGGTATTACCGGCAGTATTAGTAAAATTGTTGGCGCTTACTCCCGCAGTATTGAAATAAATGATGTTATTTGTCCCGCTGCTTCCCGGCCCGTCAATATAAACCCCGCCACCGGAAACTTTGGCGTAATTGCTCACTATCGTGCAACTTTCAACGATACCGGTGGTCATCCATATCCCGCCGCCGATATTCGTTACGGAATTGTTGCGCGCAATCAGACAGTTCCGCATTGTAATTAATAGCCCGCAAACTCCCCCGCCCCTGTTGGTAGCCACGTTCGCAATGATAGAACAGTTTTTGATAGTTAATGTTTTTGTTGCCCCATAATAAACACCGCCACCCGAACCAGCCCTGGCAACATTCCCTGTAATCGTGCAGTTTAAAATATCGTTACTCCCAGACCCGAGAGCAGTAATTCCGGCGCCGTCAATTGAGAGATTGTTGATAACCGTGCAATTGGATATGACATTATACTCTGTAGAAAGCGAAATTCCTCCGCCATAATAATTTTGTCCTTGATTGCCATCAAAAATGCATCCATACATTCTTACCCCTGCACAATAAATACCACCGCCATAGGACTGCGCCCAATTATTTTTGAAGATGCAGTTTGTTATAGTACCGCCAATTACACCGGCTGCAGTACTAATCATTATACCGCCGCCCCCGCCACCAGTATTATTCAAGGCAGTGTAGCGATTGCTGTTGTTCACAAAAAGAGAATTGATCACGGTTGAGTTTCTATCGATATATACTCCACCGTGTTGACCTATTGCGTTAAAATTTGAGACGGTGAAACCATTAAAAACAGCGCCGACGGCATTCAACCACGCGCACCGGTTCGTGCCCGCAAGCGAGCCGTTCAAAATCGTCAAGTCCCGCCCGTTGACGCTTTGAAGCGTCAGCAAACTGGTAATGACAATTTGATTGGTTAAATAATAAGTGCCGTTTGTCACCCAGACCACTCGTGGCGCGGTATTAGTCGTGGCGGCATTGACCACTTCAATAATGTTTGTGCCGGCTGTCGCCCAGTTGGTGTATGGATCGGTTGGGTTCGCGCCGGCAGTTCCGGGCGGCACCACATAATGCGTGGCCGCATTGCATTTGACCAGGACCAGTATTGCAACCATCATCATTAACAGTTGTTTGTTCATGATTTTACCAATCAATACCGATACGGTTCTTTCATTAATTTACCGCGCCTATCTTATAATTCGTTTCTTCACATGGCAAACAGATTGTTTCGCTATTTCGCCATCCTGCGACGATACTCGGCAAAAACATCCGCAAATTGCTTATAATCGTCTTTTGTCACCGGCGCATTATGTTTCGGCTGGAAGAATCGCTGGCGAGCGATACGTTCGGCGTTATAGAGCGTGGGCACGCCCAGTTCAGCCTGCCGCTGTAATTCATCCGCATAATCGTCCAATGCGTACTGCGAAAATTGCCCGTCCGTGTCAATGACCGCATTCGGCATGGCAATCCGGTATAATGCGACACGATGACACAGGCTTTCGTGCGGAGTCAGACGTGCATGAAACATATCACCGGCGCGCACCATGTCCGTGAATTCCGCAAGGTATGGATTCAAGGCATAGGTGCTGATACAAACGTCCGGTTTGTGATTTTTGGCCTCTTCATAAAGCGTCTTAAGATAAAGCCGTTGCAGTTCCAATCCCCAGATATTACCGCAACTGCGCAGGTTTTTACCTGTCGGCAAGGACATCATTCCATCCAGCTTTACCCCATCCGCATTCAGGCATCCCGACGCCGAAGAAAACCACAGGCGGATCATATCCCGGAACCGCTTCAAATACTCGGGATTTGTGATATCACAGGCCACCGGCGTTCCATCACGCATGATGCACTCTCCGGCGGGAATGCCGTCCGTGGACCAGGCGCAAACCCAGAGCATTACGCGTATCCCGCGCGTATGACATTTCTCAATCCACCCGCGCATGTCCGGCCACTTCTTTGGGTCAGCTTTCCCGCTGTTCCGATTGACCGCCCACGCATCATCCAGAATGACTATGCCGGGACGGCAATGATTCTTTTCCATGCTTCCAATCCACCGTGTACAATTCTTTTCCGTGCAGGTATCGGATGCGCTGGTCAGGCCGCCGGAACCGTCGCGTTCGCTTCTGGCTTCAACCATGGCCACCTGATCGTGCCAGGTGCAATAGATCGGTTCGCGCCACCACCCCACCGGACGGCGCTGTGGGGGCTTGACCATATAACCGCGATTATAACAATGCCGGAGGTATTGCCCCAGCACGTCGTAACGATCACGCGCGAACGTCATCACCAGTTTCGGACTGCGCCAAGTTCCATCCACCCGGAGCTTCCCTTCATAGACCGCCGCAAACGCTCCGGCCAGGGAATTATCCGGTGGATATTGTGTCACCGGGATGGAAACCGGCGGATTCCACTGAAAAGCGTCCCATGTATATTGTCCGGGCTGTGTCGCCAATCCAACGGACAGATATTTTCTGTCACGCCGGTCATGCAGTCCCATGCAGTCGCAAGGCGACGCGAATGCCTGGCATCCCACCGGCATTTCCAGGACGTTCCCGGCGGATATGGTAAACGACTCGCCGGGATGAAAGTAAAGTTTTTCCTGGAAATTCGGGCAGGTTGAATAGACTTCATCAATTTCACCGGCCATGCCTCGTTCTTCCCCGCCAAAATAACCGCGGAAGAAATGAGCCCGTTCAATCTCCGCCTTTCCTTCCACCTGGTAAAAAAACTCAATAAAGTCATTTCCGCAGACAAAAAAGACGCGTTTGTTGGCCCATTGACTGGAACGTTCCTTGAAGCTCAATGTAACAGCCTGATCATTAACCTGAGACTCTATCTTTCCAAAGGAAACGGTCTCATCGCGTTTTCCAACAGGGTTGCATGCGCCGCTCGGAAAAAACATGTATCGCTGGTGAGTCCCTTTGAAATCCAGAAACGCCACCGCCTCGAACATCCGTATTTTCAGCATATATTGTCCGTTTTCAACGGATACTTCACCACTTTTCATCCTGCGCATCCGCACTGCCATACTGATTCTCCTTGATAATACGTCTCTGACAACGCACTATTCCTCATTCCCGCTCAATGGTCGGCGCCCTTGCTGGCGGGCTTGAACAATATGTGGCCGCAGGAATTTTGGCCGCCGGCACAGTAGATTTGACTCACCAGGAAATATCTGCAGTCGGCTTTGTATTCCAAAAGATTCAACTGTTGAATCAAATCCCGCGCGGCGGCAAAGCCGCCCTGTTCATTATCGGCGATCAATTGCAGGTCGCCCGGAACGTCCTCTTTTGATTTCGAGCAATAAAGACCAGCGCGAATCACCAATAATCCATCGCCACCGGTATCATAACGCCAGATTACCTCATAGTTTCCATTCGTTTTTATCCGATCCGTCACCTCGATCGCCAAACGCCTGGGATTTTGCTTTGTGGAACCGGCAACATCGGCGCTTGTCCATTGCCCAACCCGATCACGCAATATCTCGCGCATCTTAACGACCGGCAGGATGCTCTTAAATCCGAGCAGTTCCCCGCCCAATGAACTGCCGAAGTTGCTTACAAGTCCAAAATCATTCAGATCAGCGCATTGCCTCTGAAACTGGATCAGCAACTCAACAAGGCGATCCTTCGCCCCGGGAGTCGGCTTGGCCCGATACTGATGCATGTCGCAAATTGCTTGAAAATAGAGCCTGATCATCCTGGCATCGGCCTCCAGTTTTGTTATGCGTGTCGCGGCGAAGTCATCCGGCACATTGGGTTTTGCCTGGGCGAGATATTTCTCAACCTCCAACATGGCGGCATCAAACCTTCGGCGCGTCTCCCGGTCTTTTCCAGCATCAAATTGTATATAGGATGGCGTTAGCAAATCCGGTCGGCAAAACATTCGCAAGAAGGTCAACGGCTTGTTTTTCGGTTCAGCATAGGCGGTTTCCATGTCCAGCATCGTCCTGCAGGCTTTTGCGTGGGATAACATCACAGGAGCAGTCACGCCATACAACGATTCATAATACTGACAATCAATCTGCCCGGCATTGAGCGAACCATCCCACGCTGCCTGCGCATCAGCATAAAGATGCGGAGCATCCGCCCACCAACTTCCAAAACCCGCCAGAACAAAGTTCCCGGCCAATCCGATCTTCGCAAAGTAATTGAGGTCGGCAACCACAACATCGGTAATCGGACAGTAAAGAAACTTTTTGAGGCAATTATCCCCATAATACGAGTAAAGCGTGACTTCCTTTGAGATGGATATATATTTCTCCAATTCAGCACGCAGTTCCTTGGTCTTCGGAGCATAAGAATCATTAGTGATGGGATGAAAAAGACTGCGGGCGCCGCAATAAGCATACATCTCGCAAAAAAGCGGCACGACATAGGGCAACGGTTTCACTTCCCGTGGCGCATCGGTATAACTGAGGTAGGCGAGATATTCAACCTTCATATCAGGCATTTCAGCATGGATGGCACGGGCCGTTTCGTTAATGTAATTCAATATCACGTCGGTGTCCGTTTTTGATTTGCACCGCGCGCACTCGCAAAAACCCAAGCCGTCGAAGGGCCACAGGCAAACCATGGTAACCTCGGGCCGGGTCTTTAAATAGGCAACCACGTTGGCGGCATAGACCGGCACAGACTCCAGGTTGGAATAACATAACTGGGCCGTCGTCTTTCCGGCATTGATGGCAAACCAGTCGAGATGATCTGCCCGGTATTTCTCGGTCGGGAGAAAAAAACCGCGACAGTGATGACCAATGTGCAGTTCCAAGCCGCGCTCCAGCAGTGCATCAAGCATAGCCGGACGGACTTTTTCGTAATTATCCGGAGAAGTCTGAAAGGTATTCATGCGATTTTTAGCCATCCAGTCCATCACCTGGATATACCGCTCGGCGCTGTCCTCTGCGAAGGAAAGTCCCCGGTAGCGAAAACGGGGGTTTACTGAAAAATTAACAACGGGAGGCTTCCATTTTTTCAATCGTGGCACAAATTCCTTTCCCGGTTCCGGCCAATGCAACCCCAACACTTTCTCTAAAAAGGTATAAACCGCGTTCAAAGCGCCGCGAGGGCCTTTCCCCAGCAAGATCACCTGCCGTCCATCACTTGATACGCAGACGCCGTCCTCAACGAGCTTGTCGGCAACAACCTTCTGCAATGGGAAACCGCTTTTCGCGAGGATGTCGTTTTCAGTAAGGTTAGCCACCCAGAATACCACACCCGCAGCTTGCGATGGTAAGGCATTGGTTATAACCTCCGTTTTTATGGCGCCCGCCGCGGCGAGACACCGGCTTAATTCCTCTGCCGCAAACTGCTCCACCCTTGTTGGAATGGACGGCAGGACAATCTTCGCGGCAGGCGTTTCACCGTCGGCAATCAGGGCACCGGCAAACAACATATTGGCAAATATCAACTTTGCGAATCGCGACCTAATGAAAATCATCATTACCTCCTAAATATCACTTTGCCTCAATAATTTGGATATATTTTTGAATGGCACTCAACGTACCAGCACTGTCGCTTCCGGCCAATATCACCGCGTCAACTGCTTTATCGGTGGCGTCATAGGAAAAATGATTTATGCTTTCCACCAATTGAATTATGCCGCGCCCTTTCCCGGGATATTTTTCGCTCACCATTTCCGGCACCTTGCTGAACACGTAATTCCCGGCCGTCTCCAAATGCTTTGCCACGCTGTTCTCGGCGGAACTGCCAATCACAATCAGGTTGGCGTCGTCGTCAATCACCTCATGCCGGTATTTTTCCAATTCATACCCGTCTTCAACCAATTTTCCTTCCACCACTTTGGTCTTTATCTCATTATCCTTGACCACTCTTACCGTCAATCCCTTGTCCGTTAATAGTTTCCTTAATTCTTCTACTTCTTTCTGCTCATCGCCGTTATTTCCATACCCCGTTACTATCTTCACCGGCTTCTTCAGTTCCACGTATGAGCGCAAAGCTTCTTTCGTTGCATTTACCCATACCTCAACCCCGGCCGGACGGATCAGCCAGACTTTGCTCATATATTTTTCTACATTTCCCTCAAATCCGTTCTTTGCCAGTTCAGTTCCGCTGATCTTCTCCATCACGTATTTCGCCTTAGCGCCTTCCGGATCGGGTTTCATGTGGCAATTGCCGTCTTTTCCCTTTTCAAACGTAAAACCTTCCCCGCTGATATCCACGATTTCATATTTTTTATCTGGTATCCCGTTCACTTTTATTTTCAATTTCTGCCCTTGGTCGTCAAAGTTGTTCACCCCGACCAGCCAGTAGCCGTCCCCTTCCAGCAGACCGGGAACAACCTTCCGGCGGTCGGCCATCCCCTCAATTTCCACCCGCCTCTCCACTCCGGCTGCTTTCAATATGCCTTCAACCAGTTGGACGAAGCGTTCATGCGATGAAAAACTCTGAAAATACGTCAGACCGAGATAGCCGCCGAAATACCAGGCCTTGCCGTTCGCCCCCTTCACTAATACCGGTTGACCGTCTTCGTTCACGGCAATCACCTCGCCTCCGGTTGATTCAAGTTTGACGCCATAATAACGGTTGGTCATCACGGTCTCCCCGGCCTTGTATCCGCTTATCTCTTTTTTGACCACTATGCCGCTATGCTCAATGATTTTCTCGTTATCTATCTTGGCAGCAAAAAGGTCGCTCAATCCGAATCCCGGAGATATTCCATTGACGGTCTTGTCCTTCTGGAAATTAACGCTGTCCCAGGTCCCGCCTTCAGGATAAAACAGGACCGTGCCGCCTTTTTTGACATACTCCTTGATCTTTTCCGCCGTCTTCCGGCTCATCACATTGGCCTGGTAACCGACGATCAATGCTTTGTATTTGAATATTTCATCAATGATCCGTTCTTCAACGCAGTCAAACGTCAGGTGCATGTTGTCAAACAAATTGCCCAATACGTAAAAATCCTGGCCGGCATTATCAACCCATGACTGGATAAGCCTTTTCGTCCCGCCCAGTTTGCCTTTTGGATCGTGCCCGATCATCCGCGAGGCGGTTGTCATCAGCACGGCTACGTCCGACTTCGGCACGCTGGCCGGCAGAACCAGCGAGGCATTTCTCATCACCCATTGTTGAGCCCGGGCGCTCTTCATTGCCCCCTCCTCAAGCACCACGTCTGCTGTTCCGGCGCTGTCGTATCCGGTTTTTTTTCCGTCCCTCGTTTTGCCCTCTTCGCACCACCGTTTGTTGTAATGGATTATATGGTAGGGGCCATACCACAGATCGTACGTTTCCCAATGGAGGGCTTTGTTGCCGTTGAATACAATTTTCATGAAACATGGATATGTTGATTTTCCTTTCTGGTCCGACAGATAATGCCATTCGTTCGTATTTTTCAAATGCATGAACTCACATGCTATGCCGCCATAACCTTCCATCGTCTTGCCGCCATAGGCCAAACACGACGCCCTACCCAGATTCGCAAAAGAAACGTCAGAACTGTATTCGCGCGACACGTCCGTCCATTCTGTCAAGGCCCAATTATCAATGGCATGCTTCCAATATCCGGAACTCGCCCCGATATCCCCATACGTTTTCTGGCCCATTACCAGTTGGTTCGGCGCCGCGCCCTTGAAGGCCTCGTACTGAATTTTTGCGCATTTCATGGTTTCCGAGTTTCGCCACAACTGGAAATTAACGAAGTTTGCTGTCTGTTCCTTGTATTCCGGAAATTTTACATCTTCAAAATCATTGTAGTCCACGCCCCATTCTTCATTGAGCCGTCCAATCGTCCCGTATTTCACCTTTAACCATTCCCGATAATGCTTCAGGTCTTCCGCGCTCTGGGGAACCAATTTTCCGGGCCCCTGCCCCGCCCGCCAGCCCATTTCCTCCCATACACTTGCCCCCAAAACACCCGGATGATCCTTGAACTCCCGGCCAAGCACAGTATGACTTTGCCTTAAATATTCCTGATACAGCGGAGCGGCCTGGTTGGGTATTAACAGGTCTCCTTCATTTTTTGGCTTTGTCCCATCCATGGCTTGCGCGACCACCTCCGGGTAATTATCCGGCAGATAAGAACCGGAAATTCCATACGGCTCCAGACAATACAACAGGGTCAGGATCCCCTGATCATAGTTTAACCGGGTCTCGTTCAAGAGTTGGGCAATTTCCACCGGCTGGGGCCGATATTTATCCCAACCGTCCTTTAACCAGATCGGCAAACCAAATATTTCCTGGGACGTACGCCCCCCGACGCCTGACATCCTCACATTAATCAAGCCGTAATAATTATAAATCTTCAGCACGCTGTCACGGCCCGCGCCAAAAGGATTTGCATAGGCCATGAAAAACGGTTTTCCATCCCGATGAATGAATCCATCCTTCACCTTGAATTTCTGCGCCCGTCCCCCGGGAATTTCCAAATTATATTCTTTTTTGACTTTTTCCTCATAACTTAATTCCTTTGGATCAATTTTGATTTGTCGCCGCTCGTAGTCCGCCACCAGAAACTTCATTTTTTCCAACGTTCCCAACAACAGGGAGCCCACCACGAATCCGCCATAATTGAGCGTTTTAAAAGGATTGGGAGGCATCTGCTCCGTCAGCGTTATCCGATTTTCGCCGGGCTGGCCCAATCCTTTCAGGTCAAATGCATACCAGTAATTCAGATCGGTCGTCGCATAACGGCCCCTGTTGCTTACGACCCCGCAATTATTATTCATCACAAAATCCTCATCACATTTAAAACACCAAGCTTTTGTCGCCGAACTGTATTTGTCGTTTATCCGTCGCCAGTCCAACGGATGAATCGGCATCCGGTACGTTTCCCCCTGCAGAACCGACCGGTCTTTCCCGATTACCGTTCCGTTGACTTCAATTTTTAAGAACATCCCGGGATATTCTATTTTCCGATTGTCGCAGCCCCTTGCCATGATCCATAAATACGGTTCTTCCGCATTATTTGTCAGCACGAAGGTTACGGACGGCTGATTTTTCGGCAGATGATAATTTACGACCTCATTGGTTGCGATCACAACGTCCCCGGTTCCCGCCCCAAACGCGCAAACGGCCTCAAACGCCATCTGCATGAGCGCAATCATTCCGACCGCCAATACCAGTTTCAATTTTTTCATTTTACCTTGTCTCCTGTTTTGATGCCATGACAGGTTTCCCTTTCACATTGTTTACGCCATAGTTACAGCCATTTGGCGAATCTTGGCCAACGTCAGGCCAAGTCTTGTCCACCCACGGCAGGGCTTGCAACGCTGAAAGCATGGTTCGTTTCAACACGGTCTCGCTACGGAAAACGCACTATGATCATCGCATTCCGCGTCAGGCCGCCAATGTTTTCTCCGTCCATCGTCTCCTCCTGATTGCCCGCTTGATCCGTGACCACGCATCTGAATGAATGTTTGCCAACCGGCAATTTAAAAGGCCCCGTGTAAGGAGCATATTTCGCCCCGTCAATGCTTATCTCAATGGATTTGACGCCGGACAGGTTATCTTTGGCTTCAATGGTCAAAAACGTCTCCGGTGTGATATATAATTCACTTGCCAGCTGTTCAAACGCCGGGGTGGCCCGGATAAATATTGTCGGCGGAGTCCGATCAATACAAACCTCTCTTGATTCTTCGTTGGTCGCCAAAGCCGTTGGCTTGGTCGTTATCTTATTGATTATCTCCCAGTAGACCTCCGCCTTGCTTCCTTCCTGCCAAGCATTATTATTAATACGATAGAACATGTTTGACTTGAACTCTATGATTACGGGGCATCCAGGGCGTGGATTATACCATTCACGGCCATCGGTTTTATCCATGGATATTGATGCGGAGGAAGCCGGCGGTGCTTTTGGCTTATTTTGCCCCTGTACAAGCGCGGTGAGAACTTCCGTCCCCAACTTCATTTCCGGACGAAACTCGGCTCCGGACGCATACCGCAGGAGACCATCCATGAGCGTTACCCGGGATGGATTGTTCAAGTCCGCCTGACACGTTGACACGAGCAATCTACCCTTCCCAACCTGCGCCTCAAAAATAGCCGCTTGCTTGTCCACCCGCCCCGGCATGCTGATCATTTCCAGGATCGGATTAAACGGCGTTATATCAAGAGCGGAACACTCCGTTCTATCAAAGAAGACACTCGTCGCGCGCGCCAGCAACGGCATGAATATCCAGTCACCCCAGCCCTCATCCGGCAATCCTTCGAATATCGGATGCTTCTTGCTAATCACTGCTCCTACGGACGATCCCGTCCGTCCAGACATGCCGGGATATCCTTTCCCCGGTGGTGACATTGGAAATGGACGTATTCCCAGTAAGAGCACGTCTCCGCCTTGAGATAAATAGTCCACTTCCTTTTGCGTGATTTCAGACACGATATGAAGTTTTTCTTTGGAATCCATGGTCAACGGACTTATCTTCGGGTAACGTCCGGCTAATATCTTTTGGCTGGAAGCATCCGCGGCGGCGGAAACCTCCGGCGGGGCAAGTTTCGGAAACACCCAGAAATCCCAGTCATTGGCAAGCTGATAACCGGAAGCGGCCAAACTGACCGACAGATTCAATTTTGTTGTCTTCTTGACCGAAGGCCAGACGATTTTCAGTTTATGGATTATGCTGACGCGCCCGTTTTGAACATCAACCTCACTCTCGCCCTTCTCTACTACGGTGTTTCCGTCTTTGAGCATCCAAGTCATAAAACCTTTACTGATGGCATTAGTCCCGTAAAGCGAAATCATGATATCAGCCTGAAAATTATCATTTTCCCAATAGGACCGGTTGACACCTTCTTCATCTTCAAAATCAAGCAGCAAAACACTTTCATTGCTGTATCGTAGAATGCTTTCAGCACTGTCGCCGGGCTTGAATTGAAGAAATTCATCCACCATACCGGCGGGATATGTATTGTCTGACATTCCCGAATGTAGATCAATGAACCCCAAAAACTCATAACCGGCGAGGTTGTCGCACTTGCGCGTCTTTTCCACACAATATTTACGGGTTATGGCGTTTAAACGTCCGCTGTTTTCCCAATATGTCAGCCATTTGTCTAAAAGTCCGGCAGAAACAAGCTGATCATGCAATCTTGTATATAGGAAAGGCGGAAGACGTCCGGTGTACTTTGCCGCATTGGCCGGATTGAGATAGGAGGAACGCATGTAGATTTCATGCACAACCGTCGGACGCTGGAAAAGAGACCACCACTGATCGTATGATCGCCAGTAAGGATGAAAGTTGTCAAAGAAATTATAACCAAAACCACTACCAAGAAATGACCCGAAAATATCAGACGTTTTTGTATATCTCGCCAATCTCTCCGCATGATGGGGAAATGGCTTCTGGGTTAATTCCTTTTCGTCTTCCTTGGTAAATCCAGATTCAATGCCTTTGGCACACTGCTGGGGCATGACCATGCAATCAGGATTAATCTTTTTTATTAAATCATACTGCTTCTGAAACTGCTCAATGCACCCTTCGTAATAAGCATGTTCGCCGCCGAATCCATAAATGCACATGCTCGGATAGCCGCGAGTCCAAACCACGATCGGCTTCCATACTCCCTCATAATATTGACGATTTTTCTCTTTGGCGGTCTCTTCGTCACCAGATTGGATAATCATGCCGAGTTCATCCGCGGCTTCCAACAGTTGCGGAGGCACAACCCAGCTCCAGAAATTGCAAAAATTGAACCCCAGGTCTTTCGCGCGTTTTAAATAAGTCATCCAATACTCCTTGGATATCGGGATACCGATATCGGGCGCAGTAGAACATGTGCCGTTATTGTCACCTCGCAGATAAATTGGTTGTCCATTCAGGAAAAGTTTTCTTCCATCCCTGCTCCACCGTCTAAGACCAAACCTCTGTTCGCGATTGTCCAATGTCTTTTTGCCAATTACCCATTGAATCTTTGTCCGGTAAAGATTGGGATGGCGGTCGCTCCAGGGCTCAATTTCCGGAATCATCTGTTTCCAAGTTATCTGATGTTGTTTCTTAAACCCAGGCACCGTGATCTCTCCCTGCGCAATCGTTTTCTTTCCGGAAACATCACACACTTCCCACAAGAGACGGGAATCGGGCGCCGTTTCATCTCCTCCGGGAACATCCAAGTCAACCTGCCATACCACTTCCTTCAAATCTTCTCCTGGTTTGACGTATAAATCCGTAATCCGGCCGTGACCTTCTGAAATATGCATGGTCACCGGACCGGAAATACCGCTGGCGCGACCGCGATATCCGTAATTATACACCGACCCTCCGGCAAATCCCTTCTTGGCATTGTCCAAAGCAATGACCAATTCATTTTTCTCTCCTGGTTTAAGACAAGGTGTCAGATCAAAGGAAAACGGCGTGTACATCCCATAATCATATCGCCCGATCAAAGAACGGTTGAGCCATACATAACAATTTCCACCCGGGGCCCAGCCAACCGTCAGCGTTACCGGGCAATTCTGCCATTTTGCAGGCGCATCAATCATTGTCCGATGCCAGCCAGTCCCGCTGAGATAGCGCACCACACTTCCAGGCACATTGACAAAACTGGCAGCAGGCCACCACGCCGTCTTTTGAAATCGCCCCAATTGATCATCCCAATTTCCGGGAATTTTTATCTTGGCATCAAATGCGCCTTCCGGCGGGAGATCGGGGATTTCTTTCACAGTTGAAGGCGTATAAGTAAAATCCCATTCTCCATTCAAAGAAATATCCCCCTCCTGTTGTCCATCCTGACGAATGATAACGCCGGTATTTTGATTTGTTTGGCCGGCTGCATTTTTACCGTCCAAATCCGCCGCTAACCCCGTCGTTATCGCAGCAACCACTGCTATCATTGTCAACATTGATGTCTTCATGCGTTATTTATCCTTCTATTTCACTTTGCTATTCCTGTCTTTAATATAACCTTGGAATTTCTCATAAAAAAAATATCCAAAGGTTATTCCTCAAAAAGCGTTTCAAGGCCGAATTCGGCATGGAGCGTCCGATATTGTTCCAAAAGATCATCGCCCTGGAATATTTTTTGACTACAACGCGCCTCGTAAATATTGTTCAACTCATCAAGCCTTTTGAGAAATGACGCGCCGGTTTTGGCATGGCTCTTGAACATGGCATCCAGCAGTTTTCTCATGTTTTCACACGCGCGGCGTTCCGATTCAATCTGTTGAAGATAGGAAACAATTTGTTGTTTCATCTCCTGAACGGCTTCCGCCTCTTCCGGGCGTGACTTTAAGCACCCGTCACGCTCCGCTGTCCGTTCGGCTCCCAACAGGGGATATTCATAGCGCGGACCGCCATGCGCCTCTCCCTCGTTTCCCTTCCCTCCGGCGTCGGCAATGGTTGTGTTCTCCGCCAGGGCTTCCCCCACTTTGCCGTTCAACGCCCAGCGGAGGGCCAAACCATTGTTGACCCTGTCATTCCCATCCGAAAGATAGATTTCCCTGACTTCCAAAGGCGTTAATTCCCGATTATAGAGGCGAACATCCTCCATCAATCCCTGGTACCATATTATGCCCGCATTAAACAAATGGCCCAACAATATCTTGCCGTTCCTCAGCGCCGCTTTCTCCCGCCCATCGCCGAAGGCGCGTTCCTGTTCCTGCTTATTGCCATTCACATACAACTTCATTTTCCCCTTTCCCCATGTGGCGGCCAAGTGCCGCCAGCGGCCCAGTTCAGGATCGGAATCCCAGTTCAAATAACCGCTGTTTGTTTTTTCTCCGCCCAGATAAAATCCAACTCCGCGCGTGTGCAAGATGATCGGGCCCGCAACAATATTTCCGGTTTTCTCCGACGGATCAATTTTAACCCAGGCGCAAAATGAAATCTCCCCCCATTCCTGAATGACCTGCGATTTCACGACCACACAATCATCCACGCCATCAAAGCGCAAGGCACTTGGCGCCGAAATGGCCGCCAGCCCCATCAGGATGACGAGAAAGTGTCGCATCAGTTTGTTGACGCTAAATTGTTTTACAGGAATACACATGGTTTTATCCTTAAATTGTTTACAACACCAACGCGGGCTATGCCCGCAACCCAGAAAATGAACCACTGATTACACAGATAATAAGGAGCAAAATTTACTTTTTAAAACGAAACTATTCAGAACGTGTGAAAAAATCGGCAAAGATCGCCGAGACGGGGCTCGGCTCCTACATTTTTCATGAAATTATGGGATTTTTTGCAGGAGCGCACTTCGGCAGGCTCAGTGTCCTGAGCAGAGTCGAAGGACCACACCGCTCGCCTCGGCGAAGCCTGGGTTGGCGCGATGATTCTAATTTTCTCACACGTTCTCAGCTTGAGAATTTTTAGACAAGGAATTTTAGACATTCTGACTCCTGGCTACTTGAGCTGTTACGTTAAAACATTCTAAAACAATTTTTCCAAATTCACCTTTGCCTTGAAATCCTCGCTCCGTTCAATCAATTTACTGCACTTGGGAAAAGCCTCCGACATTTCCCACCAAGGGCACGAGCCCGTGCTGAGGCGCCCGGTCAATGTCCACAGATTGCCAAGCTCTTCGGATTCGGCCTTGAGCCGCTCCATCTCCGCGCCTTGATCCAAAGCTTTCCGGTATTTTCCCGCCTCGGATTGAATGATTCCCAGTTGTTTCTTCAGGAATTCGCCATAGAATTTCTCATTCCCTTGCGACGCCTTTCCCGCCTCGGCTTCATTCAGGACTGTTTCCTTGAACTCAAATACGCCGAACCGCGCCAGTTCATGAAATCCCTTGCTCAGCAACGGCCAGGCCGTAAAACGCTCACCCGGGGGACCGGTCAACAAGTTGCGGGCAATATTCACCCGCCACCGTGCGCCTGTTCCCGGCGCCATGCCGATCACGCCCATCGGCACTTTTATCTCCACATTCCAGTAGTTTGCCCCCACCTTGGTCTTGGCTTCCCACCCCCAGACCTTTTCAGGGCCGGAGCTTGAATATCTCCCGTTACACCGGCTCCCTTTTGCGTTGACGATCAACTGCACCCAGGACGGTCCTTCCATCGGCGAAAAGAGCAGTTCCACGCTGTCATCCCCATCCAAGGCGCCTTCATCCTTATACCGCGACTGAATCTTTCCGGGATCGGACTCCACGCATCTGATCGCCAGGTAAATCGCATCCTGTGTCCAACCAGCGCGAAACTCCGTCGGTTTCTCCACCGCATATTCTCCATTGCCGCGAAATACAAAGAAACCACCGGCCAGCGGTATTTTATTCCATACGGCATCATCAAGCTCGCCATCTATCTGCGGCGCGTTTTCCATCCGGTAAACCGGATAATAACGGCTTTCTTCCGCGAAAACGCTCAACGCCAAAGCCCAAACCAACAAAATGACTGCGTTTTTCATTTGACCTCCAATACTTCAAATTCCTTTTCTGTCTCCAGCAAACTGATCACATCCCTGGCACGCGCCTTCCACTTGCCCGGCTGATCATTCAAGGCCAGACGAATGCGTCCCTCCGCTTGTCCTTTCTCAACAACAAGGTTTTCGCCATAGTGCTTTCTTTCCTTGCCATCCGGACCGATCCAGATCACCCGGATCACGTGGATTCCGGGTTCTGATCCTTCCGTCTTCAACCTCAATTGATAGGTCAAATCGCCGCCCTGACTAACCTTGTTGGCTGACTGGATTTCAACTCCGGTCACACGGTATGGCAGCAGGCCGAATAGCCTGGCACGCGAGGGCTCTATTTCCGTCCGGATTTCATCGGTAAATCCCAGATAACCTTTCCCGCGCATGTCATAGACATGCCGTTTCCCTTGCTTGATCGTCAGCGTGACCGGTTTCGGTCTCAAGGGCTTGGCTGTTTTCGTCACATACTTGATCATCGGTTCCGGTAAATCCTGCAACATGCCGAGAAAGGTGTTTTCGCCATTATGGAAGCGATATATTTTCATACCTGGCAATTCAGGAAGCACTTCAACCGCGGTTTCCTTCTTCGCCTGCTTCATCAGGTTCTTAAAAAAGTCCATGATCATCGGCGCCTCAGCACTGGCCGCAACGGCGCTGGACTCCAGGGAGCCTTTGACGGACGCATAACGGGATAACGAAAAATTAAGAAGGATTGCATTTCCATTCCCATAACGATTGACGATCACCGCCGGCTTTTCAAACGATACAGCCGTATCTCCTTGCCCCACCAGTGCCTTCGCCTGGCCGGTCCCCAACGACAACGACCAATCGCAGGTCACATTTTTCAGTGTCTTTGCATATCCTTCCAGATTGATCATCGCCTCGCAATTGGTCGCGATCGGACCTTCAGTCCTCTGCTTCACCCCGAACACCTTGTCCAAGATTCCGCCCCCCTCGTACGCCTTGCCGTGTTCGTCGCATACGCCGGGACGCAAGTCGGCAATCACTGTTCCCCCGTTTTGCGCGAATTCCTCAATCGCCTTCGCTTCCTTCCGGGATATCGCCTGCGTATAAGGCAAAACCAAGACGGCATATTTTCCCTGTTTCAGGATCCCTTCCGCCACTTGCTTATAGGAGAGAATTTTAAACTGATGTCCGCTATCCTCAAAAAGCGGGATCAGGCCATTCAAGGTTTCCTGCATTGAAGGCAGACCGGGAGTCAGGGTGGCCACATGCACGCTGGAGGCCGAATAGAGAATGCCAATGCCGTCGTTTTCGCGTTCCGATTCCATGAATAACCGGCCGACACCCCCTTTTACTTCCTGGACCTCCTTCAGGCTCGCCTTGAACCATTCGCAGAACGACAGATCGGGGGCCATAACGCTCCCTATTGACGCCGGAGAACACATCCAAGACCAAAACGAATTGGCGCCCCGAAATAAGTGCCGCCAGACGATGTATCGTTGGAATTCTTCGTTTCGCGTTTCACCATAACAGCCATACCATCCCAATCCAATGATGCTGCCGGGACGGCTGAAATCCTTGACGGCGTAAGGAACAAACGCGCCATCATATGTTCCGTTGATTTGCATCTGCTGCATCAACTTCCAGTAATCAGCCGCACGATAGCTGTTAATTTCCGTGTCCGACCCCTCATATCCCACCTTGATTCCCGGAACCACCTCGTTCATAACGTCGCGGAAACGCGTAAACGCGCCCGCCCACGTATCTTCCATATGCCGCCGATAATCCACCCATAAGGGTCTTAAGTTCGGTTTCTCTTTCAAGTCTCCCTTTGTTACCGGCTGAACTTCATCAAACGACTTGCATTCGGTTCCATACTCCTTGTTCATCGCCGCCACTGTTTCATATTCATTTTTCAAAAAGCGGTGGAATCCGGCCACGCAAGTTTCCGAAAAACAAAGCTCATGATTGCCGGACGCAAAAAAGCTCTCGTCTCCCAAAGTCGCTTCGTTAACCGAATAAACGCGGACTCCCTCTAACTTTTTCCGCAATTTATCGCTTTCCTCCTGAATATATTTTGGATCGCTCAGGCAGGGGCTCCGCACATGATCGTCCGCAGTCCGACCCCGCACGTCCGGATGAGAATACCAATCGGTTTTTCGGTCAATTAACCGGGTTGCATAAGGCATATACCGGATGTTCGCCAGGGGAAGGTTTTCGGTAAAACCCCACATTTCGTAATATGTGTCAACACCCCAGGAAGCCCATTCCCTGGTCATGGTCAAATCTGAATATGACGTATATCCGGTTGCCCACAGGATAAGACGAATGTCATTTTTGAAGTTCAGATCGCTGATGGAATAAAGCAATCTCTTCCGATCCAACACATCCGATCCTTTGACCAATTCCACATCCAAACACTGGATGATGGTCATCGGCAGGTCCTGCGCCAATTCAAAGGCAACTTCCTTTTTCTCGCCGCCGGCCAGCTCTCCGACGTCAATCGCCTGCCGTCCAGTCACGCGATCATCGGTATCCGTCCGCTTGACGACTAACTTCAACCCGCTTTCCTTTCCGGCCTGGCATCCAATTTTAACCTTTCCTTTCACCGTCTCGTTTCTCTTCCAGCAGTTTGAGACATTGAGTTCCTCAATCTGTACCGGCCCGGTCACCTCCATGAAAATTGATCCGAACTCATCAATTTTTCCGCCCTGCTTGACCCAAATATCCACATAATATGATCCGGCGGGAGTCGGTTTGCGCTCAAGCTCCACGATGTTTTCGCCCGGCTGTAAAACGACATCCATCTTCCCTTCCACAATCCATCCCCGGTCAACGCTTCGCGCCACATACTCAATTTGCGCGCGGCGCTTACCGGCGCTGCGGATGCTCACCCGGATCTTTTCAGCGCTCCCCAATTGAGCGCGGACAAAACACTCTCCCCCCATTTCAACCTTTGGCATTCGTCTTGCCGCCCATTGCATGAGATGGGCCACATATCCCAGATAATAATCGTATTCCACCCGGTTCAGTTCGAGTATTTTTCCGGACGGCTTCGGAGTCAAAGCCTGCAACTTGGCTGGCTCCACTTTGAGCAGGACGATGCGGCCTTTGCCAAACTCAAAGGCTTCAACGGTTTTCTGCACCAAAGTCTTTGCGTCGCCGAATTCCTTGTAAGCCGGCAATCCCTTCACCGGAACCAGCATGGGAATTTCCGGTTCAACACGCTTGGTCGTCGCGCGCTTCAGATAATCATCCGTCCCGTTGATTTTCCCAAACAAGGAGGTTCCTTCCTTCACCTTTTTCAGAATCAAATACTTGATGGGCAAAGGCAAAGTTTCCCAGTTGACGTTTCCCATGACGATCAAATCATATGACGCATCAAGCTTTTTCTCCAATTCCGCCACTTTGGATGCCTGGCTGATGTTCAGGCCAACACACGCGCCGGCGTCGTAAAACTTGCTTGCATCGGCCACAGCAAAGACAATGGTTTCAATATCCATTCTTTCCCGCAATTCAACCACCTCGCGCATTCCGGACAACCAGGTAATAAACAGCACTTTCAGTTTGCCCTGGGCGTCCGGCTTGGCCCATTTGATATGCGGCGATTCTACCTCATCGGTCGGGGAAAAAAACTTCGGCCCCAAGTCCACCTTGACCGCCGCCTCCGCGACAACGGAAGCACACAACATCGAGGTTGCGATCCATTTGATTCTTCCCATGTTTCCTCCTTGGGTTATTATCCCATCTTGCGGCTTCCTGACCTTATGTTAATATTAATGTGAATTCTGAATAAACTACGGGAAATGATTTGACACTTTTTGATGGCGCGGCTGCCTGCCATGAGCTGAGTCGGATGGGGCCGAGCTGTTCTGATATCGGCTCACCGCCTTTCGGCAGGCTCAAGGCCCTGAGCGAAGTCGATGGGCAGGTTCGCCCTCCAGAGAATTGAAGAAAACGAGTCATTTAATTTACCGCCTAAATCAGGAATTCTGTTTTGCAATCTGTTTTATAGGCGCAGCGGATTGTCTTTGGATCAGGGTCGGTTCAATCTCCAGATGGCATTTTTCGCGTTTGCCGTTGATCAGGTCAACAAGAAGATAGACGGCTTCGCACCCAAGCCGGATGCGGTGGGTGTCAATAGTGGTCAATGGCGGAGTGCTGTAGCCGGCGCCCTCGCTGTTATCAAACCCCACAATAGAGAGCTGTTCCGGAACTTTTATGCCGTTTTCGGCGCAATATCCCAGGAGATGAAAGGCGCGCACGTCGGTGCCGGCAAAGATGGCAGTGGGGGGATCGTTCATTTCCATGAGCTCTTGCAACGCTTTCCTGTCCTCTTCCATGTTTTCGCCAGTAGTTTCCTTGATCAATTTCAAATCCATATTAATCCGCCGGCTGCGTAATGCCCGCAAATAGCCTTCATAACGCGAAGTGAACCAAACCCCGCTGACATTCCCGCCGATCATGGCGATCCGTTTATGCCCAAGGTCAAGGAGATGCTTGACCGCCAGACAAGCGCCTTTTTCAAAATCAATTCCCACGGTGGAACAAGACTTCAAGGGCGTTGGGAAATGGACGGCCACCACGTTTTTTCCGAATTTTTTCAACGCCTCCGCGTCGGAAACATAAACCCCTTCAATAAAGATAAACCCCCGGTCGGGAGGAACTTCAGCCAGGGAAAGATCGTTGGTGATGGTGGTCAAAGAAATGCCGGTTTCCTGGGCGGCCTCGGAAACTCCCCGTAAAATGTCATAATAAATCATGCTGCGGTGATTCTCGGGAAGGAGCAAGATTATCTCATGGATTGAACTGTTCTTCTGGACGAACGTCCCTTTCCCCGGTATTTTTTTAATGAACCCTTTTGCCGCCAGTTCTGAAAACGCCCTTTTGGCCGTGATTTCGCTGGTTTGGTATTTTTGCGTGATATCACGCAAAGAATAAAATGGATCACCGCATTTGAGATCGCGCGTGGCGAATTCCCGTTGCAGGTCTTCAAATATCTTTCTCCAGGTTGGAACTTTGGGAATATTGTTTTTCATAGAACCTAATATACACGGATAGATATTTTTGTCAACTTATTTTTAATAAAATATACTAGCTATTTTGCTAACATCAATATTTTACGTGTTCACGGGATATTACGCCGGTAGTTATACGTTCGGCTTTTTCTTCCTTGCATCCAATCCAAACACATCGCCCTTCAGAGCGACTATCAACAACTGACACCTATATATGTTTGACAATAAGAGACGTTTTGTTACTTAAAAAAAATGAACATCGCTTGGCTGATGCAATATTAAAATCTTATCTTTCCGTTTCAAATTGTCGGGCTTTTTGTCGGCAAGATTCCCGGCGCGTGGCGGACGATGCGACCTTCGATGAGATAGATCAAATCCTCGGCAATATTTGTCGCATGGTCGGCAATTCTCTCCAAATGCCGGGAAATATGCATAATTTGAAGCAATGACTCAAATTGCCGCGGATTTTGAATGATGATTGCCTTTACTTGCTGGAATATTTCCTGGTTCATATCGTCAATTTCACTGTCGGCCGCGCATACTTCGCGGGCGGCGGTTTCATCAAAGTTCACAAAGGCGTCCAGCACTTTTTTGAGTGAATGCTGGGTCTTGGTTGCCATCTGTTCCAGACGGAACGGAATACTGATGCGTGGTTGGCTGCAAAGAAACAAAGCGCGCTCGGCGATATGCACCGCCAAGTCGCCGATCCGCTCCAGATCCTGATTGATTTTGAGCACGGCCACGATATACCTCAAGTCGCTCGCTACCGGCTGATACAAGGCCAGGATTTTAAGGCACTCCTCCTCCACGTTCACTTCCATCACGTTTGTTTCTTCCTCGCGGTTGACCACATCCCGGGCTATGGCCGCATCCAGGTTATCGGCCGCCCGCACCGCCATGCACACGTCATTCTCCACTTTGGCGCTTAGCGCCAGAATTTGACGTTTTAGTTTCTCGATTTCTTTCTGTAATTGAATGTTCATGTTCTCCTTCATTTTATTGTGAGCAATGTGCTAACGTGAAGCGGTAGTCCGCTGCAACAAGGCATCTGGCAGGCTTTCGACAAATCGTCTGATTTCGTCGCGCACGCGGCGATAATGGATTAATGCCTCTTCCTCGGTCCTTGCCGCTTGCGCTAGGACGGGAGGATCATCGAACCCGATGTGGAGTACCTTCGCGCCCAATGTAAAAACGGGGCATCGTTCATGCGCAGATCCGCAAACTGTTACGACGAAATCAAACGGTATCGTTTTCACTTCGTCAAGCACTTTTGACTTCTGACCGGAAATATCCACGCCGGCTTCAAGCATGACCTGCACTGCACGGCGATCGAGCCCGCCGGATTCGAAACCGGCCGAATAGGATTCAAACACATCGCCCTTGAGCTTGCGGGTCCATCCTTCAGCCATCTGGCTCCGGCATGAATTGCTGTTGCAAAGAAAAAGAATCTTCTGTCTTTTTTGCTTATTTTGCATTCAGTGTTGGCCTGTAATAGACATTTTTGGGGCAAGCAGTCATGAAACCGCATAAACTTAGCCGAACCGTCCGGTGATATAATCATCGGTTTGTTTATTCTTGGGCTTTGTGAAAATCTCTTTTGTCGGGCCGAATTCGATCAAAACGCCCTCATACATGAAGGCGGTGAAATCCGACACCCGTGCCGCCTGCTGCATATTATGGGTTACAATGATGATCGTGTATTTTCCACGCAATTCGGCAATCAGGTTTTCGATGCGCAGCGTGGCGCGCGGATCCAAGGCCGAGGTGGGTTCATCCATGAGCAGGATTTCCGGGTCAACCGCCAGCACCCGCGCGATGCACAGCCGCTGTTGCTGGCCGCCGGAAAGCGACAGCGCATTATCGTCCAACCGGTCTTTGACTTCATCCCATAAAGCCGCGTCAACCAGGCTGCGCTCCACGATCTCCGCCAGCTCACCCTGATTCAACCGGCTGTGAAGCCTGGGTCCATAGGCCACATTGTCAAATATTGACTTCGGAAACGGATTGGGCTTCTGAAAAACCATGCCGACGCGCCTGCGCAGCATGACAACGTCCACGTCCGGATTGTACACGTCCTGTCCGTCAAATAAAAGCTCTCCCTTGGCATAACACCCCGGCACCAGGTCGTTCATCCGGTTTATGGCGCGCAAAATGGTGCTCTTGCCGCATCCGCTCGGGCCGATGATGGCGGTTACGTATCCCGCCGGAATATTAAAAGTAACGTCCTTGACCGCCTGATTGGCGCGGTAAAAAACGGAAAAAATATTGACCGCAACATGCGTTCGTTCAACCGGCAGCTCTCCGTTGCCGTTTTCATTTCGGCCCTCCAGACGATTTGTGACCGCTATATTAAAAGCCTCCATTATTTTCTCCTGTGCCATAATGTATGTATCTGCATTTTTTCTGTCACTTTGTGCCTATGCGCCTTTGTTCCTTCTGCCCTCCTCTATCCTTTCAGCCGCTTGGACACGCGCGCCCGCAGAATTATTGCGGCCAGATTCAGAATCAACACCAGGCTGACGAGCGTCAATACCAGGCCGTATTGCACGTGGCGGATTTCATCCACGGCTTCGTGTTCCGTCGCCAGGTTATAAATGTTCCAGGAAAGGGCGGGAGTGGGCTGGTTAAAAACCTGCCAGAGCGCCAGCGGCTTGCCCACGCTGACCGCAGCGGTGAAAATAATCGGCGCCGTTTCGCCCGCGGCCCGCCCCATGCTGATAACAATACCCGTCAAAATGCCCGGCAAGGCGGACGGCAGAATGACGCTCATGACCGTATGCCACCGACCGGCGCCCAAACTCAACGCCGCCTCTTTATAAGTATGCGGTACGGCCCGGATGGCTTCCTCCGAAGCGCGAATCAATGTCGGCAGAATCATCAGCGCCAAGGTCAGGGAACCGGCCAGTACGCTCTTGGAACTGGATATTTTTAACGTATTGATAAAAAACGCCAGGCCAAAAAGGCCGAACACGATGCTGGGGACGCCCGCCAGGGTGCTTATGCAGGTGCGCAGGATTCCGATCAGGCGCGTTTCCCGGGCGTATTCAGTCAAATAAATCGCGGCAAAGAGCCCCAGGGGAATGGCAAACAACATCGCCCCAACTGCGAGATAAAACGTGCCGAGAATTTCCGGCCAGATGCCGCCGAAAAAGTGCGAATCAAACGAGTTATCCGTTAGAAATTGCCAATATAAAGTCCGGCGGGGAAGCAGCATTTTATCCAGATTTTTTTCAAGATAATCAAAGAGCGGTTCAACCGGCGTGCCGGCAAATTCAACGGCGCGTTTTTTCAAACGTTTGATTCCGCCCCGCGTGGGGTCGGAATAATCCCATTCTTCGCGATAGAGCAGGTTGCGCAACTTTACAAGAGCGCGGTCCCAGCGCATCTGGCCATATTGATCTCTCATGAGCATGGGGCGGATTGCTCCCGGCGCCGGTCCAAGCAAATCGTGAATTGCCTTCTTCAACTCGCGCAGCGGCGTTGCATATCTTTTCCGATTTTCAGAATCGCTTGTTTCAAGCTGTTTTTCAAACTCGGCAATCATCCGATAAATGGGCGCGCGGGCGGTAATTGTGGCATTAATTTCGGCGGCGACCCGCCCAGGATTTCCGCGCTCAAATTTTTCCAACATAAGGCGTCGGTGTTCCACCGTGGCGGTGAAATAAATTGCGCCCCATCCGCGGATTAACATCGGCGCCAATAGAACAACAAGCGCGGCCGTCATGAGCAGGATGGAAAAGACGCCGGAACCGGCGAAGGCCCGGTCCAGAATTTTTCTTGTTTCCAGTTTCATTTGTTTTTCCCCGCCAAACACGCTAAATTTTTCCGCCTGAGGCGGATCTGCCTGCGGCATGAAAAGGCGAATATTTGATTCCTTTTTCGTGTCATTTCGCGTGTTTAGCGGGCTATCCTCCTGTCTTTTTCCGTGCACTCCGGATAAAGCGCTCGCTCGCAAAATTGCAGACAAAAGAGAACACCAGCAGACAAAACGCCATCGCAAAGAGCACATGATAGCGGGATGAACCGGTAACCTGGTCGGCCTCTCCCATATCGCCGGCGATTGTTGCCGTCAGCGTGCGCACGGGTTCCAGCATGTTATACCACGGCTGCGGAATCTGGGACGCATTGCCCGAGGCCATCCAGACCACCATTGTTTCGCCGATCGCCCGCATCACACCCAAAATTACGGCCGCCAGAATTCCGCTGCCGGCGGCGGGCAACACAATCTTTATAACAGTCTCCGCCCGGGTTGCGCCCAGGGCATAACTGCCTTCCCGCAGTTCGCGCCCCACGGATTGAAGCGCATCCTCGGAAACGCTGACGATGGTCGGCAACGCCATGATTCCCAGGATGATTGAAACATTAAACGCGTTCGTGCCGCTGGCAATCCGCAATGCGCCCAAAGATTTGCCGATCACCATCAAGCCAACAAGCGTCCCGCTCCCCAGCACAATAACAATGCACCACCGCGCCAAAGACTGGAATCTGCCATTAAGCCTGTCGCCGGCCACGTCGCTCAAAACAATTATTGCAAGCGCCGCCACCGGCAGGCCAATGATCCAAACGGCGACTGCGAGCAGATGACCGCCCTCTTGCTGAAGAAGCGGAGCAAATACGACCAGGGCAAAAAAACCATAGGCCACGGAAGGAATAGCCGCGAGCATTTCAATGATTGGTTTGACAAACTGACGCAGGGCGAACGGAATAACATCACTCAGACAGACAGCGGCGGCAATGCCCAGCGGCACGGCAACAAGGATCGCTCCGAATGTAACAATGGCGCTTCCGAAAAAAATAGCCAGGGCGCCGAATTCACCATCTGAAGCGGAAGGATACCAGCGTGTGCTGGTAAAGAACTCGCGCAAACCTTCTTTTTGAAAGAAAGGCAGGGCATCGCGGGCAATGAACAGGAAGATAAACAGAACCGCGAGCATTGAGAACGAAGTAACCGCCAGGAGAAAACCGTTGCCCAGAACGGCAGCGATCCGCTGTTGCAGCCGTGCGCGGTTGCTCAACAGCAACGACGCCACCTGCGCTTTGCCGCCCGCAATTTTAACACTCGTTTGCATGGTTATTTATATTCCGCTCCCAAAATACACAAAGCGGCCGTTGTTGAGCGCCAACTCCTACCGCCCGTGCCTGCTGCTGAAATAACGCCATGTCATTTCAGGGGGACGAAACCCGTATCCTCAATAATTTTCTTTCCTTCCGGCGTATTGGCAAGCTCAATGAATTCGCCGAGCGGCGTTGCCGCTCCGGGCCGGCCGTTGGTGTACATATGCAAGGGACGCGCAATGGGATAAGTCTTGGAAACTACGGTCTCGGGCGTGGCTTCTGTACTGTTGACCTTCAGCGCCTTGACGCCTTCCCGGAAGGCCAAGCCCACGTAACCGATGGCCCCTTCCGTGCTTATTACCCGCTGACGGATTGCGCCGTTACTGCCGACATACTCCGTTTTATCAGTCATCTTTTCCTTGTTCATGACCATAGTCTCAAAGGTTTCGTAAGTTCCGCTGTTTGTATCGCGGCTGATCACCACGACCGGCATGTCCGGGCCGCCGAGTTCTTTCCAATTCCTGATTTTTCCGGTGTAGATTGAGCGTATCTGTTCCACCGTCAAATCAGCGAGTGGATTGCTTGGATGCACCGCAATTACTATGCCGTCCATTGCGACAATATGCTCAATCGGGAGAACACCGGCGCTTTTCGCCGCGTCTTTCTCCGAGTTTTTCATGGGCCGGGACATGGTCGCCACGTCGCAGGCTTCATTGATCAGGCTCTTGGCTCCGTTACCGCTTCCGGATTCGCTGACCGTGATGTTTACGTCCGGGTGTTTGCCCATATAGTATTCGGCAAACGCCTTGGCAACCGGCCCGACGGTGGTAGAACCATCCACCACTATTTTATTGATGTCTTTGGCCGCCGCCATTCCTCCGCCGATAATTGCCGCCGTTAAGATTCCCGCTATTAATGTTTTTGTCATGACTATTTCCTTTCCTTTTTTGATTAAGTAAACCAAATTAATGTTAGAATATTATTAGGACATTGTTAGAGTTTTATTTAAAGCAATGTTCTGCATCTACATTTCCATCCTTATCATCAAGCAACAGTTTTGCCGCTTTTTTGAAAACTGTAAACCAAGGGCTAATACCGGTTACAATCTTAGGCGTTCGAAACGGACCGGGTAATCGAAAGAAATCAAAATCGTCATTTGCGTAGTCACCTGGCCTCAACCGCTCGGCTTCGCCGCGCGCAATCATTGCGTCCACGATCGGACGGATATCGCCCCAGACACGACCGGTCTTGCGGCAAAGGTCGTCAATATTCATGACATCATTAATTTCCAGCATTTTCCGGATCCGTTGCTCCATACTGCCGTCCTTCAACTCGTTTCGGAAGGCATATTTTGTTTCCATGCTCGCATCCTCCTTTCATTTCAGAACGCGGCCTGCAGGTCAACCTGCAAGCGATTGTAATCCGCCTCATTTTTGGGATCGGATATTTTCTTCTGGTCAAGAAAGAACGTCACGGCAAACTGCAGATATTTTGTGATCTGGTATTTGCCGTAGAACCTGCTGCCCTTGCCGTCCGTGCCGCCGCCCCAACGGTCGGAATCAGTCCACATGCCAAGCGTCGCGTCTTTCTCAAGCTTGGTGTAGCTGTAACCAAACTCAAAAGTCCGAGGGTTCTTGGCTTTGAAGAGTGAAAGGCCGCCCATGAAGCCATTCTTGTTATCATCCGCTTTCGGGTTCGTAATCGCCTGGCCGTAAATCGTCACGGGCACTTTCCAGACGAACAAATCAAGATTGCCGAATCCCATGATCGGCGTGAACTCGCAGGCCCAGGCTTTATTAGTTGTGCCGCCGCTGACTGATCCTTTCATGGTGCTGTTGCCGTAGGAGTTGTTCTTGTTTTCCCAGTCAATCACGTCATAGCCCTTCATGTTCTGATAGGCCGAGTAACTTCCGCCCACAGTCAGGGCGATTTCCGGCATGAACACGCATTGCAACGCACCCTGTCCAATCCAGCCGGTGGCATTCGGCTGTGAATCGCGGTCCTTGATATAGAGGCCTTCGGCATTACCCAGAAAAGTCAGCCAGTCATTGCCAAATCTTGTCTTTGCCGCAATGCCTTCCGGCGTCAGATCTGAATCCCAGACCAGATCGTCATTTCCGTAAGTGATCAGGGGGTTGTTCATCTTGCCGCCGATGGCGCGCAACTCATAGGGACTGTCGCCCAGGAAACTGTAATCCAGGTAAGCGAGATCAAGCCTGATTTCTTTCTTCTGGCCCCCGTCTCCAAGCGTCGTATTTCCGGAAACAGGGTCGGCGCCGCCGGTTGAAATCCGGATGCCGGTTTTCAGATCATCCAGTTTTGCCTCCGCGCCGAGCCGCGCCCTGATGCGCAGACGGTCGCGCGTATAATGCTCACCCGACGAATTCTTTTTCGAATCGTCATTGATTGTCTCCATTCGCAGTCGCATATCGCCTTTCACCGTCACATAATCAGTCCAGCTTTTCGGCGCGGCCGGGGCAAGCGCGGCTGGTTTTGTGACCGGCTCCTGCGCTTTTACCTCGTTGGTCTGCGCCCGGCTTGTTGCGACGATGCATAGCGCTGCCAACATTACCGCGAGAGCGCTTTTCCCCAACATTATCTTCCTCATGTTTCGTTCCTTTCTTTCTTTTCATCCGCGTTATTTCTGTCATGCGTCCCGATTATTTCGGGATCAATTTCAGGACAGGACGCGTCTGAATTACACGAGGAAAATTAAAAAAGGCCGGTTAGGACAAAATGAGCGGCCAGTTAGAAGTTGGTTAATCTCCCTGATTGACCAATCTTGAGATCGGCCGCAGGATTGTGGAATATGAACAAAATGAAACCGCGCGAGCGCAATACGGCAAGGAAGTGTTTAAAGAACTTTCGCTAAGATTGTGCGCTGAACTCGGTCGTGGTTTTTCCGAAAGAAATATTAATTATATGCGCAATTCTCGGCAAAATTTTAAAGGAAAAATACAGGATTGCTTTTATATCTGACTTGACGTAACATATTTACATTTGAAACATAGATTTATGAGCAGATATACACGCGAATATCAACGCCCACAAGGAGCGCCATGCAAAATAATATCCGAACAAAACAGGACATTCTGAGCGCACTTCATCAATGTCGTTCTCGTTTGAGAGCTCTGGGGGTAAGCAGGATCGGCTTATTCGGCTCTTTTGTTCGCGGCGAACAGCATCTCGACAGCGACATTGATCTACTCGTTGAATTCGAGCCGGAACGGAAGACTTTTGATGCCTTCATGGAATTATCTTTCTTCCTGGATGATCTTCTATTGCATCGAGTCGAACTTGTCACCGTAGAGTCGCTCAGCCCATATCTTGGTCCCCATATCCTCGCGGAGGTCGAATATGCCGCTCTCGCCGCTTGAATATCTGCGTCACATCCTTGATGAAACTGAATACCTCTTGTCCGAAAAAGAGGGATTGAGCAAAGAACAGTTTTGTCAGGACGCGACACTTACGCGCGCGTTTGTGAGAAGCATCGAAATAATTGGCGAGGCCTCAAAGAAAGTGCCGCCTGAAATGAGAAGCCGCTATCCTGAAGTGGAATGGAAAGCGATCGCAGGCATGCGGGATCGGCTTATTCATGATTACTTTGGAGTGGACTACGATATTGTATGGGATGTAATTTGGAATAAACTGCCGACCTTTCGCAAACAAATCTTGGAGATTATACGGCAGGAAAAAACTCATGACATGAATGATAATCATTCATGTCATGAATAGTTATTACATGCCGCCAGCCGACTACGCTCTACCGCGGGAAGCGGATGGTAAACGTGCTGCCTTGGCCGACGGCGCTTGTCACGCCTACGAAACCGCGATGGGCAAGGGCGATATGTTTCACGATCGCCAATCCAAGCCCCGTGCCGCCCATCGCCCGGCTGCGGGCCTGGTCCACCCGGTAGAAACGTTCAAAAATCCGGTCAAGGTGTTTCTTTTCAATGCCCGGCCCCTGGTCGCTCACGCTGATTTCAAGATCGTTTCCGCTGAGTTTTGCGCCCACGACCACGCGCGTTCCCTCGGCGCTGTATTTGACCGCATTGTCAACCAGGTTTCCCACGGCCTGTTCCAGCAAAGCGGCGTTGAGCGCGGCGGTTAAATCTTCCGGACAATCAATGGTCAAAATAATTTTCCTGCGCGCCGCCTGTTCCGTGAAAGTATTTGCCGCGCGCCGTAAAACATCCGCCACCGGCGACGGTTCAAGCTGGATCCGGCCGCGCTCGGCGTCAAACTCAATCTTGGAAAGGCTGAGCAAATCGTTGATAATCGCTTCCAGCCGGTCCACGTGCCGGGCCATCATGGTCATGAATTTATTTCTTTCCTGGGCCGTAATCAAAGAAAAATCCGCCAGGGTCTCCACGCACCCCTTGAGCGCCGTGACGGGAGTTTTGAGCTCATGCGACACGTTGGCGACAAAATCGCGCCGGACGGTCTCCAGCTGTTTCAAGCGGGTAACATCATTAAAGACCACCAGGGCGCCGATGTTCATGCCGGAAGCATCGGTCAAGACCGTGCCGTGCAGTTGGAGAAAATGATCCTCATTGCCAAAGATGACAATTTCACCATCCAATACGCCTGACTGCGCCAGGGTGCTGGTGATGAATTTCTGCAAGTCCGGGTTTCTTATGATTTCCTGCATGCTGTGCCCGCGCGCATCCTCGCTCTTAACTTCAAGCAGGCGCACGGCGGCCGGATTAAGGTGCAAGATCAGCTCATCCTTGTCAACGGCCAGGACGCCTTCAACCATGCTGTTAAAAACAGCCTCCTGTTCATTCCGCTGTTCCGTGATAATACGCATGCGTTCGCTGAGCTGGGTTGCCATCTGGTTCAGCGCGCGCGCCAGGGCCTTCGTTTCTTCATAATCGGATTCCGGAACACGCGCCTCAAGCTCGCCCTGCGCCAGTCTTTCAGCCACCTGCCGCATGTTCTCAAGCGGCCGGGCAATCTGTCTCAAAATCAACAACGCAACGGCCGCAAAAAGGACGGCGATGATCACTCCGCCCAGGAGCAGGTGCTTGTAGACCGTGTGGAGCGCCCAATCAATGACCGATAAAGAAAGAGACGTCCTGACTACGGCAACGATATCACCCTTGCGGTTGATGGGAACGGCAAGATACATCATTGTCCGGCGCAGGGTGGCGCTGAACCGCACGGATGCGCCATTGGCGCCTTTTAAGGCCGATGCAATTTCCGGCCGGTCCTTATGGTTTTCCATCAAGGCGGGATTTTCTTCCGAGTCGCCCAGCACCCGTCCGTCCAACGCCACGATTGTGATCCGCGTCTGAGCCAGCCTGCCCAGGTCCTTGCAGAACCGGTCAATTCTTTCCGCGCCGGCATCCGCCGGATATTCCGCAATTTCCTTGGCGATGAGACCGGCGCGGACAAGCAGATCATTGCCGACCTGCTCCTGATGAAATTGACGCAACGAGAAAATTGAATACCAGGTAATGACGGCAAACGCGAACATGGCGCTCGCAAAGAACGAGAGATAAATACGCCACAAAAGTTTTTTCGGCCGCATGTTCATTCCTTGAAACGGTATCCCACCCCGCGCACGGTTTCAATATAATCGGCGCGCGGCCCGAGCTTTTTCCTGATCCCGACGATCTGCACGTCAACGGCGCGGTCGGTCACGGCATAATCCTCGCCGCGTACCGCGTCAACAATCTGCTCGCGCGTCATCACCCAGCCGGGCCGGCCGGCCAGCAAATAAAGAATCCTGAGTTCGGAGAAAGTCATTTCAACCGGCCGGCCTTTGATCAAGACTTCGTGGCGGCCGGGATTGATCATGATATCATGGATGCGGATTACGGCGTTTTTATCCGCGGAGGGGGTGTTCTTGCGCCGCAATACGGCGCGGATACGCGCGACCAGCACCTTCATGCCGAAAGGTTTGGCGATATAATCATCGGCCCCGAGTTCAAGGCCGGTTATGATATCGCTCTCTTCGCCCTTGGCCGTGAGCATGATAATGGGAATATCGGCTGTTTTTGCGTCTTTTTTGAGGATCCGGCACACTTCCAGGCCATCAACGCCCGGCAACATCAAATCAAGGAGAATCAAAGAAGGCATTTCCCGCGCAATGGCCTTCAAAGCCTTCTCACCATCCGTGGCCGCGCTCACTTCAAAGTGTTCCCGCGTCAAATTATGACGCAACAACTCAATTATATCCTCTTCGTCTTCAACAATAAATATCTTGGTTCTTGCCATCTTTCACCTGCAGGCCATTGATGATACTTTTTCTGAAATCATACCCGACCGGCATTGAAAGTAAAATTAATTATTGTTAGGAATCGGTTAGGATATTTACGACAGATAATTTGCTTGAAAAACACGCGTATTTAATGGCAAGCTTACCGACCAAGCGGATGGACCGCCGGGGCGGGCCATGACGCGAACGGAAGAGCAGTCCAAATATGGTGAACATGAAACTAAACGAACAGGCGGCACAGCTTAATAATCAAATCGGCGCGGATTGTCCGGCGGTTCTGGACATGTTGTCAAAAAAAGGCCGGGCGATTTATTTCCCCAAGCTGGGAATTTTATCGCAGTCGGCCGAGGCCGGCGGCAAGGAAATAAACGCCACCATCGGCGTCGCCCTTGAGGAGGATGGTTCGCCGATGATCCTGCCGAGCATTGCGGCCAACTGCTCCCTGAAAGCGGACGAACAGGTGGCATACGCCCCCAGCCCCGGCCGGCCGGATATCCGCAAGAGATGGAAAGAAACGCTGGCCACAAAAAATCCTTCCCTGGCCGGCAAGTCTTTCAGCCTGCCGGTGGTAACCTCCGCGCTGACCCACGGCCTGAGCATGAGCGCTTACCTCTTCTGCGACAAGGGGGATTCATTCATCGTGCCGGATTTATACTGGGAAAATTATGATTTGATTTTTATCAACGGCTTTGACGCGCAGTTGATCTCCTACCCGCTCTTTGCCGGGAAGGGATTCAACCTGGCGGGACTGGAAAAACAACTCCGCGCCAAAACACCCTCAAAAAAAATCGTCTGCCTGAATTTCCCCAATAATCCGACCGGCTACACGCCGACCGCGGACGAAGCCGCCGCGATTGCCGACCTGCTCCATGCGGCGGCCCGGGCCGGCAACCGGCTGGTCGTCATCGTTGACGACGCCTATTTCGGCCTTGTTTATGAAAACAACATTTTCCGCGAATCAATCTTTTCCCTGCTCTGCGACCTCCACCCCAACCTCCTGGCCGTCAAGCTGGATGGCCCCACCAAGGAAGATTACACCTGGGGCTTCCGCGTTGGTTTTATCACCTACGGCATCAAAGGCGGAACCGCCGCGGCCTACGGCGCCTTGGAGGCCAAAACGGCGGGCGCCATCCGGGGTAATATTTCCAACTCGGCCAACATCAGCCAATCCATGCTGCTGAAAGCCTATAACTCAAAAACCTATGAACAGGAGAAAAGGCAAAAATTTGACGTCTTAAACGCCCGTTACCAGGCGGTCAAAAGAATCCTTGCGGAGCATCCGGAGTACGGAAAACATTTTGAACCAATGCCCTTCAACTCGGGATACTTCATGTGCCTGAAAACGGTCTCCGTTGACCCCGAAAAACTGCGCCGCAAACTTCTGGAAAAATATTCCAGCGGCGTGATCGTGATGAACAACCTCGTCCGAATCGCCTTTTCCTCAACCCCCCTGGCCAAATTGCCGAAATTATTTGAAAACATTCACCGGGCCGCCGATGAACTGGCGCAAAAATAAGAAATGAAACAGGAAGAAAACAACGTTTATGAGGTGCTGGCGCGCAAATGGCGCCCGCAACAATTTGACGACGTGGTCGGCCAGGAGCACGTCACCGGGACGCTCAAGAACGCCATCAAGCTGAACCGCGTGGCGCACGCCTATTTGTTCGTCGGGCCCCGCGGCATCGGCAAAACTTCCATCGCCCGTATTTTTGCAAAAGCCATCAACTGCGCCGAGGGACCGACCGGGAAACCGTGCGACAAGTGCCCGTCCTGCGCCGGCATCATGGAAGGCAACAATCTTGACGTGCGCGAAATTGACGGCGCATCCAACCGGCAGATTGACGACATCCGCGCCTTGCGGGATGACGTCAAATACATACCCAACGGACGATACAAGATTTATATTATTGACGAAGTGCACATGCTGACCATCGAGGCGTTCAACGCGCTTTTAAAGACGCTGGAGGAACCGCCGGAACATGTGATTTTTATTTTCGCCACGACCGAACCGCAAAAAGTGCCGTTGACCATCCTTTCGCGCTGCCAGCGTTTCGACCTCAGGCGCATACCGCTCCGGCTGATTGTTGAACGGCTGGCGTTAATCGCCAAGGAAGAGAAAGTGGAAATTGAGCACGACGCCCTGTTGGCCGTGGCCCGGGCGGCGGAAGGCGGATTGCGCGACGCGGAAAGCGCCTTTGACCAGCTGATCGCGTTCCAGGGAAACAAGATCAGCGAAGAAAACGTATTATCGGTTTTCGGATTGATGCCCCGCCAGGCCCTGGAAGAACTCGCGGCCGCCATGTTTAAAGGCGATATCGCCGCGCTCGTCCGGTCAGTGGAACAAATGGACCGCCAAGGCAAGGATATGCACCGCCTTTTGATGGAATTGCTGGAACATTGCCGCAATCTGCTCATCTTTCTTGAGATCGGCGCGATCGGCGATGAAATGGACCTTGCTGAAAATCAGCTGGAGGCCCTCAAAAGCCAGGCAAAGATGGTTGACGCCGAACGCTTGCTGAGGATAATTGACACCCTGACGGAAACAACCGACCGCCTGCGTTTCGCCCTGTCAAAAAAGACACTGCTCGAAGTCTCGCTCCTGCGCTGCGCCCGCGCCGCGGCCACCGTGTCCCTTGACCAGATCATCGCCGAGTTAAGGCAAATATCGTCGGGCACAGCCGGCTCGGCGATCAACGGCCAACGTTCAACGCCCAATATTGAACGTCCAGCGGACGCGCCGCATGATTCCCCCCGGCCTGGCCATGCCCCCGCCGGCACGGCCAGGTCTGCTCCGGCACAGCAGCCCCCGGTCCCCGGCACCGGAAAAGACGGCTGGACAAACACCGTGAAAACCCCCACCCCGCCATCCGGCCCAAATACCGCGGACGAACTCCCCCTCTTGATCAGGGAGTGGCACGCAATCGTGGAACGAACGGGCAAAGCGGCCCCATTGGCGAAGGCAAACCTTGTGGACGCCATGCCGATCAAAATAAGCGCCGACAAGGTGACCATCGCATTTGATCCGGAATTTGCCGAACGAATGGAACAGGCCGGCATGCAGCGCAACCGCGCGGCCCTGCAAAAGACCCTGGGTGATTTCCTGCGCCGGCCGGTTGTTGTTGAATTCATTGCAAAGCGAATTGAGCAACCCGCGACGACGCCAAACGAGAATTCTTACCGGGAAAAAAAAACAGCGGCGCCGGCCGACGGGGGAAACAGCGGGCCAACGCCGTCCACCCCGCATTCCCGGCACAAATGGCTGGCAAATGAGGCGGTCCGCAAGACAATTGATCTGTTTGACGGAAGAATCGTTGACATTCACGAGTGAAGAAAGGCAGAAGGCACAGAGGCACAAAGTCGAAAATTCATGAGATAGGAGAAAACATGGCCAACATTTTTAAGATGATGAAAGACACCGTCCTGGCGCAAAAGAACCTTAAAAAAATTCAGAATGAAATCCGGCAAAAAACGGTTGAACATTCCAGCGCCGGCGGCGAAGTGCGGGTAACCGCCCGCGGCGATGCTTCCCTGACCGGCATCAAAATTGAGCCCGCGGCCCTGGACCCGAACCGGGCCGACAAGCTTGAAAAAATGATCATGGAGGCGGTTAACGGCGCGCTGGAGAAGGCGAAGGAAATGAGCGCCGAGCATATGCAGAAATTAATGGCCGACATGGGCCTGCCGAATATTCCCGGGCTGTGACCGAAGCTTAGATGAAAAACATTGCCTCCATTGACCGGCTGATTTCATGTTTGAACAAACTCCCCGGGATAGGCCGCCGGTCAGCCCAGCGCATTGCCTTTGAGCTTGCCACCCGGCGCGACAACCTGCTCCAGGACATGGCTTCCGCCCTGCAGGACGTGGCGCAAAACACCGCCGTCTGCTCGCGGTGCGGGGGCATAACCCGCGCTGACGAAAATCCCTGTTCATATTGCGCCGACTCTTCCCGGGATTCATCAATTCTATGCGTGGTTGAAACACCGATGGATATCCTGCTTATTGAAACCACGGGTTCCTACTCCGGCCGTTACCACGTGCTGGGCGGCAAAATATCGCCGATGCGCGGCGCCGGCGTGGACACGCTTAAAATTGACGTTTTGCGCCGGCGGATTCAAAATGAAAAAATCAAGGAGGTCATCCTGGCGCTCAACTCCGACGTTGAAAGCGACGCCACCGCCAGCATGTTAAAGGATTTCCTGAACGGCATGGGAATATCTGTTTCCAGGCCGGCCATGGGCATGCCGGCCGGAAGCGGCATAGCCTTCATTGACCGGCTGACTTTGAACAACGCCATCCAAAACCGCCAGGCTTTCCAGACCGGCGGAAAGAGCGAGGAAGACGGCAGGCAGAAGTCCGCCGCCAGTCGCCGGAATGATTGAAAAGAGGGCGAAAAATCCTGCCGGAGTACCCTGGCACAGGACGGACGCGATATAGTTGTGAAGCGTATCCATTTAGCCATTTGCAGAAAAAACCGTATTTGAGCGATCCGCAGGCTCTCAAGCGGGTTATTGAGCCTGGGTTTCGCGGGGGCGCGAGATTAAAACCCAGGCGCAATCCCTCGCAGGCGCGTTCGGGAAAGCGCGCCGAGAATGAGCGCGAGGGCGTCGGATCGCAAAACGTGGTTTTCTGCAAATGGCTAAAGAGTTACCGTGAAGCAAGATACGAATTAGAACCTGGATAGTTATAAATTATGACGGAAACAACACCCGATAAATTTTCAGAACGATTGAACCAGGCCAGGGAAAGAATTGAAAAGGCCTGTCAAAGAGCCGGACGCTCTCCCGACACAGTAAAAATTCTGGCCGCGTCAAAGGCCCAACCCCCGGAAGCCATCCGGGAAGCCGCGGATTGCGGGTTGTGCGTATTCGGCGAAAACAGGATCCAGGAAGCCAGGCAAAAAATCCCATTATGCCCGGCCCAGATTGAATGGCACCTGATCGGACACCTGCAGACCAACAAGGTCCGCGATGCCGTCCGCCTGTTTCAAACCATTCATTCGGTTGATTCGCAAAAACTTCTGGCGGCGATTGACGCCGCCGGAGAATTGAACGGCAGGATCATGACGGTGTTTCTTGAGGTGAACGTTTCCGGCGAAGGCAGCAAGTTCGGGCTTGCGCCGGATTCTGTCCCGGAAACACTGGCGTATGCCAACACCCTGAAGCGCGTTGAAGTTGCGGGCTTGATGACCATTCCGCCCGCGGCAAAAAACCCGGAAGAAGCCCGGCCTTTCTTCCGGAAATTGCGGCTGGCCCGCGATAAATGGCGTGAACAGTCCGGATATGCCCTGGATGAATTATCAATGGGAATGTCGCATGACTTTGAAACCGCCGTTGAAGAAGGCGCCACCTGGGTCCGCCTGGGAACAGTTCTATTCGGTAAAAGGGAGTTAAAAATCAATGAATGAAAAAAAAACCGGCAAGCTTGTATTTATCGGCGCCGGCAACATGGCCGAAGCAATGATTCGCGGCATCCTTAAAACCGGCATCTACCGTAATGATGACATCATCGTTACGGATGTTGTCCCCGGCCGGCTGGAATATTTCCAGCGCGAACTCGCCATAACCGGCTCGGCCGACAACAAACAGTCCGTCGCCGCCGCCAAGGTCATCGTGCTGGCGGTCAAGCCGCAGCAAGCGGACGCCGTGCTTCATGAATTAACGGGTCATTTGCCGGGCAATATCCTTTTGATCAGCATCGTAACCGGCTTTACCACGGCAAAAATCATGGCCGCCCTTTGCCAACCGGTGCGCATTATCCGGGTTGTGCCCAACACGCCCGCCCTGGTCGGCTCCGGCGCCAGCGCTTACTGTTGCGGCAATGGAACCACGGATGAAGACGCGCACTTGGCGGAAAGCATCCTGAAATCCATAGGAATCGCAATTCAACTTGAAGAATCGCTGATGAATGCCGTTACCGCCCTGAGCGGATCTGGGCCGGCCTATGTGTTTTACCTGGTTGAGGCGCTTTTAAAGGCCGGGCGGGAAATCGGCCTGACCGAGGAAAACGCGCGCAAGCTGGTTGTGGCAACCGTCACCGGCTCCGCGCATATGCTCCTGGAAACCGGACTGCAACCGGACGAATTGCGCCGGCGGGTCACCTCCCGCGGCGGGACAACCGAGGCCGCCATGGAAGTCCTGAACAAAAAAGGAACTCAACCGGCGATAATCGCCGCGGTCAAGGCGGCGCATAAGCGCGCCAGGGAATTATCGGCTTGATTTTGAAAGCAACACCGGACCGCAGGCTATTGCGCCGGCCGGGATAAACAATCCCGCGCGGCATTTTTTCCAAGAACACGGCTTGCACAAAGCGCTATTATCTTCGCTATTTTTATGTTGACATTATATTTATAGTGTACTACATTTTAACTGCAAGCCACAAAAAGGAGACAAACCGAGATGATAAAGCGAGAATATTCATTGCGCGAAAAAAAGCACGCCCGGACCAAAATCGCCCTGATGAGCGCCTTCATGACGCGCCTGCGGAATTCCCGTTTTGAAGATATTTCCATCAGGGACGTGTGCAAAAACGCTGAAGTCTCGGAAGGCACGTTTTTTAATTATTTTCCGGAAAAGATTGACGTCATTACCTATTACGTCAATCTTATGACCATAAAGCTTGTCTGGAATGCGCAGCAAAAATCTCCAAAGGGTAAATACATTACCCTGGTCAACGCCTTTTTCGAAGAATTGGCGGATGAATTTGCCAAGATCAACATTAAGTATGAAATTATTTCCATAATAGTCGTCCAGCATGAAAAACCAAAAAAGTCGGTCATTCCCGACATTGAAAAACATCTCTTTTTCCCGAATTTGGACGGCATCGAGGATATTGCCCCGCTTTTCATGGATGAATTCCTCAAGAAATGCTTGGAAGGGGCGCTGAAAACCGGCGAACTTCCCGAAAATGTCAATATTGACAACGCTTTGGTGTCTTTGTTGACTATCATGGTCGGCACGATGATAGCGATAAAATTCAACAATGTTAAGAATATAAAATATCAGTACCTGCGCCAATTGCAGATACTTTGGACGGAATTAGGAGTGAAGAAACAGAAAGGATAACAAAAATGAGTATTAGCGCCTTAACCATAAGAAACCGTGATAAAAAGCAAGAAAATTGTTGGCGACGGTTAAGAAATTCGAAATTCGAAATTCGAAATTGGGTTGCGGGCATAGCCGGCGCCGGGCAATACAAAAACTGTCTTATGATGGCCGCCCTTGGCGTTTTGCTCGCCGGACTGGCGTTGACCGGCTGCGGCAAGTTCAGGAAAGCCGGCGGGCCGCCACAAGGGGCCGCCCCGGAAGTGGCGGTAGTCACCGTGCAAACTGAGCGCGTATCCATCACCGCCGAATTGGCGGGACGGGTTTCCGCCTTCCTGATCGCCGAAGTGCGGCCCCAGGTGAGCGGAATCATCCAGAAACGCTTGTTTGAGGAAGGCGGAGACGTCAAGGAAGGCGATCTCCTTTACCAGATTGACCCGGCATTTTATGCGGCGGCTTACGCCGGCGCCAAGGCGACCCTGGCCAAGGTGGAAGCCAATTTGCCGCCCGTCCGGTTGAAAGCCGAACGTTACAAGGAACTGGTGGCGGTCAAAGCGGTCAGCCAGCAGAACTATGATGACGTGGAGGCGGCGCTTAAACAATCCGAGGCGGAGCTTGGGATTGCAAAGGCGGCCATGGAAACGGCCCGCATCAATCTGGCATACACCGGCATAACCGCGCCGATTTCCGGGCGCATCGGCAAATCATCGGTGACAATCGGGGCGCTGGCCACGGCGCATCAGGCCGTGCCGTTCACGACCATCCAACAACTTGACCCGGTCTACGTGGACGTGCCCCAGTCCAGCGCCAATCTGCTACGTTTGAAAAACAACATGGCAAGCGGCAATCTAAAACGCGGCGGCGAATACCAGGCAAAAGTGCGGTTGATCCTTGAAGACGGCACGCCCTATCCGTTGGAGGGCACGCTGAAATTTTCCGACGTCACCATTGATCCGAGCACCAGTTCGTTCATCCTCAGGATGATCTTTCCGAACCCGGATCATACCCTCCTGCCGGGAATGTATATCCGCGCCGTCATCGAGGAAGGATTGAATGAAAATGCCCTTCTTGTCCCGCAACAGGGGATATCGCGCGACCAGAAGGGAAACGCGATTGCCACGCTGGTTAACGGATCGGACAAGGTGGAACAACGGACCGTCAAGGTTGACCGCGCCATAGGCAACAAATGGCTGGTAAGCGACGGATTAAAACCGGGCGACCGGGTGATCGTCGAGGGCGTTCAAAAAGTGAGACCCGGCGCTTCGGTAAAGGTTGTTGCGTTTGATGTCGGTCAAAAGGATGGGCCGGGGGCCGGAAAAAAAACATCGCCGGATGCGGAATCTAAATAACGGAGGCTCTAGATGCTATCAAAATTTTTCCTGGAACGTCCTGTCTTTGCCTGGGTCATCGCCATTGTCCTGATGGTGGCGGGTTGTCTGGCTATCTATAAACTGCCCATATCGCAGTATCCCCCGATCGCGCCTCCTTCCATCTCCATTACCGCCTTTTACCCGGGAGCGTCGGCGGAGACGGTTGAAAACAGCGTAACGCAGATCATCGAGCAGAAGATGACCGGCTTCGACAAGATGCTGTATCTTTCCGCCAGCAGTGATTCATCCGGGGCTTCCCGCATAGAGTTGACCTTCGCGCCGGGAACCGATCCGGACATGGCCTGGGCCCAGGTGCAGAACAAACTCCAGCTCGCCATGGCGAATCTGCCGCAGGTGGTGCAACTCTCGGGCGTCAAGGTGGCCAAATCCACCCGGAACTATCTGATGATTGTGGGCTTAATTTCGGAAGATGGGAGCATGGATGGGGATGATTTGCGGGACTATGCGCAATCCAGTTTGGAAAAGGTGCTTTCGCGGGTGCCGGGAGTGGGCGAGGTGGAGCTATTCGGCGGCCAGTATGCCATGCGGGTCTGGCTGAACCCCGATAAGTTGACCGAGTACCAGATGACGGTTCAGGATGTCTCCACGGCGCTGAAGGCCTATAACGTGGAAATTTCCGCGGGCCAGTTCGGCGGGGCGCCGGCAGTGAAGAACCAGCGCCTGAATGCCACCATCACCGTCCAGAGTCTGCTCAAGACCCCCGAGGAATTTGCCGCGATCCCAATCCGTACCAACCCGGATGGGTCCATCGTGCGGGTCAAGGATGTGGGGCGGACAGAACTCGGCGCGGAATCTTATGATATGGAAGTTTATTACAATGGGAACCCCTCCTCCGCACTGGCCATCCGTCAGGCCGCCGGCGCCAACGCACTGGATACGGCCAAAGCCATAAGGGAGAAGATGAATGAGATGAGCCAATTTTTCCCCACTGGAATGAAAGTGGTTTATCCCTATGACACCACGCCCTTTGTCAAGGTGGCCATTGAAGAAGTGGTCAAGACGCTTTTCGAGGCGATCTTCCTGGTGTTCCTGGTGATGTATTTATTCATGGGAAACATGAGGGCCACCCTGATTCCGACCATTGCGGTGCCGATCGTGATCCTGGGCACATTCGCCATGCTGGGGCTTTTCGGGTTCTCCATCAACATGCTGACCATGTTCGCCATGGTACTGGCCATCGGCCTCCTGGTGGACGACGCCATCGTGGTGGTGGAGAACGTGGAACGGATCATGAGCGAGGAAGGCCTTTCTCCAAAGGAGGCCACGGCCAAGTCCATGAACCAGATCACCAGCGCCCTGATCGGCATAGGGTTGGTGCTCTCGGCGGTCTTTGGTCCGATGGCATTTTTCGCCGGGTCCACGGGAGTCATCTACCGCCAGTTTTCCGTGACCATCATTGCCGCGATGCTTCTTTCGGTGGTGGTGGCCCTGGTGCTGACACCGGTCTTATGCGCATCACTGCTCAAGCCGGTGTCCAAAGGACACGAACCGGCGGAGGGCGGGGTCTGGTTCCTGCGTCCGTTTTTCCGCTGGTTTGACCTCCTCTTTTTCCAAACCAGAAACCGATATTTGCAATTGGTGGGCCGGTCTCTTTCCAACAAGGTCCGCTACGTGGTTATATTCATCCTGATCGTGGCGGTGATGGGCTTCCTCTTCAAACGGATGCCCACCGCCTATCTCCCGGATGAAGACCAGGGAATCCTGATGGTGCAGGCCATGCTTCCGGCGAACTCCACCCTGGAGCAGACGAAAGAGGTCATGAATCGGGTGAAAGACTATTTCCTGGAGCAGGAGAAGAACGCGGTGGAATCATGCATGACAATTTCCGGCGCCAATTTCGCCGGGCACGGACAGAATGCCGGAATGTCTTTTGCCAAGCTCAAGGACTGGAAACTCCGCAATCGGCCGGACCTGAAGGTTGGCGCCGTCGCGGGAAGGGCAATGGGATTTTTTTCCCGGATCCGCAACGCCATGGTGTTTGCCTTCGCCCCGCCGGCCGTGGTCGAGCTGGGCATGGCCAAGGGTTTTGATTTTCAATTGCTGGATCGCGGCGGTCTGGGCCACGCCGGCCTGATGGCGGCCCGCAATCAACTCCTCGGCATGGCCGCGCAGAACCCGGTATTGAGCAAGGTCCGTCCCAACGGCTTGGAAGACGTGCCCGAGTATCGCATTGACGTGGACTGGGAAAAGGCCGGCGCCCTGGGATTGCCCATCTCCTCAATCCACAACACCATCTCGACCGCCTTCGGCAGCGCATATATCAATGACTTCATCCAGGGCGGACGAGTGAAGCGGGTATATGCCCAGGCCGATGCGCCCTATCGCATGTTGCCCGGCGATCTGGAAAAACTATACGTCCGCAACAACGCGGGCAAAATGGTTCCATTTTCATCATTTGCATCCGGGCACTGGACCTCCGGCTCGCCCAAGCTGGAACGCTACAATGGCTTTCCATCCATAAATATCCAGGGCGAGTCGGCGCCGGGAAGGAGTTCAGGAGAGGCCATGGCAACCATGGAAGACTTTGTCAAGAAATTGCCGCGAGGGATCGGCTTTGACTGGACCGGGCTCTCCTATCAGGAGCGGCAGAGCGGCGCCCAGGCGGCGCCCCTTTACGCCTTCTCCATCCTGGTAATCTTCCTGTGCCTGGCGGCCCTGTACGAAAGCTGGCCAATCCCCATTTCAATCCTGCTGGCCCTGCCGCTCGGGGTCATCGGCGGCGTGGTCGCTTCGTCACTCCGTGGATTGCCCAATGACGTTTATTTTCAAATCGGGCTGTTGACCACCCTCGGCCTGACCACCAAGAACGCCATCTTGATCGTTCAGTTTGCCAAGACCCGGGTGGAAGAAGGCAAGGAACTGATCGAAGCGACCCTGGAAGGCGCAAAACTGAGGTTGCGGCCCATCCTGATGACCTCGCTGGCCTTCGGATTCGGGGTGTTACCGCTGGCGCTTGCGAACGGGGCGGGCGCGGGCGCGCAAAAGGCCATCGGCACTTCGGTGCTGGGCGGAGTGGTTACCTCCACCTTCCTGGTGACCATATTTGCGCCGCTCTTCTATGTGTTGATTGAAAAAAAATTCGGCAAACGCAACAAGCAACCGGCAGCCAAGACGTCTGCGATAAATTCACCCGGAGATAAATGAAATGAATAAATACTTATTCCTTTTGCTGGCTGGAATTGGCGCCGCGTTGGCGGGATGTTCAACGACCCTGATGCCCGACTATACGCGCCCGGAGGCGCCGGTGCCGGCCGCCTGGCCGACCGGTCCCGCCTACAAGGCGGCGGCCGCCAACACAAACGGTCCGTCCGCCGCCGACATGCCCTGGCATGGATTTTTCACCGATGCCCGGCTTCAGAAAGTGATTGAGCTGGCGCTGGCCAACAACCGCGACCTGCGCGTCGCGGCCCTGACAATCGAAAAGACAAGGGCGGCGTACCGGATCCAGCGCGCCGATCTCCTGCCGACCATGAATGCCACGGGTTACGGCACCAGGCAGAACGTGTTCGCCAATATCGCGGCGTTTGAGGAAAAGGTGGACTTGGAGTATTACAGCGTCAATCTCGGGTTCAGTTCATATGAGCTGGATCTTTTCGGACGGCTCCGCAGTCTCAAGAAACGCGCCCTGGAACAATACCTCGCCACCGAGCAGGCGCGGCGCAGCATGCAAATATCCCTGATGGCCGAGATTGCCGGCGTTTACCTGAACCTTGCCGCCGACCGCGAACGCTTGCGGCTTGCCCAGGATACCCTTGACAGCCAGGAGGCGACTTATGAACTGATCCAAAGGCGCTTTGAGCTCGGCGACGCATCCGATCTGGAATTGCGCCAGGCGCAGACCCGCATGGATTCCGCGCGGGTGGATATCGCCAAATACATCGGATTAACAGCCGTGGATGAGAACGCGCTCAACCTTCTTGCCGGGACGCCGGTGCCGGAAGAACTCCTGCCCCGCGAGCTGGGGGCAGTAACAATGCTTAAGGATTTAAGCGCAGGACTGCCGTCGGCAGTCCTGCAACGCCGTCCCGATATTATGCAGGCCGAGAACCAACTCAAGGCCGCCAACGCCAACATCGGCGCGGCCCGGGCGGCATTTTTCCCATCCATTATTCTGACCGGCAGCTACGGCACAATGGACGACCAGTTGTCCGGACTCTTCAAGGCCGGCTCGTCAGTCTGGAACTTTACACCGCAAATTACATTGCCGATCTTTGATACCGGAAGAAACATAGCCAATCTGGGCGCGGCAAAAGCCGAGCGCAATATCTGCGTGGCGCAATATGAAAAGGCGATTCAGGCGGCCTTCCGCGAGGTGGCCGATGCCCTGGCGCAACGCGGAACACTGCTGGACCAGCTGGAGGCGCATGAATCGCTGGTTGACGCCACCGCCGCGACTTATTGGCTCTCCGATATCCGTTACCGCAACGGCATTGACGGTTACTTGGTTCTTTTGGACTCGCAACGCTCGCTTTATGGCGCGCAACAGGGATTGATCGCCGTCCGCCTCGCCCGGCTTGCCAATCTGGTGACGCTCTACAAGGTCCTGGGCGGCGGATGATCCGGACTTTGAATGCTGCATGGTTTAAATGAAAAGTATTTTGTTTATTGAAAAGGTCTTCCTGAGTCGCGAGGCAAAACTGCCCGATGGTGTTGAATTATTCAATATCTCCTTGATCAAGGACCTGGCGGCGATGGGATATGCCGTTACTTTACCGGCTTGCGCCGCATGGCGCCAGGTCATCAAGGAGCATACCGGAACCCTGCCGCTGGAAATTGTTGAGTTGCCATGGAATTCCAGCGGATCGCTGGGAGGCGTGCTTGCCCTGAAAAAACTCAGGACGCGACGCTTCGACCTCCTGCTGCTCGGCAATGTCGGCGACAACCTGATTCCGATCATTACCTCACTGCGCTGGATGCGCGCCGCCGGCCAGATAGCGGTTATTGCCCATCGTGAGCCGAAGGCGCGCTTTATCCGTTCCCTGCGCCGCCGGCCGGTTGCCGTGCTGGCGGTAAACAAGCACATCGCGGCCTGTTTTGCGCAGGGAAAATTCACGCCAATGATGACCGGTTATGGCCTCGCGCAATCCGAATTGTTCCATCCCGCCGTTTCCGGTTCAGCCGCCCGGAAAAGCCGGGTTGATTTTTGCGTGGTCGGCCGTTTGGAACGGAAGTGGAAAGGCGCCGACACGGCGGCGGCGGCTTTTCTTAAGCTTCCGTATGGAATCAAGCGGAATTGCCGCCTGCATTTTGCCGGATTTGCCAGTCCGCCGGCCTTCTTCGACCCCGATATTGTCACCTACAAATGGCTTCCGCACGAACAAATGGGCGACTTTTTAAGACGAATGGACGTCATGCTTGTTCCTTCGCGGGATGAGGTCGTCACGCAAGAAACCTTCTCCCAAGCGGCTGTGCAAGGCATGCTGACGGGGCTGCCGCTGATTGCCAGCAATCTGCCGGTTTTCACCGAAAAACTCGACAGGGGTGGAGGCTTGATCTTTGACGATGTTGACGGTCTCACGAAAGCCATGGGCCGGCTCGCGGAAGATCCTCAACTCCGGCGGAAAATGGGAGAACAAGGACGACAAACCGCCCGCGAACGATATGTCTGGAACACCCGGAAGTTCGTTGACGAAATTATGCGCCCATGATTCGCCGGGATGGCCATCGTAAAACTGCCAATCATCATCGGCGCACGCGGCATGATTCTGAGCAGGGCACATCTGCGCCAAACTGACGCGATGTAAAATTAACCAGGATTTGCTTGAAAGTGTATGTTCATGAAATGACCATGGATTTCTGGAATGAATCGCAAGAGTGATATACCCAGACAAGCCCAATGCTTCCGACGATAATGTCCGTCGCCAGCCGTCCCAGAAAAACACCCCGGACTCCGCAAAGGCTTGCTCCCAGGTAGGAAAGCGGGATCAGCAACCCCAACACGCGGATGGCGTTAAGCACCGTCGAAAAAATCGGTTTGTGGAGTCCGGTGAGGATAAAACCGCAATAGCGATGCACTTCCATCATCCCATATCCGAATGAAATGATCCGGATGTAGGCGATCAGGATTTTGGCGACTTTTGGGTCATTGCTGAAAACCGACGCGAATGCCGGCGCGCAGAGGAAAAATACGACGGCCACGCCGCCGCCGTAAAGCAGGGCAAACCGGGTGGATACCGTAATGGATTCGCGGACGCGGTCCAGGCGGCCGGCGCCGTAGTTCTGGCTCACAAAAGGGGTCAGAGACATCCCAAGCGCCATCGGAATAACGAACGCAAACATCTCGATGCGTCCCGCCGCGCCGCAGGCCGCGACGGCCTCATTCCCGAAGCCGCTGACAATTGTGGTGATCACGGCGGCGGAAATCGGCATGAGGATCATGCTTAATATGCCCGGAATGCCGAAGTTGATAATTTTTCGGAATGAGACGATCCAGTCGTTGACACCCTCGTTTTCAAATACGAGGAGGTGATGCTTGCTGAACAGCAGATAAAAGAGCCATATTGTCGCAATCGCCTGCGCGATCACCGTTGCCAACGCCGACCCGCGAATCCCCAGTGCCGGGAAACCGAGCCATCCAAAAATCAAGATTGGGTTGAGTAGCGCGTTGATGATTGTTCCCATGATCATAAACCGGCTGGCCGCTTTGGAATCGCCCGAGGAGATCAGAATCCCGTTACCGATCATGGGCAGCGCCATGAAGATCGCGCCGAAATACCATGTGCGCATATACTCGCCGATAAGCGGCATGGTCTTTGCGTCGGCGCCGAGCCACAAAAAAATGATGCCGATGCTCCAATACCCGGCCAGGGAAATAACCGCCGAAGTCGCCATTGTGAGCGCTATGCCATGCGTGGTAACCCTGGCCGCCGCCGCGTGATTATGGCGGCCGATCGCATGCGAGACCAGCGCCGTGATGCCGGTGCCAATTCCGCCTGCCACACAGGTCAACAGCATGATGACCGGGAAGGTGAATCCCATTGCGGCCAGCGGTAATGTTCCCAGCCGCGAAATGAACCATGTGTCCGTGAGCGTGTAGGCATTCATGGCAAACGTGCCGGTCAGCATGGGAAACGCCATGTTGAATAAGGTGCGTTTGACGTTTTGCTGAACAAGAATGGACATAGTGTTCTTTTCTCTTTCCGTTAACCAAACAATGGGGAACAACACTATCCAATAAAGTGAATTTTTTAATCTAATACGTACATAATATCGAGGAAAAATACTAATTCCTCGAAAAGTTCAGTTCTGATTTTTTGATTAATATATATGTCAAACACCTCCTTTCAACATAATTCGTTTTTTTTGTTCTTCTTTTTTATTAAGTTCTTTTTTCAGCACCCTAAACAAGAGCTTTGGAAGCCTCATAAGAGTGAGCATTAATTCAAATTTTGTTACAAGTTGTATCCTGCAAATCTTTTGGAATATTTTCCCGATCTGCCCTAAAGTGTAAAATTTAAATTTTATCCTGTTTCGTATCCGCTTTAAATCCTTCAGGCTATACCGGTCTGAATACACCGAGCCATGCGAGGCGGTATAGTAATATCCGGGGGTATTTTCGATCACTTCTTTCAGCGGGGAATACTTTTCTATCCTGAGCTTCTGGAAGCTTATTGAATCAAGCTTTAACTCTTTCGCAAACTGAGCAATGTATACCATTTCTTCTTCCGTCTCGCCGATATTGCCGTAAATAAAATACCCGTGGATAAAGAAATTATATTTGTTTAAAATTTTAAATGCATCCCTTATCTGCTGCTGGGTAAACCCCTTGTTGAACTGTTTTAAAATCCTGTCATGGGGCGATTCAATGCCGACGAGAAAAATCTTGAACCCGGCCTTTTCCGCCTTTTCCAGCAGTTCTTCATCCCGAGCAATTTCAATCCTGGTTTGGACAATAAATGTTTTCTTGATTTCATTTAACACAATCAGATCGCATAGCATTTTACTTCTTTCAGGATTCGTGAAGAAATTGTCGTCACTGAACATGATGACGTCAACCGTAATGCTCTTGATCTCTTCAAGCACCGATTCAAGGGGTCTTTCCGCATACTCCCTCTTCTGTCCAAGCGGGTTCAGGTTAAATGTGCAAAACTTGCAGTTGTAAGGACACCCTCTGGAAGCAAGCACCGTGTCAAAGGTTAGATTTGTTATCTGAACCCCGTTTTGTATCCAACGGTAATCATGCCTTCTAAGCGACCTGTCAGGGAAAGCAACCCGAGAAATATCTGAAGGGGATCTGTTATTATTGTGAATCACTGTCCCATTCTCCCGATACGAGAGCCCGGGAATATCTTTCAAGGGAACGCCATAAATGATATCCCTGATCGTCTCTTCACCTTCGCCTCTTACGATAATATCTATATTCGGGCACCTGGCAAATAGGGTTTCAACCTCCACGGTCGCCTTATTTCCTCCAACTATGGTGGTCACTTCATCCGGCAATTTGCGGATAAAATCGCACATGGCATCAAACCGGGAACTCCAGGTAATGCTTATACATAAAAGGTCTATCTCTTTTTTAATAAAATCGGACAATATTTTGACATCCTGATATCCCTGTTCGTATCTCAAGTCAAGGAGTGTTACCTTGCCGACAAGGCCTTTTATGTTTGACGCAATATATTCCAGTCCCGTGGGAGGAAAAATTCCCATGGTTGCCGAGGTTTCTTCGCAATAGGGGTTCAGTGCAAGTACATGTTTATATTTCATTTTCAGATCCTTTATAATTTGAAATCCGCATATGATAATCCTGATTTGACGAATTTTCTGAAGGAACCGAAGCGCCGACGGGGGTTGTTTTTCCCGCTTTTTTGTCCGGTTTGAGAGGAATGTTTTCGTCTGTTGCCGATACTTCATGGGTTTTCTCAGGCAATGAATCGGCGATATCGCTGGAGGACCAACCCTTGACCCACAAATTTGAAATGCTCGCCAGGCTGGCTTTGCGGCGGGCGGTTTCGGCATAAACCTGCTCTGGCGTGTCAAGCACGTAGGGCGTAAGCATCACCATCAGCTCGGTACGGCTCTCTTCGTTATCATCGCTGCGGAAGAGCGCTCCCAGGAGTGGAATGTCTCCCAGAAAAGGGACCTTCGTGCGTGTTTTGGTCTTGTCGGAGTTCACGATGCCGCCGATTACAATTGTGCGGCCGTTATTGACCGATATTGAGGCGGTAAAATCGCGGGTGGTAATGATCGGTACTTTGTTGCCATCAATGGTCACGTCTGCGCCCGTATTGTCAACCTTCTGTTTCACCTCCATAACCACAAATCCTTTTTTATTAATATGCGGTGTAACCTGCAAATCAATGCCAATGTCGATGTATTGATAGGCGGACTGTTGAACTCCTCCGCTGGAAATGCTGGTTGAAGTCACAACGGGCCGTTTGTCGCCGACAAGGATTTTGCCTTCTTTGTTATCCGTGGTTAAAATGACCGGCGTAGCAAGAATTTTAGCCTCGCTCGTTGAGGCAAGCATGTTCAAAACGGCGTCAATATTGTAATCAAAAAAAGTGAAATAATAAGTCATCCCGGATCCTGCGGTGGTACTATTATCACTGACGCTGTTGATGGCCGATCCATCTTTGAGGGAGCCTTCAGTCCCGGCTCGGCTGGCGCCGGAAAAACCGAGAAATGCGCTCCGGCTACCGTCCTGCTTTGTATTATAGGCAATCATTGAACGCTGAAGCCAGTCAACCCCAATTTTAAACTTATCGGTCAGGTTGACTTCAATAATAACCACCTCAATCAGCACCTGGGAAAGCGCAATGTCAACCTTTGAAATAACATCCTCAATTTTTTCCATGTCCGCCTTGCAAGCCATGATCAAAAGGGCGTTAATCCGGCTGTCGGAGATAATTTTCACGTCGGAAGACAGTTTCCCGCTAATTTGATTTTCTCCCTCATCCGCAGATTTTGATTCCTTTTGATCCTTTTGCTGACCTTTGTTCTGCTGGTCATTTGGCTGTTCGGCAATAGGCAAGACCGGCTGGGACTGGCCGGATTTCCCGCTGGAGGAGGAAGCCGAAACAAAACTGTTCAAAAGGGACACGACATCCTTTGCATCGGCGTATTCAAGCGTTATCACCTTGATATTCATGTCCGGATCAACTTTCCGGTCCAAGGCCTTGATAATATTTTCAAGAAAACGGAATTGTTCAGTGCGGGTAATGATAATCAGCGAATTGATGCGGTCGTCAGCCACCATTTTCACTTTGCTTTGAATCAGGCCGCGGTCAAGAGCGGTGCCGGAACTTTCCGTTGCGGCACCACTCCCTCCGGCCGGCAACATGCCCGGTTTGCCGGGCACAGTCGGTTGAAAAGGCATATTGGCGGACGTCAACTGCTGGCGGATGACTTTGCTTTTTGTGTCTTTCGTCTGGGAATCGGCGATTATCGCTTCTATTTTACTCTGAATTTCAGAGGCCTTGGCGTGTTTAATCTGAAAAATCCGCAATTCCTCTCGGGTTTCAACCGGCTGGTCAATGATTTTCAATATATCCAGAATGCTCTCCAGGTTGTTGGCCGTTTCGGTAATCAGGAGACAATTTACCCGCTCCAGCGGAATGACCTTGGCGTAAGGATGCAGCAGACTCGCAATGGCGCTCTGGGCCTCCGCCATTTCAAGATGCTTTAATTCAACAATCCTGCTGATGAGATGGTCGGTGGCGGCAATGTCTTTTTCCACCGGCCCTGTGCCGGTTTTCATTCCCTGCTGACGCGCCGAATCAATTTTAACCACCTTTAAAAACTTGTCGCCCATCGGCACAAGGGCGATGCCGTTCATTGCGAGAACACCCTCAATTGCAAGGAGGGCTTCGCGTTTCGGCAGACGTTTCGGACATTTGAGTGTAATTTTAACAGCGGGCACGTCGGGAGATTTCATGAGGGCCAAACCGGTCCAGTCGCTGTATTGCTTGATGACTTCTTCAGCGTCAATGTTTTCATATTTGAGCCCGACCAACAAATCGGATTGTGCCGTTCCCGGAGTAATGGGCTTAAGCGGCGGCAGGAGCTGAACCTGATTTGTGCCGTAGCTCTCTTCTTCTTCCTCTTCGGTATTCTGCCCAAAGTAAACCAGCGGCGCTAAAGTTAAAACAACCAACCAGAGGACAATTCGTCTTTTCATAAAATGAAATTCCCCACCTGTTGCCTTTTATTCTTCATCAACCGGTTTTATTGGTTTCAAGCCTTCCAGTACCGTGCGCGCTGTTATGTCTTTATTCAGTTCCGTTCTTCTGAGGGCATTCGTTGTGGAGTGCGGGGTCACAAAAATAAGAATATTCGTCCGTTCAACGGCTTCAGACTTACTGCGAAAGAAAAAGCCGATGATTGGAATGGAGCCGAGAAAGGGGACTTTGGTTTCCTTGCTGACGTTATCTTCACGAATTAAACCGCTGATAATTACAGTGTCGCCGTCGGGCACGGTAATGGTGGTGGTAACCTCCCTTTTGGCGATTGTGGGCGTATAATCCTGTCCGCCCGTTGACGCCTCAATAATGGCCTCAATGCTCGGATTAATCTTCATCAGGATTTCGTTGTTCGGGTTGACGTGCGGGGTTACAGTCAGTTTTATACCGACATCCACGCGCTCTATATTTTCAATGACATCGCGCGCCGTGCCGGCGCCGGCGGAGATCGTTGACTTGAGCATTGGTATGTTTTTCCCGATGGTTACCGTGGCCTGCTGATTGTTTTGTGTCCAGAGCGGCAGATTTGAAAGGATTTTCATCTTGCCCTTGGTTTGCTGGGCCACAATATTAAACAGCGCGGGATAGTAAGATACAACGTTGCCGTCAGAATCAACATAACTGCCGTGGGCCAGTCCGAAAGTCAGGCCATTCGGCATAACACCCGAAGAGATTTTCGACATAAGTTCGCTGTCACTTCCAGAATTGTTTATTCCGCCGAGCGCAATGGTGGAACCTTCCGATGGCGTGCCGCCGGCCAAAAGGGATGCGCCCAGTTCCTTACCGTTGTCCAGCGTCAGTTCCGCAATCATTACCTCAACCAGAACCTGCTGGGGTGGCATGTCCAGTTGTTCAACAAGCTGTTTGACCATTTCAAAGTCCTGCGGCGCGGCGTCTATCATCAGCGCATTGTTCGCCATGCTGGCTTCAATCGCGATTGTCTGGTTCTGCGGTTTGTCAACCCCGCGCGCCAGAAGCGTGGTCAGACTTTTGGCCGCTTCGTCCGCCGCAAGGTATTTCAGGGATATGGCTTTCAAATGACCGTGTCCCGATTTCGGCTCAATGTCCATGCCGGCGATAATACGTTTGATATTGGCCAATTGACTCTGCGTGCCGACAAGGATCAGACTGTTGGAATGGGGAGCGGCCACGACCATGGCGCCGGATGGAACTGAAGTGCTTCCGGAAGAATCGGGCGGTTGCGGCAGGCGCTGTTTGATCCGGTCGCCGGCCGTTTCAACCTTGGCAACCGAAGTTCCGGCCATCGCCTGATTCAACTCATTGGCCACTTCCGTGGCAGTGGCGTATTTCAGGCGATAGATTTCAATTTCGCGCGCCATGCCCGGCTTGTCAATCTGCGCGATAATCCGCTCAATCCGTCGTAAACTTTCCGCCGTGTCGGTTATAATCAGATAGTTGATGCTTTCCAGGATACCGATTGCTCCGCTCTTGCCCTGATCAACCATCGGTTCAATAATTTTTTTGACCTCGGCGGCATTGAGATTGTTGATGCGAAACACCTTGGTAATTACGCCGGAAGACGAAATTGTATCTTCCGCGCCCAGCACCGGTGCAATCGGGGTCTGACGCCGTTCGCGGGCAATGACATGACAAACACCGTCTTGTTCAACCACGCCGCATCCGTTCGCTTCAAGGACCGAAAGAAAAAGCGGATAAACCTCGCTGAGCGGAATTTGCGGTGGAGTTACCACCGTTACTTTCCCGTCTATTTCCTTGTCCATGATAAGTTTTTTGCCGGTCAGGTCGCCGATCAGTTTGACCAGGAATCTGACTTCAACCTGGTCAAAGTTGAAATTAACAAACGTGCCCTGTTGACCGGGCGGCATTACCGGTGGCGCAGATTTTGACGCAATAGCCGTTGATGTGGAGGGCATTGCAGGCGGAGTATTTGTCGCGGCAATCGGCATGACCGTAGGCGCGGGAACTATTGCCTCGGGATGGTTTGTTTGCGCCGTCAATTGACCGGATGAGAGAAATAATAACGCCAGGAAAACTACCGTAGTCCCAAGCGCTGGTATTTCTTTATTCTGCATTCTACAGTTCTTTATTCATGGCGCAGCGCCTCAATGGGATCCAGGCGCGCGGCCTTGCGGGCGGGAACGAAGCCGAAGATCACGCCGATGGCGGCCGAGAACAAGGCGGCGATGAAGATGATCGGTATGTTCAGAACAAAGGGCACGTTCAGGACTTTCGCCAGGGCAACCGAGGATGCCAGCGCGAGCATAATGCCGATCATACCGCCGCACGAGGACACTACGACCGCTTCCACGAGAAACTGAAGCAGCACCTCGCGCTCCATGGCGCCGATCGCCAGGCGCGTTCCAATCTCACGGGTGCGTTCGGTGACCGAGACCAGCATGATGTTCATGATGCCGATTCCGCCCACCAGCAGGCTGACCCCCGCCACTGCGCCGAGCAATGCGGTCAAGACTTGCGTCGTGCCGGAGAGCATTGTGGCGATTTCCTTCATATCCATTACGTCGAAGTTATTCTCCTCGCTGTTCGCAATATGGCGGCGGACACGCATCAGGCGCACAATCTCCTGTTTGACCCGGTCGGTGGACACCCCGTCCCGGACCGAGACCTGGATAATGCTGACGTCCTCGTTGCCGGCAATGCGCCGCTGGAACGTCCGCAACGGGATCACCACGAGGTCGTCCTGATCGGTGCCCATCGTGGATTGTCCCTTGGCTTCGAGCAGACCGATCACTTCACAGGAAAGTTTGTTCAGGCGGATATGACTGCCAACCGGATTTTGGCGGCCAAACAGCTTGGCGCGTACGGTCTCGCCGATGACACATACCGCCACGCCGACCCGCGTTTCGTTGGATATAAAGACCCGCCCCTCCTTGATCTTGCGATTGTTCAGCGTGAAGTATTGTTCGGTGCTCCCGGTAACCGCTGTCGTCCAGTTTTCGTTGGCCAGAATGGCCATCATGGAGCTGCTGGCGGCCGGTGCGACCGCCACGAGCGACGGGATATCGCGCGCCAGGGCTTCGGCATCGGCCAGCTTGAACGGCGCCGCTCCCGACGACTGGCCCGGTCCCATGTGTTTGCCGGGATTAATCATAAGCAGGTTGCTTCCCAGGCTCGCAATTTGCTCGGTAACCTGCCGGGTGGCGCCGCCCCCGAGGGTAACGAGAATAATGACGGATGCCACGCCAATGATGATGCCCAGCATCGTCAGAAAGGAGCGCATCACATTGCGGCGAAGTTCGCGCAGGGCCAAGAGTAAGGCATTTCCCAACATCAGCAATTCTCCTCATGCGTACGATCGGTGGCCATCAGACCATCCAGAAAGTGGACAGTTCGTTTGGCGTAAACCGCCATATCGGGCTCATGGGTCACCATGATGATTGTGATCCCATGATCGCGATTAAACGACGTCAGCAACGTCATTATTTCGGCACTACGCTTGGAATCCAAATTGCCGGTCGGTTCATCGGCCAGCAATACCACCGGCCGGGTGACGATCGCGCGGGCAATGGCGACCCGCTGTTGCTGTCCGCCGGAAAGCTCGCCGGGGGTGTGATGTTCCCAGCCCGTCAACCCGACCTGTTGCAAGGCCTGGTGCGCGAGCGCATGCCGCTCGACCGCATGCGTATGGCGGTAGATCAGCGGCAATTCCACGTTTTCCAGCGCCGACGTGCGGTTGAGGAGATTGTACCCCTGGAACACGAATCCCAGATAATGCCGCCGCAGGAGCGCGCGCTGGTTGCGCGTCAAGCGGCCAACCTCGACGCCTTGAAAGCGATAGACTCCGGTCGTGGGCGTATCCAGGCAGCCGAGGATGTTCATGCACGTGCTCTTGCCGGAACCGCTGGGCCCCATCACGGCAACGAACTCGCCCGGATAAATGCACAAGTCCACACCACGCAAGGCTTCCATTGCGGCGCTGCCTGTGCCATAGACCTTGGTCACGCAGCGCAGTTCGATGATCGGCAATTGCGCTGCGCCGTTATCTGCGGTGGTATTCATTTTTTGACTGTCTCCGTGTCCGTCACCACTTCCATCCCGGCCGCGAGTTTGCCGCCGGTCACTTCCGTCCACAATCCGTCGCTGGTCCCCTTGATGATTGGTATGGACGTCAGCTTCCCGGCGCTGAGGATCCAGACCTTCTGTTCCTTGCCCTTGCCGTTCGCATCTTCGCTCGGCTTCGATTCCGAACTGGGCGGATGCGGCATGATGGCGCTGATCAGGCTGCCGTTGCCGGATTTATTGGCTTGGGTTGTTTGAGGCGGGACAAAACGCAGGGCCGCGTTGGGAATTAGGAGCGCGTTCTCGATTTTCTTGACGGTAATAACGGCGGTTGCGGTCATTCCGGGACGCAACGCCAGACTGGAGTTATCCACACGAAGCTCGGCCTTGTAGGTGACCACGCCATTAACGGTTTTCGAACCAAACCGTACCAGCGTGATGCTGGCCGGAAACTCCTGGTCCTGATACGCATCCACGGTGAACGTGGCTTCCTGCCCCTTTTGCACCTGGCCCACGTCGGCCTCGTCAACGTCCACCAGTAATTTCATCTTCTTTAAATCTTCGGCCAGCGTGAAGAGCGTCGGCGATTCCAGGGACGCAGCCACTGTTTGACCCGGCTCCACCGAGCGCGTTAGAACTACTCCGTTAATAGGAGAATGAATCACGGCCTTGGACAGGTCCGTTTTGTTGGCATTCATGGTCGCCTCCGCCTGGGTCACTTGTGCCTTGGCGCTGGTATTGTTGGCCTGGGCGCGGGCCAGCGTCGCCTCGGCCGTATCCAGATCGCTTTGCGAAGGCATTTTGCCGCCGCTCAGGGTGTAAACCCGGTTCAACTGCGTCAACTTGGACGACGCCTCATCAATGGTGGCCTCTGTCTCAAGTACTTTCGCCTTTGAGGAGGCAAGCGCCGATTCGGATTGCAGTGCCTGCGCTTCCAGTTTGGTGGTGTCGAGTCGGGCCAGCACTTGCCCGACCTTTACCTCGTCGTTGTAGTCCGCCTCGACGGTCTTGATCGTGCCTGACACCTCGATGCCCACCTCCACTTCCTTGATCGGTTCCAGCGTGCCGGTGGCGCTCACCGTCACAAGCAAGTTTCCGCGATGCGAGAGCTTGGTAATGTAGCGTTGCTCATCGGCCTTGCGTCCGGTAAGCCAGAGCGCGCCGGAGAGTATGGCGACGGCCGCCAGCCCGCCCGCCACCCAGTATTTCAGGCGCAAATGGCGCGAGCGGGAATGGATAAGGCCGAGCATTTTGACAACTTTCTCTTCCGATTGCATCTTCGATGGGGTCATGACGTACCTCCTGAAGGATTAGTTTTATTTGTAGCGGGCGCCGCCGTATACGGAGTCCAGCCGCCGCCGAGAGCTTTATAGAGACGGATCACGTTGGCGGTAACCTCCGCCTGGCTCTCGACCAGGTCATCCTGCACCGATAATAACGTTTGTTGCATGTCCAGCACCGTCTGGAAATCAACGAGCCCGGACATGTATTGATACTGTGCCAGGCGATAGGCGCTTTGCCCGGCTTGCACCGCCGCCTCCAGAGCGCGCCGGCGTTCCTGTTCGTTGGCATAAGCGATCAGGGCGTTTTCGACATCCTCCAGCGCGGTCAACACGGTGGATTCGTATAAACTCAGCGCCTTCTCCTGCAAGGCGGTCTGAACATTGACGGCTTGGCGAAGAGACCCGCCGTCGAAAAGTGTCCAACTCGCGTTAGCCGCCGCTTGCGCTGTCCGGGCGCCGGCGTTATAAAGGGAGCTGAGCGCGAGCGATTCAAGCCCAATGCTGCCCAGCAATGTAAAACTCGGATAGCGCGCGGCCTCGGCCACGCCGATTTGCGCGGTCTGGGCGGCCAATTGGCGTTCCGCGCGGCGGATGTCGGGGCGGCGGCGCAACATGTCCGCGGGAACCCCGATGGCAATGTCTTGGGGCGGCGAAGGAATCGGCTTGGGGTCGGTCAGCAGTTCCTTCAGTTGACCGGGTGGCTGGCCAATAAGCACGGCCAACCGGTGCTTCGCTTTCTCCAACGAAGTCCGTAATGCGGGCAGTTGCGCGCGGACCTGCTCCAAACTAAGCTTGGCTTGGTCCACGTCCCGTTGGGTGGTAAGACCGGCTTCGTGACGCCAGCGGGTAATGTCGCAGTTTTCAGCGCGCACGGCCAGATTGGACTCCGTGATGGTTATGACGAGTTGATAGGAACGCACCTCCAGGTAATTCAGGGCCACTTCGGAAAACAGACTAACCAGTTCGTCGCTCACGTTTTCCTGTGACGCCTGCATTGTCGCGTTGGCGGCTTCCAGCGCGCGGCGATTCTTGCCGAAAATATCCATCTCCCAGCTGGCGTCGAAGCCGTTGGCAAACAGGTCGGCATCGGTGCCGGAAAAGCTTTCTGTGCCGTCGTAACTGTGGGAGGCTTCCACCACGGCTTCCACGGTCGGAAAGAGCGCGGCCCTGGCAATACCCCTTTGCGCGCGCGCCGCGCGCAAACTGGCCTCGACTTGGCGAACATCCAGATTGCCGACGCGCGCCTGTTCCATCAGATCGGATAAGATTGGGTCGTTCAGTTGCTCCCACCACCGGCTCAACTTTTCCGGCGTGGCCGGTGCTACGGTCACTCCGGCGGTCACTGTCGTGTTCCAATTCGTTGGAGCATGCGATTGGGGTTGGATATAATCCGGCCCCATGCTGATGCACCCCCCCACCAACAACAGACTCGCCGCAAGGAATAGCGCGCTTCCGATCGTTATGTTTGGACTTTTCATTCCTTACTTGGCATACATCACCTTCAATTGTTCAATGGAAGGGAATTGCGGATAATATTCGCCCTGGGGGCCGACAAAGCCGTTCCCGGATATTTTCAGGGTGACGGGCGTATACGTTCCCTTGGAATTCGGGATGTTCACGGTGAATGAGTCCTGGGTGTTGGTCGTGGAAACGGTCGTGTCTGCAACCGCGGTTTTTATGGCGGCTGGCACTGCGGCCGGCGTGGCGGTTTGTGTCGCCACAACGGTATTCGGCACAACCACAGCACTGGGTTGCACAACCGTCTGAATAACGGCCGGTTGCGGCACGACTTGATAACCATACGACGTGTACATGTAAGTCACATTATTAACGGCATAATATGGCACGCCGTCAATGACGACCACTTGTGCCGTGGACGGAACGGTTGTCACAACCGCACCAATCGGCGCGGGAACAACGACGTAAACGTTAGCTCTTCGCTGGTAAAACATGCCTTCACAATAATAATAAGTTGCGCCGGCGATGAACAGCATGGCCGCAGCCAGCGGCAGGGCATCAAAACACCGGCCGGGCGGATAGAATGGTCCGCATGGCCCGCCGCCGGGGCCATGACCTCCACCGGCCCCCCGCCCGCCACCACCACCGCCTCCTCCGCCGCCCCCACCCCTGGCAAATGATGGAGTTGATTGAACCATCAGCGCCAGAAACAGAACCGAAATAATGACCGTCTTTTTCAGATATCCATTGCCTCGCATAATCCCATCCTTTCATTGAACTTTTTACTATTGTCCGCCGCCATTACCGCGTGAAACTTTTCCGACTTGTTCCTTTTCGCCTGATTACACAAAGCCCGCATGACAATTCCGGTCTCATAAAGATTACAGAATTGTAATGAATGCAGACACGAGCTTGCATCCTTTCATCTAAAAAACGGCGGTGCGTTTTTTTTAACCGTCCTCATTGATTCAAACTCCGCCGTCAGTCAGACGGAAGGATGGCAGACGCCTGATTTGTGGAAACAACGAAAACCGGTTTTACCCCATTACCGGCCGCTGTCGGCGCCGCCGAAACGGAAGCTGAAGACACTGAACCCGAGAAAGACAAATCAACGTTTGTTGACGGCGATTGGACAAAGACCTGATTGGTGGGCTCATTTTTAACCGGCGCCAAAGGAGTCTGTTCAAATTTATTGACCGTCAATTGCGCAATCGCCTCCATGCCGGTGACCGGCTTGCGATCGTCCAGAATCGTCGTGGTAAGCATGATGATCAGATTATGTTTTTCATCCACATCCTCGGTATGCGTGAACAGATAGCCAAGCAACGGAATATCGCCCAGCAAGGGAACTTTTTTCACTTTTTTGCTTTTTCTGTTTTCAATAAGCCCCCCGATGACCACAGTATGAAAGCTGGGAATACTGACTCGGGTTGAAAGGCGGCGGGTGCTGATGACCGGATAAACCGAGCCTTGTGCTGTTGTGATGTCCTTGACCCATTCGGTCATTTCCTGGTCAACCGTCATGCGCACACAGTCATTGGCGACATCAATTTCCGGAATCACCCATAATTTTAACCCCAGATCAACCGCGGCGGCATCCTCCGAATAACGGTCCATTGGCGCGGATCCGGTGTTGGTCGTGTCACGTTTAAGGCTGACTTTCCAGGTCTGTTCGCCCACGTGGATTTTTGCCTCCACCCTATTGCCGACGATCAGCACAGGATGCGAGAGAACATCGGCATTGCCGGTGGTTTTAAGCGCACTCAAATAAAGCGCCACGTCGGACGTATTGAGGACCACCGAGCCGGAAAGCTTTTTGGCAACAGTATCAAGGGCGCTGGAACTTTTGTCAGATGTTATTTCCTGGCCGGTATTGATCGTATCGCTGATCGTCCGCGTGGGAGTGACCACAGTATTTGCGATCCAATTCCCCGAACCGGGGGGTGATTCCTCATAAGTTGTCGTGCTTTCCTCATATTGCTGGCCATGAATGTCATAACGCTGATTCAGTCCGTCCGTGTTATTGCGCTTGTCATATTGATAGTTGCGATTAACGCTTGAATCGGTATCGCTACTGTCGTCAGAATAACTCCATGAAGCATCCTTCAGGGAAGCTGACAGGCCGAAACTGTCAAGCATGCTCCAGTCAATGCCAACTTTCTCGTTGAACGTGATGCTCACGTCAATAACACGCGCTTCAATAAACACCTGCGGCTCGCGCCGGTCAAGCCTGACAATCAACGCTTCCACCTTGTCAATGTATTCCTTGATGTCGCTGACGATGATGGCGGTGGTAACGCTCGGATTTTGCGCCGGCTTGTCGGTTTGGTTTCCGGTGGACTTCAGGCTGATTTTATCCTGTTCCTTACTCTGGCTGGTAATGATCGTGCCGCGCGACGAAAGAAGCTTCAAAAGCTTGATCTGTTCAATCAAATCAACCGCGCTCAGATATTTCAGGGTGAAAGTTTTCGTAACCAGCGGCTTGTCTTCTTCAATCTGCTGGAATTTCTGCTTGTATATCTCCGAAGGAACAACCGTTAAAATACCGGAATAATCGTCAAGTAATGACATATTGACTGAGAAAAGCACCCGTTTCAACGCCGATTTCCAGTCCACATCCTTGAGATTGGCCGTAACAAATAAATTTGTGTATCTTCCGGACGTAATGATGTTGGCCCCGGAAATCTGGGTAAACATGCTGACAACGTCCTGCAGGGGCACATCCTCAAAAGCAATCGAAATCAAATTTGTATTCGCACCATCCAGTCCAGCGCCGCCAAAAACATTCGTCATCTGCTCCCCGCCCACCCGAAGGTCAATCGTTTTCCCGTCTCCATTTTCTTTCTTGCCGTTCACACTCTGTCCGCCTGACTGGACTTGAGGAGCTTTATGATCAACTTTATTGTTTAATCCTGTCAATTGGTTATCCGGAACATCAATCTCCCCTTCCTCCTGGGCGTTGGCCGAATATAATGCCGCCGTCAACAATCCGCAAAAAACAGCGCCGGTCATATAAAATAAAATTATTTTCATGATAAAATTTGCATTCGGACTGATTTAACGAATCGGTTGCAATCCGTCCTTCAGCATCTTTCATGATGATGTTGGGGATTGGATTTCTCTATTCTGGTCCGCCTGATCACACAAAACCAAGATGACAATTCCCCATCATAAAGATTACAGAATTGTAACAAATAAACGGACGAAAGAATTGCGATTGAGAAGATTTTACACGGCGACCAGTTGAAAACATGGGTTTCGGCGCGGTGCTGACGCACCTTGCCCATTCGCTTCGCTCAGGATCCCGATCCTGTCGAGGGGCTCAAGATAACCCTTCGACGCGACGAAAGGCACATCCTTCAGCGCCAACTCTCAGGAATGTCCGTGATAACCGAAGTTGACCTTGTCAAACACGATGCGATCCTGCGGGAAAAAAACAAGCCGGGCACCCGGCTTGTTTTTTACATCCGGCACTATGGCGAGCTCAAGATTGCGAACGAAAACGTCTGGACTTTACGAAAGAGCGCCGCGCGGATATCCGCACCGACCCCCTGCGCCGCCTGCACCCCCGATCAATGCCAGCAAGATCATCAGCAGCCCGGCTTTAATCACGAACCCAAGATTCAATCCGGCTATGCCGACGTCAATAATCCTTTCCATCCATCCATGGCTGGGCAAGGTCCATGGCGACTTCCAACAGCATCAGGACCGGGGCAAGGGTGGCTGGTTTCCAATACGGATTTAGAGCCTGGGGAAATATGCGGAATGATTTCACGGCCGGTTATTTCTGTACGATCCTGGCATTGGCAGAATCGCCGCTGGCATCTCTGACCGTAATGATATTGGTGCCAATATTGGTAGAGTTCTGATAAAGGACAGTCGCCGTGCTGGTGGTCGCCACGTAGAGCATCCCGAGAGTGTCATTGTTCATTGACCATTTATAACTATTGTCCCCGCCGACGGCGGTAAATTCAACAATATTTGTGTTTTTGGCCTCCAGCAACGCCGAATCCGGAGAAATGGTCACGGAATTTACTGGATCATCGTCAAGCTCACAACCGGCAATGAGCGCGGCAAAAACGCAGAGGGCGGCAACGGCAGCCGGCGCTTTTTTGATCTGACGATTTTTCATATCCATGCTGATGTTTCCCTCCCAGGCGCGATCCTCCAAGACAGCATTACCTGTTCTAATTTTATCAAACTGTATTCTATAAAGTTTTTTTAGTCCTTTTCGCGCCACATGACAAGAAAAAAACCTTGTCCAAAGAATTATTAAAACTTGCTGGAATTTCACCCCGTTATCAGATACTTTTTTTTGAACATGCCTCCCCTTTTAACAATTCTGCATGTGGATATGGACGCATTCTATGCGGCCATTGAGGTTCTTGATCATCCGGAGTGGCGGGGGCTTCCCCTGGTAGTCGGTTCTCCGCCGGATCAGCGCGGGGTGGTTTCCACCTGTTCCTATGAGGCCCGCCGTTATGGCATTCATTCCGCCATGCCGTCACGCACAGCCGGAAAACTATGTCCGCATGCCATATTTGTGCCTCCCCGCATGGAACGCTATACCGAAGTTTCCGCGCGGATTATGACCATTTTAGAGGAGTCTACCCCGTTGGTCGAACCGCTCTCGCTGGATGAGGCTTTCCTCGACATCAGCGGGGTTCTGCGGATACGCGGAGATGCGGTTACGATCGCCAGGGAATTGAAGGCGCGAATCAAGACGCGAACTGGGTTGACGGCCTCAGTTGGGGTTGCGCCCAACAAGTTCCTCGCCAAGATGGCCAGCGACATAAACAAACCGGATGGGTTGACGGTGGTCCCGGCGACTGAACCCGGGATTATTAAATTTCTGGCGCCGCTCCCGGTGACTAAAATATGGGGAATTGGAAAAGTCACCGGTGCCCGACTGGAAAAGGAAGGCATCCGGGTGATTGGTCAATTGCAGGCGCTTGATCGCAGGGCATTGGAGCGCTTGTTCGGGAAAGCGGGCGCCGCGGATATAGCCGATCTGGCCCGGGGCCGTGATAGCCGGCCGGTCATCACCCATTGGGAAGAAAAGAGCATTTCCAATGAACACACATTCGCGCATGATGAACCTGATATCGAGCTGGTGCGCCAACGCCTGCTGGAGTTGGCGGAGGAAGTCGGCGGGCGGTTGCGTAAATCCGGGAAACTGGCCGGAACCGCCCGGATCAAGTTGCGGTTTGGCGATTTTTCAACCATTACCAGGCAAACATCATTTCCAGCGGCGTTCAACAGCGACCGTGAATTGATTGCCTGCGCGTTGGCCTTGTTTGAGCGGGAGCGCGTGAAACGCGCCGTCCGGCTGGTGGGGTTCGGCGTGAGCAATCTCGTGGCGCCGGATCAGGCCGGGCCGGCCCAGCGGGAGCTGTTCGCGGAATTATCCGGCGGGAGGCAGGCTGGCCGGAACAAGAAGCTGGATCAGGCAGTGGATGCGTTGCGTCATTCCTTTGGCAATGACGCCATTAAACGCGGGAAATGGACCGGGGTTTGACCGATCAAAATATTCCGGCTGGCGTAACTAATTTTGCACAATTGTTGCAAAGGCATAGTTGCTGCTTGAGTCCGTGACCGTCAGATAATTTGTCCCGACGTTTGTGGTACTCTGGTAAAGAGCAGTCTCATTGGCCGTATAAATCGTTCCCAGGGTCGTATTCTCCAATGACCAGGTATAATTGCTGTCCCCGCCGCTGGCGGTAAAGGTGACAACGCTTACCTTGGCGGCATCCAATAATACCGACGAGGGAGAAATGGTCACATCCGAGGTTGTGGAACTAAGATCACAGCCGACGATCAGTACGGCAATGGTGCAAATCGCGATAACTGCAATAATCGGTTTCTGAATTTTATTGTATCCGGCATGCATATGCTTATTCCTTCCAGTTTATCATTTTTTTCAACTGATTACGGCCACCGAAACATAGATAATGATTCGGTAGCCGTAAAATATTACTCTCCGCGTTTCTTACCCTTCTTTGCCATCTTGGCTTCGCAGGGTTCCGCAAAGACTCGACCTGCGTAGTCCCCACCGTGAAGCGCATCGGGACGGAGCAGGTTACCGAGCGGGTTTACCGCGGGGTGCTTCACTGGGGCGTCGTGGTTGTAGTCGCGACGTCAATTTTCGTGATCTTGACAAGGCATGTTTCTTTCACGCCGTTTCTCTCCATCTGGAAACCTTTACCGATAATCGTCACGTCCTTGTTGACGTAATCTTCCAGATTGACTGAGGTCGCCTGCTCGCCACTAAGCCCCATATGGTTCCATGGCAACATGACGGCATTTCCACTGCTGTCGGTCAGAATATATCGGGGAATCGTATTGCCGGTCGGGGTTTGCATTTCTGCTTTCGTAACCTTTCCGGTCACGGTCATATCAGCGAGCGTGGGTCGATCCCCGCTTGGAGGCATTCCCTGCGCCTGTGTCATGCCACACAACACGGAATTTAAAAGAACAACCGCAACCGGCAAAACAGCAAATAAACGTTTCATCGTTTTTCTCTCTCCTTTGATTGTGTTTCCCAACAAATGTTAATATTGCCCAAGTTTATATTCTCGCCGGCGATGTTGCGCCCGGCAAAGCCATTAGAATTAATTTCGCCGTACCTCCTTCCTTTTCTTGCAAGTGTAAATATTGGTTTCAATTATTTATCGTTTATTTGTTCGGACGGCTATCCACGTTCCGCTTACTTCCAGCGAGTTTGTAAACGTCCCCGACATGCTGTTGGTGTTGCTTGAGATCGTTCCTTTCAAGGCCATCGTTGTCGTATTAGTTGCACGAGAAAATACAAATGCAATTGATCTCCCGTCAACCAGACCGCTGATCGTTGCTCCGTCTGTTCCGGCTCCTATTATGGCGGCATTGTCCGACTGAACAATTGTCAGCGTTGACAGTGTTCCACGCGTGTCGGAATAACTCCAACCACCCGAAACATCCATATCAACGGCGCTTTTCGACAGTTCATGACCGACGATCAAAGCGACAACAGCGCAAATCACGGCAAATAGAACAATAATTTGACGACGCCGTGTGTCATTCATATGTTTTCCTTAACCGGGCCGGACGGGAACCTACTCGTCATACTACAGAGAAACAGGTAGTAACAGAGTAGCCGGCAAAGCAGGTCCCGCCGGTTTCCAGTCACTCAGACTATTCCGACACCGTATTGGTTGAGCAAGGCGGCGGCCCCATCGGACACGGAGGACGAATTTCGTCCTGGGTCAATTGACCGTCGCCGTTCGCGTCAAGCGTTTTCAATACTGTCGGCGCATTGGCTATTTCGTCCGCGTTAATGACGCCGTCGCTGTTTGTGTCCAGCGCCTTGATAATCGGCATGGGCGGCGGGGGCGGTCTCTGCGCGTCGTTTGCGTTTTGCGGCCCCATCGGACACGCGGGACGGAGTTCGTCCCGGGTCAACTGACCGTCGCCGCTGGCGTCGAGCGTTTTCAATGCCGCCGGCGCGGCGGCTATTTCATCCGCGCTGATGACACCGTTGGTGTTTGTGTCCAGAGCCATGAGCATCGGATCGGGCGGCGGCGGGGGCGGCCCCTGCATATCCTGGGCCGTTGCGTTCAACGCCCATGCCGTTATTCCAAGCAGAGCGATTACGATAAGTGTTCTCATGTTTTTCCTTTTATTTTATTTTTGTATGCTGACTTCTTTTTCCGTTCGTAATTATTGTTATATGTTCACCTCCTTTTCCTTTTGTTGCCCCTATTGAATAATCTTGAAATTACAGTTTAACATGCGGATGGATTACAAAACTGTAATGAAAGTTCCTTTGGCTTTAAGCTTCAACCGTGATAGTATGGCAACAATGAAACTACTTGTCGTAGAGGATGAGAAAAAAATAGCCGGTTTTATCCGCAAGGGGTTAAAGGAGCGGGGCTTCGCCGTAACCGTGAGTCATAACGGCGATGAAGGCTACCTGCTGGCCAGGACCCGGCCTTTTGACGTGATTATTCTTGATATTATGCTCCCCGGCCGTGACGGCCTGAGCATCCTGAAAAACCTCCGTGATCAAAAGAATGTCACGCCGGTGATCCTGCTTACGGCCCGGACAGAGATGAATGAACGCGTGGAGGGACTGAATCTGGGCGCCGACGATTATGTAACCAAGCCTTTCTACGTGGAAGAACTCGTCGCCCGCATTCATGCCGTCGTCCGGCGAAGCGCGGGGGACAAACTTGTCGTTTTTCAGGCGGATGACCTGACGGTCAACCTGGTCACGCGCGAGGTGAAACGCGGGGACCGCGACGTTGAGTTGACCCCGCGCGAGTTCAGCCTGCTGGAGTATCTCATGCGTTCGCCGGACAGGGTTTTTACGCGCACCCAGATCCTTGAGCACGTCTGGGGATATGATTTTGATCCCCAGACCAACTTGGTGGATGTATGCGTGCAACGTTTGCGCAAAAAAATTGCCGGCGATAACGATAATGACGAGCATTTCATTGAAACTGTTCGCGGGGTCGGTTACCGTTTCCACCGGAAGGAACCTGAATGAAGCTGGACTCGTTCAAGCTAAAAATCAGCCTGCTCAATATCCTTTTATCCGGCGGCGTGCTCGTCATCTTTGGGATGCTTTTTGTATCCGTCATCAGCCGGATTGGTTATGAACGCATAGACGACGAACTCAGGGTATTGGCTGAACTTCAGGCAAGAAGACCTCCCCACATGAACCAACAATGGGGGCATTTTGAGGAATCCTTGCTGAATCTCTATGGCGAAAATGCAAAAAAACAGCTTGCACTCAAAGTTAGATCTCTCCATAACGAGCCGATCTACACTTCGCCGTGTTGGCCGACAAATTTGCCGGACAGCAAACTTCCGGCGCTCGCGCCGGCCAGTGCCATGGACAACACTTATGAGCGGCCGATGCTTTCGCATTTTCCAATACCGTTTAACGATCATCTGGCGATGCACGGTCCACCGCCACCCATGCATATAAGAGGACCGGCTTTTACGACCACCGCCATCGGGCACAAAAACTGGCGCATTGTGGGCATCGGGAACGAAGCGGTTAATATTTTTATTGTCATGAATCTTGCCTCTTTTTCATCCGAAGTTCATCGCTTTATTAACTTTTTTTTGATCGCCATGCCGGCGGCGCTCCTGTTGCTTGCCGGCGGCGGATGGCTTATTGCCCGGAAAGCACTGCGCCCCGTCAGCATCATCACCGACATTGCCGATGGAATTACGACCCGGGCATTAGACCAGCGCATTCCGAAAACGGAGGCCGACCGGGAATTTTCCCGATTGATTGATGTAATCAACGGCATGCTCGGCCGACTTGAAAAAAGCTTCCGGCAGGCCGTGCGGTTCAGCGGGGACGCGGCGCATGAACTGAAGACGCCGCTAACCATTTTACAGGGCGAACTGGAACAGGCGTTACAGGAGGAACCGGCGGGTTCCGCGGCCCAGCAGAGATATGGCGTATTGCTCGATGAAGTGCAACGACTCGTCGCGATCACCCGCAAACTGCTTCTGCTTGCTCAGGCCGATTCCGGGCAAATGCGGCTCAAGCTTGAACCGTTTTGCCTCAGTTCCGCCCTGGAAGCCATATGCGAGGACATCGCGATTCTCGCGCCCGGCATTTCGGTGGACAAAAAAATTGAGCCAAATCTGCGCGTAATGGCCGATGCCGACCTGATGAACCAGGCGCTCTACAATCTTATAACCAATGCCGTCAAATATAACCGGAAAGACGGCTGGATTAAATTGGCGCTGCATTCGGAGGGAGATACGGTCAAATTCACTGTTTCCAATACTGGCGAGGAAATTCCGTTGCCGGACCAGGAAAAAATATTTGACCGGTTCTATCGGGTCAGCAAATCAAGGGACAGGACGGTGGACGGCGCGGGACTGGGCTTAAGCCTTGCCATGGAAATCGTGGCGGCTCACAAGGGCAAACTCGTCCTTGAATATTCCCTGAACGGCGTCACGTCATTTGCCATGCGATTATCCATGGCGCCAGCCCATGGCAAAGATGTGTGAACCGGGCCACGAAAGCTATCTCCAACAAGCCAGATTGACCAATTTCATGTCTTTAACCCGGCTTTTCAAGTAATGATATTATTAAAATAGACACAAGACGGTTTCGTGCTATAATAATCTTGTTGGATTGATAAAGACGCTTTTCGTCCTGATCAATCCGGCACGGCAGACAGATCGGCACAGTGTCGCGCATTTTACGGGAATCATTCAGATGAATGTTAATACCGGCATTTCCAGCGACAGGCTGGATGAAAAGTATGCCAAGATATTCCAACTCAGCAGCAACCTGCTTTCAGTTTCCACGCTAAAAGACGGACAGTTCATCGAGGTCAACGACGCTTTTTTGACCACCCTTGGGTTCGCCCGCGAGGAAATAATCGGGAAAACCGCGCTGGAACTCGGGCTGTATGTCAACCCGGATGACCGGCAAAAGCTGTTGCAAGCGACGGAAAAGGGCGAACATCCACAAAATATTGAGATCCAGATGCGCGCCAAGGACGGCGCGATTCATTATGGTTTATTTTCAGCGGACAAAATATCAATCAACAACGAAAAATGCTGGCTGGTGTCAATAACCGACATCAGCGCGCTGAAGCAGGCGGAGAATGCGCTGTGGGAACACGCGGCCAGGTACCGGCACATCGTCGAGGACCAATCCGAGCTTATTTGCCGTTATCAGGCGGACGGCAAGATATCCTTTGTCAACGAGGCCTACGCGCGCTACTTCGGCAAAAGCCGCGCGGAGCTTGTCGGCCGGAATTTCATCCCCCATATTCCTGAGCCGGACCTGGCGCTGATCTCCCGCCGCCTCGCCGGCATCACCCGGGACAACCCTGACGTTACTTTTGAGCACCGGGTCATAATGCCGGGCGGCGATGTGCGCTGGCAGCAATGGAACCACCGGGGCATCTATACCGCCGACGGCCACCTCATTGAATACCAGGCCGTGGGGCGCGACATTACCGATTTCAAACGAGCAGAACAGATCGTGATTGAGTCCGCAGAAGACAAATTTAAAATCATTTTTGACAATGCATATGACGGGATATTGTTGGCCGATTTGGAAACAAAAAAGTTTGTCATGGCTAACAATGAGATTTGCCGGATGCTTGGTTACAGCCCGGAAGAAATGGCATGCCTGGGAGTCATGGATATCCATCCTGAAAAAGACCACCCTTATGTTACTGATCAATTTAAAAAGCAAGCCAGGGGAGAATTGAAATTGGCCAAGGATATGCCGCTTAAAAGAAAAGACGGCAGTGTTTTGTATACCGACATCAACGCTTCAATGATCACAATGGCCGGGAAAAAATATCTGGCGGGATTTTTCCGGGACATCACCGACCGCAAGCAGGCGGAGGCGGAGTTATCCCGCGCGCACAACCAGCTGAAAAACCTGATTGATTCGGCATCGCAGGTTTCCATCATTGCCACCGACTGTTCCGGCAAGATACTCACGTTCAACAGCGGCGCGGAGCGCATGCTGGGATATTCCGCCCGTGAAATGGTCGGCAAACAAACCCCGCTCATTATTCATCTGGAATCGGAAGTAAAGGCGCGCGGCCGGGAATTGACCGGGGAGCTGGGATATCCGGTTGAAGGTTTCGAGGTCTTTGTCGTCCATGCCAGGCGGGGCGAATACGAGGAGCGCGAATGGACTTACGTTAAAAAAGACGGCCAGCATATAACCATTGACCTGATCGTGACGTCCGTCAAAGACGCGGAGGGACAAATTATCGGTTTTCTCGGCATCGCCATTGACATCACCGCGCGCAAACTCGCCATCGAGGCCCAGGCCGCCAGCGCCGCCAAGAGCCAGTTTGTCGCCAATATCAGCCACGAAATACGCACGCCCTTAAACGGAATTATCGGCATCTGCGAATTGCTCCTTCAAACCAAAATGTCAAATGAACAGATCGAATACGCGCAAATCATTGATTCCAGCGCGGAAACGCTCCTTAATATAATCAATGCCACGCTTGACTTTTCAAAAATTGAGGCCGGCAAGATGGCGCTGGAACACATTGATTTCAATCTCAGGGATATTGTGGAGGATATTGTCAGCGTGCTGGCCGTCAACGCCTCCAAAAAGAAACTTGAACTGATTGATTTTATAGAGCCCGACGTGCCCCTCAACCTGAACGGCGATCCAAGCCATCTGCGCCAGATTCTTTTCAACCTGGTCGGCAACGCCATAAAATTCACCTCCGAAGGCGAAATTGTCGTCAATATCGCGCTGGCTGAAGAGGAGGAAAAGTGTCCAGAGGTCGGGGGGCAGGATTTGCCTTCCGCCCTCCTGCGCTTCACGGTGCGCGATACCGGCATCGGTATTCCGTCTGACAAAACAAACATTCTTTTCAACGCCTTCTCGCAGATAGATACGTCTTTATCGCGCAAGTCCGGCGGCACGGGGCTGGGCCTGGCAATAGCCAAGGGACTCACGGAACAAATGGGCGGTTCAATCGGGGTGGAAAGCAATCCCGGGAAAGGTTCAACCTTCTGGTTTATCATTCCTTTTTTGAAGCAAAAGGCGGGAGTTGCCCAGCCCGCCGAACCCGACCTTCATTTTGAAGGCGCAAAGATACTGATTGTTGACGATAATGAAACCAACAGGGTGGTGCTTGCTAGGCAATTGCAGTCATGGAAAATAAATGTGGAAACGGCGGCTAATGGCCAGGAAGCGCTCGCCAAATTGCGTTCCGCCGCAAACAAGAAAAAGACCTTCACCGCGGTAATTACCGACCAGCGCATGCCGGAAATGGATGGGGTTACGCTTGGACAAGCCATCAAAGCCGACTCCGCGCTCAAGAACACGATTCTGTTAATGGTGAGTTCCATGACCCTGCCGCCGGAGACATACATTCAGAACAAACATCTTTTCGCCGCCATGATTCTCAAGCCAATCCGCCAGAAACATCTCTTTTACAGCCTGTTCACGGCCTTGAAAGGTAAAAACAAGAGCTTATCAGGTAAAAAATGGGCGGCTGAATTCCAGAAACATGAACGATACCAGATCGGAAATCGGCTGCATATTCTCGTTGCCGAGGATAACGTGGCCAATCAGCAGGTTACCTGGAACATCCTGAAAAATATGGGGCATTGGCCCCGGACGGTTGCCAACGGCCGGGAAGCTGTTCGAGCGCTGGAAATGGCGCATTATGACCTGGTGTTGATGGACGTCCAGATGCCTGAAATGGACGGGCTTAAGGCCACCGCCATCATCCGCGACCCAAAGTCACGGGTGCACGACCATAACATTCCCATCATGGCGCTCACGGCGCATGCCATGGAAGGCGACCGTGAAAAATGTCTGGCCGGCGGCATGAACGGTTACATCACCAAGCCGGTCAGCATAAAAGCCATCGCCAATGCCATTGCAAACATTACTTCCTCTGGCAATGCCCCGACGCCTAAAGACAATCCAAGCCCTTCCGATACCCCGGACGCCGTGTTTGATGCCCAGGCCTTTTCCGGCCGCCTGAACGGCAAAAGCGAGCCGATGATCAAGATTATAAATATTACTCTTGAGGAAATGCCGAAATTACTGCGCAATCTTGAACAAGCCGTTAAAAAGCGGCAGAAGGACACCGCCGGGCGACTGGCCCATAACATCAGGGGCAGCGCCGCCAACGTCAGCGGCAATAAATTCCATGCGGTTGCGGTTAAAGTTGAAACAGCCTGCAATGCGGGCAACTGGCGTGAAGCCAATGATCTTTTTCCTGAATTAAACCGACAGTTTGAAGATTTAGGACGGACCATGCGCAAGTTTCAAAAAACATTGAACTGAAGAAGGAAATAAAACCCATGAAGATACTCATCGCAGAAGATAATTTAGCCTCGCAAATTATGCTGAAGACCGCCTTTGACGATTTAGGCCACGACCTGGTCGTAACCGGCGACGGCCGCACAGCATGTGAAATCATGCTTAAGCCGGAGGCGCCGAAACTGGCGATCCTGGATTGGATGATGCCCGGCATGGACGGCGTGGAAGTCTGCCGTAAAGTCCGGGAAACGAAGCTTTCCGATCCCCCTTATCTTATCATCCTGACCGTCCGCGACCAGACCGAAGATATTGTCAAGGGACTGAAAGCCGGCGCCAACGATTATATCATCAAACCTTATAACATTGAGGAACTGCAGGTGCGGGTTGGGGTTGGCTGCCGGGTTATGGAGATGCAAGCCACGATGACCAGGCAAATCAAGGAATTGCAAGCCGCCATGGCGCATATCAAGACTTTGCGGGGATTATTGCCGATTTGCATGTATTGCAAGAAAATACGCGATGACAAGCAATACTGGCAACAGGTGGAAGGTTACATCACCACCCACAGTGAAGCGCAGTTAAGCCATGGCATCTGCCCCGATTGCTACAGAAAACACATCCAACCGGCATTGGATAAAATAGGAAACAAAAATAAAAAAAAAGCATAGCTGGCCGCATGCTTTACAAGCCTTGAATATTGCGGGGATAAATGAAAGTCAAATAACGAATATCTCACAGGCGAAGGCCGCCTACGAGACATTCGGGTTAGCGGCTACTCAAGTTTTTTTCAGCGCCCCACGCTGTTGATTCTCTTCTCCAGTCGTTCCAACTCGCGGACGATGTCTTCCCAATCGGGCGCCTGGCCGAAGATCATGGTTTGCATGTCCTGGTAGTCCCGTCGCAGCGCATCCAGCCGGTCCTTCGCCGGCAGCAAGCGAAACGTTCCGGGACGGGCTGTTTCATAGTGCGCCCAAGCCCAGGCAAAAAAGAAGCTCTTGTGCACAATGACGCGCTCCAGGAGCCCGATCCGTTCGAGCGCCCGGTCCGCAATCGGCTGCCGGGCCAGCCGGTACAGGTCATAGTAGTGCCGCGATAGCCGTTCATTGGCCGGTTTGTCCGGCGGACGATGGTATTCTGCATGCAGCAGCGTTGCCTTCTCCCAGAACGTCCGCTCCGCCGCCAACGTGCGAACCTTGCAGGAACGGATGGTAAACAAGTCGGGAAATGCCTCTGCCGCGTAGGGCGTGATTTCGGCATCCGCCGCCGGCCAATCATCGGAGCGCGCCCCCATCTCCAGGCGAATGGCCGGGCGGACGTAGGACATGCCCCCCGACACTTCGGTGGACGGGTACGCAAAGATCACGGTTTGCGGATCGGAGGGATCCAAGTCCACCGACCAGCCGGATTTCCCCAGCACAGCGGCGAAGTCTATTCGCAACCCGGGCACGAGCTTCTCGCGAATGATGGTCTTGCATTCCGCCACCAGCGCATCCAACCGCCGCCGGGCTTCCTTCTTGCTGATCAGTGCCTGCTCCGGGTCCCGATCATCGGCAAACCCCAGATCGCGGCGGCTCAGTGAAAGGTCCACGTCTTCCGAAAACCGCTCTATGGCACGGAATACCTTGGATAGAGACGTGCCGCCCTTGAAGATCAGGTGCGGACGGAACTGCAGGACTTCAAAGATGCGCCGTAGAGTCCAGCAGACCCAGAAGTCCTTCTCTACAATAGCCGCATGTCGTATTTGTTCTGACGCCTTTTCCACCCGACGAAAAAGGGCCTCCCTATCCAATGCCGTTGCTTGCGCGATAGTATCCATAAGACGACTTATTCCTTAATCAAGCGCTGCAGGACCGGTTGCATCCATCCGGCCACTTGTTTCAAACTTCGTTTAATGTCAGCCCGATCTTCGGCACGGACTATCTGCCGCAGACGTGCTATAACGTCCGGGGTGATCCGATCTTTTCCCACATAACGCAGGGCTTGAACGATGTGCGCCACACGCTGACCTTTGAGATCCATGGTTTTCGGACCGCGATTGAGAAACTTTACATCTGAACCACCAAGCCGAACGCGCTGGGTACTGCCATTCGTGTAATAGACATATTTCGCCGGCACTTGCGTGGACAGGCCAAGCAAATTCGCCGCATAAGCGCCAAACGGTATAATCCGCAACCTGTTCTTACGCGCCCATGCATGTGCCAGAGAATCCACGGACGGCGCAACGTTATGCTTCATCAATGTGCTGAACCGGGGCCAGGCGTAAAGACCGCGCCCTACACGCATAATCGTCTTCTGCCTGGTCAAACGCGCAAGGGCTTGGTTGATAGCCGGACGCGAAGCCATCCCCAGAAGCTCCGCAATGGCTACCGGAACGCCATTGCGTTTATTTATTATGGCAACTATCTTATCTGCAACTGGATGCGAAACATTCATAATATCATATTGTCACAAACTTCGACCGTTATTTGTGACATTAAATACCAATTCAAACAGTATTTCAAGCCCTATTTCACACTTCGTTCTATGCCTTAGCGGAGGCCGGGATAAGATAGACGCCGTACTTATCTCTCATCCAGTCTGGATTAGTAAATGGGGCAGGTCATATTCATGCTTTGACCTTGACAGCGTCCGAGAGCGAGGGAGCAATGGTTGCCGCCGTCAAGGCTTGGTAGGCGCAACGCGAAGACACTCCACATTGCCGTGCCAAGGTGCGTTCGGCAGGGCGTGCAGGGTCATGGGCAAAACATAACCCATTCGATTGCGGTTTCATTTTGCAAGGGGTTCCATCGGCGTTTGTTTCTTTGCAAGTATTCATATTTGGTCCTCATATATAGCCGGAATGTCAACCAAAGAACGATAAATGTAGTGCAAGCCCGGCAGTGCTGGCCAGAATTCAACGTGATTCCGGGGACTGTAGAAAAACGAACGGAAGCGAAAAAACTAAAAAAGGATTTATTGATTAAATCCCTGCGAATAAAGCGCGAAATGCACGTCCAAGCCAATAAATAGCGGGAGCCAGCTGTCGGGTTCGAACCGACGACCTGCTGATTACAAATCAGCTGCTCTACCAACTGAGCTAAGCTGGCTTTATTCGGATGGAAGGCATACAAAGATGCGGGGCATAATGCAAGATTATTCCACATCAGGCGGTTATCAACCGGGCTTCATTTGATCGTGAAATAGATGGGTTAAAGAATCATGCCTTGCGCCCGGGGCCAGATGAACCGGCTTGTGTAAATTACCGGTTTCAACGCAAACCATGTTCTTATACTCTTCATCCCCGAAATCTTCCATCCGCTTTGATTTTTCCACCCACGGGTTCCAGATAACAACGTCATTCATGCCCCGCTTTTCAATAATCACTTTCCGCCGGTTGCCGCCATCATCCAAGACGAGCTTGTCCGGCGCCGAGGGATAAACCCGGTCCGTTTCGCCCTCAAACCTGATTTTTCCCCGCGTCTCCGCACGAACTGTCTTATCGCCAAGATAATCAATAAATTTTGCGCCGGCCAGGCCCTCAACCGCAACGCGGCTGATATCCGCCGCCGAAAAATAGGTATGCAGGCCGTTTTGGAACTCAAATCCAGACCGGCCGGTATTTTGAACGGAAAACAAAATTTCAAGATCTTCCGCGCCCAGCCGGAAGACAAGCTCCAGCCGGAACGCATACGGCCACATTTTAAGCGTTTGCTGATTTTCCTTGAGCTCCATTCTGGCCTCAACCTGCCCGGTTGGGACTGATTCAAGGCCGAGAAACGTCCAATCCTGGATGCGCGCAAAACCATGCTTCGGCAAGGGACCGTCGCCGAATTGGGGAAACAGCACCGGGATTCCCCCGCGGATCGGAAAATCCGGCTTAAAGCAAGATTTTTCGCTCATAAACAAAAGCCGGCTTCCGCCAGCGGTGCGCCATGATACCGCATGGGCGCCGTGAAGATAAACATCCAGTTGCGCCCCTGACGGATGACGCAACGCAAGATACGGCATGCCGTTGACACCGCGTTTCAATCCGGTTTTATCCCGCCCGTTCATATTTTTTTTTGACCGGAGACTAAAACTTTATTGTAAAAATATTAAAGGCCGGGCGCGCATTGAATTCATCCGGCGCCAGGCTGCCATCGCGGTTCCGGTCAAGTGTATTGAACACCTCGTCATAATTATAATTTTTATCGGCCCGCCGTGAAAACTCCAGAAAACTCACCGATTTATCCGTGTTTTTATCAGCCGCCTGGAAATTCTGCTCCGCCTGGGGCGAACGGTCGGCGACGCCCCACTCCTGCCGGTCCACCTTTTTGTCGTGGTCTTTATCCATATTATCAAAAGCGGATTGCCGGGCGTGTTCCTTGAATTCTTCCAACGATATCTTGCCGTCCTGATTAGTATCGGCGGCATGAAAAACTTTTTTTAAATCATTTGTCTGGGCGGAGCAAACGCCGATTACGCATGTTTGCGCAAGCAACAGCAATAGTATTTGTTTTGATGAATATTTCATTATATTTCCTTTCATAAGCTCATAAGTATCAAATAACAATATTGACTGAAAGAAAAAAAAAGGCGAAGACCGCCGCGCCATTCCCGATTAATTTTGAACGGCAAACAAAGCAATCCCCGCGGCAACCGAAGCGTTCAACGAAGAAACTCTTCCTTTGACCGGGATTTTAACCACATAATGAGCCGTGTTCAGGATGAGCTGTCCAACGGCCTTATGCTCGCCGCCGATAACCAGCATAAGCCTTGAAGCCGGCGGAATTTGCAGGTCGTTAATCACAGTTTTTCCGCCGCTGTCCAAAGCCACAATCACAAAATCATTTTTAACGGCCTCGCGCACGTAATAATTGGCCGAATGGTCGCGGGCGATCCGCAGATATTCGGTCGCGCCGGCGCTGGCCTTGACAACCGAAGGATAAATCTCCGGCGTGCCGTGACTGGAAAGCAAAACATGGCGCCAGCCAAAAATTTCCGCGCTCCTTAAAATTGCGCCCACGTTCTGGGGATCCTCTATATTGTCAAGGAGCAGAAGGCGGTCTTGATCCAACAACTCCGCAAATGATGCGTACGGATACGGCTCGGTTTCAATCACAACGCCCTGATGCTCCGTCGTGCGGCAAAGCTCAAAGAGCCGGCCCCGGTTTACAAACTCCACCGCGACTCCCGCTTTTTTCAGCAACTCAAGGAGCGTGGCTGTTCTTCCGGCGGTCCGGATCGTGTCCGCTATATAGGCGCGATAGATTTTGCGCCGGCCGGCGAGGAGCGCCTCAAACGCGGGATTAATGCCGTAAATATATTCTTTCATTGTAACTACTGTTCAGGCGGTTGACTTTAAAATTACCACAAATCACTTGTATATAATAATGTTATTATTATGATCAACAGTCAATAGTTAAGCATTAAACACAACGAAAACCAAAACGCTGATTTACAGGAGGGGTTGTCATGTTTCTTGACTGTCATCTGCATACCGTTATCCGCAAGGGCTTGCCGCGTAATGACTCCGGCGACAATTACGCCACGCCGGAAGAACTTATCGCCATGATGGACCGGACCGGCGTTGACAAGGGAGTATTGCTCCCGGGTATCAATCCGGAATGCCGCAAGCAATATTCGCCGACGGAAGACATCCTTGATGTTGCCGCGAAGTATCCCGACCGATTTATTCCATTCTGCAATATTCATCCGCGCGCCGAAAGCAACAGCCCGGACGCAAATTTATCCAGGCAATTGCTCTATTACAAGGAACAAGGCTGCAAGGGAATCGGGGAAGTCGCCGTAAGCATCTGCTTTGACGATCCTTTCGCGCTCAATCTGTTCAAACATTGCGAGGCCTGCGAGTTGCCGCTATTATTCCATATCGGCCCGCAGCCCATCGGCTGTTACGGCCTGATAGATGACATTCATTTGCCGCGGCTGGAAAAATGCCTGCGTTTATTTCCGAAACTTTTTTTCATCGGGCACTCCCAGCCGTTCTGGGCGGAAATCAGCGCCGATGTGACGGAAAATAACCGGAACTCCTATCCGCCCGGCAAGATAGCGGCGGGTGGCGCCATTCCCCGCCTGCTCGATGCCTATCCGAACCTTATGTGCGATATTTCGGCCGGGAGCGGCTATAACGCGCTCACGCGCGATGCGGAGTTCGGTTATCGCTTCATGGAAAAATACCAGGATCGTCTGTTATTCGGCACCGATATCTGCTCGCCGAAAAACAACCACCAGCATGCGGAATTCCTGCGCAAGGCGCTTGCCGGCGGATCCATTTCAAAAACAGTCTTTGAAAAAATCTCGTGGCAGAATCTCAACCGGATATTGCGACTGGGAATGTAGGAACAAAAACGCCGGCAATCAAAAATTGGTTCGGTACAATCATTTTTTACCGAACAGCTCCATCTGCGCGGAATCCCCGGCCGAGCCCGGGCAGGCATCCTTGCTTTTGCGCTGACGGTGGGCGGCAATTTTCGGCTGGCCGGCTTCGGCAAATTCACCTTCTTCAAGATTCAATAAAATTTCCTTGGCGCGATCCACCACCGCCGGGGGAAGGCCGGCCAGGCGCGCCACCTGGATGCCGTAGCTTTTATCGGCGGCGCCGGCAATAATTTTCCGTAAAAAAACCACGCGGTCGTTATCTTCGCGCACCAGCACGTTATAATTCTTCACGCCCTTCATCGTCAGGGCAATATCGGTCAACTCATGATAATGGGTGGCAAAAAGGGCCTTGGCCTTGATGTTGTCGTGCAAATATTCGGCCACCGCCCACGCGATGCTGATGCCGTCAAAAGTGCTCGTGCCGCGGCCGATCTCATCCAGGACGATGAGACTTTTTTCAGTGGCGTTGTTTAAAATATTGGCGGTTTCCTGCATTTCAACCATGAATGTGCTGCGTCCCCTGACAAGATCGTCGCTGGCCCCCACCCTTGTGAATATCCGGTCAACGCTCCCGATTTCAGCTTCCGCCGCCGGCACGAACGATCCGATCTGGGCCATGATAACAATGAGGGCCACCTGGCGGATATAGGTGGATTTTCCCGCCATGTTGGGGCCGGTGATGATGATCAACCGGTTGGCATCGCAATCCAGGAAGGTGTCATTCGGGACAAACCGGTCGGCCTCGGCAATCTGCTCGATCACGGGATGACGTCCGTCTTTTATCCGGATTGAGTTGCCGGCCGTGAGGCGCGGCCGCACATAACGCAAAGCCGTCGCCCGGTCCGCCAGGCAGGCTAAAACGTCAAGCGCGGCAATCGCATCGGCCGATTTAAGGATATTATCCGTTTCCGTGATAATTTTTGCGCGGAGATCACTCAACAATTCAGATTCCAGCGCCACGGCCCGGTCCTGGGCGCCGAGTATCTTGCCTTCAAATTCCTTAAGTTCCGGGGTGATAAAACGTTCGGCATTGACCAGGGTCTGTTTGCGGGAATAATCGGAGGGCACATTGGCCGCCTGGCCCTTTGACACTTCCAGATAATACCCAAAAATCTGGTTATACCTGACCTTTAATGTTTTTATTCCCGTGCGCTGTTGCTCCTTGGTCTGATATTCAGCCAGCCAGGCGCGGCCCTTGGTGGCCGCTTCGCGCAGGGCGTCAAGTTCAGCATTGTACGCAGGCTTTATTGTTCCGCCATCCTTCACCATGGCGGGAGGCTCGTCAACAAGCGCGCGATCAATAAGTCCGGCCAATGCCGGAAGCGGGAAAATCTGTCCGGCCAGTTGAAAAATTAATTCCGTTTTATTGCCGGCAAGCAATTCCTTTACTTTTGCCAATGCGCCCAGCGATTGTTCCAAAGAGCGCATATCCCGCGCACCGCCGGAGGTTGCGGCCAGGCGGGCGATAAGCCGTTCAAGATCGCGGATGCCGGAAAGAATGTCCCGGAAATTCCGCAACAAGGTTCTATCATCGCAAAAAGCCGCCACCGCCTCCTGGCGCTTTTCAATCTCGGCAATATCGGCCAGCGGACGCAAAACCCATTCGCGCAAACGCCTTCCGCCCATGGCGGTTTTGGTGGCATCAAGGACGCCGAGAAGCGTTGTGGCGCTCCCGCCGGAAGCAGGATTGGAAGAGCGCGCGGCAACCCGCGAACTGACCAGGTCAAGATTAGTCCTGGTGGCTTCGTCCATAAGCATGAAATTATCGGTATTTTTCAGACGCAAAGACCGCACGTGGCCGGCGGGGCGATGCAAGGCGTTTTTCACATAATGAAGTATGCCGCCCGCCGCGCCGATGCCCGCCAGGCGTCCCTCGCACCCGAATCCTTCAAGCGAATGGACGGCGAAATGACTTTTGAGCGTTTCGTATGCGGTTTCCAACGCAAAAGTCCAATCATCATAGGGAGTTATCAGCGTCCTCAAGTCATGACCCAGCGTCTGTTTCAATGACGATTCCGGGTCCTCCAGGGCTGAGGCGGGGACAACACATTCGGCCGGGGTAAAACGCAAGAGATTATCGCGGAGCGTCTCAACGCTGGCCGTCTCCTCAATCCAGAATTCACCGGTTGAAAGGTCAAGCAATGCCAGCCCGAAAAGAGAATCATGTTGATATATCCCGGCCAGAAAATTATTCCTGGCCGAATCCAGCAATTGATCGTTAAGCACCGCGCCCGGCGTGACAATCCCGGTAACTTCCCGGCGAACAATGCCCTTGGCGGTGGCCGGATCCTCAACCTGGTCGCAGACGGCCACCTTTTTGCCGGCGCGAATCAACTTGGCCAGGTAATTTTCGTAGGCGTGGTAAGGCACGCCGCACATGGGCGTTTTCTGGCGCTTGGTAAGGGCGATGTTCAGGATCGCCGCCGCCTCAATGGCGTCCTCAAAAAACATTTCATAAAAATCGCCCAGCCGGAAAAAAAGGATTGTGTTCGCCGGCAATTTCGCCTTGATCCGGCGATATTGCTGCATCATTGGTGTAAGCGAATCAGTCATTGACGTTCTAACATTAAAATATCTGCAAGAGAAGCCGTTGCTCCTTCAGTTCCATCCGCGCATAATTGTGACCTGCCCCGTTCTGTTTGTTCCCCCGGGCAATCAACGAACCCGGTAAATATTCCCCTGCCGCAAAACCGCTTCATACGCGCCCATGTCCACAATACCGTAACGGATGCGCGGGATGCCATCCAGGTCAACCGCGCCGGTCATCCAAGCCTGATTTGTCCCGGCATTAACGCACGGCGAGTTCACTCGCAGGCGGTAACTGCCGCCATCCAGATCAAGCAGGGCGGGATTATTCGTGATGTTGCCGACGCCGGCCACTGCCGGGATCACACAGCAATAATTCAACCCCGTGGCGCCCACCGTATCGTTTGTGAAGTTTGCACCGTCCGCCGCCGTATTGAAATAAACGATATTGTTTGTCCCGCTGCTGTCTGAACCGGTGATGTACATTCCCCCGCCGGCAACCGCGGCGTAATTGCTCACTATCGTGCAACTCTCAACGGTACTGTTAGTCATCCAAATTCCGCCGCCGACATTCGTGGTTGCAATGTTCCGCGCAATCAGGCAGTTCCTGACCGTCAGATTGGTGCCCCAAACTCCCCCTCCAAGATTCTTTGAAGTGTTCCCGATTATGGAACAATCGCTGATGGTTGCCTGGCCGGTACAACGTATTCCCCCGCCATATCCTCTTTTTCCAACGCCGTTGCAATTAACAACATTCTCTGTTACCAAACAATTTAAGACCCGATTATTTGTCCCGCCGGAAAAAAACAACCCCCCGCCATATTCAGAACAACTGTTGTTCACAACCACACAATTGGACACAGTGATGTTATCTCCCCTTAAATCACACGCCCCGCCATAGTAATGAATGGTTTGATTCCCTTCAAACCGACAATTATTAATGTCCGTCAAAGCAGACGATGATATATATATTGCCCCGGCCGATGTGTTTGCATAATTATTCTTAAAAATGCAATTGGTTATACTGTTTATGCTGGTTCCGTTTATTTTAATACATCCTCCATATGCGTTGGCGCCATACACATTGGTGTTTCCAACAAACAGACAATTTCGAACAAAAATGCTGTAAGTGGTCAAAATGCTCTGGTTATAACTGGCATCGGCTTTGTTATAATAATTTGACACCGTAAAACCGTCAAATACGCTCGAAGCGGCGACGGATGAAAAATAAGCGCATCCGTTCGTGTACATCACGGCATTTCCGTCCAAAATGGTCGCATCGCTTCCATTTACGCTTTGAAGCGTCAATGTTTTGGTCACGACAACGACATTGGTCATACGGTAAACGCCGTTTGTGACCCATACTATCCGCGGCGCAGATGAAGCGATGGCGGCATTGACCACGTCAATGATGTTGGTTCCGGCCGTTTCCCAGCTGGTGTACGGATCAGCCGCCGCAGAATTGGACGTCACCACATAGTGCGTGTCGCCGAAAGCCGTCCTGAAAAACGCGGCAATCATTACCACAACCAATATTCTAGCCGGCATATTTAATTGCTGCATCAATCTACCTCGTTAAGGATTGACTCTATTATTATCTGCAAGATATTACCAGCACGAACTGATCGTGAGTTTCTTCCCCTTACATCGTTATCTCCAATAAATGCTCGCCCCACAGGTTGCATTCCGCAATCAGCAAATGCGCAACGGGATCGTATTTAAACAGAATATCTTTTCCATCCAGCGTAATTTTCCGCGGGACTTTGTCGCCGCGCAGGGCGCCCTTGAACACGCATACGCCCTGGCCGATGAGCTTGCCCGTGTACTTATCACCGTCGCGTTTCTCCAGGCTCAGACTGTGGTTCTGGTCATCGCAAACCGTCAAGGCCAGATCGCCCAGCACATTGACCGTCTTGATCACGCCTTCCTTGACCTCCACCGGAAGAACCCTGTCCTTGATCCTCATCTTGATGTCCTTGACATTGTTCGCCGTGGTCCAATCAATGTTCACCAGCATGATCTTCGTTTCTTCTTTTTCATCCTTGCCGGGATAAACCGCATAGTTGATATCCTTCTTCTCCGCCATCTCCCCCAGCAATTCGATGTCCCCGGCTTTGGCCGTTCCAACGACAAGCGGCTTGATAAACTCCGCCGGTACGGGCGAAAAACTGTAACTTGTCATAAGAATGGCTGTGCCTTTGCCAAGTTTATTCTCAATCAACGCAGGCATTTTACCTCCATCGACCGTGGCCAGCACCGTTGCCCCTTCAACCTTCACGTCCGCCCATTCCAAATCCGGATAATTGTTTGTGTAGGCAAACGTCGTCCCAACCGGAAATTTATACGGTTCAAAAGATGAATCCCGATCAAACCGGACGATATTCGCCGCTTTCTCCCCCGCCTTGCGCTCCACTTTGCCTTTGACCGTTATCCCGAACAAATCCTTGAAATCGCCATTGTTGATCAGTTCCAGTTCCGGCTTCCTCTCGATCTGTCCGCTCAACTGCGGCAAACTCATGAAAAGATGTCCGCCGTTATTCACATAGTCCCTGAGTTTCGCGTATATTTCCGGCGTCATCGTGTTCCATCCCAAAAACATCAGTGCCTTGTAGTTTTGCAACACGTTAATCGGCGCCCGGATCGGCACAATATCCAGCTGCCCGTAAGGTGTGCCCGCATAACGGTTATAGGCCGAGACGCCATTATATAACAGACGGCCATCCAGGGAGATGATATCGTAAATATTTTCCCAACCGACTTCAATGGATGGTTTCCAATTTTCTCCCAAATCATTTGTAAACGTTCCCCAGATATGTCCCAACGATATGATGTTTCGTTTTCCCGGCAGGCTTTGTGTTCCTTCGAGATTACCAAAAACCAACCCAATATCCACCGACGGCCCATGGTCCGATCTGGGATGGGTTTGGACATAATGATAAAATCGCTTGGCAACTTCCCTGAATCCCTTGCATTCAGGGCTCTCGGCGTCATATTTAGGCACCTGCTTATCACAAGCATTCGCAATAAATATCCTGAACAGAGAATCCTGGGTGAATATCAAGTTCGCTCCGTAAATATACGACAAATTATAATCCAGCATCAGCCGCCGTTGATGCGCCGGCGTATATGAATCATCTTTTGGAGGACCATATCCGTAACCGCCCATTGCGCCGAATTCAATATTTAGGAACGCCCCCCATAAAGGTTTTTCATAAGCCTTTGCCGCGCCCCTGGCGGAAGACAGGCTTGTTATATCATTATAAGTCAAATGTTCGGAAAAAACAATATCCGCTCCGGCTTCCAGGCATTCCCCATGCCCAATCGGTCCCGGCTCCACGACAATTCCCATTGGCCCGCCGGTTTTTTTGTCAACAAACTGCGGACGCATGATTTCCACAAATTTTTCTTTAAAATCTTTCATGTTGATCATTTCTTTTTTAATAAACGGGCGAGTGAGCCGCGCATACCAATAATCCGCCTTGGGACGGGGCGTTCTTTCAAAATAACCGGGCCAATTGCCTCCCGTGGTGTATTCTTCTATTGATTTTCCCAAAAAGAACTTTCCGGCGATTTCCTCAATTTTATATTCCTTTTTCATGTAGACCGGATACGATGATACAAAATATAATCCCTCCTCTTTGCACAAACGCGCTGTTTCCTGCGCAAATTGTTGCGGATTGGCACAAATGACATTCGTCGGCGCTCCCAATCCGACCCCGAACAGCAGGATAACATCGCCTAATTTATCGTTTTTAACCTGAATAATACATTTTCCCACATCATTATAAGGCACGCCGCACAGGCCGACTCCAATTTTCGGATATCTCCTTGTGGACACGCCAAACGAAAGTTCAAGATTATCCATATAGTTTGTTGTCCCCCCGACCAATGGCGCACCATTCAACGTTGCCGGCCCCATGAACAGGCCAAACATCAACATCCAAAATACGCGAACAAAAAGAATTTGCAGAAACGTTTTTTCTTTTGAGCGGCTATTTCTATTAGCCGGGAAACACTCAGGAAGCACTGTGAAGATTGGAAAATTATGATTTATTTTACGCATATTCTATTTCCTTCCTTTTACTAATTAAACTTTATGTTGAGCAGATATGTTTTATCGCCTTTCCTCATTTTGTTTTTCTTGTCCAGAAACAAAATTTTCATAAAAGTCAGATCACAGAATGGCCGTAGACCCGGAAATCAAAGACTTCCGCATAAGGGTGCCCCCAGGTGGCATGAATCAGCAGGCGCAATTTTTCAGCATTAACGGGAGCAAATTCATGCCTGCGGAAACGCCGGATGTTGTCTGTTTCTAAAAACACGATTTTCCACAGCCCGTCATTAAAAGCCTGCAATTCATACGTTCTGACCAATTCCGGATCCATCATGCCGCGAATCGCATCAAAAGTCCGCCGGTTCAAATTTGAATTGAATACCAATTCCACTCGGCGGATGGAAACTAAACCATTAAAATCATATTCTATCCATTCCGATTGACCCGGTCGCATCTTCCCCGACGCCCATAAATGAGGCCGGCCATAAGGCCGGATATGTCCGTCATTGATGCAAGATGCTGAAAAAACCGGCTGACGCGGCTCAGTCTCAAAAAGCGGCAACAACCATATCGGGTTGCATTTTTTATTATAATCAGGAATGCCGTCAGAATGGTATTCCATCGCCGCCACGCCGGTCATCGTTGCATTGGTCGCGCGCAGTTTCACGCCGGCGGCAGGAAACAACACCATAATCACCTTGGCCCCCGGACCGGGAATTGCCTGGACATCGAACACACACCGGCCTTCGGTATCAATCGTTGTCTCCCGATTACCCAGACAGACCGACAACCGGTAATTCTGCGGCTTGTCACAACCATACACCACGGCCTTTATTGAAGTACCGGTTGGCCCCGCCGCATAAAACGTAACCGTTCTTAAAACCGGTGTCACCACGGGCAAAACCATGCCAAGATAATGATCCAGGGGAATCCACGACTCACCTTCTGTAATGGCCAGCGCTCGTTCCGAGGAAGCCGAGACCACAGCACGGCGTGACACATCTTCCTTCTCAATCAATTGCCGGCCCATGATGGATTGGTCCTGCCTCATCAATATATCCTGGAATGCCGACATATGATCCGCCACAAGATGGGAAGGGGCAATCTTGCGTTGATAACAATAAGCGGCCGCGGCGCCCGCCGCCTGCCCCATAACTGCCGTTGTTGCCTGGACCCGCACGGCGCCCAGGGCCAAATGACTGACGCTTATGTCCCGGCCGGCAAAAAATAAATTTGACAGATTTCTTGAAAACAGGCAACGCAAGGGAATATCGCCGGGCCCGTGGAGTTCATCGCCAGAACATGGAAAATCAGCATCTTGATATCCTTTCGGGGGATGAATATCAACCGGCCAGCCACAATGGCCGATTGCGTCCGGGAATGACTTTTGTTCCAGCACATCATTGGCAGTCAAAATATATGGCCCGAGCAACCGCCGCGATTCGCGCTTGCCGGGCAGATAGCCGATCCAATCAATTTCCTGGCCTTCCACATTGGCAAAACGTCCGCTGTTTTTGACATGATCCCATAATCCATAGACCAATCGCCGACAATGATTGATGATCCCGGCATCGTCATGAATGGAATCCAGATCGCCCCCCACTTCCGCCCACCAGAATCCATAATAATTGCCGTTGGGGAGCCGATAAAAATTACGGCCGAGTGAATCACAAATCGTCGGCACCTCTTCCACTTTTATCGCCCAGGGGGGCGCGCGAAACGGCACCGGATGGCCGCGATCCACGGATGAAAACAACAGGCTTGCGCCCATGGTGCAGGCATCCTCCTTTTCCGGCGCGCGTTGTTCATGATACATCGCGCGCGCCTCGCGCCCCATTCGAAAATCGGCGCCGGCCAGATACCCCACCACCCCGTCACCGGAACAATCAATGAAATATTTTGCCTTGAACGTCAAATGACGTTCCGAACGCAATTGCACCCCCTTGACCGAATTGATGATCCCGCCATCCCCCCGTACGGCGGACTGAACCGTCGTATTAAGGAAAACCTCGAGATTAGGCTCCGCCGCCGTCATGCGGCAGTAGATTTCATCCACATGCAGCCACCGCCAAATCCCGCTTTCCGACGCCTTGCGCGCCACGAGGAGCGCGAATTCCTCCATCAGTCCCGTTTCCTTTGCAAACCGGTGAAAGACCGAATACGAAGCGCCTCCCGGCGTAACCCGCACCTCACTGCTGGCATTGCCGCCCAATACCGGACGATCCGTCACCAGTGCAACAGTGACTCCCGACCGGGCTGCCGCCAAAGCGGCGCAAATACCGGCCAATCCGGCGCCGACAACAATGATATCCTTCTCAATAGTAACCTCTGGAAATTCACGGGTGGTTTTACAATTTATTTCCTGTAACATAATGCTCCTTTCTTGGCAGGCTAAATAGCCGCAAACGGTTCTTATGTAGTGGCGCGCTACAACATAAAGAGATGCTATTGATTTTTCAATAATTCAATGAATTTTCCAATTGCCCGCAGCGTTCCTTTTTCATCACTGCCGCCGACCAAAATGGCGTCGCGCGCCCGGTCGGTCGGACAGAAATACGGTTTATTGACGCTCTCCGCCACCTGGATGATCCCCCTCCCTTTCCCGGGATATTTATCATCCACGTCTTCCAAAACCTTGTCATAGGTGTAGGCGCCCTTCTGGCACAGATTGGCGATCAACCTGTTGTCCTGGACATTGCCCACCAGAATCAGGTTGTTGGTGGTATTGATGACACTATACTGAAACTCACCGAGCGAACATCCGCTTTCCGACAAGGCGACATTTGTGGTCGCAATCGAAACTTCCGAGGCTTTCAGAATCCTTGCCGATACTCCGCGTTGTTCCATGAACGCCTGCAATTGATTGACCTTTTCAGCAATCTTTGACTCGGCAAGTCCATCACCCAAAACGATATCCACCGGCTGGTTCTTTATAATGGCCGCCAATTCATAGGCCGGACAATCCACCAGGACTTTTTCACCGGCTTTCCGGATAATGAAAAGAAATCCGGAGAATGCTTTGACCTGAAGTTTTAAGCCCTCGGTCCGCAAATCACCGGCAGACAACCGCTCCGCAACCAGGGCGGGCTTGCCTTCCATGGTTACATCAACGATTTCATACTTCCCCCTCGGCATCTGATTTAAACAGACACTCAGGCTCTGGTCTTCCCAATAATTATTCAGCACGGCCAGTAATTCATAGTCTTTTCCGTGAAGCAGGCTTCCATAGACCAGACAAGACTGCTTGTCGCCTGCAACCGAAACCGGCCGCTGCAACACGGTTTTTCCAATAATGGCCTGGAAAAGCGCCCTGATTTTTGCCGCGTTTTCAGGATCGCTTCGGGCATAGGAAATCCCCGGCGTAAAGCCAATATAAAAAGCATGCCCCTTTTGTGAACGCACAATCAAAGGGGCGCCTTGATTGACACTATCGCCTTCGTTCAGGCAAGCCAGCGATTCACCGCTCTCAAGTTTCTCCAACGGCGTAACCAGCCCCTGTACTTTGATTGAATCACCCTTGTTAATGGTCGCATATGAGTTTTCAAAGCAAAGATTGACCTCTTTCCGCGCAATTTTTTGTTTTATTGTCGCGCCGAAAAAGTCCGCGAGCCCATATCCCGGCGAGTCCGCGTGATTTGCCGCGGTATTCCAGTTATAGGCAAATGCTTCCGGATAGAAGACAACCACCCCGCCTTTATCCGCAAAGGCCCGGACTGTTTCGGCCATTTCCGGGCTCCCCATGGTCGTCCAATATCCCGCGATGAGCACATCATAGTCGTTGATTTCACGGGCCAAAGTATCTTCATTCAAGACTTCAAACGGAATTTGCAGATGTTTCATGAGCATCTGCAACGATTGCCATTCCCGGACCGGCATAAAACCATGCGCCTGGCCCTCGCCCTTCAAACTTTCATCAAACGTAAACCCGATCAAAGGCGTCCTTCGGGTATAAAGCAACGCCACCTTTCCCTTCCCGGGCTTTGCGGGAAGCAGGAGCGGCGCGGTTTTATAGGCCAGCCCGTAAGCCGCCGACGCTTGCTTCCCCTGCTCTTCAACAACAATATCCGGAAGGTCAAGACGCGTGGTGTCTATTTCCCATTTATACGGGGCGGTATCCCCGGTTTTTTTATACTGTTTCTGGTTGTGTATAAAATGATGCCGGCTGGAATCATACGAGTAGAGGAAATACGACCGGATTCCATTAAAAAGCCCCTGCATGATTTCGTTATAAAAATTATTGGACGATATCGTGATCCCGCGTGCATCCTTCTTCAAAGGCGGATCCCACCAGAACCTGAAAGGAGAATTGACATACTTATACTGGCAGGCAAAACAAATATCATCTTCCATCACTATCCGGTCGCCGCCAATGGCCCGTTGCTCTCCGCGCACCGTTGCCACGCCTTCGTTTCCGATGGTTCTGATATCACTCCACGGCGTCAGAATACACCGGTCTTCCGCGGCATTCCATCCGCCATGGAAGAATCCCCCCCCCGATCTTTCCGCAATGACCAGCCGTTTCGGGAAAGCTTCTTTCAATGCCAGGTAATGGACTTGCGCAAATTCTTCCACAAGTTTACCGCGGAAAATCTGGAAATTGACAAAGTTAGCCGTTTGTTCAATGGTCTTGGGCGGGGCAATGGCGGCAAAACCAGGATAATTCGTCGCCCATTCCTGATTGAGGTCTTCTATTGTTGTATAGTTACTCATCAGATATTTACGATACTTTTCCACGCTTAACGGATCCTGCGGCGGAAGATATTTGCTGGAACATCTCCACATAAGTTCTTCGTGGGCTATATTGGCAAAGATTCCGGGGTGCATGCGTAATTTTTCCCCGGCAAACCAGATGACTTGCCTGATGTATTCCCGGTATTGCGCGCTTCCGAGATTGGCAAACATTCCAAACTCAGCCTGGGCCACATCGCCCCTTGAATCTACCGCGAGCAAATCCGGGATTCGTTTTTCCACCAGCGGCGAAACGCTGCTCGGATTGATGTGCAAATTATAGCAAATATCAACAAGAATATCCTGTTCATATGTTTCAGCCAAGGCATTCAGCGCCGAGGAAGCAATGACGTTCTGCTGTTTCCATTCCGGCAAAAGATAGCCTTCATAGCCGGCAATTTCATGGGGCCCCCAGCCCGGATTCTGAATAGTGTTGGCCCAGTTGAAATAGAGCATATTCCGGATGGCGTTATCCGTATTTGAATAACCCTGGACCATGATATGCAGGAAAGGTTTCCCATCCTTGACAACACACCCTTCGCGCGCTTCAACCTCCGGCGTTTTTCCCGCCGGAATTTCCGCAACTTTGACAGCAAGCTCTTTAGGATCAATAAGGATTTGATTTTTATCATACCCTGCGATCCGTTCCATGACTTCGCTTTTTGAGAACAAACCGAGTTCTCCTATAAAATAGCCGTCGTAAAACCTCTTGCTATACAATTTCGGATTCACGTCCGCGGCAATAACAACCCGATTGGTCCCGGCTTTTGCAATCCCTTCAAGATTAAACGCATACCAGTGATTGTAACCGACCGTAGTGTATTCCCCCCAATGGCCGGGGCCGCCGGTTTGATTGTTCATCACAAAATCCACGTCATATTTAAAATTCCATCCTCTGGTCAACTCGTCAAACTTGAAAAAAGTTTTCATATGGCTTCTTCCATGAACAGGATAGCGATATGTCTCCTCCTGAAAGCAGGATCGCCCTTGTTCAATGACCCGGCCATTGACTTCAATCCTCAAAGGCAGTCCGCCATGTTCAATCTTCCGCTTGTCACAACCATGCGCCATGATCCATAAATATGACTCCTCGCGGGGATTTTGAAGATTAAACACAAGGTTTGTCTCATCCCGCTTGCATTGATAATCCTTTATGCTGCCCGTTCCTTCATTTCTGATTTCGTCCGCTTGCGTGTGACCGAGAACAAATGACATAATCGCCAGCGTGCCCAAGATCACTCGCCATTGTTTTGGTATCCACAATCCTTCTTCCCGGATTTTCATCATCTTTCTCCTGATTTCGTGAATGATTCGGTCAGTCATTGCAAGACATACGGCCCTATGTTAATTACAGCCCCAGATTAATCGCCTTGTTGATGTTTTGCCACGTTATCTTTTCATAGGCTTCGGGGCTGACATGGCCCGCAGCGCGCGCTGCTTTAAACCATTCTATATGTTGCATATTGTTCCTTACCGAGCAATAATCCAGCCCCAGCATAAGACGATCCTGGAACTCATCAATAAATTCATACGCATGGACAGGATCGCGCATCAATGCGTTCAATCCGCTCCCCGCCGAGAGATCGCCATAAAGACCGGGGTAACGCCGCATGAGGTCTTTCAATTTCCCGCCGGGTTTAACGGCGGTCTTGGAACAACCGTTTTTCTCCTGCGCGGTAACCTCACCGCTGATCTCGCTCCAGAACCCCGGGCTATGACCGAACATTTTCAGGTTGGGAAACTTGGCGAGCGCTTTCTCCAGACGGGGAAGCCCGATCTCATCAATCAGCCCATAGCTGTTGACGTCGGCCGTGATCGTGTGAAAAGTCACCGGGAAACCAACTTTTTCACAGGCTTCGAGCAACATGAGCACGGAGGGATCGTCCCAATACATCCGGGCCGTGAACTCGCCCAACCCCTTGCAGCCGTATTCGCGGTATTGTTCAAGAAGAAATGTAAAATCTTCGCACTTGATCAGGTCAGGACGCAACGGCAATCGCGGATCAACATTACAGAAAGGGATAAAACGCCCGGGATATTGCGCGCAAATATACAGAACCTCCCCGAAACTCTGGTGTTCAGTGGGGCTTTCGGCGTTGTTGAGCGGCAAAATGACGGCCTTGTCCACCCCCTTGGCATCCATGACGGCAATCTGATCCTCCATCGCCATGAACGTCGTTGAGCCGCGAAGTTTAATTTTCGGAAATGCAAACACATGCGCATGCACGTCAATTATCATAAAAATCCTCTTTTCAGCAATTTTGCGAATTGCACCATTATTCATCTTTCAATAATTTCAGAAATTTTTCAATCGCCCGTAAAGTTCCCTTTTCATCACTGCCGCCGATCAGAATGGCATCCCGGCCTTTATCGGTGGCATCATAGGAAATATGATTAATGCTTTCTACTAACTGAATAATGCCGCGTCCTTTCCCGGGATATTTTTCATCAACTATTTCCGGAACCTTGTTGAACACGTAGTTCTCGTCCGTCTCCAGATGTTTTACTACGCTATTCTCCAAGGCGTTGCCGATCAGGATCAAATTGGCGTCATCGTCAATCACCACATGCCGGTATTTTTCCAGTTCATATCCGTCTTCAACAAGATTCCCTTCCACCACTTTGGTCTTTATCTCATTATCCTTGACAACGGACACCGTTAAACCGTTCTTTGCCAATAGTTGGCTTAATTCCCCGGCCAACTTCATCGCCTCGTCATCAGTTTCATGCCCCACAACAATCTTCAACGGTTTCTTCAATTCTATATATGAACGCAAAGCGTATTTCGTTGCGTTCACCCACACTTCAACTCCCGCCGGACGCACCAGCCAGACCTTGCTTATATATTTTCCCACCACACCCGTAAATCCATTTTTGGCCAAGTCTTTCCCGCTGATTTTCCCGGCTGTATATTTTACCCGGGCGCCTTCCGGATCGGGTTTCATGTGATTATTCCCATCTTTTCCCTTTTCAAAAGTGAAGCCTTCACCGCTGATATCCACTACCTCATATTCTTTATCAGGTATTTTTTTCACTTTTATTTTCAATTTCTGTTCCTGGTCGTCAAAATTGTTCACCCCGACCAGCCAGTAACCTTCCCCTTCCAGCAGACCCGGAATTACCTTTCGGCGATCGGTCATCCCTTCAATCTCCACTCGCTTCTCAACCCCGGCTGATTTCAATATGCCCTCAATCAGTTGGGCGAAGCGTTCATGTGCGTCATAACTTTGATAATAGGTCAATCCGAGATACCCGGAAAAATACCAGGCCTTCCCGTTCGCGCCTTTCACCAATACCGGTTGGCCATCTTCGGTCGTGGCCACAACCTCGCCTCCGGTTGACTCAAGCTTGACGCCGTAATACCGGTTAGTCATCACGGTTTCCCCGGCCTTGTATCCGTTTATCTCTTTTTTGACGACTATCCCGTTTTGGTCTATGATTTTATCATTATCTATCCTGGCCCCGCACAGTTCGCTCAACCCGAATCCCGGTGATATTTCATTAACGGCTTTGTCCTTCTGGAAATTAATGCTGTCCCATGTGCCGCCTTCAGGATAGAACAGGACCGTGCCGCCTTTCTTGACATAATTCTTGATTTTTTCCGCCGTCTTCCGGCTCATTACGTTGGCCTGATAACCCACGATCAACACTTTATATTTGAAGATAGCATCAATGATCCGTTCCTCAACACAGTCAAACTTCAGATGCAGGTTGTCAAACAGACTGCCCAATATGTAAAAATCCTGGCCCTCATTATCCACCCATGTCTGAATAAGCTTTTTAGTCCCGGTCAGTTTACCTTGTAATTTTTGATCATACCCGAACATGCGCGACGCGGTTGTCACCAGGACTGCCGTGTCCGATTGCGGAACGCCGGCCGGCAAAACCAACGATGCATTGCGCAGCATCCACTGCTGGACCCGGGCAATTTTCATGACCGGCTCCTCGACCACCACATCGGCGGTCCCGGCGCTGTCATATTTGAATTTCTGGTTCAAGGATTTCCCTGTGCGCCAACTTTTATAATGCAAGAAATGGTAATCACTGCCCTGTCCCACGCCGCCACGCCCCAAATCATAGGTCTCCCAATGAATGGCTCTATTCCCATTGAACACCATCTGCATGAGATATGGATATGCCGCTTTACCTTTCAAATCCAGGAGATAATGCCATTCGTTCGTCTTGTCCCATTGCCTGAATTCACAGGCCGCCCAGGAAAGCCCCGACTCCATTGCCTTGCCGCCGAATGCCCGGCAGGATGCGCGCCCAAGATGCGCCATGGCCGATTGAGAACTGTATTCCCGCGACACGTCCGTCCATTCCGTCAAGGCCCAATTGTCGATGGCACGTTTCCAGCCGGCGGTGCTGTGCCCGATATCCCCGTACGTTTTCTGCCCCATCACAAGCCGATCGGGCACGGAGCTTTTGAACGCTTCGCACATGATCCGGGCACATTTCACCGTTGCCGCACTCCGCCATAACTGAAAATTAACGAAGTTGGCCGTCTGCTCCTTGTATTCCGGAAATTTTACATCCTCAAAAGTATTATAATCCAAACCCCATTCCTCGTTTAGTTTTCCGATTGTTCCATATTTTTTCACCAGCCACTCCCAATAGTGTTGCAGGTCTTCCGGGCTTTGGGGAATCAACTTTTTCGGATACTGTGCCAGCCGCCAGCTCATTTCCTCCCACAAACTTGCCCCGCAAACGCCCGGATGATCCTTGAATTCCCGACCAAGCATAGTGTGACTCTGCCTTAAATATTCATGGTACAAGGGGGCGGCCTGGTTGGGGAATTTAAATCCGGTTTCATTTATTGCCTCGGTCCCATCCGCCGTTTGCGCGACTACCTCCGGGTAATTATCCGGCAGATAAGAACTGAAAAACCCATACGGCTCCAGGCAATATAATATCGTCAATATGCCCTGGTCATAGTTCAGCCGCGTCTCGTTCAAAAGCTGGCCGATTTCCCACGGCTGGGGATGATATGTATCCCACCCGGCCTTCAACCAGATCGGCAGGCCGAATATTTCCTGAGACGTACTGGCACCCTGCCCTGACATTCTCACGTTGATCAATCCGTAATAATTATAAATTTTCAACACGCTGGCGCGGCCCAATGAAAACGGGTTGGCATAAGCCATGAAAAACGGCTTGCCGTCCCGGCAGATAAAACCATTCTTGACTTCAAACTTCTGTGGCGTGCCTTTGGGAATTTCGAGGTTAAATTGTTTTTTGGCATTTTTTTCCCTGCTCAATTCATCAGGATTAATCTTCAGCTGTTGCTTTTCATAAACCTTAACCCGTTGTTGCATGTCTTCCATGTTCCCGAATCCGAGCGCTCCCACCATGAACCCGTCGTAACATCCTGCTTTCCACCCACCGGGCCTTATCTGTTCAATTAATTTAACCTGATTGACACCATTACTCGCCACCCCCCTGACATTGAAAACATACCAATAATTCAAATCAACAGTCGTATAAGGACCCCAGTTAGTCGTCGCCCCGCACTGATTATTCGCGATAAAATCCACGTCAAATTTAAACCGCCAACTTTTTGTTTCATTATCATATTTTCCCCATGCTTTCCGCCACAAGGTCGCATGCATCGGCATCTGGAAAGTCTCACCCTGCAAAACCGATCGGTCCGGCCCAATTTCCACCCCGTTGACTTCAACCTTCAACAACCCGCCGGGCGCGTGTTCTATCTTCCGATTATCGCAGGCCCTGGCCACGATCCATAAATACGGCTCAGCCGCATTATTTGCCAGCGCAAACGTCACGGAGGGCTGATTCTTTTGCAGATGATAATTGACGACCTCATTGTCTGCAATGACAACCTCGCCCGTTCCTGCGCCAAATGCGCAAATCGCCGCAAACAGCAGTAAAACACCAAATACCGCAGTTTGTGCCTTCCACATCACAGGATTATTGTTGATTGTTTTTGACAATCTCCACCCTTCCATCTAAATTTGTTCTTATTCTTGCATAACTCGGCCTGTTTGCAATCAAACTTATCTTTGATTATATGGAAAAATATTATATCCCGGAAATCACCGTAGTCCGGCAGGATAACCGAATCGTGGATCGTTCAAAATCTCCCGTTTTTAAAACTACCGCCGATATCCTTTCGGTCTATACAAAAGGCGGGCCGCTTTACCGTTTAAACCATGTCACCTACCGCATTACGCCGCCCATCGCGATATTACTGCCGGCCGGAGCCATTGATCATGACATCCAGGTCGGACAAGTTGATGGTATTATCGCGTTTTTCAAGGGCGGCGGCTTGATCCGGCCCAAACCGGGCTCGGGCCGGGAGGCAACAATCGTGATCGGAAAGACGCGGCTGACGGTGCCGATCCTGAAAGAAATTTCAGTTACGGCCGCAAATCGCCTGGCAAATTTACTCAATTCGCTTGGCACGGTCAGCGGCATCGGCCTGGCAAACCGGTTCCGCCAAACCGCCCTGCTCTACGAAGCGCTGGCCGAATACGCCGACCAGGCGCATTCGCGCAAAAAGGATACGATTCACCGCGAGGCGGTGCGGCTGCGGGATATTATTGAGACGCACGCGTTTGAGCATACCAACCTTAAGACAATTTATGCCAAGCTGGAAATTTCGCATGCTTACGCGGAAACGCTTTTTCGCAAAGCGTTCGGGATCGCCCCCGTGGATTATCGCCTTCAACTTCGGCTGCGGCAGGCACGGCAACTGCTGGCCACGACAATGGCGAACGTCTCCCAGGCCGCATTCGCGGTTGGTTTCCATGACGCCTTGTATTTTTCCAAAATCTTCCACAAGAATTTCGGGATTACGCCCTCCCGCCTGATTCTGGATTTCGACGCCACCCGCAAGAAGTGAATAAAAAAACCCGCCTCTTATTTACTCCGCAAACCCAAGCCAGATATATTCAGCATTGTTTGCCGATTTGTTTCCCCGGCAATCAACGAACCCGGTAAATATTCCCCTGCCGCAAAACCGCTTCATACGCGCCCATGTCCACAATACCGTAACGGATGCGCGCAATGCCATCCAGGTCAACCGCGCCGGTCATCCAAGCCTGATTTGTCCCGGCATTAACGCATGGCGAGTTCACGCGCAGGCGGTAATTGCCGCCATCCAAGTTATTCAATACAGGATCATTGGTGACATTGCCGATCCCGCTCACCGCCGGAATCACACAGGAATAATTCACCCCCATGTTTCCTGCCGTGTTGGTGAAGTTCGCCGCGTTTGGCGCCGTATTGAAATAAATGATATTGTTTGTCCCGCTTCCCACACCATCAAGATAAAGTCCGCCACCCGAGACTTTGGCATAATTGCTCACGATCGTGCAACTTTCAACATTGCCGTTGGTCATCCATATTCCGCCGCCGGTATTCGTCGTGGCCTGGTTCCGCGCGATCAGGCAATTTATTATTATCGAATTCGTGCCGTTATCTCCTGCCGCGTAAACTCCCCCGCCTTGATTAGTGGCAATATTTTCAATGATGGAGCAATTCTGGATTATCCCTTTCCCGGACATGCTTACTCCCCCGCCATAGCCCGGGAACCTATCATTTGCAACATTCCCCGTAATTGTGCAGTTTAAAACACTATTATTTGTACCGGCTGTGAGATAAAGTCCGCCGCCTAAATTCCCGCCACTGTTATTGATAACCACACAATTTGAAACAGTCATGTTGTTACCATATAACCCACACGCCCCGCCATAACCGGATGTGTTGCCTTCAAACCAGCATCCCGAAATTCTTAAGTAATTACCGGGATTCGCGTAGATTCCGCCGCCCAGGTTATTCCTGTTATTTTTGAAGATACAGTTGGTAACAACACTTCCAGAGGATAAAAGAAGAGTTCCTCGACCACCGGTGTTGACACCAATCTGCGTGCAGTAATTACTTACAAATGAACAATTGTAAAGGTTATAACCCCTAACCACCCCATCGTTACCTTTTGTGCTGTAGTTCGTTACGGTGAAGCCGTCAAACATCGCTGATGCGGAACTAAGATACGCACAGCGGCTTGTGGTCGCATTGGCTCCGTTCAAAATCGTCGCATCGCGTCCGTTGACACTTCGGAATGTAACCGCGGACGTGTCATAAATCTGGTTTGTCATATAATACACGCCGTTTGAGACCAGCACCGTATCACTGCCCGACGCCATATCCACCGCCCAGATAGGATTAGTGGCGGCATCCTCCCAGCTCGTGAAGGGGGAATTGTTCGCTCCTGACAATGAGACGTAATGCGTGTCGGCCTGGCATTCCATGCCCGCAACAAGCGCCAGAATCACCAGTATAAACAACCATCGTTCCCGTCCGAATTTTACCATAAGAACCGCTCTCCGCTTGATTTGATGTTCATTTTATGCGCAATGAAATAGAACGCAATAAAAATGTCAAAGAAACCATTTTCTTCTCTCCTTTCGTTATCTTATTTGAATTTAATTTCACAGAATTTGTGATTTTCGGATGATTCCCTTGCCCAAAGACAGGTCAAAGCGGAAAGAATTCCGTCATGGATATCAGCGCGCGATTTTTTACCGTCCCGCATCGCCCTCAGGAAATCAAGGAGGAGTTCCAAATCCCCGCCACCGTGCCCGTCTACTCCCTCAAATTTCACGGTTTCAACAGCCGACTTATGGTGATACATGAGATTTACCTCGCCCGTGTACCAGTCGAATTCTATTGTTCCCTTGGCCCCGTAAAGCCTGGCGCCCCGCCTCCCGGCGCTGTTCTTTACGAAAAAGCACTGGGTGTAGCTCCCCTGTACGCCGTTTTCGAATTCCACCAACGCCGAGCCGAAATCCTCGTTTTTGATGTCCTTTGAATACGGACACGGCCAGTTGCCTTCGGTTTTCTCGGCCACGCGTCTCTTGTAAAACATGGCAAACGGACTCTCAATGCATGCCTCGGTCTCGCCGCATTGGCCGCACATTAAATCAAACGGTTTATCCTTACCGCCGTAGACATTCTGTGACTTTATGGCCGCAATCATCCTGGGTTTCGCGCCTATTATATACGTCAAATAATCCAAATCATGCGTTGCCTTTTGCAACCAGAGTCCGCCAATTTCGCCGTAATCTCTTTGCCAGGTGGTAAAATAGCAGGCTCCGTAAGGAACGTCGTTAAAAGCGTTAAAACATTTTAATTCGCCGATCTTCCCGGCATTGATCATTTCTTTCACAGTCAAGACCAGCGGACTTAATCTGAGCGGGAATGAAACAACCGTTGGTTTTTTAAAATTCTTGAACGCATCGTGCAATTTCTTTACCTGCGCAAAGGTTATCGCAACCGGTTTTTCGAGAAAGATCGGCACGTTCGCTTTTGAGGCTTTTATCGCCATTTTCGCATGAAGGCCGCATCTTGTCCCGATCATTATCCCGCTGAATTTCTCATGGGAAAGCATATCATCCGCGTTCCCGTAAAACCTTGTTTCAGCCAAATCAGCATCTTTCCTTGCTTTCAGCTCATCCATCTTCGGATCCGCAATGGCATGGACCTTGAACGGAATTCCGAATCTTCTCATCAGTTGCACAATGGCGGCAATCCTGCCTCCGTATCCGATGATTCCAACTTTTAGAATTTCCATAATGCTTTCTCCCAATCGTCAAAGACGCCTCATCCTTCCAAACCAACCACAATTTTACCAGCCTTGCCGATGGGCACTGAAAAAGTGCACATATTAGCGTATGGAGCAATCGTGTAAGCCAACTTGTGGGCTCCACATGAAAGCGACATCAACTTCGTGCTGGAAGGCCAGCACAACTGGAGTTTATCCGCGTCATTGCACAATCCTGTCAGCAACACCTCATATTGTCCGGATTTTTTAAGCGAGATGGAACGGACTGCCGTCATGCGATTGAAGGGAATCACGGCGAGTTTTTCACTTACCGTAGCAACTCGCACTTGCCCCTCTTTGACTACAAGCGGATATCGCTCATTCCAAAGCCGCAGATCAACCTGCTTACAGTTCCCGGGGGTTTGCCAGTCAATGTTGGTCAGCAATATCTTTCTCAAACTATCCTTGTCATTTGTCCAGATGTTATAATTGACTAATCCTCTCATCCCGCCGTCTAAACCAAATTCTGATTGAATGGCCGCACCGATTTGCCGCAGTATATCTTTAATTGTCTGAATCAGTCGCGGATCAGACGGATAGTCATAGGAATTAAAGAACATGACCCGCCCCTTGCCGTTTTGGTACTCGAATAGATACCGACTTAATTGACGCGCTTGAAGGTCTTCAAGCTTGCAGGCCCTGATGCCTTCGCACATAATTTCGCCGGGGCCAATGATTGTTGCGCCAATCAACTCACCGACCTTACCGTCATGAATCATCCTGGTTTTTTTCGTCAAATCAACCCTGGTATCGAAATGACATCCGCAGATAAACAGGATCCCGCCGGCTTTGACATAATCAACCAGCTTGCGGTAAATGTCACCGTTCATACTGTTCCAACCAAGAAAGGCTATGGCCTTATACCGAGTCAAATCAACATCGGGCGACACGACGTCAACCGGTCCATAAGGAGTACCCGCAAACATTCGTGTTAACGACTCGTTTTTTCCAAGATCTTCAAAGAGCAAAGGCGGAAGCCAGGCTTCACTGGCCTTCCAAACCCATCTGGATTTTGTATCCCGCCATTTTCCCCACACGCAATCATCCCAATCATTTAAATCAATCAATTCCGGGCAGCGATCATCCGGCAACCAAAACATGGACTCCATGTTTCCGTAAACCAACGCCAAAGACGCCTGCGTACGCCCCATTCGCGGATTCAAACAGGTAAATTTATAGAACCGCCGCAGGACCTCCCGGTTGGCCTGACAAAAATGGTCTTCCCAATCATTGCGCGAATCGGCGTTGGTTTTAAAAAGCCCATTTTGAACTATGGCATACTGCCCACCATAGGCATAGGTCAAATCCAGCATGATACTCAACCGCCTTGTCGCCGAATCATCATGCGGGAATCCCAAGTACCAATCAGGAACTATAAGCGCTCCAAACGGCTTCCCCGTCCCGCGCGCTGTTCCAAACACAAGGCTTGCATTACTGACCGGTTCGGCAAGTATCGCATCCGTTTTAGTCTCCCGCAAATAGACAGCCAGCATTGATGGATCGAGATATAACATTGCACAGCCGCGATGTTTCATTTTCGCGAGCTGCTCGCTCAAATACTCGATATAAGCTTCCTTTTTATGCAACAGGTTTTTAGCTTTTCGAATCTTTTCCGTCGCTTTGCTTAATGGCTGAAAAACCAGATAAGGTTCATGAAGCTGATATCCAAGGAAATATCTTCCCCCGGCCCGAACAATTTCCTCATGGGAAACAGTCAGCGGAAGATTCTGGGAGTATTGAAAAAAAATCTTATGATCCCGGCAAAACTTTATCCATTTAAGCCATGTCCGCTTGGTTGCCGGATATTTTCCGGGATAATTCCTGTTTGACTTCGGACAAAAAACGACAAAATTTCCCATGCGTGTCCGCACAAAATGGTCCAGGAACCTCTCCATCTCTCCGGATTCATCGTGCCGATGATCGTCACTATCCATTCCCACATACATTGGGAGAATATCTTCCAAAGGTCTCTTTTGAACGACATGGCGATCAGGCTGATCACAAACCATTATTGTTTCAAGAATTTCCACCCTTTCAACGATCAACATATTGTCTTTTGGCGCAAGATTCCTTATCTCAACAAGGTTTTCATCCATGAAATCCCGGGCATTTATTTCAAAATACACGGATGACCAGCCTTGACACACGTTTTCCAGAAACAAGTCGCCCTGAAAAATCGTTTTCCGGTTCAGACGGATTGATGTGGGATGAGTATATTTCCGCCAATCTTCAAGCATCGCCACCAGTTTAAGATAATATCGGACAGGGGAAGATTGATTGATGCGCATTTTAAAACCTGCTTCCACCTGTTCGCTGCAAAAAGCCGCAAAGCGTTGCTGCGGCAAGCCGAAAGCCGCCGTGAACGAATGGATATGGACATCCGCGCGAAAACTGGCATATCTGCTTGCCCCCGCCAAATCGGATGCTCTCAGCACACATTTTGAGTTAACGATCAAATCTGAGTTGCGCATCAATTCATTCCTCAAGCAAACCGATAATAAGGCGATAGCGCTAATTGCAGGATTTCTTCAGGATCACGATTGGGCTTCCAAAGCATCTGGCTAAACAGCGCGGCGCTGGGCTGAATGCATTCCTCAAATAACGCCCATGCCGACAATTTAATATTTGCATCTTTCGCTATCTCGCTAAAGCGGGCTATGCCCGCTTTAGTTTAAGACCCGCAAGTCTTATTTCGATTGAAGCCAGTTAATGGCATTAAGCAGAATTTTCAACTCCCCGCCTTCCGGTTCTTTTTCCTTCCCATTATAATCCCCTTCCTTGACCGATGAATAACCGGGTATCATCCCGTTTAATACTACTTTGCCCTTTCCAAAGCTGCCAACCACCATCACCGGCCGGCCCTGAAGATCAGTGCAAATCACCGTCCCTTGCGGTCCTTTTTGCAGGACTATATGATCACAATATGCATGCTCGAAACCGTCCCCGGCGTTCATCCCCGCCGTGATAACATGATTCGTCGCAATCCTGACCCTGTTGGTTGCGGCATCCTGCTCAATCCCTTTGCCGATCTCCGGAAATACCGCTTTGTGTTCCCGGAACCCGACAGCGTTATGAGTCAGCATGACGGCGCCTCCCTTCATTACATAATCACGCAATTGACTCGTCCTTTGATTGAATAATGACACGCCTTCGTCAATCTGTTGCGGAATGATCACCACGGGAAAACGGACCGGATCCTTGACAACAGGGTTTAACAGTGGGAAAATCTTGTATTGCGCCTTCTTCAACGCGGTCATGATTCCTTCCGACCCGACGTTGCCAAGCGACAGGGTCACCTGGTTCTTGTCATCAAAGCAGAAATCATTGGCATTCACCCCTTTTAACACATTGAACGGCACCGCATCTGACATGGAAAATCCCCCTAAAAAGCACTTCAGCTGTTCACTTGAATATTTGGCATTAAGGTCTCCAATAAATTTATTGCGCTCCGATACCGCCTGAATCAATTTCAGCATGCTCTCTTTTGACCAGTCGGTTTCTTCACATTCCTTGAATCGCTTGAATCCCTGCGTCGTCAGCTTGATATAACCAAACGCATCGGCAAAGAATTCAACACGCTTCTTGATCTCAGGCTTATCGGCCAGGCTCCGCACTTGTTTCAAATGTCGTTCACAGGATTCCAGAATCTCATCCGGATAACTGATCAGGTACAGGTCGCGCGCCGCAAACCCTTTGAAAACAGGCTCACCCCGGCCAACCAGTTCCTTGTTTTTAAGTTGCTCGGCGTCATTCGCGTCACGCCCCCGCTGTGCCCCGCGGTAGAGCGCGGTGAAATACGAGTGCATGGGAACGGCTGCCTTGCCAAACAGATCGCCGCAAAACTCCTGCAAGATCGCCTTTGGATCCTGATTCGGATCGCGCATTAATCGCGTCATCATATAGTAAATCGGACCATTCAACCCCCACCGCGCCCCGCCGCCGCAAAACCAGAAAGCATCCACGCCATATGTCGTCAACCCCTTTAACTCCCCGGCAATATAATCATAAGATTGCGGCAGGTTGTTTCTTTGTTCTGCGAGAAACCAGTATATAAAGGCGGAATATGGCGGGTGATGATATTGCTTCCAACGTTCCAGTGATGCCTTGTCGGTCTGGCACATTTCAATGCGGACATTATCCGATAATTTCGGAATCTTGACCGGCAATTCGCCTGTCGGACCATAGGAGTAGATAATGACTTTCTGGCCCGGATAGGCCTTTTGAATTTCACGCGCCAGGTAATCGTGAAATATCCAGATCCGATCCGCCGGCTTCCCCGGCACAGAATATCCAACATTGTCGCGATATTCATCCAAGGCCTCGCAGTTCGGGCACTGGCAGCGCTGATACCCATCGCTTTGCAATAAAGCAACCATTTCAAAACCCTGGTCGTAAATGAGTTTTAGATTCTTCAGCGCCTCCGCCCACATCTCCTTGTTGGATACACATAGGGACTTAGCTTTGATCCGTTTCCCATTTTTCATCGCAAACCACTCCGGATGCGAATCATAATACTTTTCGGCGGGAATAAGATTCTGCCATGTGTGACAGGCATCACAGACAAACGCGCCGGCGCTTTTCCCGCAATAATTCCGATCACTCCATTTTGCTATGCTCAGTTTAAAGAATCTTTTCCATTTTCCTTCTCGATCTAAATCGTTAACCTGCAAACGATAAGGCTTTCCGGTAATATTTAACTCCGCCACCTCCATGTCCCGCTTCTGCGGGATATATTCCCATAGATCCCCCGGCATAAACCACCGGATCCCGCAATAATCCTGAAGAAAGGCATACACGGCATTCAGCGTTCCTTTCTTCTCTGTTTTAACCCCCCCCTCAACCATTATACTGCTCCAATTTTGAGTGGAATAACTGTCGGGCCTTGACACAGTCAGTTTTTCATCGTGTCCCACTAATGCCAGCCGACCGGGAAAGCTCCGAATCACATACGAATCCCCGGTCATCTTGGCCGCATCAATCCCCAGTTCCCGTGTGTATCGGCTTTCTCCAACAAGGATCTTATTCCCACCAAAGGGCGTATCATCCCCGATGATCGGCAAACGCGCGCCGCTGATCTTTTGGATATAGGCCTGCAATTCCTTGGCCGGAACAATCTGCAATTCATTAGTACACATCTTGCCAAGCACAATCGCCGCAAGCGCCTGGCCTTCTTTCGTGAGCGCCAGCCGGTTGCTCCTGAACCCGAAATGTCCCAACAGGCGATGCATATATGATTCCGGCGCCGGTTGCATATCCTGAAAGGACAACCTCGGCACTGCTTCCTGGCCCATGCGTTCCGGCTTCAAGGCCTCATCATACATGCGAAATTCATCCAGCCGGCCGCTCAATGTCTGTTGATATCCGCCAATATCGGTGCCGATATATAAAACGGAATCAAAGTCCGTCAGCAGCTGAACGCCCCCTATCTCCTTGGAAACCGCCTCGGTTTTATCAATATAGATCCGCAGCCAGGGCGCATCATAGACAAAATCATACAGGTGCCAGCCCCCATCGGCGGGCGCCTTGGCTGATACACTATGACTAATCATCTTCCGGTCGGTTATGGAAAAACTGATATTCCCCCCGGAATAGTAGGCATGGTAACTGCTTAAGTCATCACGCAGACTGCTCTGTTTCCGAAACAATGTCTGGCGTGTGTTCTGGACATCTCTCTGCCACCAGAATTCCATGGTGAATGGCCCTTTGAATCGGAGTTCCTCCGCATCCCGCACTTCAATGTAATTGTCGCTTTTTTCGCCTTTCAAGCGGACCGCTTTACCTGCCTTGCCGTCACACCGTTCAACGTCACCCCGGATAAACCCGATATTATAACTCCCCGAACCGTCAAACACCGCATTCCCCGTTTCTTCCTCAAACGACCAGCTTGCCACGAGATCTGCCCTGACCGGCGTGTTCAGCGCCAGCGCACAGGCAGATATCATCAACAGGATTCTGGCCCAATACATGTGTTCTCCGTTCAAACTCGCATGGCCTGATAGTTGTGGATTCATTGTTTTACCCCGTCTTTCTTAAATAATTCATCATAAAAATAAACCTTGCATAACTGTTTATGCACTACTATACTATCTGTGTTTGTTTTGTCCAGTTTATTTGTAATGTTTTTAATTTGGAGGTAATGTCATGAATATCCGCGAGATCAGCAGGCTTTGTGGAGTATCGGTCTGCACCACTTCGCGCATACTGAGCGGTCAATCAAAGAAATACCGGATATGCGAGGCCACCGCCAACCGGGTGCGGAAGGCGGCCAAAAAGCTTGGATATCGTCCAAATTACCTGGCCCATAGTCTGAACAAAGGGCAAACGCACACCATTGGGTTGATCATGGCAAACACGGTGGATTTATACCTTGGCAGTATCATGGAGGGCGTGGAAGACCGGCTGCGTTCAACCGAATATCGGATGGTAGTGGCCACTTGCGAAAATTCCCTGGATTTGCAGGATCGTGAAATCGAACGCATGCTGTACCGGCAGGTGGACGGCATCATTCTTTATCCGAAAGCCATACCCGCCACTCAATCTTACCGCCTTCCTGTTCCGCTCAATACCGTTCGCAAGTTGACGCCGTTTGTCATCGTTGGGCGTAACTTGCCCGGGAAATACAACGAGGTCATGACGGCGGATGTTGAAGCGGGGCAAGCGGCCGCGGCTTATTTGGCGGACCGCGGCGGCACGCATTTTGGCATGATCGCTCCGGCGGAAGAATGTTCGTCAACCCTGGCCCGGCGGCGCGGATTTCTGCAGGAATTAAAGCGGCGCGGCGTTCCGGAACAACAGGTCTTTTACTGGCGGGCCGACCGGAAACTTGATAAAAAAAATGCGCGGCTTATCACGGCATGCGACGCAATCTTCGGCATCAACTCAAACTGCCTTTTGAAAGTGCTGGAATCGCTTCCGCCGGCAGACCCGCGAAAGTTCAAGCTGGCTTCGGTCGGGCTCGTTGAGGGACAATCACTGTTGAATCTTGATTTAAGGACCTGGTTGTTACCGGGACGGCAGATGGGCCATCTGGCGGCGGAAATGCTGTTGAAGCATATCGCCGATCCCGGCCAACCGCTTCGCCATGTGGAATTGCCGCTGTTAATCCGCGGATAGATTGGCGAGACGGTCATCGGGCAGAAGAAGATTGTCTATCAGGCGCGTGTTGCCGATACGAACCGCCAAGGCAATCAGGATATCTTCATTTTCAATTTTATGGATTGGCTTGAGAGTATGCGCGCCAACGATCTCAACATAATCAATCCGGGCCGATTTTACTTTCGCAATCGAATCAACCATCGCGCCCTTGAGCACGGTGTAATCTCGTTCATCGGAACGATAAAGACGGCGGGCCAATTTAAGCGCCGCGCTCAAACAGACGGCGTCAAGCCTTTCATCCGGGCTGAGATAAACGTTGCGGGAACTCATCGCCAGCCCGTCGTGTTCGCGAATGATCGGGGCGATAATCATCCTGACCGGGAAATTAAGGTCATTTATCATGTGCCGTACAATGACCGCCTGTTGGGCGTCCTTTTGGCCGAACACCGCCACGTCCGGCAGAACCAGGTTAAAAAGCTTGCCCACAACGGTCAAAACGCCGCTGAAGTGGCCCGGACGCGATGCCCCGCAAAGTCGTTTTGATAAATCATTTTCGTCAATGAAAACGGTGCTATCTGACGAACTCGCTTCGACGGAGCCTTTGGCGAGGCCTGGGTACATGCCTTGAACCGAAGGATGAAAGATAATGTCCACGCCATTTTGACGGCACAATTCGCTGTCCCATGCCAAATCGTGCGGATATTTTTCCAAATCTTCCGTCGGCCCGAACTGGCGGGGATTAACAAACAGGCTGAGAACAACGGCGTCCGCCTCGGCGCGCGCAAGGTTCACAAGGGAAATATGCCCCTCATGAAGAAAGCCCATGGTCGGCACAAAGCCGATCTTGCGGCCATCACGGCGCAACTCACGCGCCATTTTCTGCATTTCTTCAGGTGAATTGATTATTTGCATGGCTTTTACAGAAGTCAGTAGTTCTGATTCAGAATTCCTAATTGACTTCTGTCTCCTGATTTCTTCTTTCTACATTCTGACTACTGGCTACTGAATACTGACTTCTGCTTTAGTAGCAATGTTCTTTTGAAGGGAATTTTTTACAATCCACTTCTGTCCTGTATTTGCCTATGGCTTCTTTCATCCGGGCCGTAAGATCTATATATTTTTTTACAAATTTAGGCGAAACATTGCCGGAAAGCCCCAGCATATCGTGCGTAACCAGGATCTGGCCGTCACAACGGGGACCGGCCCCGATTCCAATTGTGGGGATGTGCAACATTGAAGTTATTTTCCCGGCAGTATCCGGCGGCATGCACTCAAGCACCAACGCAAAAGCGCCGGCTTTTTCCAGGGCCTTGGCGTCGCTGATCAACTGCCTGATTTCCACCTTGCGCCTCCCCGCCACCTTGTAACCGCCGAGGGCGCGGATGCTCTGCGGAGTCAGCCCGATATGCCCCATTACGGGAATGCCGTTTTGAGACAACGTCCTTACAACATCAGCCCGCAAAGCCCCACCTTCAATTTTAACCGCTCCGGCGCCGGCCGACTTGATAAAACGGCCGGCATTCGCCACCGCCTCCTGGACGGAAACATGGTATGAAAGAAAAGGCATATCGGCCACCACAAGGGAGCTTTTTACGCCGCGAACAACCGCCGCCGTATGATGCAGCATCTCTTCCATGGTAACCGGCAAGGTGGTTTCATAACCAAGAACAGCCATCCCCAGCGAATCACCGACCAGGATCAGCGGCAGGCCGCATTCATCAATTATTTTCGCCGTAGTATAATCATAGGCCGTAAGACAGGCGAAACGCCGCTGGCCCTTTAACGCCCTTATTTTCGGGGCGGTCCATTTTATGGAATTAGTTGAATTCATAACCGGCATCATAAACAATGAACATAACTTATAATGCCCAGTATATCGTCGGCAGGCCTGGTTTCAAGAAATATTTCATCGGAAGTAAATGCCTCAGTCTTCGGTGGAGCCGGCCTGACCCCAGGCCGGGAAAAGACGGGACGACATCATCCCGGCTTCCTCGGCCTGAGGTCAGGCCGTCTCCAATCAAGATTAGAGGTTACTCGAAAAAACAAAGAAGTTGAATCAGGCCCGGCCGTTTGATATGTTTAGCCGAGCAAACCGAAAAACCTTTGCAATGAACCCTGGGAAAAACAATGTTTATTGACATCCACTCGCATGCCTATCGCAAACCATGCCCTTTTCCAAACCGGTTCTGCCTGCCGGGTGAATTATTGACCATTTACGAAAAGTTCGGAATTGAACGCGGGGTGTTGCTGCCCCTTGTCGGCCCGGAAGTTTATCTTCCCCAATCCAACGACGACATTATTGAAATGGCCCGAAATTCCGGCGGAAAGTTCATCCCCTTCTGCAATATTGACCCGCGGGCCCTGACCAATTCCGCCACCGCGCCGCTCGGCGATCTTTTGCGATATTACCGCGACCAGGGCGTCAAGGGACTGGGAGAATTAATGCCCAATTTGGCTTTCCTTGACCCGCTGGTTTTAAATTTATTCAAGCATACGCAGGACGTCGGGTTCCCGCTGTGCTTTGACATGAGCACCGCCATCGGCAATGGATACGGCCTTTATGACGACCCCGGCCTGCCCCAGATTGAAAAATGCCTGCAACGTTTTTCAAAATTGATATTTCTCGGCCATGGTCCGCCGTTCTGGGCTGAAATTGCCCAACTGGAAAAAACTGATGACCGCGCCGGTTATCCGAATTATCCCGTAAAAGCGGAAGGGGTGGTGCCCAGGCTGATGCGCCAATATCCGAACCTTTACAGCGATCTTTCAGCCGGCAGCGGATTTAACGCGCTCAATCGCGACCATGATTATGCCGTCAGTTTCTTGAACGAGTTCCAGGACCGGCTTTTGTTCGGCACTGATATTTGCACACCGGACGGCGCCGCGCCTTTGGTCCAATTCCTGCTTGATTTTCGTCGCGACAAAAAAATCAGCGAAGAGGTCTTCCAAAAAATCGCGCGCCAAAACGCCGTTAAACTTCTTGGCCTATGACATCCGGTTCCAATCTTGAAACGACAACTGTTAATTTTTGACCTTGACGGAACATTAATTGATTCCCGGCTGGATTTATGCACCGGGATTAACCTCATGCGCCGGCATTATCATCTCCCGCCCCTGCCGGTGAAGACAATTTCCGCCTTTATCGGCGACGGCATCCGCAAGCTGGTGCAACGCGCACTGGAAGGGCACAACATTGAGATTGACGAAGCTGTGCGCATCAATCTTGATTTTTATCTCCGGCATATCCACGACAAAACCACGCTCTATCCCGGAGTGGCCAAAGGATTGGCGGCATTGTTCAATCATGGCCATGCGCTGGCGCTCATCACCAACAAAGGCGCCGAAGCCAGCGAAATAATCCTCGCCCATTTCAAGATTCTCAAGCTTTTCAGCAGTGTCATCGGCGGCGACAGCGGTCTGCCCTTGAAACCGGCGCCGGACACCGTCTTGGAAACCATGCGCCGGACAGGCATGAACGCCGCCGCAACCTGGATGATCGGCGATAATCACACCGATCTGGCCGCCGCCCGCAACACCGGGATTAAAAGCATTTTTGTCACCTACGGCATCGGGAAGCCCAGCGGTGAAACCCCGTCCTTAACCTTTGACGACTTTAACTCGCTGATTCAACATTTTACCGGGTAAAGAACAAGAGATAGCCCGCGGGGAAAAAATTATGACTCCGACAAATCCAATCCGCGCCATCGTTCTTCTTTCCGGCGGCCTGGACAGCCAGCTGGCCGCGCTTCTTTTACGGTCACAGGGCATCCAGGTAACGGCCATTGTCTTCCGGAGTATTTTCTTTGACGCGCAAACCGCCGTTGACGCCGCCGCAAAGTTAAACATTCCGCTGCAGGTCATTGATTTTAACGACACCATCATCGGCCTGATTGAACATCCCCGCCACGGATTCGGCGCCGGATTGAACCCGTGCATTGACTGCCACACCGCCATGCTGGCCCAAGCCGGGAACATAATGCGCGCGAACGGGTTCCATTTTGTCGCCACCGGAGAAGTCTTGAACGAGCGCCCGATGTCACAGAACCGCAGGACGCTGCCGATGATTGCCAAGGACTCCGGACTGGAAGGATATCTCCTCCGGCCGCTCAGCGCAAAATTGCTTGAAATTACCGAGCCTGAAAAAAACAAATGGGTGGACCGCGAAAAACTTCTGGCCATCGAAGGCCGCAGCCGCAAACCGCAATTTGCCCTGGCGCATGAATTCGGCCTTACCAATTTTCCCCAGCCGGCCGGCGGCTGTCTGCTGACTGATCCGGGGTATGGGCAACGCTTGCGCGATCTGCGGAAACACGGGGAACTCCGTAACTTGACCGCAATCCGGCTTCTTCGCACCGGGCGTCATTTTCGCCTGGGGAAATTAAAGTTAATCGTCGGCCGGAATCAAGGCGACAATGAAACTCTTGAACGCACGGCGGGAACCGACCTGATAATTATCAAGACCAAGGATGTGCCGGGCCCTGTGGCGGTCATTTCCCGCGCGGCTTCGGAACCTGAGCTTCAACTAGCGGCCGCGATTTGCGCCAGATACAGCGACCGCAAGGCAAATATCGCCGTGGCCATCGAAATGACCGACGGGAAAGGAACGCGAATCATCAATACCTTGCCAGCCGAAGAAGGCTTGCTGGAAACCTTGCGGGTTTAAACTAGACGGCAGGAACAATTTTGTTAGCTTGCCGTCCCAAGCCTTCAATCTCCGCTTCCATTTTGTCGCCCGGCCGGCAAATAACCGGCGGATTATGCCGCGAACCAATTCCGGCCGGCGTTCCGGTGGCAATAATATCGCCCGGGAGCAGGGTGATGGCCGCGCTTATAAAGGCGATGATATGGGGAATTTTAAAAATCATATGCGCGGTGGAATCATTTTGCAAAACCTTGCCGTTATGAATTAACCTGAGTTTAAGGCCATGGGGATCGGCGATTTCATCCCTGGTCGCCAGCCACGGCCCAAGCGGACAAAACGTGTCGGCGCTCTTTCCCCGGAACCACTGTCCCCCGCTCTTCTGGGCATCGCGGTCGGTTATGTCATTGAGAATTGTATAACCGGCAACATATTCAAGCGCATCCGCCTCGCTGACCTTACGCGCCTGTTTGCCGATCACAACCGCCAATTCAACCTCACCGTCAACCATCCCGCAACGAGACGGCAAAACAACCTGGTCATTGGGACCGACAATCGCCGTCGCGGCTTTTGAAAACAAAATCGGCGTGGCCGGCACCTTGGCGTCAAATTCCTTTGCATGTTCGGCGTAATTTGCGCCCAGGCAAATAATCTTGCTTGGCCGGGCAACGGGCGCGCCGACTCTGATTCCTTCGGCGGGAATGATTTTCCGGTGGCATTCTTTCAGCAGATTTTCAAGACGCTTTAGCCCGTAATGCGAGAAGAAATGCTCATTGTAGTCCTCAATGTCAAAGGCAGAAGCCCGGACATCAAGAATCATTGCCTGCCCTGCTTCTTCCATCCAAATGCCGGGACGTTCTTCGCCAAATTCTCCAAATCGCACCAGTTTCATGACACCCCCGTTTTCTTAAATCGGAAACCGTTCATCACGGCAACAAAATACCCCCCAGAGATCAAAACTCCAGAGGTCAGAGATCAGTTTTCAGACACTGACCACTGACTTCTGATCTCTGACTTCTTTCTTCAAACCACTCCCTGGGCCAGCATGGCATTCGCAACCTTGCGGAAGCCGGCAATATTGGCGCCCTTGACATAATTTATAAAATTATCCTCCTTGCCGTAGCGCACACAGCTTTCATGGACAGCTTTCATGATTTGCCGTAAACGCTGGTCAACTTCTTCGCGCGGCCACGAGAGATGCATGGCATTCTGGGACATTTCCAGCCCGGACGTGGCCACTCCGCCGGCGTTGGCCGCCTTGCCGGGACCATATAAAATCTTGGCATTGATAAACACATCCACGCCTTCCGGTTCGGTTGACATATTCGACCCCTCGCTGACGCATTTGCACCCGTTCTTGACCAGTATCTGCGCGTCGGATTGGGTGATTTCATTTTGCGTCGCGCAGGGAAAAGCCAGGTCACAGGGAATATGCCAGGGCCTTTTGCCGGGCATGAATTCGGCTTTTGGAAACTTTGCGGAATATTCGGAAATACGTCCGCGATGCATGTTTTTTAAATCCATGACCCATTCCAGTTTTTCCAAATCAATACCGTCCCGGTCATGAATTGTTCCGTCGGAATCGGAAAGCGTCACGACTTTTGCGCCCAACTGCAACAATTTTTCAACGGTATGCTGGGCCACATTGCCGGCGCCGGACACGGCCGCCGTTTTGCCCGCAATGCCGTCGCCGCGGGTCTTCAGCATTTCCTCGGCAAAATAAACACAGCCGAAACCGGTGGCCTCCTTGCGGATCAGCGACCCGCCCCACTCCAACCCCTTGCCGGTCAATACCCCGGAAAAATCGCGTGTAAGCTTCTTATACTGTCCGAACAGAAATCCGATTTCACGCGCGCCGACGCCGATATCGCCGGCGGGAACGTCTATGTTCGGCCCGATATACCGGAACAGTTCATTCATAAACGCCTGGCAAAACCGCATGACTTCCGTATCGCTTTTCCCGCGCGGGTCAAAATCCGAACCGCCCTTGCCGCCGCCCATCGGCAACGTGGTCAGCGAATTTTTAAAAACCTGTTCAAAGGCGAGAAATTTAAGGATGCTGAGATTGACGGAGGCGTGGAAGCGGAGCCCGCCCTTGTAAGGACCGATGGCCGAATTCATCTCCACCCGGAACCCGCGGTTGACCTGCACATCGCCGTGGTCATCAATCCACGGTACGCGAAACATGACCATCCGCTCCGGCTCAACCATTCTTTCCAGTATTTTTCCCTGCCGGTAAGCGGGCGTAGCCTCCACCACCGGCATGACGCTCTCCGCCACTTCGCGCACGGCCTGATGAAATTCCGTCTCGCCCGGGTTGCGCGTCATTACCCCTTCCATGAACTTTTCAATAGTTTTTTTCATTTTTTATCCTGCAACTATCCTTTCCTGTTAAACACAGTCTGTATAGCAAAACAAATTCACCGAGCAAACAAAATCAACGTGTTTCAGATTTATTCCGCCTTCTTTGCCTTCCGGGACTTCGCCGGTCCGGTTTTTTTTATTTTCGGGAAAAGATAGTCAAAGAAAGGCCCGACAACGCGGTGGCCTTCGGGCGGCGATATCGCCAGGTCGGGGCTTGTTTCTATGACCCAATGCCGGTCCTGCCGGGAATTGACGAGAAAATCAATCCCGATAACCGGTATGCCGAAAAGTTTGGCAATCTTTAATCCCTGGCGGACAAGGTCAGGATTAACCGTTTCGGTTATGTCCTCAACCGTTCCGCCGGTATGATAATTGGAAGTGCGGCGAACCTGAACCGTCTGGCCGCTTTGCGGAACGCTGTTATAAGTCAAACCGAATGACGTCAAGGTGCGGCGGGTTTCATTGTCCAGGGGAATCATGTTGCTGGTGTCAATTCTGCGATTTTTGGCGTTTTGTTGCTGAATCAACCGGCGGACATTCATTTTGCCGTCCCCGGTTACAACCGCCGGCATCCGCCGGATAGCGGCGACAAATGCGCCATTGACAAAAATCAGCCGGTTGTCATCGCCTTCAACACATTCTTCCAAAACAAGATCTTCGCCGAATCGCCGCGCCCGCAAAATCGCCTGGCGCAGATCACTGACCGTCCGGACCTCCACCACCACCCCTCTGCCGCCCCATTGCCGGCATGGTTTGACGACAATTGACTTGCATTTCTGAAGGAATTCCTGCGCCTTCTCAAAACCGGAATATTTGACCTGTTTCGGCACGGGAAAGCCATAACGCCCCAAAAAACGGTTCGCCAGGTGCTTATCATCGGCCATCTGGAAAGAAACCGCGCCGACCCGGTCGGTCAGCGCATTATAACACCGCACCGTCAAATCGCCGCGCTTCAAAACAAAAATCGGCGTCTCGCGATCAATGACCTCAACGCTTATGCCGCGTTTTTTCGCCTCATCCGTGATTGTCCTGGTGTAAATTGTATTCATGCGTTACAAGATATGCACGTTGCCGACATATACTTGTTCAGGAGTCAAAAACTGTCAAGCGCGAAAATCTTGTCAACCGCCGCCCCGTTAACTATAATGGCCGGCATGAAACTTGTCCGCAAAATTGCCGTCGTACAAACCGCCATCTCTTCCAAAAAGGAAGCGCGCGAACTGGCGGCGCTTATTCTGGAAAAACATCTCGGGGCCTGCATCCAAATATCGCCCGTCAAAAGCTTCTATCGCTGGCGCGGCAAAACTGAAGCGGCGGGCGAGTTCCTGGTCGCGGTCAAGACAACCTTGGGACTGGCCGCCAGGCTGGCGGCTTTCATTAAAAAAAATCATTCTTATGAACTGCCGGAAATCATCATCACCAAAACCGACGCTCATCATGATTATGCCCGCTGGGTTGCCGGAGAAACAAAACACACCAAGCGTGCCAACCCATAAAGGAAATAACATCCCATGCCTTCCGTAAACAACCATCTCATTGACGACGAAGCGATTGAGACGGAATTTAAGCGGCTGTTGCGCGTTTGCTCAAGCCGCCTGCCGCCTGAGGAAGTCCAAAAACAGATTCCCGCCTTGCGCCGGCAGGCAAAGGATCAAGCCATTAACCGCCACCTCCTCCTGGAAGAAGCCCTCCGCCGCAAAATTGACGTATCCGATGAAGAAATGGATCTTTTTCTGGCGCAATTGCCCAGGCAACAAACACCGGGACCGGACGTCAACAAGCACCCCCAGAAAACAGCCCTTGATTCCGATACCATCCGGGACGCCATTCGCGACGCCTGCCGGATAGAAAAACTTGTCAACGCAATCATCGCATCCGTGCCCGAACCGACAAGCGATGAAGCCCTGAAATATTTAAAAGAATCTGAACTGGCGCCGGCGAACAACAGCCAAGATGCCGGATTGACGCAAAAACTCATTGATAAAACGCGCCGGCTTGTACGCCATCTGCGCCAGAATCAAGCCCTGACAGATTTCATCGCGGAGCTTAGAAACCTGGCGGTTATTGACGAATCTTGAAAATGATGAAAACCGGCACACCCATCAAATGGATCATCAAGCGCGAAGGCAACCTCGTGCCATACGACCGCGACCGGATTGCCACGGCCATATTCAGGGCGATGGCTTCAAGCCCGGCCGGCCGGACTTCGGCGGGCAAAAAAGCAGACCGAAAGCTGGCGGACACGGTCAGCCTTGATGTTGAGCAAGCTCTCCTGAACAGCGGCGGCAAGGACGCTGCGCCAAGCGTGGAGGAAATCCAGGACATTGTGGAAAAAATACTGCTGGAAAAAGGGCACGCCGAAACTGCCCGGATTTACATGGCCTACCGTTCACAGCGCGCCCAGGCCCGCTCGTCAAGGGAAAGCTCATTTGAAGTCACCGACAATATCCCCTATAAAAAAATTTACGAGGTCCTGCGCTGGAACATCAACCATGATTGCGACTCCCTGGACGGATTAAACCGGCTTATCGCAAAAGGGCGCTTTGCAAACCTTGTCCGCGATTCTGACAAGCGTTATGACGATGAATTAACGCTTTGCGCCAGGCAAATCATCAAAAAACGCGAAAAAGCGAGGGTGATTATCGTCGCCGGCCCGTCATCCTCCGGCAAAACGACCACCACCATGAAGCTGGGAGAAAAGCTCAAAAAAACCGGGATGGAATTCAAATCGTTGATAATGGATAATTATTTTTTTGACCTTGAAAAACATCCCAAGGACGAATTCGGTGATTATGATTATGAGTCGCCCCAGGCCCTGGACCTGCCATTAATTAACGAGCATCTGCGTCTTCTCCTGGAAGGCAAAACGGTTCAAACTCCGGCTTACAACTTCAAAACCGGCAAACGGACGCTTAACGCCCAAAGCATGAAGCTGGAAAAAAACCAGCTTCTTCTTTTAGACAGCCTGCACGGCCTCTTTTCTGAAATGACGCAAGGCATCCCTTCGGCCAGTATTTTCAAGATCTATATTGAAACCCTGGGCCAACTCCGTTCCGATGACGACGTATTCATGCGCTGGGCGGACAATCGCCTGATGCGGCGGATGATCCGCGATCAGCTCCATCGCAATTCCCAGCCGGAAGCCACGCTCACGCACTGGCACTATGTCCGGCGCAGTGAATTGCAAAACATCATCCCGTTTATCGCCACGGCGGATTTTCTCGTCAACAGCGCCTTGCCCTACGAACTTCCGGTCCTGAAACACGAGGTATTCAAGTATTTTCCAAAGGCCCTTGAACGCTACCGCGAGGATGCTTATCATCAGGATGCCTATATCCGCGCCAAGCGAATTTACGAATTTCTTTCACCCTTGCAGGAAATTGCGGACACCACGATGATACCGGACGATTCTCTTCTGCGGGAATTCATCGGCGGCAGCAGGTATGAATGTTAACCCGGCTCGCCTTCGCCAAGGGAAACGCAAGGCAGTCATGGATGGAGCCGGCCTGACCACAGGCCGAACTGAGCGGGACGAGGTCTGCTTGCCCGTCGTAGCCCTTGGGCGAAGTCGGGTCCCGTCTCCATCTATCCACCCACATAACTTAATGGGAATACAAGGTAGCTTCACTTTTTTGTTGATTTTTTTCATGCCGGCAAACATTATTGGCGTTTTCGGGATAAAACAAGAAAACCGAAGGATGGATGGAAAAACAAATCGAAAGGAATAAGATATGGCAAAAGGAATGGACAAAGGAAACGTCGGCCACATGAACAAGCCCAAGCTTTCAATTCAGGAAAAGAAACTGAAGAAAAAAATGAAGATGGAGGCCAAGATGGCGGCCGCCGCCGTTGTTGCGCCGCCACGGTCGTAACAATTCTTCATTCTGCATTGTGTCTTTCCGCAACATGGGGCGGTAGCTCAGTTGGTAGAGCACCACGTTCGCAACGTGGGGGTCGGGAGTTCGAATCTCCTCCGCTCCATTCGACGCGCGTTGCTTGCTCATGGCAGGCCATTCGACAGAACCAGAAAAGCGCGGAGAATGCCCTGAGCAAATGACCGTGAGCAAACATATTGTGTGAACAGGAATGCGTCGAAGGGCGTCTTTATGTTCTATACCTACATTGTGCAATGTTCCAAAGGCAGTTATTACATCGGGCATACGCACAACTTGGCCACACGCGTTCGAGATCACAACACCGGTAAAGGGGCTTTACATACAAGCACCCGCAGTCCTGTCAGGTTGGTTTATTCTGAAACCCACCTCAATGAATTGGAAGCTATTGCTCGCGAGTTGCAAATCAAGAAATGGAGCCGGGGAAAGAAAAAAGCATTGATTGAAGGCCGTAAAGATATTCTTCACGAATTAAGTAAAAGCCACGATTAACCCGATCCTGAGCGATACATGAAATCCGGATCCGGCTTTGCCTTTTCCCAAAAGCATTTCTGATCTTTGCCTGTTTTTATATCCGGCGACCGGACGGATTCTAAAATCTTTATGTACGCACCGTCATGGAATCAGCGGGATCGTGCTCACCGGCGCATAGCCCACGCTTGACAGCCAGACCGTCCAGACGCCGTTGGCCGCCACCGCCGCCGGATCAGCCAAACGGTCACCGTCAAAATCAGCGGCCACCGGCAGGGTTCCTGATTCACCATAATAAAGCGGCCCGAACTGCTGATAAAAGGCGCTTGAGAGCCATACATACCAGTTGCCGTCAAGATACCGGGCAAAATCTGCATAGCGGTCACCGTCAAAGTCGGCCGCCAGCGGTATCATGTCGGCACTGCCATAGGTCAACGGAAGCGATGGCTGATAACCCGCCGAGGATATCCAGATATACCAGACATTGCCGGAGACCACGGTCGGGTCTCCCAAACCGTCGCCGTCAAAATCAGCGATCACCGCACTGGCATTCCCGGTTCCAAGTGGAACAGGACCCACGCGCGGATAACCGCCGGCGGAGAACCAGGCATACCAGTTGCCGGCAATATCAACAGCGGTCGGATCGGCCTTGGCGTCGCCGTCAAAATCGGCCGCCACGGAGGACCAGGCGGCCCCGGAACCAACGGCCGGTCCCACCCGAATGTAATTGGCGCCCGACATCCAGACATACCAGTTGCCGTTGGTTACCACGACGGGATCCGCCCGGCCATCGCCATCAAAATCAGCGGCCAGGGGACACACCGGACTGCGCGCGCCGGCGGCCGGATCGCTAAACGCGCTGGCGCCAAAGGCATTGGCGGCGGTCACCCAGTAATAATACCGCGTTCCCGGCATGACATCCCAATCGTAAAATACGATTACCGTGTCATTGAAATTTGTGATCGCCACGGCATCGCCCGAATTCGGCGCCGTGTTCCGCCAGACGGTGTAACTGGCGGCATTGTCGGCCGCCGACCAGGAGAGGGCAATGCGGTCCGCATAAGTGTTTTCGCTGGCCATGACATTGATGGGCGGCGCAGGAAACGCTGAAAGCGAGGCATCCATCTTGATCACGAACGCATCGCCGTAATTGGGAATGGTGGGAACATGGTAAAAGGGTTCATAAGCCCCCGGTGAAGTCGGGAAGTCCCATGATTCCGTATAACCTGCCACAAAAACATTGCCTTGCGCATCCAATCCCATCGCGTAGCCGTAATCATCCCAACTGCCGCCCACAAGCGTCGAAGCGCCCAGCGTCGTCAACAGGCTGTCCAGCCTGGCCACGAAAGCATCGCTGTTGTAATTGGTCCGGGAATAAGCATTGGGCGTTGTCGGAAAATTGGATGAAGCCGTATAGCCGGAAACCCAGATGGCACCATCGGTCTGCCTGGCCATGTCCTGAATTGCATCAAAATCCGAGCCGCCCAGGAACGTGGACGCCATAAGCTGATTCAAGGCAAGATCAAACGCGGCAATAAAACAATCATTGGTCCCCCCCTGGAACTGTGTTTGGTATGCACCGGACGTGGTCGGGAAATTACTTGAATAGGTATACCCGGCGATGTAGATCATGCTGCCCTCGGGAATGACAGCATCCGGCCAATCATCGCCGATCCCGCCGATGTAGGTGGAATTATCCAGGCGGGACAATGTTCCATCCAGTTTGGACACAAACCCGTCCAGTTCGCCGCCGTTGAACGTACTGCTGTAGGGCAAATTGGTCGTGGGAAAACCATTACCACCGGTTATCCCCGTGACAAATACCGCCCCGACGCTATCAAGCTTGACAGAATTAACCCGGTCATAATTACTGCCGCCCAGGTAGGTCGAGGCCAGCAAGTTCACCAGCCCGTTATCCAGCTTGGAAATAAATCCGTCGCCCCACCCTTTCAGGTTCCGCTGAAAAGCAGCGGCGCTGGCGGGGAAATTTGTTGACCGCGTATTGCCGGCCACGTATATATTGGTATAAACGTCAAGCGTTATGGCATCGGCAAACTCGGTCTCGTCCCCGCCCAGCAGGGTTGAAGCCAGCAGGTTGCTCAGGCCGCTATCCAGGATGGCGACAAAGACGTCGCTGGTATTGCCGCATTGATGCTCGCGCTGATACGCGCCCGGCGTTGTCGGGAAATTAGTGGATGACGTATCGCCCGCAATGTACACATGACCGGCCGGATCCAGCATGATGGCGTATGCCGTCTGCACATCAGTGCCGCCGAGGAACGTGGATGCAATCAGGTTCGTAAGGCGGTTATCAAAAAACGACACAAACACGTCCGTGCCCATCAAGCCGGTCTGGTAGGCGCCGGGCGTAACGGGAAAATCCGAAGAGCCTGTGGCGCCGGTAACGTAGACCCGCCCCTGTCCATCCACCGCCAGCGCGAGCGCGTCATCCCAGCCATGACCCCCCAGATAAGTGCCTCCAAGGAGCGGGTCAATTACCAACGGACGCGCAACATCATAATCGCTCAGTTCAAACCCGTAGCGGTTGCCTTCGACCCAGTACTGAACAGCGACCTGTTCCCGCCCGCAAGGACCGGCCTGGTAAGCCACGGGCGCGCTGAAACACGCATCGCCCAGGACGGTATGCATGATCAATTGACCGCTTTCATCCACCCGCAATGCGTCCGCGCCGGTAACGCCGATAACAATATCCTGCGGCTCAGCGCCGGGCGCCAGCGTAAACACTTTTTCGATTGTGTGGCCATAGGCCCGCACGGACAGATCAACGCCTGAATACACGGACCGCCATTCCACCGAGTCAAACGCGGACGCATCGGAGCGTTGGCGGGCGGCATCCCGGCCAAAGAAAAAATTAACCGCAGTGGCGGATTTTGCGCCCCCCTGAATGGCGGGTTCATTGGCGTCAACCAATTGCTCGGATATAACCGCCACCCCATCGGGTTTTTTGCCGATTTTTGATTTTTGACCGCTGACCGCCGGCATGTGCGGCAGGGCATACAACAAATCCCCGGACGCGGTCACATACACAGTCCCGGCAAAGGTCCGCGCCATAAAGCGCACATGATTGTCCGCCACTTGTCCGGTGTTTTCAAGAAACGGCAAATGCGTCCGCGCGACCTGTGCCGCGCCAATCCCCTGCGATGCGGCGCTTGACGGCCTAACTTGCGCGGCGAACGCCATGATTGAAAACCCAAAAACCATCCCGCTGACCAGCATGGCACGATTCATAACTGACCTCCTTTATGATACAAATGTGTTAAAAGACGGTCAAGATGTCAAGCTTGAAGAAAATAAGGGATGCATATCGGGCATTGATCTATGGGCGGCAAGCCGCTATGATAAGCGGACAAAAAAAAAACGACAAGGATAGCAACCATGCACAACGGGATGAACCCGACGGCAAAGCAAAACAGAAAAAATATTACCATGAAAAAAATAATGACAGCCTGTTTGCTGATAAGTCTTTTAATCAACTGCACCGCCGACGAACTCAACCTGCTTGTAAATCCTTCCTTCCAGGATGGCCTTGCCGGCTGGACCCATACCGGGGCGGGTTCTTTCAACAAAGCAGCCGGCCGGGGAATCAACGGCTCGGATTGTGCCGAAATTACCGGCGGGAATTTGCAACAGAAGGCCGATCAGTCGCCGAATTATACCGACAAGTTAGTCGGTCCGGCCGACTGTTTATATCGTTTTTCAATAATGGCAAAAGGCAACGGAACAATTGAGGCGGGAGTTACGGCGCTTATTGCCGCGCCGGACAACAAAGTCACGACCACTAATAACCGTTCAGAACCGGTGAAACTCACCGGCGATTGGCAGAAAATTGAACTTAACGGACAGGAAAAAAATCCGCGCTGTTTCGCGCTTCAGCCCATTATAAGGCTTTCCGGCAACAGTAACAGCCCGGTTTTGCTGGATGACGCCGACTTCAGATATTATACCGTCCAGGGCGCGCAATTAAAAATAACCCCCGCCTATATTGCCGGAGTACCGGGCGAGAAACTGAAAGTGGACATATCGGTTTTAAAGGACAATAAACCATGCCGCGATATTCCCGTTAATATCAGAACTTTTTCCTCGCCCGCAGGTTTTGCCGGAGAAATGAACGAGACCATGGAAAAAACCGGCCAGGCAGGAACCATTGCATATGCACTGAATGTTCCCCCGGTAAACACTTCCGAGGCATTGCGCATGAGAATATCCGTCCCGGAATTCGGCCTTGCAAAAAACATGTTCATATCGCTTTTCAAGCAGGATGACCTGAAAAACATTGACAATTCGGCCTCAAAAATAAAATTAAACAACAACCTTTTTATCCTTTATATCGGGGACAGTCTCACCGACTTCTGCCGCGGGCATAATTACACCGACATGGTTGATTCTTTTCTCAACAAGTACAATCCCGGCATGACTTCCTTTAAAAACGCCGGCGTTGGGGGCGATTTTATAACCAGGGTCTGGGAACGCATTGAGGGCATGCAAGGCGGTCGCCCGGCATACCGCCAGAATGCTTATGACAATCTTTGCACGCAGAAACCTGATCTGATTTTTATTTTCCTGGGCGCAAACGACTGTAAAGCGTCAAGCACGCATAATTATAAAATCCCGGTTGTTCCGCCGGCAAAACAATATGAACTTTACAACAAGCTGGTTGATTATTTGCGGGAAAACACAAAAGCCAAGATTGTTTTTATTTCCGCCGCCTCATCCTACCTGCCGCCCCAGGAAAAAAACGCCGAGCAGTCAAGGGCCCTGAACAAAACGCACAATCTGTTCGGGCTCGATGAACATCTCGTCAACTTCAACAACACCTTGAAGAAAATATGCGCTGAAAAAAACATAGATTACATTGACATCTACCCCCCCACCAAGAACCATCCTGAAAAGCAGAAGCTGTTTATGCCCGACGGAGTACATATCTCGGAAACTGGCAACCTTCTGGTGGCAAACACGATAATCGGATACATGAACATGAAGTATCCAAAAAAATAAGGCGATCAGCGGACGGATAATGAATAGAATCTTGTTCCTTGTTGTCAATTCATCCCTCTTTGCAGTGGCCATGGGCTGGCTGGAGGGCGTGGTAGTCGTTTACCTGCGCACTATCCTTTTGCGCCGTCCCGATTGGAAGACAATCGAAATTACGCGCGAGGCCGCCACGCTCATAATGCTTGTCGTTTTTGCAATCGTGACCGGCCGCAACCGCCGTGAACGAATCGGAACATTTTTATGGATTTTCGGCATCTGGGACATAATTTATTACCTGAGCCTCTGGGTATGGCTGGGCTGGCCCGCAAGCCTCACAACCATGGATACGCTTTTTTACATTCCATGCACCTGGCAATCACCCGTCTACGTGCCGGTGCTGTTCTCGTTGATTATGATGCTGATCGGCTTTTTTCTGTGGCTGGATAACTTGACGCCTCATCTCGCAAAAGCGGGGAAATGGGGCATGGCAGGATGGATGGCCGGGCTATTGATCGGACTCGCCAACGCGGGAATCAGAGACATGTCCCTTTCGATTTCAGCCATGGGCATGTCGTTTTGTCTCGGACTTATAGCGGCCGGCATCGGATTCGGATATCAAATCGGCGGAGATACTGCCAAAAGATTTTCTCTTTGGACTTTGGCGGCAATGGCAGGATGCGGAGTTATCGGCGGGATGCTGGGGCATATGGCGCGTTCCATGTTTTACGCGTCGCATTGTTCGTTTCTATGCCCGGCCGGCCTGGGCTTGATATCAGGCGCAATTTTGTTTTTTTGGCGAAAAGCGCGGGCAAAACCTTAAAACACAACAGGAGAAAAACATATTATGCATGATAAAAAATTGGCCGGAAAGATTGAGCGCAACCATGAATTCCGCCGGCGCCTTGAACAAGTCCATCTTCCCGGCCGCCATGATCCAAAACTTAAGGCCACGGCCGACGAGGTGGAAATCGGCGAAGGCTGGCGGATAATGGTGAGCACCTGCGCGGGGGCTACGGCGCTGAATGCCGCCAAGGATCTGCAGGATTATCTGCAGACGAGCATGAACGTTCCGGTTCTCGTCAGGGTCGGGAAACTGAGCTTGGCATCAACTGCCACCCCCCGCTCCATTATGCTTGCCACGGCCGATGACCTGCCTGAGCTGGGAAAAGGACTGACGCGGCCGAGGAGTTACCGGATCGTCTGCTCCAGAAACAATATTATCATCTGCGGCTTTGATGAGCGGGGCGCGGCCCAGGGCAGTTATTATCTTGAAGACTTGATGAACCTGCGCGAAGCGCCGTTCCTTAAAGTGAGCGATATTGTCCGGGAGCCGGTTTTCTCGCCGCGCATGGTTCACTCAGGCTGGGGGCTTGACCAGTTTCCCGATGCGCATCTTAATGCCATGGCCCATTACGGCTTTGACTCAATCCTCGTGTTCACGCGCGGAGTTGACCACACTTCCATCGGCTACCTGGACTTCAACAATCTGGTTGACCGCGCCGGCCGCTACGGACTGGATGTCTATTTTTACAGTGCTTTGCGAAGCACAAAACATCCGGACGAACCGGACGCCGCTCAATACTATGAAAATACTTACGGCGCCCTTTTCAAGGCATGTCCGCGCGCCAAGGGGGTTGTGCTGGTCGGGGAATCGGTGGAATTTCCCAGCAAGGATGAACGGACAACCCGGAAACTTTATGATGCCCCGGCGGAGAACGGTCTGCCGCCAACAAAGCCGAGCCCCGGCTGGTGGCCATGCCGCGACTATCCGCAATGGGTGACAATGGTCAGGAACTCGGTCCATAAATATAATCCAACCGCTGAAATTGTGTTCTGGACCTATAACTGGGGATGGGCTCCGGAAAAAGACCGGCTGGCGCTTATCAAATCCCTGCCCAGGGATATCACGCTTCTGGTCACCTTTGAAATGTTTGAAAAGATGCGCCATGAAAAAGCAACCCTCAACTGCGTTGACTACACCATTTCGTTTGAGGGGCCGGGACGTTATTTTGCAACGGAGGCCAAAGAGGCGCGCCGGCGCAATATCCGCCTCTATACGATGAGCAATACGGGCGGATTGACCTGGGATATTGGAGTAATCCCTTATGAGCCTGTTCCGATGCAATGGACCAGGCGTCATCAGGCGCTCCTGCTGGCCAATAAAAAATGGGGATTATCTGGATTGATGGAATCGCATCATTACGGTTGGTGGCCTTCTTTTGTCAGCGAGCTTGCCAAATGGGCTTTTTGGAAACCGAGCCCGCCGGCCGGCGAACTCATGGCTGAAATTGCCGGCCGTGATTACGGCAAAAAGGCCGCACCGCTTGTCATTGCCGCCTGGGAAAGATGGAGCGCGGCCATTCGCTGTTATATTCCAACCAACGAAGACCAGTATGGTCCTTTCCGGGTGGGGCCTTCATATCCTTTCATCTTCCATCCGAACCTTTCGCGGCAGTTCGCCTCCAAGAAAATCGCCATGCCCGCGGCATGGCACGCCAAGTTCGGGTCGGGCATTGTGCTTACCCCTTACAACCCGCTGGAAAACAGCCAGCAATCCGCCGGAAGCATGCGGATTGACGTTGAAATCCGCAGCCTTGAAAAAATGCTGGCGTTATGGGCAAAGGGCATCGCCAACCTTGAAAAGGCCCTGCCGCTCATGCCGGCCGCCAAACAGCCGGCCGGTGAAAACCTGGTTAACCTCGGCCGGTTTATCCGTAACTGCATTCGTACGGCAATCAACACGAAAAAATGGTGGAAACTTAACCAGCAGCTGGTCGGCGCCAATAATCAGGCCATAATTCTCCGTCTGCTGAAGGAGATTGAAGCGCTGGCCCGCAAGGAAATCGTAAACGCGTCAGAAACCATCCCGCTGGTAGAAAAAGATTCGCGCCTCGGCTGGGAACCAAGCATGGATTACATGACGGATGCCGAACATCTGCGCTGGAAAATAGCCCAAGTGCAGGCCGTTATTGATCATGAACTGCCCGAATACCTGAACATCGTGAAATTATAAGCGATTAAGCGAGTGAGTTTCAAAAGTCGCGGAAAAGACGGCCACAATCCATTCGACGATCTCAGGACAAGTAATGAAGATCGTTCCGTTAAAACATGACACACACTTGCGAAAAAGTTTGCGCTTTTGGAGGGCGAAGCTGGGCTGAGCCGTAAAATGGCCGGGATGAATGAAACAATCGACTCACCTTAGGTTCGCCCTCCAATACAACAATTTCGGTTGCGGCTGAAATGCCATCTTAGGCATAATGCGACGCCGGAGCGGGTTAATACTCACGGGTGACAAGACTGCGTCTGCCGGCGATCAAAGGCAGGCAGGTCGTCAGTATTGTTATAATCGCCAGCCACACGCCGGCGGCCGCCAGCCCCCATACAAACAGAAAGCGGCTGATAGCGCCGATGATATACTCATGGCAAACCAACCCGAAAGGAAAGACGGCGGCCATGATGTAAACCAGGCTCAACACGAGGTTGAAGGTGCCGCCGAACCCGGAAATGATGGCCACGGGATTGGTTTGCTTCAGGTCCATAAAAACCGCTCCCAACCCCAGCGCCAGGCCGCAAAGCCCGAAAGAAACCGCCGCCGCCACCAGGATATTGATCAGCAACACATAACTTTTCACTTCCAGCATTATGGCCGACACCCCCATCAGCGTGCCGCTGAGCAACAGCATCGTGGAAACCGCGAGTGCGAATTTATATTTCAAAACGCGGCTCATGCCGGTCGGCGAAAGACCGATGATCCAAAAAGCATGCCCTTCAAGGCTGACCTGCGGGAAAACAAACCGCGAGCAAAACGAACACATGATCGTGGACAGGCTGAATAAATTGAGGAAAGCAATAAGGTTACGCCAGACGGGATTCAGGAGATTATAATGGAGATTGCGCAGATTGAAAAAATATATCGCCAGCAGGCCGAAAAAAAGCAGGCCCTGGATAATCTGCACCGGATCACGCAGAAACGCGCGGATATCCTTGAGGATAATGGCGCGGCATTCAGGGGGCAGGATGCGCGCCAATAAACCGGCCAGACCGGAAGAACACACCCGGCTGATAGCGGCGTTTTCGCCGGCCGACGTCACCCGTTCCCAGGCACGGTAAAAGAACCGGTCGCCGATAAATTCAACAATCACGCCCGTCACGAGGAGATTGGCCAGCAAAACGCAAAATAATAACGCCCCCCTGTCCCAGCGTTCCCTTACCAATGCCATTATTCCCTCGGAAACCCACCAGCTTGGCCAAAGAGGAAATGAGGCAAACTTGATTCCCGGAACCAATCCGGTCAGTAAAAACGAGGCATCACCGGCTTTATCCTCTAATCCCGGGGAAACGCCGTAAAACCCGAAAGCCGCAACAAGAAGCGCCAGCATGCCGAGCCAGACCCAGCCATTCAACCGCGGCAAAAACCTAACGGCAATGATAATCATGATGACGCCCATCCCGGAACACAAGACCACAAAAGGAATGGAAAAAAGAACCGTCCAGAATGCGAAGATCAACGGCAGTTTCTGATGCCACGCAAAAGCGGCCATAAAAGGAATCATTATGAAAAAAAACGCCCAGGATGAAAGCAACGCTGATTCAAAATGCTTGTGGACGGCAATTGTTCCGCGCGATACCGGCTGCAGCATCAAAAACGGAACATCGGACGACCGGAAATAAACCGCATAGGCAGTTATGATATTGGAAAGAACCAGCATTATGCCCAGGCCAAAGAAAAAAAAGCCGAAGAGATGCTGAATAAGCAAAACACCAATCCCGCCCAGCGTGCTCAAAAAACGGAAGGCATCCAAAAAAAGAAAAAACAACCCCAACAAGATGGCCGCCGCAAAAAGGCCAACCACCACCGCCTTGAAAACCGACTGCTCCCTTGCGCCGTAACGCAGGTTAAAAAACATCCGGCCGTCATTTTTAAGAAATATCAGCAAATTGCTCATATAATCGCGCCTCGTATCGCATAAATAATGAGATCAGCGTTCAGCGGACAGGCACAGCTCTACGCTAACCGCTACAAGCCATCTTCCGGCCTGGTCAGTCGTAAAAAAATATCTTCCAGCGGCCCCTGAACCGGATCATGGTCGCCATGCCTTGGACTTGAACCCGCATCGCCGGCGGATGAATTTTGACTGCGCAATTCCTCCAGCGTGCCGACCGCAATGAGGCGACCATCCGCAATGATACCGATCCGGTCGGCCAATTTTTCAACCAAGGCAAGAATATGGCTGGTCAGGAAAATAGTCATGCCGTCGGCAGTTTTCCGCCTGAGCAAATCGTGAATTAACCTTATGGTGTACGGATCAAGGCCGATAAACGGCTCGTCAATAAAAAGCACCCGCGGCTTGTGCAGGAAAGCGGCCGCATAAACAAGGCGCTGACGGTAACCGTGGGAAAGATCCTTGATCAGGCACGATGAATATTGGCCGAGGCCAAAAAGATCAAAATAATATTCGCGGTTCTCATTGACCTCCCGGCGCGGGATTTTATAAAGATCCCCAATAAATTCAAAAAACTCCAGCGGAGTAAGGCGTTCATAAAGATAGGGAGTGTCGGGGATATAGGCGATTATTTGCCGCACTTTTTCCGGCAACCGCGCCAGATCAAAACCGCCGATAGTGATTTTGCCCGATGAAGGCCGCAGAAGACCGCAGGCCATTTTGATCGTCGTGGTCTTGCCCGCGCCGTTCGGACCAAGGAAACAAAACAGCTCGCCGGCTGGCACATTTAAGGTCAAATCACGCACGGCCTGAACCGCGCCGAATTTCTTTGAGAGATCCTGGATTTCAATCATTTCTGCTCCATAATATCCACGCTGAGTTTTCCCAATATTCCGATCAATTTCATCTGGTCATTCAATTCGCCGGTGATGAGGCGGATATAAGCCGCATCCACCAGCGGTGTTCCGAAAGTCGGATCCATTTCAACCCACTGGCCGACAAAAACAGCCGGCCAGGCGTGATAATAGAAAGCTCCCGGCTGACCTCCCGCCGTGGCGAGGCCTGGGTCGGTTTCGGCATAGACCAGGCCGATATTGATCCGCGCCGGCAAGCCGGCCGCCCGGGCCAGGGCAACAAACAAATAAGTGTGCTCATTGCAGTCACCCTCCCGGCGTTGCAGGACATCCAAAGCCGACGGCAGGCTGACGGTCGGTTTTTTGACAACATTGCGGTAGACCCATTCGTTAATTGACTTGGCGGCTTCATAACAGTCCTTACTGCCGGCGGTAATGGCCTGGGCCTGCTTGATGATTTCATGATTATCACACTGGATTGCGAATGACGATGTTAAAAACTGCCGCACCTCCTGCGGAACCTGTTCTCCAAGACGGATATTGCCAGCCGGTTTATCCTGGGCCGCAAGCTCCATGACCACGTAATTTTCATTCCGTTCCGCAAGAACCTGGCGATGGCTTTCCAATCCGTCAAGATCAAGCAGGCGGCCGTTCAAACACACTTTCAAACTCCGGCTCATGCGCGGCGCGGTCAAATGTCCGCGCACCGGCACCGCCATGGCGGCGAACAAATCGGCCCCGTCAAACGCATGACGCTTGGAGCTCAATATTTCCCGCGGCGTTGAAGCGCGCATTACCCAGCCAAAGGGAGTTTCCTCGCGCAATACCCTTCCTTCATCGTCAATCCACGCGCTGACGATCATCCCCTGATAGGTGATATTAAGCAAGGTGGTTGAACGATTTTTACCGTCATGAATTATATTTTCGCGCCGGACAGCCTCAATGATAACTTCGGCCACGGTCAACGAAACAGGATCAATGGTTTTAAGCCGGATACTTTCTCCCGGGGCAAGCTGTTTCATGGCCGTTTCCGACATGGAGGAATAAAGGACAACATCGTCGGGAATTTCCATTTCAAAACGCTTCACGGCGGCCGGCGTTTTCATGATCACGTCAAAGAACCCTTTCCTGCTCCGCCGGCCGTCAATCCGCGTTGAATAAATGCTTGAAACCATGACCGCTGAAAACTGTTGCAGGCAATACTGATCGTCAAGAATGGCGTCGGCGGTAACCCCGACCCATTGCGCCTGCCCCATTAATTTGAAGTTAAGAACAGTTTGATTCCGGACCGTATAGGCCGCCTCATTATATTCAAGACTGGTGTCAATCCAGGTGTGGCTATACCCGACCGGCAGGCCCTGGGACTCAATCTGCATCCATGAATCAAAAAGCAAGGGCCCGCCCTGTAAAAGAGCACGGTAACCGCTCACCGCATCCGTGAATTTTTCCGGGAAGGCCTCATACCTGAGCAACCAGGCGGTCATCAGGAGCCAGAAGGCAAAGATAAAGACTTTAACGAAAGTGGCTCTCACAATTAGTTTGTTTTTTGGAGGTTAGAAGCCAGTAGTCAGAAGTCAGAATCCAGAATAAAAACATTCTGACTACTGACTCCTTGTAATCAGCGCCGCGCGCCGACCGCCTCGTATCCCGATCCGCCGAGCTCGCCGTAGGAGGAAGCATAATTTTGAGATGAAAGCAGAAAATACCATTGCCCCGTCGCTTCATGATAAACAGCGATATCGGCCCTGGTGTCGCCATCATAATCGGCGGGAACAGCGGCATATCCCGCGCCGCCGAGCGTAAATGAAATCGGCAAAGGGTAGCTGGAAACGGACGACCAATAATTCCAGACTCCTGATGCGGAATTATAAGTCGCGAGATCCGCCTTGCCGTCGCCATCGTAATCGGCCGGCACGGGCACAAGCCCCACCCCGGTGCTTGTCTTGATAGAAGTCGTGTAACCGGAACCTGACAAGGCTATATACCATGATCCCACATTCTGCCCGAGATTGCTTCCCGGGACCTCATAATAAACAGCCGGGTCAACAAGCCCGTCTCCGTCATAATCGGCCGCGGCGGGTTTGCAACCCGGGCCGCCATAAACAAAACGCACAAAATTATAATTGCTCTTGGAAAGGAGCGCTTTCCAGGTTCCGGTGGACTCCTGATAAACGGCGCCGTCCGCCCGGCCATCACCGTCAAAGTCCCCGGCCACCGGCTTGAACCCGTTTCCACCCAGGACCGCATAAGCCGGAGCGTTCCCAGCGGAGGACAACAAAACAATCCAAAGACCGTCCGGCTCATAATAAACCGTCGCGTCAGTATGCCCATCACCGTCATAATCGCAGGACACCGGGGTGAAACCGGGCGATCCCAATTGAGAAGAAACCGTCGTATAACCACTGCCGGAAAGCCGGACATACCACATACCCGTTGATTCCTGATAAACGGCAAAATCCATGATGCCGTCGCCATCAAAATCGCCGCGGGCATTGTTTCCCGCCGCCATGCTCCGCCGCCAGCCGGAAGCAGAACCGCTTAAAGAACTCAGCAACGACCATTTTTTAGACTGAACCCAATAATAATAAATAATCCCGGGAGCGGACGAAGTATCAAGAAAAGATGTATCCGCCGTCTCGCCGAGATTTATCGCCGAAGACGAATCCGCGCTTGTGTTGCGCCAGATACGGTAGCTTATGGCGCCGCTGACTCCGCTCCAGGAAACCAACACGCCGGAAGCATAAGCTCCCCCTGAGGCTGACACGCCGCCCGGCACAGGCAATGCGCGGTAACCTGACGCAACAGAGCTGAAGGAGCTTGTGGCCACAACTGAATATGACTTTATCCAGTAATAATACAAAGTACCGGGTATTGCGGAAGACTCATCGCACGACAGGGAGGAAGAACGCGCGACTTCGGACGCGGCATTACTGCTGTTGCGTACATTCCGGTAAATTATATAGCCGGTGGCGCCGGAAGATGCGTTCCATCTTAACTGCACGCTGTCCGCGCTGGTCCCCTGGGTGGCTGACAGCCCCGTCGGTACCGGAAATTGAGATGATCCGTAAACAATAACACTATAATCACTGCTTCCGGATGCGCCGACAGCCTTGAGCCAATAATAATAAACAACACCTGGACTGACGGCCAGGTCGTCATAGGACAAGGCCGTTGTGCTCGCCAGCAATGAAGCGCTTGAAGCATTGGTTGATGTGTCGCGATAGATGTAATAATTGGTTGCCCCGCTGACCGCCGACCAAGTCAAATGAACTTTATTTGAATATGTGCCGGCGCTTGCGGCAATGCCGGATGGCGCAGAATAAATATACATGCCGACCGCTGCCCATGCCGCCCCAATGCTGCCGAGCCAAGACGCGTCCAAGTCCTGTGCCGCCGAATTCCAAGCCGTCAACACGGCGGCATAATCGGTATTAACGCTGCAATAAACCGTGAGCGCCCGATAAGCCACGCGCGCCGCGTTTGAAACGCCGATACCGGTTATATCGTAAGCAAGGCCGTCATTAGTGCCGCTCCCGCCATCACTGAGAAGATAAAAAAAGTGATTCTGAACGCCGCTGTTGTAATGAACGCCGCCGTTGTCGCCGGCGCCGTAATACCAGTCTGTTCCGTGATACTTGCTCGGATTATCGAAACGCTGGGGATTGCGCATATCGCGCATAGCCACAGCATATGGATAAGAGCAATCTTCTCCCATCAACCAGTCAGCGTAACCAGCGGTGCGATTTGGATAAACTGCGCGTCCATCCGGCTGGGCGTTAAATTCTATTACCGCGCCAAAAATATCGGAAAAAGACTCGTTCAGCGCGCCCGGTTCATTCTGATAAACCAGATTTGCCGAATGTTCCGTGACGGCATGAGTGAATTCATGGGCGCAAACGTCAAGGACAGTGAGTTCAGCAAGGGCACTCCCCGGGTAAAAATAAAACTGCTGGGTAGTAGGATCCCAAAAAGCATTATCCGTGTCGTCAAGATCATGTACGTTGGCAATGGCTTCAGCGCCGTAATTGTCAAAACTGTTGCGCGAATGATTGTTGTAATAATAAGTTTGAATAAGGCTGAAATTATAGGCGGCCGACATTTCAGTCCGGTCCGACGTGCCCCAGTCATTTGAACCGCGCTGGGCGATGCGGTCGTTGTCCACATAGCCCGTAGTCGCGTAATTGTATATCTTCCAGTGGCGATTGGTATTGAAAAGATAATAATTTGTACTGGTATTATCCCCTGTTATGGTGTTTGTTTGCCCCCCTTCGCCCGTCAGGATCGTGCCGGTAACCGTGGCCGCGGCTTTACGGACATCATTAAAGCGGTTGATCACGACGCCGTCACTCGCGTTTACCCAGTAGAGCCAGCGGCCCGCCCCGGACGTCTCATTGTCATAAACAAGCATGAATTCATAGGCTAAAACAGGCGAAACATCCCGCGCATAAATGACAAGTTCCACACCCCCCGTGAGTTTGCCGGCCGGTTTCCCCATTTTGACCAGATCCCGTTGCGCGGATTCAAATGCGGATTCTTCGTCAATGACCGTTTCCGGTTCCAATTCAATGCCGGGAATATACCGTCCATTGACCTGATAAGCATCTCCCGAATTATCAAAATGGACGACAAGCTGTCCGCCAACGACTCGCAACCCCTGATAAACCTGGTTCATCCGCACATGGTGAAACCCAAGATCATCTGCTTCAGTCTTGAATACGCGGAACTCTTCAGCGGCGTCGCGCAGGCGGTAGATTTTTGCCAGGCGGTCCATAACCGCAAATGCATCCGAAGCAAAACTGCGGCCGGTGTTGAACGCCATACCCGGACCGCCAAGATTTTTTACGGACAGATATTTTCCGCGAATTGAAGCCGGCGCGCCGGTCTTGGCGTCCCATTCCACCTTGGCTCCGTCCAAAAAATCGGCCGCTTCTTTTTGCTCGGCAGTCGGCATTTTTTGCGGAACGGAAGCAAGCGCGGCGAAGGTTCGGTCTTTTGCCATTCCCGCAGACACTTCGCCGTCGGCGCGGAAGGCAAAAGATTCTGACGCCATAAAAATTGCCGTCAAACACACCGTCAGGCTAATTGGCGCAACATTGATTTTCATGACCATAACCCCAAAACTATTTTTTTACCGCAATCCCGCTTAAGACGGCGATATGCCTGAATTCCTCGCTGATAATTGAATTTATTTTCTCTCCGCCGAGCTTTTCCGACACCAATTCCTTCATGCCCATGTAGAAAACAATTGAATCCTTCTCATTGCCGATGGCGACATCAAGAACTCCGGCCAGCGTAATGGAAAAAGGCAGCAATTTTCGCGGATCCTGGTCAAGATTGAATACCGTGCGATCTGCCAAAGCTTGAAGATAAAAACTGTTTTCATTATCGGGATCATAAGCGGTCGCCTCGCGTTCGGCCGCGGAAAGACTTCGGCGCATTCCGGCAAAAATGGCCAAATGCGCGTCTTCCTGCCGGGCCAACTGTGAAAAAACATCGCCGTACTGCTTCAGACGTTCGGCCGCCAGCGAATAAAAATTTATGCCATTGCGCTCAATCTGCTCGGCCATCTGCAGGATTTCATCGGCATTAAAGGAAATAGCCATTTCAGAAATTATACGCAACCTTCACCGAGCCGTGGCCGTTCTCCTCGGCATTGACTGATGTGCCGGCATATAAATTGACGCTCAATTGCTCAATCGGCTTATAGGCAAACCCGCCGTTAAAATAGGCGGGGAGATCCTTGGTGGACCCCGGTGATTTCTCCATTATCTTTGCTTCAACCAAAAATGAAAACTGATCGCTCAAATCCCATATAAAGGAAGCCGCGCCTTCAAACCGGCCGTCGCTGATGACGTTCGCGTCATAACGCCCGTCCAGCGCCCAATGATACACATCAAAGGTCGTTGTGCCGACCGCGATGCCGAAAATCGGATCAACTTTTCCGAGGCCCATGTGATTCTTGTCATCACCGGTGGGGAGCGTCACCTCAATGTAGGGCACAACCCACGGATATTTATAGGTGTATTCATACGCCAGGAGCTCCATGCCCAACGCAATATCATTAAAACCGGTCTTACTGCCCTTGACGTCGGAACTTGTAAAATCAACCGGCACCTTGGTATACACGGTGAGGTTTTCAAATGCCCCGTAGCGGGCATACGGCGTGACGGTTGTGTCCGAGCGCTTATCCTTCTTGTCCACATAATAACCCGAGTAACATTTTTTATCAATCTGGTTGATAAAATACTCATCCAACTGCTGGTAGCCAACATAGCTTCCAATTTCCAGCTTGCCAAGATCGGGGAACCTGTTTTCCCTTGTATAGAGCGTGCGGATTGACTCCGATTCGGCCAGGAGCGGAAGAACGGTTAAGGCAAACAGGGCCGCAAACAAACTGATTTTTTTCATTAAACATACTCCTAAGAAAGTTTCCGATAAATTTACCCGCCGGTTCTTTCAAATACAAGCATATTTTTAAATATTTTCAAAGAAAATTATCAACATATCCGCGGCAAATCTTCCCCCAGCGGCGTCTCAATAATCCGTTCGCCGCCGATTTCCGTTTCAAGCACAACCATCCCCTTCGGCCGTTCAACAATATTGCCGATGGCCCTTGCGTTCCGGCCAAGCGGGCGGGACCGCAATGAATCCAAAACAGTTCCGGCGATTTTGCCCGGACACACGACAACCGCGCGTCCCTCGCAGGCCATGTTAAGCGGGTCCAGTCCAAGCAGGCGGCATACTCCGAAAACTTCTTTCCTGACGGGCAATTCTTTTTCAAAGAGACGGATGCCAACTTGCGAGGATTCGGCAATATCATTCAACGCGGCCGCCAATCCGCCCCTGGTCGGATCGCGAAGGCAATGGATATCAGCGCCCTTACGCAACAAAGGCGCCATCAACCCCCATAACGGCGCCACGTCGCTGACCAGTTCGGACTCAAGATTGACCCCGTCACGGCAGGACATAACCGCCGCGCCGTGATCACCCAGCGTGCCGGTTACGATGACCGCATCGCCGGCGCGGGCATTCGCAACGCGGGTATCCGCGTTCGGGAGCCGGAGGCCGATGCCGGCGGTATTCACAAACATGCCAAACCCCATCCCCCTTTCCACCACCTTCGTATCGCCCGTAACGATTTTTACTTTTCCATTTTTTACCTCAACCAGCGCATCCCGTATTGACAAAATGACGCGCTCAAGATCGGCCATCGGCAATCCTTCCTCAAGAATCAAACCCAGGCTCAGGTAACGCGGCTCCGCGCCCATCATTGTCAAGTCATTGACCGTTCCGCAGACCGCCAGTTTGCCGATATCGCCCCCCGGGAAAAACAACGGACGGACAACAAACGAATCAGTCGTGAAAACCAGATCATTTTCGGCCACCGAGAGATATGCGCCGTCATCCAGCTCGTTTAAAAGTGGATTACCAAGATATTTGACAATCAAATTCTGGATAAGCTGTTTTGAACGCAACCCCCCGCCGCCGTGGGAGAGAAGAACTATGTCATTGTTTTGCATTTATTTACAGGCCACATCTGTCGTCTTTTACCCCTCTCTGTGTACTCTGTGCGCTCTGTGAGAGCAATTCCTTTCTGGTTATGCCGTCTTGCCGGCAATATCTGAAATATGCCGCGCACGTCCCTTCGCTTGACACCATGCACGCCCCAAACGGCGTCGCCGGCGTGCATTCTTTTCCATACAAAGGACATTCGCCGGGGACAATGCGGCCGCGTAAAACCTCGCCACACCGGCATCCTGAATTATCAACCCCCGCCGGAATGTCAAGATCGGGAAATAAGACTTCTGCGTCAAAATTTTCAAACTCTTTTTTCAGCTTCAATCCGCTTTTGGGAACAACGCCCAAACCCCGCCATTCAACGTCAACCGGATCAAAGGTATCCGCGATAAGGCGTTTCGCCTTCGGGTTTCCTTCCGCGCTTACCGATCGGCTATATTCATTCTGAACTTCAAGCTTTCCGTCCACAATTTGATTTAACAGCATTTCAATTGCCAGCGCCATGTCATAAGGCTCAAAACCGGCGATAACGCAGGGCCGATGATGTGCCCGGCAGATAAACTCATAAGGACGCGTTCCGATGACAACGCTTACGTGTCCGGGACAAATGAATCCGTCAATGCCGACATCGCCCGCGTTTAACAAGGCGGCCATTGCATTCGGCATTGTTTTTATCGCGCCCAGCACGCTGAAGTTTAAAATTCTTTTTTCAGCGGCCATTTTCACCGCCCAGGCGATCCCCGGGGCGGTTGTTTCAAACCCGACGCCCAAAAAGACGATTTTTTTATCCTTCTGTTTGTCGGCCAGCTCCAGCGCGTCAAGCGCCGAATAAACAATTCTTATTTGGGCGCTCCTCGCCTTTTCAAGTTCCAGCGTGCCCAATGAACCCGGCACACGTATCAAATCCCCGAAAGTTGTGATGATCACGCCCGTGCGCCGGGACAGCATAATGGCCCGGTTGATATAATCGGAGGGTGTAACACAAACCGGACAGCCCGGGCCCGACAATAATTTTAAATTTTCAGGCAACAAAGTCCTCAATCCGGAACGGCAGGCCGTAACAGTGTGGGTGCCGCATACCTCCATGATGCGCACCGGACGCGCATTTTTTTTCATCAATTCGTTAATCCGACCTAAAGAATGTTTAAATGTTTTTTTTTGCATCGAAGTTCAAAGTCAGGAATGGTATCTGATTTTTTCTACTTTGTGCCTTTGTTACGCCGTGCCGTTGTGCCTGTTCCTTCCACAATCTCGTTAAATTCGCGCACGTCCTCTTCCGACCATTTTTTAATGGCAAAGCCGGCATGGATCAACACATAATCCCCGACGCGCGGATCCATGACGAGCGAAACGATTATTTTGCGGCGTACGCCCTGGATTTCGGCAACCGCTTCGTCACCATTGATTGAAATTATTCTTGCTGGAATTGCCAGACACATGATTTAGTCAACTTTAATCCAATACAGCGTGATGCCTGTAACTTATTTTCGAATTTCAATTTTGGATTTTCAATTATTCAAGTCAGGATAAAAAAACTATTATTTCAATTTTTGCAGTTTAAATCGAAAATCGGCAACTCGCCTCGGCGGAGCCTCTGGCGAAGCCTGGGTCTAAAATCAAAAATTGCTTCGCGCCGCGGCCACCGCCGCCTGGCCAAGAGCAATCCCGCCGTCATTCGGCGGTACAAGCTGGTTAGTGTAGACATCATACTTATCTTTTTGCAAGCAAATGATTAATTTTTCCAGCAGCAAATCATTCTGGAACACTCCGCCGGAAAGCGCCACCTTGTTCAATCCGCGCTTTTCCCTGATCGCGCGGCAGGCCTCCAGCAGCGCCGCCGCCAGCGTGTTATGAAACATGCCGGCAATCCGGCCGACGGCCCGTTTCCGTTCCAAGTCGGCGAGTATCTCCCGGATTGCGGGAGCAAACGAGATAACCAGTGCTCCCTGTTCCCGCTGAATGTCAAAAGGATATTTTTCCTGCGCCGCGCCGTCGGCCGCCGCCTGCAAACGCACGGCCGCCTGGCCTTCATACGATATTTCCCCGCTGAATCCGAGCAAAGCCGATACGCCGTCAAAGAGGCGCCCGGCGCTTGAAGTCAACGGGGAATGCAACTTGCGCGCGGCCATTTCCATTAAGATTTTTATTTCCCGCTCCTTGAGCGACGGCAGGAATCTTTGAATCATTTCCGCGTCGGCGCCAAACTCCGCCGAGAGGATACTCAACGCCATCCGGGCGGGATTAAGAATGGCCTCCTTGCCGCCCGGCATCGGGTACGGCTTAAAATACCCCGCCCGCTCAAAGGAAACCAAGTCGGCAATCAATATCTCGCCGCCCCAGATGGTCCCATCCGGACCGAATCCCGTCCCGTCGAGCGCGATCCCGATGACCTTTTCCGTCAGAAAATGTTCCGCCAGGCACGAGGCAACATGGGCGTGATGATGCTGGACGGCACAATGTTTAACGTCGCCGAAAGCTTGCGCGAAGCGCGTTGATAAATAATCCGGATGCATGTCATAAGCGACTGTTTCCGGCTTGATTTCCAGAAGATCAATAAAATCACGCGCGGTTTCCTGGAAGAAACGATAGTTACGGAAATCGTCCAGGTCGCCGATGTGGGGCGATAAAAAAGCGCGATCAAGACGCATAACGCAGACCGTATTTTTTAATTCCGCCCCGCAGGCAAGGATCGGCGGCCCGGAAGCCGGCAGACGGATTGAAGCGGGGACAAATCCGCGCGAACGCCTTAAAATTATCCGGCCGGCGCCGGACAGTTTTAAAACCGAATCGTCGCAACGCCTGAGAATTTCGCGGTCATGCGTCAAGGCCGCGTCCGCGATCTGGCCGAGAATCGGCCGCAAACCTTCCTCGTTAATCGCCATGGGTTCATCAAGCTGATTGCCGCTCGTCATGACCAATGGCCCGCATTCCTCAAGGATGAGGCAATGCAGGGGAGAATAAGGCAAAAAAACGCCGATATCGTTCGTGTCCGGCGCAAGATTCACGGCCAGGCGCGAATCTTGCCGCTTTGATAATATAACAATCGGCGCGGCCACGCCGGCCAGTTCAACCGCCTCCGCATCGCTGACCAGGCAATACTGCCTGGCCTGTTCCAGCGTCTTGAACATTACCGCAAAGGGTTTATGAGGGCGATGCTTGCGCCGGCGCAACCGACTGACCGTTTTGGCATTCAAGGCATCACAACAAATATGGTAGCCCCCCACCCCTTTTACCGCCAGAATATTCCCGGCCCTCAGCAGGCTGACCGCGCCGGCCAGCGCATCGCCGGCAATTGTCTTGAAATAACGGTCAACCAGTTGGATATGCGGACCGCATACGTCGCAGGCATCGGGCTGGGCTTCAAAGCGCCGGTCGGATGGATTTGTAAATTCCGCCCGGCATTCCGGGCACATTTTAAAACTTTTCATCGTCGTCCGCGCGCGGTCATAAGGCAGAGAACTGATGATTGTAAAACGCGGGCCGCAATCCGTGCAGTTTATGAATGGATACCGCCGGCGCCGGTTGCCTGGATCAAAGAGTTCCTGCCGGCAAGGATCACAGATTGCCAGATCGGGCGGCATGCCGGCGCGAACATCACCCGAGCGCTTGCTGGCCGTTATTGAGAATGATTTTTCGCCGTCATTTTTTTCCAGGTCTTCAATAACGAGCGAATCAATCATGGCCTGCCTGGGTTTTTCCGACTTGAGACAGGAGATAAAACCCTCTATTGCGCCAGGAAGCCCCTGGATTTCAACCGCAACTCCCGCGCTCGTATTCCGGACAAAACCCGTCAGGCCAAAACGCCGGGCAATCCGGTAGACGGCCGGGCGGAATCCAACCCCCTGGACGCACCCCGCAATATTGATCCGCACCCGCCGCAGATGATTCATTTTCCACCTGAGTCCGGCCCATTTGCCGCCCTGGCGGATTGAACCAACTCAACCGTCAAGGCAACCGCGTTTTTATGAAAAGGCATCACGATATAAATCCCGTCGGCTTCGGTCGCTATTTCGGCGGTCAAAGAAAGCGCCAGCGACATTCCCGCTTTTAATTGATCTTCGGGGCGCGAATAACGCGCCAAGGCGTCAACCACGCTTTGCGGCGCGGTCATGCCGGGAATTTTACCGGAGCGGATGAATTCAGCCTGCCGGACAGAAACCAGCGGCAGAATACCTATGAATTTTTTCAGGGCAAATTTTCCAAGAGCATCAGAAACCCGCCCGTAATCATCCCTTGAAAAAACCGGCTGGGTGAACACAAATTCCGCGCCCGCTTCCGCCTTTTTCGCAAGCCATGCAACCTGGCTGTTTAAATTGGTTCCGTGCGCGAAAGCGCATCCGGCGGCGAAATCAACCGGCGCCGGCAAAGACTGGCCGTTGACCAGCAGACCGGAACGCAAAAGCGCGATGAGCCGCAAAAGTTCGATTGAATTGCGCAGATCATTGACCCGCGACGCAATCCGGTCAAAGGCGCCCGCGCCCGGAGGGTCGCCGGTAACCGCCAGAATGCCGCGGATCCCGAGATCAAAGGCCCCCAGCAGATAGGATGAGGCATGCAGGGCATTGGTCTGCGTCGCAGTCTTGTGCATTATCACCGGAATCGAATATTTCCCCTGCAACAGGGAAGAACAGGCCATGCAATCGCGTCCGGGATTGGCGGAGGGATTATCGGGGACGTCAAAAAAATCAACACCGCATTCGGCGATTTTTGCAACCGATTCAACCGTTGCCCGAATGGAGCGGGAGAGCGCCGGCTTGACTTCAACCGCAATCAACGGCCGCCCATTTGATTTTTTTTCATTGAATTTGTCCCGCACGGAATTAGCGCCGGGGATTGATTTATTTGATCGTTCGTTCACAGCACCGGCGCTGATTTCAACGGTGGATGTTTTTTCTGCCAGGCGGGCCGGCGGGCGTTTATCCTTGAACTCCGCCGCCAAGGCCTTGATATGCCGCGGATTGGTCCCGCAACATCCGCCGAACCCGACCACGCCCTTCTCCAGCCATTTTTTCGCCTCCTCAATCAGCAACGTTTCGGACAATTCATAACGGACAAGACCGCGTTCAATTGAAGGCGTGCCGGCATTCGGATAGGCCAGCAGCGGCAAATCAGTATTGTCCGCCACGATATTCAGCGCCAATCCGAGATCGTAGGGACTTAAACAATTGATGCCGAATGCAGTCACTTTAAACTGATTCGCCAGGGCGATCATTTCCAGCACGGCTTTCCTGGCATAAGGACGGCTGATTGATTGGCCGCCGATCGAAAAGAAAACCGGCAGCCCCGTATCGCAAGCGGCCGGAAGAGCCGCCCGGGCTTCAAGCGGCGATGAAAACGTTTCCAGCATGAGCAAATCCACGCCGCCGTTTTTGAGGCTCTCCATCTGGGAACGGAAATATACCTCCATTAATCGCGCGTCATCATCGGTTGACGCCAACCCCATGTCAAGCGGTCCGACTGATCCGGCCACGAACGCCCGGCCGGCCGACGCTTTGCGGGCAATCTCCGCGGCAACCGCATTGATCCGTTCGCATTCCCCCCCCATCCCGAACCGGTCCAAGCGCGGAAAATTGGCCGCAAAAGTGTTGGTTTCTATGATTTGCGCCCCGGCCCGGATGTATTCATCGTGAACCCGGCCGATCAACGCCGCGCCGGCCGCGTCCAGATTCAAGCTTTCCGGCAAGGCGATTGATTTCCCTGAAAGCTCCTGCAATTGAGTGCCAAGCGCGCCGTCGCCGATTAAAATATTTTTATCAAGCGTTAAATTCATGATTTATGTCCTTTGACAACATTCGCATTGGCAATAATTTTCATTTTTAACTTTTTGCCTTCAGGTTTTTATAGTATTGTAACGGGTAATGGTTTTCAATAAAAACATTAACGGACTTGCCGTTCAGGTGAACACAAACATTTACCTCCGCCTTACCGATGAGTTCAATGCCGGCAAACTGCGCGCGGTCATTTGCTCGGGGCAGGCGGCGGTTTTGCACCGGATCGCGATCATGAGCAAGGATGGTGACTGGATTTTACGGGAGAACAAGGAAACCTGCCGGCATGTTTTATCCGTACTGCAAAACCATGGCGCCCATTATCGTTTCGGAGCGCCGCTGGATATTCGCTGGCTGGCGCGGGGATGGAGTTCGCATTTTGAATTTGACAGCGGAGGAATGCGGATCCGTACCGATTTTTTTACCCGCCCGCCACGGATTGCCAATGACGAGTTACCCGCGCTTTGGAATGACCAGGCCGGCAAGAATCCTCCCTTTGTGGACATGGCGACGCTCGCCCGCCTGAAACAGACCGACCGCGAAAAAGATTATGCGATCATCGGCGAACTGGCACAGCAAATGGAAAACAACGCGGATCAATTGAGATTTTCCCGCAGCGCGCTGGATTTGATGCGCCTGGCAAAACAGCATCCGGCGCTTGTCAGGAAGCTTGTGAAAGAACGCCCGCTATTGGCCGTCATTTCCGGCGGGAGCCGGGAAAACATCGAAACGGCCTTGGACGCGGAACGCCGCGTCATGATCCACCGCAACGAAAACCGCCTGGCTGAATTTGAATCGGCCGCCGGCCGCTGGCGGAAGCACTGGCCGGAACTTGCGCGGATCATATCCGGCCTGCCGTTGCTCAAGGCGCATGCCGTTCTCGTGAAAGATGCGCTTAAATATTTACCCGGGACCGCGGCGTGAAAAAAAATCAAACCGATCATTTTCTCAGCGAGGAAGACGTCTCCATCCGGGACATGGACTGGGACGAATTAATCACCTGGTGGAACCTATGGCTGGAACAGGCCCAAGTCACCAACGACATTGATCAGCACGAATATTCGCACGGCGTGTTCCGACATGAACCGCCTTGCCCGGTTAAAAACAAAGCCAGGCGTTGAAAATCGGCACAGGATTGATTCCTTGCGGCAAGATCACGGCAAGAACCGTTCAAACCGACGATAGGCGGAATCCCATTCGCCGGTATCCCGCGGCTCATACACCTTTATCGGGAATGCTTTCTTGATAATCGGCAAGGCGGCATGCAAAGACTTGATAACCCCCAAGCCAAGCGCCTGAACCATCAGGTTGCCGACGGCGGTGGCTTCCACCGGACCGGCGCTCACCGGCACCCCCAGGGCGTCCGCCGTAAATTGATTGAGCAGTTCATTCCGGCACCCGCCGCCGACAATATGAACAACCTTTGTCGGTTGACCGGCCATTCTTGAAATATCGGCGTTGATCCGGCGATATTTCAAGGCAAGACTTTCATAAACCAGCCGCAAAATGCCGCCCCGCCCGGCCGGCAGTTTCTGCCTTGTCCGGCGGCAATAATCATTAATGGCTTTTTCCATGTCCGGCGGGTTATAAAATGACTTGTCATCCGGATCAATAAAGGCGTCAAAAGATTTTGCCTGCCCGGCCTGGCGGTAAATATCCGGCCACTCCATTTCGCGGCCGTCAGCTTCGCGCCAAACGCGCCGCAACTCATGCACCAGCCAGCCGCCCATGCAATTTTTCAGGAGGCGGATATTCCCGATGCCGCCTTCATTGCTCAAGTTGGCGGCAAAAGCTTCCGGGGTCGTGACCGGTCCCGGCACAAGTTTCCCCACCAGCGACCATGTGCCGGAACTGATAATCAACGCCTCGTTCACCTTGTCAATCGGAGCGGCGGCAAATGCGCTCGCAGTGTCATGCGAACCGACGGCAATCAATTTTGCAGGATTAAGCCCCACCGCAGCGGCAACCGAGGCGTGCAATTGGCCGACATTCGCGCCCGGATTTACAATCACCGGCATTAATCCGGCGGGGATCCCGAGCTTGGCCAGGATGGGGCGGCTCCATTTGCTTGTTTTGGCGTCCATGAGCTGGGTGATGCTGGCCCAGGTTGAATCAACCTTCAGCGCGCCGCCCAGGAAATAATAAAAAAGCGAAGGCGCCGGCACAAATTTACACCCGAACTTCAGGAGATTGCCGCGATTTTGCGTAAACCAAAGCAGTTGATTGCTGATATTAAACGGCTGAAAATGGATTCCGGTGATCTGGTAAATCTTCCGGGCGGAAATGCGGGCCGTGAGCCTGGCAATCATCGCGTCAAGCCGATGGTCGCGGTAAGCGTACATTTTCCCGAGCAGGTCGCCCTGCGGCGTGATAAAAACACCGTCCGATCCCCAGGTATCAATGCCGATTGAATCCAGGGAAGAAGAAAATTCACGGCGGTAGATGCGCAGTCCTTCAATGATATTGGCATAGATAAAGGTGTCATCCCAATACAGGCGCTCAACGGACGACTTTGATTTTTCAGAAATAAAAAATTGAACCGGCTCATAGGCAAACCGGTGGATTTCCTTCATCGTGAAAGAGCCGTTTTTAAATTCGGCCGCAAAACATTTGCCGCCGGAGGCCCCGAGATCAACCGCAAAACAACGTTTTATGATCATACATCAGCCCCTGGAATTCAAATTTTAACTCCTGGATTCCCGATTTGATCGGGAATGACAATTTATTCTGACTTCTGACTACTGACATCTGACTTCTTCTTCAACGCATCTCCTGCCCGCCGGTTACATTAATCGCCTGGCCGGTCATATAAGACGACTGCTCCGAGGCAAGAAACGTCACCACGTTGCAGACATCCTCATACCCGCAGGCGCGCCGCATGGGAACCTGGTCAATATATTTCCGGCGCACTTCTTCCTCGCTAATGCCCTGGTTGGCGGCATATTGTTTAAAAAGACTTTCCGTCCATAACGGCGAATCAAGGAGATTCCCGGGACAAACCGCATTCACCCGCACTTTTTTTTCGGCCATTTCCAGGGCGGCGCTCTGCACCAATCCGATCGCGCCGAACTTGGAAGCGGCATAAGCTGAATTTTTATATGAACCTTTCTTGCCGGACTTGGAATTAATCTGGATAAAGGAACCGCCGGCGCCGCGCGCCATGAGTTTCAGCGCGTGTTTCATGCAGAGCATCTGGCCGACAAGATTTACCTCCATGACCTTCCGCCATTTTGAAACGTCAAACTCCACCAGCGCCCCCGAGATCAGAATTCCCGCGTTCGCCACAAAGACATCAAGCCCCTGCCATTGTTGTTCGGCCAATTTCACCAGGGCCTCAACTTCAGATTCATTGGTCACATCGCATCGCCGGTAACCGACCTTGTCTCCATGTTCCGATCTTAATTTTGCCGCCGTTTGTTCCAATTGCTTTTCCTGCAAATCAGCCATGATTATCCGGCAACCCTCGCGCAGGAACCGGGCGGAGATTGCCTCCCCAAGCCCCTGGGCCGCTCCGGTAATGATCACTCTTTTATCCTTCAACATCATTTGGTCCTTTCAAATAAAGGAGAAACGTTCAACCTTCAACATCCAACATTAAACATCAAACGGGAACAAAGACCTCCAAGCGCATTCCGTTGAAAGTTGGACGTTGAATGTTTTTAATTTCCTGCTTTGAAAATTAATAATTACGGAATAATAACAACTTTCAGCGCCCCGGATTTCGGATCGCCCTGCACGCGCACGGCCTCGTTAAACTTTTCCAGGGGAAAACGATGCGTCACCAGCGGCCGGGCGTCAATCTTGCCGGAAACAATAAAATCGCGCGCCGTGAGATATTCCGCCTGGGAAGAGCTGTTGGCGCCATGGAAATTCAATTCCAGGTAATGAATCCGGTTCAAATCAATCTGTTCAACCGGATTTGATTTCGGCATTCCGGCAAAGATTGACAAATGCCCCCCGCGCCGGAGAAGGTCCATCCCCTTCGCCACCAGCGCCTTGACCGAAGCGGCCACGACCACCGCATCCACCCCCCGGCCGTTTGTTTTCTGCTTGACCCAGTCCGCCGGATTTATCCGGCTGGTATCCACCAGGTTGGCAAACGGCAAGCCCATTTTTTTCAACAAATTGAGCCGCGCCTCGGACACGTCCATAATTGTGATTTCCCCTGCCCCGCGCGCCTTGGCAACCAACCCGTTGAGCACGCCGATGATTCCACCGCCAAAAATAAGGACATGTTCCATGTGTTCCATCGGGATATATTTCATGCCATTGACGCAACAGCTCAAGGGTTCAATAATTGTCCCCAAATCAGACGGCAAATCCTGCGGAACGGGGATCAGGCATCCCTGCGCCACGGCCGCCTTGGGCATAAGCGTATATTCCGCAAACCCGCCGTTGAACTGATAGCCCATGGCAACGAAACCCTTTTCGCATAAATTCTCGCGATGAATCCGGCACATCGGGCATTGACCGCACCCGATGACAGTCTGGACAATATATTTGCCGCCTTCGGTAATGCCGGTCACCCCGGCGCCGATTTCAACCGCCAAGCCGGTTATTTCATGACCGACAATCGGCACGTCAACGTGCTTTTCCCCGGATAAGACCCGTTGATCGGTCCCGCACAAGGCACAGGCTTCCACTTTCAACAGGACTTCCCCCGCACCGGGTTTCGGAACGGGCACTTCTTCAATCACTATCTGCCCCGGATTTTTTATTACAGCCGCTTTCATTCTGTTCGGTAACATATTGTCTCTCTCCTATTCTTTCATTCTTTCATCTCCGTTAACCGCGGCCCAGGAACTCCGCGCACAAGACTGTTGATTTTCACGGGCTTTCCGGTCTTCATGCTTTTATTGGCGGCGATGCCGACCAGGATGCTCATCACTCCGGCGGCATGATCGGCCGCGCGCAAACATGGATCGCGCGGAACACGCGGGGAAAACAAATCAACCAGCAAACGATCATCCCCGCCGCCATGTCCGCCCTTTGCCGTCCTGACCGGGATATCCCTGGCAGGATGGAAATGCGGATATAACCTGATCCTTGTCCCCCGCGGAATCATCATCCCGGGCGTCTTGCCGCTTCCGATCAGGTTGACGCTTTCCACGCAATCATGCTCAAGCCGCCCCCGGGTGCCGTTGAATGCGATTTTATATCCTTCCCAGGGCATGAAGGCGTTGAGCGAATACGACATGAATGCGCCGGTATCATAGCGCACGACCACGTTCATGGTGTCTTCAATATCCATGGTTTTGCCGAACACACAACGGTCACGAAGATAGCCGTCATATTTTTCATTGTCCAGATAAAGCGTCTTTAAATTAAACTCACCCTTGGTGCTTGTCAAATCCAATGCAAAATGACATTTCCCGTTGTATTTGCATTTCAGGCAGCGTTCGGCGTGCCCGTTAAGTTTATATTTTCCGGCCATGCCGTTTTCCGCCCCGTAAAAACGGCGCGCGCCCATCGCATACACCTCCACCGGGTTGGCCGCGAGCCACCAATTGACGAGATCAAAATGGTGCGTGGCCTTATGCACCATGAGCCCGCCCGAATTCTTTTTCTCCCGGTGCCACCGGCGAAAATAATCCGCGCCGTGGCTGGTGTCAAGCAGCCACTGGAAATCAACCGACAATATCCGGCCGATCGCGCCGCTCATTAATATTTCCTTCACCTGGGTGCGCGGCGGCGAGTAACGGTAATTAAAAGTGACGCTGACCTTGCGCCCCGTACGCTTGACCGCGTCAACAATGCGCTGGCATTTCTTTTCGTCAATGGTCATTGGTTTTTCAGTGATCACATCGCACCCCAGCTCCATGGCGCGCACGATGTATTTATCATGAAAACAGTCCTTCGTGGTCACGATCACGACATCCGGACGCTGTTCCCTGACCATGCGGTCAAACTCGGTATCCAGATATTCGGGCACGGCCTTCGCCTTCAACCCTTCCTTAATCCAGCGGTTCGTCAGATGCAGGCGTCCGCAATTATTGTCGCAAATGCCGGCCAACTCGGATACGCCGGCCATTTTGCCCAACAGCGCCCCAACGTACATCCGCGAACGTCCGCCCATGCCAACCTGAACATATTTTTTTTTATTTCCGTTCATTTTGATTTATCCTTTTAATTATCTTTCATTTCTTGATGAAATATATCTCATGGTCGCGCGCGGACTCAATTAAAAAACTGGTCCGGCCGGCCGCAATTTTATGCGGCAGGATAATGTTATCCAGGCACTTGACGACCTTCCGGACCGTCCAGCCCGGTTTTACCATGACTTGAATCGGCCCGCGGCGTTCAAACCCGTCAAGGTAAACGCTGTCCGTTTCCTTTTGAATATGGATCAGATGTAAAAACCAGCCGGTTTCATCCTGGCGCAGGACGGCATGCACGGAAGGCGGGGCGGCGATGCGGACCCGCCGTGAAACGCCAAGCTCCCTGGTGATGAGCAGGTTAAGCATGTCCTTCAAAAAAGGACTGCGCCGCGCCAGGTAAGCCGGGAAAAACGGCACGGAAAGATAAAGCACCGTGCCCTTGCCGTATTTATTGGAAATGATGGCCGGGTAATCGGTGCTTGTGCCGACCGGGGAATGCTCGTGGTAAATAAAATGTCCGCTGGAAAAGTCGCTTTCAATCATCGGATCGGCCACGTAGCCCAAGATGCGGGCGGATCCCTGCGGGTGGCAGTAGAGCGCCCGGTAGGGAGGATTCAAACCATGACCTTCCGCCTTGATCAACTGGGGCATCTGGCGGAGCGTTGCCGGAAAAAGGGTGTTTAACCGGTCAATATAAGACACGCTGTAGGGCGAAACCGACGCAAGATTCACCCCGAATAAATCAGCAAGGGCAAAGTTGTCAAGGCGGCGGCCCTTTTCATCAAAAAGCGAGGTCATGTGCGTCGCCAGCAATTTGCCGCCATTGGCCACATAATTCCGCAGCTTTTCCGCCAACAGATTGTCAACGAAGGGCATTAACGGCAGGACGACGAGTTCATAATCGCCGAGACGGTCAAGTTGTGACCCGGCCAAAAGCATGTCACAAGGAAGATGATTCTCGGATAAAATCTGGGTGAGCATCAGTTCGGCATCATGAATCGCGTCCGCATTGACCACCGCCAGGTCCTCGCCGCAACGCGCGAAAGCCGCTCCCATTCGCATGTTCATTGCCGAATGAAGACAGGCAATGACCGGAACGCTTTTTTTGTTATGGCAAACCGCCGAACGTTTCCGCACCCAACGCATGGTATCCCGGGCCGTCTGCCAAACGGGACGGAAAATCTGGCCCGCATAATCCCCGGCCGGCACCGGCACCTGGTTGAGATTCAACGCGCCGCCATGCGCCAGGGCAATGGCTGAAAAGCCTTTCATGGTGTTCAAGGTCGTCAACGTCCATTCGCCCCATCCTGACTGGCATTCGGGCATGAAAAGCGCAAATGGCTTCCCGGAAGCGGCGCAGAATCCGGACCTGAGGAAACAATCCAGATAATGGGGCGCGTGCGCCTCGGTTGAGAGGTAATCGGCCTCATTCCCGAGGGTGTTTGAAATTGCCGACGGATTCCCGCATCCGTTCCAAGACCAAAGCAGGCGATGATTGACGGCGTCACAACGGTGTTTGGCGGCAAGGATGAACTTTTCGCGCATGTCAGCCTGGAATGAGTAGAAGTCAAGCCAATGCGCGGGAGTTTTTAAAAGATCAAACCGCAATTCCCGGCGATAAACCTGCTTGAATTTTGCCCGGCAGGCGGAACAGAAACAGGCCTCCGGCGCAAAATACTGAAGGTCAAGAAAGAAACCGTCAATGTCATAAAGACGGGCAATCTCCTCCATGTGCCGCGCAGTATAATCGGTGAACAAATCATTGCTCATGCAGAAGGTTTCATAGCGGAACATTTTGACCGGTTTATGGTCCTTGTCCACCTGGCGCCATTCCGGATGCACCTTGGCCAGCCGGTTGTTGAGCACCATGTTATAATAGGCAATGAACTGGATGCCCATTTTCTTCGCCCGGCGCGCCACCTCGCCGAAGATATCGCCCTTCATTACTTTGTTTGTAAAACCGACCTTGCTCGGGAAGAGGCAATTTCCGTGCGCGCTTTTTGCCATGAAAACAAGCGTCTGGGCGCCGCTCTCCTTTATCCGCTGAAAATAATCGTCGTAATCAATGCGGATTTCAGGCAAAAAATCGGGCATATGCCAGTCGCAAAAAATCTGGCGGTATTTGAAGTTGTTTTTTTGTTTCATGAATCATGTCCTATGTTTTAAATTAGCGAATCAAATTATTTCAGCCGTTTGAACCCGACCGGACTCTTTAAAAAACGCTAATCAGTTGATGACCTTGTGTCAATAAATCATTTGGCGTCAATCAGTTTGCAATTCCATAATATACCGGCATATAAAAATCAATCGGACATTTTCGCTGTCTGTCGGCGCTTTCCCGTCTGCGCAGATGATAATTCCCGCCACTCAAATCAATCAAGAGAGGATTATTCGTGACGTTAAGCACCCGCGGCTTCCGCCGTCGCCCAAAGGGCTATGGTGGACAAGTGCCGCGAGGTGCTTCACTTTATTTTATATCAAGCATAAGGCATGAATGAGCCTCTAGCATGGTATTTATAGTGTTCGCTTTAAGTTTCATAGACTTTCCGCTCCAGAAATCAATTGCCGCTCCTGGATATAGATTATGCAAGGAAAGATTCAATAAAAATTCCGATTTTTCATCGAACCAGTTTATAAGCAGAACGCGATGACCGTTTTCAGTCTTCTGAAGCCAGTATGCAGGCCGTTCACTACTGAAAAGATCAAGCGGGATACCGGCATCTCCTCCGGGCGCTGAAACAATTTTTCTAAGCAGTTCAATGCCTTTTTTATTCAACTTCGGAAGATTATCCGAAAGATTTATTATGCCTCCGCTTATAAGTATCAGGCTCAGCAATACCAGTATTTCGTTTATATTTGCATCATTGAGGGCTGAATCCAGGCGGCGCGCCGGCGCATAACTCTTTTCTTCCGGTTCAACAAACACAAGCAACGGCCTGCGGTTATACATTGCCGGATCATTTGCAGTTTCGACGCTGCGGCAAACGGCAAAATCAGGGTCATTGATCCAAAACCTATTATGACACCAAAATCTCGCCGCGACCGCAAATACGACTTCCGTTATAGATGGCACGCCATAATTATTTTCATACCACGTCGGACTGGTATCAACACCTATTCTCGAATAATCAATATTTTTTGTTCCTGCATCAAAAGGGTAATTGCAGGCCAGTATCCGAGTATCTCCTGATACTGCATTTTTAACAGAATCAATTATGTTTTTAATTATAAGGCCCCTGGGAATTGATTTGTTTGAGAAGCATGGTGCTTTCAGAGTTTGATCCAGGAAATCCAATTTGAAATATTCATATCCCATCTTGTTATAACGCCCGAAAAGCTTCCGTATCCATTTTTGCGTTTTCTCTAATGTCGGATCAAGCACAAAGCCAGACCTTTTCATGCACTTAAACGCCAGGCAAGGCAATCCAGCCCGGCCTTTTGCAAGCATATCCGTTTCTACCTGGGCTATGCGCGCATGCGGTTCGATTATGGTTGGCGCAAACCAAAGCCCCGGAATGAAACCCATTTTTTTAAGGCTGGATGCAAGTTTTGCCATACCGCCCGGGAAGAGCGAATTGGCATCCCATTCGCCATAACAGTATTGCCAGCCGTCATCAATAATTATCCTTCTGATATGCCTCGAAAGCACAGGGTCGGAAGCTATGAATTCGGCATTTTTCATGACCTCGTCTTCTGTTATTGTCCAGCGATAATAGTCCCATGAATTCCAGCCGCTTAACGAGTCACATAATCTTTTATTTTTCTCTTCCTTATTGTCTTCAGCCCAATTGATCATAAGTTGATGAGCGGCGCTTGAAACATAAATCCACAACGGTTCAGACTTAAGTTTTTTTGCGCGATATGGTTCAACAGGAGTTGTGACCTTGAAATCTTTTATGAACGAGCTTTCTGCCGTGCCTGAAACAGTAGAAATGTTTTTCTGCATCAATGGATGCGAAAACTGCACAGATATATCCTTTGCCGTTAGGATACATTGAAAGTAACTTTCAAAGATATGTTTTCCCTTGACCGGAAACTTGAAAGAACGACATCCCCCGCATTTTCTGCCATGAATCAGAATATGTTCTGTTTTCAGTTTCGCAATACAGAGCGGAGAAAGCGATACTTTTTCATACTCCTTATTCATATTCATATTTGCTTCAAGAACAATGCAAATGCCCTTTACGCCGCCCGCATTTGAGTCTCCGGCAAAAGTCAGGAACCATTTTCCGGCTTTATCAATACTCGAGAAAACAACTTTTGATGCGGATGATTTTTCCAGTTTCCATGTAAAATCGGAAACCGTATTTCCATCCAATAAGACAGAAACAAAACAGTCTTTTAAGATGATGTCGGCAAATTTTAAGGCATAAGAATTTTTAGTTGTATTTAAATTAATTTCGATTCCGTTTAAGGCAAAAGAAATGTTTTGCCGTGACGTTTCTTCCGTTTTAATCAGTTTGCCGGAAAAAGACGTTGGTGTTTTTTCCCGTCCGTTTTTAAAAGTCAGATATTTCATTACATTTCCATTTTTTATTCTTAAGTCGGTTTGCCGGTTGATTGCCGAACGATCAATTTGCCCTTGATGACTATTTTTTCACGGGTTTGTTTACCATTGATCAAATCCAGAATTCTGGCGGCCATTACCCGGCCAAGATTATATAACGGAAGACGAACGGTCGTCAGCGGCGGCGTTGTCGTGGCGGCAAACGGGAGATCATTGAAAGAAGCAACCGACACGTCTTCCGGACACCGCAGTCCCATTTTCCGCAACGCATCCAATGCGCCCAATGCCATAAAATCATCCCCCATGATCAATGCGGTTGGATGTTCTTTTATTTTGCACACTGCTTGGGCCATACGGAATCCGGCGTCTGCGGTATAGGGGCCGCTTTTAATCTGCAGTTCGCGTCCCGGAATATGGGCCGCAGTCATTGCCGCCACGTAACCGTCCGCCACGGTTTTTGATATTTCGGAATAATCAGGACCATTCAGCAAGGCTATCCGACGGTGCCCCAGGTTCAAAAAATATTCCATCAGAGAAGATATCGCCGCCCGATAATCAACCATCACGGCATCCTCATGATCGCCCCGGCCAAACAACACGCTGTACGGCGCCTGCCGGCGGATATTGGCCAGATCGTTCTCCGGTATCTGCATCAACGTGACAATCAAACCCAACAAATCACCGGAACGCTTGATCCCGGAATAATCGCCGCCCCGGATCATCTCCGGGGTGATCACCACCAGTTCCAGGCGATAACCGTGCTGATCCAGGATATCGCAGATTCCGCGGACTGTCTCAACCGTGGCGGGGTGACGGATAAAATCCCGGCCCTGCAACACGGTCATCCCGATCCGCCTGGACAAGTTTTTTTCCGGGGCCGGCGGCCTTTTTACAAAAATTCCCCGTCCCCATTTTTTTTCAACAAGGCCTTCCTTGACCAAGTCATCCAGGGAGCGCCGCAACGTGAGCAGGGCAACCTGAAAGGTCTTGGCCATTTCCTTTTCCGGCGGCAACCGATCCCCCTTGCGCGCCCCGCGCAGGACCTTCCGCAATATCTGATTGATCTGATAATGCCGCGGCACGGCCTGTCGTTTATCAACAACCCCGCAACCGGACAGCGTTATGACAGAGTGATTCATTGATATATATCTCTGAATTTATCACAGCGGTAAATATTGTCAATATCTTTTTGCGGGATAATCGAAAAGGGGATGCAGGAAAAAACTGACTGGAAAATGGAATCCGCCGGCCCTGGAATACTTGCAATTGAAGGCAGGCTTTGGAATCAAGCTGGACACGGACACCAAGCCGGGACATTTTTACGGCGGCAATGTTGCCGGCTACCCCGAATGTCTCACAGGCGAAGGCCGCCTAGGAGACATTCGCTTTTGCCGCAACACGTTGCGGCAAAAGTTTCGACGCGGTGCTGACGCACCTTGCTCAAGATAGCCCTTCGACGCGCCGAAAGGCAACCCCTGAGCAAGCCCTGGTTTCGGGGCGCGTCGAAACCCGTTGGGTGCATTTCTCGCACAAGGTGTGAGAAATGCGGACTACTCGCTCCGGCTGGTAATTTCGACAAGGTGATAGCCGAATTGCGTCTTCACCGGCCCATGCACGCCCCCAACCGCCTCGTTAAACACGACCCGGTCGAACTCCGGCACCATCTGGCCAGGAGTGAATTCGCCCAACGCCCCGCCCTCCCGCCCCGATGGACAAAGGGAATGGGCCTTTGCTATTTCCGCAAAATCGGCCCCACCCTCAATCTTTTTTTTAAGCTCTTCACATGCTCCCTGAGATTTTACAAGAATATGCCTGGCAGAAGCTTTTTTCATGATTTCCCATTCCTTTCTTTAAAACGATTACAGCACTTGGACATTATGACGGCTTGTCACCCAATCGGACGACGGCGTAAACAAGCGCGCCAAAGAGACCGGTCATCAGGGTAATGACAATCCAAATACCGGACCCCGTATTCCGCCGGCGGATATCCTGATAGACCCAGATGCCCAGCAAAACATGCACGACCAGGCAGAACAGCATTAATCCTACACAATGCTTTATCCGGAAATGATGCCCCTCCCAGCCTTCCCGGCCCGGCCCCATAACCGGACAAGCTCCGGCATTCCTCTGCCGTTCAAGCTCCATTCTTTCCTGCTCAAGCTGAATATTCCGCATTTCATTTTCAAAACCCAATTCCGCCCGGCGTTGGTCAAGATCCAGTTGTTGATCTTGAATCTCAATTGAACGCACGGGATCATCCGGGGGTGGCATCGGTTCTTGTTCCTCCGCGGCCAACCGCCCCGTCAACAGGACAAACATCGCCAACCCGATCATAATCAACCTAAATTTCATAATGCACCTCCCGTTAATTTACACCTTGGATTCTCCGCGTTAATTTAACTTTGTCAATCCGAAAAATGCACCTAAAAATGTACACATAATACTTCTTTCCGAATTTTATTTCCCACACAACAACCCCCGGGATCCCTCCCGGCCGCTAATCATTCCGCTTGAAAACGCCCATTGCAGGTTGAATCCGCCGCAGGGGCCGTCAATATCCAGGATTTCACCGGCGAAGAAAAGTCCGCGCACCAGCTTGCTTTCCAATGTCTTCGGATTGACCTCATCCAGATTGACCCCGCCTTTTGTAACCATCGCCCGGCCGAATCCTTCCGTTCCCGCGATATTCAACGGCAGTTTCTTGATCGTTGTGATCAGCCGGCAGGATTGCTCGCGCGATAACTGCGATATTTTCGCGGCCGGCGAAACAGCGGCAAGATCAAGAACTATTCGCGCCAAGCCCGCCGGAAAAACGACCCCCAGCCAGGACAACATTGTCCGGGCGCCGTGCTCCTTTCTCGTTTGTTCAATATTTAGCTGCCAATCTTCGGCCTTCATGTCCGGCGAAAGATCAATTGTTATCCCCACGGATTCACGGGTCATCAAGGCCGAGGAAATGACCCCGGAAACATCAAGCGCCGCCGGGCCGGAAATACCCTTGTGGGTAAAAAGCAGTCCACCGACAGCCGTGGCAGGAGCGCTGTTTTTCAACGGAACAACCGTAAGCGAGACTCGGGGAAGCGTCACCCCGGCCATGTTTGTCGGCCATGACTCACGGGTAATAAGCGGCGCCAGCGCGGGACATAAAGAGACGATCATATGGCCGGTATTGCGCGCCAGTTCATAGCCATTTTGACCTCCTCCCAGTTCCGGATAACTCGCGCCGCCCGCGGCAAGGATCACGCGTAACGCAGATTCCGTCCCGTCCGCCGCAACCACGGCGCTCACTTTGCCGCGCGTAACCCTGATCTCCCTGATGCGGATGTTGAACCGGAATTTAACGCATAATTTCCGGCAGGCTTGCAGGAGAACATTACGGATGGAAAGCGCCGAATCAGACGCCGGAAAAACACGGAAGCCATCCGGGCTGTGAGATGCCACGCCCAACTCCTCAAAAAACAGACGGAGGCGGCTCCCATCCATGGCCCGGAGCGCGGGCGCCACAAACCTGGCCTTGGCGCCGAAATGCCGGATAAAATCATCCGTTGCCAGGGTGTTCGTAAAATTACACCCGCCGCCCCCGGTCGCAAGCAGTTTTATTCCCGCTTCCGCCTGCTGTTCACAAACAACCACCCGCACCCCGGACTTCGCGGCGTTAATGGCCGCCATGAGGCCGGCCGGCCCCGCCCCGACAACCATTACGGCTCGGTCTTCATTTGATTTCATGAAACTTTTTTCCTTAACATTGAAGCCTTAACCCGCATATCTCACAGGCGAAAACCGCCTGCGAGATATGCGCTTTTGCCGCAATCCTTTGCGGCAAAAGTTTCGGCGCGGTGCTGGCGCACCTTGCTCAAGATAGCCCTTCGACGCGCCGAAAGGTAAACCCTGAGCAAGCCCCGATTCCGGGGCGCGTCGAAACCCGTCGGGTGCATTTCTCGCACAAGGCGTGAGAAATGCGGGTTAAAACCCTCAGCCCACATCATTGTAAAAAAACGAAAAAAAACCAAGATTTAATCTTGCTTTTTTCCGCATGTTTGTTTAGGTAAGGAATTCATCGGAAAAAAAAATCAGCGCGCAAAACAATTGGAGAAAAGAATCATGGTAAAGAACCCGGATGACCGCAAATACACCAAGACACACGAATGGGCCCAGGAGGAGGATGACCTCGTCGTGGTCGGCATAACTGATTTTGCCCAGCATCAGCTTTCCGATATTACCTACGTGGAACTGCCGGAAGCGGGCGGTCATTTTTCAGCCGGCAAGGAAATGGTGGTGGTTGAATCAATCAAGGCGGCGGCCGACGTCTACGCGCCAATTTCCGGCACAATCACGGAAGTCAACGCAAGCCTCGCCGATAATCCCGGCGTTTTGAATACCGATCCGTATGATGCCGGCTGGCTGGTTAAAATCAAGCCCGATAATCCGCATGATCTTGATAATCTTATGCCGGCTTCGGATTACGAGGACTTGATCGCGGAAGAATCATGATTCTCTCTCCGCGAGAGGCATCCTTTTCTTCGCTTTAAATTCCGAGCTCTTCCTTGACCTCGGCAAACATGGCAATGGCAAAATCAAGGTCTTCAATGGCGTGCGCCGCCGAAATCTGCACGCGAATTCTTGCCGCGCCTTGCGGCACAACCGGAAAGAAAAATCCGATTACATAAACACCCTTCTCCAGCATGCGCGCGGCCATTTCCTGCGCAAGCCGGGCGTCACCCAGCATGATCGGCACAATCGGATGTTCGCCGGGCTTGATATCAAAACCGAGCCGGGTCATGCCCTGCCGAAAATATTGCGTGTTTTTCATCAGCCGGTCGCGGAGCTCCGTCGTGGCGGAAATAAGTTCAAGGGCCCGGATTGAAGCCGCGGCCACCATCGGGGCAAGCGTATTGGAAAAAAGATAAGGCCGCGAACGCTGGCGCAGAAAACCAACGATCTCCTTCCTTCCGCTGGTGTATCCTCCGCTGGCGCCGCCCAGGGCCTTGCCCAATGTTCCGGTGATCACGTCAACCCGCCCCATCACGCCGCGGTATTCATGCGTGCCGCGGCCTTTCGCCCCGATGAACCCGACCGCATGGGAATCGTCAATCATCACCAGCGCGGAATATCTTTCGGCCAGGTCACAGATTTCATTCAGCTTCGCGATTGTGCCGTCCATTGAAAAAACACCGTCGGTCGCAACCAGGCGATAACGGGCGGAAGCCGCCTCCTTGAGCCGGGCTTCAAGATCGGCCATGTCGGACGTTTTATAACGAAACCGCTTTGCCTTGCAGAGCCGGATGCCGTCAATAATGCTGGCATGATTCAATTCATCGCTGATGACGGCATCCTCCTCGGACAAAAGCGTCTCAAACAATCCGCCGTTGGCGTCAAAGCAGGATGAATAAAGAATCGTGTCCTCCGTGCCCAGGAATTTGCTGAGTTTTTCTTCCAGCTCCTTGTGAACCGACTGGGTTCCGCAGATGAACCGGACCGATGAAAGCCCGTATCCCCAGCGATGCAAGCCTTCTTCCGCCGCCTTGATGATTTCCGGATGGGAAGCCAGGCCGAGATAATTGTTCGCACACATATTAAGCACGCCGGGGGCATGGTTAAGGACTTTTTGCCCGGACTGCACGTTGATCCTTTGCCCCTGCGGAGTGGTGATGATTCTTTCGGACTTAAACAGCCCGCTCTGTTTTATCTGGACGACCTGATCAGCCAGATATTTTTGCATCGCGCCAAGCATCTCCGGATTCTCCTTGATTTTGGAATTTTGATTTTATATGCCCGATTCTATTCTGCCTTCTGCCTTCTGCCTTCTGCCTTCTGCCTTCTGCCTTCTGCCTTCTGCCTTCTGCCTTCTGCCTTCTGCCTTCTGCCTTCTGCCTTCTGCCTTCCTCTTTCACGTCGTCCAATCCAAAATAATCTTGCCTGAGTTGCCCGAACGCATAATCTGAAACGCCTCCTCAAACTTTGTATAATGAAACCGGTGCGTGATCACCGGCGTCACGTTTAACCCGGATTGAATCATGGATGTCATTTTATACCAGGTCTCATACATTTCCCGGCCATAAATGCCCTTGATGTTCAATCCGCTGAAAATCACCGTGTTCCAATCAATGGCCGTCTCCGGCGGTAGAATCCCCAGGAGCGCCAGCTTGCCGCCGTGGCACATATTGGCGAGCATATCGCGCAAGCCGGCGGGATTGCCCGACATTTCCAGGCCGACATCAAACCCCTCTTTCATGCCAAGTTTTTTCTGCGCATCTTTTAAGTTTTCGGAACGCACGTCAATTGCCAGCGTGGCGCCCATCTTGCGGGCCAGCTCAAGCCGGTAGGGATTGACGTCGGTGATGACAACATATCGCGCGCCCGCATGCTTGGCGATGGCCGCCGCCATAATACCGATCGGCCCCGCCCCGGTTATAAGAACGTCCTCGCCAAGAACGTCAAAAGACAAGGCGGTATGCACGGCATTGCCAAGGGGGTCAAAAATTGAAAGAATATCCAGCGGTATTTTCGGATCGGCGTACCAGACGTTGGTAACCGGAATGCATAGATATTCCGCATACGCGCCGGTCCGGTTGACCCCCACTCCGCTGGTATTCATGCAGAGATGCCGGCGGCCGGCCAGGCAGTTGCGGCAACGCCCGCAGACAATATGCCCCTCCCCGCTGACAATATCGCCCGGATGAAAATCGGTGACGTTTGAACCGACCCGCTCAACCGTGCCGACAAATTCATGACCGATGACCATCGGCACGGGAATCGTCTTTTGCGACCAGGCATCCCAATTGTAGATATGCACGTCAGTGCCGCAGATGGCCGTCTTCATTATTTTTATGAGCACGTCGTTGATGCCGACTTCCGGAACGGGAACCTCGTCGAGCCAAAGGCCGGGCTCCGGTTTCTTTTTCACAATCGCCTTCATAGTTTTCATTAGATTGTTTCCTTAACTGAAACAGCAGACTTTCTTTTAAAAGACGGAAGTGATATTATGCTTTTGCGTTTTAAATAAAAGTTTTTTTTGCCAAAAACATGAAAGCCAACGCCATCTTCATTGATAACCCGCTGTCATACAAGGAAGGATTGCTGATTCAGGAAAAGATCCTTGAAGCACGGATTAACGACCTGATTCCCGATACCGTGCTTTTTCTTGAACACTTGCCGGTCATCACCTGCGGCGCAAGGTCAAAACCTGAGCAAATCCTGCTTTCGGACCGGGAATTAAAAGATAAAAACATTGAAATCTCGGAATCATCGCGCGGCGGGGCGGTGACCTTTCATGGCCCCGGCCAACTCATAATGTATCCCATCATCAAGCTGGGCGGCAATAAAGCAGATATCCGCGGATATCTGAACAACCTTGAAGAAGTCGCCATTCGCACCGCGGCCTGTTTCGGAGTCAGCGCGTACCGGCGCACGGGGATGACCGGGGCATGGACTGATCAGGGCAAACTGGCCGCAATCGGAGTCCGGTTCAAACGCTGGGTTACCTGTCACGGCATGAGCTTTAACATCAACCCCGACCTTTCCGGGTTTTCCGCAATCATCCCCTGCGGACTGGCGGGAGAAAAAGTGACCTCGTTAAAAATATTGCTTGGAAACGCATGCCCATCATTGCAAAACACCCGTGATGCCATGTCCAGCCAATTCAGTGCTGTCTTTGGCAGAAGCCTTGCCATCCTGAACCATAAACGCATTACTGCCGATCAACTGCCGTCTTTATTGATTACAATCAGAAAAAACTAATTCAAATAGGTTTATTTAATGGGCAACCATATCAATACAAACAAACGCGGGAGGATAACCGCCTGCAACAAGCATCGCCATCATGCAAAGAAACAGACATCAAAAACCGGCAACCTTGAAGAAAGAATAAAAAAGCTTAAATCGCTGGATGCTATCCTGCGACAGCCCAATTCAGGATTCAACGGCGGCGTCGCCAGGTATTATAGCGACATGGTTAACCATGTGTTTTATTGTTTGGGGCATCATGCCATAAAGCAAGGCATTCGCGTCTGGAAACTCTACGCCAGCAGCTTCATCGTGCAAACCCCGCGTTGCAACATAGCCTTGGACTTTTGCGAGGGGCCCAACAGTGACCTTTTCGGCAAAACAAGCCCCGCATTTTCCCTGACACGGCGCCAGATTGAACAGTTTGCCGGCTTGGTGAAATATTCATTTCACACGCACCAGCATCATGATCATATAAGTTATTTCCCGACTGCGGCCCTGGCCAGGCGCAGACGGAAAATATTTATAACACAAGAAAACCTGAGATTGTGGAAAAAAGAACCGTTTGCAAAAAACATGTCGGTTTTAAAAGAAGGAACCACCGTTTTTGAAGACCTCGAAGTTGAAACCTTATATGGCTGCCAGCATATGGAAAGCGGCCAGGTCGAATGTTACGCATATAATATTAAAATTGGCGACATCCGTATTCTTGTAAAGGGCGATATTTTTGACGGCAGGGAATTTGCCGTTCTTTGCGATAAACTTCCAAAGGCGGCGAAAAAGGTTGATTTATATCTCTCATCGTCTTGGACGGCAAACGGCCCTGATATTATCCAGCAAGTCACAAGGAAATTTGATCCTTTTTTCATTCCCGCCCACGAATGGGAGTTTACCCATAGACCAGCGGACACCGAGGGCGTTGCCACCCAATCGTATGGGGACTTGATCCACCAGTTTAAAACAAAAATAAAGCATAACAAGGCGACGGTTCTTTCCTGGGGCGAGGCAATTGAATATATTCACAAAGGATGCTCCAGCGACAGGGCGCCGGTGGATTCGCGGGCGCGCGATAAAGATCCCAAACCAACAGGCAATTGACATTGGAAAAACAGATAATCCGCCTCTGCCAATTTAAATTTATCCTTTCAGAGTGAGGGGCAAGAAGGATCAACGATTTTCAACCGATGGAAAAAGTCCCGGTAAAACCCCCGATCGCGGGTAAGAAGACGGTCGCACTGAATGAGGGCATGGGCGCCAATGAGAAAATCTGCCACCATGCGAAACCTCTTTCCCCCACTGGTCCGGTATCGTTTCCAGGCAAGCCCCGCCTCAGCCGCCGCATTTTGGGTTAGCGGAGAAAATTGAACGCCCAAGGCGCGCATGGCCCTCTCAAAATCCGCTTGTTCCGGAAATACCGCCGCCGTTTCCGCCCAGACCGGATCACAAGCCACGATGGCGCCGAGCCGGAGGGCTTCGCGCAAATGCTTGCCGGAAACCTGGCCGAACCGGGGATCGTTCAGGAAAACATCCAGCAAAACATTGGTGTCAATCGCCGTGATCATGTTTTTCCCCGCAATACCTCCATGAGCGCATTCGTACTCCTGTTCAACTTGAGACAACCCATGACGCGACTGACGGGATCACGGCCGGACGCTTTGACCACGATCAGACGTCCGTTTTCCTCATGGAAATCCAGCACTGTTTTCGGCGCAATCCCCATCCGCTGGCGCAAAAGTTTGGGAATGGTCACCTGCCCGCGCTCGGCCACAACAGCATTCATTGGTAACTCCTCCTGATAAAGTATGGATTTGTATTCTCGATTACATACTAGTCAAAACCAGGAATTCTGTCAATATTTATCATCTCAAAATTAGCAACACTTCTGTCATCTGGGTGGGATATATGGAGCCGGGGTGACCTCACCCCGGTTTTATTGCCTCGGCGAAGCCTGGGACCGGTCTGGGGTCTCGTGCTCCCGCCTTCGCGAAGCCCGCTTCGATGGGCGTATGGCCTACTCCGCCGAAGTAGCACAGACCGTCTCCAATCAAGAACGAGGCATTACGGCTATCGTCCAGGCACTCTGAAAATAGTCCCCTGCCATATACGCGTTTCATACGCGCCCATGTCAACGATGGTCTTCAGGATGCGGGCGTTCCCGTCCAGGTCAACCGCGTTCGTCATCCAGGATTGGTTTGTCCCGGCATTAACACAGGGCGAGGTCATGCGCAGATGATAATCACCCCCGGCCAAGTTTTTCAAAACGGGATTATTGGTAATGTTGCCGGTTCCGGCCACCGCCGGAATCACGCAGGAATAATTCAGCCCTATGGCGCCAACCGTATCGTTGGTAAAGTTCGCCCCATTCGCCGCCGTGTTGAAATAAATAACGTTATTTGTCCCGCTGCTGTCTGAACCGGTAATGTACACCCCGCCGCCGGAAACTGCGGCCTGGTTGCTCACGATCGTGCAACTTTCAATAAGACCGTTGGTCATCCAGACCCCGCCGCCGGTATTCGTTAATGAAACGTTACGGGCAATCAGGCAGTTTTGAATTGTAACGTTTGTTCCATAAATTCCCCCGCCTTGATTAGTAGCGATGTTCCCGATGATGGAACAATTCCTGATTGTCGTTTTCCCGCCGCATTTTATTGCACTGCCAAGCGGACTGGAATTTCCCGTAAACGTGCAATTTATAATAAGATTGTTCGTTGTATTTTGACTGAGAAAAAGCGCCCCGCCATATATTTTTGCGCTATTGTTGATAAACACACAGTTTGAAATGACATTATTTTTGGATCGTATATCACATGCCCCGCCATAAAACTGCGTTGAGTTATTGCCTTCAAAATGACATCCCGCAATCGTTATTCCTGCCCCGGATTCCACCTCTATGGCTCCTGCCAACGATGATGCAGAATTATTTTTAAAGATGCAGTTAGTGCAATTGGTGATTGCCAGAGACGCGCTGCCCACTGTTCCACCATTTACCCTATTATTAACAAAGAGGCAGTTCCTTACAGTAGAGACCGCCACCAACCCCTCGATTTTTGTATTGCTACAATTCGTCACCGTGAAGCCGTCAAGCACGGCGCCGCCCCCCAAAAGCGCGCATATGTTTGTGTTATTTGTCCCGTTGATGATCGTCACATCGCGGCCGTTGACGCTTTGGAGCGCAATTGCGGAAGCGTTGTAGCATCGTTGCGTGGGATAATAAACGCCGTTCGTTACCAGCACCGTGTCGTTTGCCGCCGCCGCGGTGACCGCCCAGGTCACGTCCGTGGCCGCGTCCGCCCAATTCAAATACGGCGAATTGTTCGTGCCGGACAGTGAAACATAATGGGTGTCGGCATTGCATTCCATGCCTGCAAAAAGCGCCAAAATCACCAGCATGCATGACCGTCTTTGCCATCTGAGTCTTACCATGATTTCTTCTCTCTGCTTATTTTGTCGTTTATAATTTTCATGGTGTGGTCCCGGCGGCAATTCCCTGGCAGGGGATTGCCATGTTTCCATTCGTTACGGGAACATCCGCCAAGTCCAAGCTGGACGGCATAAGCGTAAAAACCAGATTTGAGCCCTCCGGAACATTCCGGTAGATCTCCGCTTTCGGAATCCATACTGGTTCATAAGGGCGGGCATGTTCGAGATAATTGTTCAATGAAAGTTTGCGGCGATACAGCCAGGATTGGAGACCCGTCACCGGCCGCCCTTCCGCCGCACGGGTGCGGTTGGTCTCAACCGCGCCCATCAGGAATGGAACCCGCTCGTTGATATCCTCTGCCACCCGCCCAACCTGTTCAATCCTGCCTATCCCGGCAACGATATACTGACGCGTTTCCGCGACGGAATTAGCCTCAAGCGGCATCCCCTTCAAGAGGCTTAAATCAAGTTCGGCGCCGACCTGACGCGCTTGCAAGCGATATTGACCAGCCTGATATTTCACCGCCAATCCGCAATATAAACCTTGTTGAGGATCGTTTTGGCAGAGCCAGGAACCAAAATTGCGATAACGGCCGGAAACCAGATAACCGTCGGTCGCATTCGTCGCCCAACACACATTGGTTAAAACCGCTCGATCGCCATTTTCATACATAAACCGCTCGCCTTGAAGGTCTGAACTTAACTGTAACCGATTACAAGAATAAAGGATGCTCCAGCGACAAGGCGCCGGTGGATTCGCGGGCAGGCGATAAAGATCCCAAACCAACAGGTAATTGACACTGGGAAAACAGATAATCCGCCTCTGCCAGTTTAAATTTATCCCCTGATATTCACCCTGAAACACCGCCATCTTATAAACCGGCCCCTCCTCTATCCCAACCAGCCGGACCTGTGCCGGACAGGGAGACGGCAAGCCATTGCCGGCCTTATCCTGATAACCAAGCTTCGGTTCACAGATTTGAATTTTGACGGGCGAGCGCCAATGATTGGATGATCCCTCGTCCGACACTTGCAAATTAGTGATCATTCCCCGGGACGATGTCTCCAACCGAAGAAAATGATTATCAAAAATAACACCACCCTGATTTGTGATCACCAGCACTTCACAGGCCGGATTCGAAACCGTTGTCCGTTGAGCATGAAAATACAGGTAATAATCCTTTTTCTCCCGCCCCCGCAATTCCGGCCGGAAAAGGACATAATCCGTATCAAGCGTTTCATCGGCCACTCCCGCAACAAGCAGGCTGACCAGCCAGACACTGACCACGATCAAACCGCTCCGGCCTGTAATTTTCATTTTTGCCCATCCGGATTTTCAAAAACAATTTTCCGTTCCACGCTGAGTTCATCCGATTTCAGACTCAGAATCACGACAATCTTTGATACTTCCGGCACCTTCAACCTGACCGGCTCCTTACTCTCCCAAGCTTCCTTGAGTTCCGCAAAGGTCATTACCTTCTGCTCCAGCAGCATCCGCATATTATCGCCATTATATACCTTTGCCGCCAGTTCCACCTGATGCAACGTCTGCACCGGCGCCAAGGCCGCCTTGAACTCCAGGAAGGAATAACACCCCTCACTCAACACCTTGTTTTCCCGCTTTTTATCGGCAACGCCAATCACCGGCGTTCCATTCCCCAACCAGTAGACCGCATTCACCAGCACATCCCTTTCCCAGCCGGCCGCCTCCGGCAACTCCTCGTCTTTCTCGTTATACAATATCGTGCCATCGAATATCACGCGCCCTTGCCCCACCCGTCCGCATACCATCACCGGATTATTTTTCAAATCCCGCGTCACAACCTCCCCTTCCGGTCCCGCCTTTAAGGCAATATGATCGTAATACGCATGGGTGAGCTTCGTCCCCGCCAAATATCCCTCGGTAATCCCCGCGCCCCGGGCAATCACCAGCTGCCCGTCGTTCTCATGATCGTTTGCGTTATACTTGGGCGATTTCGGGTACTCGCCAATGCGCGCGGTGGCGTTGGCGCACACTTCCGGAAACAGGCTCATGCCCAGCGGAAATCTGGCAAAACCAACGGAGTCATGCTGAAACAGCATCCCGCCACCGGATGCCACATAATCCCGAATCTGCTTCACCACACCCCCGACTTGGTCCGCCGCCGCCATCATCTTGGTATCCGGGAATATCACACAATCATATTTCTTTAACTCTTCCGGCTTGAGGGACGCCATGAAAGCGACCTCCATTTTCGACTCCTTGCGCAAGGTGTTCGCCAGCGCATTCTGGCCATAGGATTTGCCATTGCCCAGATTGGCATTGTAAATCCCTACCTTGATCTTACCCAGTTTCACCGGCAGAGTTTCGGATGAATGGGTCTTGGCGCCCCGGCCGCTCGTCTGCGCTTCCAATAACGCCAGCTGATCCTCCATCTCCTTTAATCCATTCTGACCGGAAAGGACTTTGTAGCCGCTATATATAGTTTCGTCTTTCAAGGTCTCATTCAACCGTTGCAAGTCCGCCAAGCCTTGCTTAACCGCCGCGTTACCCAGGGAAATTTCCTTGAGCGCCTGTTCATTCTCTCCCTTTTCCAGCATTTCCTTGCAATGCAGGACATGCCGCATCACATCGGCGCCCGCCTTCCAGGAATGGGCCTGCGCCAGGAAATAAACAAAATCTTCACGCCGATCCTTGACCATATCCGGCTTGATCGTTACAACACCTTGCTTGACGCGCTCATAAAAGGCATCCAACGACCGGACAACCTGCTCTGCCGCCGCAAATTGTTGCTCCATGCAACGCGCATCATATTCCTCCGGCCGTAAAGACTGTTCTTCCTTGATCCTGGCCACCGTCTTTTCATAATCAAACACATAATGCCCATTCATCCCTGCCTCGAACAACCCGGCCAGGACCGGCCCGGCCTCCCGGCCATACAGGGTTTCACAGGCGCGTAAAATAAAATCCTGGATCGGCCCGGGTTTTTGTCCGTCTTCAAACCAGAGATGACGGACCGCCGCCGCGCGATTGGTCGGGAAATCATCGGCGCCGGGAGCGTTCACGTTCCACGAGTATTCCGCCCCTCCTAATGCAATGATGTGATCATTCGGCCAAACAACATCATAAAAATAGACGTCCTCATCGTTGAAATAATAACTGCGGGCATACTTGAAATTATCCACAAAAATGCCTTGTTCCCCTGCCGAGCCATAGAAAGGCTCCTGGCTCAGCATAAGCGGCTTTTGCATTGCATCCTTCTGGGCAGCCACCGCCTTGCGCTCATGTTCACGCCGGCAAATATAGACATCGTTGGAAACGAGCGTGCCGAGCCGTTCGAAAAACGCGCGCTGCGGCTCCATCCCCGGCTGGGACAGATCGAGAGCGTAGCTGTAAACGACATACATTATTTTCATGTCCGGAAAATTCCGGCGCAAGGGTTCGTACAATCGGTTGATAACATTCGCGTCACCGGCCGCGCGATCGTTCCCGAATGCAAACCGGCATTGCTCGCACCGGTCATCCCACCGTTCGTTGACGGTGTCAATGCAATGAAAAAATATATCCGCATATCCCGTCTCCCTGAAAAACTGCACCAACTCATCCGCTTTGCGTTTCAGCAGTTCGTCCCGGCTCCAGCAGAACAATCCTCCGCGTTGGTCAATACAACCCTTATATTCCGGCTTATTCTTGTCGTCCTTGCTCACGCCGATATGCCAACTCTGGGGCAGAACAACTCTGACCCCGCGTTCCCGCGCATACTCATTAACCTCTTTCAGCCATTGCCGCTGTTCCGCCGTGAAAAAACGGGGGTGGCCGGCCACATGCGCAGCTGGCCCGCCCTGCACCCCCCAAAGCATATTCAGTTTATACGCCAAGGCAAAATCAACCATCCGTTTTCCCTCCGTCGCGTCCTTTTCCTTCCCCCCCGCAAAACGCCGACGAAAAGGATAGTTCAGACAGCCAACCAAGCGATACCGATAGTCCGGCCAATCCATAATTTCCGCCGGTTGAAAAGCCAATTGTCCGGCGCCGCCGGCCTTCAACAGCCGCCCGAACGTCACCGCCGCGTATATCGTACCCTGCGGATCATATCCCGCCAACACAACCTGCTTATCACCAACACACTTCACCATATACCCCTCCGCCCGGCAAATATCCGGCGGCAAGCCGGCTTTCATATATTCCCGGAACAATGCGTTTTCCTTGCCTCCGCCAATCAACACAAGATACCGCTCGTTCCGATCCATGTCCGATATTTCAGAAGCCCGCTTGACAACGATTGCCTTATGACCAAGCTGAACAACAATCTTATTGATCCATTCGGCGGCAATTTCCGTCTCCCGGTTCGTACCGATAACCATCAACATGTTTTCCGGATTCAGGCTGACCTGCCGGTTTTCCACCTGAATGGACTTCGGGGCGGGAATGATGTTCAGGTCATACTTCCGCATCGTCGCCAGGCTCTCGGTCACCATTTTCTGCTCCCGTGCCAGGTAGTCCCTGATTTTTTCCTCGCCATCGCTTTTCAGCAAATCAAGGGCCATCCCCGTCGCGCATAAGCCAACAAAAATAATTCCGCAGATCACGCCCAGCCGCGTTATAAATTGCATCTTCATCTCTCCTCCTGTTTCCGTTTATTCATCTCAAAATACACGCCAAAAAATAATGACGCGCGTTATTATTATTTTGCCATTTCCATCGCCATCATCGGTTTTGACAGTTTTGCACGCGATCAAAATGTGGCATGAAAACCGTGCAGAAGATTTTAAAGCTGCCAAGTATTATTTCCGTTATGCCGTTTATTTTTCTTATTTCAGGCTTGATCCGGCCGTTTTCCGGCGATTCCGCCCTTACGGAATTTATATTGCCTTTTATGAGTATTTTCGTATTGATTGCAGGGCACATAAAGTCGTAGTTCAAAAAATTAATGCGCAAGCTATCCGCATCATGCAAGACTGACGAAAAAACGTTTCGGGCGGAATTGATTTTGATATTGAATGGCGCAGGGGGCAGGTAAGCTTGTATTTCTTTCCATCGGCTGTTCGCCCGCAATTCCAGATACTCTGTTCCCGCAGGCTTATCCAACGCGAAGGCCTGATGCGGATGGTGTTTTATTAAATTCTTTAAAAAAGACGGCAACGCTCCGCCGGTAAAAAGCAGTTTCCCGCCTTTTTTAAGGTGTTTTTCAAATACCCTGGACTCTGCCGCGGAAAAACATAACACTTCCGGCAATATGACAAGCTCGCGCCCCGCCAATGAGTCAAGGGAGTTTTCGGTTGCAAAATGAAACGGGTAATGGTTGTCATAAAAAAGCAGCGCCATGCCTTTTAATTCCAAAACTTTTTCGGTCCAGTTCCTGGTGCTTTCGGAAAAATACAGCGCCGTCGCCGCTTCTTTCAAGCCCTGGTAGATCTCGGGATGTTTTTCCTGGAAACTGTTGTAAGTTTTTATGGCGTCAATAAACTTTTTTTCGGAAAACAAATCGCAACGCTCTATTCTCCAGCACATGCTGCTGGCGCCTCCGGCAAGCCATCCTTCAGCGATAGAAGTCTGCAGAAGTTCCGGATATTCGGGGTTTTTGTACTGCGGAGGATAAAAGAGCCCCAACGCCGGCTTACCCTCGGCAAGCATTACCTCGTAAATGTCGCGATTTTGAATCAGTCGGCCTTTTTCAACCCGGGGAATTGATTGTCCCCCTTCGCAATATGGAACGGCGCCGGCGTTATAGGCATTCGCCGTGTTGTTGCAAACATTCCTCGGCATATTGGCTAACCCCACGCCGGAAGGAGAATTCACGAATACGGCAAGATTCTTTTTTGTTTTTCTTACAGCCTTTACAACATGCGCCAGAGCTTTCCCCACGGAGTCAAAACGGAAACGAGCGAATTTCTGCCATAAAGGATCGGCATAATCTTGCGTGCCCCTGGGCGGCGCCACGCCTGCTTGTTGCTTGAAAAGTCTTGTGCATTCCCGGCAATAACAACGATTTTTAACCGATTTGATGGAGATATTGTCCAGGAAAATCCCGTCCGCGCCCAAGGGTATTGCGGCGCGACAACGCTTGACGAGGGATTTGAGCCAGGCGCGCTGGTTGGGGCAGCACACTACCCTGTGCTTATCATAGTGTGCCATATTATTATTGCTTTCAAGCTGAGCCCACTTGCTTGCGCTAGGATAATCCTCAAGAAAGGTCGGATAGAAACCGGTAAAACTGAAATGCAGGATTACCTTTATCTTGCGTTGATGACACAACTTAATAAATTCTTTGGTGATTTTTCTGTGTTCAGCCTCAAATCTGTCTCCATAACCCTTGGAATAATAGATCAGGACGGAACTGACCTTTGCTTCAGCCAGCGTTTCAACCATTTTCCGGTCATAACGCCGAAACCCCTGGGCAGGATTGCATCCCGGAGATGTCCCGAAGGCATTAAAACTGTCTTCCAGCATCTTGCCGCAGTAGATGATGGCGTTCCGGTTGTTTTCCGGCTTGATCCATTCAAGATTAACACCAACTTTTTGTTTCTTTCTTTTCATGGAAAATCTCTCCCGACAATTACAAACTCGCATTCATTGGCATAATCCACCTTTTCGCAATTACCATGTCGGGCGCTTCCACCCGGGCTTCCGCCGGCCGATACTCCTCCGTTTGTCCGGTTTGCTTCAGGTCTTCGGAAAAACCATATAAACATATCAACGATACCAATCCAGTCACCACGAGTGTGATTATCTTCATCTGAATTTCCTCCTGATGTTATTTTTTATCACGATAAACCGCGTTGATTGTTCCTGTTGATTTACGGACGACCAGGTCCGGGCTGACGGTCAGGCTCCTGATGCGATTCCCGGAAGCCAGTGAAACCAACATATTGACCGCTTCAGCGCCCATGCGATCCAAGTGCGTGTCTATCGTGGTCAGCGCCGGATCGGTCATGGATGATTCGTCAATATTATCAAAGCCGACAATGCTTAAATCCCGCGGCACTTTAATGCCCTGCTCGCGGCAATAGTCCAGCATGTGCATGGCGCGTTCGTCATTGCCGGCCACAATGGCCGTCGGGGGATTTTTTAAATTAAGCAAACTCCGCAGGATGCGTTTATCTTCCTGCGGATCAAGCCCTCCTGTTTCCTTGATCAACCCCCAATCCAGCGCAATCCCGGCTGAGCGCAGGGCCTTGATATAACCCTTGAAACGCGGAAAGAACCAGACCGTCGTGATGGCGCCCGGTACAAATGCGATCCGGCGATGCTTCAAGTCAATCAAATGACGGGTCGCCAGATATGCCCCCTTTTTGAGATCATGATCTATAAAGCTTTCACTGCCGGAACTGTAGGGGAAAGAGATAAACGGTAATTTGCACGCAACCAGGCATTCAAGCGTCGCCGGCTCAACCTCCTGATGCACTAAAAACACTGGCCGGGGCCCGGTTTGCGTAAGCGCCGCCGGCAAGGCCGTTTCATCCATCAGGACAACTGACACGTTCAATTGCGCCGCGCGCGCCGTCATGCCGGCATACAACCGCATGATCGCCGCCCGCCCCGACAATAATTCGTCACGCCCGAAATAGCGCGGCAACAAGAGCTTGATGGCGAGCCGGTCGGGAACTTTCCGCACCAGCATGCCCATCCGGCGCTTGTTTTCAACATAACCGTTTTTGGCCAGCTCCACGGCCACGCGCCGCGCGGTGATCATGCTGACCCCATAGCGCCGGCAGATTTCGCCCAATACCGCCAGCCGCTCGCCATGATGCAACCGCCGGCAACGCGCGAGCATGTCGTTATAAACCGATTTCCAGCGGAACTGGCGCACATCACCGCGCGAAGATATCCTCATCATAATCTCCTCAATTTTGCACAAACCCCAGCGTCAAGAAATCCATCTTTCCGGTTTTGTTTTAAATCGTATATATAATAATTTAAATCACATGTCAATATTTATCTTTATATATAAATTAAATTTGAGCAAATCGCAAAAGTCATGCTTGACAAAAACGCATAACTTGTGTCACAATGTGCACATGAAAACAATAACAATTCGAGACCTCCACATGCGAACCGGTCACTACGTCCGGGCCGCCGAGCAGGAATATCTGGTTGTAACCGATCGGGGACAAGCCGTTGCCGCTCTCGCCAAATTCACCGGCACAATTGAAAGGCGTGCATTGCCTGATCGCGAAGCTTGGATTAAAAAATTACCTTTAATTTGCGTTGATTCGACACGTCTGATCAGCAATGACCGGGAACGCGAATGATTTATTTTGACACGTCATACATTGCAAAGTGCTACTTAAACGAGCCGCACGCGGAGGTCGTCCGCGAATTAGCCATGCAATCAAAAGGATTGACATGCTCCCAACTCGGCCGGGTGGAATTCTGGTCTGTTCTGAATCGCCATGTCCGGGAAGAACGGCTTACCACCAAACAAGCCCATGGCATTCGCCAAATATTCAGCAAAGACGAAACAGGCAATGTCTGGAATTGGATACCCCTCTCCAATGATTTAATAATGAAAGCATGCGAAACCCTTGAACATTTGCCGCGGAATTTATTTATTCGGTCGGCAGACGCGATTCATCTCGTCAGCGCGAAAGAACACGGCTTAAATGAAATCTACAGCAACGACAATCATCTGTTACAATGCGCGTCTTTCTTCGGCCTGCGCGGCAAAAATATTATTGCACATGATTAGATCGTTCCGTTAAGACATATGACATATTTGCGGAGAAGTTGGAGGACGAGGCTGTGCCGAGCCTTTCTGAGATCGGCTCACCTCCATCCTTCGCTCAGAAGCTATGGAATGGCAGGCAGGTTCGCCCTCCATAACAGGAAATTGGTTGCGACTAAAATGCCTCCTTAGAGGATAATTTACGACAAGGAACACCTGGCTCCCTGTGAAAGATTCATAGCCGCTTGATTATTTTTTTAATTATTTGCCAGCTGTATTCGCGCATTGCGTCTAATACGATCCAATTCCACCGCCATCTTGTCATCCAGCGGCGGGGAAACATGCTCGGCAAGCTTCTGAACCTTGAATTCGGCGCATCGTTGTTCCATCGTCATTGCGCCGGAATAAAGGACTGAAAATGGAACGTATTAATCCGAAATCAGGCCATTGCTCAAACGTAAATCACGGATTTAATGAAGCTATCTTCCTGGCACGCTGAAAATAGTTCCCTGCCATATACGCGTTTCATACGCGCCCATGTCAACGATGGTCTTCAGGATGCGCGCATTCCCATCCAGGTCAACCGCGTTGGTCATCCAGGGCTGGTTGGTTCCGGCATTAACACAGGGCGAGGTCACACGCAACCGGTAATCACCCCCGACAAAATCCTTCAAAATGGGATTATTCGTGATATTGCCGGCTCCAGCCACTGCCGGGATTACGCAGGAATAACTCAACCCCGCGTTCCCCTCCGTGTTGGTAAAGTTTGCCGCCGCCGGAGCCGTGTTGAAATAAATGATATTGTTTGTGCCACCACCCGACCCGCTGATATAAAGTCCACCACCGGCAACTCCGGCGCAATTGCTCACGATTGTGCAATTTTCCACACTACCATTTGTCATCCATATCCCGCCGCCGCTGTTCGTTGTGGATTGATTTCTCGCAATCAGACAGTTCCGGATTGTCATATTCGTACCATAAAACCCGCCGCCGAGATTCGGAACAGTATTCCCGAGTATTGAACAATTTTGAATTGTCATTTTTGCCGACCCGCTTATTCCCCCACCGTTCCCTCCAGCCCCTCTGATCACATTCCCTGTAATCGTGCAGTTCACAACCAGAAGATTTGTAGTGCTTAAATAAGAAAAAATACCACCCCCGCTGGTTTTAGCGCTATTATTTACGATCACACAATTTGACACCACCCCCTCTTTACTTCTTACATCAACACCCGCTCCACTCCAAACGTTCACGTAATTTCCTTCGAAACGACTCGCGGTTATCGTTGCTTTAACTACAGCATTGTCAACCTGTATGCCGCCTCCAATGTAAGCTGCATAATTATTGATCACATAACAATTGGATATTGTGACCGTAGTACTGCTGCCGGCAACACGGATTATGCCTTGCGCCGACGCATATAAATTGCTGTTTACGGTAAGCAAGCAATTGAGCATACTGCTGGAAGCGCTTAAATAAACTATACCGTTTCCGTCTGTGGTTGTCGGACAAAATTCCGTTATTGTAAAACCGTCGATCAACGAATTGGCGGTAGAAATAGAAATACACCGATGGTCCCTACGAGCTCCATTTACAACAGTGACATTCCGTCCGTTGACGCTTTGAAGCGTCAACACGTTGGTTATTGAAATCTGATTGGTCAAATAATACGTTCCGTTTGTGACCCAAACCAGACGGGACGAAGAATTGGTCAGCGCGGCATTAACCACTTCAAGAATGTTCGTGCCGGCTGTGGCCCAATTCGTGTATGGATCGGCCGGATTTGCACCGGCGGTTCCGGGCGGTACCACATAATGCGTGGCAGCCGGACAATTGAGCGCAAATAACAATCCGATAATAATTATTGTTAATGGTTTCATAACGGTGTTTTAAATTTTCACTTTAGCCATCAGAATTTATTTCATTCTTTATCCTGCAAGTTGAATATCTGCTTAAGAACCTCTTCCTTGGCCTGCCCGGCAAAATCAAGCAACCCTTTTCTTTCAATGATCGTCCTGGGCAATGATTCCAAAGTCCGCCTGGATTGTTCAAGCGCCGGCGACGATTTCAACCTGCTATCCTGACTTGCGTGTATAACAGCTTTTTTTAAAATTTCCAAATACATAATATCTTCCATGCCTTCCCGCCAGGCTTCCCAGCGTTTGCCCGGAATAATTTTCTCCCGATCGCTTAACACCAGTTCCGATGGAAAAACAGCGTCCGCAAGCAAATTGCGGCTCAAATAGACCATATCAAAATCGTATGTGCCTCTTTTCGGAGAAGTCATATATACCCATATTGCCATACCACGAACACCCAAAATCCATGCCCGCCAGGGCGCCAGACGATACCATTCATAGGGCGACGCCGCACTGACCGCCCCGGTAATCATTGGATTACAATAACACCAGAAATATTCCCCCTTCCTGAACATGAACGCCAATGCCTGTTTCTGCCTCCAAAACACGTACATATGAGGCACCCATATATCCGTATAAGGATCCATGGCCTTGATTGAAGTCAGATCGGAATATTCCGATGGATTGGCAAACAATTTAACGTTGGGATCGATTGATTTAACCAGCTTGGTCAAGTCATAGCCCTCCTTGCTGGTAGTTTCATCGCAAAACCAAAAACAAAAATCATTATAGGTTAATCCTTTGGATTTCAAATGATTGACGAATTTTAAAAACCATTCCGTAAAATTACGCCGCCATAACTCCCCATACAAATCAAACTGCATTTTCTGAAATCCAGTTTCAAAACCTAAAAACCAGCCAAGCATTTTAGGCCTGGGCTTTTTAGAAAACCACAGATCAATTGCTTTATCACATTGCGTAAAATCAACTTGTGCCGATACTATTTTATCAAACGCCAAATATTTCTCCATTTTTGGCCATGGAATTGTTTTAAGATACGGCACATTAACGTAATGAGCAAAAAGATCTGTGCGAGCTTCCTGCTGAATGTCGGGTTCCGACTCAAGCAGACCATCTATATAATCACACACAAAGGAATAAAATGGCATATCAGCGGGATCAATCGGCAAAGCAACCGGATACACCTTGCCAATTATATCCACCATCGAACCGGCGCCTTTTTCCGGTTGAATGGTAATGGGCAAACGATAGTCACCCGGCTTCATATTCCGGCTGTTGAGCGTCACCCAAATCTCTCGGCTTTGAAACGCCGGGATTGTCAAGCTATCCGGCAATAACGGCAACGCATCGTTGATTATGGATATTTTATCTTCTGAAGGAACCGCTTTTGTGTAATAATTTTTATTCGGCCAGACTTTCACCGGCAGGGCTTGTCTCAGGACAACCGGCAGACTATTGGTTTGAGCCGTAACAACGACTTTCATGTCCTTGTCGGACAGGTTGGATATCACAAACGAACAGCTTTCCCATTCATTGACACCCATGACCACTTTTAGCTCAGAACATTTTTCCGACAAAATATCTGGCAATTGGCCCGGCAAAAGATTATCCCATGAATTTTTTGCCCATACAAAACACGGTTCGCTCGCCAATACCCGCCAATACTGCGCCTGTAAATTCCGAATATCCGCGCTTTCCTTGCACCTCGGATATTTTCCGCATATTTGCATCAAATTCATGATAGCTTTGCGCATCGTCTCTTTTTTACGTTTGGAAAGTTTTTCGCCATTTTGCTCGATTCGCGTCAACCGTGAACTCATCTTGGCCAAGCCTGCCTTGATTTCCAACATATCAAGCGTATCGCCGATTAAAGTTCCGGCTTTATCCACCGTCTGCCACTGCTTCAGCAGCAGATCCCGGTCTGTCCGCGCGCATACGTTCAAGCGCGCTAGTTCCGCCTCGATTTCAGCCATCTGCCGCAAATCATTGGCTTCAGACAGCTGATCCGCAATATAATCCGCCCGTGTTTTTAAACGGTCAATCTGGGTCACGGCGTTCTGCTTTAATGATCCAAATATCATAAGCCCGCAGGACGGATCATGGAATTTACCGTTAGGCCAACCGCTGTTTTCTCCCAACTCCTTTTCCTCCCGATTCAAGCTGATTCCCCAGGCGGCCCCGTCCGGCGCCCGTTCCAAGCCAAAACACGCGAATGGAATTACCACCTCCATTGTCCATCCGTCTTGATCCTTGCGACAAGTTACTTCCCACTTTGGATTCCATTCCGGGTCCTTTACGCCATTATTATCCACACTTTCTTCATATTGGGTTCCCAGCATATTGGCCGCAAAGTGATAATACCCGGCGCGCCCCTTGCCGTCCAAATCTATGAATATTTCAATGCAGTCATCCTGCCATACGGGCGCATCATGCTCGCCAACAACAAAGTTGGTTTTGACGCCGGACCCAAGCGGATCATCCAATTTGAACCCAAAATAGACACACTGACGGTCATACATCATTCGAACCTTGGCCTGTTTCCTGGCCGGCTCCGCGCTCTTTCCCAACAATCTAAAGTCACCGACTTCCACCGCCCCTTTCCATGCATCATCCGCCAAGCTCCCATCCATCACGGGCTTGCGCTTGATCTTTCCCAATGTAACAACATTTAGGCAGACCGGCTTATCAATCAGATAATTTCGCCTGATTTCATCGTCGGAAAGAACCCGGTCGTATATCCTGACTTCATCTATCACGCCTTTCATAAATGAGGCGTTATACCGTCCCATCACGAGATGATCCACGGCGTTGCCAAACTGAAAATCCACCTTCCGCTTGCCCACCAAATCACCATCCAGGTACAACTTCACGAATCCATTGCTTTCCGCTGTCCCCGCCAGGCAATGCCAATCATCAAGACTGACCGCCGCTCCATTGGCTTCGCTATAATTAGTTCCATCCCGTCGCACATAGAATCGGGAAGCCCAATCCGATTTGTCCGTGCTATTCCCAAATATCGGTGTTAACAGAAAGCCGCCATGATTTGAATATTTTGCGACGACAGCCCCCACCTCGTTTTTCGATAATTTCATCCAGGATTGAACCGTGATTTCGCGGCCAATATTCAAACAAGCTTTGTTTCCGCAATCCACATAACTGGCAATCCCGTCAAACAGCAACGCCTTCCCTTTCACCCCTTCCGTCCAGACCGCTCCATGGATCGCGCCGTTATTGCCGTTAGTGGTCTGATCAAGAATCACATCGCCCGCGCCTTCATCCAGGGACCAATATGCAACAAGGCCTTGATCAGTTGCGGAAGCATCCTCCGGAAACAAAAAACCAAATAACGTCCAAAATGTAACGATATATATTATTGTTAACACTCGGGGCAAGCGATTTCCGGTGTAGTTCTTGATTTTTTCTAAATTACCCGCTTTCGCGCCGCAGGCAGATTTGTTTTCATTGCTCACTAGCATTGCCTCCTCTTGTTATATTCCGCCTCTTCACTGTACTGTTTTATAACTCTTCTTAATCTCTTCCCTGGTTAAGACCCTGTTCCATATTTTTACTTCATCAATCCGGTCATTGAATAAAAAGCAGCCAACATCGCAGCCGAGGTAAAGATTCCGAGTATTTCCCAGAACGGAAATCTTGTCATTTTTGACCGAGGCCTTCAGTTCTCCATCACCGCTGGTTCTGTAAAACTTCAAGCATTGCAACCATGTTTTCCACGGAAACATCTTTTGGAATACTGTGGGCGGGTGAAAAAATATATCCGCCGTTATTTCCAATTTCTTTCAAAAGCTTTCGTGTTTCTTTGCGAACATCTTCGGGGCTCCCGAAAGGGAGTACTTTTTGCGTGCTCATTCCACCAAAGAATGATATCTTGTCGCCATAGCTTTTTTTGATCTTGTAAATATCGAACGCTTCCGGCTGAAACGGATTAAGAACATCCACACCCGCTTCAATCAAATCAGGCAGAATTTCTTCGATATCGCCGCAGGAATGAATAAAAACCATTTTTTCGTGCTGCCCGGCCCTTGCATATAACTTTGCTATCCTTGGCTTTATATATTTTCTCCAATGCGCCGGCCCCATTATCAGGCCCTGCTGCTGGCCCCAATCATCGCCGAAGAATATTCCGTCCACATCATACTTCACGATATAATCCATCATATTCAAGTCCCATTCAAGCAATCTATCAAGAAATGTCTCTATGAACTTTCCATCACAGGCCATATCACACAAGACATTCTCCATGCCACGCATCGTCCAGGCGCGCTCGAATAAGGAAAACCCAAAATCGCACAACACAAATTGATCATTATTTTTTTTAATCAAGGTCTTAAAATCATTAAAACGCGCATCATCCTTTATTGTGGGCATTACGAGTTCGTCCAGGTCGGCTTTGCTTTGAATTACGCAATTCTCAGGATTGCCAATATCCTCGTCAATGGACTTGTTCCAGACTACGCCGAATTCATCGCGAAAATATCCTTTCTTTATTTCTTTAAACGGCAAAAAAGGATTTAAACATAGTAAATGATTGCCTATTTTGCTCTCAAGATCAATGTCATTATAGTACTTTTGAGTCTTCTCCAAAGCAGGAATGGTGAAAAAAACATGATAAGGAACAATGTCCGCATTTTTATGCTGAATTGCCTGATAAACTCTTTCCTTTTTCGTCATCATGCTTCTCAATTATTAATCTCAAGTACGTATTCGAGGCTCGATTCAGCGGGAAATAACTGCGCGTTCGCAATTATGGCCGCGGACTTCAGCTCGGATTTCCGGTCCTTACGGTATGAATTGTAGGGATAAAACGGCCATTTGACCGCAACGCTTTCAAGTTTTCTCTGCGGAATCCGCAACCTCCATCCGTTATGTTCAATACCTTCCCCGAAATCCTCTTCCGTCCATAGGAGGCTTTTATCATCCAGGTTTGTGTTGATTTTTTCGCACCGGATTGGCAGGCCGGGGCGTCCGGCAAGAATCAGATTGGCGCGCACCATAAACCGCGCAAACAATTCTTCGGTGAAATCCGGAACACGGTAACTGATCACAGCGCGGTGTTTATCAACTATCTGCACTGATAAACTTACCGGCAGACCGCCGTAAGTCATGGTCAACTGCATTTCATCGTCCCGGACATGAATCTGCGGCTTGGCATGTAGATAATACAAGCTGCCTTTGCGGTCTATAATATTGAAGCATGAAAATTCCGGCTGATAGTTGGAATGGCCGCCGCCTAAAATCAGCCCTGTCTTTTCATGCCATAAACTTAACAAATTCTGGCGCTCAAGAATAAAGCCGCCCATATGCGTAATGTTTTCATAGCCGCAAAGGGCACTGCACCACCCGGCCCGCCGGATTACAGCCGAATGCAGGGCCGGCATAATTTTAGTTTTTGCTTTGCTCGCGATATCCGGAAAAGGCAGATCCGACAGATGTTCATAGACGAATCCGAGGAAACTGAACCCCTGAATTATGGGAAGATCAAAAGTCTTCTCGTTCGCCAGCGCTTCCAAGACCCTCTGTAAATAAGCCCGGCCTTCCTGAAACCTCGTAAACGAAGGCGGAATGTGCGTCATGATTTCAGGTCTGTACCGAACTCTTCCATCAATAGGTTCCGCTAATGTTCCGTCAGGATAGGAAAATGTGTCATGAAAACATGCGGCTTTTTCCATGGCTGCAAGTGCTTGCTGATCTCCGCTTAATTCGTAATATAAAGAAATGGCCGTGGATGTGACCAGATTATAAACAACGCTCGGCCCGATCGGCGGATAACCTTCATGCCACCAACCATCTTCATTTTGCAAGCTTGTGGCTCGTTGCAAGATTGAGGCTCCCAGCATTTCCCACGATTTGTTTTGCCACAAAACACCCGCCCGATAAAGCATAAGGACGCGCCAAACATAAAGATTTGACGCATTGTTTTCGTATATTTCTGGATTTTTTCGCAGGTTGCCGCTGATTTCGAGATAATGCCGGTCAATGATTCCAAGAATTTTGTTTTTATGTCGTAAAAGCAAATCCTCGGGCAGATCTGATTCGAGCAATTGCAGGGCCTCCTGCCAGCAAAATAGCGGCCAGGCGCCGACCAACGATTTGCCCCAACGGAGTCCGCCCTGCCCATAAAACTCAACCTGCCCTGCATCATCAACAAGGTTATAATAATATTCCAGGCATCGGATCAAAGCAGTCAGCAGCCGGGACGATCCATGCCAAACGGTACCAGGCATTTTTTTATAGGCAAACGCCATGGTATAAAAAGGATATTGGGTGTTTGATAGTGGATAAGCCCCAAACGAGCCATCCGGATTCTGCACTGCGAGCAAATCCGCCATCCGGCGGTTGATATACCCGCTTAACTCGGTTTTAATATTCATTTGCCTCTTTTAGCTAACCGCATTTTTTAATCACCATGGCTGCAAATTCGGTCGCTTTGGCCGCTTGTTCGGGAGGAGGGAAATAGCCGGTCAGTTTTTTTTGTCTGAGGCTTTCCGCAAACTGCGCGTATTCCAACGGAATATTTTTGCTATAAAGCGGCATAACTTCCCGCTTTAAGCCGGAAGCCGTGTAAATCTTCAAGGTGGAAACATATTTGTTCCGGATATAATCGTCGGCATAACGCCAGATCAGGGTGCCTTTACTGCCACTGACGGAAATCCAAAAATAAGAATCATTCAACTTTTTGTTCGGACTAAAACGGAAACACGGCATTTCGCCGTGATCATAAACCGCCCTGGCGCCGTTTTTAAGTTCAATGATTACCGTTGCATTGCCGGGATATGGGTAACCGGACTTGTTTTCGCTTATCGCTTCCACCCGCTTGAAATCGCTTCCGGCATACCAGGAAAAAAGATCAAAGGCGTGCACGCCGCAGTCAAACACGTCGCCTTTGGAATCAGTATAGTAACAATCCTCCCATCGTTTGAATGCCAGTTGCTGTTGCTTGCTCTTTGCCGGCGGTTTGCCGAATTCCTCCATACTGCGCAGGATCGCATAACGGATTTCCCGTACCTTGCCGATCCGCCCCTGGTCAATCAATTCCTTTATCCGGCGCGTATCATCCATAAAATGATAGCTAAACGTTACCGCCAAAATCCGCTTCCTTGATTTTGCCGTTTTCACCAGTGTCCATGAGTCTTTTGGTTCAACCGTCAAAGGCTTTTCGCAAATCACATTCAAACCATTATTCAAAGCATCAAGCGCTATTTGAAAATGACTTTTGGGATTGGTGACGATAGCCACGGCATCTAATTCCTCTTCGGCAAGGAGCTTCTTATAATCAGTATAATATTTTTCGACATTGTACTGGCGGCTGATGGATTTCAGCACAGGCAGTCGGACATCCGCAATAGCGACCAATTCAATTCCACGTGTTTGTTGTATGGCTTTTAGGTGCCCCTGCCCCATTCCGCCGCAACCTACCAAAGCAATTTTATAGTTTTTGTGCATACTTATAACTTTTCCTTTCAACTGCAGCTTCGATATTACCTGAAATTTGTACGTGCTCGTGCAAATTTCACCCTCCGCTGCGCGCCATTGATTGGCGCGGGCGGAACTGAATATTGCACCGATTCGGTGCAATATTCAGGTATTAAATAGTTTCAGAAATGGGACAAACGCATTAGATCGCCGATTTTTAGGAATCGGCCAATTGTCTAAAGTTGTCAGCATAAATAAATTGAAAAGTAAATTCCGAATCTATTCCTCATTTGGTTTCATTTCCGCCAACCTTATCATTCATGTCGCCCAAATTCGATAAAAGCATATTTTGAATATAGCTCAGCTTGATGGTCGATTGCCATGTTTCACCCGGCGGGAGAGTCACTTCCTTGTACATCCACTCCATGGTGGATGGATCGCCGCGATAACTATACGTTTGCAGCAGTTGATCTTTTTCAAAGTCAACCATGAGAGCTTCTTTCGTTAACGGGCAATAGACCATCAGCCATCCCTCCTTGAGATCCTCGGCCTTATGAAAAACATTGATGCCATTTAATGGCCGGCCAATCGCTTCAAGGCCATCCTTTTTAGGGATAATCCATTTGACTCCCTCGACCAAAGCAACGCCCTTTTTGGAAAGTTCGCTCACCGCCAATGACGGAATGTTCCGACACCAGAAGGAAATATTTTGAGATGTTTCTTTTCCATTGGTGATCTGCCATGTAACTTCAAAACTTGTGGCCTGACGTGGAAATTTGAATGTTTTTGAGAGCTTTAAACCAGACAAGCCGTCTTTTTCCAGTTTTCGCTCAAGCCGAACGATGGCGTTATTGTTTTCGATATTGCAATCGGTTATCACATAGGGACCACACTCATCGCCGCATCGTTGCGCTTCCTTGGGCACCCAAAATAAATCCTCGCACAATCCTCCGGAATAGGAATTGGTCGCCACCAGCTGTTTTTCCGAATCGGCGATTTTCCAGGAAATGATCCGGGCGCCTAAATCCGGGCTGATCCAAATTTTCTGCGCCGATGACTCAATCAATATTTCCGCTGCGCCGTCTTGATTTATATCGTCTGCGCGAACGTTTAAACCTTGATCCGCAATCGGCTTGAACGGAGGCTCCCTTGATGCCGAGTTGTCGGGTGCTAGCTTGATGGTCTGATAATCAGCGCGGTCTCCTTTTTGCCATGGTTCAATAGTCAAGACAATGACATCTCTCGGCTGTAGACGGACCGTTATTCCCTGACTCAGCTTATTGCCCGTCCATGACGGCATGCCTTTTTCGGCAACAATGAGCGTTTCTTCCGCAGGATTGGCCATGCAGTAATTACCATTCAAAATATTGCTTGTTAATTTGATAGATAACTCTTTATTGGTATAATTAAATATTAATATGCAGTATTTTTCTCCGGATTTATACACCGACGCATAATCATAAGGATATTCTTTTCCATCGTTGGATTGAACCAACATTTTGAACGTATCATCCCGCCGTCCATTTTTTAAATATTCCTCCAGCACGGCGACTACAGCCAGCGCATCATCCAGCGCATTGAGATACTCCCCGTAAAGCTCGCTGGCGCCGGGATACAAGAAACAACCTTTGGTTCCCGACCTGGCGGATGCCACCATTTCCAGTTTGACATCGCGCGGGTCACCGACCCTCCCATGGACCGTCCCCAAAGAAATGTATGGTATGACGGACGCTTTGCAACGCCTAGTCATATTTTCAACTGTTTTGTAAAACCGTTCTCCGTGGAAATACAACATGGGTATTGCGATGTCTATAGACGATTCGCACAGCGGCAAAAAATTCCCGTAGTTTTCCCGGCGAGCCAAATCATCAAAATATTCGGTAATGCACAGTACCACCTTGGCATCCGGCGCCACGGCCCGGCACGCCTCGGCGTAGAGACGAACTTCCTCCGCCATCAGCCATTCCTTAAATTCCAGCCATTGCATTCGGTGCCTTGACAAAATAATTTGCGGATTTAAATCTTTCTCCGTAATCCCTGTCTTGTCAGCAAAATATCCGATACATCTTTTGCAGAAGCAAAACGTCATGATGTTTTGCAGTTCGTAGTCATAGAGGATATATGCGTCATTCGTCACGTTCGCCTGGCTCAGCAGCATCTCCTTATAAGATGCCAGCGCCTGACCGCGCCCCTCGCGCACCATCCAAAGCGGACAAACATAAACCGGGCAACATGGACCGGTATTGATCTTGGTGTTGCCGTCAGCATCATACACTTGCATTTCATTGGAAACGGTACCGCCCGAAGAATCCCTCAGACGTCCCCCGACACCCCACGTCAGCCGCATGGTCTTAATCCGATTTTCAGCCATTTTTTTTTGCAAATCCGCAGATTGCCGGCGAGAAGCAACCACATTGTCAATATTCAAAAGATTATAAAATGCCATCAGTTTGTTTCTGCTGGTTTCATCCGGAATGTCCAATGCATATCCCAAAAACAGTCCGCAGATAAAATCTTTTGGCCGTAAAAGGTGTTTTATTGCAGGCGTCGTCTTAATGGAAAATGCTTTCTCCATTCCGATTCCTTTTTCCGTTTCAAGATGCCAATAGCATTGACCGGCCTTCTGTTCTTTTGGGGTTAAAAAAAACAGTGCCCAACTGGTACGGTGCCCGACATTCGGCTTCTGGGCAATTCTTTCCGACAAACTCAAAGTGTAACGATAATAGTCTTGTCCATCCTTTTTGATTGGTTCTTTTTCGCAGGGAATGCTACCCGCCAGGGTTTCCGGACGGGCCCCGTACCAGGCCCCGCCGCCATAGCAAGCGCCTTCAAACTCAATCCATCCGGGCAGGTCCATGATAATCCTGGGCTTGGCGCATTTTTCGGCACTCCAATAAATCAACTCCATGATATTGGGAGCATTTTTGCACAGTGATATCTGGGAACTGTTGAACGTGGCGCGCACATATCCGTCCAGAGTGCAGGTACGGGTATCATTTTCCGAAGATGATTGTGGCTGCAATTTGCCTCGGATTGCTTGGGCAGTCTTCGCCAGGTTCTCCGCGGAATCCGTGACGGTGACCAACATGCGGTTCGCCAGATAAATCGTTTGATTCGTTGATCTTCCGATTCTTTCCTGGACGGACAATTTTCTATTCCAGACCAGATAGTTTGTCGTGCCGCCGGATGCGTAGAATGAATTTGGAGGCAGACTAACAATTCCCAAGCCATTTGAGGATTTTTCGGATTGAATGTAGACCCACAAAAGAGCCTTGCCTGCACACAGCCATTTGGGATGCAGTGGAAATTGCATTTTGACTCCCGGCGGGTCACTTGTGCGGAAGGATGCGCTTTCAATGGGATGGTGATAGTTGCTCAAGGTCAAGTCTTCAACCGGCTGCGAGGAATCCTTCAGGACAACTTTTTGGGTGATGAAAATGCCGTTGACTTCTTTTTCAATCCGTAAGGTGGTTTCAATGTAGGTATTTGTGACATCCGCATCTTTTTCATTACCGGCATAGCCGGTCAATAAGATTTCCTTGATATCCGGACTATCCTTAAGGATATCTATTCTCGCATAAGCAATATAAAAGGCGTTCCGTGTGGGATTTAACAACTGACTTTTAAGCTTTGTCAGGCCGTTAATATCCAGCCAGCACAATGAATTCAAAGCCACACGATACTCAGAGCCTTTGACGGACAATTTGGCACCCTTGTCGACAATAGGCTCCAAGGCAAAATCTTCTGATCGTCCGCATAGACATGTCACAAGCAGCAACACGAGCATTGCAACGGAATGTTTTACGAAAAATTGTTTCATTTAGGCAGGTTTCTTAGGTTAGAAAATCCCTTTTACATCAATATTTCATATTCAATGTTCAGTTCGAGGAATAAAACTGTGCGGTTGCAATTATAGCCGCAAACTTTCTTATTAGCATCAGACACGATATTTCGGTGTGAATCCGGTTTAACCGCATTTTTTAATCACCATGGCTGCAAATTCGGTCGCTTTGGCCGCTTGTTCGGGAGGAGGGAAATAGCCGGTCAGTTTTTTTTGTCTGAGGCTTTCCGCAAACTGCGCGTATTCCAACGGAATATTTTTGCTATAAAGCGGCATAACTTCCCGCTTTAAGCCGGAAGCCGTGTAAATCTTCAAGGTGGAAACATATTTGTTCCGGATATAATCGTCGGCATAACGCCAGATCAGGGTGCCTTTACTGCCACTGACGGAAATCCAAAAATAAGAATCATTCAACTTTTTGTTCGGACTAAAACGGAAACACGGCATTTCGCCGTGATCATAAACCGCCCTGGCGCCGTTTTTAAGTTCAATGATTACCGTTGCATTGCCGGGATATGGGTAACCGGACTTGTTTTCGCTTATCGCTTCCACCCGCTTGAAATCGCTTCCGGCATACCAGGAAAAAAGATCAAAGGCGTGCACGCCGCAGTCAAACACGTCGCCTTTGGAATCAGTATAGTAACAATCCTCCCATCGTTTGAATGCCAGTTGCTGTTGCTTGCTCTTTGCCGGCGGTTTGCCGAATTCCTCCATACTGCGCAGGATCGCATAACGGATTTCCCGTACCTTGCCGATCCGCCCCTGATCAATCAATTCCTTTATCCGGCGCGTGTCATCCATAAAATGATAGTTAAACGTTACCGCCAAAATCCGCTTCCTTGATTTTGCCGTTTTTACCAGCGTCCAGGAATCTTTCACTTCAACCGTCAAAGGCTTTTCGCAAATCACATTCAAACCATTATTCAAGGCATCAAGCACTATTTGAAAATGACTTTTGGGATTAGTGACGATAGCCACTGCGTCCAATTCCACCTCGGCCAGCATTTTACGGTAATCCGTATAGCATCGTTGAATATTATGGCGTTTGCCCGCGCTTTCCACCGCCGCCGGACGCAAGTCAGCAATGGCGGCCAGTTCAAGTGCCCGCGTTTGCTTGATTGCCTTAATATGATTTTCACCCATTAAGCCGCAGCCGATCAATCCAATCTTGTGTCTTTTGTTCATTTTTAGTAACTCCTCGTTCATGGTTCCAGGACAGCGTTTGATGATTTAAATATCTGTTCAATCTTGTTTGTGCCGATGACCGAATAAACCCGCTCAACATCCGCCGGAGTTTTTGCGGTCATAACCGCCATGCTATATTCAATTACGGCACCGGCTGTCACTTTTTGCCGGTTATAGCCCCAAAACATCCGGTACGTGCTCATGTGCGGATCATAGGAAAGATGTATCCTGGTTTTTGACAAGCTTATAATCCCAACTCCGGCCCCTGCTTGTCCGGAAGCATCGTTTTTTTTCATCCATATCCACGAAAGATTATTGGTTAACGTATGCCATTGCTTGGGTTCAAGGTTTGCTTCATGGATTATATTGGTATCAAAAGCATATTGATCAATATCCACATAATTGCCAAAATCCAACTTGAGTTCCTTGGCGGCGAGGTTTGAAAGACATTGCCTGACAAACACGCAGGGGTATTCCTTGTTCAGCATCAGTTCCATATCCATCGGACAATTCATCTCTTTCACGCCCGGCCATGTTTTCATTCGGACCAAGACCCGTTTGATAGCTTCGGCATTTTGCACAACATTGATTTGCGCAATGCTTTTGGAATCAAAATAATGCCAGCCGGGATTAGGTTGTTCCCGCGGCTCATCAACGGAAGCATTCGCTCCTATGGGATAAACCTGATCGGCCGCGTTATTCTCTATATTCAGCCAACGACCGGGCGTTCCTCCACCTATGGTATTGATTTGATCTCCCACTTTCAAAAAAACAGATTGCGGACCAGTTCTAAGTTCCATATCGTTCCTTTCCGACGCATAAATATTTCCGATTGCCAACAACAAAGTTACACACACGCCAATCAATTTTGTTCTTTGTCTGCTCATAGCCATAATCTCCTTCCTTTATTTTCGCCCGCAACCATAACTGATGCGCAATGCCGATTATTCTTGCGCTCCCGGACAGTGTCCGCATACCATCATTGCGTCACTTCAAACTGATAATTTTTTCCTTCATTATCGTCAAAAGTCACGCTTCCCAATTCGTCAACGAGCGCATAACAGAACGAGTAAAGGCCAGCTTCCAAGTTATCCAGCTTGATGATCATGTCAGCGGCGGGTTTATCCGTCTTCTTCCACTCCCACGTGCTTACGAATGGACATTCTTTCCATGCGTTCATGGAGCCATAATAACGATCTTCTGGCTGCGGCGGCTCCTGCCGGTAATAGATGATCGCCATCAGCGGCTTTTGCGCCGACCATTTAAGAGTTGCCGTGTTCTTTCTAATTTTCACATCAGGCGCCCGCCTTTCAGGCAGAAAAGAACTGTTCAAACGCAATAATTCAGCGGCCAGCCGACGCCGGAACCCGTAAATAGCGTCTGGATCCTTGTCGTCGTAGAGCTTTTGATCAAATTCTTTCACAAGCGCTTCGGCTTCGTTTGTTTTTAGTCCCTGCTTTTTGGCCCTTTTGACGGATTCTTCCAGGAGATTCAGATAAATGTAATCCTCAACACCGTCACGAAATATCTCCCACCTTCGGGACGGCACCGGCCCGGTCTTCCAGAACATATCGTTGTATGTTGCTCCTCCATGCTCATTTTTAACCCACCAACTGTATTGGTCCGTAAAATCCTTGTATTCCGGGAACCACGTTTCATTTGGAAAATATACTTCGCCGTATCCCCAGAAACCGCCACCGTCAGTCTTGTAACGCCTGAAAGACCAAGCCTGCTTTCGAACTATGTTCAGCGGCGAAGCATGTTTATTGGAAATGGTATTGTAATAACAAGTAACCGGCCCCGCTTTTTTCATGATGTCCATGGCCTGCTCATTGAAAAGAAGACTGGCGCCATAAGGACCATAACAGCAAAAAACATCCGCCAGTTTTAATTCGACGATTTTTTTGACATGCTCAAACGTAGTATTGCCTCCGCATGACTGGAATATCCTTATTTGCGGATCAACACTGCGAACAAAGGAATGCAGCTTGACAAGTCGGGGCATCATCTGTTCATTCGGTTCATCAATCGTAAACAGATAAAAATCTTCATAACCGAAGCCTTTTTCCCTTAGATGGGCGACCAGAGCTTTCAACCAGATGGCGGCGACCCGGTTCCACTCGGTTTCAAACGGCTCAAGATCGGCCAATCTGGCATATCGTCCTGGTTCTTCCCAATTCCAACTATCCCACCTGAGAATAGGTTTGATGCCATGCTTCTTGAATAAACCCAGCATTTCATCATAGCAACCCAAAACTCTATGATCCAAAGGTTCAATGACTTTGCCGTTCTCCCCAACGACAGGATAGGGAAACAGCCAGTCTGGCCACCACGCGGCATTACAACGATGAGCGGCCATATCCGCCACATAATTCTCCAGCTTATCGCGTCTGAATATGGACCAGGAGCCCATACCCCATTGCGGGAACAAATTTATCAAACACGGAGTTTTGTCCGGCAGGCGCACCGGCGCGATCTCTACAACCAGTTGTAACCGGCGCGCAAACATGCTCAGCGTATCCGAGAGATATAAATTGCCGGTATAAATCCCGGGGGGAATTCCCTTGGTGTTCACGCTCAGCCAAAGTTCCTTGGACTGCCCCTGCGGCACAGTAACCGTTCGCGATTCGTTCAGGAGAGGAAATGCATCCGCGATTATATCGTTGGAAAAAGCCATGGGGCCCATAAAGACCCCCTCTCTCAATTCGATACTCTCAGGCGCAATAAACATATTAGTACTGCCCTGCCGGAACAGTCGTCTGGGCGTGATTCTTAACGTCACGGGCTGTTCTCTAAAACTCGTAACCACGAATGACACCGGCTCCGTTTCATTCATGCAGGCAAACATTTCCAGCTTTTGCAATTCGGGCTTGTCTGCCGGGGGCAGTTCCGCTGGACCGATCGCCAGCATGGGGTTTTTCTGCCAGATATAGTAAGATTCGCCAATATGAGCAAACTTGTTTATATCCCGATCAATTTTTTTGATTATATCGCTGAACCCCGCACATTCATTGGGCGCTGTTAATTTGGAAATCTTTTCTTCAAGAATGCCGATATCGGCGTTAACGGCCTTTAACTCTGTTTCCGCCCGGGCAGCCAAATCCTTGTTTTCCAACCTGCTTGTTTTTTCAGCACAATACAAGGAATTGCTTCTCAAACTCTCAACTTGTTGCTGAAAATGAGCTTTAATCGCTTGCATCTGTTTCTGTAAAAGTTCATCTTGAGACCCTCCAAAAACCATCGTGGCAAAGCGTTCCGGATTGTGGAAACCTTTCAGCGTGGGATTAAAAGCGCTTGTTTCCTTGTTCGGTTTTTCACTCCTGTAAAGATTAAATTTCCAGGACTGTCCATCCGGCGGTTCATTTACACCGAGTTCCTTGAAAGGAATGGCTATTTCCGCCGTCCAATCGGATTGTTCCTTCTGTACGGCTGAAGACCATTTCAGGTTCCTTATGACGTCATACATATCCGCATCATACTGGGTACCAACAGGGTTTAATCCAATATGATAATAGGTTGAATCCTGTTTCGGACTCAGAAACATTTCCAGGCAGTCGTCTTTCCAAATTTGGTCATCGCGCTGGGTAATGGCGGCATTAATTTTATCCATTTTGTTTTCATGAAATATAAAGGCAAAATAAAGATTATCCGCATCGTAACCCATATAGGCTTCAGTCTTCTGCATTACCGGCTTGCCATCGTAATTTCTCAGAAACTGAGGGATAAACGTCGCGCTTTTCCATTCCTCTACCGCAACCTTGCCGTCAATTACCGGCTTTGAAATCTTTTTTATCGCGAGTATCTTGTTAACCTCATAATCCGCGTCTATCTTCACCATTTTCTTCCCTGGCGCTTCTTCCGATGAAGATAACCCACAACACAATGACATAACTATCACTGCTATTGCCGCTTTCAAGACCAGTTTCACTTTATGCATTTCTATCCCTCTCTATCAGTTTGTTTTTCGTGCGTTCAAAACGATACGATCCAATTCCACCGCCATCTTGTCATCCAGCGGCGGGGAAACATGCTTAGCAAGCTTCTGAACCTTGAATTCAGCGCATCTCTGTTCCATAGTCTTTGCGCCGGAATCCGCCCAGGCCTGATAATATTGTCTATCCAGCAGACGGGGGAAATGCAACTCCCGGCGGAAATGCTCCGCGGTATGATCGCGGTCAATAAACGTCCCGCCCGGTCCCGCCGCGTCAATTTCCTTCAAGCCGATCGCCTCATCCGTGAAATCAATATCTCTCATCATGCTTTCCACGAACGCAATGACCTGGCATTGAAAAACCAGCATATCCAGGGAAGTCGCCTGGTCCACCCCGCAAATGCCCATATGCCCGAAAATATCCGCGCCCGCCGCCGCCCCCATCGCCAGCGTAATGCCGGCTTCCAGTCCGGCTTGGCCATCCGGCCGCTTGGCATCCGTCAAACCGACATTGATATAAACCGGCAGGCCATAATGTTTCCCCATCTGGGTCATGGCCACGCCGAAAATCGCCTGTTCCGGTCCGCCGAAAATCATCTGGGTTGTGCCCATGTCAAACGCATGGCAAATGCCGCCGTAACAGACCGGCATGCCGGGGCGGATCAACTGGGTGATGCATATCCCCGCCAATATTTCCGCGTTTTCCACGGCCATGGTCCCGGCCAGCGTGGCCGGAGCGGAAACACCCATTTGCGCCATGGGCCCGATGGGCACCGGCAGATTCAGCCGGGCGGTTTCATACAAAAGATCAATCCCGTTAAACGGGAAACGCAAGGGACTGATCGGCTCCAGGAAAGGATAGCACAATGGTTTTTCCGCCGCCTGTTTTTCGCCGCCTCTCAACGCAATCAGCATTTCAACGATATACTTGGCGGAAGCCCGGTCATGGAACCAGAAAGTGATCGGCTTGGTGGTGTTCTTTATCATCGTGGCCGCGACTTCCACACAGCGATACGATGAGGGAATCTCGTGCGGATCAGACATGGCGCCCACAATCGTCAATTCATCCAGCGCATCACCCAGGCGCGCGGCCATTGCCACGTCTTCCAATGTCGCATAGCGCCGCTGGCCGCCAAGCTCATCCAGCCACAACGCCTCGCCAGCAATGCTGTTATAATTCCGTTTTCCCTGGCCAAAACGAGCGGTTTGAGCCGGATCGCGTCCATGCAATGTAAAATTTTTACCGGCCGTATCCAGCATACGGCTTACAACATCCGACGGAATACGGACGCGTTTTTTTCCCCAATCCACTTTTGCGCCGGAATCCGCAAATCTCCGCAACATCTCGTCATGCGGCACTTCCACTCCCGTCCGTTCCAGGATTGTTAAAGAAGCGGAATTAATTCGCTCAATCTGTTCCCTGGATAATATTTCAGTTTTCATATTTTGCGTAAATTCGCGTGTTTCGCGGGTAATTTCTTATCTATAGAACTGTGTTAAGAGTTTCCTGGACGCATTCAACAATTCATCCAGCATTTTCTCCGCCTTGTCCGGCCAGATGGCCATTTCATCCATCATCAGCGCCTGCAAAGCGGCCTGCCGGTCTCCTTTCACGCCGGCATCGGCGACCAGTTCCTGCCACACAAACCGCTTTTCAAGCATTCCCTTCAGAACGAGAGGCGCTTCGCCCTGCACAAGTGGTTTCACGCCGGTTGAGTCGGTTACCGTTTCCGTTTCAATCTCGCCGGTGAACGGCAGGTTTGAAATCGCACCTTGGTTGGCAACATTGGCAATGCACAACTCCCTCCGGCCGGAAGCAATGGCGCTTATCATCCGCGCCAATCCCTCGCCGCGGAGCGCGGATGACGGTTCCGATTTTTCCGGAATTTTTGTCCCGTCAAGAATTTCTTTATATTGCCTGATGAATTTTCCCCGCAACCGGCTTGATGAGGCGCGCCGCGCCGGCCGCGATTTTTTTTCATCATAACCGTGTGACCTGGCGGAGACCGCCAGGCCGTAAGGCAACTTTCCCTGCCCGCCCTGAACCTGGGCAAGGAAAGGATAGAATTCAACGATGTGATCATCGGACTGATACACGATCTGGTAACCATAAATCCGGGAAAGCCCGGCGCTGAGGATTTTATCCGGAGACGGTTTTCTTCCGGCCAGCTTCTTCCTTAATTCGTCATAAATACTTCTGCCATTATGGCGCAGGGCGGTGAACCAATAGTAATGATTGGTGCCCACCCATGAACATTCCAGCTGTTCAATCGGCACATCGAGCACTTCGGCGGCATAGGCGATGCCGCCCTGAACGCCGTGACACAGGCCGATAACGGAGATGGATGTATACTTGCGGATTGCCCGGCAAAGCACGGCCATCGGATTTGAATGACTGATAAAAATCACCCGGGGACACCGTTTTTCCATTTCACGGCAAATTTTAATATGCGCCGGTATCGAACGCAGCGCCATCATCATGCCGGCCGGACCGCACGTGTCGCCGACGATTTGCTGGACGCCATATTTCGCCGAAATATATTTATCCATGCATGAATAATAAGAGCCGTAAACATTCGGCGTGATTTCGGCCCCGCTTCCGCCAATTGACGAAACGGCGAAATCGGCGCCATCAACGGCGTCGGCGAGTCGTTTGGCCGCGCGCACGCGATATTTCACATCCAGTTCGCCGAACAATCGTTTCGCCAAGCCGGCCATTAACTGCGATTTTTCAAAGTCAAGATCGTACAGGACGATTTCCGAACCTTCCAGGTCGTGAAAACTCGCAAGATCAACAAAAGCATGGGGAAAATAAAGACTGCCTGCCCCCAGGCATACGATTTTCTTTTCAATCATGGTCTGATCCTTCCATTTATTTTTTTCAGTCAAGGTCTGCTTTTGCCTTCGCAACTATGCGGTCCAATTCTTTTTCCTGCGCCGCATTCAATATGGCGGGCTGAACGGCGCTTAATATTTCCCGGACTTTTGCAACCGCTTCCCCATAAGCATCTTTTTTGTTCTGACTCCAAACATCCGGAGCGACTCGTTGAAAAATCAAGGGGGACCACGTTTCCCGGCGAAAATGACGAGCGGTGTGTTCTTCGGCCAAAAAGCTGCCGCCTATTCCGTTTTTTTTAATCAAATCCACGGCCAGGGTGTCATGGTCAACCTTAATTCCGGCGATAAGACGATTGATGATTTGACTGAGCTCTTCATCAATACAAATTTGGGGTAAACTGCCCGTTAACCCGCCCGGGCCAACGGCTCCGCCTTTAATGACAACATTCAATCCCTGCGCCAGGCTCAGCATTGCCCCATAAGTCTTTTCAATGCCGGCCTGGAGTCCGGGAGTAACGGCATCCGTTTCACTCAACCCGGTTTCTCCGCAGGGAAATCCATAATAATCGGCCAATTCCCTGCCGGCCAATTCCAAAAGCATTCTATCCGGCCCGGAATAACAGGGGGCCATTGTCTTGTAATCCATGGTTATATCGGCATAACCGAGAATAGGCTCAATCCCCAGCGCCTGATGGATAATACAACCTGCCAGGCCCTCGGCCGTGGAAAGGACAAGGGTGCCGGCCAAGGTTGCCGGCGCGCTGGCGCCGGCAACCGCCATATGCCCGGCAAAATGCACTGTCCCCCCCAAGTCTAAAATTTCAAGCCCCAGTTCCAAGTCATCCCGGTTAAAGCATAAAGGCGTGGTGATAAACACACAACTGAAGAGCTTTTCGCCTGTTTTTTCCCCGGGATAAACCACCGCGAGCATTTCCTTGAGATATTTTCCCGCTCCCTTGTTGCGCGGGGAAGCAAATCCGGGATTAGCGGCTTTCCGCAACATCACATCATACAAATGAATATCCGCCAGTTGCTGGGGCACATCCTGGGGGTAAAACAAAGGACCAACAAATCCCCCTCCGGCCAAAGCATTGCCGATGATCGTGGCATTTTCCAAGTCTTTCCTAGTCGCTCCCCTGATTGCATTGGTATCCATATCGCAAATGAAAGGAAGATGTCCGCCCACTTTCATCGCACATTGCAATGTCTTGGAAGCATTTGTTTTATCCTGTATGCTTTTTGCCCTTACTTCCTCCAGCATTTTTTCAATTATCCGGCCGGAAAATTTAACGATCTTTGAATGATGATCAACCTTCAATCCGAATCCCTCAAGTATTTTCAATATCCTTTCATGGTCAATTTTCATCCCGACTTCCTGGAGAATTTCCAATGCGCCAAGATGGATTTTGTCCATTTCTTTTTTGGTCAAGACCGTCAAACCCTTATTGAAAAGATTCACATCTACTCCTGCCCAGTGTTTTATTGCCGCTTTACGATAGAATTAATTTTATTTTGCGCCTGACATCCCAACGCCCAATCCAATCATTTCCTCCAATTGGCTCTTTTTACCGGCCAATTTCGGCCCCCCGATTGACTCGTACGCTTCCGCAAACCGGCAGCCGCACTGCGCCCCCCGATAGACGGAAAGCGCAAATTTAACTTCCCCGTAATGCCAGAGTTTCAATTCCTCTTCCTGCTCACTCAAGCGTATCCGACTCTGTATTTCGGTGCTATGCCCTCCGTAAATCTCCCGCCCGAAAAAATCAATATTTTCAACCGTGGGCCGGATCACATCGCCGATATCAATATAGGTGTCGGGATTAAACGGCCAGCGCGGATAAACCTCATACGCATACATTTCCGCAACGTAGGGCTGGCAAATCCCGCCCAGAACCGTCCCGGCCGAGCCCACGGCATATTCAACAATTTCCCCCACAACCGCATGATCGGCCGGGCCCTGTTGCCGTTCCCGCCTGTTATGAAAGAGAACCACGTCCGGCTTGACATCCACCGCAATCTGGGCCACCCGCCGGATGGTATCCAACGTGTTCGGGGTGGACTGGTATCCGTAACCAAGGAATTGCTTTTCCACGCCTATTTTCCCGGCCATATCCATCAACTTGGATTTGATTTCAACTTCCCGCCCCCTGGTGGTAACCCACGTGGAATAATCACTGCAAAAGACCACCAACACCACGCGGTGGCCCTGCGCCACCGCCTTGCAAATCAATCCGCCGGCGCCAATTTCACAATCGTCCATGTGCGCGCCAAAAACCAACAATGTCTTGCGTGTCATCTTCTACCCCCTGATGTTATAGGTTAACGTATGATATCTGGAGCCGGGGGTGACCTCACCCCGCTTTTTCGGCCTGTGGTCAGGCCGACTCCAATTAAAAACCTGCTGTGCCGTCCAATTCATTTTTCTTAGCACTAATCTACCAAAAGAGACTTGTAAAGCAAGATTGGTCATGTGTATTATTGACCGCAAAAAGTTGTATGCCGAATTACCATGAAACAGCCTGAACAACCATTCATTATCAAACGCCTGAACGTGCCGGTTACGGCGGATATGCCCATTTATCCGATTGGCGGCCTGCATTCCCGCCCTGAAAAACACATCGTCTACGACATGCATTTTGCGCTGGAACTGGGAATAGTATTGCGCGGCAGAATGGAGCGGCGTTGCCGGCAACAAAAGGAAATCCTGGAGCCGGGACAAATCTGGCTCTGCGGCGTCTGGGAACCTCATGGCTGCCGCATAGTCACGGCCCCCTGCGAAATCACGGGTTTCGTGATCTGGCCGGCGGCGCTGGCGGAAATGACCTGCCCGGAAGCGCCGTGCTTTAATTGGATGGCGCCGTTTACGGCCGATCTCAAAGAACGGCCGCGCGTGCCGGATTCTTCGCGCCCCTTGGTCATCAATATCGGGAAACGCATAACAGCCTTGCTTAAAACACTAACCCGGCATGGCGCCGACGGAACGCCGGAAATCAATGAACGAACAAGACTGAAGTTACGGGTATGCCTGATGGATGCACTGCTGGCGTTGACGGAAAAATGGGAACCGCCGGAAGCAAATTCTCCGCAATCCAGCGCGCTTTATGACCGCATTAACCGCGCGGTTGACCTGGTATTTCATCAGCACCGGTTTATAACGGCGGACGAGGCGGCAAAAGCGTGCCATATGCCACACGACGCGTTTTGCGAAGCGTTCCGTAAAGTCATGGGATTAAATTTCGGCGATTTTGTTTTGAGTTACCGGCTGGACAGCGCGCGCAATCAATTGTTGACCACGTCTGATCCGATAAAAAAAATTTCACAGGACTGGGGATTCGTGGACCACAGCCACTTTCATCACGCATTTGCCCGCCATTACGGCTGTCCCCCCGCCGCCTATAAGAAGAAAATTTATAATTCCCCTGCAAAATGACAGCGGCTGAAGTGACCGCCGGCCACATCCTTCACTGGCGGCGCTTCCGCCCGGCAGACCGGCCTTGCAAACGGACAACGCGGATGGAAAGGACATCCGCCGATACTCGCCAGCAAGGACGGCATTTCCCCTTCCAGCACCGGCCGTTTCACGCCGCGCACGGACCGGGCACGGTCAAGATCGGGCACGGCCGCGAGCAGGGCGCGCGTATAGGGATGCGCCGGATGTTTATAAACATCCTCCGTTGTGCCGCTTTCCATTATTTCGCCCAGATACATGACATAAATCCGCGAGCACATATAACTCACCACCGCCAGATCATGGGCAATAAAAAGAATGGAAAAGTTTTTATTCTTCTGGATATCCTTCAAGAGATTCAATATCTGCGCCTGAATGGAAACGTCCAGGGCCGAAACCGGTTCGTCGGCAATAATAAATTCCGGATTAACCGCCAACGCCCGGGCAATGCCGATCCGCTGGCGCTGGCCGCCGCTGAATTCATGCGGGTAACGCGCGGAGTGACTGCGCTCCAACCCGACCGTTTGCAACAGTTCCGCAACCCGGGCTTGCCGCTCGCGCCTTCCGCCGATGGCATGGACAGCAAGGCATTCTTCAAGAGCCGAGCCGACCGAAAGGCGCGGATTGAGCGAGCCGTACGGATCCTGGAAAACCATCTGCATCTTCGCCCGATATTTAAACAGCTCCCGGCCGCGCAGCCCCGGCACATTCACGCCGTCATACAAAATCAAGCCGCGTTCCGCTTTGACCAGGCACAAGACAGCGGCGGCCAAGGTGCTTTTGCCGCAGCCGCTTTCACCCACCAACCCGACACTTGCGCCGCGTTCCACCGCAAGCGAAGCGCCCTTGACCGCCTGGACTTTCCGGTTCCGGGCGATGGCATAGCTGACGTGCAAATCGCTTATTTCCAATAATGACATTTTACTCCGTGGGTTTCCGAGACTTTTTCTTCACCCGGCTCATTCCGCCGGCATAAATCAGTTGCCATTGGACAGCGGGGATGGAATTTACAGCCGGCAGGAAGGTCAGCCGGATTGGGAACTGTTCCGGGAATACCGGCCAGACGTTTATTATTTGATCCCAGGCGCGGAACGGCGGCCAGCAACCCCCGGGTATAAGGATGCCTGGGGAACGACAATATTTCGTCCGTCAGCCCGCTTTCAATGATCCGGCCGGCATACATGACGTTCACGCGCCGCGCAACATCGGCCACGATCCCGAGGTTATGCGTGATCAGCAAAACGGCCATTCCCAATTCATGCTGAAGTCTCGCCAGCAAATCCAGGATCTGCGCCTGAACGGTAACATCCAACGCGGTCGTCGGCTCATCGGCCACAAGCAGCTTGGGCCGACAGGCAAGGGCCATGGCAATCATGACGCGCTGCTGCATCCCTCCGCTTAATTCATGAGGATAAGAACGCAACCGGTGTTTTGCATCAGCAATGCCCACCGTGTTCAGCAGGCGGAACGCCTCGTCACGGACATCCAAGCCGCGCCGATGCAGCCGGAGGGCCTCTTCTATCTGGTAGCCGATGGTGAACACGGGATTCAGCGAACTGGAAGGTTCCTGAAAAACATAAGATATCTCCGCGCCGCGCAGTTTTTGGAGTTCGCCCAAATCAAGCTTCAACACATCAACGCCGTTAAACCGGATTTCCCCCCCGGCATAATATCCGGGCGCCGGGACCAGGCGCGACAACGCCATGGCGGTCACGCTTTTGCCGCAGCCGCTTTCGCCGACCAGCGCAGCCGTTTCACCGTTCGCCACGCTGAAACTGACGCCGTCAACGGCGCGAATCGGCTCGGTCCGCGTGCGGAAATAGACCCGCAGGTCATTGACGGAGAGTAAAGTTTCCGCCGCGCCGGCTTTCGCTTTATCCTGTTCGGTTTGTGTATTCATGGCAAATGCTAGAAATTAGAAATTGGAAATTCGGTTTTCATGTTTTTACCCCGGTAATGAAAGAATTCAATTCGCAACACGGCATCTCTGTCATTATTTTGCATTTCGGCAGTTTGTCAACATGCTGCACACGGGCACGTTTCATTTCTTGCCCCAATTTCTAATTTCCAGTTTCTAATTTCAAGACTCGGACAGCAGCACAGCATTAATTCCCATCGCGTCATGCGCTTCCAAATATCCCCATCAATTCATCCAAGCTCTTAATCGTAAAATCCGCCGGAGGATCCGGCCTTTTGGTGGTATGACCGCTCTCAAGGAACACGGTCAAGGCGCCGGCTTTTTGGCCCGCCTCAATATCATAAACATAGTCGCCGATGACGGCGAGCTCAGCCGGTAAAACCCCAAACCTTCCGCAGGCAAGGAGCACGCCCTCCGGATGCGGTTTAAGTTTCAGGACATGCTCGCGGGCAAGGATGACGTCAAAGTCCTTAATATCCATGGTTTTGAAACAGCGCATGGCCGTGCGCACCGACAGCATGCTGTTGCGGGTAAGAATACCCAGCTTATAGCCATGTTTTTTCAAATAAGAAACGATCTCCTCGGCCTTGGCGTTGGGATAAGCGGCCTGGGCCGCCTTATCCTCGTATTCTTCAAGGACCAGGAAAGCTTTTTTGCGCCCGGCAGCGGTCGGGAGACCTTTAATGAACTCAATGATGGTTGAATTATCCGGGCAATTAATGGCTTTTTTTATGGCCAGAAAGTCAATCAGCCCCGGCCCGGTCAGCGTGCCGTCAAAGTCAAACAAGATTGCCTTGATCCTTGGTTTTCCATTTTCATGGGAATGACCGGCAGGAATGGGCGCGCGTCGAGCGCGGCCCCTGCTGGCTACTGGATTCTGACTACTGACTACCGACTTCTTTCTTTTCATTTCTCGCTCGTCCTCAAGCGCGGATCAAGCGCGTCGCGCAACGCGTCGCCGAACAGGTTAAACGCCAGGACAATCAGGAAAATCGCCAAGGTGACAAAAGTCATTTCCCACCAGACGCCCTGCCAAAGGCGCAAGCGCGCGTTGCTGATCATGATCCCCCAGGAAGGCTCGCCTTGAACGCCGACCCCAATAAAGCTCAAAAACACTTCCGTGGAAATCGCGGCGGGGAAACGGAGCGAAAAAGAAATAATCACGATATGAAAAACATTCGGCAGGATATGACGGAAGATTATGCGCAATGGACTGAATCCGAGCACGCGCGCCGCAAGGACATAAGAGCGCGTCTTGTGTTTCATCACTTCCCCCCTTATCAACCGGCATAATCCCACCCAGGTTGTCAGCCCGATCCCGAGATAAACCCCCACCAATCCCTTGCCCGCCACCATGGCCACCGCCAGGATAAACAAAAGCCCGGGAATTGAGGCGAAAGTGGAATAGATCCAGACAATAAAATCGTCCACCCGGCCGCCGAAGTAACCCGCCAGACAACCGAGTATCACCCCGATCGGTATGGCAATGCACGAAGTGATGATCCCGACCTGAAAGGCAATTCTTGCCCCCTGCACCGTCCGCTGAAAGACATCGCGCCCCAGGTTATCGGTGCCGAGCGGATGTTGGCCGAGATTTTTCACAGCGCGCAGGATCGGGCATGGGCATTGCAGTTGTCCGGTCGCGCTTTTTCCGGCGGAAAATGGTGCGCGAAAAATACTGGGGGGCAGGTATTCCTGCCCGAGATTGGTCTGTTGGTAAAAGGGCGTCGTATCGCGCCATTGGTAATACCAATAAGCCCCTTCCCCGTAAAGCGCCAGGCCAAAATACAGGCCGATGATCCACAAGGAAACAACGGCCAGGCGATTGCCGCGCAATTGACGCCAGGCATCGCGCCATAATGACTGACCATGTGTTGTTGTTTCAGTTTCTGTATTCATTGAATTACTCTCGCAAATGGATATAGGCACAAAGGCAGAAGGCACATAGGCACAGAGAAAAAGTGACAATGTTATCTGAACATTCTGATTTCTTCATGCTTACTTTGTCCCTTCTGCCTTTGTGCCTGCTGCCTTCTTAAAAATCATCCTAATCTCACCCGCGGATCAAAAAGGGCATAACAAACATCCGTGAGCAGGTTGGCCCCCACATAGAGCATGGCTCCGACAAAAACAATCGCGCGCACCACGTCCACGTCGGAATAATCAATCGCGTTAACGACCATATTACCCAATCCGGGAATGCCGAAAAACCTTTCCAACAAAAGATTGCCGGTGTACAAAAACGGAATTACGATAATCACATTTGTCAGAATTGGGATCATGGCGTTTTTTAAAACATGCCGGAACAGAACCCCGCTCCGGCTTACCCCTTTGGCCAGGGCGGTGCGGACATAATCGCGGTACATTTCGTCCAGCATGATCGTCCGGTAAAACCGGAGATTATCCCCCAACCCGCTGATAACACCGATTAATACCGGCAATAAAAGATAACGCCATGACTCAAAACCCCAAATTTGAAACCACCCCAGCCGATAGGCAAAAAGATACTGACCGGCAATAATCCAGACCAGATAATTAATGCTCATGAGGAGAATGGCAATGACGACAAATGTCCGGTCAACCCAGGTATCGCGGAAATAAGCGCAAATGAGCGAAATACTGATGGCAACGATTAAACCGATTAAAAAAATGGGGACGGCCAGGGAAAGCGAAGGCCCAATGCCGTCCTTCAGCATTTGGGACACCCGCTGATTGGAAGAATTTGATTTGCCGAAATCCAATCTTGTTATCTGCCCCAGGTAGAAAACAAACTGCGAGTCAAGAAAATGAGCGGTCTGCCGCCGGAGTTTGATTGAACCGACCTGCAGCGGCTCCTTGCTTGAATACAGGCTGAATTTGGCAGGATTTTCTCCGGCGGAAAATTCAATCTCGGCATCCTGCCAATTTCCGCCGACTTTGAGCGGCCGGGTATTATGGACCCGCACGCCCCCGCCCGCGCCGCCGGAATCATCAATGCGGAAAAAAGCCGTTCCTTCGGGAAGATAATAGCTGATGATCCAGCGATATTTTTTGTCCGGCTTCAAGTTAAAAACCACGGGAATAAAAAAATCTTTCCCGGGCGCCAAAACAACATGATTCCCGCAGTTGTTTTTTGCCGGCGCCCAGGAAACGGAAGGATTATCCTTCCAGAAAGAAGCGTTCCGCTCAAAATCATTGTCGGCAAAAGCGCGGGTCTTCGTCCAGTTCCCGAAAAAAAGCGGCTTGTTGAATCCGCGCTGTTCGTCAAATTCCTCAAGCGCCTTCGGCGAAACATTTTTGCCGAGCGTCATCATGGCCGGACTGCCGCCGACAACGTTGAAAAGGATGAAGGTGATGACGATCACGCCGAACACCGTCGGGATCATCTGCAATATCCGCCGTAAAATATATCCTGCCATAACTTGCCTGCCGATTGATTTGGAAAGCCCGCATATTACATTTTAAAGCCAGGTCAGGCAAGCAATCCTGCAGCGCCTGCTCATTTGCGCAGGAAGGGAACGACACCCATCGCGTCCGGCATCGTATAATAGCAAGGCTTCTTAATACCCGCCGCGGACAAATCATCCATGACAATCTTTATGGCCCCCGCCAAAGCATCAACCGCGCGTATTCCAAGGTCGGCCAAGTCAGCTTTACTCATCTGCGTAACCAGCACGGTCCGCGGCGCGCGCGCCCGGGTTGAAAGGGCGGTCTGCCCGTTCACCTCCGGCGCTTGCCGCAACCCGTCAAATATTTCACTTGCGGAGCGCATCTTGACCCAGTAACGGAAACGCTCATTCCCGATCCCCTCGGGACATTTTGCCTCCAGGATCACCAACCCCTTCTCATGCACCGCCCGGTGGGCATTGTAAAAAGCCTTGTGACTTTGAATCCAATTGGAAGCTGAACCGGCCGAGGCAATGACAAAATCAGCTTGCCTTGAAATATCCACCCGGCTGATTTTTTCCGCCAAACGGCAGGCCGCGCGATGGGCCAGGTCCATTTCGCCCGCAAAAACACCAGCAAGATTGCCGTCCGGCGCAAGCACGGTATTGACAATAAAATCAGGAGGACACAACCGGGCGGATGCAAACATGGCTTCCGAAACCGGATTGCCGTCCAAGGCGCCGATTTCCACCCCCGGACGCAACCGATCCACGACCGGATCAATCGTCAGGCCATGCGTGAAAGCAATCGTCGCCCGGCCGGCAATCCCGGGCACGATTGATTTGCGTCCCCCGCCAAAGCCCGCATGATAATGAAACGAGGCCGCCCCGATTAAAACAAGCCGGTCGGCCGCGACCGCTTTCCGGTTCAAAAACACCTCGTGTTCAAACTGATTGCACAAGTCCTGCGGACGCGACAGAGCGCGTCCCTCCACCATTGAATACAGTTTTTTTTCCCGGGCAGTGGAGGGCCACGTTTTATCGTGGCCGTTTCTTATTTTACCGACGGAAACAAGTTCTCGCTGATTATCGGCATCATGCAAATAAATCCGCCCGGCAAATTCCCCGGCCGTGTCTTTACCGAGAATCCGTTCCACCTCGGCGGTCGTCGGATGACGGTGAATACCCGACGCAAACAGAATGAACATGTCTTTTAAAGAACAACCGCGCGCGCTTAAGCCCTTTAATAAAACCGGCAGGATTAAATCGGCGGCGGTTTTCCGGGTATGATCGGAAACAACAAGGCAAACCGATTCGCCGGGATTGACCAGGTCAAAAACCGGACGAACCGTTCCATCTGGAAACACCGCGGACGCCAGGGCGGATTGGATCCCATCCTGATCAAGGGGAACGCCGCGATATGCGGAGGCAATCGCGCCGAGACATTCGGACTGCGTTAAAGAAGGAAGGCTCAAAGGCACATAGGCAGAAGGCACAAAGTTATCGGATATCCTGACTTCTGCATTCAGCGTTCTTCCTTTGTGCCTGTGTGCCTTCTTGTCCGGCGTAGCCTTGGCAAAGTCGGATGCCACTTTGTGCCTTTCTTCTACTGCGCGCCGCGGTCAATCATGCTGCGGACAATCTTTTCAAGGGCAAGGCAATAGGCGGCCTGGCGCATGGTGACTTTCTTCTGCGAAGAAGTCTCCCTGGTCCGCGCGTAAGCCTTGCGCAGCCGGGCAAACAACCGGTTATTGACTTCTTCTTCGTCCCAATAAAAGCCTTCGCGGTTCTGGACCCATTCAAAATAGGACACGATCACTCCGCCGGCATTGGCAAGAATATCAGGAACCACAGGCACCCCGCGTTCCTCAAGTATCTTGTCGGCTTCGGGGGTGGTCGGGCCATTGGCGCCTTCGACCACGAGCTTGGCCTTGATCTGCCGCGCGTTATCAACGGTGATCATATTTTCCTTCGCGCAAGGCAGGAAGACGTCGCAGGGATAACCGACAATATCTTCCTTGAGCGGCTGAGCACCGGGAAAACCATTGATGCCGCCGGTCGTATCCCGGTGACGAATCATGGCCGGGATATCCAGCCCCTTGGGATTATGAACGGAACCGGTGACATCCTCAACCGCCACAACTTTTATTCCGCGCTGATGCACGTCAAGGGCGGCATGCGAACCGACATTGCCGAACCCCTGCACGGCCACGGTATAATTTTTTAATCCAAGCTCATTAATCGCTTCCAGCATGGCGCAGACCACGCCGCGTCCGGTGGCTTCCTTGCGCCCCATGGATCCGCCCAGCGCAATCGGCTTGCCGGTTACCACGCCCCGGGCAACGTCACGGTACTTGCGGTATTCATCATAAATCCAGGCCATTTCACGGGCCGAAGTGCCCATGTCCGGCGCGGGAATATCAATATTGGGTCCGATATCATTCACGAGGCGGGAAGTGTATTTGCGGACCAAACGCTCAAGCTCGGTGATGGTCAGAGTCTTGGGATCAACCGTGATGCCTCCTTTGGCGCCGCCGTAGGGAATATCCGCCAACGCGGTCTTCAAACTCATCCACAACGCCAGGGCCTTGACCTCATCAAGGTCAACTTCCGGATGGAAACGGATGCCCCCTTTGTACGGCCCGAGCACATCACTGTGCTGAATCCGGTAACAATTGAACACCTTAACCGGGCCGGTATCCAGCTGGACCGTCGCCCGAAACATAATCACCTTGTCCGGAATACGGATCCGTTCAATTATCTCCATCCCATGGAACCGCTTGTCAAAATTCAGGATATCGGCCGTCTTCTCAACCAAACCGATTGCGCTTTCAAAAACATTGACCTTGTTCTCTTTCATTACGCCTCTATCTCCTTTTTTTATCCTTTCAACCATTGCCAAATATGTGCATAATGGTTGCAAAAAAAACGATACTGTCAAGGATAAAGACTCGGATGGGCCATGGGTTCCAAAATAAACATTGAACAACTGAAGGAAAAACTGACGCATTCCGACCAGCCGGATGTCAGGCGCTTTCACGCGCTCATGGCGCACAGGGTAAAAACAATCCTGATGGTCTCGACGCACTACGAGGCTTTCAGCCTTTCCTGGGATGGCAGCGTGACCGAGGATATTTACGGAACTTACTCCCTCCTGCACCTCCAGAACGTTCCCCAGATCACGACCATTACCTCGGCCCGCGAGGCGCTGGAAGAGCTTAATCGTGAAAAATACGACCTCGTCCTCGTTTCATCCAACCTGCCGGACATGAACATCGGCGAATTCGGCCTGACGGTAAAAGCGGCTCATCCCGAACTGCCGGTGGTCATGCTCATATTTTCATTCGGCGGACTGCCGGCCCTGCCCCAGACCAACGCGCGACCCGGAATTGACTTCATTTTTTCATGGCAGGGCAGCGCCAAGGTCCTGCTTTCCATCATCAAGCTGGTTGAGGACCACCTCAATATTGACCGCGACCTGCAGATCGTGCGCCTCGGCGTCATCCTGGTGATTGAAGATTCCGTGAAGCAATATTCATTTTTTCTGCCCCATCTCTACAGCACCCTCATGCGGCAGACCTTCGCGCGCGTGCCTTACGGGGTTGACGAAAACGAACGCCAACTCCTCACCCGCACCCGGCCGAAAGTGCTCCTGGCCAGGACAATCCCGCAGGCGGAATATTATGCCAAAAAATACCAGGCTTTCCTGCACGGTATTTTTTCTGACCTGCAGATTTCCGGTTCCGAGCATGAAAAACAGCAAAGCGGCCAGGATTTTCTCCGCCGTCTTCTGCCGGCCATTCCCGGGATTCCGGTTTTGCTGATCTCCGCCGATGAATCGGCGCATGAAGTGGCCAAGGAGCTGCACATCTGTTTCGTGGATAAAAAATCACCGCGCCTTGTGAAGACCGTGGAAGAATTCTGCATGGAAGACCTTGGTTTCGGCGACTTTGTCTTCCGCAATCAAAAAGGCGAAGAACTCCGGCGCGCCCGCAATCTGCATGAATTTGAAGAGGCCCTGGTCAAAATACCGGATGAATCGCTTGCGTTCCACGTAAAGCGCAACCAATTTTCACACTGGCTGCTCGCCCAGGGGGAAACCGCCCTGGCCGAGGCATTGCGCCCGCTGCAAATGGAAGACTTTGACTCAGCGGCGGAAATCCGCGAGTTTTTGCGCGGCGCCGTCGAGATTGTCCGGCGCGAAAAGCACCGCGGCATCATCGCCGATTTCCGGACCGACGATTTCAACCAGGATTATTCCTTCCTGATGACCGGCCACGGCGGACTCGGCGGCAAGGCCCGCGGCCTGGCCTTCATGTTCAACCTCCTCAACCGGCAGCTCAACAACTCCCGCATCTGCGGGGTTGAAGTGCGCTTCCCGCGCACACTCGTGATCACCACCGACGCATTTGACCAGTTCATGGCATTAAACAACCTGGATTTATTTGCAATTGACTGCCATAATGACGCTCAATTGCGGTCCCGTTTCCTGGCCGGCCGCCTGCCGGATAGTCTCGTTCAACAACTCACGACATATCTCCGGCAGGTAAAGGTTCCGCTGGCGGTCCGCTCGTCAAGCCACATGGAGGACTCGTCCAACCAACCCTTTGCCGGTCTTTATGAAACCTGCATGCTCGCCAACCGCGCCGGCACTTTTGAAGACCGGCTTGACCAGCTTGCCTTCTCAATCAAGATGGTCTATGCCTCGGCCTATACTTCCTCCATCAAGAAATATTTTCACACGCTGAAACTGAACATGGAAGAGGAAAAAATGGCCGTCATTGTCCAGGAACTAGTCGGCCGGCAATATGAGGACCTGTTTTATCCGGCTGTTTCCGGCGTGGCGCAATCATTCAATTATTATCCCTTCGCGCGCATCGAGCCGGAAGACGGGGTCGCCTCGGTTGCGCTCGGATTCGGGAAAATGGTCGTTGAAGGCGGCGAAACGTTCCGTTTCTGTCCGCGCTATCCGGCCATCATCCCCCAGGCGGCAACTCCGCGGGACATGCTGTATATTTCCCAGAAAAAATTTTACGCGCTTGATTTGACCGCCCGCAAAGCGTCCCCGGCCTTCGGCAAGGGGATTGACTTGGAGCTCTTTGACCTGGAACGCGCGGAAAAAGACCAAACCCTCCACCCGATCGGCAGCGTATTGTCCTCGGCGGATGACCGGCTGGTTGATGACCTGAACGAGGAAGGCCCGCGCCTGGTGACCTTTGCGCCCCTGCTCAAGCATAAACTTTTCCCCCTGGCCGATATTTTGACCGAACTCCTGAAAACCGGGCGCGAAAGCATGGGATCGGAAGTGGAAATTGAATTTGCGCTCAACATTGACAACCTGCGGGGCACAAAACCGGAATTTTATTTTCTCCAGATCAGGCCGATGGTCACCGGACGAGAAAAAATATCGGTCCGGCTTGAATCAATTGACCTAAAGCAGGCCCTTTGCGCCTGCCGTCGCGTCATGGGCAACGGCATAATCGAAAACATAACCGATATTATCTACTGCAATCCCGAACGGTTTGATTTTTCAAAAACGGCGAAAACCGCCGGAATAATCGGCAACTTAAACCAGGAACTGCTTGACCAACAGCGGCGCTATATTCTCATCGGTCCGGGCCGGTGGGGAACCAGGATGCCCCAGCTCGGCATCCCGGTCAACTGGCAGCAGGTTGCCGGGGCGGCCGTTATCGTTGAAACCGGCGCCGACAAGAAACGGATTGACCCGTCGCAGGGCGCGCACTTTTTTCACAATCTGGCCGCCACGGGCATCGGCTATTTTTCAATCAACGAACCGGGGCAAGAAAGTTTTGTGCGCTGGGAAACGCTGGAGCGCCTGCCGGCGCTTTATGCCGACGAATGCATCCGGCATGTCAGGACTGAAAAACCGTTTGCCGTCTACATGGATGCCCTGAACCATCGCGGATTAATCATCCCCCAGGACGCTGTTTGACGGGGAAGGGTTAATTTTCGGGCAAGGCAATCAGCCATTTTTTCTTTCCGGTCATTTGCTCCCTCACGCCCGGAAGAAAAACGTCGGCGCTGACGCCGGATGGCAGTTCAAGTCTTACTTCCGCCTTGGCGCCAGCAACCTTCCAGGCCGCACGAATCTGCCCCTGCGGCGTCGGCACGACGGCATCAACAAATCCATATTCCGGCATGATCACCGGCCGGAAAATAATTTTCTTCCATTCAACCTCATCCTGTAAAACGCCGCCCAGGATGCCGATCAGATGATACAACGGATGCGCCGCCCAGGCATGCGTCACCGAATGCAACCCGAATTTGTTTTCAAACACTTCCCAGGCGCCGCCATACGGGATCATGGGCGCCCATTTCTTGTGAATATGCCGGACCACTTCCGCGCCATGACCGGATCGTTTCAACACTTCATACACATAAGTCACCCAGTAGCTGGAAGGCTTCGCGCCGGGAACATTATCCCCGCGCACATATGGCAAAAGGCTTTTTTCAATCATCGCCTTCCGCCGGGAGGGCTGCAACCCGCATAAGATCGCCAGCGTCTGGGTATGAATGGAATATTTATCAACGCGTTGGCCGCCATCGGTCAAACCGTCGCAGAACAGGCCGCGCTTCTCATCCCAGAACGCCGCGATCACTTTCCGGCAATGTCCGCGATACTCATCGGCCAATTCCTTTTGCTCACGCCGCATTCCGGCCAATTCCGTCAATTTTACCAATTTTTCAAGCGTCAACACATACCACAAGTTAAGCAAGGCCGGGTTGCCCTCCCGGTACAGATCGCTCCAGTCCAGGAAGAGCCAGTAGCGGCGGTCAAACCGCAACAATCCGTTCTTGGAACGGCCCTCGGTCCGGAAATAATTCAACACCCTTTTCAATCTTCCGTATTGTTCCTTGAACAACCCGATCTCACCGGTTTGATAATAATAATCCCAGATGGTCAGCATCCAGGTCAGCGAGAAATCCGGAAGGATGCAACCGTGCGCCATGGTCGGCGCATGGCCATAGGTCAAACCGTTCGGAACTTCCTGGCGGGCAATGGAACGAATCCCCCGCGCAAGCAAACGGGCATCGGCGCCCAGGTGAAACGTGTTCCAAGCCTGCACGCGCGCATCGCCCCACCACTGCGCCTGCTCGCGCCAGGGCGTGTCAACGTAGCTATCCAGCGAACAAACCCGCTGGGTCCGCGCACATATTCCATAAATACCGTTTAATTTTTCATCACCGGACTTAAATGCGCCCTTGATTTCCATGGGGTAGACGGTCTCGCGCAGGCGCGGTTTAACTTGCAGGCTCTGCCGCGTGTCCCGCGCAATAACCGCCACATACCGGTGCCCGATCATCTGGAAAAATTCATACTGTGTTCTTCCCTTGCGCAACACGAGCCGGTCCGAGATGGCCACCAGGCATCCCTGCCGGGGATCCCGCAATACCGGCCGGCCGGCATCGGAAAGAACTTCAAAAAAGAAAAAGTCCAGAATTTCTCCGCCGCCGGCCCCCTTGACGTCCAGCAGCAACGTCCCGATCGCCGGACGGCCCAGGTCAAAAACAACCGCCTGCAACTGGTCTTTTCCCGTTGCAGGGATTTTTATCCCTTCCGGCCCGCCGCCGGGTTCGTCATTTTTTTCCCACTTGAGGCTTTTACATTCCCTGAACCAGGGCATGGTTAAATTTGAATCGGTTTTATATTGGGCGTCGGACCGGCCGGCGGCCCACGCAACAACCCGCCGATACTCCAGGATTTCATTTCCCAGGTTCGGGATGCCGCGCGGCTCCATGGAATGCCACGGCATTTTTCCATACGGACTGAAAGACAGTTGGCCGGCCGAGCGGAACGGACGTTTCGCGCCCCGGATCCATCCCTGATCGTCCACCCGCGCATCCATCCATTCCTGATAATTCACCTGCCCGCTCAACTTGGTCGTATCCCAACGGTTCGCTTTTGACAACCGCCCGACCCAGCCTTCCCCGCTCAAAACCCGCTCGCCGCATATTTCACCGGCACAGATCATTCCGTAAGCCGCCTGGTGAAGATACTGAAACGTGCTGCAACCGGCATTGTAGACCCGCACGCTGAGCCAATTATGACCCGGCCGCGCATAAGCGCCCAAATCATACTCGTCATAAGGCCAGCTCCATTGATATCCGCGCGCCGGGCCGCGCCCGACATATTCCCCGTTGAAATAAAGCATGTAACACTGGTCCGCCGTGATGGCAAACCGCGCTTTCCCATTCTTACGCTTAATGTGGAAATCGTACCGGAAATCGGCATACACATTGCGCAGGGACGCAAGCAGCGTCCCCGGCCACATCCAATACGCTTGTTCCAATAAAGAATTACTTGGCGCACTCATTTTTAACATCTCCTCTTTGGTTATTTGACTTAAACGAGCACAATATAAATCAAACAAGAAAGCAACACCTTGATTATTCTGCCAAAAATTAGCACAAATCCGTCAGGTGATTTTTGCAATCAAAGAGAAACAGATTGAAAACACAGGGGGATCTACGCCGATGTCTTCACTGGGGGGAAAAATCATTTCCAATGATAACTGTGCAGGCTGAACTTTTTCAGGATTGATTTCGGGAGACGCTCGGCAAAATGCCCGCAGACCGTGCCGCTTGTCTTGGCAAGGGTATAAAGAAAATAATACGGCAGATAAAGCGGATAGTTCCGGGCGATAAAGGCAAGCTCCTGGCGGAGGTAAGCCAGCCCGATTGAAGCGCTCGTTGCCATATCGTGCCCGGGAAAAATTACGGTCAGCGAATAGACGCTGTCAAAATACCGCCGGAAAGCGTGTTTCAACGAATAGGCATGCGAATGAACAACGACCGATTCCGGTTGATAGACAGTCGCGTAGCCCGCCTCAAGCAACTCGCGCGCGAACTGCTGGTCTTCGCTCATGATCAAATTTTCATCAAACGGATATTTCAGGAGCAATTCCCTGCGGATGGCGGCGCTGACGTTTGAAAAAAACACATCCTTAAAGGCCAGGGGGGTGGAGCCGGTTTTCACGCGCCGCACCTGTTCGCCCGCGGGAAAATGATAATTGAGAAAAAACCTTTCCGTCGGCGGCGCGTCATCCTTCGGAACCTGGCGCGAAAAAACCGCCCCCGTCCGTTCATCCGCAAAAGGCGCCAGCAGATAAAAAAGCCATTGCTCCCCCCGCGGCATGGCATCCTGGGTGAGCAGGACAATAATATCGCCGCTTGCCGCGCGCGCCCCCAGGTTGCGCGCGCGCCCATGTGAAAACGAATCAATCGGAACAACCCTTACCCCGGGATATGATTGCGCAATTGCGACCGTATTGTCGGTTGAATGGGAATCAACCAGAATGACTTCAGCCGGGGCGGACGGCTTTTGCGATAAGATCGCCTTCAGAAGCGCAGGCAGGAATGCGGCAGCATTTAACACCGGAATAACTATGGATATTTTCATAAATTCAAGCATTAAACCCGGTCTTTGTTCCGGCTTACTGCACCACAACAGTTACCATATCATATAGAATCGTACCGTTCAGGTTCAGAATACCTTCCATGGGATAATCAACGGCGAACCAGAAGTAATAAGTCCCGCGGGGCAGTTGAAAGCTGTTCAAGACCGTCAGGGAAGTGTTGAATAAACGGCCTTGGTACACCGGATGCCAATTGAGCAAGTTGTTCTCCGGTATCCATTGAAATGAATTGTTCAGGTAGTACCAAGACGATCCGGCAATGGCAATAACCCACCAGTCAACCGGTGTTCCCGCATAATTGTCCGCGTTCATTTCCACGGTGATGGACACCGTCTCGGGATAATTGACAGTGACAGTCCCCGTTGCGCCATTGGCTTTGATTGTTGGGCCGACAGTTGGAATGACATCATTATAGAAGACATAGGCCGCCCCCTGATTCGCATTCCCACCCACAGTCGCTTCCAGCGCGCCGGCGATGGCTGTGTTCCCGTCACTGCTCAAGGCCACGGAATAACCAAACGAATCATTCGCGCCGCCGTCCGAGGCAATCAGTTTTGCCTGCTGGCTCCAGAAAGAGCCGGACCGCGTGAACACATAGGCCGCCCCCTGGTTAGCATTCCCGCCCACATACGCATAACGCGCACCGGCGATGGCTGTGTTCCCGTCACTGCTCAACGCTACGGAACCGCCAAAATCATCACCCCTGGCGCCGCCGTCCGAGGCGGTCAGTTTTGCCTGCTGGCTCCAGGAAGAATCGGACCGCGTGAACACATAGGCCGCCCCCTGGTTAGCATTCCCGCCCACATCCGCATGCTCCGCGCCGGCGATGGCTGTGTTCCCGTCACTATTCAACGCTACGGAACAGCCAAACAAATCCTCCGCGGCACCGTCCGCGGCGGTCAGCTTTGCCTGCTGGCTCCAGGAAGAGCCGGACCGCGTGAACACATAGGCCGCCCCCTGATTCGCATGCCCGCCCACATGCGCATCATACGCGCCTGCAATGGCGGCGTTCCCGTCAAGGCTCAACGCTACGGAATAGCCAAACGAATCATATGCAGCGCCGTCCGCGGCGGTCAGTTCAGCCTGCTGATTCCAGGAAGAGCCGGACCGCGTGAACACATAGGCCGCCCCCTGGTGAGTATTCCCGCCCACTTCCACATTATACGCGCCAGCAATGGCGATATCCCCGTCACTGCTTAACGCCACGGAACTGCCAAACAAATCATACGCGGCGCCCTCCGCGGCGGTCAGTTTAGCCTGCTGGCTCCAGGAAGAGCCGGACCGCGTGAACACATAGACCGCCCCTTGATTAGCATTCCCGCCCACAGTTGCTTCCGCGCCGGCGATGACGGTATTCCCGTCACTGCTTAACGCCACGGAACTGCCAAACTGATCATCCGTGTCGCCGTCCGCGGCGGTCAGTTTTGCCTGCTGACTCCAGGTAGCGCCGGAACGCGTGAACACATAGGCCGCCCCCTGATTCGCATGCCCGCCCACATCCGCATCATACACGCCGGCGATGGCGGTGTTCCCGTCAAGGCTCAACGCTACGGAATAGCCAAAAAAATCACCCCCGCCGCCATCCGCGGCAATCAGTTTTGCCTGCTGGATAAGACCTCTTTCGGCATCCGCGTTCATGCCAATACTGCTCCCGATGATGCATAACCATGTCAATAATGATGTCATCTTCATAATGTCCTCAATTAATCTGCGTCATTGAAAAAACTCAAAATTCCTTCCCCACCCTTCATTTATTCTTTCAATATCCACCGGATTGCAATATTATCGTATGCGTCCAATTGGGTTTGCGCAATGGAATCTCAGGTATCGGTAATACCCGTGGCTTCCGCCTCCGGGGGCAATTGTTCAATATGGCGCGGCAGGGCCATAATACTGAAGAGGAAAGAAGCCGCCCCGATCTGGACTCCGTTCACAAGACAGACCAGCGCGAAGAAAAGCAAACGCTGTTGATTGAGCGCTCCAAAACCAGATGACACCCAGGTCATGACAACCCTCAGCGTCAACAGCACGCCGAGAATAATTATGACCCCGGACACAAAACAAGCCCTTTCAAAAGTAAACCAGCGGTAGAACCAGGCCACGACGGGATCATCGTGCAACCCCGAAAGATGACCGTAAGCCTTGGCTAAAAGACCGATGGTAATTATTTGAATGCTGAGAATATTGAGCACGCCGCCGACCAGCATGCAGTGAATATCCACGACGCGCCCGCCGATGACAATCGGGCCAAAAGCAAGCGGCAGCGAAATCAAAAGACCGAGCATCCAAAAAAAAATGCCCGGCACAAGCATCATGGTCGTCGGGCTGTGAAGCATCATAAAACGCAAATGCCGCCAGCCGTCGCGGAAGGCATGCAACTTGGAAGTGCCCGCGCGCGGATGATAGACAATATCACGCTCAACGATCCGCAGGCGGCAGCGGATGGCCCGCACCACCATTTCGCTGGCAAATTCCATACCGGTGGTAACACAGCGCAGTTTACGGTAGGCATCCGCGGTTATGGCCCGCAGGCCGCAATGCGCGTCGTGCACGGCATTGTTGTGAAACATGCTCCGCAGCGCAAAGGAGAGCAACGGATTGCCGATATAACGGTGGAGACTTGGCATGGCGCCCGGCTTTATGCTTTTCATGCGGTTGCCGATGACGAAATCGGCTTTGCCATCAACGATCGGCCTGACCAAATCTTCAATGGCCGTAAAATCATATGTCAAATCGGCGTCGCCCATCACCATGATTTCATAACGGGCATTCTGAAAACCGGTTCGCAAAGCCGATCCATAGCCGGGATGCCGTTCAAAAACAACGCGCGCGCCATGTTCGCGGGCAATCTGCGCCGAACGGTCGGACGAACCGTTATCCACCACAACAATATCCTCCGCCAATCCTAATTTGGCAATGCCTTTGCGGGCCATCTCAATCACCTGCCCCACGGAAGCCTCCTCGTTCAGGCAGGGAATAACCACAGAAATGCCTCTGATATTCTGTTTGTCCTGTTCAGGATTCATGGTTCAGGGTTAAGATTCCATTTTACATTATCATCATTCAGGCTTTCTCCAATTTCAAGCCATGAACGGCCGGCAATCATTGCGCAATTTCTTCAGCGGGCGCTTCGCCTTCAGGAAGTTGATTAACGGCGGGCTGGAGCTGTCCCTGGCCGTCGGACTGCCCCTGCATTAACTGATTAATGGTGGCGCCCTTGCCGTCAGCATTCGCATTCGGATTCGGCATGGACAAGAACGGATTGGGCGCATTTGACCCGGGCGTCATCAGCTGTTGAAATCCACCGGGCGGAGCGCTTCCCTGGGGCGCCTGGAAAGCGCCGAACGGCGACTGGGCCTGGGGAAAGGCGCCGGTGCTTACCTTAAAAAACGAATCAAGCGGTTTGGCCTGAAAAGGAAGCATGTTTGTGCCCAGGGGTTGAAACGGCGTCAACCTTCTTTTTTTTAAATCGGTAAAAAACGGCTTGCGGGCCGGCAAGGATGAATCCTGTAACGCCGCAAAAGGATTCGGCGCCGGTGACGCCGCATTGGCCATGCCGGCCGGAGCGGCGCCCGGCACGAGGAGCCCCGGCTTGTCCTTGTCTTTATCCTTATCCGGATGCAGTTTTACCACCGCGGTCTCGCTGCCTTTTTTCAAAACCGCCTCCTCGTTGTCATAGTTGACGGAAACCACCTGCAAACCATCGTAATTCTCCCCCACTCCCAAAGAAACATTTTTATTTGTTTTTTTATCCAGGAGGCCGATGCGGATACCGGTGCCGTCATCAACAATTGACTTCATCTCAATTTCCTTGGTGATAATATCGCCGAGCGCCGCTTGCGCCGGAGCCGATTCCGAAGGGGCAACTTCCCCAAAAGGCTTCTTATCCAGAATGAGCTGATAGCGTGAAAAATCATGACCGGCGACGGCCGCGCCGGCCAATCCGGGATTGAAACAAACCCCCGCGGTCACAAGGAATACGACATATTTGACAAAATTGCGCATATTATTCCATAACTGGGCTTTTATATGGTGATTTTAAAACATTGGCATTAAAAAAACAAGCTTATGTTTCACGCTCCCCAATCCTGCGCTTCTCAAACGCCAAAACGATCCAGACACATAATTCATAGAGGATAATCATCGGGACCGCCATGATAATTTGAGAAAATACGTCCGGACCGGGAGTCAATGCCGCCGCCAGGATGAGGATGACGACAATCGCATGCTTGCGTCTTGACCTTAAAAAAGACGAGGAAATGACCTGGAAATAACCAAGACTCATAATGGCCACCGGCAGTTCAAATGCAAGCCCGAAAAGCAACAGCAACTGCATGCAAAACGCCACATAGCTTGGCGCCGTCCATTCGGCCTGGATACCCAGCCAGCCGTGGATGCTGAAAAATACTTTCAAGGCAATCGGCAGGGTTATGAAATAGCCGAGCCCCACGCCGAGAACAAAGAGGAAAAAGGCGAGAACGCCCGCAACCCGGACCATGCTGCGTTCCCGGGCGGTAAGACCGGGGAACACGAATCCGCCTATCAAAAAAAGAATGACGGGCGCGCTTAAGATCACCCCGGACCAGACAATCAACTGCAAGGCGATTGAAAATGCCCCGGTAATCTCAAGCGAACGCAAGAACATTTCCGGATGGGCGGTGATTTTGGATAACGGCGCGCACAGCCATCTGAAAATGACCGGAGCCAGCGGCAGACAGACGAGCATGGCGGCCGTCAATACCGCCAGCGACCAGAGGATTGTCCAGCGCAATTCCTCAAGATGCTGAAGAAAAGGCTTGGGCTGATCTTTTATGCCGGTATCCGGCACCTCATTCTGTTTTTCATTTTGAAGCGACATGATTTCAATGATTAAGAAAATGCCGCAACAAGTCAATGCTTGACATTTGCCTCGGACTGTAGACGATGGACGGCAACCATCAACATAAGAGAAAGAATTAACCAATGAAACGCATAGCCGAGCAGATTGCCGGGGGAAAAATCCTTGTCGCCGACGGAGCATGGGGCACCCTTCTTCAACAGCAGGGGCTTCAACCGGGGGAATGCCCCGAATTATGGTGCCTGACGCATCGCAACGAAGTGTTGGAGATCGCCCGCAGTTACATTGCAGCCGGCGCCGACATGATCAAGGCCAACAGTTTTGGCGGGACAACATTCAAGCTGGAATTTTTCGGACTGGCGGGCAAGGCCGGCGAAATAAACAAGGCGTCAGCTTCCATCTCGCGCGAAGCCGCCGGCCCGGACAAGCACGTCATCGCCTCCATGGGGCCCACGGGTAAAATGCTGTTAATGGGCGATGTAACCGAACCTCAATTGAAAGATGCTTTCGCCGGACAGGCGGTCGCCCTTGAAAAGGGCGGGGCGGACGCCGTCTGCATTGAGACGATGTCCGATATAGCCGAGGCCTGCCTTGCGATTCAGGCCGTCAAGGAAAATACCGGACTGGAAATCATTTGCACTTTCACGTTTGAAAAAAACGCCAACGGCGAATACCGCACGATGATGGGCGTTGATCCCGCCGGAATGGCCGGCGCCTGCATATCCGCCGGCGCTGATATTATCGGATCAAATTGCGGGAACGGGTTTGAACAAATGCCGGAAATCGCGGCAAAGATCAGGAAGGCCGCGCCGGATACCCCGATCATCATCAATGCCAATGCGGGCCTCCCGGTCAACCGGAACGGCACAACATATTTTCCGGAAACTCCCGCAATGGCGGCCAAATACGTTCCCGCCATTGTCGCGGCGGGGGCAAACATCATCGGCGGCTGTTGCGGCACAACGCCGGACCATATCAAAGCCATTGCCGAGGCGGTGCGCGTCATGGGCAGGCGATAGCCTGCCTATCTCACAACCTGATCTGCCAATGCCTTGGGAAGGTATTGGCGCCGGCCGAAGCAGACGGAACGTCGCTTCGGGGCGGCCCCGAAGTGAATGCGCTTCTACTTCGGCCCTTCGGGCGCATTTCTCACGGGGCGTGTGAGAAATGCGGGCTAGACTTTTATCAGAAAAAGCAATCTGTGTATAAAAGATTTTTACATTTAATCGCATCCTGTCTTGTCTTTTTTTCTCTCTCCCCGTCATCCGGCACGGCCGGCGGTTATAAAGACTCCATCGTAAAAATCTATTCCACCTTCCAGTCCGAGGACTACAAAACCCCCTGGCAACCGGGCGCGCCTTATTCAGGCAACGGATCGGGCTTTGTTATTCAAAAGAAAAGAATCCTCACAAACGCGCACGTGATTTCCGATGCGCGTTTTATTGAAATCCAGCGCGAGGGCGATCCCAAAAAATACCAGGCGACCGTGCTGTTTGCCGGTCATGATTGCGATCTTGCCGTCCTGACCGTGCCGGATGAAGCATTTTTTGAAGGCACGCGCCCACTGTCAATGGGATCCTCCCTTCCCGACCTGAACGACGAGGTAATCGTGCTCGGTTATCCCATGGGCGGCGAACGCATCTCGCTTACCAAGGGGGTGGTGTCGCGCATTGATTACAGCCCCTACTCGCACAGCGGCATGGACTGGCATCTGGCCATGCAGGTTGACGCGGCCATCAACCCCGGCAACAGCGGCGGACCGGTTCTGTACCGGGACAAGGTTGTCGGCGTGGCTTTCCAGGGAATTCCCAACGCCCAAAGCCTTGGCTACGCAATCCCCCTGCCGGTTATCCAGCACTTTCTTGCCGACATAGCAGACGGCACCTACGATGGCTACCCTGAGCTTGGAGTTCTGACCATGGAAACCCGCAATCCGGCCCTGCGCCAAAGCCTGAAACTGGATGATAAAAATGGCGGAACGGCCGTGGCCCGGATTGACCCTTTCGGCAGCGCTTTCGGTCTTTTGCAGACCGGCGATGTTCTCCTGACCGTTGACGGCCATGCTCTCGCCGATGACGGCACTGCCATCATTGACGGCCAGACCATGCAATACACCGAGCTGACTGAACGGAAGCAATGCGGGGAATCAATGAAAATTGAAGTGTTGCGCAACGGTGAAAAGAAAACCATCGCCGTGCCGCTTTTAAAACATCAGGATCCATTCGCTTACCGGTATGAATACGACCGGCGGCCGGAATATTTCATCTACGGCGGCCTGGTTTTCACCCCGATTTCGCTCAATTTACTGGCCCAAACCGGGAAGGAACTCAATCAACCGGGGCGACAGCATCTGGTCTATTATTCACAATTCGCAAAAATTGACGGATTATACTCAAACCAGTGTCAATTTGTCGTTCTTGTTGAAAGGCTGGCGCACCGGGTCAACACTTATGACAGCCAGTTCCTTCACAAAACGGTCTCTGAAATCAACGGGCGCCCGATCAGGCAGATGAGTGATCTGCCGCAGGCCTTCAACGCATCTTCCAACAACCCCGGCGCGGGACGCGGGGCAGGCCTGCATGTAATCCGGTTTAATGAGACTTCCGTGGCGCTCATCATGGAAGCCGATGAGGCCCGGCAAGCCGACGCCGAGATCAGGCGCAAATACAACATTCCCGCACCGTCGTATTTGCGGGAGGAGAATTAACATGAACTCGCGGCTTTTATTACAGTCATTCCCGATGCGCTTCGCGATCAGGACCGCTTACGCGGGAATGACACGCTTATCAACAATCCACATTACTGTGGCATTTTTGCTTCTTACCACATTATTTATTGCCACGGCTGAAAACACACTGCCGGCGGACGACGCCACAATCGTAGAGATAATCGCAACCTGCCAGGAATATGACGCGCACGTGCCATGGCGCAAAAAGCCGCCCCAAATCCGCTATGGGCTCGGCGTGGTCGTGGAAGGCAATAATATCCTCACCTTTGACGGCATCGCGCGTAACAGCACTTTAATTGAAATCCGGCGCGCCAGGACCGGGACCAAACTGGATGCAAAAACGGCCGTGACCGACGAACAAGTCGGCGCCGCTTTACTGAAGATCAGCGATGATAACACCGCGGCACAATTCAAGAGCGTTCCGATTGCCGAAAAAATACAACGCAACGATCTGGTGACCATCGTCAAAATGGATGAAAGTGGACAATTCCAAAGCGATGAAGGCCAAGTGATTGAGGTCATCAGTTCCCCGCGCGGCCTGCTTTTCAAAGTGCTTACCGATCTCAGCATAGAAAAGAATGGAACGCCTGTTTTTCTAGGCAACACCCGGGTGCTGGCCGGTATTATCATCAATTACGACAAAAGCACCCAAACCTGCCTGGTATTGTCGGGGACCACCTTGAAAAGTTTTGTATCCGATGCCGTGTCGCCGCCATATACAGGAATCGCATGGGCGGGACTGCTCTGGGAACCACTGCTTGATCCGGCAAAACGCAAATACCTGGGCGTTGACGGACAAAAAGGCGGCATCCTTGTCGCCCGGACCGTTCCCGGGTCAGGCGCGGCCGACATCCTGCAGCCTGAGGATGTAATTGTTGAAGTTGACGGGTTTAAACTGGACGAAATGGGATATTATACCGACCCCGATTTCGGCCGCCTGCTTTTATCGAATCTCATCAACGGCCGGCACAAACCGGGCGAAAAAGCGGAGCTGACAATTTTCCGCAACCGGCAAAAAACAAACGTGCCGATGCCACTGAAAAGGCAGAGCGATATTGCGCAATTAATTCCGGAAAACGACGCCGGTGACCAAGCCGAATACCAGGCCGACGGCGGCCTGATTTTGCGCGAATTGACCGGCGACTACTTGCGCTCCGCCGGCAACGATTGGATTATTCAAACCAACCCCCGCCTGGTCTACTATTATTTCAACCCCTGGCAATTCAGCAGGAAAGAGGGCGAGCATATTGTCATTCTCTCCATGGTCTTGCCGGATCAAATCAATATCGGCTACCATGAATACCACGATGAAGTCGTTACCGCCGTCAACGGCCGGCCGGTCCGGCGGCTGGATGATGTCTTCAAGACAATTGACCGGGATGGCGGCTTAAAACGCGTCTCCATCATGGGGAGCGGAATTGACCTTGTTCTGGACGAGAAAGAAATGCCGGCGGCCAACAAGCGCATCGCCGCCAATTACCGCATTCCAAGCCTGCGCCATCAACGCGCAAAGACTGATTAAAATCAGGGTTAATGTCTCATAATCCGCGCCAATTCCTTGACGGCTTTGATCGTCCCTTCCCTGTCGCTCCCGCCCGCCAGGATGGCATCCCGCCCCTTATCGGTGACGTCATAGGAAAGATGATTGATACTTTCCACCAATTGAATTATGCACCGTCCTTTCCCGGGATATTTTTCACTCACTATTTCCGGCACCTTGTTGAACACATAGTTGCCGGCCGTCTCCAGATGTTTGGTAACGCTGTTTTCAGCAGCGCTTCCGATCACAATCAGGTTGGCGTCATCATCAATCACCTCATGAGAATATTTCTCCAGCTCATATCCGTCTTCAACCAATTTCCCTTCCACCACCTTCCGCTTGATTGCATCGTCCTTAACCACTTCAACTTTCATCCCCTTGCCTTCCAATACCTTGATCAATTCAGCGGAAAGCCCTTTTATTTCCTCATCTGCGCCGGCGCCGATTACGATCTTCAGCGGCTTCTTCAATTCCACATACGAGCGTAAAGCTTCTTTAGTTGCGTTCCCCCACACTTCAACCCCCGCCGGACGGATCAGCCAGACCTTGCCCATATATTTTCCCGCATCTCCTGTGAACCCGTTTTTTGCCAGATCCTTACCGCTGATCTTTTCCGTCACGTATTTTACACTCGCTCCTTCCGGATCTGGTTTCATGTGGCAATTGCCATCTTTGCTTTTTTCAAACGTAAATCCCTCACCGCTGATATCCACCACTTCATATTCCCCAGCCGGTATTTGATTGACCTTTATATTCAATTTCTGCCCCTGATCGTCAAAGTTGTTCACCCCAACCAGCCAGTAACCTTCCCCTTCAAGCAGACCTGGAATAACCTTCCGGCAGTCAGTCGCCCCCTCAATCTCCACCCGTCGTTCAATCCCGGCCGATTTCAATATGCCTTCAATCAGTTGAGCGAAGCGCTCATGTTTGTCATAGCTTTGATAATAGGCCAAACCAAGATACGCGGAAAAATACCAGGCCTTGCCATTCGCCCCTTTCACCAATACGGGCTGACCGTCTTCGGTCGTGGCCATGATTTCCCCGCCGGCTGATTCAAGCTTGACGCCGTAATATCGGTTGGTCATCACCATTCCGGCCTTGTATCCGCTTATATCTTGTTTGACCACTATCCCGTTTTGTTCAATGATTTTTCCGTTATCTATCTTTGCCCCACACAGGTCACTCAACCCGAATCCGGGTGATATTTCGTTGACGGCCTTGTCCTTCTGGAAATTAACGCTGTCCCACGTGCCGCCTTCAGGATAGAACAGGACCGTGCCGCCTTTCTTCACATACTCTTTGATTTTCTCCGCCGTCTTCCGGCTCATCACGTTGGCCTGATAGCCGACGAGCAACACCTTGTATTTGAATATTTCATCAATAATCCGTTCCTCAACGCAGTCAAACTTCAAATACATATTGTCAAAGAGACTACCCAGCAGGTAATAATCCTGGCCAGCGTTATTAACCCATGACTGAATGAGGGGTTTCGTCTTAGCCAATTTGTCTTGCGGATCATGGCCGATCATGCGTGAGGCGGTCGTCATCAACACCGCCACGTCTGACTTTGGCACATTGGCCGGCAGAACGAGCGAAGCATTGCGCATTACCCACTGCTGGGCCCGGGCAATTTTCATGGTCCGTTCCTCAATCACCACGTCCGCGGTTCCGGCACTCTTAATAATTCCTCCTAACCGATCACTCGTTCCCGTCCAGGCTTTATTGTAATGGACAAAATGGAACCCGGCGTTATTTTGCTCTTCCCAATTTATGGCCTTGTTGCCGTTTAAAATCTGCTGCATAACAAATGGATGAACCGACTTTGCCTTCTGATCCAGCAGATTATGCCATTCGTTTGTCGTATCCCATTGTCTGAATTCACAGGCCGACAAACAATTATTCGCATTTATCACCTTGCCGCCATGCGCCCGGCACGAGGCCCGGCCGAGATGCACCATGGCAGGGGTTGAACTGTACTCCCGCGATACATCCACCCATTCCGTCAAGGCCCAATTATCAACGTTGTTTTCCCAATAATATGAACTCAACCCGACATCCCCATAGGTTTTCTGCCCGAGCACAAGCTGGTCCGGCGCCGCTTCCTTGAAGGCCTTGTACATAATCTCGGCGCATTTCACCGTTGCCGCGCTCCGCCATAACTGAAAATTGACAAAGTTGGCCGTCTGTTCCTTCCACTCCGGAAATTTTATATCATCAAAGGTCTTATAATCCATCCCCCACTCATCATTGAGTCTTCCGATCGTTCCATATTTTTTGACAAGCCATTCCCGGTATCGTTTCAGGTCAGCCGGACTTTGAGGAAGCAATGCCCCGGGCGACTGCGTCGTCCGCCACCCCATTTCCTCCCATAAACTCGCGCCAAAGACACCCGGATGATCCTTGAACGCATGGCCAAGCACAGCAGGGAACTGTCTTAAATATTCCTGGAAAAGCGGACTCGCTTGATTCCCGAACGGTCGCCTCACCACGTCGGGCACATTGAATGCCCACTTGCCATCAGCATATTGCGCGACCAGTTCCGGATATTGTCTGGCCAAATCTTCACTCGTGTGGTAGTTGGCCAGGGAATATATCATGGTCAAAATTGCCTGATCGTAGTTCAACTGCGTTTCTTGCAAAAGCGCCATGATCTCATTCGGTTGGGGGTGATATTGTTCCCATCCGGGCTTAAGATAAATCGGCAAATCCGTTATCTCCATGTAGGTCACAGTCCCCTGTCCCGCCATTCTCACGTTGATTAATCCGTAATAATTGTAAACCTTCAGAATACTGTCGTAACCTTTATACCAGGAATTCGCATAGGCCATGAAAAACGGCTTGCCGTCCCGGCGAACATAGCCATCCCGCACGTCAAATCGTTGCCGGCCCTTGGGAGGAACATACGCCTGATCAAACTCTTTTCTGGTTTTTTTATCTTTTTCCTCGGTATACATTTCCTCAGGATTTATTTTAAAATTCTGTTGCTTTTCATAAGCCGCCACCCGCGCTTGCATGGCTGCCATGTTTCCAAACGCGATCGCCCCCACCATAAACCCATCGTAATTGCCGCTTTTAAACGCGCCGGGCGCAACCTGTTCAGTCAGCGTTACCCGGTTTTCGCCGTTGGTCGCAAGCCCCTTGACACTGAACGCATACCAGTGATTGAAATCCGTGGTCGCATATCTCCGGTTCCAATCGCGCTTGGAAAGATTAAGGATTTGGTTATTCATCACAAAATCCAGGTCATATTTGAAAAACCAGCCTGAGCTTTCTCCTCGTTGCCAGGATAATGCCTGGTATTTCGGCTTGCCTTCCAGCGCCCTTTGCGGTATCGGATGAAGCGGCGTCCGGTAAGCTATCCCCTGCAGAACCGATCGCTCCGGCCCGATTTCCACCCCGTTGACTTCAATCTTCAACAACCCGGCCCCGTGTTCAATAGGCCGCTTGTCACAAGCCCTTGCCATGATCCATAAATACGGCTCGTCCATATTATTTGTCAGCACGAAGGTCACGGATGGTTGATTTTTCTGCAGATGATAATTTACAACCTCATTGGTCGCGATGACAACCTCGCCCGTTCCCGCGCCGGACGCGCGGTCGGACACAAAGGACATGAACATCATTATCCCGATTCCAATCAAAGGTCCTATTTTCATCATGATATTGTCTCCATTTTATTGTCCTCTACCTTTCCATTCCGCTTCCCATTGCTGGATTTTCTCCATCCCGCCCTGGGCGCCGAACAGGCGGAAATGTATCTTGCCGGCGGAAGCCCCATCTTTTAAATAAAATATTTGATAGTTGTGGTTCTCGGTTTTCACCGATATTTTTTCCAGTTCCGGCACATCAAAGAATGCGGCAAGGATATGCTGCGAGGCCTTGTCCTCAACCGCCAGCCACGGCCCGGCCATTTCGTCCGGCTTGTAACTTTTAGTGCTGCTGTTCCATTTCATATCCCGCACGCCGTTCTTTAAAGGAACTTGCATGACGTTCTCTTTGTATATTCCATCCTTTCCTATCTGCGACATCAGATAGAAAACGTCCTTGCTCGTCAACTTAACCCCGGCAACGTCATAACACACGTCCACCCATTCTTGTCCGGGTTTCAGAGTTGCCGTCAAGTTGATCTCCCCGCAGGAAAGCACAAATTGATCCGCTCCCATCTTCTTGAGCGTCCAGCCCTCTTTCCGGTTATACCAGGTCAACCCGAACGGATAATCACTCGGGCTCAGCAGTTCCATCCCCGTCCGGCGCACAACCAGGTTGTGCAGGACGCCGCTGGGAATCATAAACCTGGCGATCAAATGCTCGTTCTCCAGGCAGGCAAACTCAATAGCCGAAACCTCCGTTGAACTATTGGTGATTTTGCCTTTCCTGGTTTCACGGTAGGCCGTCGTCCCGGCGGTGATGCGCAATGGTTGCTTCCATTCGCACTTCAGGCCCCCGGCGAAACTTCCCCGGATAATCACATTCCCCGCTTCGCTTATATTGTCAACCTGCGGAGGCTTGACGCTGAAAACAAATGTATGCTCCTTCGCGCCGTCCAGCGTCCATTCCGCCTTGTTTTTCTCAAACGCGAATTTCGCAAATCCTTCCACTTCAACGCTGACCGCGCCCTTGGCCTTATCATCGCGCAAGACGGTCTTTAACTCCACTTTTACCGGAGCTTCCGGCTTGACATAAAGACATCCGTTTTCAGGCTTCATGGTGATTATGACCGGCTCAAGCACCCGAACCTCCAATCCCATGGATTCCGCGAGTGCCCCGTCCGCGCCAACCGCCATTGCCTTTAAATTGTAATAACCGGTCTTGACATCCACGGCAACGGAAAGTTCCAATTCCGCCGTTTTCGTCTCTCCCGGTTTAAGTTCATATGAAACCGGCGCGGAACTCGCATTGCACAGACCATCCTCATCCTTCAGGCTTAATTCGCCCTTGATCGTATTGTCCGAAGCATTCAGGAGCGTCATCTTTACCTTGACGATTGTCGTTCCTTGAATTATTTCCCGGCGTTCAAGCTCAAGCCCGGCCAGCGGCTTGTAGCCCGGCGACAGCACAACCGCGGCCCAGTCGTCAATCCGGCCAACTGTGAACCGGGCTTTTTTCTCATTCCCCATTTTTACGATCTCAACCGGAAGCTCTTCCGGCATGGCCGTGATCCGCTCTCCTTCCACTTTTGTGTTCGGCATAAGAAAACATTTTACATTCTCAGAAAGGTTTTCCGGCAACCGGACGAATACCTCGGCATTTGTTATCGGCACATGAAAATCAGCCGGCCAGGCGCCGCCATTTTCCGGCTCTTTTTCCATGTCCCATTGCGATCCCGAAAGATTTTGCCCCTGCCTGACCATCCGGTTGGCGATGCCCACCCAAACATCAGATCCGGCCGTGAATGATTTGGCATGGACCAACGCGGGTGTTTCATGTCCCTTCACGACAACATTGGGCGCCGCCTGTTGGGCCGCCAGAAAGTCCTTTATCCAGGAGGCAATCCGGCGTTGCGGCTGGAGGCCGGCCGCCGCCTCAACCTTTAACAAGTTGCCGGCGTCACTGCCAAAAGCATTTTCGCGCAATGCGCCTTCAGCCGCATCGTTTTTTCCAACATCGGCAAAATCATAAGACCATGCCTGATGGTAAGGAATGCCGACGTCCCAGCCCAGCAAAAGCGTCTTTCCATCCCCGGAAATTACCGCCGCCGCCTCGTTGGTTCCGGCCGGCAACCGCGCCAAAGCCTTGTCGCCCGGCTTGACCTCCACCGGGCAGACAGTCTTGGCGTTCATTACCGGAATTTCAATTCCATCGGCAATCACCCCTTTACACGAAACCGGTTTGCCGAAACGGCCGGAAGCCGGGAAAAGATTTGTCGAAGAAAATTCGTTCCATTCATTCTTTTCAAACGCCCCCGACAGAAGAACCACCGCACCGCCGTCCTGGACATATTTATTGACTGCGGACACTATTTCTTCCGACGCCAGTTTCAGCTCGGGCCCGATGATGACGGCCTGGAAACGTTTTAACGGGGCGTAATTATGTTCGGAGACTATCTCAAAATCAATATTCAGGTCAGTAAGAATCTCCATCATCCCCGCTATGCCGTTGCCATTTCCGCCGGCAATGGTAACCTTTTGATCGCCGACAAGATATCCAACCTGCGGCGACCGGCATTTTGAGGCAAGATAAGTATCCCCCAGGCAATGTTGAAGCTGGATGATGGACTTGGCCGGAGTGTATTGCGGCTCACGCCGGCGGTATCCGTCATCACTGTCGGCCGCGCCGCGATAAGCGCCTGCTCTTTTCGGCCCACCCACGGCAACATAAGACAAACCAATACGGCTTGCGTCCAGAAGATGCATAAACCGGGCAAAAGACGGATTAAATCCCGGGGACATGCACAAGGCGGAGCTGGCCTTGCCGGACCATTGCGCTATGTCGCGCAGGACCAGGAAATTATAGCCAAGGGAATAGCCGATCCCGTGCCGCATCAGGATGTCCACATAGGGCGGAGCAATCCACCAGGATGAAGCAGTAGCCTGCCCCGGCCAAAAATCCATGGAGTTGATGATTATATGATTTGGATCAACCTCCTTGATCGCCTGATAACACACCCGCAGGAAATCCGTATAGGCCCAGCGCCGGAATAACTGCCAGTCCGCCCAACGCCGGCCGGCCTGTTCCCCTGGCTTGGGAGGCATAATGTCTTCCTTGCCGGCGTATTTTGTTCCCCAGGCCGCGTTGAGTTTATCCAAAGCGCCGTATTGAGACATCATCCTGTCCCGGAAAACATTCACCGATGCCGCCTCATATCCGCCCCAGCCGGGATAAGAAAACTCATCATTCAAATAATACCCGAGGAACGAAGGCTTTTCCTTGCAATGCGCCGCCAGTTCCTTGAGCGCCTTTACAAGCGCAGTCCGGCCGCCTTCATGCATGAAACTGGGATACGGTCTTGTCAGATCGCCGCCATCCGGGCCTTTCATTGCCGCAGTGGGATCAGTCTTGGCATAACCCCAGTTACCGCCAAACACCGCAATATGCGGAGTAACTACCGAATAAATTCCATATTTGGCCGCCAGATCAATTTCCTTGTCAATTTTTGTGAAATCCTGTTTGTCAACCGGTTTAATGGCGGCATCCCCGACAAGATGGCAGGTTCCGCCCATGCGCGCCCAGTAATGAAAGAATTCATCGTTTCTTTGAGCATCAAAGGGAAAATCCATGATGAGCAGAAACGGTTTGCCATCGGCATAGATGACACTGTCCTTGACTTTGAATTCCCGCGCCCAATCCATCCGTGTATTCTGGGCGTTTGCATTGAATACCGCGCACATGCCTGCAATCATTCCGACCGTCAATATAATTATTAACCTTTTCATTTCTCCCCTCCCCCTGATTGTTATTGGCGTCTGTAAAGCAGAGCCGTGGCTTAATTTGTCAAAACTATGACACATTGACCTTAAATGCCAAGCCTTATGACCTGACGTTTTTTACGATTGACCTGACATTTTTTACGATATCCCCCGATAAAACCCAACCCGCACCGATCACAAAAGTCCACCTTTTGCGACCATTTTCACGTTGCCTTTCAATCCCATCGGCGCAATAATGATCCCGTAATTTTTAACATCAATTCCAATCGCAGGGAGGCAAAAACAAATGAGTTCAGCAGAAAAATTGTTTGCATCGGAGAAGGCCGTAATCGGAATGCGCTGCGTTCATCTTGACTTGAAGGGGACTCCGCCGGCGCCGGAACGGCTGATAAAATTGCTGAAAGTGTTCGCTGCCGCCCGTTACAACTCTGTCCTGGTGGAATGGGAAGATTCTTTCCCCTGGACGGTGAACGAACGATTCCGGAGCGAAACGGCATATTCCCCAGAAATCATCAAAAGATTTGTCAAAACCGCCGATGACCTGGGCCTGGAAATTATCCCGCTGGTTCAATGCCTGGGTCACATGGAAACGCCCCTGCGTTTGCCGGAATATGCGTCCCTGCGGGAAAACCCCTGTGATGAAACGGTATTGAACCCGCTTGCCCCGGGAGCGCGCAAGCTGATTGAGAAGATGATGGACGATGTTTTAACCCTCATGCCGGACGTGAAACGTTTTCACCTTGGGGGCGACGAGGCCTGGACTTTCGGAACGCATCCGGACACAAAAAAATACATCGTCAAACACGGCAAAGGCGCGCTTTATCTGCATCATGTTGAACCGCTCTTGGACAAGCTTGGCAAACGTAAAATCCGGCCCTTGCTGTGGCACGACATGATGCGCGAATGGGATTCACCGGCCCTCAAGCGGCTGGCGCGCAAAGCCGACCTTGTCGTCTGGGGTTATCACGCCCATCCCTACGCCATGATGAAGCATTGCAACAAGGAAATGATTGAACGTTTTGCCGAACACAACATAACAATGTGGGGAGGAACCGCGTACAAGGGCGCCGACGGCGGCGACAATGATTTGCCGAATATTGCCGTTCGCGAGACAAACGCACTAGGCTGGATGGAGGTTGCCGTACGCCACGGCTTTATCGGGATCATTGCCACCGCCTGGAGCCGCTATTGGACCAATTGTTGCCAGAACGAGCCGATTGACGGCGCACTGGACTCGGCCCTGAACGTCGGAGTGATTCTGCATGACGGCCGACCGCCCAAGGGCGGCATAGAGGCCTGCCGGCGGGAACTTGACCGGATGGGTGAAGGCCGCACTTTTGGGAAAACAAGGGAGGCCTTGGCCAAAATGAACGAGTCACGGAATAATGCCTGGATTGGAATAAGGTTTTTACGGCATTTAATTATCACCATGACAAGGGACCCCCGCCGATTGCCGGCTTTCTTCACGGCCAAATATCTCAAGGACGTCCAAGAAGTGATCGCGCGGGTTGAATCCGCCGCAAACGACCTGCGCAAGGCAATGGACGGACTCATGGAGCCGATCTGGGTGGAACGTTATATCGCGGAACGCGTGGAATCATTGCGCGAGGAATTCGCCCTGCTTGAAACGCGCATCCGGCAAATCAGCCCGGACGCCTATGCCGCCCTGTTTAAAAAAACATAAACACGTGCGATTCCCCATACTGCCCCCCCATTCCGAGCGTTACCGCCGCTCGTATCCTGCATCGCGCCGTCCGGCGCGATGCAAAATAATGCTTGCTATCCACATGATATAATTTAAATTTCCCCGAAAAACCATAACTATCTTAACGTGGAAACATAGGAGCGACAGTATGCCAAGAAGAAACGACGTCAAAAAAGTTCTGATTATCGGCTCCGGCCCAATCATTATCGGCCAGGCATGCGAATTTGATTATTCCGGCACGCAGGCCTGTAAAGCGCTGCGAAAAGAAGGTTACCAAATCGTCCTGGTCAACTCAAACCCGGCCACGATCATGACGGATCCCGCCATGGCCGACCACACCTATATTGAACCTTTGACGATTGAAAGCCTGGAAAAAATAATCGCCCGCGAGCGGCCCGACGCCCTCCTGCCGAATCTCGGCGGCCAAACCGGCCTGAACCTGGCATCCGCGCTCCACAAAAACGGCATATTGGCGAAATACGGCGTGAAGATAATCGGCGTCCAGGCGGACGCCATTGAACGCGGCGAAGACCGGCTGGCATTCAAGGAAACCATGAAACAACTCGGCATCGCCCTGCCCCAATCCGAAATAGCGGAATCGGTTGAGGCAGCCGAAAAAATCGCCGAAAGATTAAAATATCCCGTGGTGATTCGCCCGGCTTACACCATGGGCGGCACCGGCGGAGGAATTGTCTTCAATGTTGAGGAATTACGGACAATTTCAATGCGCGGGCTGGCGGCCAGCATTATTCACCAGGTTCTCATTGAGGAAGCGGTCATCGGCTGGGAAGAACTTGAGCTGGAAGTGGTCCGTGACGAAAAAAACCAGAAAATAACGGTTTGTTTTATCGAGAACGTTGACCCGATGGGCGTGCATACCGGCGACAGCTTTTGCGTCGCCCCCATGCTGACCGTGCCCGAAAAACTGCAAAAAAAGATGCAGGAATACTCGTATAAGATCGTGGATGCCATCGGAGTCGTCGGCGGCACAAACATTCAGTTCGCCCATAATCCCAAGGACGACCGGTTGGTGGCCATTGAAATAAATCCGCGGACATCGCGTTCCTCGGCCCTGGCTTCCAAGGCAACCGGCTTCCCGATCGCGTTGATTTCATCAAGACTTGCCGCCGGGATCACCATGGACGAAATCCCCTACTGGAAGGAAGGAACCCTTGAGAAATATAAACCCAGCGGCGACTATGTCGTGGTGAAATTCGCCCGCTGGGCTTTTGAAAAGTTTCCGAAGGCGAAAGACATCCTCGGCACGCAGATGAAGGCCGTCGGCGAAGTGATGAGCATCGGCAAAAACTTCAAGGAAGCCCTGCAAAAAGCAATCCGTTCGCTTGAAATCGGCCGATCCGGCCTTGGGTTTGCGAAGAATTTCAACGAACTCCCCCTGCCGGCCATCAAGGAACTCCTGGCCTCCCCCTCCAGCGAAAGAATTTTCCTGATTTATGAGGGAATTCGCAAGGGGATGTCGGTTGACGATGTTCACAAGCTGACCTTCATCGGCAAATGGTTTTTAAAAGAGATCAAAGACCTGGTTGATTTTGAAGAAGACCTCCTTAAATATAACATCAAGAATTTGCCGGACAAGCACCTGTCCAAGGCAAAGGAATGGGGGTTTGCGGATAAATATCTGGCAAAACTTCTGCAAGCCAAGGAAAGCGCCGTGAGGAAAAAACGTTATGCCTTGACAGGCAACGCGCGTTTTGAAGCCGTGCCGGTCAGCGGCGTTGAAAACGCGGCCTATTATTATTCAACTTACAGCAAGGGCAAGGACCAGGTTCCGGTTTCCAATCGCAAAAAAATCATGGTGCTCGGCGGCGGCCCGAACCGAATCGGCCAGGGGATTGAATTTGATTATACCTGCGTCCATGCCGCCTTCACGCTGCGCGAGGCCGGCTACGAATCCATCATGATTAACTGCAACCCGGAGACCGTATCCACGGATTACGACACTTCCAACAAATTGTATTTTGAGCCATTGACGGTTGAGGACGTCCTCGCCATCCATGAAAAGGAAAAGCCGGAAGGCGTAATCGTGCAATTTGGCGGCCAGACCCCGTTAAATATTGCCAATGAACTTGAACAAAACGGGATTAAGATTCTGGGAACCAGCGTTGAGAGCATCGCCTTTGCCGAAGACCGGGAGCTTTTCCGGCAAAAGATGAACGAGCTCAACATCCTCCAGACGGAAGGCGGAACCGCCAAGTCGCTGGAAGAAGCAATAAAAATTGCCGGCAAAATCGGCTATCCGCTGATGGTGCGACCGTCATTTGTGCTTGGCGGACGGGGCATGCAAATCATTTACGACGAAGAATCCCTGCGGCATTATGCGAAGGAAGCGATCCAAGTCAGCCCGGAATACCCGATGCTCCTTGACCGGTTCCTGGAAAAAGCAATTGAAACCGAGGTGGACGCCGTTTCGGACGGAGAAAACACTTTTGTCGCCGCAATCATGGAACATATTGAACATGCCGGCATCCATTCCGGCGATTCCGCCTGCAGCATCCCGCCGCGCACCCTGAGCCCCAAGCATATCAAGACAATCAAGGAGTACACCAAAAATATCGCGCGCGAATTGAAAGTCGTGGGACTGGTCAATATCCAGTACGCCATTTGCGATAACAAGGTCTACATCCTGGAAGCCAATCCGCGCGCCTCGCGGACGGTGCCGTTTGTGTCAAAAGTCACCGGCATCCCCCTGGCGCAGATCGCCACCAAGCTCATGCTCGGCAAAAAAATCGGCGATTTCCCGGAACTCAAGGAGCAAACCCTGCCCTTTGTCGGGGTCAAGGAAGCCGTTTTCCCGTTCAACATGTTTCCCGAAGTTGACCCCACCCTCGGTCCTGAGATGAAAGCAACCGGCGAGGTCATGGGCATTGACCAATCATTTGAAATCGCGTTTTACAAGGCCCAGGAAGCAACCGGCGTAAAACTTCCCAAGGAAGGAAGCGCGCTCTTAACCGTTGCCGATAATGACAAACCCGAGCTCCTGCCGGTCGCGCAAAAACTGCAAAAACTGGGGTTTAAAATATTTGCCACTGAACATACCCAGCGCTACCTGCAGAAAAATGGAACTGATGCAATTTTAATTAAAAAAATGCACGAGGGAAGGCCGAACATACCCGATGCCATAAAAAACAGCGATATTAACCTGATTATAAACACCCCGGCTGGAAAAGAAAGCAAGGCGGATGACAGCTATATCCGGATGATGGCCATCCAGCACAGAATTCCTTATATCACAACGATGGCCGCGGCGCGCGCCAGCGTGGACGGAATTGAGGCCATAAAAAAACGCGCTGTCCAGCCGCTTTCACTTCAGGACTATCACGCGCAGTTAACCCGGACATTTCACGAGCAATCTTAAACCGTGAAATATCCGGGTTAAGGCAAGGATAAACAGCGCAGCCGGTTGACATTAGGGCCTGTTTTCAGGATCGGCCGCCAGATTGATGCGGATCAATGAACAACGCACCGTTCCCACTTTCAATCCGTATTCAGCCATTAACGGAATCATGCCCATTTCAAACGTTTTGCCCGCCAGCCAGACCAATCCGGGATCTTCCGTCATCCCGGCCACATAACGGAACGGAGCAACCCAGGCCGACAAAGTCCTTCCTTTACCCGGATAGCCCGGCGCCGGCGCGGCTTTAAAATACAGCGTTTTATACTTCTTGTCGAGCACGTCCAGTTTTTTTAATTTCGGATAAAGATCCACGTTAAAAGGCACGAAGGCGTTGTCGGTAAAAATTGAAATCGTAAAATTATTGGTGCCGGATAAATCATTGGTATTGCCGGCATACAAGGCCGAGATCGTTTTCATGAAACGAAAAACCTCGCCTCGCTGGCTGACAAGCTTCGCAAAATGCGGCATGTTCGTGGCGGTTGCATGGGCAATCAAATCGTTTTTTACATAATCAAACTTTCCGCCTTCAACACTGAAATACTCGGTGTTATGAACGTCAATGGTGCTGTAAAACGTGTCCACATGCATAAAATCGTGTTTTGAGAAAAAAAGCGGTTCCAGTTTGGGTTTTAAAAGCACCGTGGCCAGCCGGTTGTGAATTGAATAGCGCCCCTGGCCGATTTCCGCCGTTTCTTCAAGAGTATCAAGATGAAAAATCAGCAAATAAGCGCGCAGCCATTCTCCGGTTGTCTCATTGAACCATTCGCCGTCCGTGGCATACACCACCGCGTTCGCCAGGTGCAGGAGGTCCATCCAGAACAAGCGATAGGAAACCTCGTATTTGATGACCAGCGTGGGCAGATATGGATTAAAATGCTCCCGATAATCAAAATCAGGCGTGTCCTGGGCAAGCACCGCCCCCGGCCGAAACCCAAAAAAGGCCAGCCATACCATCGCCAATGTCAGGGCAATGGATAACAACGGCATATTTTTGCGCAGGCAAGCATTGTGAATTCGCACGATCAATCCCCTTTCGCGCCAGGTTATCGTTTCATGATAAGATCAATTTGCTCATTTAAGGATTTGTTTTGCATTTCAGGATCATTCACGCTTTTAATGAACTGATCAACAACCACCTCGTCAGGAATATTATCAACCGCCTCAAGACAATCGTTACGGGTCAGACGGCCGACAATTTTCAGGACTTCCGCCTTGGTCATGTCTTGCCGCAGGCGGTATTTTGAAACAAGATTGGGGCACTTTTTGAGGACAGCCCAGGCTTGATTATAATCCGCTTTAAACTGCGGCGCCGTCTTGCCGTTAATTGCCGCCAGTTTTTCATTTTTCAGGCCCTGAAAATCAGCATTTACAAGATAAGTTTTTATACAGGTTTTGACGGCGAGGCCAAGGGCCTTTGTTTTAAACTGATCAGCCGACGATTGCTCGTCCTGCGCGGCCGTCCCCCCGCCGCAAACAAGCCCTGCCAAAACAATCGCCAGAAAGAAGTTTTTCATACTAAAGATTCAAACAATGACCCGCAAACAATTGCCGGTTGATTGTTACCGATCAACCGGCAGGTTGTCCATAATAAAGTATGGGGGCGGGCATCCGCGCAAACCAGGTATAAAAGGGATAAAAAAACTTTTGACAGCATGAAATTTATCTTTCATTATACCGTCTTGCTTCGTTTAAGAAAAACCGCACAAAAAGGCAACGAATCTGAGACATGGATAAAACAATGAAAAAAACACATCGGCCGACAAACTCGCGGGAATTAATCAAAAAAGCGGGCCGGCCGGCTGAAATGGCGCTGGAAATGCACCCCTTTTATCAGGGTAAAATTGAGACCGGGATCAAATGCCGCGTGAAAAATTTTGATGATTTTGCAATCTGGTATTCGCCGGGCGTGGCCGCGGCCTGCAAGGCAATTCAGGCCGACAAGGAATTATCCTTTGAAATGACCAACCGCTGGAACACGGTGGCAGTGGTCAGCGATGGCACGCGCGTGCTTGGACTTGGCGATATCGGGCCGGAGGCCGGACTGCCGGTGATGGAAGGCAAAGCGTTATTGTTTAAATACCTTGGGGGCGTGGATGCCTTCCCCCTCGTCTTGAATGAAAAAGACCCGGACAAAATCATTGATATTGTCCTCGCGCTGCAACCATCGTTCGGTGGAATCAATCTTGAAGACATTGCCCAGCCTAAATGCTTTACCATCCTGGACAAACTGAGAGAAAAGGCGGAAATTCCGGTCTGGCACGATGACCAGCAGGGCACGGCCACCGTCATCCTGGCCGGGCTTTTAAACGCCTTGAAATTGGCGCGCAAGAAGATCGGCAATGTGCGCATTGCCTTCATCGGCAGCGGGGCGTCCAACACCAATGCGGCGCGCCTGATTTTCGGGTGCGGCGCCGACCCGGCCCAATGCCTGGTTGTGGACAGCAAGGGGATTCTTAATAAAAATCGTTCTGACATTGAGGCGGTTCAAAAACAATATGCCCAGAAATGGAAACTCTGCCGCCTCACCAATGCGGAAGGCCGGAACGGAGGAATACCGGAAGCGCTCAAAGACATGGATGTGGTCATCGCCTGTTCCAATCCCGGCCCCGGCACAATCAAGCCAAAATGGATCCGCGCGATGAAAGAAGAAGCGATTGTTTTCGCCTGCGCGAATCCCGTGCCGGAAATATGGCCGTGGGAAGCAAAATCGGCCGGCGCCGCAATCGTTGCGACCGGACGCTCCGATTTTGCCAACCAGGTCAACAATTCCGTCGGCTTTCCCGGAATCTTCCGCGGAGCATTGGATGTCCGCGCCAAAACAATCACCGATGAAATGTGTTTTGCCGCGGCCGACGCCCTCGCCGGCATGATCGGCAAAAATCTTGATGCCGATCATATTCTCCCGACCATGGATGACTGGGAAATATTCCCGCGCGAAGCCGCCGCGGTCGGCATGAAGGCCCAGGAACAGGGATTGGCCCGCGTTAAAATGACCTATGACGAACTTATCGCCAACGCGCGCAAAATGATCAAACGTTCCCGGGGCATTACGGATAAATTGATGGAAACGGGGTTTATCAAAAAATTCCATGAATCAGTCCGGAAAAACAGATAAATATTGTTTCTCACCCGCTCTCAAAGCTCGCTTGAGCTCACTGAGAACACAGAGATAATATGGCCTGTAATTTTTTGCCTGAGCACAAAAATTTACAGGCCATGTCTGCCCGGCTTTCGCCCTTCTCTGTGAACTCTGTGGCCTCTGTGAGAGCCGCTTTTCTTTTATTATTTTACCTGCGGCAAGCTCGCGGCGGCAATCGCCTGCCCCACCCGCCGGCTGGCCTCGTCGGGAACAACAATCCGCACATTCCGGGCAACGTCCGGGAATTCAGATTTCAGCGTCTCTTCCGCCGTCTTAATAATAACGTCGCCGCCTTTGCCGGAGGTGACCCGGCCAAGAACCAGCATATTTTTAAGATCATAAAAATCGGCATAATGCGCGACGGTATATCCGAAATAAACGCCGATTGTCTCAAATATTGCATGCGCCCGCTCGTCGCCGGCATTCATTAATTTCTGCACGTCTTTGAGTCTTTCGGCCAGGGTCCTCTTTTCATCCAGCTTGATACCGGCCTTGACCGCCAGCCGGTTGACGGCGACCTGCGAAAAATACATCGCCCCGCAGCCGTAATCGCCCGACCATTCATCCGCGGGGGCGCCGGGATTATAATCAACCGGCGCAAAGGCAAGCTCATCCAGCCAGCCGACGACATTGCCTTCCTTGTCAACATAACCGGCCGCAAGGCTTGACCCCATCGCGATGCCGAGGATGGAATTTGCCCCCAACGACATTGAGCCGGCCAGGGCGGTCACTTCGCCGTCATTGATGACTTCAAAAGGAATATTCTTCCATGCCTTTTGGATATCGCCGAACAGGCCGCGGATTTTTTTCTCAAACAAGTCTTTCGGCACACCGCGGAACAACGAGGCAATGCGCACGCTGTTGTTCACATAAATGCCGGCCGACGAGCCGCCGATGGCATCAACGCGGGGCAGATGCGCGGCGGCTTTTTTCAAGGCCGCCATGATTTCATCAAAATGATATTGCGGATCGGAGTGGCCTTTCGGGTCCCAGACTACCTCCTCGCTGAACACCGCCTGGCCGTCCTTGACCGCGGCGACTTTCCGGTCGCTGGCGCCGAGATCAAATCCGATCCGGCATCCTTCCAGATGCCGGCCGAGCGGCTTGGCATTCTGCCGGTCCGCCGGCATTTTATCCGCCGTTGCGGTCTCAACCGTGAACGGCTTGGAATAAACCTCAGCCATAAGATTGGCGTCAAACGCCCGCTTGCCAGCCGCCGAATAAATTTCTTTTATATATTTACCGATCTCTTTTGGCCCGCCGATGACGACGCGCCAGCCGCCTCTTTGCCACAAAAGAAATTTTACCAGCCGTTCAACGTAACCCAGGTTTGAATCAAAGCGCTTGTCGTTTTTTGAAAAGACAACCGTTTTATAGCTGGAAATCACCCCGTTATCCGCCTCAACCGCGATTGCCAGCGGCTCGCTTTGCCCGGAGCGAAGCGCTTCCTCGCGAAAACATTTATTTGCCAGGACCGGCGGACAAAAATCGGAATCAAGGCAGGGAATTTTCCGCGGTTTTTTCAAGAACCAATTTTGGTCGCTCATTTGTTTTAACCTCCGTTATAAAAACAAGTTACTTGCTGGATTCAAACGCAATGCCGCATAAATTACCATAATCACACAAGACTTCAAGTCTGCGTTCAATTTTAAGGCGGTTTTTTTAAACCTGATTTGTCAGCCCAATTTCAGCAAATGGAACCCGGTCGCGGCATCCAGCGCGCGCCCGGCATTTAACCCGGCCAGTTCAATTATCACCGCTTCAATGATAAAATTAACGTGCAAGCCGGTCCGGCCGCAGCCAACCAGGACGCTTTTTCCCCTGCCGGCCGCGGCATGTAAATGAAGTTCCGGGCCGTGCCCGCCGGTAAAAATCGTTCCGATGCCCAGGATTTCATGCCCCCCGGCAAACGATTGAGTTAAAACCGCATGTTGTTTCCGGCGTTTAGCCGGCCCGACAACCAGCTTGCCGTCCTTGGCGCCGCCCAGAAGCAGGACAACCGCCGAATTAATCTTCTTGTCAGCGGCCAACTTTTCAATCGCGTCCGGCAGTCTTTCGCCCTCTTCAAGGCGAACCACAAATGTCCGTTTTAATTTTGCTTCAGCAACTTGCATTTGAAACAAGAAAATATTGTTTTTTTGCGCCTTAGTCAACATCCCTGATGGCCAGGTCATACTCCTCCAGGCCGAGATAATGGCCGAGTTCATGCAAAAATGTGCGGCGCAATTCCTCGCGATAACTCCGGCGGCTATCCTGCGCCTCAACACAGATGTTTTCAAGAAAGAGAATGATTTGCGGCGGCAACGGGGCGCCTTCATCGCCATCGCGCAGGGACGGACCGGTAAATAAGCCGAGGCAATCCGCCTCAATTCCATCGGCCAACTGGCCTTTGTCCGGCCGGAACTGCAAAACAACCGCAACCGCGGAGAGTTTTGCGCGCAATTCCGCCGGCAAACGCCGGATCAGATCCTTCAATTCGCGGGCCGCAATTTGTTTCAGCTTTGCATTCATTTCCCGCCCCGTTTTCATGGTATAAAAAAACTTCCCGGATTCCCGCTTCGCGCCCGCATCCATACCTTCATACCGGTTCGGAGGGGACTTTGATTTGAATTGCCCGGGGAACAACCTCAACGTCAATTTTATCACAAGATGCCAGCATTTCCCCGTCGTACTGCACGGCCTCGCGCCGCGACAAGGATATTTTGATGTTTTTGCCCTGGATAGACGAAGATACGCTTCCCAAATTTTCGGCCATTTTTTGAATTTCGCGCGGATTAGTCCGGAAGGACAAGAGATATCTGGCCAAATAATCATAATGTCCCGCAAAAACCACGACCTCCAGCAAGCCGTCATTGGCAAATGAATCAGGACAAATGACAAATTCGCCGCCATAAACCCTGGTATTATTAACGATCAGGTTAAGAACGGGGCCAGCATACCATTCCCTTCCATCAACATTTATTTTCGCTTCAATGGGATTATGGTTCCAAAACCGGAGCCCCATGCAGTAGGTGTACAAGATATTCCCCCTTAGCAAACGGCGCAGGAGCGGATATTTGATAATTTCTTCTTTGTGACGATTATGTTCTTCAAGAATCCGCGAATCCAATCCGATGGTCAGCGCGTCAACAAAATACATGCCCCCGGTCTTTCCGAGATCAAGAAAGTAATCGGCGCCATGGCGGATGGCGGCAACCGCCCGCCGTAAATCGCTGGCAAAAAAGTTGTCGCGGCCGGTCAAACCGAAAGATTTGGCGATATCATTGCCGGTGCCGAGCGGGACAAGCGCATAAGGCGGCAATTTGTTGCCCGGCGAGAGCGCCCGGTATTGCATCAGGGCATTGATAATCTGCGAATGGGTGCCGTCCCCGCCAATGCCGCAAATCAGGGCATATTTGCCGGTTCCGGTCCTTTGAAGATGATCAACAACGGCGTTTGTCAGCGGCCGATCATCCACCATGAGCACTTCGTAAAAAATATTGAAGGCTTTCATAAGCGCGGCAACTTCCGGCCAGCGTTGCCGCCCCAAGCCGTTGCCCGACGACGGATTAAGGATACAGAGAATATAAATGCTATCGGCCATGCGCGCCCCGTTCGTTATTTTAATTACCGGAAAAAACTTTCAATATTCATAATGTTAGATAAAATTACCGCATTTGGAAACAAAATATTGGGGATATATGATTCCACCTGCAAATTCATGGCCGGTAATGACATCTTCCTGGTTGCCGGTTGACCTTGCCCTGCATCTGGGGGCGTTTCTGCTGGTATGTTACAGTTGCCTTAAGACCCGGCGCGAAGCTGTTTCAACGCTCATGTGGATTTTCGTGGCCTGGTCGTTTCCGATCGTCGGCCCCTTGCTTTACCTGTTCTTCGGGATCAACCGCATGCCGCGCAAGGCATTATACAAGCAAAAAGCCAATCGCCAATTACAGGCCGAGCGGCAAACCCGTGAAAATATTTCTCTTCCTGCGGCCTTTTTACATTCCGCGCACGAGTCATTGGCACGTAAACTGGAAACTGAAAACAGTTTCTACTTGAACCGCACTTTTGACCGGATACTTCCGGAAACGCCGCTATTGTCCGGCAATGCAATTACTCCGCTGGTTGACGGCACGCAAGCATATCCGGCCATGTTAAAGGCGATTAAAAATGCCCGCCACCATATTCATTTGCAGACATTTATTATCGGGAATGACGAGGTCGGCCGGCAATTCCTGGATTCGCTCGCGGAAAAGGCCAAATCCGGCGTTAGTGTGCGTATTCTTTTTGATCGCTTCGGCTCGGCCGCGGCTGTTCTCGGCGGCCTTATGAATGATTACGGTCAAATAAAAAACATAAAAATAGGCGGATGGACACAGGCCAACCTGCTGAAACGCCAGTTTCAAATTAACATGCGCAACCACCGGAAAATCATGGTCGTTGACGGCACGACCGCTTTTGTCGGCGGAATAAACCTGCGGAACGACAACATTGCCCGCGACAAGGCCGGGCCGCACCCTGCTCCGCGCCACAACGGGGACGGCACGCCTGCAATCCGGGATTATCATTTTATGATTCAAGGCCCGGTCGTGCACGAGCTGCAATATTCATTTCTCAGCGACTGGCATTTTATAACCGAAGAAAACCCGCGGACACTTTTATTGCCGGACCATTTTCCCCGGCAGTCGCCATCGGGAACGGCCCTGGCACGGATGGTCAACAGCGGGCCCACCCCCAACGAGATGGAAGCCATCGCCAAAATTTTCTTTGAGTGCATTAATTGGGCTAGGCGGGAATTGCTGGTCGTTACGCCATATTTCGTGCCCAGTCCGGATATTCTCCAATCATTGAAATCCGCCGCGATGCGCGGCGTTGACATCCGCCTGCTCTTTCCACAAAAAAACAATCACATTTACACCGGGCTTGCAGGAAACGCCCTCTATGAGGAGCTAATGGCCTCCGGCGTCCGGATTTTTGAAAGAAAACCGCCGTTCATGCATGCCAAGGCCTTGATTGCGGATGGAAAGGTCGCCTTGGTTGGAAGCGCAAACCTGGACATGCGCAGTTTGCGTTTGAATTATGAATCCAACCTGCTTGTCTTTGATGATGAATTCATCCGGCGCCTGCGGGCGATTGTTTTTGATGACTTTGCCGACAGCAATGAAATTAATCCCGATAAGTGGCGCCGGCGGCCTTTATGGCGGAAAATGGTTGAAAACGGCTGTTACCTGATGATGCCTGTCCTGTGAAGGTTCATGGTTCACCGTTCATGGTATAAAGCATAAACCCAGAACTCTGAACCGTGAACGGAAGAAATGCATTTTATTCTTCGTCTGTTTCCTCCGGCTTGAACCCGCAAATGCCCCTTTTTGAAGACTCAATAAACCCGCACATTTCCCGCGCAAACGGCGATTGATCTTCCCGCTTGATCTTTTCAACCGCCTGGGAAAGGTTCAAACCCGAACGGAAAAGAGTTGAAAAAATACGTTTGATAACCAGGCGATCCTCGGCGGAAATTCCGGCCCGGCGCATGCCGACCACGTTTAGTCCGACGATCTTATTTAAACGAACGCTGGCCGCCGTGCAAAACGGCAGGACATCCTGGCTGAGACCGGAGTTGCCGCCAAGCATCGCCACCCTGCCAATCCGCACAAACTGATGAATGACACAACCCCCGCTGATAAAGACGCGGTCGCCCACTTCAACATAACCGGCCAGAAGGGCTCCATTGGCGACAACAACATTGTTGCCCATCCTGACATTGTGCGCCAGATGGCTGTTGGCCATAAGATAACAATCGCTTCCCACTTCAGTGACTGTTTCCGGCTTCGTTCCGCGATGAATGGTAACGCCTTCGCGGATGGTCGTTCCGGCGCCGATGCTGACAAAACTGATATTATCCTTGTAAACAAGATCCTGGGGCAGATCGCCGATAATTGCATGCGCATGAACAACACACCCTTGCGCCAGTGTTGAATATCGGTAAATAACCGCGTGTGGGCCGATTTTAACGCCGGCCCCAAGCCGCACCTTTTCATCAATCACGGCATAAGGTCCGATGACCACGTCCGCCGCAAGCTCGGCGTCCTTATGCACTACCGCTGTCGGATGAATTTGCATGCCAAATTGCTAACAGGGTTTTTAATGTTAGTCAAATCTAAACCACGATTTATTGATTATCCGGCGATCGGAGTCGGTCCAGCTCTTTCCCAGAGCTCCATGACCATTCGCGCTATTTGATCAGTTTTCATGCCGGAGTCTACCGGCGCCCACTCCACGTTGGCCTGGTGCCGGAACCATGTCATCTGGCGTTTCGCCAATTGACGGGTTCGCTTGACGGTAATTTCCATCGCCTCGTCAATCGTCAACTTTCGGCGGAGAACGAGAATTGCCTCCGCATAACCGATTGCTTTCCCGGCGGTCGGCGCGGATTCGCCGGCGGTGAAAAATCCCTGCCGTAAAAGCCCTTCAACTTCCGCAAGCAATCCGCCCGCATACATTTCATTAACCCGCTCTTTAATCCGCGCATCAAGCAGGGCCTTTGGCATCATTAACCCGGCAATTACCGGCCCCTTTCCCAGAAGACGCCAAAGATCATTTTTACTCCCGGCGGAACAATGCGCCGTCTCAATCACCCGGACCAGCCGTCGCGGATTTTGCTTGTCGGCCATTGATTCATACTGTTCCGGAGCTTGAGCTCGCGCCCATTCCTGGAGAGCGCCAATGCCGCTTCTTTGCAGTAATTCGTCGGCTTTTTGCCGGATATCGGGATTGCCCGCGGAAAGCCGGTTTAACCCATGGGTAAGGCTTTTGATGTAAAGGCCCGTTCCACCGGTCACGATTATTCGCCGGCCGGCCAACAAGGCTTCTCCGACGGCGCTCAAAGCATGCCGCTGATACTGGCCGACACTGAAAGCATCCGATGGCGCGGCCAGGTCCAATCCCCAATAACGGACCTTATTGCGCAAAACCTGATCAGGTTTTGCCGTGCCGATATCCATGCCACGGTAGACCATCATCGCGTCAGCCGATAAAATGTCGCAGGAATGTCTTTCGGCAATCCATTGGCTCACGGCGGTTTTTCCGGCGGCCGTGGGACCAACCAAAAAAAACGCACTTAAGTCATGCGGCTCTTGTGAAAGTCCTGCAAGAATCGGGTTCATTGTTCATGGTTGGCAGACTTGGAGGTTACGGCCGGCAACAATGAAGTAAACAAATAAAGACCAACCCCGATACAGATGGCCGAATCCGCGATATTGAATGACGGCCAATGGCTGGTATTCCAATAGAAGTCAAGAAAATCGGTTACCCATCCAAGCTTAACACGATCAATCAAATTGCCGATAATGCCCCCCATAATAAACCCCATCGCAGCCGCAAACACCATCCGGCCGCCGGCAAGATAACGATGGAACAACGCCATCAAGATAAGGACCGCAATGGAAACAATCGCCAGCCATTCGTTTTGGCGCTGAAGCGATCCCCAAACCGCCCCCGTGTTGCGCATATAGGTCAAATCAAAAAGCGATGAAATAACGGCTTTTGACTCTCCCGGCGAAAAGGAATATCTGATTGCATGTTTTGTGACCTGATCCAAAACAACAATCACAAGCGATAACACCAATGTGGTTATCAGGCAGCGCGATGAGGTGGACGCAGTTGGATAAGGTTCAGGGTTCACAGTCCTACTTCGCTGTAGCAATGCCTCCTGGCGACGAAGGCTGAACTCACGGTTCATGATTCAGGATCAGACAACCTTGAACGGAGAACCCTGAACCTTGAACCTGAAGAGGTTATTCTTCCTCCGCGCCAGCCTCGGTGGTCGCCTTGTCGGACGCGTAAAAAAACGCCGCCGATTCCAATGATTTGAATTTCTTTTGCCCCTCTTCGTTCTTTGACTTGCAGGCGACACACATCCGGGCATAAGGCACGGCCTTAAGACGATTATTTTCAATCCCCCGCCCGCAACTGTCGCAAATCCCATAAGTACCCAGGGCAAGCCGGTTCAAGGCCTCGTCAATTTCAAAGATAATATCCTGATCCAGGCTGACTCGATTCAAGGCAAAATCACGGTCAAAATTATCAGTCCCCTGTTCTTCCGACCGGTAACTGACATCATTGTCTTTTTCCGAGCGACTGAGGTTATCCGTGGCCAAGAAGTTGATCTGGCCGGTGATGTGCTCGCGTAAACGCAGCAAAAAATCGCGTTTTTCCTTGGCTTGCGCCACAGAGAGATATTTATTGCTTTTTGCCACCACATTACCTTTTGCCAACTGATCCACGGTCAAGGCAACAGACATCTGCCGGCGCTGTTTTGCCTTTACAGACTTCACGGGTTGCCGGGCGGACGACTTTGCACGGCTTGAACCCCGAAGTTTCACGGCCGGACTGCGCGCTGTTTTTTTCTGTTTTGCTTTGCTCATTTTCCTCTTCCTACTTTTACCGCAAATTGAAAAACCATTTCATTGTTTCTTTGATAAGGATTATCAAAAATTTCGTTTTTTTATCATTCCGCACCATGCTTGTCAATTAATTTGCATTATTATTTATCGCGCCTGATGAAGTGATATTCTCCATGGCATCCACTTCCGCCCGGGCGCTGCGGCGCGACGAGCGCCTCGGGACGATGGAGACCGGAACGGCAAAAACGAAGAGGATCAGTTTCCCTGACCATCTCGCGCGAAAGGCCGGGTGTTGCGCCGGGCCGACCGCACACATACACCGCCAGGCAATTTGCCAAATTGCTGATTGTCTCCATTTTCACGCCATTGATCAGCCCCATGACCAGCGCGGCCGTGAATGCATCCCCGGCGCCAACCGTGTCAACAATTACCGCCTTTCTACCCCCTGACGGACAGGCTCCATCCTGATGATAAAGCACGGCGCCTTTTGGCCCCTTGGTAACGGCAACAACGCCAAGCTTATACTCAAGCATCAAGCTTTTAACCACCCTGGCTTCATTGCCCGGAATGGAAAGCAATTCCGCAATAACCACAAGCTCTTCATCATTAAGCTTGAAAACATTGGAAAGCTTCAAGAGCGCCTGGATGAGGTTGCGATCATAAAACGACTGGCGCAGGTTAATATCCAGCACTTTCAGGGATGCAGCGGGCATTAACGAAATAAACTTGCGGATTGTCGCGCGGCTGACAGATGATCGTTGCGCCAATGATCCAAAACAGACCGCCTTCGTCCGCTTGGCCAAGGAGCGCAATCCGGGTGAAAAGCGAATAAAATCCCAGGCGGCATTTCGTTTGATTTCATAACTGGGCTTGCCGGCGGCATCCAATTGAACTGCCACCACACCGGTGGGATGCGCTTGATCAACCGCAACGCATTTCCGGTTGATCCCCATTTCATCAAGCCTTGACAATATTTCCCGGCCAAGACTGTCACGCCCGACACTGCTGGCCACGCAAGCTTCCGCGCCCAGGGCCTTGGCAAAATGGGCAAAATTTGCCGGCGCGCCGCCAAGCTGCCGGCCGGATGGCAACATATCCCAGAGGATCTCGCCGATCCCAACCACAAGGGGCTTTTTCATCATTGAGCTTGCTTTTCCTTTATCTTTCATAATCCTTTCGTTGCCGCAAAATTTATCATTATAAATCCGCTTTGACAAGTTTATGCACAATGATATATCATGGCCGGCATGGACTTGTGGGCCGGATGTCCGGCCGCGCAAGTCCAAGGTTTGATTTGAGGCAACAATTTAACCAAGGAGCCAGATAATGAGCATTATTATCCTGATATGCGCAATAGTTGTTTTTATCGTTTTCCTGATTGCCCGCTATAACAAACTGGTTGCATTGCGCAATCGGTTTAAAAACTTATTCTCGCAAATTGATGTCCAGCTCAAGCGGCGTTATGACCTGATCCCCAACCTGGTTGAAACCGCAAAAGGCTACATGCAACACGAGCGCCAAACACTGGAAGAAGTCATCAACGCCCGCAATCAGGCGTCGTCCGCCGGGCAAAAGGCCGCTTCTGACCCAAGCAATGCTTCCGCCATGCAAGGATTAATCGGGGCCGAATCGGTCCTGAGCGGCGCCCTGGGGAGATTGTTTGCGGTGGTGGAGGCATATCCTGATTTGAAGGCCAACCAGACAATGCAGACTTTAATGGAAGAACTGACTTCCACGGAAAACAAAATCGCCTTTGCGCGCCAGGCTTACAATGACTCGGTAATGGTCTACAACACCGCGCGGGAATCATTCCCCGACCTGCTGATTGCCGCCCCGCTCGGCTTCAAGGAAGCCCAGCTTTTTGAGATCGTCAAGCCGGAAGAACGGGAAGCGCAGAAAGTATCGTTTCAGCAGAAATAATGTATCTACTCAGGTTGTTCAGACTGTAGGCTAAAGGCTATTAGTTTTGCTGATGGACGGTGGTAACGCGTCCGTGTCTTTGCCTCTTTTTCCTACAGTCTAAACACCTACAGCCTATTATAAGAATGGACTTTTTTGAACATCAGGAACGCGCGAAACGGAACACGCTGCTGTTGACCTTCTTTTTTGCCGTTGCCGTTGTTTTGATTATTGTCGCCGTTTATTTCGTTTTGGCCTTTTTTTTCCTGAACGGACGCCAGCCGGCGGCGGAAACTGACTTGCTCGCAAGCATCAAGCGGCTTTGGGATCCAGTCTTCTTCTTGTGGACCGCTATCGGCACTTTTGCGATAATTTCCACCGGCACAATTTATAAAATGAGCCTGTTGTCGTCCGGCGGGGAGGCGGTCGCCCGGATGTTCGGGGCACAACCGATCGGCCTTCAGACCGCAGATCCGGCCGAACGCCGCTTGTTGAACGTTGTCGAGGAAATAGCCATTGCTTCCGGCCTGCCGGTGCCAAGAGTTTATCTGCTTGATGAAGAAAGCATCAACGCCTTCGCGGCCGGATTTTCAACGCGCGACGCCATCATTGGCGTGACGCGCGGCTGCATGAATCTTTTATCACGCGACGAATTACAAGGCGTCATCGCCCATGAATTCAGCCATATTCTGAACGGCGATATGCGGCTCAATCTCAGGCTGATGGGCGTTTTACACGGCATTCTGCTGATCAGCCTTATCGGCTGGTGGATTTTCAGGATATCATCGCAATCCTCCCGTTCCGGCCTAAGCGGATCAATGCGCAAAAAAGGAGGCAATACCTTTGTCGTTCTCCTGGCCGGACTCAGCCTCATGGTTATCGGATATATCGGCGTGTTTTTTGCGCGCCTGATCAAGTCGGCCGTTTCCCGCCAGCGTGAATTCCTGGCCGATGCGGCTTCGGTGCAGTTCACCCGGAATCCGGAAGGCATAACCGGAGCTCTCAAAAAAATCGGCGGCCTTGTAACCGGCGGAGAGATCAGCAATCCGAACGCCGAAGACGCCTCGCATTTCTTTTTTGCAAACGGGTTGAAACAATCGTTTTTTAACCTGATGTCAACCCATCCTCCCCTGGCGGAACGGATCCACAGGATTGACCCGGCCTTCAACGGAACATTCCCGGCAATCGCCGCAACAATGACGTTTATTGCCGATAATGATGTTTCATCCATGGAAGCGGCATCCGCGCACATGGCTGACAATAAACAAACATCCGCTCGTTCCATTACGCTTGATCCGGACCGGGCAATTAAAACAATCGGGCGAATGGATGCGGAATCGCTGAACAATACAAAGCATTGGCTTGCCGCGCTTCCGGACGCAATCCGTTCCGCCGCGCGCGAGCCCTCCTCCGCCCGGGCGCTTATTTTGGCCATGCTTATTTCAGGCAATAACGAAATCCGGAACAAGCAAGCATCTTATCTTGAAAAAAATACGGACAAACCAATTTATAAAAGCCTGCTTGAGCTGATGCCGGCCATTGAAAGAATTCCGCCGGAGTGGTTTTTGCCCCTGGCCGAATTGTCAACGGCAACATTAAGGACCTTGCCGGCGCCTGACTTGAAGGTATTCACCGAACACTTGCGCCATCTCGTGGAATCTGACGGAACCATCACTCTTTTTGAATATATGCTGCAAGCCATGGTAACCGCGCATATTAAAAGCTGGACCGGCCGGGAAAAAGGCAACGCTTTTCCATCATCCGATTTCAAGCGTTTTCTGCCTTCAATGCATGCAATCCTTTCAACGCTGGCTTATTACGGCAACAACGATGATGCCGCCGCGGCGCGCGCCTTTACCGCGGGCTTGAAAAGACTGCCCGTTGACGAACATGCTGAAAAAATATTGCCAAAACAACAATGCGGTCTCACGCAGGTGGACCGGGCGCTTGCCACCCTTGGCTTCTCCGCGCCCGAAATTAAAAAACATTTCCTGGACGCATGTTGCGCCTGCGTTACCCATGACGGCAAGGTAAACATAAGCGAGGCCGAATTATTGAGGGCCGTGGCCGCTATTCTTCAATGTCCCGTGCCGCCATTTTTACCGCCCGAAATGCCGTCATGATTCCGATCATCAGGTTAATATTAGTCTTGCTGATAGCCATCGTAGTATCAGGTTGTCAAAAAAAACAGGGCCGCCTGGAATGGACTTCCATTGACGTCAACACCCCCTATACCCAGGCCGACGCTAATTTATTGATATTTGACGGCACCAATCATGTCTTGCTTGACACCGGATCAAGGCAGAGCGGCGAGCAACTCATTGCTTTTCTCCAGGGCAAAAAATGCCGTTCGATCCGCTCGATCATCATTACCCACGGTCATCGCGATCATTACGGCGGGATGATCCCTTTGCTCAAATCCGGGATTGCGATTGGCTGTGTTTATTTCAACCCTCCGCCTGCTGACCTTGTCACGAACGAACCTTGGGGTTGTTCAAACGAGGAAATCGCTGAAATAAAAGCCGAGTTGCAGAAAAGAAATATTCCCTTAAAAGCCATGGATAAAGACACGGAGTGGTTTTTGGGAGAAAACGCCGCAATGCGGGTCATTTGCGCTTTTAACGGCATTGACACGCCCGTGGGCCGCACGGATATTAATGACACTTCCACCGTGATAATGCTCACCCATAAAAACATCAAAATAATTTTCGCCGCCGACCTTGACCGCGCCATTGGCGGTTATTTGGCGGGGAATGCCCCGCCGGATCTATTACGCGCCGATATTTTGAAATTTCCGCATCACGGCACGGAATCGTTTCCCAGCAACAGTTTCTTTGCCGCGGTCAACGCCAAGGCATTCATTATTCCCGCCCAGAAGCAATTATGGCTTTCGGCGCGGAGCTCCCGGGCGCGGCAATTGACCAAGGACATGAGGGTTTATGTCAACGGCATTGAAGGAAATATCACGGTGATTTCCGACGGTGATTCATTCCACATTCATCCGGAACACACCGGCGATGAAACGATCATCCTGCCTTCGCCCTGAGCTCGTTCCGAAACATCAGAGCGAGCCAAGGACTATTCATCCCTGTGGCAAGCCACAGGGCTTTCCCTGGCCGAGCTTGGGCAGGCTGGCGAAGAAGGGTAATCAAAACAGCACATTCTCTAATTTATCTCACACGGCGTTGGCGCCAAACAGCAAGGAATTCATCGGGCGTTGAAATCGCCAGGCTCATTGCCGCCTCCTTGAAGTGACCGGGATCGCGAGTAATCAGGCAGTCAGCTCCGGCGCGAATGGCGGAATGTAACTGGATGGCATCCTCAAAATCGTTCATGGTCGAGTCAATGGCCTGATTCAGAATCAGGGTGTCGGGGGCGATTGGCACAAAAATATCACGCAGGATACGAAGCGCCTGGTCTGCGTTGCGTTTGCCGGCCGTCTTGCGAATCACATAATAGATGTTGTTGAAACTGATCGTGGAGATGCAACCTTGAACCGCTCCGCTTTCAGCCAGAGACCAAACTTCGGCGGAAGCGGCGTAAAATGGTTCACGTTTGGCAAGGACGTCCAGCAAGACGTTGGTGTCGAGAAAAACCTTCATCGGTCCAGCCCATATTTCTCAGACAATGCAACGGCCAGGATTTCCTTGGGAGTGCGCCCCGAAGGCAATCGAAGCAGACCGGTGGCTTTGCGTGTAATAGGACCCATTGTCGGCGGCTTCGCATGTTCTGTCCGTCCCATTGTCGCCACAAGACGAGAGAACAATGCCGAAACGCTGGTATTTCTTTCGGCAGCGAGTTTCTTGGCCGCGCTGATCAAGGCGGACTCCGCATTGAGAGTGAGTTTGGTCATGCTCATAAAAAAACCTTTCTACGTATAAGACTGAAAATATACTACGTGTTACTTGGAAACTCGTCAAGAACATATTCAAAAATAAACAGTGGATAGGATTACATTTTTTTGCATACTTCCGCAAATGCTATTCAGGTATTTAGACTATAGACTGCCAGGCGCCGCCGACTTTCCCTCGTGTAGCGCTCTGGCGAGAAGGCTGTTATTTACATTTTGCCATGTGAGCCTCGCAACATTATGCCGCCGCTATCATGCCGAAACGGGGGAAGCGCCCATAAATGCCCGGCTGCGGATGCGGATTGAAATTGTAAAAGCTTTATTACTGAAAGGGCAGACCCTGAAAACAATCGCCGCTGAAACCGGTTTTTGCGATCCCTATCATCTCTCCAAAACATTTAAAAAGGCAACCGGGCTTTCGCCGCGGCAGTTTATAGAATCGCTGGCAAAGATTTGACCCGCATGTTTTACGAGCGGATAACCGCTTATGAAATATGCGCTTGTTTCTGCTCAATCCATTTAATTATCAGTTCGGCAATTTTATTTTTTGTCATCAGCGGTAATGCCGCATGTTTTCCGCCGGCGGAAAATAAAATCACCCGGTTGGTATCGGCTTCAAAGCCGGCGTCCGGCCGGCTGACGTCATTGGCAACAATCAAATCCAACTTCTTCTGCTTTAATTTGCGCACGGCCTCGGACCGCAAACGGCCGGTTTCGGCCGCAAAGCCGACAAATATCCGCCTGTCCTTCGCGGAAGCAATCGCCATGAGAATGTCCGGATTTTGCCTTAGCGGCAGCAAAAGCGGAACTGCGCTTTTTTTAAGTTTTTTTTTCGCAAATGTTGCCGGGCGAAAATCCGACACGGCGGCCGCCATGACCAGCACGTCGCATTTTTTAATATTCTTCCTGACAGCGGCCAGCATATCGGCGGCGGTAATGACGTTCACGCAGAAGGCCCCCGGGGGCGGTTTTAAAGCAACCGGCCCGGAAATCAAAACCACCGAATGCCCGCGCTTAAGCGCCGCCGAGGCGACGGCATACCCCATTTTACCGCTGGAACGGTTGCTGATAAAGCGCACCGGATCAATCGGCTCTCTGCTGGGACCGGCGGTGATAAGAAATTTCATATTCAGGTGTTTAGGCTGTAGACTGTAGGCTGTTAGTTATTGCAAATTGAAATTAGAAACTGGAAATTAGAAATTTGGGGGAAATTATTCCGATCTCGCCTGTACCAATTTCCGATTTCAAGCCGGACTGGGCGAAGCCTCGCTGAAGTCTGGACGCTCCGGCGGAGCCTGGTAGCCTATCTACCTATTTCTTTTGGCGTAACGCTTTCTCAACCGCCTTCATAATCTTATCCGGCGGCGCCAGACGGCCTTCCCCTTCCCAACCGCAGGCCAGTTGACCGCGTTCCGGATTTATGATTATGGCGCCCCGCGACTTGATGATCCGGAGATTATCCTGAGTCGCCGGGTTCAACCACATGTTTTCATTCATGGCCGGCGCAATCACCAGCGGTGCCTTGCAGGCAAGCGCCGTTGAGGTCAAGGCGTCGTCGGCCAGTCCATGAGCCAATTTGGCAATCACATTGGCGGTGCAGGGCGCTATCACCAAAACATCCGCGCAATCCGCCAGCGACACATGCGCCGGGTCCCACGCTTCTTTTCTTTCAAACTCATCAACCAGGACCGGATTCCGGGAAAGCGTTTGAAACGTCAATTCGCCCACGAAACGGGTTGCCGCCGGAGTCATGACAACGGAAACCAGCCAGCCGCTTTTTTTCATCAGCCGCAATAATTCAGCGGCTTTATAAGCCGCAATGGATCCGGTAACACCAAGCACAATATTATGTTCTTTCATGGCATCAATTCAAAACGAAGATATTCATCGGGAAGCATAAACATTCCGGCAATGTTCCGCAATCACTATTGAACGCAGTCTTTTGTAAGCCTGCTCCAGCCGGTCGTTAACCACCACATAGCGAAAATCACGCCACGCTTTCATTTCGCGCGCCGCATTGGCCAAGCGGGTCTTTATTTCCGCGGGACAGTCTTTCCCGCGTTTCAATAAACGTTTTTTCAACTCCTTGATGCCGGGCGGGGCGATAAAAACATCAACAAACGCCGCCTTGAGGTTGTTGTCCGCCGCTTTTCTTATATTGTTGCGGATCATTTTTGCCCCCTGCACGTCAATCACCAGCAGGACATCCTTGCCGTCCGCCAGCGCCGACAAGACCGGCGACCGGGGCGTTCCATACCGGTGGCCGTGAACAGCGGCTGATTCAAGGAATTTGCCGCGATGCAGACATTTCTCATACTCCGGCAAGGTTATAAAATAATAGTCGCGGCCATGAACCTCGCCATGACGTTTTTGCCGGGTGGTGCACGAAATTGACCGCGTCATGTTTTGAAATTCATTCAAAAGCAGATTGCACAAAGTGGTCTTCCCCGCCCCCGATGGGGCGGAAACAACCATTAACAGCGGCTTGTCATTGGCATTAATCATTCTATGTTTTGAACCTGCTCGCGGATGCATTCCAGCTCTGATTTATATCTTATCACCAGATTTGAAATCAAGCAATCATTTGACTTGGCCCCGATGGTGTTGATCTCCCTCATCATTTCCTGGACAATAAAATCCATGGTGCGCCCGACGGGTTCATTCCCGGTCAAAAGCCGGCTAAACTGGACAAAGTGACTCCGCGACCGCTCCAGTTCCTCGGCAATGTCGCCGCGTTCCGCCAGCATGACAATATCACGCAATATTTTCCGGTCGCCGGCATTCTCCGCCGCGGAAACCAATAAATCCCTGATTTTGCCCTTATGTTGCCGCACGGCCAGCGGACGGCGACATTCAATCTTATTTAACATGATTTCCAACGATTGTATTCGGCGGTGCATTACGCGTTCCAACGCGCCCCCCTCAACCTGACGCATGGCGCACAACTGTTTCAAGGCATGGCGGCAGGCGCTGACCGCCAAACATTTCAATTTTGCATCGTTTCCGTTTGCCGGAACAATCCTGATCACGCCCGGAATACCAAAAAGCGCGCTGATCCCAAAATCATCCGCTGTCTTGTGTTGGCGCGCAGTTGCCCGGGCAATCTGCAGACATTGCCGCGCCAGACATTGGTCCATTATTATCTGTTGCGTGGATATCTGTGAGCCGGGAACGACAAAACAACGGCAGGAAACCGAACCGCGCGCGAGGGATGCATGAATCATCCGGCGCATGTCCATCTCCATAAAAGACAAAAACGGGGGCAGATCAAGCCGCAGATCAAACTGGCGATGATTCACCGAATTAAGCTCAACAATAACCCGGGCCCCTTTGAACGCGACCGCACCCCGTCCGTGCCCCGTCATGCTGTTGACTGACATTTCTCTCTCCTTGAATCAAAACTTTATTCTTCCGCCGGCTCAATAACCGCCGGTTTTTTAGCAGTTCTTTTGAACTTGATGTAGGGAAGAATAAACAAATCCAGGTTGCCTTCAAGCACATTCATCACGTTGCCGCATTCAACACCCGTGCGATGATCCTTGGCCATGGTATAGGGTTGCAGGACATAGGATCGGATTTGCCGGCCCCAGGCGATCTCGCCCTTCTCCCCGTAAAATTTTTCCATTTCCTGGCGTTTTTGGTCCTGCATCAACTCGTAAAGTCGCGCCCGCAATAACCTCATCGCCTTGGTGCGGTTGGCATGCTGGGAACGCTCGGACTGACAGGCAACCACCAGTCCGGTCGCCAGATGGGTCAGACGAATGGCCGAATCGGTTTTATTAACATGCTGACCGCCGGCGCCCCCCGAACGGAACGTATCCACGCGCAAATCGCTTTCGTCAATTTCCACCTCAACATCCTCGGCAACTTCCGCAATTACATCCAAGGAAGCGAAAGAAGTATGCCGGCGCTTGTTGGAATCAAAGGGACTGATGCGCACAAGCCGATGAACGCCGCGTTCCGCCGATAGATAACCATACGCATAAGGCCCGGCAACCATCAGGGTAACACTCTTAAAACCGGCCTCGTCACCGGGCATCATGTCCATAAGACTCACTTCAAACCCGCGGTTTTCGCAATAGCGGCGATACATGCGCAACAACATGGCCACCCAATCACAAGCTTCTGTTCCGCCGGCCCCGGCATGCAGACTCAAATAGGCATTTTGCCGGTCCATTTTCCCGTCAAAAATGGATTCAAACTCGCGTTTCTGATAATCTTTTTCCAGCGTTTCCAGGTCGCGGATGACCTCGACCATGGCGTGCTGGCGCTGGCTTTCATCCCTTTCTGATTCCGCCAATTCAAGCATGAGGGAACAATCAGCCAGGCGTGATTCCAGTTCTTTGAACGGGTTGAGGATCATGCGGTGCTGGTTGACCTTGTCAATAATAGCCCGGGCGCCGTTCTGGTCATTCCAGAAATCGGGCGCCGCCATCTGTCCTTCAAGTTCCAGCAGTGTTTTCTGACGCCCAGCGACGTCAAAGATAACCTCGCATTTCTTCAATGCCGACCGCAATCCTGGCTATTTTATCTTTTAGTTCTTCATTCATGATCCGTATATCTCATCAGGCATAAAAAACCATTGCCCACCCTAAAATTAATGAACGCGGTAAAGATTCCCATGCCTTAAAACCGTTTCATACGCGCCCATATCCACGATACCGTAACGAATGCGCGCGTTCCCGTCCAGATCAACCGCGTTGGTCATCCAATCCTGGTTTACTCCGGCATTAACGCATGGCGAATGCGCGCACAGGCGATAATTGCCGCCCCCAAGGTCAACCAAGAGAGGATTATTCGTGATATTGCCGGTCCCGCCCACCGCCGGGATCACGCATGAATAGCTCAACCCCGTGGCGCCAATCGTATCGTTGGTAAAGTTCGCCGCGTTAGCCGCCGTGTTGAAATAAATAATATTGTTCGTTCCGCTGTTCCCCGGGCCGGCCGCATAAACCCCGCCGCCGGCAACCGCGGCGTAATTGCTCACGATCGTGCAGCTTGCAATATGACCGCCCTCGCCCAGCAATAACCCGCCGCCGGTATTCGTCACGGAAATATTGCGGGCAACCAGGCAGTTTTGAATTGTAAAATTTGTTCCATAAACTCCACCGCCTTGATTAGTGGCTATATTTCCGACAATGGAACAATCCTTGATTGTCGTTTTCCCTCCAGCTCGTATCGCCCCGCCGTCTTGCTCAAGCGCCCCACCCACGACATTGCTCGTGAAGGTGCAATTCACGACAAGATTGGTCGTTGAATTTTCACTGAGAAAAACCGCGCCGCCATGTACTTTTGCCCGGTTATATACAAACACACAATTTGAAATAAGATTGGTTTTGCTTCGTATATCACATGCGCCGCCATAATTTGCGGCATAATTGCCTTCAAAATAACATCCGGCAATCGTCACTTCATTGCCGCCCGTATATATGGCTCCCGACAATACCGTTGCGCTATTATTTTTAAAAATACAATTGGTGACAGATGTACAACCACTCACCATGCCGCCCCTTACAGTATTATTGACAAAGGCGCAATTCCTCACCGTGAGAGCTACTAACGATCCATAAGCTATAGTGTAACTGGAATTTGTCACCGTGAATCCATCAAAAACAGAACTGTTTCCCAATGATCCGCTATAGTTTGTGTTGTTTTGTTCATTTATAATCGTCACATCGCGCCCGTTGACGCTCCGAAGCGTGATTGTAGACGCATTGAAAATTCTTTGGGTGGGATAATAAACGCCGTTGGTTACCAATACGGTATCGTTTGCTCCGGCCGCGGTGACCGCCCAGGTCACATCGGTGGCCGCGTCCGCCCAGTTCGTATAGGGGGAATTGTTTGTGCCCGACAGCGAGACATAATGGGTGTCGGCCGCGCAGTCCATGCCTGCAAGAAACACCAGACTCACCAACACTAACAACAATTGTCGCCGTTTGAGTCTTACCATGACAGCCTCTCCAATTTAGTTTGATTTGTCGGCATTTTATGGGCAATGATGCAAAATGCAATAAAAAAGAAACAAGCGTGGCATACTGGCGGAAAACGGCTTTTGACAACATTCTTTTGATATGATATTTTTATCCTGACAAAGACGACTGGCGGATATGCCCCGAAAGGCCGGCGCCGGCCGTCTGTTTCCTGTTTTGAATTACGGACAAAATGTCATTGAAAATAAAATTTTATTTGTTTGCGCTGGCCGCGCTATGGACTGCCGCCGGATCCGGCGCGGCGGAAACCAACAAACGACCGGAACTCTGGTTTCCGGTCGGCGAAAAGCTGACCTACCAGGTTTACTGGGGCATATTTCCCGTGGCAGAAACCGTGGTAACCAGCGCCTGGATTGAAGAAGAGCAGGAAGAGGAAACACGGATCCTGCTGTCCATCAAAATAACAACCAAGAGCTATGCCCTGCTGGATGCGATTTATCCGGTGAACGATTTTATTGAAAGCGTGGTTGATCCGGCAACTTTCACTCCGTTGCGCTTTGCCAGGCGGCTGAGCGAGGGCCGTTACCGCTTGAATGAAATCACCGTTTTTAACCATAAGGAACACATCGCCCATTGGAAACATCTGGTCAAGAATGATGCCAGGGATTTTGCCATTGAAAACGACACGCGCGATCTGCTAAGTTTCATGTTTTTCATGCGCTCCCAGAAGCTTGAGCCGAATCGGACCTATCAACGCCGGCTCATGGCGGATGAAAAGCTTTACGATCTTTATATCAACACCAAAAATTATGTTCAGCTGAATGTTTCAAAGTTTGGATCCGTGCGTTGTCTTTATATTGAACCGGAGGCCAAATTCCAGGGATTTTTCGTGCGGGTCGGCCGATTGCAGGTCTGGAATTCGGACGACAAGCGTTGCTTGTGCCTGAAGGCCGTCGCCAAGGCGCCGGTTATCGGCTCAATCAAGTTACTTCTTAATAAAGTTGAAGGTCCGGGCGATGACTCCTGGGTGAAACCCGGCGAATCGGCCAGAATTCAGCTTGAGAAAAAATCATAGAAAACCAACGGAGAAAACACGAATGCACATCAGTCTTCAAAGAGCCAAGGCGCTGATCGCAAAATTCCGCCGCCAGAAAATCCTTGTGGTCGGCGACTTGATGCTGGACCGCTATATCTATGGCACGGTCCACCGTCTTTCCCCGGAAGCGCCCGTGCCGGTTGTCCTGGTGCGGGATGAAAAAAACATGCCCGGCGGAGCCGCCAACGTGGCGCGCAACGTGAAGGCGCTCGGCGGACGGGCCGCCATCTTCGGCACGATCGGCCCGGACCAGGCCGGCCGGGAACTGTTGCACGTCATGCACAAGGCTGGGATAGAAACCGGTTATGTCACCCGGGTAAATAAAATAAAAACAACAGTCAAAATGCGCATTATCGGCGAACGCCAGCAGGTTGTCCGGGTTGATTGGGACGATAAATTACAACCTGACGGAATCTTGCTTGAAAAATTATACCGGAAGGCGGCGGACGCCGTTGCGCGCTCTTCCGGGGTCATTCTGGCCGATTACGCCAAGGGATTCATTTGCCCGGAAATTGTCACCGCAATCCTCAAGGCGGCCAGGCGTTATAAAACGCCGGTTGCCATGGATCCAAAGGAAAACCGCGACCTGCCACTGGCCGGGATAGCCATCGCAACCCCAAACCGCAAGGAAGCTTTTGCCCTGGCGGGCATGCCCGAAACGGAGCCGGCTCAAAATCCTCTCGCTGACCGCGCCTTGATTCAGGCAAGCAATATTTTGCTGGAAAAATGGAAACCGGACCTGCTGGTGATAACGCTTGGCGCACAGGGCATGCTGGTGACGCCGCGCGGACGCGCCCCATTCCACGTGGCGACCGTTGCCCGCGAAGTTTTTGACGTCAGCGGCGCCGGCGACACGGTCATCGGCACGATGCTCATGGCGCTGAGCGCCGGCGCAAACCATTTTGAAGCGGCCGAATTGGCCAACTGCGCGGCCGGGGTGGTTGTCGGCAAGATGGGCACAGCAACCTGCTCGGGCCGGGAACTGCTGGAATTTATAAACGATTTACGCTCTTAATGAAAAAACAAAAAATCAAAGTCCTGGGTGTCATCCCCGCGCGCTGGGGATCAACCCGGTTTCCCGGCAAAAGCCTGGCGCCGCTTTGCGGCCGGCCGCTTATCCAATGGGTCATTGAAATGGCGCTCAAGGCAGAGACGCTTGACAAGCTAGTGGTTGCAACCGATGACCGGCGGATTGCCGATGCGGCCGCAAATTGCGGAGTTGAAGCGGTCATGACAAGCGCCGAACATCCCTCGGGAACGGACCGGACCGCCGAGGCCGCCCGGAACTATTCAGCGGATATCATCGTCAACATCCAGGGCGATGAGCCGATAATTGATCCGAAATTGATCAACAAGCTCGTCAGAGTCATGCTCGCCGAAAACAAATGGGACATGGCCACGGCCGCCGCGCCGATCAACTCATTCCAGGAAGCCGAGAAACCGTCAATATGCAAGGTTGTGTTCGACGCCGATGGCCGGGCGCTTTATTTTTCGCGATGGCCGATTCCTTTCATCCGTGAAAAAACATTTTCCACCGAAGAAAAAGTATTCTGGCGCCATATCGGCCTGTATCTGTACCGGAACAAATTCCTGGCAAGATTCGTCGCCGAGCCGCCATGCTTGCTGGAGCGCGCCGAATGCCTGGAACAGTTGCGCGCCCTGCATATCGGCGCGCGCATCAAGATTGTGCAAACGAACGAATGCGGGGTCGGAGTTGACACTCCCGCCGATATTGCGGCGGCGGAGGCAGTTTTAAAAAGGATAAACGCTAAATGCTGAAGGCTGAAAAAAAATCAGTGTTTAGCCTTTAGCATTCTCGAATTGAGAATTCCATTTAAATACACTGGAGGAAATGACAATGGCGCATTTGGTAAAAGTCGGCAAAGTCGTTATCGGGAAAGGGCATCCGCTCGCGTTGATTGCCGGCCCATGCGCGATTGAGGGCCGGAAGCAATGCCTGCAAATGGCCGCCCGGCTGAAAGCCCTGGCCGACGCCGAAAAAATACCGCTTATTTTCAAGGCGTCCTATGACAAGGCGAACCGGACCTCCCATCAATCATTCCGCGGCCCCGGCCTGACGCGCGGCCTGGAAATTCTGGGCGAGGTCGGAGAACGATATGGCCTGCCGGTCCTGACCGACGTCCACAATGAAAGCGAGGTGCCGCTGGCGGCAAAAGTTGCGGACATTCTTCAATGCCCCGCTTTTTTATGCCGGCAAACCGACCTGCTCCTGGCCCTGGGCAACAGCGGTAAGCCCGTCAACATAAAGAAAGGACAATTTCTCGCGCCCTGGGACATCCGGCATATAATCGCCAAGCTGGAAAGCACGGGAAATAAAAAAATTTTAATCACGGAAAGAGGAGTAACCTTCGGCTATAACAACCTGGTGGCTGACATGCGCAGTCTGGTGATCATGCGCAAGTTCGGATACCCGGTTGTTTTTGACGCAACCCACAGCGCCCAACTGCCCGGGGGCGCCGGCCATGAAAGCGGGGGCGACTGGCGCATGGCCATGGCACTGGCGCAGGCGGCGGTGGCCGCGGGTTGCGACGCCGTATTCGTGGAAACGCACCTGGCGCCGGAAAGAGCGCTTTCGGACAAAGCCGCCATGATTCCCTTCGCCCGCCTGCGGACGCTATGGCGAACGCTTAAAAAAATTGCGGCGGCCGTCCGTTAAACCAAAAGACCTGGCATTAAGTCATGCTGAGAAATATAACAATCGGGGCAATCTGGATGGCACTCCTGCTGTTTATGGGGCCCGGCGCCCTTGGCGCGGACGATCTGCTTGGCCAGGCCATCAAGGGATTCCGCTATCCTGTCTACGAAACGTCCGGCAACAACCAGGGACAGCTCAAGATGGAAATCGCCGGCGATGAGGCGCAGGTTTTGCCGCAAGGCCTGATTCAAATATCCAATTTAAGAATGACCTTTTATGAAGAAGGCAAGATGGTCATGCATGTCACCACCCCGCTTTGTTTATATGACCGGATAAAGCAAACGGCCATGTCCACTGCGCAAGTCTGCGTGACGCGCGCCGAGATAAAACTCACCGGACGCGGCTTTGACTGGAACGAAAAAGACGGGCGAATCCGCGTCAATAAAAACACCCGGGTCGTCCTGCAAAAGACGGAATCAAAATCATACTTTGGCGCTGACGGCGCAATCGCATCCGCCTCCACCAACCTGGAAGCGGACACGAACAACACCGTCATAACATCAACCACGCTCTCTTTTGACCAAAAAAAAGCAACGGTCGTCTTTGAGGGGGCCGTGAAGGCAACCGACCCGGCCTTAAAAATCACATCTGATCGTTTGACTCTTTCGTTCTCCAATGATAAAAAGGTGGAATTGATCAAGGCCGAAGGAAATGTTGTTATTACGCGGGACATGATCCAGGCTACTGCAAAAATGGCGACTTATGCGGTGGCTGACGGTAAAATAACTTTATGGGGCAAACCGTCGGTTAGTCGGCAAAAGGATTCGCTGACCGCGGAAACGATTGTGTTCTGGCGTAATTCCGATAGAATCATATGCGAGCCCAGCGCCCATTCGATAATATATTCCGATGATATGAACAGCCAGTTAAAGAAGAATTGAGAAGCAATGATGCCTGATGCTCCCGTCATTTTAACGGATGCCCTGGTTAAGACCTATCACCGCCGCAAGGTCGTTGATGGCGTCAGCATTGTGGTCAAACCCGGCGAAGTGGTCGGCCTGCTCGGCCCCAACGGGGCAGGCAAGACAACCACATTTTACATGATTGTCGGCCTGATCAGCCCCAATCGCGGCCGGGTGCTGTTCAACCGGCGCGATGTAACGCGCATGCCGATGCACCTCCGGGCGCGCCAGGGACTGGGATATCTCTCCCAGGAACCTTCCGTCTTCCGCAAGCTGACCGTGGCCGAAAATGTCATGGCCATTCTGGAGACCCTGCCGATTTCCGCCGAACAGCGCGAAAAAAGGCTTGCGGAATTGCTGAACGAACTGGGAATAACCCATCTGGCAAAACAAAAGGCCTACACGCTCAGCGGCGGAGAACGACGCCGGGTGGAAATCACCCGCGCCCTGGTGACGAACCCCCGCGCCCTGCTCCTGGATGAACCGTTCAGCGGCGTTGACCCGCTCGCCGTCTACGACGTGCAGGAAATAATCAGGGAGCTGAAAAAAAAAGGGCTCGGCATATTGATCACCGACCATAATGTCCGGGAAACATTGACCATTGTTGACCGGGCCTATCTGATTTGCGAGGGAAAGGTTCTTCGCGAAGGCACCAGTTCTTTTTTGATTGACGATCCGTTGAGCAGGGAACTTTATCTCGGACCGCGCTTTTGCATGTAAACAAAAATTGCTGAAAGGAAAAATAAATGATCATTAATGTCACCGCCCGCCACGCCGATGTTTCCGACGCGATGAAAGCCCATGTTCATACTAAATTATCATCCGTTTTGGACAGATACCCCCAGATTGAACACGTCCACGTCATTCTCGGCGTTGAAAAATTCCGCCATATGATCGAGGTCGTCGTCCAGGCAAAACGGCATCAAAGAATTGAAGCCAAGGATGAATCAAGCGACATGTACGCCTCAATTGACCGGGTGGCCGACAAGATTGACCGCCAATTGCGGCGGGCCCGGGAAAAGGTTGTTGACCACAAAACCGCCAAACACCGGGTCAAGCTGGCGGATTTGGATCGCGGAATAAAAGAAGACAACGCATAAAAGGAAACGCAATATGGCCGTGACTGTAAAAGATTTCATTGATGCGGCGAAGGAAAAAATATCCCTTGAGATTGTAACCGGCGGAATGGGGATGGGCCGGATTATTCACGAATCGGCGATTCATCGGCCCGGCCTGGCGCTGGCCGGATTTTTCGAGCATTTTGCTTTCCGGCGAATTCAGGTCCTGGGCATGGCCGAAATGGAATTTTTGGCCTCTTTGCCGGCCAAGCACCGCCATGCAAGCCTGCGCCGCTTTTTCGAGCATCATATTCCATGCGTTGTTATCTGCCGCAACCGGATAATCCACCCGGAAATCATGGCGCTGGCCCGTCATTTCAAGATCCCGGTCTTGCGAACGCCGATGATCACCGGAAAATTTGTCAACATCGCCACCTTGTACATGGAAAGTCTCATGGCGCCGAGCGCGACCATCCAGGGCACGGTTGTGGACATCAAGGGAATCGGCGTGATGATTGAAGGCAAACCGGGCATCGGCAAAAGCGAGGCGGCGCTCGGCCTGGTGATCAGGGGATACAGCCTCGTCGCCGATGACCTGACCATCCTGCACCGGATTGACCAGCGCACCATCGTCGCCGCCTCGGTGCCGATTACGCGCTATCACCTGGAAATCAGGGGGCTCGGCATAATCCATATCCCCAGCCTTTTTGGCGTTGCCTCCGTGCGCAACGAAAAAACCCTTGATTTAATCGTCACCTTGAAACATTTTGATCAATTTGCCAGCGAAGGAATCGGCGGCCCCGGCCTGAAACGCGATATTTTGGGCGTCCTAATCCCCAACCTTGTCATTCCGGTGGCGCCCGGACGCGATCTGGCAACGATCATTGAAGTTGCCGCGCTCAACGAAACATTAAAACGCCTTGGCCATGATGCCGCAAAGGAGCTTGATGATAAAATCAAGGCGGTTTTAAGCAAGAAGGCATAACTGCCCGGGCAGACGGATTGCAGGCGCCTGGAACACCTGCGCAGATAGCATTAAAGGAACAAGAAAATGTCCGACAACACGCAAAAAAAACCGGCGATAGTTTCACGCGAGATGGCGGTGCTCAACCAGTACGGAATTCACGCCAGACCGGCGGCCATGTTCGTCAAAACCGCTTCAAAGTACGAAGCCGAGGTGACGGTTGAAAAGGACAAAATACGAGTCTCGGGCAAGAGCATCATGGGGCTCATGACAATGGAAGCAAGTTGCGGGACAAAAATTAAAATTACGGCCGAGGGAGCTGACGCCGACCAGGCGGTTGACGAACTGCAAAAACTGGTTGAACATAAATTTTTTGAAGAATAGATCCGGCCATGCAGCCCGCAAGCAAACATACTGAACCCGAAGATGAAATTGTCTTGAAGGGCATCGGGGTTTCGTCGGGCATCGTTCATGGCCATGTTTTCCTGAAACCCAGCCACGACGACGACCCCGTTGAACGCGCCATTCTCAGAGAAGACATTCCGCGGGAAATTGCCCGCTTTGAATCGGCGCTGATCACAACCAGACGCCAGATCAAGGATTTCCAGAAACAGTGCGACCCGGCGGTTGCCAGCATTTTTGACGCCCACCTGCTCATCCTGGATGACCGGCCGTTCATTGAAAAAGTTTTCTGGGGAATAGATAGCCAGCTGAAAAACGTGGAATCAGTCCTGCACCAGGTGGCCAACGGCTTTATCCAAAACCTGAACAAGGTGAACGATAATTACGTGCGCGAACGCGCCGCCGATGTTCACGACGTTACCCGGCGCATCCTGCTTAATCTTGCCGGCCACGAAGAATCGCTGGCCGATATCCGGGGAAAGGGCGTCATTGTTGTTGCCGGCGATTTGACGCCTTCCGAAATTGTTTCGCTTAATCAGGATATTGTTGAAGGAATAGCACTTGACTTGGGCAGTCCAACCGCGCACACCGCGATCCTGGCCGCAAAACGCGGTATTCCCACCGTAGTCGGCCTGCACAACATCAGCCGGGTAATCAAAAACGGCGATACAATTCTCATTGACGGCAGCAAGGGACTCGTGGTCATTCACCCCTCAAAGGAAAGGTGCGCCGAGGCGGTTCGCCAGAATGAACTCCGCCGCGGAATAGTCAGCCGCCTGGCAAAGCTCAAAGAACTGCCGGCTGAGACGCGCGATGGTTATCGCGTAACGCTTTCCGCCAACATTGAAGGCCACAAAGACGTGGATATGGTTTTAAGCAACGGCGCCGACGGGGTCGGGCTTTTTCGAACCGAATATTTTTACATGGAACAGAACAAAACGCCGACGGAAGACGAACAATACGAAGTTTACCGCGACGTTGCCAAGCGTCTCGCCCCCGCTCCGGTTATTATCCGCACCCTGGACATCGGCGGCGATAAATTCCTGCCTGACATGGACAAATCATGGAAGGAATCCAATCCTTTCATGGGATGGCGGGCCATCCGCTTCTGCCTCGCCCAACCGGACATGTTCCGGACCCAATTGAGAGCCATACTGCGGGCATCCGTCTACGGCAACATAAAAATAATGTATCCGATGATCAGCAACCTGGATGAACTGGTGCGGGCCAATGTTATTTTTGAACAGACCAAAAAAGAACTTATGGACCACGGCCAACCGCTTAACCCCCAGATTGAGGTCGGCGCCATGATTGAAGTCCCCTCCGCGGCCGTGGCTTCCGACGCCCTGGCGCCGCACGTGCGCTTTTTCAGCCTGGGCACAAACGATTTGATTCAATACACGCTGGCAATTGACCGCGGCAACGAAAGGGTGGCCTACCTGTACGAGCCGACCCATCTGGCCATCATCCGCCTGATCAAACAGACGATAGACGTCGGCCATCATTGCGGCATCTGGACCGGGATTTGCGGCGGCATGGCGAGCGATCCGTTGCTGATCCCCCTGCTCCTCGGACTCGGCGTTGATGAATTGAGCGTGAACCCGGCTTCACTTTTGATCATCAAGGACGCCATCCGTTCGGTAAGCTATACCGAATGCCGGGAAATTGCCGAACTGGCCTTGCACTCCCAGGGCGAAACTGACCTTGAGGACACCTTCCGCAACCTGACAAAAAAAGTTGCTCCGGAAATCCTTGAATTAGTTCATTAATTATGAAATAATTAAATTTTGTTGCGTGATAGAAAATATAGAAAGGAAAAATAGATGAGAAATTCTTTTGTATTCACTTCCGAATCGGTCACCGAAGGCCATCCCGATAAAATTGCCGACGCCATTTCCGACAGCGTGCTTGACGCAAATCTGGCGCAGGACAAACACAGCCGGGTGGCATGCGAAACACTTGTGGCCACGGGAATGGCCGTCATTGCCGGCGAAATCACCAGCAAGGCGGTGGTTAATTACGCCGATATTGCCCGCGAAGCGATTAAAAAAATCGGCTACGTGGACGCGGCCATGGGTTTTGACGCAAATTCCTGCGCCATTCTTGTTTCAATTGACCGGCAGTCGCCCGATATTTCCCAGGGAGTCACCGCCGGACAGGGATTGTTCAAGGAACAGGGCGCCGGCGACCAAGGCATGATGTTCGGGTACGCCTGCGATGAAACCCGGGAACTGATGCCCATGCCGATTATGTTTGCTCATCGCCTGACGCGCGCACTGGCCCGCGCGCGGCACAACGGCAAGCTTCCTTTCCTCAGGCCCGACGGAAAGTCGCAGGTGACGGTTGTCTATGAAAACGGCCGGCCGGTGCTGGTGGGCACGGTTGTCGTCGCGGCCCAGCATAAACCGGAAGTCCGCTATAATACCCTGCGGGAAGCGATTATTGAGGAAATCATCAAAAAGGAAATCCCGGCAAAGTTTTTGACAAAAAAGACCCGTTACCTGATTAATCCCACCGGACGATTTGTCGTCGGCGGCCCGCAGGGTGATACCGGATTGACCGGGCGGAAAATCATCGCCGACACCTACGGCGGAATGGGAAGACACGGCGGCGGAGCTTTTTCGGGCAAGGACCCTTCCAAGGTTGACCGGAGCGCCGCTTACATGGCGCGCTATATCGCCAAAAACATCGTGGCCGCGCGCCTTGCGGAGCGCTGTGAAATCCAGCTGGCTTATGCCATCGGTTTCCCGGAACCGGTGTCGGTGCTGGTGGAAACATTCGGAACCGGCAAGGCGCCCGAAGGCAAAATTGAGAAAGCTGTCCGCCGCGTGTTCGGGCTTAAACCGGCCGAGATCATCAAACATTTGGACCTGCTGCGTCCGATTTACAGCGCGACTGCGGCTTACGGACACTTCGGGCGCACCAACGATTTGTCGGCTTTCACCTGGGAAAAGACCGACAAGGTGGAAGCGCTGAAGGGGGCTTTATAATATGCCCGCCAAAAAAAACGGCGCGTATGCCGTCGCTGATATAAAACTCGCGCAATGGGGCCGCAACGAGATCAACTGGGCGGAGGTTGAAATGCCGGGGCTTATGGCCCTTCGCAAAAAATACAGCCGCACAAAGCCTTTGCGCAACGCCCGCATTGCCGGCTCGCTCCACATGACGATTCAAACCGCCGTCCTGATTGAGACCTTGCAGTGTCTCGGCGCGCGCGTGCGCTGGGCAAGCTGCAATATCTTTTCAACCCAGGATCACGCCGCGGCGGCGGTCGCGGCGCGCGGCACGCCGGTCTTCGCCTATAAAGGCGAGTCGCTTGAGGAATACTGGGAATATCTTGACCGGACTCTTGACTGGGGCAAGGGCCAGGGTCCGACCACCATCCTTGACGACGGCGGCGACGCCACTTTGTTTGTGCACCTGGGCTACCAGGCCGAACAGGACAAGAGCGTTCTCAACCGCCGCGCAACCAGCCGCGACGAAGAACTGCTGCTCAAACAGCTGAAGAAATCGCTTAAAAATGACCCGGGGCGTTTTCACCGGATTGCCGGAAACATCAAGGGGGTTTCCGAAGAAACAACAACCGGCGTGCATCGTCTTTATCAGATGCAGCGCGACGGCACGTTGCTGTTTCCCTCCTTTAACGTCAACGACTCGGTTACCAAGTCCAAGTTTGACAACCTTTACGGCTGCCGCCATTCCCTGGTTGACGGGATTATGCGGGCAACCGACGTCATGCTCGCCGGCAAAGTGGCGGTCGTGGCCGGTTATGGCGACGTCGGCAAGGGGTGTTGTCAGTCCCTGCGCGGCCAGGGCGCAAGAGTGGTGGTGACCGAAATTGACCCGATTTGCGCCTTGCAGGCGGCAATGGAAGGTTACGAGGTCATGACCATGGACAAGGCCGTTGCCATCGGGGACGTGTTTATCACGGCAACCGGCTGTTGCAACGTAATTACCCAAAAACACATGCTCCGCATGAAAAACATGGCCATTGTTTGCAACATCGGCCATTTTGACGCGGAGATTGAAATTGACAACATCAAGCGTTATAAGTGGGAGAGCATCAAGCCACAGGTTGACCGGGTAACTTTTCCGAGCGGGCGCAGTATCGTTGTCCTGGCGGAAGGACGGCTGGTAAACCTGGGATGCGCGACCGGCCATCCGAGTTTCGTAATGTCCCACAGCTTTACCAACCAGGTGCTGGCACAGATCGAACTTTACGATCAGCATGCCAAACACCCCGTCGGCGTTCATGTCCTGCCCAAAATACTGGATGAGGAAGTGGCACGCCTGCATCTGGGCAAAATCGGCGTCCGGCTGGAAAAACTAACGACGCAACAGGCTGAATATCTGGGCATCAGCGCCAATGGACCGTATAAAACGGATCATTATCGGTACTAGCCTAAAACAGGAGCCAGAAAACAGTAGTCAGAAGTCAGTAGTTCGGAGTCTAAACAAGAAATCCGGAATCCCTGGCCGCCGCTCGGGCAGGCAGAATTCTTCGTTCTGGTTGCTGACTACCGGCTTCTGTATTCTATTTTCCCGAAAAATGCGCATTCTTCAAGCTTATATCGCCCGCGGCTTCCTGATGACATTCGGCATCACCCTGCTGGTGTTTCTGTTTGTCATGGCCATCGGCAATATTTTCAAGGTCATTGATCTGTTCTCGCGCGGCGTGTCGGGAATCTTGATTCTCAAGGTGTTTTCCTATGGAATCCCTTCCTCGCTTATTTTCGCCATCCCGCTGAGCGTGCTGGCCGCGGTTTTTCTGCAATTCAGCCGGCTCGCCGGCGACCGGGAAATTATTGCCATGCGCGCCTGCGGAATAAGCCTTTGGGAAATAATAAAACCGCCCTTTATCATCTCGTTATTGTTGTGCGGCTTGTGCATATACATCAATTGCAACGTGGCTCCGGATAGTCATTACGCGTCCCGGAAAATTCGCAGCAAACTTGGGATTGAAACCCCCATCAGCCTTTTGGATGAAGGCCGTTTTATCCGCGATTTTCCGGGCCTGACCATTTATATCGGTAAAAAGAGCGACAATCTGCTCAAGGATATTATAATTAATCAGGTTGAAAAAGACGGCGTGAAGACAACAATCCGCGCCGCCTCCGGCACGGTAACCATCGCCACCAATGAACCGGGCAAAATCAAGCTCAACCTCTTCCGCGTCCGGATTGAACAGCCGGACGAACAACATCCGGAAAATCTCGCCTTAACCCGGTATGTGAACGCCGAAGAATACCCACGGACTATTGACGTGCAGGAGCTGGTCAACCGCGATGTTGTCTGGAAAAAACGGGCGGACCTGACCATGGGCGAAATAATAAGCGCCTTGCGGCTCTCGGCCCGTTTCATTCCGCGTGATTTTGTTGACCCCGACCGGATAATTTCCAGGCTGGCCGATTCCCGTGATATTATCGGTTCCTATATTCAGGCGCAATTATCAGACGACGCAACCGCGGTCCTGGAATCATATAACGGCGCGGCGGCCCAGAAAAAACAGATGGGACGGGTTCTGGCCTCGGAATTCAACAGAATTATCGCCGGCCCTTGCATTTATTCCACCAATCTGTTTGCCCAGGTCAAACTGAGCGACCGGACCATTGATTTCATGCGCAATTTCAACCCGGGCACTTCCGCCACCAGGCTGAACAGAATGCTTCTTGAAGACACTTTCCCGGATCAAATCGTAAAAAGCGCTTTTCTTGATTTATATCATGCGGATTTGCCGATGTTCAGGACATCCCTGCTGGTTGAAGCCAACACAAGGTTTACGCTTTCCCTTTCATGTTTCGCCTTTGTTCTGCTCGGGGCGGCCCTGGGAATCAAAATTCACCGCAAGGAATCATCAATCGGCATAGCGGTGAGTCTCCTGCTTGTTTTCATCTTCTATTTTTTCATCATCATCGCTGATTCGCTGGTCAACCGCCCCGATCTTCATCCGCACCTCATCGTCTGGATCCCCTTTTTCTTGTCACAAGTGCTGGGATGTTATCTCATCCAACGCTCAAATTAATCCTGGGTTATTCTTCGCGGCAATCTATTGACATAAATTGGAAATTTATTATTGTCGCGCAAGAAAGGCATAAAATGCAATTATCGGCACAGGATGTCGCGCGGTTCTTGAATATCTCCGAAAAAACGCTTTATCGGATGATCCGGCACGGTGAAATTCCAGCCCAGAAAATTCACGACCAATACCGTTTTAACCGGACTGAACTTCTTGAATGGATCATGGCGCACCACATGGCCATCTCCCCGGAGTTTGTTCAAAACGAAGAAAAGATATCCCCCGCGCGCCTGCCGCAGTTGTCAACCGCGCTGAAAGCGGGCGGCATATATTATCGTCTGGCGGGTGCGGATAAAAAGTCGGCCTTGCTTTCCCTGGTGGCGGTTTTGCGTCTTCCGCCGGAGGCCGACCGCGATCTGTTATTAAAGATGCTCCTGGCGCGCGAAGCCATGGCATCCACCAGCATCGGCGAAGGCATTGCCGTGCCGCACGCGCGCAACCCATTGGTTTTCCATGTCACGGAACCGCAAATCGCGCTTGCCTTTCTTCAAACGCCGGTTGACTTTCAGGCGCTCGACGGCAAACCCGTCTTTGCCTTGTTTTCCATGATTACGCCGACGGTCCGCATTCATCTGCATTTGCTTTCGCGTCTCGCCTTCGCCCTGCAGGACGCCGGGTTCCGCGATACTGTCCGCCGGCAGGCGGAAGGCGATCAAATCATCCGCGAACTTCTGAGAGTGGAATCGTCTTTCGCGCCCGGCACAAGGAAGGCGCGATGAGCGTGCTTCTTTTTTGTCTTCTGGCCATGACGGCCGGCGGCGTTTGTTCCTGTATTCCCGTCCGACCGGGAAAAGGAAACCCATCCGCCGCAATCGGCGCCATCGGAATAATCGCCGGCTCGTTCGGCGCCCTGACGACGGCCATCAAGGTTCTGGTCAACGGCCGGCCGATCAATATCAAATTAGAATGGCCTTCGCCCTTGGGCGCGTTCTCGGTCGGGATAGACCCCCTGGCCGGTTTTTTTCTTTGCGCAATTTTCGGGTTGGCAATGCTGGCCGCCCTATATGGCTGGGGTTATAACGCGCCCTTGGGAAAAGAGAAAAACCCCGGCGACCGGTGCGCATGGCTTTGGCTCAGTCTGCTGACAGTCAGCATGGCGCTGGTTGTAATTGCGCGGAATGCGGTCCTGTTCCTGCTGGCCTGGGAACTCATGTCGCTTTCATCGTTCTTTCTGGTTGCGTTTGAGAACAACCAGGAAAAAGTACGCCGGGCCGCCTGGACCTACCTGGTGGCGACCCACCTTGGATCAGCCTTTCTGCTCGTCATGTTCGTCCTGATGGGCGCCGCGGCCGGTTCGTTTGAATATGACAGTTTCAGCGCACTGCACGGACATAATTCCGGATTTATCAATCTGCTTTTCATACTGGCCATAATCGGGTTCGGCACCAAGGCCGGTTTTTATCCATTACACGTCTGGCTGCCGGAAGCTCATCCGGCGGCGCCCAGCCATGTATCCGCGCTAATGTCGGGAGTCATGATAAAAACCGGCATTTACGCCCTGATTCGTCTCGTTGCCATATTGGGGCCGCCGCCGGCCTGGTGGGGATGGATTCTTGTTGCGATCGGCGCAGTTTCGGGAGTGCTGGGCGTGGTCTTTGCGCTTGCCCAGCATGATTTAAAACGCCTGCTGGCCTATCACAGTGTTGAAAATATCGGCATAATCGCCCTGGGACTCGGGTTGGGCCTCCTGGGATGGAGTTATGACAACCAGTTCATTATGATCGCCGGTTTCGCCGGGGGGCTTCTGCACGTTGTCAATCACGCGGTTTTCAAGGGCCTTTTGTTTCTGTCGGCCGGTTCCGTCCTGCATGCCGTGAATTGCCGCAACATGGAAAAAATGGGCGGCCTCTTAAAAAACATGCCCATAACCGGCGCGGCGTTTTTTACGGGTTCGGCCGCAATCTCCGGCCTGCCGCCCTTCAATGGTTTCGTGAGCGAATTCCTGATTTACACCGCGGCGATAGCGTGCATTCTGCAGAACCGGATGGGCGCGGTTCTTCCGGGCATAATGGTAATCGGCTCATTGGCGTTGATCGGCGGTCTTGCGGCGGCCTGTTTTGCCAAGGCGTTCGGGGTGGTCTTTCTCGGGGAACCGCGCAGCCCGGACATGTCAAAAGCGCATGAATGCGGATGGGCGATGCGCCTGCCGATGATCGTTCTTTCAGTTGCCTGCCTGCTCATAGCGCTCTTGGCGCCGTTCATTATACCGGCGCTTTGTTCCGCGATCGGGAATATCGCCACCGGAATGGTTACACGTGACGGCGCTGTTCCGGGGCTTCTGAAAACGGCGCTGACGTGGATCAGCATGGGATCATTGATCTTCTTGATTCTTTTGGTTCTGCTGGCGCTTTTAAGACGGAATCTGCTTCAGGGACATTCCGCGGAAAAGACCGTCACCTGGGATTGCGGATTTGCCGGCCCTTCACCCCGGATGCAATACACGGCATCCTCCTTTGCCCAGCCGATTACGAACATGTTCCGCCGCGCGCTTGACATCAGGACCCACAGCAGTCTGCCGGCAGGGTTCTTTCCCAAAAACGCCTCGTTCAGCACCCACACGGATGACACGGCCCACCGGTATTTTTTTGCCCCGCTCTTTCGTTACCTTGACCGGGCCATGGCCTGCCTGCGCTGGATCCAGGAAGGCCGGGTCCAGGTATATGTGCTTTATATCACAGTGATTTTGCTGATTTTATTACTATTTGCGCTGTAGGAATAATTGATGAAACTGGAAAATATTTGCGCCTATATTCTGGCTTTGATCACGGCGCCGCTTTTGCTGGGCGCGATTAACCGCACCAAGGCTTTTTTTGCCGGACGCCGCGGCCCGCCCGTGTTTCAGGCCTACCGCGATATCGCCAAACTTATGCGGAAGTCCGCAGTTTACAGCGGCACAACCACCTGGGTCTTCAAGGCCGGCCCGGTGGCCGGCCTGGCCGCGGCTTTGCTGGCGTTGATGTTCATGCCATTGGGCGGAGTTCATTCCCTGCTTTCATTCAACGGCGATTTTCTGCTCGTGGCCTATCTGCTCGGCGTAATGCGGTTCTGCACCGTTACGGCGGCGCTGGACACCGGGTCAAGTTTTGAGGGCATGGGCGCCAGCCGCGAAGTCCAGTTCGCAGCCATCGCTGAGCCGGCGCTTTTACTCGGCATGATCGTTGTCATCCGCATGACCGGCCAGATGTCGCTGACCGCCGGGCTTAACGCTTTTTCATCCTGCCTGACGGCTGAATCAGGACCGACGGCAATTCTTTTGTTAATGGCCTGGTTCCTGGTCTTCCTGGTGGAAAACGCCCGGATTCCCTTTGATGATCCGAACACCCACCTTGAGCTGACCATGATCCACGAAGTGATGGTTCTGGATCATGGCGGACCTGATTTTGCCTTTATTCTCTATGGAGCCGCCATCAAATTGTGGATACTCGGCGCCCTGATGGTAAACTTGTTTGTCCCGGCCATGACCGCCAATCCACTCGTGGAAACGGCCGCCGTCCTGGCCGGGATGTTTTTGCTGGCTATCGTGGTTGGAATAATTGAATCGTCCATGGCGCGGCTAAGGCTGCTTCGCGTGCCGCAACTGCTCATCGCGGCCTGCGCCTTTTCAATCCTGGCGCTTATTCTTGTATTGAGGTGACAATGCACGGCATGACTGAAAATATTATGGCTGTTCTTTTGCTGATTAACCTTGCCCTGACGGCCAGCAGCCGGTTGGCCGGCTGTATCGGCCTGGTTGCCATGCAAGGCATTGCGATCGGGCTTTTACCCTTGTTTTCACAGGAAGGATTCACGCCCAGGGGATTTTTCCTGGCCGGATTCGTGGTTATCTTGAAAGGAGTTTTTTTCCCGCGCCTGCTGACCAATACCATTCGCAACGCTTCCGTCCGCCGCGAGGTGGAACCATTTGTGGGCTATGGATTTTCGCTCATGATCGGCACCGCGCTGACCGCCGTTTCTTTCTGGCTGGGCACCAGGCTGCCCCTGCCTTCGTCGCCGGCCGGAATGAGTCTTGTTTTGCCGGGCGCGATTAGCACGATTCTTATCGGCCTTTTCCTGATTGTAAGCCGCAAAAAAGCGGTAACCCAAGTGCTGGGCTACCTGGTGATGGAAAACGGGATCGCCGCGTTTGGCCTGGCCGTGGTCTCAAAAATACCTTTACTGATTGAGCTGGGCATCCTGCTTGACGCGTTTGTGGCGATTTTCGTCATGGCAATTATGATTTATCATATCAGCCGCGAGTTTGACCACATGGATGTTGACCAGTTGAGCACATTGAAAGGCTGATATCATTGATTTTGCGCAAACAAAAGCAGGAACATCTGAACATCAAGGAATGCCGTGGTTTATATTGAAAACATGATTTGGTTATTGGCCGTTCTGCCGGTTTTGAGCGGATTGATCTGCCGCTTGATGCCTTCGGCGCGGCTTGTCATGGCTTCAACCGCATCCGGCGTGCTGGTCATTGCCGGGATTGATTTATGGGTGGTCATTACCGTCTTCCTGAAAGGGCCGATGACTTCAAACGGCGGTTGGTTCCGGCTTGACGCGCTGGCGGCATATCATCTGGCAATAATGATGCTTGTCTTTCTCTTGAGTTCATTCTATGCCGTTTCATATTTCCGGAATGAGCCGGATGCTTTACGGCTGAATCCCGGATCAGCCCGGCGTTTCTCGGCGCTTTGGCATGGCGCGCTGGCCGCCATGACGCTGGTGTTGATTTCCAATAACCTTGGCATCATGTGGGTCGGCGTTGAAGCCACCACGCTTCTGACGGCTTTCCTCATATGCCTGCATATATCCGCCGTCTCGCTTGAGGCGACCTGGAAATATCTGATCGTATGCTCCGTCGGGGTTGCCTTTGCATTCATGGGGGTTCTCCTGCTCGCCGCTTCGACCGGTTCACCGGTTGCCGGGGCGCCAATTCTGCAATGGACTTATCTGCACGGCATAGCCCGAACCTTGGATCCGCGCCTTGTCAAACTCTCATTTATCTTTTTACTGGTCGGATACGGGACCAAGGCCGGAATAGCGCCCATGCACAGCTGGCTGCCCGACGCCCACAGCCAGGCGCCGGCGCCGGTCTCGGCGATTTTTTCCGGCTTCATGTTAAATATGGCCCTCTACTGCATAATGCGCCATCTGCCGATTGTCACAATCGCCGCCGGAACCGCCGGCTGGACAAATAACCTTCTTATTTTTTTCGGGCTCTTCTCCATCCTGATTGCGGCGGTTTTTATCATCTCCCAGCATGATCTGAAACGGTTTTTGGCATATTGCAGTGTTGAGCACCTTGGAATCATAATGCTCGGGCTCGGACTCGGCCCGCTGGGCGTCTTCGCCGCGCTCTTCCATACCTTGAATCATTCCTTGTGCAAAACTCTGGGATTTTTCAGCGCGGGCCGAATCGGCCAGGCCTACGGCTCGCACGACATGCGGAAAATAACCGGCACCCTGCGGGTAAATCCGCTCTGGGGCGGCGGGCTCTTCGGGAGCATCCTCGTGCTCATCGGCGTGGCTCCGTTCGCAATTTTCATGAGCGAGCTTATTCTTCTCAAGGCCGCGGCGGATGCGCAAAAATATTTTGTAATCGTTTTGTTTTTGATCGGGGCGGGTGCCGTGTTCATGGGCGCGCTCCGGCATGCCATTGACATGGCCTGGGGCGAAAAGCCGGAAAACGCCGTTTCAACCTCCGATAGTCTGGTTGACCTGATGATTGTCATTGCGCCCATGGCGATTCTTCTGATCCTCGGGGTCTGGATGCCGGCATTTTTCCGGACCATGCTCGATCTGGCCGCCGGCATAGTAACCGGAGGCCGGCCATGAACAAAAACGCATTCCTTCCGATCATCCATGGGGAAACAGTTCCGCGGAAAAATATCCCGCGACTGGCCATGCCGGATTTCCGCGCGGCGGTGATTGAGGCCGTCCGTGCCGGAAGCCGGATCGTTTCCCTTTTTGGTCATCCTGTTGGTGATAGTCAGATTGAACTCATGGTTGTCCTGGCGGATGACGCGCGCGGCGCGCTGGCAACGGCCGCCGCCGTCGTCGGAGAAAACGATGGAAAATATCCGGCGCTTACGCCGGAGTGTCCGCAAGCCCACTGGTTTGAGCGGGAAATTGCGGAACAATGGGCGCTGACCCCCGCGGGCCATCCATGGCTGAAACCGATCCGTTTTCATGCGCCCTATCCTGCCGGCCGCCAAACCTGTTTTTCCTCCGGCGGCAATCCGCCCGGGCCGGGCATTGCCGATTATTTCCGCGTGGAAGGGGACGAGGTCCATGAAGTGGCCGTCGGACCGGTTCATGCCGGCATCATTGAGCCCGGTCATTTCCGCTTTCAATGCCACGGTGAAAATGTTTTTCATCTTGAAATAGAACTTGGCTACCAGCACCGGGGAATTGAGCGGCAGTTATGGAAGGGACCGGATAAAAAAACCATTCATTACATTGAGACCGCCGCGGGCGACAGCACCATCGCGCACACCACGGCCTTCTGCCATAACATGGAAACCCTGGGCGCGGCGCGGGTCAACGTCCGGTCGGAAGTACTGCGCGGCATTGCGCTTGAACTGGAACGCCTGGCGAACCACACCGGCGACCTTGGAGCGCTGGCGGGCGACATCGGATTTCTGCCGACGGCCTCATATTGCGGCCGGATTCGCGGCGACTGGCTCAACATGACCGCCGTTCTTTGCGGCAACCGTTTCGGGCGCGGCCTGCTTTGTCCCGGCGGAACGGCTTATGACCTGGATGCAACCGCCGTCAAAGAGTTAAACACCAGGCTGGATGCGGCCGAACGCGATACGACCAATGCGGTTGAACTTCTCTGGCAGACCGGTTCCGTCATGGCCCGGTTTGAAGAAACCGGTTGCCTGGACGCGGAGGCGGCCGGCGCGCTGGGATTGGTGGGACCGGCGGCGCGAGCCTGCGGCATACCCCGTGATGCGCGCCAGGATTTTCCCTCCGGTATTTTTCAATACTCGCAAATCCCGGTATCCACCTGGCAGAGCGGCGACGTGTTTGCGCGCGCCTTTATCCGCTGGCTGGAAATCCAACGTTCAATTGCTTTCATCCGCGAGCAGTTAAAAATGCCGGCGGGCGGCGAGACGCAGGGAAAAATAGGCCCGCTTGAGCCGAACGCCATGACCGTCGCCCTGGTTGAGGGCTGGCGGGGAGAGACTTGTCATGTGGCCTTGACGGATTCGGAAGGACAGTTTGAACACTACAAGATTGTTGATCCTTCGTTTCATAACTGGTTCGGCCTGGCCATGGCGATGCGGGGCCAGCAGATATCAGACTTTCCCTTGTGCAACAAGAGTTTCAACCTTTCGTATTGCGGGCATGATTTATAAAGGTGAAAAATGTGGCGAATTTTAACGGCCAGAATAAAACAGAAATACAGGACTTATAATTATCCCCGGCAAAAACCGGCATTGCCGGAACGGTTCCGGGGCCGACCGGTCATTGCCGCGCCATCGGCAAATGATTCCGGACAGATTATCCAATCGTGTCCGACCGGAGCGCTCTCCGCCGGAAATGACCGGAAATTGCGACTGGACATGGGATTGTGCATTTTCTGCGGTCAATGTGAACAAGCATGCAATGGATCCGGGGTAAAATTTTCCCGGGAACACGCGCTGGCGACACGGCAGCGCGAAGACCTCGTTTTAACTGGGCAAGAACAAAAACTGGCGGAAGCGCTGGATAAAAAAGCCCTGCAATTATTCGGACATTCGCTGAAACTCCGCCAGGTAAGCGCCGGAGGATGCAACGCCTGCGAGGCGGACGTCAACGTGCTCAACACGCTGGTGTTTGACCTGGGACGGTTTGGAATCCAGTTTGTCGCCTCACCCCGCCATGCCGACGGACTGCTGATTACCGGGCCAGTTACCAGGAACATGGCGCTTGCCTTGCAAAAGACTTATACCGCCGTTCCGAAGCCGAAAATTGTCATTGCCGTTGGCGCCTGCGCCATTTCCGGCGGGATATATGCCGGTCATGACGAGACCTGCAACGGCGCCGGAAGTCTGCTCAAGGCTGACTTGTTTATCCCCGGCTGCCCGCCGCATCCCTGGACGATAATGGACGGGCTCTTGAGATTGCTTGGCCGGATATGATCACTCGTTTCTTTTTGACCGCATGACGGCGGCGTCGTTGCTCGCCTCGATGTGAAACCCGGGTTCAACAACCAGGAACTCATCACTGTTCCAATCACCAGCCACAAATCGCTTGATAAGCGAAGGATCGCCCTTGATCCTGTCATACTTCCAGCCCAGCCAATCGGCGCACCGGCGGGTATACTCGGCATAGGCCTCATTATCCCCGACGCCAAGATCAACATAAGCCGCAACGGAATATTTACGGAACCAATCCTGCTCCATTTCCATCAAATATTTTGCATTATCCTCGCCATATTTCTGCAAGTAGTCCTGGTATGTCTTTTCATACCGGTCCTTGCCCGGCGGGAGATGGTTCTCAATCCATCCGGGTGAATACCAATACGTGCCCGGATTTGCTGAAAAATATTCCAGGTACCTCGCCTTTGAACCCAGGAAACAGGTTATGCAATCGTGTCCTTTAATAATAACAAGGCGGGTCTTCCGCGCTGATATTCCCTCAATACCCTTGCTGCACAATCCATACCCCAACAGGATCGCATCAAAAGCGGCGGGCGTGGCGTCAATTGCTTTTTGCAGTTCCGCGCGCAGCTTGTTTGGCTCACCGTGAAGACCGTATTCCAGGAAATGAAATCCGAATTTGTTTTTTGACAACGCGGCGTAGTGGCAATACTCCCGCCACAACACGTTGCATGCTATTATCTTGAAGTTTTGCGTCGTCATGTCGGTTGCAAACGTTAGCACTGAGAACGTGCGAGCAATTGCCCAAGATCGCCGAGACGGGGCTCGGCTCCTACATCTCTTCAGCCATTATGGGATTTTTTGTAGGAGCGCCACACCGTTGGCGCGATGATTTTAATTGTCAGACGGTTTGATCAACTCGTAAATGATTGTGTCCGGATCCCGCGGCAAAGCGGTTTCCTTGAAATTCAACCGCAATGCGGGAAATTTGGATTTTAAATCCTGCGGCTCCACAAGCGCAAACACCCGGCCGGCGGAACTCTCCAAAAATCCGGCCAAATCATCGGCGTCATCCAAATCGGCGGGACGCTCCGGCTCCATTTTCATCCCGTATGACAGCTCGTTGCGTTCCTGGAAAGGAACATAGGGCCGTTGCGTATAAAAAGGCAAAGCGGGCCGGTAAGACCAGAAGACAACAATTTTATCTTCCGGCTTCAGCTCGCGGGCGAGGCTTTTATAGACGTACGAGGAATTGATATGCAACAACACATTGAAATCTTTGCCCGCCAGCGGAGAAAGCAGGAAAGCAGAGGCCAGCAAGATCCCGGAATTAACGAGCAGCAACCTGGTAAAATCAAGGTCCGCTCTCTGCAGATAAATGAATGCCAAGGCCGCAATTACCGGTATTAATGCGACCACGCTCACGCCGCTGATGGGATAAATGATTTTTGGAATAAAACGGAAATAAGCCACGATCCAAACCATGAGAATCATCACGGCCACAACAACAAAGCCGGCCGCGCCAATCCGCCACAACCGATGATCCCATGTTCCCCGCCCCTCCACCGGCTCGCCGACGCCCCATCGTCCGACGAGCAATCCCAGCGGCGGAATTGCGGGCAGGATGTAAGACATCAACTTCCCGGTGCTGGCGGAAAAGAAACAGATGACAACCGCGGCCCAGACGAACAGAAAACGAGAAAACGAATCATGCCCAAACACCTTTTGTTTCCAGATGGCGCGTCCCGTCCGGAGCAGGAACAGAGTCCATGGCAAAAGCAAAAGCGGCAAAACCTCAAGGAAAAACCAGAATGGCTCGGGATGAAGCTGGGTGGCGCGGGTCCCCTTAAAACGGGCGATATGCTCCTCAAAAACAAAGTGCCTGACAAAACCGGGGTTATGTTTCTCAATGAGCCACAAGACCGGCAATATCAAGGCCGCCAAACAAGCAATCGTAATAAAAACCGGCAAATCAAACAGCGCTTTCGCCCGCCGTTCCCATAAAATCCAAATAAAAATGATGGCCGCGGGCAAAACCACCGCCACCGCGCCCTTGGTTAAAAAACCAAGCGCCGCGGCAACCGCGCCCAGCAGCATAAAAGTCAGCCGCCGGGAAGGAGAAGCCGCCGGGTCAAACGCCAGATACAGGAAAACACACGTGGCGGCAAAAAAAGACAACAAAAATGAATCCGTTAAAAGCAGCCCGTTCCCGGCAATAAATCCGATCGTTGAAACCATGACCAGAACAGCGGTGGCGCCATGCTGTTTGCCCATTTTTTTTACCGTCAAGGCCCATAAAACGGCCAAGCCCAGCAATCCCGAAAACAACAACGGAATGCGGACGGCCCAATCGTGCGGCCCGAAAATTTTTATGGCCGGAGCGACAAGCCAATAGGCAAGCGGCGGTTTCTCGTAATAGCGGAAACCGAGCATGCGCATTTCCATCCAATTGCCGCCGGCAACCATTTCCCTCGGGATTTCCGAATAACGGCCCTCATCGGGATCATTAAAGCCGCGATAAAAAAGAACCAGCAAATAGGCCGCCGCGATAACGGCCAGAGCCAACGGAAGCGCCCACTTGTTAATCTGATTATTTGTCATGGTTCCGCAAGAGTCTGCCTTTTTGAGAATAACATGTCAATATTCAGAATGTCTGAACCATAAAACAAAATATCGTCAATAATTTGGCGATATGTTATCTTTGACGCCAAGAAATCAGGAGACAGAGGTCTTAACCCGCATTTCTCACATCTTGCGCGAGAAATGCACCCGACGGGTTTCGACGCGCCCCGGAATCGGGGCTTGCTCAGGGTTTACCTTTCGGCGCGTCGAAGGGCTATCTTGAGCAAGGTGCACCAGCACCGCGCCGAAACTTTTGCCGCAAAGGATTGCGGCAAAAGCGCATATCTCGCAGGCGGTTTTCGCCTGTGAGATATGCGGGTTAAGTGTAAAAAGATCTGGATTATGAACTCTATCAACAAAAAGAACGACAACACGCAATCAGCGTATGCCTCTTGGCCGGGATTGATTGTGGCCCTGATTGTCGCGGTTTCACTTTCCGGGATTATGGATCATGATCTCTGGACGCCGGATGAGCCTCGGGAAGCGGCCATTTCCCTGAGCATGAGCCAGTCCGGCAACCTGATTGTTCCCGAACTGGCCGGCAAGCCGTTTGTTGAAAAGCCGCCATTGTTTTACGTGATATCGTCATTTTTTCTCCTGGTTTTCGGCAAGATTATCGGCAATACGGCCGCCTTGCGGCTGGTATCGGCATGCTTCGGCCTGGGGACTTTGCTGTTCACTTACCTGCTCGGAAAAATCTATTTTGACCGCCAAAAAGCGCTCTTCGCCGCAGGAATCCTCGCCACCATGTTCGGTTTCGTCCACGTTACCCACTGGCTGCTCGTGGATAACGCGCTCATGTTTTTTATTATCGCCTCCATCTGGGCTTTGGCGCAGGCATACGAATCCAACCGCCTTCCATACCTGATGCTTGCCGGAATTTTCGCGGCTTTTGCCTTCCTTGCCAAGGGCATGATCGGGCCTTTGATCATTTTTATCGCCTGGCTGGGACTTTTTATCCCGTGGGTTATCAAATCAGGCCATCGGCAATTAAAATTCCTTGGTTATCATGCCTTGGCGCTTATTGCGTTTGGATTAATTTCGGCGATTTGGATTATTGCCTTCGCCCTGGAAGGCGGGCCGGAACTGTTCCGCGAGTGGTGGTGGACGAATCATTTCGGACGCTTCAGCGGCCAGGCAACTGAATTGGGCCATATTTCGCCCTGGTATTATTATTTCGGGGTTCTGCCCGTCTATATCCTGCCATGGCTTGCGCCGTTTATTGCCGCGCTGGGCAATATGTTTAAAAAAATATGGCGGAAAGAATCGTTCCCTCCCGGCATGCTTCTGTTTTCCTGCTGGATTTTCGGCGCTTTTTTGCTTTTTTCGTTATCGGCGACAAAACGCGAGATTTATCTCTGCGCGTTTTTACCGGCCTGCGCCCTGTTCTGCGTCAACAGCTTGAAAGAACAATTATCCGGCCTGGAGAAAACAATTTACCGTTTATGGCTGATGCTGTTATTCGCCGCCACGGCGCTCGGCATTACAGCTCCTTTCGTTGCGCACAAGTTTTTCGAAATCCCGCCGGTTTTACTTGTTGACTGGCGCCAGATTCCGGCTTTGGCGGCGATTCTTATCGCCCTGTTCACGATCTTTAATTTACGGACGCCTTTCCTGCGACGTTTTTTGATTGTCAGCATGATGCTCTACTCGGCCCTGCTGACCATTTATTGTCCCCTGGTGGACGCACACAAAAACTACAGTTCTGCGTTCAGGGCGGCGGGTTCCGCAATAAACAAACACCCGGAACTGAAAATCGCCGCCTGGAAGCTGGATGAAACAACCGTGGCGGGTTTTTACTATTATTGCGGCCTGGTATTTCCCCCCATTTCGGACCAAAAGACGCTGGATGATATTCTGCAAGGCCGAAATGCCCGGTTCAACGGAGCGCTTACCCTCAAAAAAAATGCTCATCCAAATGACTTGCCAGATGGAAAAAATCCGGTTATTTTTGAAAGCCGGATGGGAAAAAGGCGTTTATTGCAGTTGCTGGCGGCGCCGGATTGGAACATGAAAGGCAAGGAGCCGGAAAAGTAATTACAAAGGACAAATAATGCGCAAAACTTTTTTGCCGTTTTCAAAACCAAGCATTGACGAACGAGATATCAACGCCGTAAGCGATGTGTTGCGTTCCGGCTGGATTACCACCGGCCAGAACGCCGCCAAATTTGAGGAAGAATTTTCAAAATACACCGGCGCGCCGGCTTCGGTGGCCCTGGCCTCGGCCACAGGCGGCATGCACCTGGCGCTGAAAGCGCTGGATATCGGGATCGGCGACGAGGTAATCACGCCGGCCATGACCTGGGTATCCACGGCCAATTTAACCGTCCTCAGCGACGCCAAGCCGGTATTTGTTGACGTGGACCGCGACACCCTGCTGGCGGTGCCGGAACTGGTTGAGGCGGCGATAACCGACCGCACCAAGCTGATTATTCCCGTCCATTTCGCCGGCGCGCCCGTTGATTTGGATGCCTTCCGGCGGATTGCGCAAAAATATAAAATCATGCTGATTGAGGACGCGGCCCATGCGGCGGGCACCGAGTATAAAGGAACAAAAATCGGATCTTCCGGATCATCATTGTTTTCATTCCATCCGATTAAAAACATCACCACCGGCGAGGGCGGAATGTTCTGTTCCGATGACGCCGGGTTGGTTGAAAGGATTAAACGCCTGAAATTTCATGGTCTTGGCGTTGACGCCTTTGACCGTAAAATGCAGGGACGGTCGCCGCAGGCCGAAGTGGTGGAACCGGGTTACAAGTATAACCTGACCGATATCGCCGCGTCGCTCGGACGGACTCAATTGGGGCGCCTGGAGCATTTTATCCAAAAACGCGCGGAATTTGCCGGCCTTTATAATGAAAAGCTGAAAAACATCCCCGAACTGATACCGCTCAAAAACCCTTCCTGGCCAATGCGCCACGCCTGGCACCTGTTCATTGTCCGCCTTGATACCGACCGCGCGCGGATGGGACGCGACGAATTCATGGAGGCTTTGAAGCGCCTCAACATCGGCACCGGCTTGCATTTCCGAGCCATTCACCTTCAGAAATTTTACCGCGACCACATGGGATTTGAACGCGGCATGTTACCCGCCACGGAGTGGAATTCGGACCGAATTTGTTCCCTGCCCCTTTTCCCCGACATGCACGCGGAAGATATTGACGACGTCATTGCCGCCGTCAAGGAAGTACTTGTAAAAAGGTAGATAGGCTGTAGGCCGTTAGACTGTAGGTCGGACAAGCGATTCCGATATCATGACATTACGGACGTCCGTGGGTCGTGTGTTCTTTGATTCTTAGCTAATAGTCTACAGCCTATAGTCTAAACAACCTTGTTTTGTTGACACAATTTAATTATGAATATATTGTCTGATTCTATGACTGAATTTTCCTTAACAGTTTCGGTTGTCATTCCTGTTTACAATGAGTCAAGCAACCTGAACGACCTGATCGGGCGCACCCTGGCCGCCTGCCGAAGTTTAAATCGTCCTTTTGAAATAATCCTCGTGGATGATGGAAGCCGGGACGGATCTGATGCGGCCATTACTGCGGCGGCAAACAAGCACTCCGGCGAGATTGTCGGGATATTGCTGAACCGCAATTATGGGCAGCATGCGGCGGTCATGGCCGGCTTTGCCAATGCAAAGGGCGGGGTTATTGTCACCCTTGACGCCGACCTGCAGAATCCGCCCGAAGAAATCCCGCGGCTCGTGAACAAAATAAACGAGGGATTTGATGTTGTCGGTTCCATCCGCACCCCGCGACAGGACAGCATGTTCCGTCGTTTTTCCTCGATGCTGGTCAATAAAATGACGGCTTCCGTCACGGGCATTGTCATGCACGATTATGGATGCATGCTGCGCGCCTACCGCCGCAATATAGTCCAAGCCATGCTGCAATGCCAGGAACGGAGCACATTTATTCCGGTTCTTGCCAACAGCTTCGCGCGCAAAACCACTGAAATTGAAGTAAAACACGTGGAGCGCAAGTCGGGCGGCTCCAAATACAGCCTGTGGAAACTGGTTAATCTTCAATTTGACCTGCTGACCAGCATAACCACATTGCCGTTGCGCATCCTAAGCTTTGTCGGCGTAACCGTCGCCCTGATGGGGGTCGGCCTGGGAATCCTGATATTAATCCTGCGTATTCTCTGGGGACCGGAATGGGCCGCCAAGGGAGTGTTCACCCTCTTTGCCATCCTTTTCATTTTCATCGGCGGACAATTCACCGCGATGGGTTTTCTCGGCGAATACATCGGCCGCACTTATGTTGACGTGCGCGCCAGGCCGCGGTATTTTGTGCAGTCGGTGGAAGGCAAAAGCGGGCTGGAATAACAGAATCCAGAAGTCAGTAGTCAGAAGTCAGAATGGGAAAGATAGAATGCAGAAGACACAGAATGAAGAATTCTGATTCCGAACTTCTGAATTCGGACTCCGAACTACTGACTTCTGACTACTGTCTCCTGACTTCTATTGAGATTTACTTATGGATAAAACATTAATCATCGCGGAAAAGCCCTCCGTGGCAGCTGATATTGCGCGGGCGCTGGGAGGCTTTCGCAAGCAGGAAGGATATTTTGAAGGCGAACAGTATGTTATTTCATCGGCCAGCGGACATTTGCTGGCAATCCGTCCGCCCGAAGGTTGCGAGCCTAAAAAGGGGAAATGGAACCTGGTTAATTTGCCTGTTCTGCCGCCATCGTTTGACCTTCAGCCTATTCTGAAAAGCGAGCCACGTCTCAAGCTTCTCCTGCGGCTTATCAAACGCAAGGACGTGACCGCCCTGATCAACGCCTGCGACGCCGGCCGGGAAGGCGAGCTTATTTTTCGTTACATTGTCCAATACGCCCATACCCCCAAGCCCATCAAACGCCTCTGGCTTCAATCAATGACCGCGGCCAGCATCCGGGATGGTTTTACCGTCCTGCGTTCCGACGCGGAAATGCACCCGCTGGCCGATGCGGCGATGTGCCGTTCCGAATCCGACTGGCTTATCGGCATTAACGGCACGCGCGCGATAACCTCGTTCAACTCAAAACACGGCGGTTTTATCCTGACAACCGTCGGCCGGGTGCAAACCCCCACCCTCATGATCGTTGTTGAGCGCGAGGAAAAGATAAAGAAATTTGTTTCGAAAGATTACTGGGAAGTCACGGCCTCCTTTCAGGCCGCGGCCGGTCTTTATGAAGGCCTCTGGTTTGACCGTAATTTCACAAGGGAAAACCGTCCCGAGGAGGCAAGACCGGAACGGATATGGGACGAGGCGCAGGCGGAAGCCATCCGCCAAAAATGCCAGCAACAACCCGGCCTAGTCACCGAAGAAAGCAAACCCTCAACCCAGGCGGCGCCGCTTCTTTATGATCTAACCAGCCTCCAGCGCGAAGCCAATAACCGGATCGGCTTTTCCGCCAAACGCACTCTCCAGATTGCCCAGCGACTTTATGAGCACCATAAGGCGCTGACTTATCCGCGCACCGATGCCCGGGCGCTCCCCGAGGATTATATTGAAGTCGCAAAAAAAACACTGGCAAACATGTCAACGGACGAACAATACGGCGGCTTTGCCCGGCAAATCCTGGATAACAAATGGGTTCGCCCAAGCAAACGCATCTTCAATAATGAAAAGATTTCCGATCATTTTGCCATCATTCCGACCAACGTCATGCCCGCTGCGTTGCAGGCCGATGAGGCCAAAATTTACGACATGGTGACGAAACGCTTCCTGGCGGTTTTCTTCCCCCCGGCGGAGTTTATGGTCACAACGCGCCTGACCACCGTCCGGGAAGAGACTTTTAAAACCGAGGGAAAAGTGCTAGTGAATCCCGGTTGGCTCGCTGTTTATGGCAAGGAAGGCAATCCGGACCAACAGGCCGATCTGACGCCCATCCAGGCCGGAGAAACCGTACAAACCGTCAATGTTAACATCGCCAAGCAACAAACCAAGCCGCCCGCGCGTTTCACGGAAGCAACCCTGCTTTCGGCCATGGAAGGGGCGGGAAAATTAGTTGAAGACGAGGAATTACGGCAGGCCATGAGCGCCAAGGGGCTCGGCACGCCGGCGACCAGGGCGTCTATTATTGAAGGCCTGCTTTACGAAAAATACATTGTCCGGCAGGGGCGCGAACTGAAACCGACCGCTAAATCTTTTTCCTTAGCCGTCCTTTTGCGCGGGCTTCAAATTACCGAACTGTGCTCCCCAGAAATGACCGGCAACTGGGAATTCAAATTAAAGCAAATGGAACAACAGCGTTTAAATCGGCCTGAATTCATGCAGGAAATTTCCTCCATGGCCAGCAAGATGGTCGAGAAAGTCAAGAATTCCGAACACGATTCAATTCCCGGCGATTTTGGCCCATTACAAACACGCTGTCCGAAATGCGGCGGTGAAATACATGAACAGTACAGCCGTTTTCAATGCACGGCCTGCGATTATTTTCTTTGGAAAAACCTGGCCGGCCGGCAGTTTGAGGCCAGCGAAATGGATACTCTCCTTTCCGTTAAAAAAGTCGGCCCGCTCCTCGGCTTTCACAGTCACAAGGGCCGGTCGTTCTCAGCCATTGTCAAGCTCAACGCGGAACATAAGATTGAATTTGACTTTGGCGGGGCATCTGACGATGAGAACACGTTGACCGCCGGCAATGAGCCAAAGGAGCCCATTGGAAAATGCCCGGCTTGCGCCGCGAACGTGATCGAAGCCGGTTCAGGTTACGCCTGTGAAAAGTCACTGGGCAAAACGCCTTCCTGCACATTTCGCTCGGGCAGTATAATTTTACAGCAGCCCATTGACCGGACCCAGATGAAAAAACTCCTTGAAACCGGGAAAACCGACCTTTTTACCGCTTTCATATCAAGAAAGGGCAGGCCTTTTAAGGCTTTCCTCGTTATCCGGGAAGGAAAGGTCGGGTTTGAATTCCTGCCGCGGAAAACAAAACCGCAGAAGCCGGAAACCGGCAGTCAGGAATCTGAAATCAAAGACCAGGGTTAATTCCCTGTTTCCCGGGACTCTGATCTCCGTGATCCTGACCTCTCGGTCTCCAATTTCTGGCATTTCACGCAAACATACGTGGCACGCTGGCCAACGAGCATGCGGCTGATGGCGGCGGCGCACCTTGGACACGACGCGCCGCCGTGGCGCGCGACTTTCAGTTTGTTCTGATTCCGGCCGGTTTTTTCACCAAGGCGAGAATAGTTGCCGATTCCTGTTCCAAGGCTTGTCCCCTTGTTCCGGATGGCGCGCCGCAAGACACACCGGATGGCCGCATACAAGGCGGACGATTCGCGCTCATCCAATGAATTGGAAAGCCGGCGGGGATGCAGCCGCGCTTCCCAGAGCGCCTCATCAACATATATATTTCCCAGGCCGGCAATTTTTTTCTGATCAAGAAGCAAAGGCTTCAATTGCCGCCGACAAGCCTTTAAAATGGCAATTAAACCGGCAGGCTTAAAAGATTTTTCCAGCGGCTCCGGGCCGAGTGTTGCAAGTGTTTTTGCAGGATCCGCGACTAATTGCCACCGCCCGAACTTGCGGGTATCGCGATAGCGCAACTCACGCTTGTCGCCGAACTGCAGGATAATGTGTTGATGCGGTTCCCTTTTCCGGCCGGCGGCAACCAGGTTGAACTGTCCGCTCATCCGCAGATGAACCAGCAAAAAAAGCCGGTTGGAAAGCGTGATAACGATAAATTTACCGCGCCGGGTAATATCGCGAATGCGGCTTCCATGAATCATCTTTTTAAAACCGGACACGGAACGGCCCTTGATCAAGGGCGGCCAGCGGATGATACTGCCGGTGATTTTCCGCCCGATAATGCCGGCGGAGCGCAGTTCGGCGACAATTGTCTGGACTTCGGGTAATTCGGGCATGATATGTCTTGAATTTGCTGATTGACAAAAAAAAAGCAGGCTTCCCTGACCCATTGGCGGGAAGCCTGCCGTAATTTCAATTCGGAACCTGCCGGACTATTACCGGTCTCTCCCTCTCGGTCTGTCCGAAAAACTGCGCGGTTTGTCTTCGCGCGGTTTGGCTTCGTTGACCTTCAGAGCGCGGCCCTGAAAATCCTTGCCATTACACTCGGCGATGGCCTTATTGGCTTCATCCTGGCTTCCCATTTCAACGAAGGCAAAGCCGCGAGATTTATTGGTATATTTGTCCATAATAACAGTGCACGAAACGACTGTCCCCACCTTGGAAAAGTATTCTTGAAGATCACCTTCCGTGGTGTTAAAAGACAGATTACCAACATACAATTTAACTGCCATAATTACTCCTTCGATCGCCGGATAATCTGCAAGTGAGCATCCCTGACCTATTCGGGATAACGATTGTGACAGACATTTTATTCCTCGTCTGGCAATCTGCGAACGCAAACCCACTCCGAATAAACGGCAAACATAGTGGACTCTAGCTTAACTGCGATTCTATGCAAGGAAAAAATACAAATATTTTTTTTGCTTGTGCTCTTCCGGCATTTCAACTAGAAAAAGCACATGCCATTTCCATATTTTGACCGCCGGCAATTAAAAATGCGCCCGCTTGAACAGCGCGCCAACCGGGTGATTGCGGAACGGGACTTTATCGCGCCGGATGCGCAGCCCTGCGCGCTTCCGGCCGCAGACCAGGCGATAATCGGCGAAACGGCGGAATGCATTTCCCGGGCAAAACGCAAAAAACGACCGGTTATCATGGCTTTCGGCGCCCACCTTATCAAAAACGGCATGGGATCCGTCCTGATTGATCTTATTGAAAAAGGCTGGTTGACGCACCTTGCCACCAATGGCGCCGGCATCATCCATGACTGGGAATTCGCTTTTCTGGGCGCGAGCAGCGAGCACGTCCAGGATAACATGGCCAAAGGCTGTTTTGGCCACTGGGAAGAGACCGGGTTTTACCTGAACCTCGCGCTCATGGTCGGCGCATATGAAGGATTGGGCTATGGCGAATCAATCGGCGCTCTTATTCAAAACGAGAAGCTGGTCCTGCCGACGACCGGGAGTTTACGGCAGACCATCATCCAAGATGCCGCTCAGAATGACGGGAAGGCGGCGGCCGCCGCCGATTTGCTGGCGGCAATGCATCAGTTCAAGCTGAAATGCGGCCGGATAGATATACCACACCCGTATAAACGCTTTAGCGTGCAGGCCGCGGCCCATCGCCTGCGGGTTCCCTTCACCGCCCACCCGATGTTCGGCCATGACGTCATCTACACCCACCCCATCAGCTGTGGCGCCGCAATCGGCCGGACAGCCGAGCGCGATTTCCTTTCCTTTGCCGACAGCATCAGCCGGCTTGAAGACGGCGTATATCTTTCGGTCGGGTCCGCCGTGATGTCGCCCATGATTTTTGAAAAGGCGTTTTCAATGGCTCAAAATTTATCCCTCCAAAAAGAAAATAAAATTGAACGCCATTATATTCTGGTTGTTGATCTGGCAAAACTTAACTGGAACTGGTCCAGGCAGGGCGAACCGCCGGAAAATAATCCCGCCTATTACCTGAGATTCTGCAAGACTTTCAGCCGCGTCGGCGGCACAATGCGCTATCTCAGCGCGAATAACCGCGATTTCCTGCTCGCGCTGGCCAAAGAACTGAAGCAACACCAATAAAGAGAAGGATAAAAGCCTGGATATCCATCTTTTAAAAGAAATCCTGCAAAAAACGCTGGAGTTATCTGCCCATGCCGTGTTTCCGGCGGCCGTGTTCGCCATCAGCGCCAACATAAACTGGCGGGAATTTGCTGACGAATTCAGAAAACCGGCGCTTTTTATCAAAGCCTTTATCGTTGCCAGCATTGTCGTCCCCCTCATAACGGCGGGGATTTTAAAATTATTCCATGTTCCTTTGCTGATTGCCGGCGTAGTGCTGATTGCGGCGGCGGCGCCGGGCGATTCCTTTGTGGTTTTAGAAGCCAAGGCCAAAAGAGGCAACATAAGACTGGCCGCGGCAACCATGACGCTGCTTTGCCTGACCATGCCAATTATGGTGCCGTTTTGGATGGGGCTTTTCAGTTGCTGGTTTCCGCTTCATCTGGCGGTGACGCCGTCCGGCCTTGTGGCGACAATCGCCCCGATAACCATTCTGCCCATTGCGGCGGGAATAATTCTGCGCAGTTTTTTGCCGTCGGTCACAAATATTCTGCAACGAATTGCCGCAATAATATTTAAAGCGGCAATTGTTGCGGTGGGAATTTTTGCCTTCATCCTCGGGTTTGAAGGCTTGCGCCATTTCACTTCGCTGGCTATTGCGGCAATATTGCTTATTGTATCTCTGGCGCTCTTTTTCGGATATTACGCGGGCGGAGGAGAACGCAAGGATAGAATCAGCCTTGCGTTGACAGCCTCAATGGGTAATTTTGCGGTAATAATTCTCATCGCCCATCTGAGTTACCCCGGCGCACACATTATGGCGGTGGCGATAGCTTTCGTCATACTCCGGAGTCTCATTATCATATCCTGGTATCTGCTGATGCGATTCCGCCTGCGGCAACGGGGAATTTTTCTTGAATAACGCTTTTTACTCGCCCAGAAAAGCGGGCAAATCAAGCAAACTGTAACCACCGCTGGAAAGCTTGATTTTCCAATTCCCGCCTGAAGTCTGGACAACGGCCGGATCGGAAAATTCATCGCCGTCAAAATCAGCCCCCAATCCGCTATAACCCGTGCTGCCAAGGAACCCTGCTTCAAGCACGGCCAACATGTAGTTGCTTCTGGAAAGCATCACTATCCATGAACCGCTGGAAGCATTGTAAATTGCGGGATCAACCTTCCGATCCCCGTCAAAGTCGGCGGCAATCGCCGTATATGCGCTTGTCCCCATGAAATCAGGCTTGGTTATTGTCATATAACCGGCCGTTGAAAGCTTGACCTTCCAGTCCCCGGTGGCAGCCTCATACAGGGCCGGATCGGCCAACCGATCCCCGTCAAAATCACCCGCCAACGCTTCCCAGCCAATCCCGCCAAATCCGGTGATAACGGTCGGCGCCAGGTAACTAAGCGATGAAAGCTTAACCGCCCATAACTCCAAGGCGGCATAATATACCGCCGGATCAGCTTTGGCGTCCCCGTCGAAATCCGCCGCCAAGGCAGTCGCGCCGCTGCCGCCTAAAAATCCGGAAAGGGGAAGCAGGCCATAAGCACTGCCGGAAAGTTTTATCTTCCAGTTGCCGTTTGTGTTATACACGGCCGGATCGGCTAGTCTATCGCCGTCAAAATCGGCGGCCAATGGAATTGACGATTCCGCACCGGGCTGGAAAGACAAGTCCTGCCCATAAAGCCCGATCGTTGTTCCCACAAGCAAGGCATCCCAATAAAGGACGTTTAACCTGGTGCCGTTCGGATAATGGAGTTCGCTGGATGTAGCCCATGCTGATGCCCCGGGGGATAAATAATAAAGATCAACCCCCGCGCCGACAACCGGCACCTCATTGCTTGAAGAATCGCGGCCAACCGTAATGACCGGACCGCGTCCTGAGGAGTAAAAGCTGATATCAGGCAATCCGTTGGTCGTCAACTGGGTCCAATCCAAAGAATCGGCCGGCTTGTAGAACACCATCGGCTGGTAATTCCGATCCCAGCCGGAGGCGTAGATGCCGTCCGATGAATCAAGGACCAGATCACGGATGCTGATATTATCTGAACTGAGCAACACGTGGCTGGCGCCACCTTGCGTAACGCGGTAGACATGCCCGCCCAAGCTGCTGTTTGTATTGAACTCCGCGGCAACATAGGCCGCCCGTGTGCCGTTTTCCTGCGCCATAAGAACCTTGTTGACATTGATGCCGTTCGTGCCCTCCAGGGCGTAATCACTCCAGGTTGTGCCGCCATTGGCACTGTAAAGCAAACCGCCGTTATAAAGACCGGACCAGACATAAACACCGGCAAAAACATCATTGCCTGCGGTTGCTATTGAGGAAATATACAATGAACCGCCAGAAGACGCCGGTTGATAAACTCTTGTCCAATTGGTACCGCCATCCGTTGTTTTGTAGATGTAACCGTTCCCGGCATAGACGGTATTTCCGGAAGAATCGGTTTTATCAATGGTAACCGAATAATAGGGCGCGCTATCGTCCAAGGGAAACATCCCGGTTGACTCCCACTGCACCGCGCCGGCGGCGCCGGTGCCGCGCCGCAAACCGGACGGAGAGGCGGTCCAGCCGAGAGTCTTGGCATCGTTCATATCCATGCCCTGGATCGCGACTGCTTCCAGCCCGAAATCAATTTCCTTTAGATTGGGGCCGCCATTGGTAGTGCAACCAACCCCCTGGTCGCTCGCAAAATATATGATTTGCTGATTGATCGGATCGAACTTGGTGGACGAATCATTAGCCCTGACCTGTCCCGGCGGATCACCGGCGCCCAGAGTGGACCAGGATCCGGCTTCTCCCTTGTTCGTGCTTACGGCCCGGCCGCACGCAACCTGATACTGGCTGGCCGAACCGGCCGTATCTAAATTATATCCCTTGCCCAAAACACCGGTATTCACAACCGTCCAATTTGTGCCGTCATTATCGGAATAGGCAATGGTATTCCTAGAGCTAGAACTGACTTTTGAGCCAATGAACATTCTTCCATCAGGGCCAAATCCTATCACCCTGCCCAAGGCCCAGTTTGTAATCACGGAAGAGATGTCAATGGAGGAAAAGGTGGTTGCGGTAGAAAGGGTGTCATAGGTTGCGGATGACTTCAGAATCCCGTTCGTGCCGTATGAATCGATGATATAAACGTAATGGTTAACCGGGTTCACCGCCAATTGAATGGCGGTGTCTGAAAAGGCATGCAAACCGACATTAATCGGCGAGCCGGAGCCCGCCGTAAAACTGCCGGAGGATGAAACCGCGCCGAAATAGAGAACATTCGCGCCGGACCGGGTGGCAATGGACAGCAGGACGGAATCATAAATGTTGACCGTCAAGAATGTCGTGCTGCCTAAAGAAGGGATGTTGGTAACCAGGCTTCCGGCTTCCGTTGTGCAGCTGAGCAGGCCAAAGGCTTCAGCTACAAACAATCTTTCCGAGGCCTGATGTGCGCAAATTTCACCCTCGATAACGCCGTAACCGGCGTCGGCATTGAAATCCGGGACCACATGCCATGAAAAATTATTCGTGGCAAATGGATCGGCCAATGAATAATTGACATCGGCGTAAAAAAGGGAATTAGCGCTGAAATCAGTTTTTACAAACAGCCTGGCCTGGTTGGTGTTTCCCGCCGGGTGGATGACACTTAATCCACTGACCTGCCCGCCGTAGAGCGCCTGGAGCTGTGGCATGCCGTTGGTCACCGCAGATGCTGAAAATGAAGACAACAGGAATGCACCCAAAGAAAAAAGACACGAAAAGCCCTTGATCATCATTGTTAATCTCCTTGAATTATTTTTTTTTGCCGTCGAAACGCCTGCCTGCCCAAACTCGGGCAGGCAGACAAAACGGGCAGTAACCCTCTACTCCCCCAAGAAATTCGGCAGATCAACCAAGCCATAACCGGAACCGGAAAGCTTGAGTTTCCAATGGCCCGTTATTGGTTCCGCCACTGTCGGATCAGCCAATCTATCTCCGTCAAAATCAGCCCCCATTCCGGTGTACCCCATGCTGCCAAGGAATCCGGCCTCAAGCACGGCCAACAGGTAGTTGCTTCTGGAAAGCATCACGATCCATGAGCCGGTGGAAGCATTATAAATCGCCGGATCTACCTTCCGGTCACCGTCAAAGTCGGCGGCAATCGCCGTATATGCGCTTGTCCCCATGAAATCAGGCTTGGTTATTGTCATATAACCGGCCGTTGAAAGCTTGACCTTCCATGTCCCGCTGGCGGCCTCATACAGGGCCGGATCGGCCAACCGATCCCCGTCAAAGTCACCCGCCAACGCTTCCCAGCCAATCCCGCCGAATCCGGTGATAACGGTCGGCGCCAGGTAACTAAGCGATGAAAGCTTAACCGCCCATAACTCCAAGGCGGCATAATATACCGCCGGATCAGCTTTAGCGTCCCCGTCGAAATCCGCCGCCAAGGCGGTCGCGCCGCTGCCGCCTAAAAATCCGGAAAGGGGAAGCAGGCTGTAACCGCCGCTGGAAAGCTTAATCTTCCAGTTGCCGTTCGTGTTATAAACGGCCGGATCGGCCAGGCGGTCGCCGTCAAAATCGGCGGCAAGAGAAAACGTTGCTGTCTCGGACACAGGCACGGCATTAAGGCCCTGTCCATAAAGACCGATGGTTGTGCCGACCATCAACTCATCATAGAAGAGCGTCTTGATCTGGGTGCCGTTCGGATAATTGGTGACCGTTACCCAAGTGCTGCCGCCATAAGGCAGATAATAGATCGTGCGCATGACTCCCATAACAGGCACATCATTGCTGGCGCTGTCCTTGCCGACGGTAATCACCGGCCCCAAACCGCGGCCGAGAATATCACCATCGCTAAAATCACCCGGCAAGCCGTTCGTGGTCAACATGCTCCAATTTGAATTGGTGTCCCGATAATAAGCAACAACGCAATACCGGCCTGGGACTGAAGTTTCCGGCAATGTTCCGGAGGCATAAATACCGCCGACCGAATTTTCCGCCATCTTGCGAATATTGACATCATTGGTCATATCCAGCGCCGCGGTCGAAGACTCAATGCGATAAATACCACCGCGTTCAGCGGTGGTGCTTTTTGAGATAGCCGCATAAATGACACCCGCGCCGTCTTCATCCCTTATAAGCATGTCATTGACATTAATATTGGTAAGAGCCGCAACCCAATTTGAACCGGCGGTTGAACTGACATAAACACCGCCGCTCGGACTATTCAGGGCGTAGCTGTAATATCCCAAAGCGACAAAATTGCCTTTTGCTTTAACCGACCTAATCTCCCCATCGCTCAAACCGTAATCTTCCCAACGGAATACCTGGACCCAGGAAGAGACGTTTGAACCGCCGCCGGTGGTTGTTTTATAGAGCCGTGAACTGCCGGCATAACCCGTCATGCCGGTCGGATCATCCGCATCAATCGTGCAGGCATAAACAATGGCGTCTGGAAATTCGCCGTCGGTCCAAACCGGCGACAACGTATCAAAATTAGTTGCACGCCGCATTCCCGCCTTGGAACCAATCCAGGCAACTGATTTGTCAGACAAGGCGTCGATATCATTAATTTGAAACGCCAGCAGGCCGTTATTAAGTTCCACGACATCAACGCCGGCATTGGTTGAACCGCCAATGCCCTTGTCAGTTGTGACATAAATTGTGTTGGCATCAAGGGGATCAACCTTGACACAGCCGGCATTCACATGCGTCGCATTTGGACGGAAACCGCCGCGGGGCAATTGCGCCCATGTCCCCAGCCCCTTATTGGAACTGACAACCCAGCCAAAATAAACCTCATAAGCGTTGGAAACGCCGTTGCAGACGATATTCAATCCAGTGCCGCCCCCCGAACGTGATGCCCCCGTGTTGATATTCGTCCAGGATCCGCCTTCGTCATCCGACCAGGCCATCTCCAACGAAGATGATCCGCCGCCAAGGAACAATCTTCCATCAGGACCGATGGTCAATTGCTCTATTGAATGAACCGTAACCGCCGATGATGAAATCACCGAAAAAGTGGTGGCCGAAGTGAAAGCATCATAATCTGAGGACGATTTTAACAATACAAAACCGGATGTTTGACTGCAAAGAACGTAGAGCTTGTTATTGATTGGACTGATCGCCAACGACACGGTGCCCGTAAAAGACACGGCAAGCGGCAAACCGAGCGTCAGGTTTCCGCCGGAACTGAGCGTACCGTAATAAAGCGTCTTCGGCGTTTCCGGCATTGCCGGATCGTTCACGGCAAAAATATGCGAGCCCTGAATCAGGACAAAAGATATTGGATCGGCAATGAGCGTTGTCAAGCTTCCGCTGGATATGGCAGAGCTCACGAGCCCGCTGGACGTGCCGACGAACACCCGGCCCGATTGTTGATGCGCCGCAATCCAGTTCGGAGCGCCGAAATTAGCGTTGGCATCCAGATCGGGAACAACCCGGAACATGAAGTTAGTGCCCAACGGCGAAGAGCTGGAATGATCCACGTCCGCATAAAAAACAGAATTGGCGCTGTCGGTTGAGGCAAATACTCTCGTTTTATTTGTGTCACTGGACAACTGAATAGCATCTATAGTGCCGATCGTTCCGCCATAGACTTCAAACGGGCGGGGCAGAACGTCTTCCTGGGCCATGAGCGAAAATTGTGTTGCCGCCATGCCGATAATTCCAAGTACAACTGCTGATATTTTACGCATTCTCATTCCTCCATGATTGTTAAAACATGATATTTACATTTTATTCGCCCAGAAAATTCGGCAGATCAAGCAGGTTGTATCCGCCACTGGAGAGTCTTAACTGCCAATGACCGGTGATGGTCTCGCATATAACCGGATCAGCCAGACGGTCACCGTCAAAATCGGCCCCCAATCCGCTATAACCCGTGCTGCCAAGGAATCCTGCTTCAAGCACGGCCAACATGTAGTTGCTTCTGGAAAGCATCACTATCCACGAACCGGTGGAGGCATTGTAAATTGCGGGATCAACCTTCCGATCCCCGTCAAAGTCGGCGGCAATCGCCGTCCAGTCGGCCCCGGTCAATCCCAGCAAATTTGGTTTTGTGATCGTGGCATAACCGGCCGTTGAAAGCTTGACCTGCCAGTCCCCGGTGGCAGCCTCATACAGGGCCGGATCGGCCAACTGATCCCCGTCAAAATCACCCGCCAGCGCTTCCCAGCTAATCCCGCCAAATCCGGTGATAACGGTCGGCGCCAGGTAATTGAGCGAGGAAAGCTTAACCGCCCATAGCTCTGATGCGCCATAATATACCGCCGGATCGGCTTTGGCGTCCCCGTCAAAATCCGCCGCCAGGGCGGTCGCGCCGCTGCCGCCTAAAAATCCGGAAAGGGGAAGCAGGCTGTAACCGCCGCTCGAAAGCTTAATTTTCCAGTTGCCGTTCGTGTTATACACGGCCGGATCGGCCAGGCGATCGCCATCAAAATCACCGGCCACGGCAACACTTGCCATCATCCGGTTGGTATCCGAGCTGGTTACAATGTTCTGGCCGTAGATGCCTTCGCTGGTTCCCACCATGAGTTCATCCCAGAAAAGAACATTTATCTGGGAACCGTCGGGATAGGTCAACGCGGAGGATGTCTTCCACATTGATTCACCCGACTTGAGATAATACAAGCTGTGGCCCACGATAATTATCGGCAGATCGTTGCTGGAACTGTCACGGCCAACCGTCATCACCGGACCTCTTCCCGAAACAAGCTGTTGCTGCGCCGGAAGCCCGTTGGTGGTAACCGCCGTCCAAGAAGAATCCGCTAACGACTTGTAATAAATTTTCATGGCATAATCAGGCGTCTGGCCGCAGGCGTATACGCCGTCAAACGAATCGGGGGCAAAAGAACGAATACTGACATTGTCGGTCAATTCATGAACGCGACCGGAGGCGGATTGATTATAAATTCCACCAGCGCCGGTGGTCGCGCTATATGCCGCCGCAACCAAAACACTGTTATTGCTCAACAACAAAACGTCGTTGACATCCATGCTGGAAATGGCTTGCTCCCAGTTGGAACCACCGTTCTGGCTGACCAGCAATCCGCCGACGCCTGTCCCGCTGTAAAAACCGGCCACCACGGTTTGGCCGTTCGCCGCCAACGATGCAAAATAACCGCTACTGGGAAGCCCATTGGTGTTGCCCTCATTTGCCCAGATACGGGTCCAATTGGTGCCGCCATCGGTGGTCTTGTAAATATTTCCGTTGCCCGCATAGACGGTATTGCCGGCGGCATCATCTTGATCAATGACGATGGAATAATAAGGCGAACCATCGCCGGTCGGAAAAGTTCCGTCCGGCGTCCAGGTCAACGCCATTGGCTCGCCGGCGCCGCGCCGCAGACCGGATTTTGAAGCGGTCCATGCCAATGTTTTCGCTTCATTCATATCCAAGTCCTGGATGGCGACCGCTTCCAGGCCGTAATCAATCTCAAATATGGTGGCGCCGCCATTGGTGGAACAGGCAATTCCCTGATCGCTGGAACAGTAAAAAGAACGCCGGTCAAGAACGGGATCATAAAACGCGGCCGAATCGTTGGCGTGAGTCTGCATCGGACCGCCGCCGGTGCCGATACTAAACCATGAACCCGTTTCTCCTTTGTTAGTGCTCACGGCCCCGCCGAAGATTACACCGTATAAATTGGTTTGATGAGAAGCATTAATGTTGTTCCCAACCGTGCCGCCCACGCCGGTGCTGACAACTGTCCAGGCGCCGCCATCGTTATCGGAATAAGCAACCATCTTAAAATTGCCGGCCGATGACCCGCCAACGAACATCCTGCCATCCGGCCCAAAACCCAGCCGTTTGTTTCCCGGCCACGAGGATGCTTCCGCCGGCAGACTGATGGCCGAAAAAGTGGTGGCCCCGGACAAGGAAGCACAGGGGGCGGAAGACTTCAAAATACCGTGCGCACCACTGCAATCAAAGACGTACACATAAGAGTTATCCGGATTTACGGCCAACCCGACATCAGAACCGCTGCTGATGCCGCTCAAACCCACGTTGACCGGCGAGCCGGCGCCCGGCGTGAACTTGCCGTCTGAATCAAGCGCTCCGAAATAAAGCACGATTGAATTATTCACCGAAGCCAACCCCACCAGGGTTGACTCATGAATGGCCACGGCCAGGAATTGCGAGCCCGGGTTGGCTGATAAGGAAATATTGGTCACCAGGCTTCCCGCGTTCGTCATGCAACTTAACAGCCCGATATTATCGGCCACGAACAGGCGGCCGGAATCCTCATGCCCCGCAATGCCGCTTACCGTGCCGAAGTTTGCCTGCGCGTTGAAATCCGGAACAACACGAAACCTGAAATTGTTGGTGGAAAACTTGTCTGCCGGATCCAGCGAGTGATCCACGTCAGCGTAAAAGATGGAGTTGGCGCTGGATTCCGTACTGACAAATATCCGCGCGATATTGGTCGTTTCAACCGGTTCAATGATGTCTATCGCGTGAATTGATCCGCCATAAACCGCCTGGATCTGGGGCAAAACGTTGGTAACAACGCCGGAAGCAACCGAAGCAAACAAAACAAGAGAAAACGAACAGAAACAAAATAACCTTTCCGCCATATTTCTACACATAGAATCCTCCTTTTTTTTTATCTTATACAATCAGTCCACATGTTTCAAGAAAAAATAATAAAAAAAACGTTTTTCATATAAATAATTCTGAGAATGTTAGCCAAAGCAGACGGAACGTCGCTTCGGGGCGGCCCCGAAGTGAAGCGCAAAGTGCTTCTACTTCGGCCCTTTGGGCGCATTTCTCACGGGGCGTGCGAGAAATGCGGGTTAGATGAAATAAAAAAGGCAGGCTTTTCGGGCCTGCCTTTTTTAGAGGGCAACACAAAAACTGATGATTGTTTATTGCCCAAGAAAACCCGGCAAATCAAGCAAACCGTAACCGCTGCCGGAAAGTCTTATCTTCCAGTTGCCGGTGGAGGTCTCCGCCACCGTCGGATCAGCCAGGCGATCCCCGTCAAAATCGGCCCCCATGCCGATATAATCCGTGTCGCCGAGGAATCCGGCCTCAATCACGGCCAACATGTAGTCGCTTCTGGAAAGCATCACTATCCATGAACCGGTGGCAGCATTGTAAATCGCCGGATCAACCTTGCCATCACCGTCAAAATCGGCGGCGATCGGAGCCCATTCGTCCCCGGTCAAACCCAGCAAATTAGGCTTGGTGATCGAGGCATAACCGGCCGTTGAAAGCTTGACCTTCCAGTCCCCGGTGGAGGCCTGATAGAGGGCCGGATCGGCCAACCGATCCCCGTCAAAATCACCCGCCAGCGCTTCCCATCCAATCCCGCCGAATCCGGTGATAACGGTCGGCGCCAGGTAATTGATTGAGGAAAGCTTCACCGCCCATAATTCCAGGGAAGCATAATACACCGCCGGATCGGCTTTGGCGTCGCCGTCAAAATCAGCCTCCACGGGCATGGCGCCGCTGTCGCCCAGGAAACCGGCAAGGGTAACGAGAGCATAACCACTGCCGGAAAGCTTGATCTTCCAGGTGCCGTTCGTGTTGAATAGCGCCGGATCCGCCAGGCGGTCACCGTCAAAATCACCCACGAGAGTTGAATAAGCGCTTTCGGTAACATTGGTTGACATTATTCCGAACTGCGCGGCAACTGCGCTGTGGAATTCAAAATTCAAGCGCGCCTCATAGCCCGCATCACCGATACCGTCAAAGTTATAGTCATAGATAAGGTTGGTCCCGGTTCCGCCGACAATGCGGGTGAAAGTGGCGGTAACTTGAGTGACATCATCTATCGGCGCTCCATTGGTATTAAAATGCTGGACGAAGCCGGCCATAATATTGGTGGCATCATAAACGTTTGTCAGGCCGAACTGCTGTTGCAGGAAGATGTCGGAAATAAACGTCTTCAAGTAACTGTTGGTGCCGGTATGGCCGTTGACGCGTAAGCCAATGCGCGCTTCGGCTTGCGTCCCGGTATTGGTCGGGCCCACGTCCATGTAATGGGCGCTGGTGCACTGGATCATTCCGGCCGGCATCTGCGTAAAGTTGGTCGGCGCAAAGAGGGGCGAAAAACCGACGTGCGAATGCAGGACATTGGAATAGGAACTGCGCCAGGGGCTGCAACTCGTGATATCAACCGTCAAGATCCCGCTGCCGTCGGGGCTGTTGGTGTCATAAGGCGCCCAGATCCAGCGCTTGACTTCGCCCATGCACATGAAGCCGCGCGGCCGGGCGTGAAGCGAAACATCAAAACGGTAAGGCGTGCCGGCCGGTTTGTAACCAACCGTGTCGGCATAGGCAATATCCATTTGTTCTTCGGTCATGTTCTGCGTGATGGTCGGATTGGCATTGAGCAGGTTACAGCCCAGGCTCTGGACGCCCGAAAGATCCGTCATCAACCCGACGTCATGCAGTTTGACGAGCGAAAGATCAATATTGTTCCACGTGCCGGTGGCATTATAGGGCAATTCGCCGTATTGTACGCCGTTAACCGTCCCGGAAACAGCGCGGCTTACCGTCACCGTTGCCGAACCCGTAGTCTGCCCGGCATAGTCATAGGCGGTAATGCTAATAATAAAAGTACCGGTAAAATATGGCGACCAATCGCTGGAGCTCCATGAAGACCCGGAAATTTGGGTTGGCTGGAAATAACGCCGGCTGAGACCGTCGGCCGACGTAACCTGTAACATGGCAAACCCCACCCCCGTCACGCCGGAAACATTGGCATTGACGGTAACCGCCCCGGAATCACTGTTGGTGCCGGTGACGGTAATGCTGCCAATTGACAACGCCCAAACGTTAACCGCGGCAAAAACAAACAATCCTGCCAATAATCCTGTTATTTTTTTCATTTATTTTGTCTCCTCTGGTAAATGTACCTTTATTATCAATGTAGCATATCATAAAAATATTGCAATATTTTTTTTATTTTTTCCATGTACATCCTGTTTTATTTATACATAATTAAATATACATGAATTATGAAATCAAGCGCGAGACCCATGTGCACGGAAAGCTATGGGAAAAAGTGGCCTCCGGATATTTTTCGGACAAGCGCATGGCAAGGGACTATGTGGCCGCGATTATGCGCGTGGCCGACAGCTTCAAGCCTTCCGCCGTTGTTGACCTGGGCGGCGGCACAGGTTTCATATTGGAACGGCTGATCGAAGCCGGCATTGCGGAGAACACCAAGCTTGTCGTCCTTGATGAGTCCGAACCGCAGCTTGCCATGTGCAAGCATCAGCGCATCACGCCGATGAAAGGCGCCTTCCAATCATTCCACCGCGCGGATATTGCGGATGACACCGGGAGCATGATGTTAATTTGCCGATCGGTTCTGCAATATGCCGGTATCTTCGGACAAAAACCCTGGCTCAGTCATGTGCGCGGGCAAATGAAGCCGGGCGAATGGTTCGTGCACCAGTCCGGATGTTCTGAAGATATTGAAGCGGCCTTGGCGCTGGACGTGCTGTTTGAACTAATGGGCGTCGAAAAATGGGTGCCGCACAAGGAAGCGCTCATGCGGCTGTTGGGTCAAGCCGGTTTTGAAATAACCGAGGGCTTTCCTGTGCCTCCGCTGGGAATGAGCTCCGAAGAGCTCGTTTTCCGATACGGTGTTTCTCCGCAGGCCATCAAACGGATCGGGGCCGACCTGCAACGGACTTATGCAAACCGGCCGGATTTTTTTAAAATCACTCCGGCCGGGTTTATTTTCAACTTCCCCTACCGTGTTTTCCTGTGCAAAGCCATTTAATATTGCGCAATGTTCCGGGCAAACATTGACCAGGACAAAAAACAGCCGAAGGCAAACATCACGGGACGAAAACTTGCGGCGGCCGCAGGGCCGGGCAGTTGTTCCGTGGCCTTGTTTTCCCGCAGGGAAACAAGGGCCATGACCTTGGGAACGTACATCTGGGTTTCCAGCGGCAGATCATTCGCAATACCCTCAAAGGAAGACTGCTTTTTGCGTTTAACCAGCATGCCCACCCGGCCTTCACCCGCATTATAGGCCGCCAAGGCCAGCGGCCAGGATCCCATCGCACGGTAAAGAAACTTCAGGTACTGCGCGGCGGCCCGCGCGCTTTTTTCCGGGTTTTTGCGCTCATCAGCAAAACCGGTGCGCAAGCCAAACCGGCGGGCCGTGGCCGGCATGAGTTGAAACAGTCCCAGCGCACCGACCGGACTGCGGGCCGCAGGATCCAGTGACGATTCCACTTCCGCCATCCAGACCAGTTCCGGCGGCAACCCCTCGCTTTGAAACACTCTTTTTAGGCGTGGAATCAGGGCGGCCGCATTCGGCGGCGCCGGCCGGTCCGCCAGTTTTTTTTGCCACCGGCTTGCATTGCGAATCAGACCGTGCCGTTTGCTTTCCACTTGAAGCGTCACCGGCGCTTTGGCCGGCGGTGTCCCGGGCATAACAAGATCAAAAGCCTTGCGCGCGGCCGGGGTAACTTTCGGCGCGGCTGGCGGGCTTGGCTTGGCTTCCGGTGTTGCCTGGAAAGAGGATGTCGCGTTGGTGGACGGAATGGCCGTTTTGGCCGGCACTTCCTGGACGGCCATACTCGCCATTTCAAAATAATCCAGCCTTGGCCTGAGCCAGTCGGCCAACGGCTGAGTGGCGGGGTCGGACTCCAAATACCCGCAGGCCTGCCGGACGGTGGAACAAAACCAGCTCATGTCATCCAACGACTGGGATTGCAGGATGGTTTCAACCTGGTTCAAAAATGATTGCCAGTCTTCGGCATTGGGCAGTTCCAGTTCCGACGGGAGATTTTCAAGGACCGACTGCTCCAGTGATGAAATATCAACGTTATCCAACAGATCTTCCGGCGTCAGCGCGCGCTCGGCGCGGGCGCTCGCCGCCAGGAGCAGGAGCATGAGAATGCCCAGAACGGCCCGCGCATTGAAATATACTGGTTGTGTCATCGGTTGGATTGATCCTTCATGCGCCCCGGAGGTTACTTCCCTTTGAGTTTTCCGGTGAGCGAAACATTTTTATCCGCCTTCGGTCCTTGAATCTCAAAATCACAGACCAGCGGCAGGTGATCGGAAAATGTCACCTGCGGCATAAAAAACTCAGTGATTTTAATCGCGGAACTGTGCAGGATGAAATCCAATTGGCGCCGGGGGTTCCAGCTGGGAAATGACGGCCGGGGCTGGGCGCAGGCGCTGACCAAGCCGGTTGCGGCCAGGAACAGCTTGATTTCGCGATCCCCCCAGAACGCATTAAAATCCCCGGCCACGATACACGGCTTTTGCGTTGTTTGCACCAGGGTGTAGAGATCGTTCAGTTGATCATGGCGGGTCCGATATCCCAGCGAGAGATGCACGAGGAAAATCACGAGATGCTGAAGCTCCAGCTCAATTACCAGGCGCTTGACGCCCTTCTTGAAAAAATGGAACCGCCGGGCATGGATGGGATCGCGACACAGGAATGCGTTGACCTGTTTGCCCATGACCGGCAGGCGGCGCGCCAAAGATTGGGCCGAATACTTTGAATGATAGACATGATAATGCCCCAGTGTCTCCGCGATCAGGGCGGCCTGGTTGCGCCGTCTTGAGCGATATGAGCCGGCATCCACTTCCAACAGGCCGACAATGTCCGGCGCCATCTTTTGGATAAACGTGGTGATCAAATTAAAATGACGATCCGTCCGGTTCAGATAACCGCTCCACGGAAGATGGAACTTTCCGCCATGCCCCGAGCAGTAACGCACATTGTAGAGAAGAAACCGCATGGCTTTTACTATATCCATCCCGACCGGCGTATTCAATTAAAATTCGCTCCACCGTAAAAAGATTTAATTTCCTTGAAACCTGTCAGGGGAATATGCTTCAGACCATGAAGAAATACTCAGGCGGACAGGGACTTGGATCATTCTTCGCCCGTCAGCAGACGGGCTACGGATGGCAAGCAGAGCGGCGAATTCCTAATCCAGAAAAAAGCTCCAAAACCCATTATTTATTGGGGTTTGTTGTGTTTTGTTATGTCCAGATATTTGCAGTTATGTAGCAAATTTGTAGCAATCTTTTCTGTGACTCTCTTTTGCGGATTTTTGTCAGCAGCAAAAGGGGTGTAGCAGTCTTTTGATTGGCTTGGGCCGAACCGGTAAATAACCGTAGGATCTCCCATAACCCGTGGATCTGACGGCGAAAACGAACGATCGCGGCCGGGGCATGATAATCATGGCCGGGATGCGATAGGCGCCGAAAGCGTGTTCTACGCTATTGCGATTGTCTTTTCAAAAGCGCTTCAAGTGCTTCAACGCCATCGATTGAGATAACCAGGCAGGCCGTGACCTTTTCCATGAGCAGACACATAAACATGAATGCGGTTCTTGCCGTTTTCCTCATCAGTTATCCTTTCTTTTGTCGTGTTTTGCGGCTGTCTATCCCTTTGCGCCGTGTTGTCTAAAGAACTCTGCTATATTTAGCTTTTTCCTTGCCCAAGCGGAGTTCAGACGAAGACGATTTTCGCTTTCATCATTGATCGTAGTTGAAATTAACAGTTGAAGACTTTGGAACCGTCAATCTTCTATTGCCACGATTATCGTAATATTCTTCTGTGCTATTAACATCCATGCTTGTTGGGCGACTTTTTTTTATTGTCTCTTGATCGGTTTGGCCTCTTAAAAACTCCTGATAGCTTATTAATTCTCTTTGTTTACGCGTGTTTGTAAGTTCTTTTTTTTGCGTTTGTATCATCCCTCTCATCATATCGGTTGCCCTGTTCATCAAATCAAACGCCGCCTGTTTTGTTTTTATCGCTGTCTCTATTGTGTTTTTCGCCTCCTCTTCATCCATATCTGTCTCTATCATTTTTTTAAAAGTCGGCTCCGACGCTTCTATTATATCAAGGATTGTATCTCTCGTATCACTCGCCGCATCTATTGCGTCTAATTGATCTGTCGCATCCATCATCAACGCCATTGCCCGAATCTGCCCCTCAAGTTTTCTTCTCGCTCCATCAATTTTATAGGTCGCTTCCCGTAGTTGCCTTCGTGTCATTTCCTTGTCTTCCAATATGACGCGATCCTTTGAAAGATTGAGATAATTCAAAATTATCGGGTGAATTTGTGTCACATCAAAGTATAAAGATCTACAACCCGTTGCCGTGAATTCGGAAAATGCTAATTGTCTTCTGTCTCGGCCAGAATATTGAGCATTAGTCATAACGAGGTAATTATCGCAAGTGTATAATTTAGGAAAAACAATTTTGAAATTGTTGTTTGTGATAGGGGGCGGGATAGGATCTAATATGTCAGCATAAGGATTCGTTGAATTGGTTGCAACATCTTCTACTGGAACGCAATCTTCCCATTTTGGAATATCTGAATTCCTGTTAGTCTTCGCGCGAGCATACACCTCCCACGGCTTCAACGCATTAGTCTGGTTCCCGGTCGCGACGACTGGTTCTTTGTCAAGATACGTCACGCCGGCGAATGAACTAAAAATTACGCAAAAACAGATGAATAATAAAAAAATAATTGTTTTCGTCAGGCGTTCTTCGATCGTCATGGTATTCCTTCCTTTTTGCACTTGTGGGGCGGTTGTTTTTACGGCCTTCTTTCCTTCCTTGCGATATTCCAAGGGGGGCCCAGATCGTAACTTTGCAATCGCAAAACTTCGGCGGTCTTTGTTATGTCAGAGCGCGGGATAGATGTATCAAGGCATAGCGGTTTTACCATTTTTTACTCATTATCTATTAATATTTTGGTTTTGCCTCGGTACTTCTGATGAAACATCTTCACGGCATCGTTAAATCCACCGGTGGCAGTAGGACCGCTTAGGATCGTTGCGATGACCAATGCCTCAAGTAAATCGCGAAACTTCTGGTCCTGTTCATCCTGCTTTTGCTGGAGGTTTTGGGACAATTTGTAGGTCTGTTTGGTAAAGAAGAAGATGCCAGCCGTAGCTGCTGCCGTGATAAACGTTCCGATCACGATGAGTATATTCATGTTGATCTCCATATTCAATCTTGATTCGTTCAACCATTAATTGACAGGCAAATTTGCCCTGATAAAAACCAGTCTATCCTGATGGGCAATCCTGTCAAATCATTTTCAGATGCGTTTTACCCGGCGCGTGGACGGCGCTGGTAAATATTTCAGAATCAAAAGGAGTTTGCCCGATAAAAAGTTTCGAATTTTCGTGCAACATGGCTTAACATCGTTTAGTCTATTTTTATGAGTTCCCATCAGCCAGACTACGTGGAGTTCAAAATAGAAGGCGCCGAGAATAAACATGAGGTGCCTGTTTCAATCCTAACCCAAGCGCTACTTGGGTTTCAACAACTGGTTTATCTTTTTGCCCTTCAATCTGAAGGCAAAACGGTTCACCAGCGCGCGCGCCTGCCTGAAGAGATCAAGCAGAAATATGTCTTGCGCTGCTGTGCTCCCCAGCCGGGAAGCGTCGTAGTCGCGGCTCGAGTGGGTGATCTACGGCGCGACTTGCTAGCTCCTCAGGATATTGGCAAAACCATGGGTTCTCTTCATCGGTTCAGCCGCTTTGCCGTGCAAGGAAACAGTACCGAGATTAGGCATATCACATCTGATACACGACTGTGTTTCAAAATGCTTTTCTGCCTACGGAGTATGGCGCCGCCGGCCGGAAGCGGATATCAGTTGTCTTTTAAGAACAGCACTGGGGATGCCGTTATGCTTAATGAAGAAGTCTCAGCCCGTATCGATACTTTGATTAATGAACAACCTGAAGAGCAATCGGCCCTCCAAACGGTAACCGGCAAACTGAACGAAATCCGCTTTACCCAGCATCAATTGACCATTGATTATGCCCCCCGGCATCGCACGTTAGAGTGTTTCTATAAAGAAGACATTGAGCCTATGCTGTTTGAGAACCGCCGCGATCTGATCCAGGTAACTGGCAAAGTAATCGTGGACGAAGATAATCATCCCATGAAGATTGTGGAAGTGGAAAATATTCAAGACTTGGATTTGTCGCCTTTTGTCGTTTCCGAAATGACCGACGGTAGCCTGAAAATACGGTTCAAGAAGCCGTTGGAACTGGTCCCTACACTTTCAGAAAGCCAGCAGTTGATCCATCTCTTTCACAAGGACCTAAACATTGATGTCTTTGCGTCTACTCGCGTTAGTCTTCTTTCAGAACTGAAGGAGCAAGTACTAATGATGTGGCATGAGTATGTCCAGGAAGACGACAGTAATCTTGCCGATTCAGCTCGCGAGTTGAAGCAATATTTGATTGCGGCAATCCGGGAAACATAAAATGCCAAGGGATAAGAGAGACATCGAATCTGCACTGGAAACAAAAGGTTTTCGACGGAAAGAGGGGGATCATCATTACTTCGTGTATTGGACATTGAACGGCAAGAAAACCCGTTTCAAGACTAAAACCAGCCACGGTAGCGGTAAAGAAATCCACGATGAATTGCTCAGTAATATGGCGCGGCAATGTGGACTCACACGCACCCTTTTCCTTAAACTGATCGACTGCCCTCTTAAACGTAATGAATACGAAGAATACTTGAAGAAGATTGGCTCACTGTAACTTCGTGATGTGTGGGAAATAAAGTTCGCAACAGGGACCGTAATAAGGGACGCGTCTTAATTTATAACATTTGCCAGCCATGACCAACCTCAGTTATCTCGTATATCTGAAACACTATCAACGCAGGCCGCACAGGCATTGCATCTTTGTCAATCCGCCATTTGTTATATGTTAAGACGCGTCCCCGTTTCTTTCGAGTTCGGCCAGGGTTTCGCAAACATCCCCCCCCGATTTCAGGTGCGGGGCCTGTAGTTTACTTTTGACTTTGCATGTCAAATGCCTACAGTATCATCAAATGACTTGATAACGACTGGCTTAATATCAAGTTGTCAGATCAAAAGATTCTACTAATCAATGGTTGGATGCGAAGAAACAATGAAAGGAGAGGCATGGGTACAATCAAAGACATAGCTGACCTTCTGAAGGAACTGGCCCAGAAATCGAATGACCGCGCTTTAACAGCAAAGATCCTTGAGATTCAGTCGCTTTTCTCGGACGTTCAGCAACAAAATGCCGACTTACGTGAGAAGAATATTGAGCTGAGAGAACGGATGGCGAAATTGGACCGGAAACATGCAGAGGAAATTGACAAGCTCAGGAAACGAATCGCCGAGCTTGAAGAGAAGAAAAAACCACTTCCGCAGATCAGACTAGTAAGAGGATAACCAACATCCACCGGCTTCAGAGTACAACCTCTCCGCGGTTGCCGCTGAGCCGTAACGTTCGGTGAAAGGAAATGAGATGAAACGAGATATGTCACTCGTTCGAGAAATATTGACTTACGTGGAATCGCAACCTGCTGGCCAACCAATTCAGACCATCATGACCAACTGCGATGATTCGGCAACGATGGGAGAGCACATTCAACTCCTAATTGATGCCAACCTGATCGATGGCGAAGTCATTTCCCCAACGGCACCCACCTTCATCATCAATCGGCTCACATGGGAAGGCCACGATTTTCTTCAAGCAATTCACAATGATACTGTCTGGAGAAAAATCCTCACAAAGGCCAAAGAACTCGGAGGATCTATGACAATGGAAATTGCTAAAGAACTCGGCAAGAAATACCTAGCCGACCTTGCAGGCATTTAAGAAACAAACCACCGAACCTGGCTTCAGCGTATCGCTCTCCAGCCTTGTGGTCGCTGAGCCGTAACATTGGGGCTTAAAAATATGATTGAGAACATAGTCATATCAGCACTTGTAACAATCATTATAGGTTTTCCACTATCATTCTATGCAGGTGTCATCGTTGCTCGCTATATGTCCTTTGAGACAACTCTAAACGCTGCTCGCTCGTTGATATTGAATCTTGAACAAGAGTGGCAGTTCCGGTATCTCAACGGAAAGATACCTGATCCAGACAGTCCGACTGGAAAGAGATCGGTTTTCATGTCGAAGGTCTTATCGGGGAATCACCTTTCTTGGCAACTTATGCAAATCGGCATCCAGATGAAGGAACTTGGTCATCGGAATGCCGCACAGGAATTGGACAGAATCAGTTTTGAGATTGATGATCTTCGAGACGAGTTTCTAGAGAAAGCTCAATTAGAAATCGAAGGAGAGACAATAGATGTCATTGAGTACGTAGCCGATTGGCATCGCAGAATCAGTGGAGCCAAACCCAGCACATGGAAAATCATAAAGCCCTGGCCGAATAAACGGTACACGGGCCTCTCTTGTGTGTCTATCAACGAAGTCACAGGCGAGTGGAATGAGGTCGAAGCGCCAAAGAGAAAGACAATAATGGATGACCATTAATAGGACAACTAAAGAACAACTAGGGACGCGTCTTAATTTATAACATTTCTAAAATCCAGGATTTCCGGTTTTCGGCCAGTTCGACATCTTACCGCTCATTGCGGCTCATATATGTGAGCCGTATCTTCCGCATTCGATTCATTGCGTGCTTTTGCGGCTCAAATACTGCTCATTACGACTCATTGCGACTCACGCCCATGAGCCGTATTTTTCCCCTATCTTCCACAGTTTGCACGATCATTGGCCGTTTATTCCCTTTGCCGACACACTGCCATCTTGGAAAGACAAGGTGACAAGGCATGGATCGGGCAGCAACAGGCGCCCAGCAAAAAAACTGATTTTTCTTGAATCTTATCCCCCGGATTCAATATGCTTCAAGCCCTGAAGAAATACTCCGGTAGCTCAGCTGGACAGAGCGGCGGATTCCTAATCCGCAGGTCGTGGGTTCAACTCCCGCCCGGGGTACCATTTTATCGGAACCGACAATGCCGGCCACAAAACGCGGATGGATAAATCGAACTGTGCTCGGCATCGGCTTGGCCAGTCTCTTCTGCGACCTTTCCCACGAGACAGCCACGGCCGTTTTACCAGCCTTCCTGGCGTCGCTGGGCGCCAGCGCCGCCGCGCTGGGCGCAATTGAAGGCATTGCCGACGCTGTTTCCAGCTTTACCAAACTGGGCGGCGGATGGCTGGCCGATCGCCTCCAACACCGCAAGCCCCTGGCCGTCTTCGGTTATGCGCTGACCACAATCGCAATGGGCGCGCTGGCTTTTGTCACCAACGCCTGGCAGGCCGGAATTGCCCGAACACTCGGCTGGTTCGGGCGGGGAATTCGCACCCCCGCGCGCAAAGTTCTGCTCTCCGCCGCGGTATCACCGCAACATTACGGCCGCGCCTTTGGCCTTGAACGCGCCATGGATGAGACCGGCGGCTTGCTCGGCGCGGTTGCCGCTTGGTTGTTACTGCAACAACTCCATTGGGATTTTTCACGCATTCTCCTCTGGACCATGGCGCCGGGTTTCCTGGCCATAATGGCGATCGGCATTGTGGTGCGCGAAGAAAAACGTGTCCCGGCCAAAAATCTCTCCTTCGCGCACAGTCTCAAGGAATTAAAGCCGGACTTCCGCAAATTTCTGGGCGGCGTGGCGCTTTTCGGGGCGGGTGATTTTTCCAAATCAATGTTGATCCTTTTTGCCGCCAAATCCCTTGCGCCGGAAATGGGACCGGTCAAGGCCGCGGCCGCCGCCTCGGCCTTGTATGTTTTGCACAAAGTTTTTTACATGGGATCATCATATCCCGCCGGCCATCTCGGGGACCGGTTCAACAAGGCCAAATTATTGACCCTCGCCTACCTCCTGGGAGCGGTCATGGGCCTGACCTTGATGTTCGTGCCGACAAACATATACATGCTGGCCGCCGTGTTCATCCTGGCCGGCATATATGTGGCGGGACAGGATGCGCTGGAAGACGCGCTGACCGCCGAACTGACCGGCAAAGATCAACATGGCATCGCCTTCGGCACGCTGGCCGCCGTCAACGGCGTCGGGGACTTTGTTTCAAGTATTATTGTGGGGATTCTATGGACGCATGTTTCGCCGGTTGCCGCCTTTGGCTACTCAACCGTTCTCTTCACGGCCGGAGCATGGGTGGTGTGGCGCTTGCGCGGGGCGGCAAAATCAAAACCACCGCCTATAAATCCTTCCGGCGCCGCCTGATTCCGCTGGAGCAAGGTCGTCAGATTTGCTTCAATGCATTCTGCATTGTTTCGCAAATTGAGAAAAAAGAGGTAAAACCCGAGACGTCAAAAACCTGCCTGACTTCCGACTGCATGCCGCAGAGGAGCAGCTTGCCCTTTAAATTGTTGATTTTTGTAACCGCTTCAAAGAAACAGCGCAATCCGGCGCTGCTGATATATTGCAGGCGGCTCATGTCCACGATAAAATTCTGGCGGCCTTTGCCAAGCCACTCGTCAAAAACATGGGTCAGCTCATTCACCGAGCCGTGCCCCATATGCCCGTCGAGACGGATCAGCAAGACCGTTTCTTTTTCTTCAATCGCTATCTGCATGATTTTTTCTCAACCGAATCCGGCTTTGGTTTCAATCAAACTTGAGCGCGTCCGCAAACGAATTATACATGGAAAAAAGCGACTCAAACCCGGAAATAACAAACACTTCCCTGACGAGCCCGCCGACATTGCACAGCCGAACCTGTCCATTGTTGTCCTTCGCCTGCTGGTTTGCCGCAAGCAGGCTGCGTAATCCCGCGGAGCTGATATACTCCAGGCCTTTCATTTCCAGCACGAAACAGCGTTCGCCGCCCTTAAGCCATTCCGCAAATGATTTGTCAAACTCCAAGGAGGCGATCCGATCCATCCGGCCAAGGAGTTCCATCACCAGCGCCTGTTTATGCTTATTGCATGTAATCTGCATATGCTGATTCCGCGCGGAAAAGCCGACAAACAATATAGTTGCCGAGTATTTACCCCGGAAAAACGAAAATAGCAAGCAAATATTATTTTTTTCTATTTGCACATTTTGCCGCGGCCGGATATTTATCTGTTGCCGAACAACCGATTTTCACCCGGGGGGAAGAAACAAATGAGCATGCTGGAAAAAATATTTCATTTGAACGAAAACGGAACAAACCTGCGGACCGAATTGCTCGCCGGGGTTACAACCTTTCTGACCATGGCCTATATTATCTTCCTCCAGCCGGCCATTTTGTCGGGCGCGCTTCACGGCATAAATACCGGGATGGATTTTGGAGCGGTCATGACCGGGACCTGCCTTTCGGCGGCGATCGCCACGGTCATCATGGCCCTTTACGCCCGTTACCCGATTGCGCTGGCGCCCGGGATGGGCGAGAATTTTTTCTTCATTTTTTCAGCCGTGCCCGCGGCGGCGGCCGCGGGTTTTACCGCCAACAGCTGGCAGGTCGCCTTGGGCACCGTGTTCATTTCGGGGCTCTTGTTCATCCTGATCTCGGCGGTCGGATTGCGCGAGGCATTAATCAACGCGGTCAGTCCCAGCATGAAAAACGGCATTGCCGCGGGGATCGGACTTTTTATCGCGTTTATCGGCCTGCAGAATGCCCGGATTATTCTTCCGAACCCCGGCACGGCCGTAAAACTCAACCCGGAATTTTCCTCGCCGGATGTAATCATTTTCCTTGTCGGCCTGGTCGTCACCGCGGCCCTGCATGCGCGCCGGGTAAAAGGCTCCATCCTGTGCGGGATGCTGACCACCTGCGCCCTGGCCGTCATCCTGAAAAACATTCTCCCCCATCTGCCCGAAGTCATCTCCAATTCAAAACCCGTCCGGGAATCGCTCTTGATGACGCATTTCATCGTGATGCACAAAATTTTCGCCGCCCCGCCTTCGGTCGCCCCGGTCTTTTTCAAAATGGACCTGGTCCATGCCTGTTCGGCGGCCATGATTCCATTCATCATTATTTTCCTCTTCATGGCCGTCTTTGACACAATGGGCACGCTGATCGGCGTGGCGGAACAGGCGGGATTCATGAAAAACAACCAACTGCCCCGCGCCAACCGGGCCTTAATGGCGGACGCCATCGGCACGGCCACCGGCGCCTGTTTCGGCAACAGCACCGTCACTTGTTACATTGAAAGCGCGGCCGGCGTGGAACAGGGCGGGCGGACCGGACTGACCGGCCTGGTGATCGCCGGTCTTTTTTTACTGGCGCTTTTTTTCAGTCCCTTCGTCCAGATGGTCGGCAGTTACGCCCCGATAACCGCGCCGGCGCTGGTGATCGTGGGCTTTATGATGATTCAGAATATAAAGAAGATTGAATGGACCGATTACAGCGAGGCGATTCCGGCGTTTATCACCGCGATCGGGATACCGCTGGCCTACTCCATCGCCGACGGACTGGCGATCGGATTCATCACCTACCCTTTTATCAAGCTGATCAGCGGCAAACGCGGGGAATTACGCTGGCCGATGGTTTTGATCAGCTCCGCGCTCCTGCTGTATTTCATCCTCGTGCGCTAACCCGCATTTCTCACACGCCCCGTGAGAAATGCGCCCGAAGGGCCGAAGTAGAAGTGCTCCGCCGCCGCGCCATGACTGAAAAGCCGTGAAAAATTAGTTTTTCTATTATGGAAAACGGTCGCGACGGAGCGCGACCCTCCACTTTTCAAAGAAAAACAAGTGATATCAGCACTGGAGTAATCCAGCCTTCACAGGCAAGAGTTTTTGCTTCCTCCTGCGCCAAGGCTACGAGGGACAAGTCGGCGAAGCAGGGCTCGCTAGAAAACGCGCGCCCGGACATTTTTTTCACACGTTCTGAAGCCGGAACAAATTATCAGCCCGGACGCATTTCGGTTGAAATGGTGTGCTCAATTTCACGGATGATGCCGGTCATGGCCTGGCCGATCAGGTCAAGCTTGCGCAAAGCGATGATCCGCGGCCGGACGCGCGCCAGGTCCTCGATTGAAATAATTTCATCAAAGAGTCCGCATGAATTCGCGATTTCCACCAGGATAACATCGCGCGAATCGGGAATTTCGTCGCCAAGAACCAGCTCCCGCAAACGCGATTTCACCGCATCCAGGCCGCTGGAATCAGCCAGCAAATAACGGCGGGACTTGAAAAATAACAGTTTCTTTTCTTCCTTGATTTCCAGGATTTTCGCCGCCGCAAGCTGGGCCGCCACCCGTTCGCGGATCATTTTTCCCTCCCCGGAAAAATGATCCAGCCAATCGCGCGTCGGGCGCGGATCGGACTTGTATTGCAGTTCCTTGAGGACCTCATCAAGGAGGCCGTCGCCGGTTGGCGCCTTGTCAACCACGCGCAAAAGCAACGGATCGCGTGATTCCTGCTTCGGATCATGGCGGATGCAGGTCAGATCGGTATCCACGCGGTTCCGGATCGCCAGGTCCATCAGGAGCGCGCCGGCGAGCGCACAATCAAGAGTGCGCTCCATGTCCGGCCTGACAATGCCGCGCTTGACGTCAAGCGCGAGCAAAAAAAGTATTTCAGCAAAATTCATACGCAGGCATTCACGGCTTCATCGATCGTTTTAAAAATCGGCAGGATGCTGGCGAATCCGGCAATATCAAGAATTTCGCTGACCTGCTGGCTGGGGTTGCCGAGCGTCAGCTTGCCCTTGGCCTGTTTTGCCTTTTTTGCCGCCGAAAGAATCGCGCGCAATCCGGCGCTGCTCACATAATCAAGTTTTGCGCAATTCAACGCAATGAACACATTGCCGTCATCAATGAGCTTGGCAAGCTGCGTGTCAAAGGAAAGCGAGCTCATTGAATCAAGCCGTCCTTCCACGCTGATGACGTTCACGTTGCCCTGTTTTGTCGTTTGTATATTCATTTTAATCCTTCCATAAACAACCGTGGTTAACCGTAACATTTACTTCAGACATTTTCTAGCAAAAACATTGATTAAAGCAACTCTTTTTATTTTCCGGGGAGCGCGGCATACATTGCCGCAATATTTTCCGGCGGCACGTTCGGCTGGATATTATGCACCTGGCAGAAGACAAACCCGCCGCCCGCGGCAAGATCCTCGCAACGCCGGCGCACTTCTTCCTTGACTTCCTCCGGGGTGCCGCCGCCAAGCACTTTTTGCGTGTCGCACCCGCCGCCCCAGAAAGTCAGGTCCTTGCCAAACTCGCGTTTCAGTTTTTTTGTGTCCATGTTTGCCGCCCGCACCTGGACCGGATTGATGGCGTCTATGCCGATCTCAATCAGATCGGGGATCAGGTCGTAAACGGAACCGCACGAGTGCAACAGGAGCGGCTTGCCGCTGAGCTTCTTAATCAGGCCCCACAAGCGGGCATGATGGGGTTTTATCATTTCGCGATAAGTCCCCGGCGCAATCTGCGGACCGTTCTGGGTTCCCAGGTCGTCGTTCACCTGGATGACAGAGCAATATTCGCCGACCGCCTCCACGTAGCGGCGCACGCGTTCCTCGTAACAATCAACCAGCCGCCCCATCAAGGCATGGGCCAGTTCTTTTTCGGCCAGCAAATCCATCATGAAATTTTCAAACCCGCGCAGGACCTGGCCGGCGGCAAAAACATGCACCCAGAGGTTGCCGACTATGGCCCGGTCGGTTTTCTCGTAAAGCCCGCGGGCTTTTTGCCGCAAGTCATCATAATCTTCGTCGCAGAACGATGGCCAATCAAAACCCTGAAGATGCTTCAGGCCTTTTTCAATATCCGCCGGCGAAAGCGCATCGGCCAGCGCATGATAACAGGCGTCAAAATAATATGAGCCGGCCGGGCAGGCCGCCACGACCGTTCCGTCATCCGCGATCAATTCCGTGCCGCCGGCGGCCGCCCGCACATTGGCCTTGGCGGGAATCTCGCAGGGCGAACCATCCTGCAAGCGCCATGGTTTCCAGGCGCGCGGTTCAATCAGCAACGGCACGGCATCGGCGCCGACTTGATCCAGGACCGGGGCTTCAACCTTGGAAATAAACTGCGACAAATCATAGATTTGCGTCCGGCCGCCTTTAAGGCCCAGGAATCCCTTCAGACGGTTATAGGCTATTCCGTGAATGCCGGATGATTCCGAGGCGCCCAGGTCCACCGGGATGCGGTCCGGCTCACGGTGCGCCAAGGCCGCTTCAATTCGTTCGCGACTAGTCATAATATTTTCTTATTTGTTAAGTATTAAAGTTAGCCTGCCCAAGCCCGGCCAGGGGTTTGACCCCGTTAGTGAGCCTACCCGAGGATTCGTTTGCCCTCGTCCAGGAATATGCCCTGCAGATTCATCTTGAGCGCTTCCGGCCGGGGGGAATGAGCCATTCCAATCTCCTCGGTAATCGCGCCGTCGTTGATTAATTTATAAAGGACCTGGTTAAAGGTCTGCATGCCTTCTTCATTTCCGGTTTCAATCGCGGCGGAAAGCGTATCAAGCTGGTTTTCCATGATGAGCTTGCGCACGGTCGGGGTATTGATCATCAACTCCACCGCCGGCAGGAGACCGCCTTGCACCGCCGGCACCAGCCGCTGGCAAATTGCCGCCACCAGGTAATTGGCCAGGGTAACGCGGACCTGCTCGCGTTCATCCTGCGGAAAAAAGTCAAGGATGCGATGGACAATATAGGCCGCGGAATTCACATGCAAGGTGCTCAAGACAAGATGGCCGGTCTCGGCGGCGCTGAGCGCCACGGAAAAACTGATATGATCGCGCATTTCGCCGATCATGATCACATCCGGGTCCTCGCGGACAACATGCTTGAGGGCGGCATGAAACGACGCCGTGTCAAGGCCGACTTCCCTTTGCGTGATCAACGACTGATGGTCCTTGAAAACATATTCAACCGGGTCCTCAACCGTTATGATCCGGAAGCACTGCGTCTTGTTGATTGAATCAATCATGGCCGCCAGCGTCGTGGATTTACCCGAACTGGTGGCGCCGCAAATCATGATCAGGCCGCTTTCCGCCATGGCAATCCGCTGCAAGACCGGCGGCAGATGCAACTCCTCAATCGAAGGAATCCGTTCCTTGACATAACGCAAGGACAGGTTCGGCAAATCCTGCGAATTGAACGCGTTCACCCGGAACCGGCCGACATTTTCCTCAAAAAATGAAAAATCAATTTCCTGCATCGCCGTCTCAATTTTTTTCAGGTGGGCGGGCAGGATGCTGTTGAACAGGGCCAGCATGCCGGCCGCCGGAATAACGGGCAAACCGCTCTCGACAAGCTGGCCATTAACCCTGAAAAAAGGCGGCGTGTCCGGCTTGATGTGAATATCGGAAGCATCCAGGGCCACCGCCCGCTTAAGGATATCTGTTATCATTGACATGCGTTTATGCCGGATAAATTATTTATCATCCCAGGGATCAGCAGGCCCCCTTGGGATTCAGGGTGATATAGGAAGTCTGGTCGCCCTCAAACATTTTCAAAGCATCGTTAAACTGCCCGAGAAAATGAACGGAATAACTCCGCCAGAAAACATAAATCGGCAGAAGAATCACGGTGCCGACATACGGGATGAGAACGGTACAGCACAACAGGCAGCAGAGAAACAGGGTAATAAACCCGATGACAATGCTGAGAGCCGCCCGGAAAAGCAGGTATAAAATAAAAATGCCGGCCCGCTTCCTGAACAGATCAAAAAAAATGCTCCACCCTTCCATGACACGGCATGACTTCAAGGCCATGATTGGAATCACGAAATCCTCCAGGAACGCCCGCGCGCACATTGCGGTTACCAGGAAACATATGAAGAAAACACTCCCCAGGCCGATTGCGCCGGCCGCATACCAGCCGAAATGCGAACGCGACAAATCCGGCCAGCTGACCAGCACGGCCAGCCCGACGCCGAGGATCATCACCGCCGCCGCGGCCAGCCCGAAACAGATCAAAAACAAAAAACACGAATTACCCTGCGCGCGGAACCTGTGCCAGGGTTCAACAATCTCGGCCCGATTCCCGACCACGTTGTCCAGAAACATGAACTTACCGCGGCAGCTCAACCATAAAACAAGCAGCGTCGCCACGAAGCCCACGATAACAACCAGAATAACCAGCGGAATCACAAAAAACAAATGAGCCAGGACCCATTCCCACACAACTTGTCCGCACTGGGACGCCTGATCCCGCTTCCATTGCCCGGGATTGAGATTAAAACCGCTGCCGATCCCCCCCTCCAGCACAGCCAGCCAGGCCGTGAACCCGATTGCCAGCCACTTGAGCAGATTGAAAGGTTGAAAAAGAACACGGCGCATAGTTTCCAATGCCATGCCGACCGGAGCAAGAACAGACGGATTTGGATTTGTCATAAATAATCTCCTCAATCAAGAAGCCAGGATTCAAAATAAAACTTTCCCTGATACGTTAAGTGATGAAAGGCTTTTTCTTAATTCTGGCTGCTGACTCCTGGCTTCTGACTTCTATTGTTTTCTTCCATCATAACCCGCTCCGCCGCCAAAGCAAGGTTTTTTTCCGCGGCCCGAAAAGCCTCAGCCAACGAAATCCCGGGCGGGTTGATGCACCGGCATTCGGCTATGCCGGCCGAGACCAGGTTAGTTCCCCGCTCCACGGAACCGCCAAGCGCCAGCGCGCGCTTCCCGTATTTTTTCGCCAATCGACCGACATACTCCGGTATTTTGCCGAAACCCGTTTGCGAATCAATCCTTCCTTCGCCGGTAAAAATAATATCAGCCTGCATGACGGCCTGTTCAAGGCCGATCTGCCGTCCGACCCATTCCGCCCCGCCCTGGGGCTTGGCGCCGAAAAAAGCCGCGCACCCGGCGCCGGAACCGCCCGCCGCCCCCGCCCCGGCAATTTCCACAACGTCAAGGCCGAGGTCTCTTTTGACAATGCCGGCCCAGTGCGCAAGATTGTTTTCAAGCAATTCCACCTGACCTTCCGTCGCGCCTTTCTGCGGGCCAAACAGGCGCGCGGCCCCGTGCGGTCCAAGGAGCGGGCTGCGGACATCGGTCAAACAAACTATTTCCGCTTTCCGCAAGCGCGGATTGCGCCGTGAGGTTCCGATTTTGTCCAGGAGATGAAGGTTGCCGCCCCCTGGCGGTATTTGTTTTCCATTTTTATCCAACAGATCAAAACCAAGCGCCGCCGCCAGGCCGCAGCCGGCGTCAACCGTGGCGCTCCCGCCCAGCCCAACGACAATTTGCCGGCAACCGCGCTCCAATGCGCAGGAAATTAACCGGCCGGCGCCGAATGTTGAAGCAATCAACGGATCATATTCTTCCGGTCCCTTGAGCCGCGCCAGGCCGGAAGCCTGCGCAAGTTCAATCACGGCCATTTCATCAACCTTGAGCCAAGCGGCCCTGATCGGGCGGGCAAGCGCGTCAAAAGCATCCTCCTCAATGTAATCGCCGCCCAGGCAATGAGCGCAGACTTCCAGCAGGCCGTCCCCGCCATCCGCCAGGGGAAGAATGCTGATGACCGCATCCGGGCAGGCCGAACGGACGCCGGCGGCGATTGCCCGGCCGACGCGGGGCGCGCTCAGACATTGCTTGAAACTATTTGGAGCAATCAGAACATTCATTATTCACCGCGTGCGCAGCATCAAAAGAAATCCGACCAGCAGGAAGACAACATTGGGCATCCAGGCGCTGACGGCCGGATTAAGAAGCTGGTTCTTGCCGAGCCACTGGCTGAAAGTCATCAAAAAATAAAAACCAAAAAAAGTGAGCAGGGCCGATATCACGCCGACCAGCGCTCCTTTGCGCGCCGTCCGCACTCCGAACGGTATCCCGAAAACAACAACCACGATGCACGTCCAGGGCATGGCAAGCCGCGCATGCATGTCAACAAGAATGCGGATCCGGGTCTTGTCGGAAAGATTCTTGCGCGCAACCAGGAAACGCCACAGATCGCGGGCGGAAAGAAACTTCATATTGGTTACCTCCTGCATAAAATCCTCCGGGGTTTCATTCCACTCGGCCATCTGCCGTAACGGCTCATTAACTGGCGCGCCGATGGGATTATTGTAAAAATCATACTTTTGGATGCTCACGTTGAACAACCACCATTTTCCGTCAAAATATTTCGCCTCTTCGGCGCGCAGGGCCTCAAGATCCGAACCATCCACTCGCTGCTGGACAACCTTGACGCCCTGCATATCATGCGACGCAAGATCAAATTTGCGAATTTGCCAGATACGCCGCTGATCCTCGTTTTTATATGGCAGGTCAGATTCATAACGCATGGAAAGTTCGCCGCCTTTCTTCTGGCGGTTTATAAATTGCTCGGCCCAATAGGCCGAGCGGGGCGCCACCGTCTCCTGCACGGCGCTGATAACCAGGCTGAAAACAATGCCGACCATAATGATGGGCACCGTAATGCGGTAAAAACTGATGCCGCAGGCGCGGAGGGCGTTCAACTCGTTATGTTTGCTCAACTGCCAAAGACTGTAAAGCAATCCAAGAAGGAGCGAGATGGGAGCAATGGCAAAATCAATAAAGAGCGACGGCATTTTAAACACATAATACTGGATTACTTCCAAGATGGGCGTCTTGGCCTCAACAAAATCGGACAAGTGCTCAAAGAGGTCAACAATCACAAACAGCATGATGAATGTGAGCAGGCAGTAAATCAAAGGAATTACAAACTGGCTGAAAATGTATTTATCTATCAGTTTCATTGTCTGGCAGGAAAAGATAACATGTTTTATTATTATTGCAAAATTAAAAACCGATGATTAGTATGGTTGTACCAAACGTGGCATGATTAAAATAATCCGGGAGAAAAAAATGAAGAGATACATAAGACACATCACCCTGTCGGTTTTTTGCTGCCTGGCCTGTTCCGCAGTCCACGCGCAATACAGCGACGATCGCTTTAACCCGAATGCCAGCGATAACGTGTACACGCTCGCGGTCCAGCCGGACGGCAACATCATTGCCGGCGGCAATTTTGCCACGATTGGCGGCTTGGCGCGCGTCCGGATCAGCCGGCTGCTCGCCAATGGCCATGGCGACACGACCTTTGATCCGGGAGCCGGCGCCAATGACGCCGTCCATGCCATCGCCATCCAGGCGGACGGCAAAATACTGGTCGGCGGCGAGTTTACTCATTTAGCCACAGACAATCGGTCCTATATCGGCCGGTTGGACAGCGACGGGGCGCTGGATGCCGCCTTCAACCCAGGCGCCAGCGGTACGGTTAAAACGATGGTTGTCCAGGCCGATGGAAAAATCCTGGTCGGCGGTGAGTTCGCCACCAGCCTCGGCGGACAGGTCCGGACGTTTATCGGAAGACTTAACGCCGACGGCTCGCTTGACACATCGTTTAACCCGGCCGCCGATGGTTTTGTGAATGCCGTCGCCGTACAAACCGACGGCAAAATCATGGTGGGCGGCGATTTTACCGTCATGGGCGGCGCGGCCCGCGCCCGCATTGCCCGGTTGAATGCCGATGGCTCGCTGGATTCAGCATTTGTCACGACCAACGCCAATAATACCGTCAGCGCCCTGGCCATCCAGCCGGACGGCAAAATACTGGTCAGCGGAGTTTTCACCTCGATCGGCGGACAGGATCGGAATTGCATTGCCCGGCTGAACAATGACGGTTCCGTGGACACGAACTTCAATCCGAATGCCAACAGTCCCGTCTATGCCATGGCCATCCAACCGGACGGAAAGATTATTGTCGGCGGCACCTTCACATCCCTGGGCGGCACGGCCCGGCTCAGGATTGGACGATTGAACCAGGATGGCACGCTGGACACCGACTTCGCCCCGACGGATGGCGCCAACGCCACGGTGTCGGCGGTGGCAGTTCAACCGGACGGCAATGTGCTTGCCGGCGGCGTTTTCACCATAATCGGCGACGTGAGCCGTAATCACATCGGCCGGCTCTATCCCGACGGACTCACCGATCAGAACTTTACACCTGAAGCGAATAACGCAATCTACGGAATCGCTTTACAGCCGGACGGCAATATCCTGCTCGGCGGCCCGTTCACAAAATTGCAAAACGACGCGCCCATCCCGGATGATCGGGACTATATCGCGCGAGTCCACAACGACGGCACCACGGACGCCGCATTCGATCCCGGCGCTGATACCAGGGTCTATGGCCTGACAATCCAATCAAACGACATGATTATCGTCACCGGCGACTTTGGGACGCTGGGCGCCGGGGCGGCGCGCCTGCATCTTGGCCGGCTGGACGCCGATGGCACCCTGGATGACGCCCTGAACCCGGCGCCTAATAACAGTGTCTACCCGCTGGTCATGCAGTCCGATGGAAAAATGGTCATCGGCGGGCTCTTTACAAAAATAGGAGCGGAAGATCGGCTGTACATCGGCCGGCTCAACGCCGACGGCACCCTGGACGCCACGTTTGATTATGACATCACCGGGAACGTGGTCTACACCCTGGCGGTCCAGACGGACGACAAAATCCTGGTCGGCGGGTTATTTACCAAGATCGGAAGCGAGGACCGGCTTAATATCGGCCGGATGAACGCCGATGGCTCCACCGATACCGCCTTTAATCCCGGCGCCAACGGCACTGTCTATGCCATTGCGGTACAGCCCGACGGCAAAATTATTGTCGGCGGCAATTTCACCACGCTAAGCGGCCAGCCGCGGAACTACATCGGCCGCCTGAACTCCGACGGTTCCATTGACACATCCTTTGACCCGGATCTTAACCTCCAAGTCTACACCATTGTGCTCCAGGCCGACGGCAAGATCCTGATCGGCGGCATGTTCACCACAGTGGGCGCCGCGCCTGTGGCTCGCAAACGTATCGCCCGATTGAATACCGACGGCTCCCTGGATACCACTTTTGATCTTGACGACGGGGCCGACAATTCCGTATGGGCGCTGGCGCTCCAAGCTGACGGCAAGATCGTTACCGGCGGCAGTTTCGGCACGATCGGCGGCAAAGTCCGCAACTACCTTGCGCGCATCGCCAATACCGAGGCGGCCCTGCAATCCCTGAGCGCCCGCAACACCGGCACGGCCATCACATGGACCCGCACCGGAACCAGCCCCGAAGTCCAGCGAACCACGTTTGAGCAATCCGCCGACGGCGCAACCTGGACATACCTGGGCGCCGGAACGCGCATCACCAACGGCTGGCAACTCGCCGGATTGGCCCTGCCTCAAAATCAAAACTTTTACATCCGCGCCCGCGGCTATGGCATCGGCGGTGTCTTTAACAATTCCGGCTCCACCTATGAATCCGTTCGTCTTTCTTATTTGACCCCGACCGCAGTTAATATCACCAACGTCTCCGGAATCGTTACCGGTTACTACGGCGCGGTGAACTATACGCTAAAAGGCACGAACAACGTCAACGTTACCGGGACAATGTGGTGGACCAGCGATCTCGGTTGCGGCGGGTCATTTGCCGCCACCACCCCCTGGTCGCTGACCGTCACCGGCCTGAGCGTCGGCGCCAACACCATAACCGTCTATGGCTCAAATACTCTCGGCGACACGGCAAGCAGTTCAGCGACAATCGTTCAACGCCGCAATGATTATCCCGCCGCCGATTTTGACGGTGATCGTTTGTCGGATCCGGCCTACTGCAACGGCACAAATTGGTATGAATGGCTTTCCACGTGCAACTATGCCCGGACCAACGCGCTTGATATTTCAATGACCGGCATATTTCCCGTCTCAGTTGACTTTGACGGCGACGGGTTTGCTGACCCGGCCGTTTATAACAACAAAACCGGTCAATGGTACATGTGGGCTTCATCCCTGCACTGGCAGATCGGGCCGCTTTCCTACGGCGTTGTCGGCGCCGCGCCGGTTCCGGCTGATTATGACGGCGATCGCCAGGCCGATTTTGCGGTATGCGCCGCCGGCAATTGGTATGTATGGTTTTCAACCGCCGCCTACGCCGGCTTCGGACCATTCAATTTCGGCGCCGCGGATGCGATCCCCGTTGCGGGCGACTTTGACGGTGACGCCAAAGCCGATCCTGCGGTCTATCTAAGGGGATACTGGTTTGCATGGTTATCGTCAATCAATTACATCGGCGTCGTCGCGACGCTAACCGGCGATCCAGACGCATTCCCGGTGACATCTGATTTTGACGGCGACGGTCTTTGCGATCTTGCCACGGTGAAAGGCGGCATATGGTATGCCCGGCTTTCAACCGCCGGATATCAGGAGTTGGGTCCCTTTACCTTCACCGCCGCGGGATGGCAATGGGGCGGACCGGATTCGCCATAAAACAGCCGGCTAAATAAACGTTTTTGTAATCTCAAGCTTGGATGGAGACGGTATGCCTGCCCAATCTCGGCCAGGGACCACAGGCCGAAGCGCGCCACAGGCGCATCCGCCCGCATAATTGAGGTCCCGTTTTTTTTGCATTTTTTTCTTTCCATCAAATCATATTTACTGATACATTCGCGTCCAATGAATCGCTTTTTGCCAGCCATAATTATTTTTTCTTTTTCCCTGCTGACTGCCTGCCTTGATTGTCCGGCCCAGGTGCGCGTAACCAAAACCATGAACGAGGTTTCTTTCCTGGACTTGGCCGGATTTAAAAGCGGGGCGGACAGCGCTTCCGTCAGTTTTCGCCGGACGCTGGAGTCGGACCTGACCCGCTCGGGGTGGTTTAATCTCTCCGGCGGCGGTCGCGCCGAGTTTACGGTCATCGGCGACGCCCAGCCGGATGGAACGCGGCTTATTGTCCGCTGTGAAGCCTACAACGCCATGACCCGGGAAAGATGTTTCTCAAAAACATACCGGGGCGAGGACCGGGAAGTCCGTTCCTTGGCGCACCGCGTTGCCGATGACCTTATTTTTGCCATGACCGGCCGGCCCGGCATGGCGGCTTCAAAAATTGTCATGGTCGGCAACCGCACCGGCAAAAAAGAACTATATATTTGCGATTCCGACGGCGCCGGACTGCGCCAGCTGACCCGCGACAACGCAATCAGTCTCGCTCCCCGCTGGAGCCCCGACGGGCGCCAAATTGCCTACACCTCTTATTACCGGACACAGTTTCCCGACATTTTTTTAATAACAACCGCGACCGGCGCGCGCCGGTGCCTGGCCGACTTCCCCGGGCTTAATTCCAGCGCGGCATTCGCGCCCAACGGGAGCGAACTGGCGTTGATTCTTTCCAAGGACGGCAATCCCGACCTGTTCGTCATGGATATTAACGGCGAGCGCCTGACGCGGCTCACTTACACCAAAAGGGCCGCGGAGGCAACCCCCTCCTGGTCGCCGGACGGAAAAGAAATAGTTTTTGTTTCCGACTCCCCCGGCACGCCGCAGTTGTTCATTATCGGCCGGTCCGGAGGCGAGCCGCGCCGCATTGCCGTCGGCGGGGCGCAAAATGTTGATCCCGACTGGGGCGCCAATGGTTACATTGTCTACAGCAGTCTCACCGGCGGCCAATTCCAGCTGTTTGTGTTCAACCCCGCCACCGGCGAAACCAGGCAGGTAAGCCGCAATGACGCCAACTATGAGGATCCGACCTGGGCGCCGGACGGCCGGCACATTTTCTGCGTGCGGCGGCAGAATTATCATTCCCGCATTTTTATTGTTGACACGCTCAGTTCATCCTGTATAAGTCTAACGGCAGAATTTGAAAAGGGAGACTGGTTTTCTCCCGATTGTTCAGGTAAGTATAAACCACGCTTTTAGCGTGATAAAAAAATATAAAACAAGTCACGCCGCAAGGCGTGATAAATTGGAGGAAAACATGATAAAGAACCGCTGGTTTGCAGTTGTTATTCTAATGCTCGTTTGCGCGATTTCCATGACCAGTTGCCGCGACCGCAAGGGCGGCCGCCGCGCCGGCGACAACATCGGCAGTGAAGTCGGAGGCGAGGCCGGTTCCCTGGCCACCAGGCCGGAAGGCGACCTGAACATCCTGACATCGGTCAAATATGATCCCGTTATGTTTGATTACGACAGCGCCCAAATCCGCGAATCGGAAAGAACCAAGCTTGAGGCGGTTGCCGATTACCTCAAGACCAACGCCGGCACCGGTGTAATTATTGAGGGCAATTGCGATGAACGCGGCAGCGCAGAATATAATCTTGCCTTGGGTGAACGGCGCGCATTGGCGGCCCGGGCGTATCTGATCGGGCTGGGAATTGACGGGGCCAATCTGCAGACGAAAAGTTACGGCGAGGAAAAGCCGGTCAATCAGGGGCATGATGAATCAGCCTGGAGCGTCAACCGACGGGACGAATTTGTGTTCTTTAAGCGGTAGCCGGAGATATTTGAAATTAGAAATTGGAGGGAAGGGAGTTGGAGCCTTCGCCATGGGCGGATCTGCCGGCGGCATGATTTTCTTCCCAATCTCGAATTTCCAGTTTCTAATTTCGTGAAGTCTATCTCCGTCGTTAGGATCATTTACGCAAATAAAAGACGGTTTATGTGATCTGCTTCGTGGGTTTTATTTTCAACTCGCTGGGCGCGGGAGAAATACTGCTTGTGCTGGCGGCGGCCCTGCTTTTATTCGGGGCGGAAAGACTGCCCGGCATTGCGCGGTCACTGGGACGGGCGCTGAATGAAATGCGGCGCGCGGCAAGCGAGATATCATCTGAAATAGTTAACAAGGATTTGTTTCCGCCATCCGACAAAAACTCTTCCGAACCGCATGATCGGCGGGAGATTGATAAAGAGCAAAGAGAAGGCTGAAGAAATGCGCTTACTTTCTTTCAATGGACAATAAAGAAATCAGCGGTATTGAACTTGCATTTGGCCCGGCTTGGGCCCGCCAGGCTCCCGAAAAATGGAACGCTTCCGAGACCGGCCACAAACAACACGCAAAACCAAAACGCGAATGGCAAATGGCGCCCGGCGGCGCCCGCAGCGGCGCCCGGTTTGGCAACCGTAATCGCAACGAGAAAGGCTCCGGCGACTTTGCGTCAAGGAAAAGGAAAAGAGATCACGGCCCGGCAACGGAAAGAACAGACCCGCGGGGTTCCCCGCGAACGGTTTTGCCGAATATTGCCGTGTCTTTCATTCCGGAACGAAGCGGACTTAAACCGCTCGTCAAACAGCTTTCCAGCACGCGCCGCGCCTACTCTCTTTTTGAGGTGGCCGCAACCTTCCTGAGCAAGCCGGAATTTTACGCGGCCGCCATTGAATCAACCGGCAATGATGGTCAAACCCCGTCGCCCCTCTACCAATGCACGGAATGCAAGGCGGTTTTCACAAACAAACAGACGGCTGTCGCGCACGGCCTCAGCCGGCATCTGGGCATGTTTTATGACAAGGAAGAAAAAGAGGGCGAGTTGCCGCAAGGGAAATTTACCTGCGTCGCCCGCTGCACCTTGAGCGGCCAATTGCTTGGACCGCCCAATTATCATGCCTTTAATGAAAAACTGGCGGAAATTCACCGCGCCCGTTTCGCCGGCATGCCGCTTGATCAATACCGGGGGAAAATAGTCAACGAAACCGATCCGGCCCTGATTGAACAGTGGAAAAAAGAAGCCGCTCACAAGATAATTTACCGCACAAAACCGCCGAATGAACCGGTTGTTTTTGAACGCCTGCCCCTTCTGGAACAGCATTTCAGCGAGAATTACGCCCCGGTGCTGATCCGCGAGAGCGTCCGGTTCGTTATTCCGGCAACGATAAGCCGGGAAATGGATGACCATCTTATTAAACAGGTCATCCAGGAAGCGTGGCAAAAAGAAACGCGTTTCCCAATCAACATGGCTTTGGCCATTCAAAAGCGGTTCCGCCGCCTGGGCCTTCACATGTTCCGGGCATCGGCAAAAGTTACTTTTGTCAGCTCGGTCAGACCGCATGCAATGGATCCGGCCCAGGCCACCGCAATTATCCGCAATATCCTGGAATGGATCCGAACCAACACCGGCAAGACCCGCCAGAATCTGGTGAACGCGCTGGCGCCCGGCCTGGCGTCCGATTCGGCGGAAGTGGCCGAAATAATCAACTCGCTGGTCTGGCTGATTGACCGCGGGCATGTGATTGAATTTATGAACGGAACCCTTGCCGTTCCGAATCGCGCAAGCCCTGAACCCCGCCCTGACAAGCCAAGCGCCCCTGACAAAGAAGAATCAAAAAAGCAACAGCCGGCCACGGCTTGATTCATTCGGCGTTCCGGGAACGGTTGCGAATATATACCCCGGCGCCCGGAAGGGATAAACATGCCTGAAAATAATCTTAAACATGACAGCCTGAAGCTGAAGAAAAATTATTATGCGCCGGCGCCCCAGGCCGAGCCGGATGATTCGGAAAAACAGGTTGATGCCGCCACTGACTCGTCTTCGCCGCCAACCCCCTTTCACCGCAAGCGCAATACCGCGCGCATACTGGGGCAAAACATCCGCTTCGCGGCCGGCTGGCTGTTGTTTATCGTTTTCGGGGGCGGGTTGGTCTACCTCCGTTTTTTTGCAAACGTTCCCGGCCTGGCGCCGGATTTGCTGAAACAATGCGGAATGATCGCAGTCGGAATCACGTATATTGTTTCCATCCTTCTTGCGCTCAAGGATAACATGTTTGACGGATTGCTGGCGATCGTCGTGCCCTTTTACCCGTTTTATTATCTTTTTTCGGGGTGCGGGTCTGTTTTCCTGCGGGCCATTGCCGCCGCGCTTCTGGCGGCGTTTGGTTTTGACTGCCTCATCCTGATTCAAAACATTGCCTTGAAAGTTTTTGATAAAATATCATTCTGGATTCAGAACGCGTAAACTGGCTTGGATATGGACCAACTCGTTAAAGCTTACATCAGCCGCTCGGCATTAAGACATAATGTCCGGCTGATCCAAAAAACGGCCGCCAACACTCCCCTCTGCGCCATGGTCAAAGGCGCGGCCTACGGCCATGATACAGGGCTGGTGGTCAGGGCGCTGGAAGGAACGGGCATCGCGTTCTGGGGCGTGGCCACCCTCAACGAGGCCGTCAAGCTGCGGGAATTAAAAACGCGCGCGCCGATTATCGTCATGCGCCCCCTGACCAGATGCGAGCCGGAACGGATGATAACCGGCCAAATCAAACTGATGCGGCAGTTGGGCATCCGGCCGACACTGGCCAATGATGATGCGCTCGCCCTCATTGCAAAAACATCGTCCGCCAATTCCAGGCCGCTCAGGGTGCATATCAAGGCGGACACGGGCATGAGCCGCAACGGTTGCCTGCCGGGTGAAACTTCCGCCCTGTTGCTCAAGGCGGTCGCGGTCAAGGGACTGGCGGTTGAAGGCCTTTACACCCATCTGGCCTGCGCTGACGACGAAAATCTTGAATGTGCGCGCCGGCAATTGGCGGTCTTTAATTCCATTCTCGATGAAGTCGAGTCGCGGGGCATCAACATCCCGATTCGGCACATGGCCAACAGCGGCGCCATTTTCAGGATGCCCGCGGCGCGCCTTGACATGGTCCGGCCGGGACGGGCAATTTACGGTTACAGCAGCCGCCACGTGAACGGTTCAAAGAAACTTATCCCTGTCATGCGGATTGAGGCGCCGGTGGTCTTGACCAAATGGATTAAAAAGGGAAGCGCCTGCGGTTACGGTTGCACTTATAAGGCGCGGCGCGCCACGCGCATCGGCCTGCTGCCTTTCGGCTATGCGGACGGTTATTCGCGCCGATGGTCAAATACCGGAACGGTTGACTTCAAGGGACGGCGCGCGCCGGTCATCGGGCGGGTCAGCATGGATTTGACCATTGTTGATTTAACCGATATTCCGGAAGCGGCAACCGGTTCCGTTATTTGCGTTCTCAGCAACCAACGCACGGCCCCCCACTCCATGGAATCAATGGCCAAACGGCTGGACACCCTTCCGCATGAAATCGGATGCAATTTCGGCAACCGCATTCAACGCGTCTTGTGCGAATGATCCCCGAATTGCCGGGTTAACGAAACCGGTAAACATTCCCCTGCCGCAAAAACGCTTCATACGCGCCCATGTCCACGATGCCGTAACGGATGCGCACGGCGCCATCCACGTCAACGGCAGTATCCATCCAGGGCTGGTTGGTTCCCTTGTTTATGCAGGGCGAACTCTTTTGCAAACGATAATCGCCCCCGGCAAAGTTTTTAAAACCGGGATCATTGGTGATGTTGCCGTTCCCGCTCACGGCCGGAATCACGCAGGAATAATTCAAACCCGCGTCCCCCGCCGTGTTGGTGAAGTTGGCCGCGCTGGGCGCCGTGTTGAAATAGATGATATTATTTGTTCCATAGTTAACACTTCCCGCACCACCAAGATAAAGCCCGCCGCCGGATGTTGACGCTTGATTGCTCGCTATCGTGCAGTTTTCAATCGTGCAGTTGGTCATCCATATCCCGCCGCCGTTCTTGACCGCGCTGTTGGAAACAATCAGGCAGTTAATTATCCTTGAATTTGTATTATTATTTCCCAATATGTAAATCCCGCCGCCAATACCATTGGCGGTAAGAACTCTATTTTCGGTAATAATGCAGTTTTTTACAACCGCTTCCCCATAAATGTCAATCCCGCCACCTTGTGCATTGGAGGTGTTTTTGCTCGCCGTGCAGTTTACGATAAGATTATTAGTACATACCACGCCCCCGTTCATATGAAAAGCACCGCTATAAAGATTCCCGCTATTGCTGATTGCCACGCAGTTTGAAATAATAGTGTTCCGGCATGAATATAACGCACACACACCATAACCAGAACTATTTCCTTCAAACCAGCATCCGAGAAGTGTCAATCCATTACAAGGAGTCGCATAAATGGCGCCGCCAATGGATGTAGTAATATTATTTTTAAAGATACAATTGGTAATAACAGCTCCAGAACCTGTCAAAATCGTTCCTCGGCCACCGGAGTTGAAAGGAATAGTCGAGCAATAATTACTTACAAATAAACAATTATAAAATTGATAACCATAAAGCACCCCGTCGCTACCTCTTGTGCTGTAATTTGTTACCGTGAAGCCGTTAAACACCGCCGATGCGGAGGTAAAATTCACACATCGGTTTGTGGTCGCATTATCTCCGTTCAAAATCGTCACATCGCGCCCGTTGAGACTGCGAAGCGTAATCGCGGCGGTGGAGTAAATGTGGTTGGTCGTATAATACACGCCGTTTGACACCATCACCGTATCATTGGCCCCCGCCTGACTCACCGCCCAGATGATGTTCGTGGAGGCATCCGGCCAGTTCGTGAAGGGGGAATTGTTCGTGCCGGACAGCGAGACATAATGCGTGTCGGCCGGACATTTTGCCGCAAGCAATAACCCGATAATAATTATTGCCGTTCGTTTCATTGAAAAATTTTTACGCGAGGACTGAAATCCCGACCAAACACCCTTGTGCAAAACCAGATTCTCCATGAGTTCCACATAATATTCATCCCGCAATCCCTGTCAATTCTTTTTTAGGCCGGCGACGCCGGGGTGATTTATGAAAAAAAAACTTAAAATTCAATTGTCAAAAGATCAATTTATAGTACTTTTATTTTTAACCGGTCTGTGGAAGTCAAAAAAAAACAGGGAGAAAGATGAAGCCAGAAGCATTGGTTCGTTGGACGCTGGAGAATGCGATTGATCTCTACGGCATTCGGAATTGGGGCACCGGTTATTTTGATATTTCCGAGAAGGGCGAGGTGATTGTCCGGCCGGCCGGCAACGGCAGTTCGATCGCGGTCAGCATCATGGACCTGATATCGGGCTTGAAGGCGCGCGGGCACAACATGCCGGTCCTGTTGCGTTTTGCGGACATTCTTTCCTCCCGCATTATCCAGATCAATGAATGTTTTAACAATGCAATCCGCGATTATCATTACAAGGGCGTCTACCGCGGCGTCTATCCCATCAAAGTCAACCAGCAAAAGCAGGTTGTGGCGGAAATAGTTGAATTCGGCCGGCCTTTTCATCACGGCCTTGAAGCCGGCAGCAAGGCCGAACTTTTATCGGCCATTGCCTTCACCGAGGATCCCGAGGCGCTGATTATCTGCAACGGCTACAAGGACGAGGAGTTTATTGATCTTGCCCTGAACGCCCTGAAAATGGGCCAGCAGACAATCCTGGTTCTCGAAAGGCAGGAAGAACTGCCCCTCATCCTTGACCGCGCCGCCAAGAAAGGCATCAAACCGCGCCTGGGGGTAAGACTCAAGCTGGCCAGCCGCGCCGGCGGACACTGGGACAGTTCCGGCGGCGACCGCAGCATGTTCGGCATCAATGCGGCTCAGGTCATTGAAATAATTGACCGGCTCCGCAAGGTAAACATGCTGGATTGCCTGCAGATGCTTCATTATCATCTTGGCTCGCAAATATGCAATATCCGCAAAATACGCTCGGCCCTGCGGGAAGCCTGCCGGGTCTACGCTGAAATGGCGAGCGAGGGCGCCGCCATGGGAATGATTAATATCGGCGGCGGGCTGGCGGTGGACTACGACGGCTCGCACACCAATTTTGCGAGCAGCCGCAACTATACCGAGCAGGAGTACGCGGCCGACGTGGTTGAAGCGGTCATGAGCGTCGCCAACGAAGCGGGCATACCGCATCCGACCATCATCAGCGAATCCGGCCGGGCGCTGGTCGCTTACCACTCCGTCCTGGTTTTCAACGTGCTGAGTTCCAGCCGCTTTGAACCGCCCGGAAGCACCGAACAAATTCCCGAAAACTACAACGACATGCTGAACAACCTGCTGGATGTGCGCAATTCGCTTTCCACCAAGAACCTGCAGGAATGTTATCATGACGCCGTCTATTACCGCGATGAAATCCGCTCGCTTTTTGAACACGGCAATCTTTCGCTCCGTGAAAGGGCTTTTGCCGAAAATATGTTCTGGGACATCATCTGTAAAATTGCGGCGGAGAGCAAGGAACGCAAATACATCCCGGAAGAACTGCAGGGGCTGGAAGCGGCCATTGCCGACCTTTACTACTGTAATTTCAGCGTGTTTCAATCGCTCCCCGATTCGTGGGCCATTGACCAGTTGTTCCCGGTAATGCCGATTCACCGGCTGAACGAAATGCCCTCCCGGCAGGCCACGCTGGCCGATATCACCTGCGATTCGGACGGCAAGATTGACCGCTTTATTGACCTGCATGACGTCAAATCAACCCTCCCGGTGCATGAACTGCGCGGGGAAGATTATTATCTCGGCGTCTTCCTGGTGGGCGCCTACCAGGAAACGCTGGGCGACCTGCACAACCTCATGGGCGATACCAACGTCCTCCACGTGCGCGTCGGCAAAGACGGGAACATTGAATACGCCCATGAAATTGCCGGCGACACGGTATCGGACGTTCTCTCCTACGTGGAATACGACCCGCGCGATATGATTGATAACGTTCGCGCCATCGCCGAAAAGGCCGTGCGGGACAACCGCATAACGCCGGAAGAACGCCGCGAAATAATGTCGGCCTACGAGGACGGCATGCGCGGTTACACTTATTTTGAGAATTAGCGCCCATAATGAAACACCATTTTCTCATATACGATCCCGAAAACACGCACAACCCGCGCGCCCCTTTTGCGGTTCTTCCCATCCCTTACGAGCGCACGGTCTGCTTCGGCCGGGGAACGGCAAAAGCGCCGGCGGCGATCCTCAAGGCAAGCGTCCAGATGGAATTATTTGATGAAGAATTTTTTTATCCCCAGGGATTGCGCGTTCAGACTCTCCCGGCCATCAAATGCCGCGGCGCCGGCACGGCGACCGTTTTCAGCCGCATCCGCAAGGCGGCGACGGCGGTCCTGAAAAACAAACGATTTCTCATGTCCTTCGGCGGCGAGCACTCCGTCACCGTGCCGCTGGCGGAGGCGGCCAAGTCGGTTTACAAGGACATCTCCTTCCTCAACCTTGATTCGCACCTTGACTTGCGAAACATTTACCAGGGCCACCATTTTTCGCACGCCTGCGTTTTTCGCCGGGTAATGGAAATGGGCATTCCCGTGATTCACGCCGGAACCCGCAGCCTTTGCCGGGAAGAATACGAACTGGTCAAACAAAATCATTTAACCGTCCACTGGGCCCGTGATATTCTTGCCGACAAAAACGACCAATGGATCAAGGACATCATCCGGCGGCTGAAAAAGAACGTGTATATCTCAATTGACGCCGACGTGCTTGACCCGTCAATCATGCCCGGCACAGGAACGCCGGAACCCGGGGGGCTTGCCTGGCAGACAGTTCTCCGGCTCCTGCGTCAAATCTGCCTGGAAAGAAAAGTTATCGCGGCGGATGTAGTTGAGGTTATCCCCCTGCCGAACACTCCGCTTTGTGAATATGTGGCGGCTAAACTTGCCTTGAAATTGATGACCTATTGCCTTAAACTGAGCGGCACACACAAAAGCGCATAGCATAGCGATGCCGGCGGAATCGGGGGGAAGCGACCATTCATCACCAATACAAAAGCGTGAAAACAAAATTGCCAACGCGGGCTTGCGCCCGCGACCCAATTCATCTCAGTCATTGGTTTCAAAGGAACGATCTAACTTGCGGCTTGTTGGCAATTACGGCCGCGGTCGTGTTTCTTGTTTTCAGCGGCTGCGCCCCGGTCCTGCGCAAAAGCAACGGGGTGCGGGTCGTCGGCGATATTGTCAAGGGCGACCAGGAAAGAAACGTTTCCATCACAACCCGCAACCAGGAACGGCTCGTTGCCATTGCCGTGGCCGATCCGGATGAAGACGTCCGCGAGGCCGCAACCCAGCTTCTGACCAACCAGGTTGTTTTGACCCAAATCGCCTTCTCGGATGCTTCCCGCAATGTGCGGGCCACGGCCGTGGGACGCCTTAAAGACAATGATGTTTTGCTAAACGTGGCGATGACCAACTCCGAACCATTGGTGCGCCTGGCCGCCATAGAAAAAATAAAAACCGACCAGGTGCTTTACAATATCGCCATGAGCAACAATGACGACATGGTCCGCTGTGCCGCCGTTGAAAAAATAAGAGCCAACAATCTTTTGTATAACATCGCCATGACCAATTCCGTCCCGTTCGTGCGCATCGCCTCCGTCAGCCGCATTACCAGCCAAAAAATACTCAACAACATCGCGCAGACGAATTCAGACCTGCTCGTGCGCCGCTCCGCCGTCCGGCAGATTACCAGCCAGCCGATCCTGGCGCAATTCGCCCTCAACGATTCCAGCCGGGACATCAGGAAAACGGCCATTGAGCAGGTGATGTCGCAGGACGTCCTCTGGACGATCACCTGCCGGGAGTCCGATCCCTTCCTCCGTTACCTGGCAACCCGGCGCATCAACAATGAACACCTGCTTCTCAAAATTGCCGCAAGCGACGGCGATCCGCTCGTCAGGAAGACGGCCGTAAGCAAAATCAAGGACGAAAAAGAACTGGCCACGATCGCTCAAACTGACCCGGATGATGAAGTCCGGGCCACGGCCATAAAACAATTGAAAGGCCCCGTGCTGATGGATATCCTGGCCAACGATCCTGCGGCCACGGTCCGGATAACGGCGATCCAGAACATCTCCGATGACGATGCCTTGAAAGACGCCCTCATTTTTGACGAAGATACGGGGGTAAGGATGGCGGCCGCGGCAAAAGTCACCGATAAGGCCGCGATAATGACCGCCGCCATGAGCGATGAAAGTCCTCTCGTCCGTTTCGCCGCCATCAATCGTCTCACTGACCAGGCGGCGCTGGAGTATATTGTCAGGAATGAAAGCCGCCATGAGTTGCGGGCGGCCGCCGCCGCGCGCCTGATTGATCAAACGGTCCTTAAAACCGTCGCGCTTTCCGATTCACACCGCGTTGTCCGGCAGGCGGCCATTGAACGGATCACGGATGAGGCCATGCTTGAGGAACTGTCCCGCAACTCCAATGCCGCCGTGCGCCTGCTGGCGGTTACCAAGCTGACCAACAAGCGCATTTTAAGCGATATTGCCCGCAACGATCCGCATGGTCCGGTTCGCAAAACGGCGCTTGAACAGATCAGCGACCCGCTTGTGATCAATGCAATTGCGCTTGAGGATATTGATCCGGCCGTGCGCAAGGCCGCCGTTCAGAAAATAACGGAAGCCGGGATCCTGGCCAAAATAATTGAAAAGGACTCCGATCCGAATGTTATTGACGAGGCAAAAGCGCGCCTGAAACTTCTTGAATCAACGCCGCTAAGAACCAGGCCATGACCCAAATTGCGTGCGTTCTATTAATTCTGGCCTGCGCTTTGCAAATGCAGGTTTTCGCCGGGGATGGCAACGACAACCTTGGCCTCTTTCCGCCATCCGCAAAACAAAAATCATCCGCCTCTGGCGTAAAAATCGCAAATCAAAAATCAGGATTGCCCTCCGCAACGGAAATACTGGCCCAGGTGCGTGCCAGCTTGCCGCGCGAAGCGCTCCTGATCAAAGGCCAGATCTTGAGCGGCGGAAGACTCGGCAAACTGGAGCGCGCCGGCCACATTGAAATGTTCCTTGATTTCGGCGATGATCCCGCCATTGTCCGTTACAAAATCGGCGACGCTTTCGGAACACCCCTGGAACAGATGACCATCAGCCTGTCCGCCGACGGCGATCCCGAATATGAATATGAAACGGGAAATCCGTTTCAATCCGCCCCGGCGCCTGAGCCGGCCGGAGCGATAATGGATACCGATGTAACGTGGAACGACATCAGCCTTTCCTGCCTCTGGCGTCCGGACGGCCGGACGGCGCGCGAAGAAAACCTGCGCGGCCGGGATTGCTATGTTGTCGAATTCCCCCTCAAGGAAGGCGGAATTCAAAGCGTCTGGATTGACCTGCAAATGCTCGTGCTCATTCAAATGGAAGAGCTTGACAACGACGGCCGGCTGAAAAGACGGATGATCGTCAAAAACATCAAAAAAATATCCGGCCAGTGGATGATAAAAAACCTGGAGATTCGCGCTTATCCCTCTCTTCATCATACGCTGATCAAAGTTGACGAAGTCATCGGGCACATTGAAACAGGCGTTGCTGATTTTTGAGAACGTACACGGCGCTGGCCTGGCGCCGCGGATATTGGCCATAAACAAACAAGTAAGGACGTTCCAATTCCGCCAGATATATGCGCCGCGGTATCGCCTGGCCATCGCCCTCAACCAGATCAGCCTCATCAGGTGAAGGCAAGGGCTTTTTCCATTGGGTTGTCCGGCAAAGGCCGTGCCGGGCGCTCAACCCGCATTTGAGCCAGGCATATCCAAGCATGGGAACAAGCATGGGCGCCTTGAGACGGCAAAATTGTTCCAGCAACCTGAACCGGTTTTCCAGCGCGGGCGACCAAACGGCGCCGGTCAATTCGCCGCCGAAGTCAACGAACCGCTCCAGGAAGTCCGGAACGAGCTTAACCGCCGCGATCAAAGCCTGCTGCAATTCAGGCGGGTTATAAAACCAGTCCATAATGTTTGAGAGGCGCCGGGCGGTAACAAGATCATCATGGCTCATGGTTGCCGTCCGAAGAATTTCGTAGGGCGGCTCGCGCGCCGCAATAATGCCGAATTTTTCCCTTGCCCCGCTCAATGGCGTGCCCGGCAGGACCTTGAGCAATTCAAGCTGGATTTCATCCGGCTCCATAAGCGCGATCAGCTGCAGATCAGCATATAAATCAAGCAACCCGGCCCCCGGCAGACCGGCAATCAGATCAACGTGGACGGAAATATTCCGCAACGAACACAATCGTCCCAAGCCGGCCAGCGCGCGTTCAACCGGCCCAGCCCGGCCGACGCCGCGGAGCGTTTCGGAATGCGCGGTTTGAATGCCGGCTTCAAGATGGAACCGCCCCGGTTCCGCCAGGCCAAGCTCACGGACCATTTCATCGGAAACACGGGCCGGGTCAATTTCAAGGTGAAACCTTATAGCCTTGAATTCGTCGCGCATGATCCGGATGAGCTCCAGGCACCGCCGCGGATTTTCGTTGAAGGTCCGGTCCGCGACGCGCACTTCCCTGACGCCGGCGGCGGAAAGCAGGGAAATATCGCCGCGCACCCGTCCAAGCGAAAAAAACCGGACCGGCTCGCCCGCGCTTGTGCAAAAAGCGCAATTGTTTGAGCAGCCCCGCGATGTTTCCATCAGCAGGAATGGTTTTTTAAACCCGCTCAAATTACCCGGGAAAGGAGATGGAATCCCGTCAAGATCGGCCATCAACCCGGCTTTCCCGTTATCAAGGTAACGGCCGTTTATAATGGCGCATAATCCGCTTATTTTCCCCCATTGTTCCGGTTCCCGGCAACATTCAAGCCAGGCGGCAAAGGCCTGTTCACCCGCGCCGCGGATAACGGCATTAATTTCCGGATGGCGATCGAGAAAGGGAAAATTATCGCCCAGGAATTCCGGGCCGCCGCCGATCACCAGGCAGCGCGGCATCAAAGCCTTGAACCTGGAAAGAAATGCGAGCAGGAAACTGGAATTAAACAGGTAAAATGAGACGGCCAGGACATCCGGGTCCAGGCGCAACACGCGCTGTAAAACCAATGCCGGCGAATCATTCTGGATAACCGCCACCTCATGCCAGTTCCAGCGCGGAGAATCGCCCTGAAGCGCGTATCCGCGCAAATACCAGCCCGCAAGGTTTGTGTGCGAATAAGATGCGTTGGCCGCCAGAAAAACAATATTTCCTTGACTCATGAGCTGATCGTAATCGTCTGATAACAAAGGAACGCAAAAGTCAGGATTCAGCGGGAAGGCGACGCGCTCCAACCCGGCAAATAAAATCCCGCACATGTTCCATGTCCGCCGGCAGGATGAAACGCCGGACTTTCTTTTTCCTTAACGCCTTAATGACCGGATGCGAAACCGGATTTCCGCCGAGCGCGCGCCGGACGGCCTTTTCAAACTTGGCCGGATGGGCGGTTGCCAGACAAATCATCGGCTCATCTTTGTTTAAAAAACGGCGGGCCACATGCGCCCCGACCGCGGTATGCGGGTCAAGGATATACTTGTTTTCGCGGTAACACCGGCGAATCTCGGCCAGGGTTGCGGCATTGCCGGCCATTCCGGTCAAAAATAACGGATCGGAATGGTTTATTCCCAGATCACGGACATTAAACTTTCCTTCTTCCGCAAATTGCCTCATTAATTTTCCGACTTTTGCCGCATTTTGGCCGGCCAGATAATAAACGTAGCGCTCAAAATTACTGGCAACCTGAATATCCATGGAAGGACTCCAGGTCCGGCTGACCTTGCCGCGCGCATAAATTCCTTTCTCAAAATAATCCGCGAGGATCCGGTTTTGGTTGGCGGCCAGCACAAGGCGCGCAACGGGCAGACCCATCCGGGATGCGATAAAACCCGCGAAGATATCGCCGAAATTGCCGGTGGGCACGGCAAAGCGCACTTTCTTTTTACCGGTCAGGCGCCGAACCTGAAAATAAGCATAAAAATAATAAACGATCTGGGCCAATATCCGCGCCCAGTTTATGGAATTTACGGCGCCGAGGCTGAACGCTTCGCGCAACCTGACATCAGCCAGCATTTTTTTGACGATATTCTGGCAATCGTCAAAACTGCCTTTGATCGCGAGACAATACACGTTGCTGTCCCGGACAGTCGTCATCTGCCGCTCCTGGGCGGGACTTACCCGTCCATGGGGATAAAGCACGAATATTCTTATTTTCTTCTTGCCCCGCACGCCCGCAATCGCCGCGCTACCCGTGTCGCCGCTGGTGGCGGCAATCAAGTTGAGCCCGGCCCCTGAACGGCGCAAAAAATATTCAAACAAATTGCCCAGGAACTGGAGGGCAAAATCCTTGAACGCCAGCGTGGGCCCATGGAAAAGTTCAAGCAGGTAATAACCGCGCAAGGCGACCAGCGGGGCGATTTGGGGATGGGCAAACACGGAATAACTGCGGTCAACAATACGCCGGAGGTCATGAGCCGGCAGATCACAAAACAGGCGAATGACTTCATAGGCCAGTTCCGGATATGTCAGGCCGGCCCACCCCGTCAACTTTTTCCGCACGTCCGGGATGCGGTCCGGCAAAAAAAGCCCGCCGTCGGAAGCCAAGCCGGTCATAACCGCCGTCTCAAAATCAACCGGCGCGCTCTTGCCCCTTGTGCTCACATACTTCATCGCTCGCCCCTCCCCGACCATTCCCGCAGGGATCTGCCGTTAACGCTTCTTAACCTCGGCATGGTCTGCAGGACTTCCATGATGGCGCGGAATTTTCCGTTGTCCGTCTGATTGCTTAAATCATCCAGCCAAATTTCCTCGATGAATGAATTTTGAATCGGCGTCAAGTCAACGACGCCGGTGTTGCGCAGGTCAAGCGATTTTAAAGGCAAAGCTTTAAGCGGCGCAATATCCCGGATGCCGGTCCCGTTGATTTTAAGGCTCTCCAAAGGCATCGCTTCCAGGGCGTCCAGACATTTCACCCTGGTGTTGTTCAAGTCAAGTTCCAGCAGGCCCATCCCGCGCAACGCCGAAATATCGCGGACGCGGGTGTCGGCAAGGTCAAGACGCTGCAAGGGCATTCCCCTGAGGGGTGAAATATCGGTCACTTCCGTATTCCGAATCGCAAGGCAATTCAGAGGCATGTTATAAAGCGGGGTTAAATCCCTGATTTTCGTAAAAACAGCCGAAAATGTTTTCAACGGCATGCCCTGCAATGGGTTCAAATCAAATACTTCCGTTCCACTGACATTCAAATACGTCAAGGGAAGACCGGTTAACGGCCGGATATCGCGCGCAGGCGTAAAGCTGATATCAAGCGATTTGAGCGGCATGCCCTTCAAAGGCTGGAGATCATTCACCTTGGTATGCGCCAAATTCAGGACGGAAAGCGGCATCTGGCTCAGGACTGAAATGTCCTTTACCCTGGTATGATTAAGGGTCAGCTCAAGCAAACTCATTTTTTTAAGCGAGGTTAAATCGGATAATGGAGCAATAACCGGTATTTCCAGCCAGACGTTCTGACGAACACCGGCGCAAATTAATTGCTGGACATCAGTCATGTTCTCAAGGGCCCGAATATCCCGCAAATACGTGGAAACAATTTCCACCCTTACAATCCGGCCGGAATCATCCGCTTGAAAGGCAACCTGGTCCTCGCGCAGGCCGGCATTCTGTTCAAGCATTTTCATGACGATTGATTCGGTGATCTGCTGGGGCAAGGGCGGCGGTTCATCCGGCTTGAACTGCGGGTGCAAGGCCGGCACCGTGTTATCCCGCGCATTCAGGTCGCTGTTTGTCAAGGCTTCCAGAACGGAGTCATAAAGCCGGGCGGTCTCCGTTGAGCCAAACCGGGAGCGGAATTGACCAACCGCCCGGTTCAGCATAATTCCCTGCGGCAACGACTGGTGTTTGCTCATGATCAAATCCAGACACGCCGCGGGATCCGGCACATTATCGCCATAACAAATTCCGGCCCGGCGCATGATAAACGCCAGCGCATGAGCCGCGCGCCATTCGCCCATGGTCTTTGAACGGATGCCGATTGCTTCGTCCAGAGATTTTGAAAGCAACCGCCCTGTCTTGGCGGCCGCGGCAGACGCTTGCTGGTAATCACCGTCCTGAACCGCCAGGATCACGCGCATCAGGGCCGATTCCGGCTCATGACCGGTCCCAATGCGTCCGATTTTTTCAGCAAGCGCCAGGTCCCGCACCGTAAAAAACCGCCGCAAAACAATCGTCCCCTGTTCTTTCTTCCAGACCTCCTCGGCCACGACCTGGTTATCACGGACGTCGCGGATGAATATTTTTTGCGTTCCATTAAAAAACAAAACATTGACTTCCTGGCCCCGCTGAGCCCGGAACGAATCAAGGATCATCCGGTCCGCTCCGGCTGACTTTTCAATCGTTGCCGTCATTTTTTTAAACTCGGGCATGGCGGAAACCAAAGGCAGGTCGGAGGATACAGCTTGCATGCGCCAGAGGGCGGCCTCGGCGCCGTCTTCAACAAGAACCATTGCAATTTCCTCGGCGGCACACATGACTTGTTGTTGCGCCGACTTCCTGAGGTGTTTTTCTTTTTCGAGGCGCTCGCTTTGTTTTTCCCGGAAGACCAACGCCTTCCGTTGGCGTTCGCCGGCCGTCTCCCTTTCATACGGCCCGTGATATTTCTCATAGACGGCGGCTGATTCCAGAAAATGATTTTGAGCGGCGAGCGAATCGGCGTCCTTGTCCAATTTCGCCATTACGGTCTTCTCTTCCGCGATGGACCGCTCCAGTTTTTTTATCTCATTTTGCGCCATATCCGCAAATTTTGTGCCCTTGGTCTCATCCGCCAGTTTACGGAACCGGGCAACGGCCTCATTAAGACCGGCGGGATTGGCATTCAACCAGGCCATAGCCTGTTCATATTGTCGCAAAGCCCGGTGTTCCCGTTCAGCCTGGGCCTTCTGGGACTCGGACAATGACTTTTGCGGGCCAGAGGCAAGCGCTTGAACGGCATTGGTCATTCCAACCGGCGCCGTTCCGATCCCGGTTCTTATCTTCATATCTTTCAGAAAACCAGACACGCTCCAGCCGGCCGTCAGCACCAATGCCAAGCCCGCCGCGGAAATGATTATTTTCTGCCACAACCCGTCCGGCAATCGCTTTTTGATGACCGCCGAATCATCCGCTGGTTGGGGCGGAAAAGTCTTGGCGTCTTTCATGGCCGCCGGTTGATACACTTCCTGGAGACGCAGTTCCCGCTTGGGACTGCGTTTAATCGTGCTCGTAATTTCCGGCAGCAATATCCCCTGCGGCATCATTTCCGAACTGGCATTGGAAAGGTCACGAATGGTTTCATTCCAGTCTTTCTGGCGGTAACCGCGATCCTTCGCCATCATTTTTTCAATAAGGCAGGCCGACCAGACGGAAATGCTGGGATTAACGTCCTGGGGATCAGGTATTTGATCGGTGATCTGGCGATCCATCACTTCCATCGGCGGCATGCCCTCAAATGGCATGGTTCCGGTCATGCAATGATAAAGCATGGCGCCGAGCGAATAAATATCGGCCCGGCAGTCCAAATGTTCATCCCCGCGCGACTGTTCGGGGGAAATATAATTAGGAGTTCCAAAGATCGGGCTATCAGGCGACCTGGCCCGCCCGAAAATTGATTTCACACTCATCGCCAGCCCCAAATCACCCAGCTTGACCGTGCCATCGCCGTCAATAATCACATTGTCGGGCTTAATATCACAATGCACGATGCCGGCTTTTTGCCAGGCATAGTTCATCGCCGCGGAAATGCTCTGCGCGCACAACAGGGAGTTTTCCTCCGAAAGATACTTTTTGCGCCGGATCCAGGCGGCAATGCTGTAACCGGAAATGTATTCCATCACAAAATAGTAGACCCCGTCATCCGATTTGCCGAAATCATAGACCTGAACAATATTCGGATGTTTCAGACCGGCGGTCATCCGGGCTTCATCCATGAATTTTTCCACATCCGCCGGAGCCGCCCCCATCGTGGGCGGAAGAGCCTTGATCGCCACCACCCTGTCCAATGAAATCTGGCGCGCCTTGTAAACAGTGCTCATCCCGCCCCGGGGCAGTATCTCCAGTATTTCATATCCGTTAAAATTTGTAATACTCATACGCTTTTTCAACCACGGACATTATGACACATGTCCAATTTGAATTCAATTCTTCTTGCTTCGAATTTCGGTTGTGATATATTGTCACAAAAAGGTGGATTATGGCGAAATTGTTCGGTAACCGGCAATCTGGACAGGCCACGGTTGAATATGCCGTAGTCACCGGGATATTGATTGCCTTGGTGGCCGTAATGAGTCTTTTGCTGACAACATTCGGCGATTATGGCGAACGCATATTGGAAATGATTACTTCTGATTATCCCTGAATTTTATGATTGAGAAAATAAAGCCCAACGTTCACTGAGAGGAGGATATTCCTTTGAAAATAAATAGAAAATCACGCGCCGGACAGGTCTCGCCCAAAGCTTCGCATTGTGGCGGACAGGCCATGACCGAATACATCATTATCGTCGCGATAATTGCGCTGGCGGCTCTGGCTATTTTCGGTCTTTTCGGCGACCAGATCCGGAAAATGATCGGCGGCGCCATAACCGAACTGGGCGGCGACCAGTCTGAAGTTGACAGCGCAACCGAAACCAAGTCCGTTGATTATCTGAAAACACTTGGATCCGGTTCCACACCTTGACATACATTGTATCCGCGCCGGGTACTAAAACCAGCCGATTACATTGCTCGCTACGCGGTAGAGTTGCTATCAATTATGTTTTACTCAACTGTCATTCCCGATCTAATCGGGAATCCAGATTTATCCGCCACTGGTGGCCTGGATTCCAGCAGGAACGACACGGCAGATAAACATAAATACGTGCAAAATCAAGGACAGGCCGGGCAGGCGCTGGTTGAATCCTGCATTGTAATTGCACTCGTTTGCCTGATACTCTCCGGTTTCTTCCAGCTTTCCCAGCTTTACGCGGCGAAAGAAATATCCGCGCATGCCTGCTTCCGCGGCGCCCGCGCCAAGACCGTTGGATTCAACGATTTTATGGTTGCAAAAGTGGTCCGGACCGCAACCATTCCCAATGCGGGCAAGATGACATTTCCCGAAATTTACGGCGGACCGCTCGGCCAGATGGCCATGGAACGCGGAATGATCCCGCTCTATTTGGACGCGGATTGGAGCATGCTGGACGGTATCCTGCAGTATGAAGACTGGGATACGATAAGTTGCAGCTGCCCCGATGATCTCGGCCCCAATTTACAGTTTTCCGTGGCGCAGGACATGCCGTTGCGATTTTTTCCCGCCATGTTCGGGGCTTTTTACGACAACAACACGATTCCGGTCGGAACGGAACTGGAAATGGATAACCATGCGTCGCTCTATCTTGAATAACATGACAACTATTCACCAGGCAAAAGGCGGATGATCGGCATGAAACGGAAAACTATTTTGGATTTTCGATTTTGGCCTGCCCGCCTGCGCCCGCCTGCCCAAGCTCGGCCGGGGATTTGCGACTTAAAATCGAAAATCGAAAATCGAAAATCGAAAATATACCTTTCTTCCTGCGGCGGGCAGGCCGCGCCCAAAGCTTCACATTGTGGCGGGCAGGTCATGATTTTTCTGCTCATGGTTCTCCTGCTCCTTTCCATTGTCATCATCTGGAATTTTGACCTGCACAATGTCATTCACCTTAAGATGCGCTCGCAGAATGCGGCCGATGCTTCCGCGCTGGCCGCCGCCCGCTGGCAGGGCATAACCCTGAACCTGATCGGCGACCTGAACATCATGCAGGCCGTCGCCTTGAGCATCGGCGACTCCGATACGGCCGGACAAATTGCGGAAACTCAATCCCGGCTTTGTTATGCCGGCCCGATCATCGGGCTCATGGCTTCCCAACAGGCCGCCAAAAACAACGGGATCTACGTCAACCAGGCTTTCAGCGAACGCATGATCGTCCATGCAAATTCGGTTGTTTCAGATTACAACGCCGTGTTTGCCGAGCCATACGCGGATTGCTGGAATGAATACGGCGCAATGATCATGGACATCGCCAACGCGGGAGTGGCGGCGGCGCCGGATAACACCTGTTTTTACACGGATTACTCCGCCGGGCATGTTCTTTTGACAATGGATTTTTACGATGCCGTGGCCGGCCGGGGATGGTGCTGGTTTTACTGGTATGCATCAACGCTCCTGCAAACATACCTGGACTATCAATCGTGGCCCGACCTGCCGCCTCAGCTTCCGGAAACTCAACCGGAAAACAGCGAAATTTACGGTCTGGGGTTGACCACCACCCCTGCTCTTCCCGGTGGAGCAACAACTGTTGAAAAAATGAATGAATTAAGGGAAGAAAGAAATCTGGATCCGCAGGTTATCAGCAACACTGTTGCAAGCGCCGCGGCCACATGGTTCATTTACCGGCCGTCCAAATGGGACGAATGGGCGATCATGAAAGATCCCACCTTCCCGGTTTTCCCCGAAAAACAAGTCAAACCGCAATATGATTACACGGGCGCCGACGCCGTGGTGCGGATCGCCGCCGTTTCCGAGCGCCTGATGCCGGGAAAATCCAACCGCCAGATTTCATGCACCGCCGCGGCAAAACCATTCGGTTATCTGACGACCGGCGAAGGAACGCAAATCAGGCCGGACGCTTACGGAATCGTCCTGCCCGCTTTTCACGATGCCCGGCTGATCCCGGTTGACGCATCCTCATCGCCGGTCGGCGGGGCTTACGACCTGGCCTGGCGCGAACACATTGAAAACCATCTTGCACCCTACCTGGAGAGCGGCCCGGGCGCCCTGAACGCCGACTGCTGGTATTGCCAGCAGCTCCTGGCCTGGGAGACGCCATCCTTCCGCCAAACCGGCATTGACTGGCTGAACGACACGAATAATACCTGCGAAACTTTCGGCCCGGGCAGCGGCCCCGGCGGGGGAACACGACGGGGACATTGAGAAAGAGTATCATGAAGTGGAAAATTATTTCAGATTTTAGATTTTGGATTTGGGATTTAAAATCGGAAATCGGAAATCGGAAATCGAAAATCACAGGCAATGCCGGACAGGCCATGATTGAATTCATGATCGCGCTTGTCACCATCATGACGGTTGTTATCGGCATGATTTTTCTCAACAAACTGGAATTGCACCACATCAATACCATGACAAAAGCGCGCGCAACCGCCGGCGCGCTCGCCCTGAACACGGTCTACCTCGGACCAATTGACGCCCAATTCATATCGGACTGGCAGACCGGCGACGATAATATCGGCTACACGCATGACGATGAACCGATTGCGGATGGAACCGCGATATCAGTGATCGGCGATATCGCCGCCAAGTCACACCTGGCCGGGATTACGCCGCCGCCCAACGCCATATCAAGGATTGGTTCATTCACTTATATCAGCGAGTTTTATCTCGTCAAAGGCAGCGAAAGCATGGCGGTTGATTTATCCGCCATTCCGGGAATCAGCCGCCTGATCAGCGGCGAACCGGTTGTTGCCGTGGAAAGCAAGGCATGGCTGGCATGGACCGGAGGAATATATTGAAATTATTTTATAAAAGATTGCCACTGGCCATCGTTCTTGCCTTCCTGATTTTTCTGCCGCCGGCCAATTCTTCCGGAAAAGTTTTCTGGAGCCGTTTGCTGGCAAAAAACGCCTCAATGTTCAACCCGGCCGGCAACTGGACCAAAATATACAAAGGCCCAATGACCATCAACGGCGGGCGCGCAGTCCTTTCCGTTTATGGCTGTGACGATCCCCTGCCGTCGGTGACGGCAGAACTGAAACGGAATTTCAGCGCAAACAATAAAAATCACCTGGCAAGCCCGGGCTTCACTGAAAATTCGGCGCAGTTTTCAAGCTCCGACAGCAACCAGGTTGCGCGCCTGTTGATGCTGGGCATGCCCGGCAAGGATCAATCGGTAATTTTTGAGCTCATCCAGCCGCCGCAAGAAATTTCAAAACCGCCGGCGCCGCCCGCCGAAAGCGTGGTTTTCGGCCGGTCACTTCCCGCGGAAAGCGCCCTGACGGCAACAATCAAAAACGAGGAAACCGGGGCGACTCTGGAAACACTCTTGACCGGTTTGCCGCCGGAACAGGCGGGGAATGCGCTATCCGAACGTTTATCCCGTGACGGATGGAAGGACATATCCCCGAACGCCGGGCATGACAGGACGCCGGGGTATTTCCGGATATATCAGCGCAAGAATGCGCTCTGCACCATCATGGTCGGCCAGGCCGCCGCCCGGGCGGGACAAGCCTTGCGCGAAAACAAAACCTGTGTTACAATCCTGTTTAAAGAAATAAACCAAGCCTTAAACGCGACCAACATTCAATAATACTGCCGTCATTATTTAAAGCGCATAAAGGGAATAATATGAAACAAAAAATAATTTTACTCATCGCCATTGTCGCCGGACTTGCGGCCTTCTGGCTTACCGGCCGGTATCTGCGCTTTGAACGCGAGCGGATTCTCGGCGGCGCAAAAAGAGTTTTTGTCGTTGTCGCCGACCGCGACCTGCCGGCGGGCGCCGTCCTGAAAAACGCCGACCTGGCCAAGTCGCTTGTTTTCCAGAGCAATGTCGGCGGGCGCGCCATCCTGCCGGAATCGGCGCGCGAAATTATCGGCAAAAAACTGCTTTATAATATCGGCCGCGGCGACCCGATCCAATGGTCGGATGTTGACGTCCCCTATAAAGGCGAGACCGGGCTGGCGGAAATGATAAACCCGACCATGCGCGCGATTTCAATCTCGGTTGACGCCGTTTCTTCGGTCAGCGCCATGATCAAACCAAACGACCATGTTGACGTCCTCGGGACATTTTCTTTTCCATCGCCGGCCGCCGCCGCAACGGTTGAAACCGTAACGCTCACCGTTTTACAGGATGTGACCGTTTTGGCCACGGGCCAGACCACGGCCGACAAGGCGGGAGTGGCCGGGCGCGCATCGCCCCGCGGCTACAATACCGTCACCTTTGAGGTGACGCCGCAGGAGGCGGAATTGCTGGTTTTCGCCCAATCCGTGAAGGGCAAATTAAGCCTCGCGCTCCGCAACCCATCCGACGTCACTTATATCACCAATATGCCCGCCATCAATTTTGAGCATCTCCAGAAACAACTGCCGGCGCTCAACCTGATCCGCCAACGCGATATCCGGCACAAAAAGGACATTTAACCCGGAACAATCCCATGAGCAGTAAAAAAGAAACATCCGACGTCATCAAGCTGGAAATCCGGCGACCCGATCATGCCCCGGACATATATGAAATCGGGTTCGGCATTTATCCGGTCGGCTCGGAAAAGGGAAACAAAATTATTATTCCCGACAAGGCGATTGACGGGCGCCATGCAATCCTGATTTTTTACAGCGACGGGTTCTGGGTGGAAGACCTTAACAGCAAAAGCGGCACGTTTATCAACGGGGTCAAGGTGAGCGGCCGCGCGGCTTATTCGCCCGGCCAGGCCATCCGGATCGGGTCGTGCCTGATGATCGTTCAACCTTCCGGCGCCGTGACGCAGATGATTTCCTCCAAGCAAAAAGCGGCCGAATCCCAGCCGATCCACGGCAAAATACAGCAAGGCAACGAACCGGAACATAATCTGCGCCTGCAAAAATGCGAAATCAAAAAACAAATCCATTCCGCCCTGCTGGAACGGCTGGACATCAAGCGCCTGACCGCCACGCATATCAAGGAGGAAGACCTCCACAGCCGCACCTACGAAACCTTGGAAGAGATTGTCAAGGAAATCCGCGACCGGCTTCCCGACTGGATTGATGCCAAGGCGCTGATCAAGGAAATTTTTGACGAGGCCGTCGGTCTCGGGCCGCTGGAAGATTTGCTGGCCGACCCGGAAATCACAGAAATCATGGTCAATCGCAACGACCAGGTCTACATTGAAAAGAGCGGCAAACTTATTAAAAGCGACCTCACTTTCATGGACGATAATTCCGTCCTGGCCATTATTGAAAGAATCGTGGCGCCGATCGGGCGGCGGATTGACGAGAGCCAGCCGTATGTTGACGCCCGCCTCAAGGATGGCTCGCGCGTCAACGCAATCATACCGCCCCTGGCGCTCAACGGTCCCTGCATCACCATCCGCAAGTTTTCCAAGGAGCCCCTGACCATGGCGGACCTGATCCGGTTTGGAACGATCCAGGCGGCAATGGTTGAATTTCTCCACGTCTGCGTCCTGCTCCGTAAAAACATCGTCGTTGCCGGCGGAACCGGTTCGGGAAAAACAACTTTCCTCAATGTGCTTGGATCTTTTCTGCCGGAAAGCGACCGCATCGTCACCATCGAGGATGCGGCCGAACTGCGCCTTACCCAGCCGCACGTTATCCGGCTGGAATCGCGGCCGCCAAATATTGAAGGACGCGGAGCGATCATGATCCGCGATCTCCTGCGCAACACTTTGCGGATGCGCCCCGACCGGATAATCATCGGCGAGTGCCGCGGCGGCGAAGCGCTTGACATGCTGCAGGCCATGAACACCGGCCATGACGGTTCCATAACCACGGTTCATGCCAACTCGCCGCGGGATGCAATTTCACGGCTGGAAACCATGACCCTCATGTCGGGCATTGAACTGCCCTCCCGCGCCATCCGCGAGCAAATCGCCTCCGCCATCCACCTGATCATCCAAACCGCGCGTTTAAGCGACGGCTCGCGCAAAGTAACCCACATAACGGAAGTGCACGGCCAGGAAGGCGACCGCATCACCATGCAGGATCTTTTCGTTTTCACGCAAACCGGCATTGATCACAACGGGAAGGTAAAGGGCGATTTCAAGGCAACCGGCGCCGTGCCGACCTTTATGGAAGAAATCGGCATTCGCGGCTTGTCCATTGACCGCAGCATGTTTATTCCGCTTTAATAGAAAGGCTAAATGCTTAATGCTGAAGGCTAAATCCAGAACAGACAATAACTTCTGACTTTTCCGCCACAAGCGGATCCGCAAATGGCGGAAGCGTTCAGCCTTTGACCTTTAGAATTAAAAAATGTTATTCTTTATTATACCATTTTTATACCTGATCTGCTTCGGCGGGCTCACCTATTATATCTTGCAGATTATCCGGGCGGGAGCCGAAACCTACAACAAGGTCCATACCGAGGAAACATCACGCCAATTTGCCGACATCTTTCTCTTTATTCCGCCCCATCGTATTTCAGAACTGGCCTGGTCGGCTTCGGTCATAGCGTTTCTGCTCCTGTTTTTATTTGCCAGCGACTTCAGCTCTCCGGCCGGGACCATCCGGGGGCTGTTTGTCGGCGGAATTGCCGCCGGCGTGATGCTCAACCTGCCCCGCTGGTACCTCGCGATCATCAAGCGCCGCCGGCTGGAACAATTCAACGAACAGCTGGTTGACGCGCTGATGACCATGAGCAACGCCCTGCGTTCCGGCTCAAGCATCATCCAGGCCTTTGAGCATATTGTGCGCCAGAATCAGGCGCCGATCTCCCAGGAATTCAACCTTTTCCTGCAAGAAACAAGACTCGGCGTAAAATTTGAAGATGCGCTCGCCAATCTCAACAGCCGCGTCAACAGCGAAGACCTGACCATCATGATCAGGGCCATTGAAATCGCGCGCCAAACCGGCGGCAACCTGACGGAAGTTTTCGATAAAATATCCGCCATAATCCGGGAAAGGCTGAAGATCCAGAAAAGAATCATGGCGCTCACCTCGCAGGGACGCCTGCAAGGGATTGTTGTCGGGATCATGCCGGTTTTCCTGGTAATTGCCATGTTCTTCCTTGATCCCAAGATGATGATCTCGTTTTTTACGGCGCCAATCGGCATTATCATCGCCATCACGGCGCTTGTCCTGGAAATTGCCGGCGCACTGCTCATCAGGAAAATAATCAATATTGATGTCTGACAAGTCAACGGGAAAGGATAAAGAACAGAATGTTTCTCACAGAGTTCACAGAGCACACTGAGACGGGCGAAAGCCGAGCAGACGCGGCCTGTAAATTTTTACGTGAGCGTAAAAATTTACAGGCCATATTCTCTCTCTGTGTTCTCCGTGATCTCCCCGCCGCAGGCGGGGCAAACTAGCGAGTTTATCACGCCAAAGGCGTGACTTTGTGAGCGGGTGAGAGACAGTTTTAAAATTAATTCTAATGACCACTTTTCTCAACATCATCATTGAAACCGGCATTGCCTGCCTGGCCGGCATTTTTTTTGCGGGCCTGGTCTGGCACGTTGCGCAGACGGCATCGTCCATAACCTATATTACCCTCGCGGACGGACGCCGGCAGGAACGCCGTCTGCCGCTCCTGCTGCGGGTTCTTCTGCCCCTGACTCCTGTCCTGGCGCAATATTTCAACAAACCGCGGTTCAAGCGCATGCGCGAACGCGCCGCCGGCCGGCTTGTTTCCGGGGGATTTGACGACATCATGGGGCCGGAAACTTTTCTGGCCCTGCGGGTTTTGACGCCGCTGGTCATCGGCCCGCTCCTGGCTTCCTTTGTCGCCTTGGTTTTTGCGGTTGCCCAACAGCGTTTCGCCGGGCACATGGGCGCCCATGCGCTCGTCTTTGCCTTCGCGGCTGTTTTATGGTGCGCAATTTATCCCAATCAATGGCTCAAGAAGGCCATCGCCGGGCGGCACCGGCAAATCCTGAAGGCTTTGCCGTTCGTCATTGATCTTTTGACCCTTTCGGTTGAAGCCGGCCTGGACTTCATGACGGCGCTGAAAAATATCATTGAAAAACGCTCGCCCGACGCCATTGCCGAGGAGTTTTCGCGCATGCTCTTTGAAATTCAACTGGGAAAAACACGCCGCGCCGCATTACAAAGCATGGCCGACCGCATTCGCCAGCCGGATATTTCCTCGCTCACCAACGCCCTGGTCCAGGCGGACGAAATGGGCGTAAGTATCGGCACGATCTTGAGGATTCAATCCGACGAAATCAGGACCAGGCGCTTTATGCGCGCCGAAAAACTCGCCAATGAAGCGCCGGTTAAAATGCTTTTCCCGCTGGTGGCTTTCGTTTTCCCCGTTGTGTTTCTCGTCATGCTCGGGCCGGTTATCGCGCGCATGTTCCAGAATGTATTCTGATCCCGCTCATTTCTTCAGCGGATTAAGCTTGAACACCTTGACCGAATGATACTGGACCCTTGACATGAATATGCCCAGTCCGAAATAAGCGGATAGCGGCGGATTTTCAGCGGTCTTTGTATATAAAACCAGCAGCCCGTCAAGATACAGGCACTGGATTTTGCCGTCCACGATCCAGACGCCCGTCCGTTTTACGCCGGGCTTGGGATCAAACGTCCCTGCTATCCCGAACGTCTGCCAGTCGCTGGCGCGCTCAATGCCGCACGATTTCCCGCCCCAGCCGAAATAGCCCGCCAGGTAGCACTCCTGTTCCCGGCCCATATTTTCCTTTGACAACGCATTATGCCCCCAGAAAAAATTCGCATCGTGCGGACAGGCCGCCGACATGGTAAATTCCACCTCCGCCGCAAACGGCGCAAACACCGGCGCTTTCAGCCATAAAACCCCCCATTTTTTCCCGGCCGCGGCGGCTTCCGGCGCAAGCGAAATCACAACGCTGTTATCCTTTGACTCGACCATGACGCCATCCGGTTGCCACCAGCGGTTAAGACCGGACGGTGAAAAATCCGAGCGGTAAATCAACTCGGCCTGCCGGCGCGCCTTCTCCAGCGGCCTCTGTTCCCATCCGCCCCAGCTTGCATAGTAAGGATCGGTCTGGACGACAACCGGCTGAACGCCGGAAACGGATGAATTTGTATTCTCTTCGGCTATGCTCACGGACGCATATAGTATCAGCCCGGCGGCTAAGAAAATATTTTTTTTCTGAAACATTGCTTGATGGTTTTTCGGTATTTATATTTTGTTGCACCCGCTCATGAACGGAAGAATAGTGCGGCAAATGATGGCCGGAGTCAATAAAATAGGCCGGCGCGGCGTAACCTCAGTCTCGGTGGAGCCGGCCTGACCCCAGGCCGCTCTGAACGGGACGAGGTCGTCCCGTCTCCAAAAATCCATCCGCGAGACTGAGGGGATACGGCGCGGCAAAGCGGCCCTCAACAAATATCCAATGCCTCATAACTGAAGGATTACATATAAATATTTTATTTTTTCTTGACAGAAACCGGTTTCTATGGTTAAATGCAAGGTATAAATCAAAAAGAAAAGGAGAATCCGGATGCAAATGACGTCAACCATGGTAAAAAGTGCCGCCCTGGCCGAAGGCGCCGACCTGGTCGGGATTGCCTCAACCGGCCGCTGGCGCAACGCCCCGGCCGAATTGAGTCCGAACGGAATCATGCCCGGCGCACAATCAGTGATTGTGATTGCCGTAAGCTTGACCGACGCCGGCTCGGAATTGGCGGGCGTTGATGACCCCCAGAAAGCGGGGCTGGGTGAAGTAAGCGGCTTGGCCTGGAAACGATTGGATCACGCCAGTTACCGGATTGGAAAATTTATTGAAAAAGCCGGATTCCAATCCCTGCCGATTGTCTGCACGTCGCTCTGGCGATATCGCCCCTACAAGCAGATTGACAACGGCAATGTTTTCCTGCCGGACATATCCCACATTCACGCCGGCGCCGCGGCCGGATTGGGCGATATCGGCTACAGCGGCCTGCTTATCACCCCCGAATACGGACCGCGCGTTCGCCTGGCCACGGTGATAACTTCCGCCCCGCTCCAGCCGGACCGGTTATATGACGGACCGCCCCTGTGCGACCGGTGCCGACGATGCGTCAAAGCCTGCCGCGAAGCATGCGGCGCCGCCCTGATCAAAGATATTGACGGCGAATGCGTCGTCAAAATTGAAAATAAGACATGGCGGTATGCCAAAATCAACAAATGGCGCTGCGCATGGGGAGAACATTTTTCGCTGGACCTGAAAAAAGTGCCGATACCGGATCAGGTATCTGAAAAAGACGTCATCCAGGCCATTGCAAAGCATGATGTCAAAGGCTGGCTGAACGGCCGTTGTCAAAAGTTCTGCCTTCCGCCCCACTTGCGGCAAAAGGATTCTTCCCATTGCGCGCCTATGCGCCGGAAACGACAGTTCGGGACCTTACATGAATACCCCAATCATAATCGCCAGGTGGCGGACGAGGTCAAAAGGATTGCCTTCGCGCGCGGCGCCGACTTGACGCGCATCGTGTCCGCCGAAGATTTTCTTGCCGCCACCCGATTGAAATTGCAGGACTATCTGCCGGACGGCCAATCGGCCATTGTCCTGGGAATTGATAATATCCATGGTATGCCATCGGAAGAAAAAAACATGGCCTACGCGCGCGCCGATTATCCCAGCATGCAGGAACTGCGGGGTGGAATGCAGGATGGTTATCTGGCGGCCGATATTGCCCAGCAACGGCTGGTGTTCGTCGGACTGGATGTGACCCGTTACCTGGAACAACTGGGTTACTCGGCGCTATGCTGTATCCAGACGCTCGGCATATTTGCCGACCGGCTTGGCTCGCTTGCCGGCGCCCATAGCGACCGGCGATTCGGACTGCTCCTGACAAACGCGCCGTTTGTATCCGATGCGGCAACTGATGACAAGCACCCGGATATCGTCGCTCCGGTTAAAGAGCCCAATTCGGCGAAATTAACGGCTCAAATCAAGGCTTTGGCGCTTGAGCGCGGCGCAGACTTGACCGGGATTGCGTCCATTGACCGGCTGAAAGAATTACACCCCCAACTGGAAAAATTCACCGCAAAGGAAGAAGATGATTATTTTATCGTCCAGGATGTCGGCCGTCTTTCCAAGGGACCTTTTGTGCCGAAGGTTATGGGAAAAAATATCCGCGTTTGTTCGCCCTTTGACTATTTAAAAAATGCGCGCGCGGTCATTGTGCTGGGTATGCACTGGTTTGACGCCGCCATTGACAACGCCGGCCGACCGCCGGCGGAAGCGGTGGGACCATACGGCTTTTCCCAGTCGGAAACCATCGCCCAACTGGATGATATCGCGCTGGATGTGATCAAACAATTACGCGCGCACGGATATCAGGCGGTGTTCAGCTACGATCTGCACGGGATTGCCGGGCAGGTAACCGGCTCCTGCGCAAGCGGCCGTTCCTACTATGGAATGCCATGGCGCGGGGCGGGGCTTTATCCCGACGCAACGGCCAACAGCTTTGCCGCCATTGCCGCCGGTTTGGGTGAACTGGGATTGTCCGGGGCCGTCCTGACGCCTGAATACGGCAACCGCCAGCGTTTCGCGGCCATCATAACCGACGCGCCCCTTAATGCCGACCCGCTTTATGCCGGACCGGCATTATGCCGGCAATGCCGGCAATGCGTCAAAGCCTGCCCCACCCTGGCGCTGGACAACAAAGAAACGGTGTTTTCAATTGAAAACAAACAATTCAAACGGGGCAACTGTAATCGTCTGCGTTGTGACTGGTCCAAGCGATACGGACTGGTTGGGGATGAAGGCCCGAAATATATAGGTTCGCAAACCGACATCAAACCGCCGCCGGTTATTACACGCGATAATTTATGCGAGGCATTAAAGCAAATGGATCCCTTGCAGAAGGCATGCCTGGTGATTGTTGAAAAATGCCTGGCAGCCTGTCCGGTTGGAAAAAATTAACCAAAAAACAAGAAAGGAAAAATAGTCATGATGAACAGCAAGGCATTGAAAAAAGCGGCCCGGGAGGCCGGAGCGGACCTGGTCGGAATAGCTTCCATGGACCGGTTTGAAGGCGCGCCGAAACAAATGGACCCGCGTTACATTTTCCCGGACGCGAAGGCACTGATCGCCCTGGCATTCAGGATTCATCGCGGTTGTTTCCGAGGCATTGAGGAAGGCACATATTTTATTTCCTACGCCACCATGGGATATTCCAACATCAACCTGGTTCAGATCCCGACAACCCTGCGGAAAACGTGCAGTTTTCTGGAAGATCACGGATGGGAAGGCGTGCCGATTCCTATGGAATCGCACTTCGCGGCAATCAGCGACTGCAATGGAAAATTAAGCACCCAGGCCAGGGCGGTTTCCGCGGACAAGCCAGTTCCGGACGTCATGATTCATTTCCGCATTGCGGCGGTGGCGGCCGGCCTGGGAGAAATCGGCTACAGCAACCTGTTGTTGACGCCGGAATTCGGCCCCATGCAAAGAGTGGCGTTTATCCTGACCGACGCGCCTTTGGAACCCGACCCCCTGTTTACGGGCAAACTTTGCGACCGTTGCATGATGTGCGCCCGAACCTGTTCGGGAAAAGCCATCAGCGAGAAAGAAACGGTTGAAATGACAATTGCCGGACGAACATATAAAATGGGAAAACTTAATCAACCGGCTTGTTCCCTCGCCTATGCCGGCGGCGTTCATGAAACATCACCCTTCCTGCCGCCCGACACCAAGTTTGATTTAAGCCGGGAAAGCGCCAACCGGCCGGGCGATGCGCGCCCGGAATTACGCAAAAAACTGCCTTTTGCCGATGCGACGCTTTCCACATTCCATCATTGGCCGGCGATTGAAGGCGCGCGCGGATGCATGCGGGAATGCCTGGCCCACCTGGAAAAACAGGGCAAATTGACAAAGAAGTTCCATGCCCCCTTCCACCGCGGAAAAAAACCGTGGAAAATGAATGCCACCCCGGCAGATCAGCCGGCAAAAGACTCCCCCGCATCACCACAGGAATACAGTCATTATTAATGTAACCTCTAGCCTGCTTATCTCACGGGGCGTGTGAGAAATGCGGGCTAGTCATGGGTGGAGACGGCCTGACCCCAGGCCGAACTGAACGGGACGAGGGCTGCTTGCCCGTCATAGCCCCTTGGGCGAAGTCGGGTCCCGTCTCCATCTATCCACCCAGATGGCATGGGATATAATTAAGATTGATAGACTGAAGGCTAAAGTATAATAATGGTCCCGATATATTTGCCGCAATAAATGACTTGGCATCACAACATAAAGCATGCGTCACGCAAAACACATCGGCATAAACGAACTGGCGCGCCGGCTGGGGGTGGCCAAATCCACGATCAGCAAGGCCATAAGCAAACATCCGGATATCAGCGAAAAGACCCGACAACGCGTGCTGACTGCGGCAGCGCATTATCAATATCAGCCCAGCTGGATTGCGCGAGCAATGACATCAAAAAAGACCGGACTTATCGGCCTGGTCATGCATCAGCCTGGTTCCGGTTATTTTATCGAACTTGCCGGAAGTATCGTGGCCGAAGCGCACCGCCGCGAATATCGGGTTACGCTCGACTTTTCCGGTAATAATCCGGAAACAGAACGAGAAATCCTGACGGATTACCGTCATCGGCATATTGACGGGGTAATTATCACGCCAAGTTTGAAAGACAGCGCCGCCATGCTGGCGGACGCCTGCGGCGACATGCCTTATGTCATCATAGACCATTACTTGAAAGGAACCAAAGCGCCGTTTGTTGGCAATGATTTCAAGGAAATAGGATATCTGGCAACGCGTCATCTCCTGGAACTGGGTCACCGCCATATCGCTTATCTGGATGGTCCCATCAATATTTCCAGCTCGCGGGAGCGTCTGGCCGGATTTTTGAAAGCATGCCGGGAATTCAAAACGCCCGTCAACCGCAAGTGGATATGTCAAGGATCATTTGACGAATCTGCCGGACAACAACAGGCGTTGATGCTCATGCAAAACTTTCATGAGATTACGGCCTTTGTCTGTGCCAGCGGCCCGCTTGCCATGGGCGCTTTACAGGCGGCAAAGATGCTCGGCAAAACCGCGCCAAATGATATTTCCGTGATCGGCGTTTCGGCGCTGGGAAATATTTCTGCCGTCAGCCAGAATACGCACAAAATCGGCCGGATTGCGCTGGCGACGCTGTGCCAAAAAATGACCGGCGCTCCCGTCAAATCCCGCCAAATCATCGGTTCTGAGCTGGTCGCCAGGGGAACCACGGCAAGCAAGAACCTGTCCTCCGAAGCTCTTAGCGTAGGAGGATGTAATCGTTAGATCGTTCCGTTAAGACATATGACATATTTGCGGAGAAGATGAGCAAAGTCGAGGTAATGCGCATGCCTTCGGTCCTGGTTTTGAAATCGGTAATGACTTACTCCACGCACCCGTTGCGGTTGCGTGGAATGAATCGCAGGGTGAATTTTGCTTCCGCCGGAAGGCGGATTGGGAAAAGCAAGGCCAGGCCGGATCAGATGCGAACGCGCCGCGCGAAGCATTAGACTCGTGTCTATGCGAGCGCGGGAAGTTTGCAGATGATCCGGGATCGCCGCCGCCTTTTCCCAACAAAATTCGCACTGCTATTAATCACGCCTTAAAGCGTGATTAACGATGATAAGTGAATAGGAAAATTTGATTGCGGCTAAAAAGCCGCCTTAGTTCAGAACCACAAAGAAAAAAGATGTACTCAATAATATCCGCAAAAGGAAACACCGATGACAACCCAAAAAAAAATCAACGAACATGCCTTGAGCCTTCACCGGAAAGCCGTTGTCATTGACATGCACAGCGACGTGCATCTTGACGTGGTGCGCGCCCGCGGACGGGGCGAGACGCGCGTGCTGGAGCGCCGGCATCTGCCGAATTGGAAGACCGGGGGCGTGGATATGGTGGTGCTGAATACCATCCCAAGATTCAGCCCCACCCCATATCCCTACGCAACGAGCCCGGTTAAAAACACATTGCTTATTTTTGACGCGGTGCTCCAGGAGATCGCCGAAAGTCCCCGCCATTTCACGCTGATCCTTGAGCCGCCGGATATCCTGCGCGCAAAAAAAGAAGGCAAGATCGGATTAATGCTGGGGATCGAAGGCGCCGAGGCGGTGGAAGACAATATCGGCCTTCTCCGCGCTTATCACCGGCTGGGTCTCAGGGTGATGAATCTTACCTGGCACCAGCGCAACTTGGCGGCCGACGGGGTTGCCGAGCCCTCCAATGCGGGTTTATCCAACTTTGGACGTGAACTTGTGCGGGAAATGAACCGGCTTGGAATTTTAATTGATGTATCCCACCTCGCGCCCGCCGGGGTGGCTGATGTTCTCCGGCTGTCTGATGCGCCCGTGATGGCTTCCCACTCAAACGTCAAGGCCGTAAGGGACCATGAACGGAATTTGGACGACAACCAGATAATGGACATAACTTCAAAGGGCGGAATGATCGGCGTGGTCTTCCTCGGCCGATTCGTTGCGGAAAAAAACCCGACGCTGGAACACGTTATCAACCATATTGACCATATCGCCGGCCTGGCCGGCGGCAGGCACATCGGAATAGGACCGGACTATACTGACTACGCCGAGGATATGGTCATCGGCGCACGAAGGATTGCCGGGCCGAATCAACCGGTGAATGATGCGACCATACCCTATGCAAAAGGCCTGGAGAATGCCTCCAAATTACCCAACCTGACAAAAGGACTGGCTCAACGCGGTTATGATGACAAGACGATTGCGGACATACTCGGCGGCAATTTTTTGGACCTGTTCACGACCATCCGATCCAAGGTCAATGCAAGAAAGGAATACTGACATGCCTGATACGAATCAAACAAGAATTGAACATGACCTGCTGGGAGACGTAAATGTTCCCTCACAGGCGCTCTGGGGCGCCCAGACACAACGGGCTTTGGCAAACTTCCCCCCCCAGGGCCAACGCACGGTTGGAGATTTTCCGACATTGGTCCAGGGCCTCATCCGCATCAAGCAAGCCGCCGCTTTTGCCAACCGTGACATCGGAAAGCTCGCGGATGACATCGCCAATGCGATCATAATGGCCGGCGAATCAGTATTGAAAGAGCGCCGCTATGACCTCTTTCCCGTTCATTACCTGCATGGCGGCGGAGGGACCTCCGCGAACATGAACGCGAACGAGGTGCTGGCGAATATCGGCGAGGAATTGCTGGGTGGAAAAAGGGGCGCCTATTCACGCATTCATCCCAATGACCATGTGAACCTGAACCAGTCAACGAATGACGTTTATCCGGCGGCCTGTCATATGGCAATCATCCTGCAATGGCCTGATTTGAAGCACGGGATGGACATGCTGGCCAAAGCCATAAGCACCAAGGCCGCGGAGCTTGCCCCGGTCATGCGGATCGCGCGCACCTGCCTTCAGGACGCCGTGGCGATTTCTTTCGCCGACCTGTTCGGGGGATATTCTTCATTCGTGAAACGCAGCATTGAACGCACGGAAACGGCCGTTAATGCGCTTTATGCGGTTCCGCTCGGCGGCACGATCGTCGGCCGGGCCAGCGACGTTCCCACCGCTTACATGGACGCCATTATTCCCGCCCTTATAAAAAGCGCCAAAAACGACCGGTACCGGCAAAGTAAAAATCTTTTTGATGCCGCACAAAATATGGATGACATTGTCCAGGTCTCCGCGGCGCTCGACATCACGGCGCGCGGGATTGTGAAAATCTCAAAGGACCTGCGGCTCATGAATTCAGGCCCTGAGACGGGATTCTGCGAGATCAGCCTCCCGGCTGTCCAACCCGGTTCCTCCATAATGCCGGGCAAGGTGAACCCGGTGATTCCGGAATTCGCCGTCCAGCTTGCGTTCAAGGTCATGGGCAACCATACCGGCTGCCTGGCGGCCATGGACCATGGTGAACTGGACCTGAACGTCTGGGAAAGCATCGCCACGTTCAATATCCTTGAATCCATGGAGCTTATGCAGAACTGCTGCGCAACGCTGGCGACCAAATGCATCAAAGGCCTGAGCGTAAATTTGTCGCGCAACAACGATAATGCCGGCACAATCATCCCTTTGCTTACCGAGCTGATGAAACAACACGGTTATTCAAAAGTGAGTAAAATATGCGCCGTGGCGCAAGGCAATTTGACGCGCCTTAGGAAACTCCTGCGCGAAAAATTTCCGTAGCCGGATATAAAACGGATTTCAGTTTTGACCCGGATTTTGTCCAAAATCAAGGCACGCTAAAAATAGTCCCCTGCCATAAACGCGTTTCATACGCGCCCATGTCCACGATGATCTTGAGGATACGCGCGTTCCCTTGCAGGTCAACCGCGTTCATCATCCAGGACTGGTTTGTCCCCGTGTTAACGCAGGGCGAGGTCATGCGCAGGCGATAATCACCCCCGGCAAGGTTCTTCAAAACGGGGTTATTAGTGATATTGCCGGTCCCGGCCACCGCCGGAATCACGCAGGAATGAATCAACCCGGCGTTTCCGGCCGTGTTGGTAAAATTAGCCGCGATTGTGTCCGTATTTGTCGTCGTATTGAAATAAATGATGTTGTTTGTGCCACTTCCTGAACCATCAATATAAACCCCGCCGCCGGCGATTTTGGCGTAATTACTCACGATCGTGCAACTTTCAACAATACCGTTGGTCATCCATATCCCGCCGCCGATATTCGTTGAGGACTGGTTCCGCGCAATCAGGCAATTGATTATCATCGTATTCGTGCCGGCCGGTGTTTCCGCATAAATCCCGCCGCCGATATTCGTGGCAATATTTCCGATGATGGAGCAATTCCGGATGGTCGTTTCCCCATAATTGACTATCCCCCCGCCATATCCTCTCTTCTCCGCCCCTTTACAATCAACAATATTTCCGGTAAATGTGCAATTTACAATCAGATTATTCGTGCTCAATGAACCGATAAGAATCGCTCCGCCGCGTGAAGAAACGCTGTTGCTTATAAAAACGCAATTTGACACTATAATATTAGAACTTGCAAACATAACCCCCCCGCCATAATAAGTGCCTGCCCTGTTACCTTCAAAACGACAATCTGTTATTCTTGTACACTGGCCTGGATAACCACCGGCTATATACACTGCGCCGCCGTATATTGAATAATTATTTCTGAAAATACAGTTTGTGATCGTACTGTTTCCAGCGCCATCCATGATGGCGCCGCCATAACCGGTTAAGTTGGTGTTTCCTTCAAACAGACAGTTTATCACTGTAATTCTCGGGCCATATACCGTGCCACGGCCCATATCCGGAGAATAATAATAATTTGTCACCGTGAACCCATCAAACACGCAATACGATGATTGATAATCAAAATATGTGCATCTATTTGTGGTTTGACTTCCATTTAATATCGTCTTGTCGCGCCCATTGACGCTTTGAAGCCTAAACGACGAAGCGTTGGCGACAAATATTGATGCGGTCGGATAATACGTGCCGTTTGTCACCCAGACCAACCTTCCGCCGGTATTGGTCACGGCGGCATTGACCACTTCAACAATGCTCGTGCCGGCTGTCACCCAATTCGTGAATGGATCGGTGGGAGTCACGCCGGCCGTTCCGGGCGGCACCACGTAATGGGTGGCGGCAATGCAATTTGCCGCAAGCAATAACCCGATAATAATCACTACCCATCTTTTCATTGAAATCATTATACACATGAATCAGAGACCTGAATATATATTTTAAAATGTTCTATACCCTGTGTTCCCCTATGGTTTTTGGATAAAATTAAGGCAATCAGGGCACGCTGAAAATAGTCCCCTGCCATAAACGCGTCTCATACGCGCCCATGTCCACGATGATCTTGAGGATACGCGCGTTCCCTTGCAGGTCAACCGCGTTCATCATCCAGAGCTGATTGGTCCCCGTGTTAACGCAGGGCGAGGTCATGCGCAGGCGGTAATCACCCCCGGCCAGGTCTTTCAAAACAGGGTTATTAGTGATATTGCCGGTCCCGGCCACCGCCGGAATCACGCAGGAATAATCCAATCCAATGTTTCCCGCCGCGTTGGTAAAGTTGGCCGCGCTCGGCGCCGTGTTGAAATAAACGATATTGTTAGTCCCGCTGCCGGCGCCGGTAAGATAAACCCCGCCGCCGGCCAGGCCGGCGTAATTGCTCACAATCGTGCAGTTTTCCACAAGACTGGTCTGCCCCATATATATCCCGCCGCCCGTATTTCCCGTGGTACGGTTCCGGGCAACCAAGCTGTTCCGGATCGTTATATTATTTCCATATATTCCTCCGCCACCGTTCACGGCAACATTTTCGACAAGCGAGCAATTCCTGACTGTCACTTTCCCATAATTGGCGATGCCCCCGCCATACGTGCCGGAATTGCCCGTGAATGTGCAATTTACAACAAGACTATTCGTGGCGGTTGAACTGATATAAATCGCTCCGCCGATTGACGAAGCGCTGTTGCTTATAAACACGCAATTTGACACTATAATATTGGAACTTCCAAAATAAAATGCCCCGCCATAATTGCCGATGACTTTATTACCTTCAAAACGACAATCTGTTATTTGCGTAGTCGGAAGCGGATAACCACCGGCTATATACAATGCGCCGCCGTATACTGAATAATTATTCCTGAAAATACAGTTTGTGATCGTGGCGCCTCCCTTGCCTTCCATAATTGCTCCACCATTGCCGGTTAAATTGGTGTTGCCCGTGAAGAGACAGTTGATGACCGTAATTACCGGACCATATACCGTCCCACGGCCGGCATCCGGGGAAAAATAATAATTTGTCACCGTGAAGCCATCAAACACGCAATTCAATGATTGATAATCAAAATATGTACATCTGTTTGTGGTTTGGCTTCCGTTTAATATCGTCTTGTCGCGCCCATTTACGCTTTGAAGCCTAAACAACGAAGCGTTGGCTATATATATTGAGGCGGTCGGATAATACGTGCCATTTGTCACCCAAACCAACCTTCCGCCGGTATTGGTCACGGCGGCATTGACCACTTCAACAATGCTCGTGCCGGCTGTCACCCAGTTCGTGAATGGATCGGCGGGAGTCACACCGGCCGTCCCGGGCGGCACCACGTAATGCGTGGCGGCCATGCATTTTGCCGCAAGCAATAACCCGACAATAATTATTGCCGGTCGTTTCATTAAAATATTCACAAGATCAGAACTCCAAATAAATGTTCAAAAACTCACAGCTCTTAAGTTTTACATATTATTTACCGCGCAATCCTTGTCAATTCATTTATGGCCTTACCTGTTCCCCCCTCAGTCTCGCGGATGGATTTTTGGAGACGGGACCCGACTTCGCCCAAGGGCTACGACGGGCAAGCAGTCCTCGTCCCGTTCAGAGCGGCCTGGGGGCCCTGGCCAAGCTTGGGCAGGCAGGCCGGCTCCACCGAGACAGAGGCATTATCCTTACCTGTTCCCCTTTCACAATTGTTTTCGCCAAAACCTTGTCAATATCCATGACAAGCGCGGCTACCTGCCGGCGATAGCGTTCATAGCGCTTGGCCGTCCAGCCCATGGCCCCCTCGCCTCCCGCCTCAATGGCGGAGACTTCATCCATAAAATACGAACTCGGATCAACGTTGATTTTGGTTTCCATTTCTTTCACAAACTCTTCCGCCGCCTTCACCTCCGGCGCGTCCTTCAACCCGGCCGTTTTCGCCTTTTCAATGCGCTGTTCCAGATTCCACATGTACATGAAATCGTCGCGCCCATCCCGGTATCTCAGCCAGCGGACCGTCGGGCGCCACCCCCTGTTTTCGGCCGGATACGCCTTCGCCGCCTTGTAATTCCAGGGCAGATACGCATATGGCAGTAAATAATCAACATAAAGGATGGCCTCCTGGAATTTCGTGCATCCGCACAGACGCCAGAACTGATAGCCGGCGGCAAGCCGCGTTTCACCGGTGTTATGCGAGCCAAACTGATGGCCGCATTTTTTGACGCGGTCAATCAATTCCTGCGTAATCGGCGTGCCGTGGTTTGCCATCACTATGTCAAAAACCGGCGGGGTCATTTTGGCCGCGATGGGACCGTTGATCGTGCAGAGCGTGGCGACTCCCGCTTCCCGGCAGATTTTGGCCATCTCAATGCCGTCCTCCACCCCCGCCAGTCCAAAATTATCCGGCTCGCCGCAGGAATAATAATAATGTTTCGGATAACCTTTCTTCTTGAGGATATCGTCAAACTCGCGGATGATGGTCACAATATCCTTCCGGATGAGCACGCGTTGTTCCGGGGTATCATTTTCATTTCCATATCCCTGGCCGGACTTTCCCTTGCCGGACATCCACCCGGCATTGAAAAACAAGCTATGATTAAAATGAAACTGGATCCAATGCCGGGCGTTACCCTCGTCCATAATCAGCCGGTACCACCAGTCCATTTCGGCGGCTTCCTCGGGCGTCTGGGTAAAATGACGGCTGCCCGGTTCGCCTTTTATCGTTCCCCATTTCATTTTTGAATTAACGCCGTATCCCCAGGGGGCGTTAAAATAAGAGTAATCAAAGCCGTACTTGCCGATAAACCGGACACGGTCCCGGATTGCCTGCCGAAATGTCTGTTCTTCCAATCCTTGAGCTTTCCATTCCCTGGCATTCAACAAGTCCGGCCAATTCATCAGTCCGGGCTGGAATGAATACGAAACCGGCGCGAACTCCAGTTCCCACGGCAGAACCCTGAGAAACAATTCGGCCCTGGCAATTTCTTTCCCCTCGCTCTTGAAAACGACCGGGGCGCGATAGTCCCCGGCCGGAATCTCCCTCGGAACGCGCAAGTCAACCGTGTACATTCTCGGCGTCCCCGGCTCAAAATCCAACGGCCTTGTCTCAAGAAGCACGTCTGAGAACGGATCAAGCCCGCGCAATGATCCGCGTCCTCCCGTTCCCGCCGCGCCCCGTTCGGTGAAGCGCTCCATCCATATATCCGCGCATTTAGCCGCCTCAATCCGCGCTCCGGTCGGTCCCATGAAATCTCCGGCCTCCAGGGTGAATGCCTTCATATCCTTCAAGGGTAGAATACCGAACCGGAATGGCTCCTGCTCGCCGCGCGCGGCAAAAATCCTGATAACATTCGTGACTTCCCCGGCCTTTGGCCGGCTCCAGGGATACACGTCGTCATCGCCGTGTTTTTGAAAAAGAACAAATCCGCGCGCCTTATCCCCGGGACTAACCGGCGGCATGGGCTCGTCGGCCTGCGGCTTCCATGGGTAGCGGTTGGCAAACTGACTGCGGCGCTCCTGTTCTATTTTTGCCAGCGCCGCGCGCATTTCCGGCTCATCCGCCCCGGGAACCACAACGCAGGCGCCCAGAATCACGTTTTCCATTTTAAGGGCAAGGACCCCATTCGTCACGTCAACCGTGAACTCATATTCATCCAGGACCGGTTTCACTAACCGCGCCCAGGTATCGGTGTTTTTCCGATAGACTTCCGATTCCCCTCTCAGCCACCAGCGTTGGGAACAGGCGAGCGGCGGCGTCACCTTTTCTTCCACGACCGTCTTCCCGTTCGCCTGGATCCGGAAGGAGCAATTCGGCCACAATCGGCGCAGCCCCAGCAGCCAGTCGCCAATCCAGACATGCACGGCAACCCAGCCGTTCGGCACACGGATATTGAACGTGCCATCCCGGCAAGTAATGCAATGCTCCAAAATCACGTCGGCCGGAACCGAGCCTTTCTCCCTGGGATCAAACACCCAGGCGTCAACCTTGTTCGTCCGGCTGAAGCCCCACTGATTACCTTCGTCAAACTTATCCGGGGGCGTTACATAGGCAAAACCTGGAAAATTAGTCCGCGCCGGTTCCCGGGTTTCCTTGCCGAACATGAGCAGAATCGGCCGGCCGGCCTCGGCGGCCGGCGCTGAATACTGTGCAAAAAACAAAAATGACGCGCCAAATATTGACCACAACATCCTGACTGCCATGTAATGTCTCCGTTGGAGACGGCCTGCCTGCCCAAGCTCGGCCAGGGACCACAGGCCGAAGTGCGCCACAGGCGCATCCGCCCGTGGCAAAAAAGCGGGACGAGGTCTGCTTGCCCGTCGTAGCCCTTGGGCGATGTCGGGTCCCGTCTCCATATATCCACCCAGATGTCTGACGGGGTACATTGCCATGTCTTTTATAATTACCTTATATTTTATTCAAACGGACTTGTTATGATCCGAATATCTTTTTCCAGCGTTGCCACAGTTTCCGATATTTTCCTTCTGCTTTTGGCCTCAAACCGGAGCAGGTATTTTCCCGGCGCAAGATCAGCAAGGCGCATTGTGCCGCGCCATTGCTTGCCGCATTCCGCCTCGCCTTCCACCTTGCCGACAATTCCGCTTTTCTCAGAAATCAGTTTGGCTTCCAAAACAAAGCCTTCGCGCCAATTCTCAACACGATCAGCGCGGATTTCCAGGCGCTTGCCTCTTTTTCCCTCCAGGACAACCGGAACATCAAAGAAAATCTCACTGTCCCGGCTTTTCCAAAAAAGTTCAATCTCGTCGGTCTGATACGTAATATCGGTATCAATCGCCATCCGGTTCATGTCCGGATTCTCCGGCGGGAATTGAACGTGTGTTTCCCGGATGCGGCAAGGTCCGGTATACCAGAACTCCGAACGTTTTTCCGGCGCCAACCTGTCAAACAGGGGCGATACCCGGCCTTCAACACAGAGTTCATTCCATCCCCCCGCGGGTATTTTGCCGAAATACCAGTTGATTGAATTATCCGGCGGCGGTTTAAAATTTGGAAGCGGCAGGCCGATGGCCTGCCCGGAAAGCTCATTGTCAGCCTGGACCTGCTGATAAAGAATCACCCGGCGTCCGGCTGAGCGCCGGTCAAACTGATATAATTCCGGACGCGAACGCACGGTGCCGCCGGCCGGATGGCTTATTTCAAGACACTTTTTTCCGGGCTGGCCGGGCTGGGACACAATCTTCCAGAACTTGGCCGGACTTTCTTTTGCCCAAAACAAGCAAAGGTCCGGTTTGCCATCGTTGTCTTTGTCCAGTTCAAAGCAGGGATCGGTCACCGCTTCAATCCACCACGGCCGGATATTTTTGTCAGTTTTTTCCCTGAGATTTTCGGCGTTGCCAAGATTGAAATACAAATGATACTCCGTTTCCCCGGGAATCGGCTGGAACGATAAGAACCCGAGCCGGCGAAGTTTTTCTTCCGGCGCAGGATTTTTTTCACCGCGCCGTCCATTCGGAACAAGGCGGCGTTCTCCCGAAGGCGGCGGAGGGCCGCCCAAACGATAATCCAGGGAAAACAAAATCGGCGCTCCGCCCTTGCGAGCCTGGAGCCGAAACGTGTTCACGTCCGGCAAGTCGGGCTTGCGCCCGATGGCGCGGTTGATGCTTTTAACAAACGGAAACGAACTGACTCCATCCATCGAGTCCATTTTCCGCCCGGTTTCCTTAAAATCAACAAAGAACACCTCGCGTTCATTCCCCGCCTGGTCCTGCCCCGTTTCCGGTACGATCAACACCAGCCGGTATTCCCGGTCGGAAACCTGCCATTCCGCGCTTTCCGCCGCCCGCGCCTCCGAAAGCGGCGCAATGACAATCGCCGCCATTGAAAAAAACCATACATATTGACCGATATTCATGACCTATAAACACTGGCGTCCCATAGGGACGCCGAGACTGTAGCGGTTTTCCGCCACGGGCGGATCCGCCTTCGGCGGAAGACTGTAGGCTGTAGTGCAAAACATAGAAACCGCATCTTTAAAAAACCGGAAATGCAGTTTTATAAATCGGCCTGAAAAATATTGATTTGCCTAATAGTCTACAGCCTATAGCCTAACAACCTGAGCATCCTATGGGATGCTACTGACCTATAAATTAAAAAATCTGACAACATAATAAAACGCCGGAACGGTAACGATGCTTAAAAGCGTTGAATAAAATATCGCCTTCGCCGACAAGGCGGCGTTCCCGGCGAACCGCTCGGCCACAATACTGCAGCTGATCGCCACCGGCATGGCGGCGATCAGGTAGGCGGTTATCCGCGGAACATCATCCAGCCTGAAACCGAACCGGCCCGCAACCTGCATGAGCAACACCGTCGCCGCCGGCGCGACAATGAGCCGGGCCACAATCACGCCAACCAGGTTGCGCGATGGGATATGGTCGCTCAACTTCAACCCGCCAAGTTGAATGCCGGTAATCAACAATGAGAGCGGGATGGTCAGGCTGCCCAGCATGTCCAAGGACTGAAATATCGCCGCCAGCGGCATGGTGGCCGAAAATATTCCTTGCGGCCGGACGGAATCAAGCATCCTGGCCGCCGGCCAGACCAGCGCCAACAATATGCCGGCCACGGTCGCCATCAAACCCGGGTTTAACAACAGGCCACGGAAAGATTTCAGGTCCGGCCGGCCGGTGCGCAAAGTCCAGACGCCGATCGTCCAGAGCGCCAGCTGAAACCCAACGTTATAAAGCAGGATATCACGGATGCCGGCGTCGCCGAACAAGCCCTGCACAATGGGAAGCGGCAGGTAAATCCAATTGGGCATGGCAGCCAGGAAAATCGCCGTGTTTTTGCGCTCCTTGCCGTTGAACAAGGGAATAATTATCAAGGCGACAACCTCGGCCACAACCATCAGGCCATAGCCAAGCAGGGGAAGATACCAGCCCGCGCGCATGACCTCCGGGTTGATGGTTTTCAGCATCTGGGTGAAAACCAGCGCCGGGAAAATCAGGTCAACCAGCATGCGCCCCATGACCTGGCCGACCGCCTCCGTCAAGTATCCGCGCCAGCGCGCGAACCAGCCGATGGCCATCACCAGGAACATGGCCAAAATCTTTAAAACCACTATTGGCAAATCAGTCATAGAAGAATGTGACAAAATTAACAGCCATCCATCATCGAATCAAGCTTTTGCTGAGGGCATCCCGCCATTGTTTATCTTTACTTTCAAGATTATATATTTATATTTTACATGTGAATATTGCACGTTTCGGCGCAATATCCAAGTTATGAATTAGCATGCAACAAAAACTTACGCCGCAAGTAGTTCTGGAGCGTCATTTCGGATTCAGGAAGTTCCTCGACGGGCAGGAACATGTCATCCGGTCGGTCATGGCCGGAGAAGACACCTTGGTGGTACTGCCGACCGGTGGCGGAAAATCGCTCTGTTACCAGCTTCCGGCGCTGTTGCTGGATGGTCTTACCGTGGTGGTCTCGCCCCTGATCGCCCTGATGAAGGACCAGGTGGACGGACTGACCGCCCGGGGCATTCCCGCGGCTTTCATCAATTCATCCCTGAAAGATTCCGAATTGGATGACCGCATCACGCGCATGATGCGCGGCGAATTCAGGCTGGTGTATATCGCCCCGGAACGCTTCAAAAGCGCGCGGTTCGTCTCCGCGCTCGCTTCCCTCCCGATTGCCCTGTTTGCGATTGACGAGGCGCACTGTATTTCGCAATGGGGGCACGATTTTCGTCCCGATTACCTCCGCTTGAAACATGCGCTCCGCGCAATCGGCCGGCCGCCGGTGATCGCGCTTACCGCCACGGCGACGCCGGAAGTGCGCGGCGACATTATCACGCAACTGGCGCTGGAACAGTCCGGACGCCGGCCGCCCAATATATTCGTAACCGGGTTCGCCCGCCACAATCTCGTCTTTACCGTCACCCGCGTTCAAAATAATCACGAAAAAATGGAACGCGTCCTCGCCGCGATCCGCGCCGGAAAAAACGGCATTGTCTATTGCGCCACGCGCAAAAACGTCGAGCGGCGTTCCAGGGAATTACGCGACCTGGGCATCGAATGTGTCGCATATCACGGCGGCATGACCGATGAACAACGCACCCGCGCCCAAACCAGGTTTATGAGCGGAACGGTCCCGGTGGCGGTGGCCACCAACGCCTTCGGCATGGGCATTGACCGCGCCGATTTGCGTTTCATCCTGCACTACGACATTCCAGGCAGTGTCGAGGCCTATTACCAGGAAGCCGGCCGGGCGGGACGCGACGGAGAGCCGGCACAATGCGAACTGCTGTTCAATTACGCGGATATCCGCACGCAGGAGTTTTTTATCGCGGGCGCCAATCCGACCCGCGCTATCATCGCCGATACGCGCGAAACCCTGGTCCGCTTGGGCAACCGGGGGTCCATTCAAATGCCTATTTCGGCCATCGCCAAGGAGACGGCAATGGCTACGACCAACGACATGGCGGTTGCCACGGCTTTGCACCTCCTGGAACGCGCCGGATTCATCAGCCGCGGTTACGCGCCGGGAAAACGGATTTATACCACTGCCTTGGTCAAGCCAATCAAACCGCTGGATGATCTTGCGATAGATTACGAACGGCTGGACGCCAAGCGCGAACGCGATGACTTGAAACTGCGGCGCATGATTGATTATGCCGACTCGCCCGATTGCCGCCAGTATTATATCCTGAACTATTTCGGCGATACTGATGCCGAGCGCCTGCGCGTTTGCGGACGTTGCGACCATTGCCGCTCGCGCTCCGCCGTGCGCAAAGATGCGCGGCTACCCACCGCGGAGGAAACGGTCATTATTCAAAAAGCGCTTTGTTGCGTAGGGCGGCTGAATGGCCGGTTCGGCCGCGGCCGCGTCACCCAAACATTGGTCGGCTCCCGCGCCAAAGAAGTGCTGGAATCCGGGCTGGACAGGCAATCCACCTATGGCCTGCTGGCGAATGAGGGCGCGGATTTCACCTGGACATTGATTGACGCGCTCATTACCGCCGGTTGCATAACACTCAGCAGCGAAAAATATCCCACGGTTGCGCTGACGCCGCTGGGCTACGAGGTAGCCCATGGCCGAAAAAATGTTCCGCTGGCCATGCCCTCCCGGCGCCCGGCACAGGACGACGGAACCCGCCGCAAGAAACCCCGCAAAAAAAATACGAATGCGGCGCCGGATGATTTTCCGGAAACCGGACCGGCCACCGGCATATTGGGGCGCCTGAAAGAATGGCGGAGGCGGAAAGCGGCGGCCATGGGCGGCGTGCCCGCATATGTTATTTATCCAAACACGACGCTCAAGCAACTGGCCCTTATCCAACCGCACAATCCGGAAGACCTCCTGCTTGTTCCAGGAATTGGTCCCGCCAAAGCCCGCCAATTCGGCAAGGAAACGCTTGAGATCATCCGGAATACCGCACAGTGTCAGACTTAAATATTGCGATCAATAATCCACCCGCCACAAAAACAACCCCTGCGGCGGCGCGGTCGGCACCACGGCCGTCCGAATTTGCCGCTCAAGGATTTGCCTTGCCTCCGAATGCGGAATGTCACCCTGCCCCACCCTGATCAAAAAGCCGGCCAGGCTGCGCACCATGCGATAAAGAAATCCGTCACTGCGCGCCACGATGGTGACTTCATTCCCGCGCCGCCGCGCCGCAAGGAGCGATAATTCCCGCACAGTGCTTTCCACGATCCTCCTGGGATTGGCGGTGAAAGCGGCAAAATCATGTTTCCCGATCAACAGCTCCGCAGCCTTTTGCATCGCGGGGACATTGAGCGGCAAACGAATATGCGTCCGATAGCGGCACAGGAACGGCGGCATGACCGCGCCATTCCAGATAAAATAGCGGTATTCCTTGCTCACCGCGTCGCGCCGGGCATGAAAATCTGATTTAACCGCCGTAACTTTCAAAACCCGGATAGCGGCCGGCAAAACGGCATTGCTGGCCTGGATTATTTTATCTTCCGGCAAATACGCCGGCAAATCAGCGTGGACCGCCTGCCCCGCGGCATGCACGCCCTGGTCCGTCCGGCCGCTGCCATGCACCTTGACGGGGTTGCCCGTCAGACGGTGAAAGCATTTTTCCAGCTCGCCCTGGATGGTTTTCATGCCCGGCTGAACCTGCCAACCGGCATATTCAAAACCGTCATAGGCGACCAGGAGTTTGTATCTTTGCATGTTAATTTTGCGGACCATGCGCATCCAGATAAGACTGCAAGATAATCTGCGCCGTGGATTGGTCAATGGATTGTTTACGGCGCTCGCGCGACAACCCCCCCGCAATCATTGCCCGCTCCGCCATTTTTGTGCTCAGGCGTTCATCCCATAATTCAACGGGGAGATTGATGTTTTTTTTCAGGACATCGGCAAACCGCTCAACATTTTCCGCGGCCAGCCCCCTTGAACCGTCAAGACTGAGCGGCAACCCGAGAACAATCACGGTTACCTCCCGCTCGCTGACAATCCGCCTGATTTCTTCCATGACCCGCCGCTGGCTTGAATTATCAAGGACACACAAGGGAAACGCGATCCGCATGACTTCATCGCCGCCGGCCACCCCGATGCGCTTAGTGCCATAATCTATGCCAAGGAAATTCCCCACTAGACAATGCCTTTGTATTTACCGCCGCTTTTCATCCGCGCCACCAGTTTTTTTATCTCCTGCGCCTTGTTTTTTGCACAAACCAGGGTGGCCGCGCCCGACCTGACCACGATCAAATCGCGCACGCCCACCAGCGCCAGCATGCCGTCCTCGGCCACGACAATGTTCCCGCACGCATCCAGGACTTCGCCCCGGCCGATGATCACGTTGTCATGAGTATCCTTGGCGCAATGGGCCTCAAGCGCGGACCATGAACCGACGTCATCCCAGATAAACCTGCTTTCCGCCATGATGATATTGCCGGCTTTTTCCATGACGGCATAATCAATTGAAATCTTTTCAAGCCGCGCATATTCTTTCCGCAATATGTTTTCAAGGGATCGCCGGGATGACGCCTCAGCGACCCGGTTGACAAGCCCCGCCAATTGCGGACGATATTTTGCGATTGCCGCCGCAAGCGCGGAAACCGACCAGACAAACATGCCGGAATTCCAGTAAAAACGGCCGGTTTTTAGATATTTTACCGCCGTCGCTTTGTCCGGTTTTTCAACAAACCTCCTGACTTTTCGGAAAACGGTTTTAAATTTTCCTTCCAGTTTCCGTTCGGTTTCAACATAGCCGAAACCGGTGCTGGGAAAGGACGGCTTTATTCCGATCGTAACAAGGACATCGGAAGACAACGCCACCTGGAACGCTTCTTCCAGCGTTTTCCGGAAAACATCGTTTTTTTCGATCAAATGGTCCGAAGTCAGGACGCAAAACGCGGCGTTTGGATTCCTGTTTTTTACCAACCCGGCGCCGAGCGCGACCGCCGCCGCCGTGTCCCGGCCGCACGGTTCACCGATGATGTTCTGTTTCGGGAATCCAGGCAGGACGCGATGCACCATGTCCGCCAAATCACGCCGGGTAATGATGAATATCTGTTCCCCGGGAATTAATTTCTCAATCCGCTCCACGGTGGCGCAAATCAACGGCTTGCCGGCGGGAATGGGCAGGAACTGCTTCGGACGGCTGGTGGTGCTCATCGGCCAGAATCGCTCGCCTGATCCTCCGGCCAGTATGACCGCATACATATCCTTGATTTTCGGCATGATAATAATCCTATTCCTGCTGGTTCACTCGTTTACGCCCGGAGAAGAGCGTATATATGGCAATGGAAATAAACAATAAAAAAAACGGGGCTTGGCACATGGCTATTCATATATTCATAACATGTTTATTTTCAATGCTTGACATTCAATCTGACTATAAACTATTATTTTAAAAAAGCGAACAAACTCTCTTTATTTTACAATTTGAGTTTGTTCTAATAAATACTGTTCTGCGAAGAAGAGATGACACCATACAACATGCTGATGACTGAATTCGGAGAACTATCGGTTCAATTTGCGAGCTTGGAACATCAAGTCTCGGAGCTGTTTGCGATTCTTGCCGATCCTTCGCCAATGTCGTTCGGGGGCTCTCTGTTGGCTGACGAGTTTCCACTGTGCCGTAAGATTCGACTGGTACGCGAACTCGCACGGTTCAGATGTGCGGGGGATGACCGTACAGCCGAACGTATTTTCAACCTCTGCAAGCAGATTGACGAATTGCGCATAACTAGAAACGAGTTTGCGCATGGTCTTTGGTGTTTCGCGCCGGAAAAGGTAAACAAAGGAACTATTTCCGTCATGGACATGAGATGGCAATCCCACAAGGGAGAAATTCGCTGGAGCCGAGGTGAATCGAAGGACTATTCTGTTCAGGATCTGCGGAATTTGAAAAAAAAGACAGGACATCTTTTTAGTCAAATAGTAGAGGTCTGTGCTGAACTGCGGAAAATGAGACTTCAGCCAAAGACTAATCCACAGGATATAGCGCAGAACAAAGCGTCGGAGGCTATCGGCGCGCCAAGCGCGCCTCAGCCTCAACGCTGACGTTCGCAGGCAACAGATGAAACGCATACTGAAACAACCGGCTTGGCTGTTGGTGCTTACCGGATGGGTACTGTTCCTCGGATCCCACGCGTCCCTTGCGTTGCTCGGAGGAATGATGGATCGGGTTCGTTGCCCGGACGGTCTCGCCATTGGGCTTCTGTTTCCGGCAGAGGGTCTGGCGGTCGTCTGTGCTTTTGCTCTCGTCGTCCTTGGAAGTTGGCGCATGGCCGCTCGTATTCCCTACAAACTCATATCCGTCGCGTTATGCCTTGTTGCGCTGGGGATTCAGACATACCTTGGATTACTTTATTTTGTCTTCGCGGGCTTGTTCCTGTATTTTAAGGCCGCTGGCCACGGGATGTGAACCATGATGCATGGAAAGATGGCATCCTGCGAACAAGGCGGTTCAGGGTACGGCTTCGCCGCCCCTGACCGCCAGCGTTCGGCACAGAACTGAAAAGGATGCGTGGCAATGAAAAAAAGGTTGCGACAGATTGCCATCACACTGGTCGTAGTTGCAGTCATTCTGATCGGCCTCCACATGTGGCTGATCGATGGAATTGGAGGACTGATCTTGGGGGCATTCTTCCAAGAGGATACCGCATACGCTACCGGCTACACTGACCACGAATGGCGAGCGGTCCGAATCGGCATGACAGAAGATGAAGTCAGGGGCAGGATTGGACAACCGTTGGAGATATGGACTAACCAGATTTCTTCGGTAGGGATGCGATGGAGCAAGAGCCCTGGAGATACGCACTATCGTTGCAGGGTTCTACAGTTCAACAACGGACGGGTGTCGAAGAAACACGCTGAGTTCTACGTGGATTGAATGAAAAAGCCGAACACGGCGTCGCAGGCTATCGGCGCGGAAGCCGCGCCTCAGCCTGAACACTGCCCGTTGGATGTAAGGAATGAAAGCAATATTGCTGATACTCGTCGCGATTGAATGCATCTTGCTGATCACAGCAATATCGCCGGTGTTCATTCGTTCCTTAGGCGCGGAAAAAGCAGCCATTGCATGGAGTAAGAATCCCACTCCGGAAAACAAGGCCAAGTTCGACGACTGGAAAGCGAAAATAGATCGAGTGAGGTTCCGTTCGCATGTCGTCGCATGGAGTCTTTTTGCACTGAACACCCTGGCAATTGCCGTTGTGATTCAGAGAATACGAAAGCATCCAACCACCGGCTTCACTTTACGTTTTGCCCGTCGCGGGCAAAACGTAAAGTGAGCCGTAACGTTCGGCAGAAATACATGAAAACACATATCATAACAGGAATGATTTTAATCATATGCGGGTGTTCGCCACGGCCCCAACAAAACGAGAATTCGCTACCACCAGAGAATCTCTCAAGTGCAGGTCATGTAATAGTTCCTGTTAAAAACGTTTTTGTTGCTGGTCTAAACTTTAACACTGTAGGATGGAAGCTAGAAGAATCAAACGTGTCGGCAGTGGAGTCTTCAATGAATGCTCTTTTCGCGAAACCGGATAAGCGAATAAAGGGATTACTAGAAAAAAACTCAAAAAAAGCACCGTTCCCATTGTCGGATTACTATATGCAATATGTAGGGGCAATAAAAGATGGGAAGAAGTTGATTATTGGCAAGGGATTTCACAAATTACATAGTGACCCAAAATTAGTTTTAAAATCCCCTGAACAGACCAATGACTCAGTTCGATCGTTTCATACTGTTTGGGGTGGCGGAACATATTTTTTTACAGTTGTTTATGATGTAGCTGACAATAATATTTTAGAGTTGGAATATAATGCAGGATTATAAACGGAGCCGAACAATCGAATTCAGCCTATCGCCCGCCAAGACGGACTCAGGCTGATTCGTTTCGTTGGGTGTAAAGACATGAGCGGATGGATGACAAAGAGATTATTACCCCGATGGGTTACGGCCATCATTGGAATTTGTGTTTTGGCGTTAATTCTTGCGATCGTCTCAAATTTTATTCCCATTTATCGCCAGTGGGGGTTCATTTGTGAGAATACGGGGTCTCGGACAGGATATTGCGAGTGGATATTCGGAGTAAAAACCAGTGAGTGGTATCATCGGTCAACGCTCGAATCATTTTTGCTAGCGAAATATCCTACTGAATTAAAACATAAATGGACGAGTTACGAAGGAACTGGATACAACATTTTTGGCAAAGTCAATCTACGTGGACATGGTCGCCCAGGTCCAATCCTACTTATGAGTAGTGATCTATTAGACCGCTACGTGTCTAATCTCAATGAAACAAGCAAACTCGATCTATACCATTTATTCCAATCTCAGGACAAAGACCGTATTGAAATTGAATTCCAGAAGATGTGGGATCAATTAAAAGAGGACACCCAACAAACAAATTCACCGTATTCTTCACCCGCTGCGGGTTCGAAACGGTGATTCGCCCCGTTAGGCAAAAGAAATGAAATCTCGAATTATGTATATCGAGCTGAAGACACATCCAGGTGGGAATGATGACCGTGGGCTTGCTCGAATTGGCCGAGTTGGTTTCAATCGAACAGGAAAAACCCTATCTTACGGCGGCAAGCGATTCCAGAAAGGTGGAACAGATTCTTGTGCGAACTATCACGATGTCGAAACCGGGGAAGGATACTGGATTTCCGGACCAAAGAAAGACGGAACAGATCGATACTACTGGGGCAAGTCTGCCCCAGTGGAAATTGACGAGGGCTGCCGAGAGGAATACTGGACAGAGATAAGAAAGCAATCGGAGAGAGCAAGGGAGAAATTTGCCTAACCCGCGGGTTCAGACTATCGCGCTACGCGCTCAGTCTGACCCGTTTCATTGGCGATAAGAGATAAAACAGAAAGGTACATCATGGACTTGTCAAAACTCCGATATCTGTCATTCTTGAGCTTCTTGGCATTTCTTGCTTTTCTTCCCGGACATGAAGGAGCTATCGGATTCCTCGGGTTTCTGGGATTTCTCGGATTCAGTTCCACAAGGAAGAAGGACCAGACAGAAGGTAAATAGGAACGCCAACCAGCGGCTTCACCGTACCGCTCGCCAAGTTCGCGGCCGGTGAGCCATCATCGTTCGACGGAGGAAATAGAAAATGGTATGGAGGATCATTTCGGCGCTGACGGGATTATGCTCAATGGCAGCTTATGTGATACTCGTCTCGTTGGCCAGAAACGGATATATCACAACATTCTTCGCTTTGTCCATTTACATTCTTGTGTGCATAAGCACCCCGCTGTGTGGAGGGCTGTATCTCAAGTTTTGTGGTAGAAGCAGATGGGAAAATGTGGCGTCATCAATCAACATAATCTGGGCATTGATCTTGGCACTAATTTCTTTCGCCCAGTTCTGTCTTTTTCCGCACCAGCACTAATGTACGGAACAATAAAGGAACGTCGAACCCGAGGGTCCAGACGACGCCGCGAAGCGCGTCGCGTCTGATCCTCATCGTTCTGTGTAAATAATAAAAGTGAAATACGTTCATGCATTCGCAAAATAATAGACCGCGATACCTGTGGGCATACATAGGTTTTTACATTTTCGCTGGAATCATTACCAATTTTATCATCAACCCAATTAGTGAGAAAACGGCCTTGCTTTTTGGTCCATCAGCCCAGCACGTTTTGTATCTCGTCCGCCTCTTAATAAATCTCGTCGTCGGATTTTTCATCTTCTGGTTTATCGTGAAACATTTCATTGTTCGACCATTAGAAGCAAAAAAACCGGAAGAATCATAAGTCTGTGGAATAAGCACAGAACAATCGAATTCAGCCTATCGCCCGCCTGTGGCGGGCTCAGGCTGATTCAGACGTTCGAAATCAGGAGTCAGGAGTGGGAGAATGAAAATCGCAGTTGCAGTGACCATGGTCTTTCTGATGGCGTTGAATTCCCTGTCCGCTCAGGAGCAAAGAGGCAGCGTCATGGATATAGATATTTCGCCTGCTGCGCTTCCTGCTGGGCAAGGCGCCGAGATTCAAACGAACTACACATCCATACCATACGCGAAGATGCTGAAAGATTTTTCCTTGGACACCCATGGACTCTCCGTGACTTCCATGGTTATCAAGGCCCGTTTCGTATACCGCAATGCTCATATCCAGTCATCAGATATCGAAACCTACATTGCATCCACCAAGGGAAGACTACCCGTTCCAAAGGACAAGGATGGTTGGCTGGCTTTTCCGGTGACAGACACGCTTGTGACTGAAAACCCCGCGGTCCAGGTGAGCCACCCAAAGGGGAGAATCAAAATAGAAGTCAGTGTCAACATGTCAGCCCCAATTGCCGTAGAGGGCAATCGAATACGATATGCTACGCTCATGGCAGGCGTTCGGATAGCAAATGAGAAATTGGATTACCTGGAGGCGATCGGCGGACCGCAGAAGAAACCCCGCATGATGATCGCTCTGAAGCTCATCTTCAAAGGCGTAACCACCAATTCGGCGGTAGTCATTAAGGACAAGACAGGCGACATTGTTGTCAAGGTTAGCCCCAACGGTGTGGTTATAATTCCCGATGTTAAGTCACAGTTCAATGAGAATCCGTGGGTGGAACTGCCAACGAACTGCACAGGTGTCGCGACAAAAACACCAAGACCTATTAACTGGGATGCCCTGTAAACGAACCAACGAAACGAAAATTATCCCGAACCCGATGCCGGAGGATACGGCTCGCAAACTCGCCGATCCTCAGCACTGACGTTCGGCAACATGAAATATGAAGAACGATAACCAAACTTCATCTAACGGAGGTTGCTGCCTCATTGCCATGGCATGGGCTGCATCGGTGGCGGTACTACCGATATATTTCTTCGTCATGGTCGGCGTGGGCATGAGCCCATCAGGTCCTCACGCAAGCGCAGGCGAACTCCTTTTGTTAGCTACTGGCCCGATTGTTGCGGCCATAGCCTTACTGCGAGTCATTTCACGCGGCAAGATCACGGGCGGCAAATCTCTCGCAATAATAATACCAGCCATTCTGAGTTCAGCCGAGTTGGCGTATACATTTTATTTGTTGATGGCCGGATGACAGAACGAAGATTAATGCCGAACCAACAAATTCAGCGTACGTCGCGGAAGCCGCGCCGCCACTGATTTGCGCCGTTGGCCAAGAAAGACAAAATGAAACCGACAACAGGTGTTACCGTTGGCTACGAAAGAGATTGCATACAAATGCATTCTAATGTATTCTATCAGAAAAAGGAGGAACTATGTCCAAAACTTTAACATTACGGCTTGATGAACCGGTCTATCAGCTCTTCAAAACGGTGGCAGAGAGCGAGAACAGGCCTATCTCGAACTTTATCGAGACGGCAGTAATGCGTTTCGTCCAAGAACATGAAGCCGTGGACGAATTCGAAATGGCAGAAATCCGCGGCAATGTCGAACTCAACCGAAGCCTGACACGAGGACATCTGGATGCAAAAAACCGACGCGGCACATTCGCCTGAGTTTCGTATCTTTGAAACGGGAGAGTTCCGGAAGGCATTGTCCAAGCTCGGCCCTCCGCGCTTTCTGCCCAAGAAGCTGGACACATACGTCTTTCCCCAGTTGAGGCGGGGGCCACACTACGGACCGAATATCCGTAAATTACAAGGATATGAACCGCCAACTTGGAGGTACCGGATTGGTCCCTACCGTTTATTCTACGCCGTGGACGACGGAAAAAGGATCGTTTTTATCCTAACGATAGACGACCGAAAAGATGCGTACAGATGATTCGGCCAACAATCAAATCCAGTCTATCGGCGGCCAAAGCTCCGCCTCAGGCTGATTTGCGGCGTTCGATCACAAGATAAAAAATCATATTGACATTGTTGAATACATAGCATACGCTGTATTACATCGACATACAGAAAGGAGAACAACATGAGCACCGCCGTGTCCATTCGACTGCCTGATATAATTGCCAAGGAACTTAACCACATTGCCGAGGAAACCGAACGCCCCCGGTCTTTTCATGTTCAGAAGGCGTTGGAATCCTACATTGATGATTTTGCCGATGTCCAGATTGCACTGGATCGCCTCCGTGACCAGAAAGACCCGGTCGTATCAAGTCGCGAAATGAGGAAATCCATTGGCCTATAACATTACCTACAAAAAGAGCGTCGAGAAAGATTTATCCAGACTTGGCAAGCCCGAGGCAAGACGTATTCTCGACAAGACCGAGAAAGAACTGAGCGCCCGCGCCGATAATTATCCTCTTCTTAAAGGCGCCTTTGCCGGGCTCCGGAAACTCCGTGTTGGTGACTACCGTATCATCTTCGCCGTTCTCGAACAAGAAGTCGTGATTTTGCGAATCGGCCACCGCCGGGATATTTATAAAAACTGATCGAACAAACTCATGGAGCACTACGCCGCTAACCCGTTGAGTGCATTTCTCGCACAAGGCGTGAGAAATGCGGGCGAAAACGGCGAGGCTCATGCGCACCGTTATCCCGGAGAAATGATGAAGAAAGACATAAACAGTCAATCACCCACAAAGTGCGCCTCAGCCTCAACGCTAACGTTGGAATCAAATAGAAAAAAAGATATTGAGATGACTGTTGCCGTTTGATAACATGATCGCTGAAAGGAATTAGTTATGAAATTTACGGCAGTATTTCAGAAGGTTCCCAGCGGATATGTAGGCTTTGTCGAGGAATTGCCCGGCGCGAACACTCAAGGTTTAACTCTGGATGAAACCAGGAAAAACCTGAACGAAGCTGTGGAATTAATTCTAGACGCGAATCGTCAACTGGCGGAAGAAACACTCAACGGGCAAGAAGTAATTCGAGAACCGTTTCTGGTGCCAGCCTGATGAAAAGGCGCGATCTTGTCCGCCACCTGGAACGTCACGGTTGCGAATTCCTCAGGGAAGACGGAAGCCATACCGTCTATGTCAATCGTCACGCGAGAAAGACTTCCACTATTCCACGCCATCGAGAAGTTTTCGAGTTTCTGGCTCGCAAGATTTGCAAAGATCTTGACGTGCCTCTTCCATGAAGAAGATCAAAAATTCCAACAAAGCATCGGCGGCTATCGGCGCGCCAAACGCGCCTCAGCCTCAACGCTGACGTTGGCCATAAGAAAATAGATGCCTTTCACAGCACTCCATATGGGACCAGGGATGGCCATCAAGGCCGCGATGCCCAGCCATTTCAGCATCGTTGTCTTCGGCTTTACACAGATTGCGTTCGATCTGGAGGTGTTGTGGCACCTGACGCAACACGACTATCCCCTTCACACGTTTTGGCACACATATCTGGGCGCAACCATCATTGCCGCCGTGCTGACTGTTCTCGGAAAGCCGACCAGTCAATGGATCAAGGGTGCGTGGAATCGCATCGCGGCACAATGCCGCGATGCCGACTTGACTGTGGTAGTCCCGACAACATGGATTGCATCATTCTCGGGTGCTTTTATCGGAGCATTCAGCCACATCCTACTCGACAGCCTGTTCCACCCCGACATCGAACCCCTGCAGCCGTGGTCGTCCGACAATCGACTTTGCGGGATGATGGTCGATCCCCATCGCGTGGAAGCCATTTGCATTCTCCTGGGGGTCATCGGACTGGTGTGGTTCTTCAGACATGAAATACGAAAGAGAAAGGCCAACCAGCAAATTCAGCCTATCGCCCGCCAGCAGCGGGCTCAGGCTGATTCGTCACGTTGGCGGCAAGAAAACATGAAATTGATTCAACTAGGAAACTTGGTATTGACAAAGATAAGGACCCACCTTGAGAAATGTGCTCGGTTTTACGAGATAACGGGAGTCGTTCTGGCCATACTGATCTCGTTCTTGTCGCTTCGATCAACCCAAGACGCCCTCAAACTCCAGCGTAAAGAATTCGCTCTCCGCAATCGACCATTCGTAACCATTCGGGAGCTCCACTTTGCAGGTTCGGCACAAAGCCCCGCAACGGGCATTCTCTATCCAAGAACTGTCGAATTTCAGATGGTGAACATTGCCGCAATTCCGGCAAATCGACTGCACGGGACCACCCGCGCAATTCTCAATAGCAACATGGTGGCACAAACCACGATCATACCATTTGCGCTGGCCAGCGACGTTTTTTCAAGGTCACAACTCTTCTTAAGCGAGGGTATCTATGCCCTTGCCACGAATACGGCAAACAGATTCGAGATAATCACAGACGTCTATTACTCCGGTATGCTCGGGGAACGACTTGACGAATACCACACATCTGAACGGTCGATTTACGACCCGGTTTTGGGCAAGTTCGCGTATGATGCGGCGGAGTATAAATAGAAAATTCACAAACGCCAACCACGCCTCGGAACGTATTGTCAACCCTGACGGGTTGCCAAACGTTCAAGGCGGACGTTATGCAGAAGGAGAAAATGATAATGAATGACAATATCTCAATGGCAGAGGTCAAAGCAACCTTAGCGCTCAGTGACCTCAAGAGGCGTGAACGCCTCTTGGAAATTATCCGCGGGAAATCCGGATGGAAATTATATGCGTTTGGTGCCATTTGGATAATTCTCGCCATATATATCTGCAAGGACAACAATCTCCTTCTGCTCTTGTTACTTCTGTTATCTGTCATCCTTGAAGCATACCGGCACGTTTCCCGAAGGATAAATGCTCTTGTTGAACTAATTGGAGAAGATAAACTTAGGAAACTAAAGACGGATAACCAGGAACAGACCGCATAACCAGCGGGTTCAGGCTATCGCCCGCCTAAGGCGGGCTCAGCCTGACCCGCCACCGTTCGCTACAAGAAATGAAGAAAACTACTAAGCTTCAAAAACAGATTGCGGCCAAACTTGGTGTCACTATCGACGCAAAGTCCTTCTATGTGGCTGCCGCACAAATCTGGGACGAAATCGAAGATGCAATTGCCGCAAAACCATCTGACCGATCACCAACAGAACGACAGATTGAATATGCAGCATCACTCGGACTAGATGTTTCTAAAGATACTCGTCGTGTTGCTTCATCCCGCATTGGAAACAAACTTGACGAAATCAACCGCAGACTGATACGGAAATTTAATCTAAGACCATGTGTCATTGTTAAATGGAAGAAATGGAACCGCATTATGGAGATTTCATCCATTGCTAAAAATGGACGCCTCTGGTTCAAAGGTGGAAATGGATGGGGGGCTTTTCCATCAGAAATTGAACTTATTAGTACCAGCGAACAATCGGCTTCAGCCGATGCGCCTACGGCGCGCGGCTAAACCGTGTTGTTTGCCGAGGAAACATGAAGATAAGTGAGCCAAAGTCAGATTGGTATATTCCGTCGGATTGGCGGTTCACCCTCAGCTGGCATTTTATCCTGATGCCCGCAGTAATTCTCGCCGCCATGTTCACGGTGGTGCTCTCAAGAGCTGCACAGGGCGACACCACATTGTTGTGGACAGCAATGGTAATCGGTGCCGCCGGAGTAGTACTGTTGTTCTTTGCGCGGTTGCCTCTCTACCGCCAGCGTAAATTCCTGTCATTTGGCCCACGGGCATTGCCCGCTGGGCACAGAAAATTCTACTGGATTGCATACGGATTCATTGGAATAAGTATCGTCATCATGGCACTGATTCTGATAAGTTTGAACAAATGAAAAAGGACAGGCGAACCAACAAATGCTGGCTATCGCCTGCCTGCGACAGGCTCAGACAGATTTGAATCGTTGGGCAATAAAAATATGAACATGATACGTCTATCTTTGTGCTTCCTTTTGCTCTCATTAAGCATCGGATGCAAAACACCCAGACCAAGCAGGCACGAAACCGAAAAAGCATACGCAGTACATGCAGTCTTCATTGATGCCCCATCGATGTTACTGGAAGAACTGAATTTATCGTGGATACTCGACTCGTCTAAGACCGTCACAACGAACACATTCGAAGACTCTATACAAAAGCTCTGTTCCTCTCCCCAAGCTCGTATAACCGAATTTCCTGTCGTGTATGTTAATGCGGGAGAACGGAAGAAAATTGACAAGCAAAGACCAGTCAAGTATCCAATTGAGTATACCCAAGACGGCAAACCCGCAGATTATGAGACTCGTGGAGTTGGCCAACTCATCGAGATAGATTTAAAGTCTGTAACCAACGACACAATCCAGTTTTCATATCATGTCGAAGAAGTTGCTGATCCTATCTGGACATCACACAACATAGGATCTTCATCTCGAATAATGAAGCAGCCTATCTTCCACGTGCGTTCCATATCTTCGTCATCAGATATAACGCTTTTTCCAAACCAATGGTTAATCGGGGGAGGCTTAATTACAGAATCGAAGGAAGGAACTAAAAGAAATATTATTTTCGCAATTCAGGTGCAGGAAAACAAAAAGACCCAACCAACAAATGCACCGTATTTTTCGCCCGCGGCGGGCTCGAAACGGTGATTGGGGTCGTTCGCCGGAGGGAGTAAACTATGGAACCCAAAGACATATTTCTTGCAAAACTCGTTCGCAAACCGACGCCGCGTGTCGCCATTGGTTCCGCGACCTCGGTTGTGACCACCGATCTGATGGATGAAGTCAAGGTCGCTTTCCCACATGCCCATCTTAATGCCGAATCCATGGCCCAGCTTGCGGCAGCAGGGCATACAGTGCTTGGATTTGACAATGTCATGCCGCTTTTCAGCGTTTGGCATGAATCCGCCACGTTGGGGTGTCCGGTTGAATGGGGCAGCAAGAGCCAATGGCCGGACGGCAAGCCAATCTATTCTTCGATAGGCGACGCCATTCGTGTTCCCCCAGACTTTCTTAAACAACCCAGCTGTGCCGTGCCGCTGAAAGCACTCCAGTTGTTACAGCGAATGATGAAGAACAAGGCGGCCGTGGTGGGAAAAGTTTTCGGGCCATGGACGCTTGGATACCACCTCTTTGGTGTCGAGGAATTCCTGATGGCAACCATCCTCGATCCGGATGCCGTCAAGCATGCCATGCGGAAACTGATTGAGGTCACGGTGGCATTCGCCAACGCCCAGATTGATTGCGGTGCAGAGGCGATCACCCTTGGCGATCATTGCACCCGGGACCTGTGTTCCCCGAAAACCTATCGAGATTTCTTGTTCGAGATCCATCAGGAACTGCAAGAGCGGATCCGTTGCCCTGTGATTCTTCATATCTGCGGGAATACGGCGGACCGCCTGCAATACATCCGGGAAACGAAGTTGGCATGCTTCCATTTTGACTCCAAGGTTCCCGCCGCGGAAGCAAGAAGGCTTGCCGGAGGGAATTTGGCCCTCATGGGGGGCACAAGCAATTTCAACATCGTGCGGAGCGGCACGCCTGAAACAATAGCGAACGACATATCTGAAAAACTGCATGTCGGAATCGACATTATCGGGCCTGAATGCGCCGTGCCTCTTGATGCACCCTGCAAAAATCTCAGGACTATCGTGGAGACAGCTCGTAAACTCGGTGGCGAACCAAAGTGGAGAAATCGTACATAACGTTCGGACAAACAAGATAAAGGACATAAATCATGACAAGACGAACAAGCGTATTGTTGGCGATCATCATGTTCGCCATGCAGGGAATGGCGCCAGGCGAATCCACATCCACAAATTCTGTGGCGGAAGGGCCGCCGCGAATTATCGCAACATCGCCTGTTGTGGCCGCTACCGACGTCGATCCGGCCACGAGTGAAATAACCGTCACCTTCGACCGCGACATGGCGCGTGGTTTCTCATGGACCGGCGGCGGGAGCAATTATCCGCCCATTATTGAAGGTCAAAGGCCATGCTGGCGCGACACTCGCACGGCGGTATTGCCGGTGAAACTGGAGCCAGGGCGCTACTATCGCGTCGGCATTAATTCAAAAAGCCACCGGAACTTCCGAAGCACAGCGGGCGCGACTGCGTTGCCTTCGGCGATCTACTTCACCACCCGAGGAGCGAGTGACGAATTGACGGCCAAAACACAAAAGCCGCTTATTCTCGAAATGATTCCAGCCAACGGCATGACTGTGGTCAATCCGCAAACAACGGAATTGCGGGTCACATTCAGCGTGCCGATGGCTGGAGGTTTTTCATGGACTGGCGGCGGGCCTGATTATCCGCCGACGCCGGAAGGCAAGGGACCGTACTGGACAGAAGATCACCGCACCTGCGTACAGCCTGTTCGCCTGGAACCCAACCATCAATACCGGCTCGGACTGAACAGCCCTTCGCACAAGAATTTTCAGAGCGCCGCAGGTGTACCGCTGGACCCAGTCATCTATATTTTCCGGACGGGACCATGACCTGTACATAGAAAATAAATTCCAAGCCAAGCGGTGGAGGCTATCGCCCGCCTGCGGAGGGCTCAGCATCATCGCTGACGTTCTGACGGTCAACAATTCCTTGCAGCAATGACCGATAAACAGTATAAACAAGAAGAGATGAATAGAATTCTGACAAGAATCGGCCGCCTATCGGACAAGAGACGAGACGACTTCGTTCCTGGTTCGCCCAGCAGTCGCCTCGCTCTTGTCTGGCCACTGACCCAGGAAGTAGCATCTTTAAGCAAGACTCACGATGTTGAACGAAGACTACAAAGAGATATTGCAGTGCTTAGTAGACGAGGACGTTAAGTTCCCAGTTCAAGGATGTGCTATCGCGTTCTCCAACGATCAATATTGAAGGGATCCAGGTTCACATCCCATCGCGCGATGATCTCATCCGCAACAAACGCGCATCGGGACGGACAAAAGACCTGGCGGATGCCGAGACCTTGGAATCCATGAAGAGTTCCGAACAAATACCTGAACGCGACAAGTGAAAGGCTGCACTTCGCTTGCCTTCCCCTTGCGAGTCAGGTCTCGTTGACCAGAATAGAAGGAGATGAAGACATGAAAGATGAATGCTGCTCTCAATTCAATCCCGATCCATGGGACGAGAAAATACTCACTTGGGAAAACAGGCGTTTTGTGAAAGATCGCGTTACCAGCTTTCTTCATATTCCCCTGAACTTCGGCGCGGTCATGAAACGGAACATTGGAACAATCAAGGCCGCCAATGCCATCCCCGAACCCATGATTATCCTGGCAGATGAGAACTCACTGTGGGGAACTGACGTATACATCGAGGTAACCAAGGATATTCCAAACACAAGCATGGCAACTATCTCCGGCACCTTCCTCTCCAAGGTGTTCGAAGGCCCATATCAGAACATGCGGAAATGGATTGAAGAGATGAAGACCTTCGTGACGGCCAAGGGCAAGAACTTAAGCAAATTGTACTTCTACTATACAACTTGCCCAAAGTGCGCGAAGAAATACGGAAAAAACTACGTCGTCATTCTTGCTCAAATATAAAACTGGCCAACCAGCGGGCTCAGCCTGACTCGCATCGTCCGCGCCTTGGGAAACACAAAAAAAATACATCACCTGAACCAGCACATGACAACGGCCTTTTATCCCGGATGCATCTTTAACGCGGGTGCCATTATCGCCCACCGCGGCGCCTCGCATGATGCGCCCGAGAACACAATCGCCGCATTCAACCTGGCCTGGCAACAGAATGCCGACGGCATTGAGGGGGATTTCCATCTGACCAAAGACATGGAAATCGTCTGTATTCATGACGCTACCACCAAACGGACGGCCGGGCAGACGCTAATGGTTGCCGAAGCGACGCTCGCGGAACTTCGCCGGCTTGATGCAGGATCCTGGAAAGGAGATCAATGGCGCGGCGCCCGAATCCCCACCATTGACGAGGTGCTTGCCACGGTTCCGGAAGGGAAAAAAGTATTCATCGAGCTAAAATGCGGACCGGAAATACTCCCCACCCTGGAAAAGGCGCTTGCCAAGTCCAGGTTGCCGGCCGGACAGACAGTCATTATTTCCTTCGACACCCGGGTCATCGCCGAGACAAAGCGACAGATTCCTCAACTAAAAGCACTTTGGTTGACAAGCTTCAAAACAGACAAGGACACCGGAGCGGTAAACCCATCCGCAAAAGAAATCCTGGCAACGCTGGAACAGATCGGCGCCGACGGGGTGGACTGCAACGCGCACGCAATCCTGGATCAACAGTTCATCCAGACTCTCCGGGCGGCTCACAAGGAGGTTCATCTATGGACCGTGGACGACGTGGCCACGGCAAAACGTGTTTTCCAGTCAGGCGTCGCTTCGCTTACATCAAATCGCGCCGGTTGGCTGAAACAGCAACTCCGCAACGAGAGATAAAAGAAAGCGATGGAACAAAAAAATAATCAACCCTCTTGCAAAAACGCTTAAATTAAGTAACCTGCTTGGGCTTGTAATGAAGGAGAATGACATGGACTGTTCACAGATCAAAGGGTTCAACTATCAACCCAGTTGGGGAAGCACCGGGTTTGAAATATGGCGAAAATTTGACGCCGACCGAATGGGGCACGAATTGGCGCTCGGAAGATTCTACTTTCCCCGCATCAACGCCATCCGCCTGTGGCTCTCGCATGATGCCTGGTTGCGGAATCCAAAACTATTCGATGCCAATTTCACGACGGCCCTGGACTTGGCCTCAAAAAACGGCCTCATGGTGATGCCGGTCCTGTTCAACCGATGGCATGATGCGGCGTTGGATTACGGCGGCATCTATATTGACCATTTCCTGCCCAAGTCAAGTTGGGTACAAGACAAGGACCAACCCGCCGCCTTTACCGAGGCGATTGTCGGCGCCCACGCGAATGATTCGCGTATCTTTGCCTGGGATCTTTGCAATGAACCTTTCGCCTATAGTTGTCCGCACTCTGAGATACCGGATATCGTAAAAGCCGAACATGCATGGTTGGCAAGGATGCACGGCATCGCTAAAAAGGCGGGAGCACAGGCGCCAATTACCGTGGGAATTCCGGGGTATGGCGCGAACATGGTGCGTCAGATTGAACCCATCAGTGATATCCTGAGTATTCACCCCTACTGGCAACTGTCATCCGACAAGAGCGAATACGAAAAGGCCCTGGATGATACCGTGAAGTGTGCGGAAACCATGAAGAAACCCCTTCTCGCCACAGAAGCGTGCTGGGGGTCAACCGACGATACCAAACGGGTTGAGATCATTCGCTATTCCCTTGGCCAGTTGAAAAAACGCGGGATTGGCTGGCTTGTATATCTGTTGCACCACAGCCTGATCGCCGATGCCCACCGCATTGAGTTCGGACCGCTCAGCAACCCGGGCAATCTCGCCTTCATTGAGGCGGATGGTTCGCTTCGTCCCGGTCATGAGGCGTTCAACGAATTCTGAGCCAGGAACCGTCAATAAGCCGTTGCATAGGCACACATGTCCACAAAGCCGTCACGGTCACAACCACATTGATCATCCAATTCTGATAATCGCCGACAATCACGGCACGCTGAAAATAGTCCCCTGCCATAAACGCGTCTCATACGCGCCCATGTCCACGATGGTCTTGAGGATGCGCGCGTTCCCTTGCAGGTCAACCGCGTTCATCATCCAGGGCTGGTTTGTCCCGGTGTTGACGCAGGGCGAGGTAATGCGCAGACGATAATCACCCCCGGCCAGGTCTTTCAAAACGGGGTTATTCGTGATGTTGCCGGTTCCGGCCACCGCCGGAATCACGCAGCAATAATTCAATCCTATGTTTCCCGCTGTGTTGGTAAAGTTGGCCGCGTTTGGCGCCGTGTTGAAATAAACGATGTCATTTGTGCCGTTGCCCGATCCGTCAAGATAAAGCCCGCCGCCGGCGATTTTGGCATAATTGCTCACGATCGTGCAGCTTTCAACATTGCCGTTGGTCAGCCATATTCCGCCGCCGACATTCGTTGTGGACTGGTTCCGCGCGACCAGGCAATTAATTATCATCGTATTCGTGCCGCTATCTCCGCCCACATAAATTCCCCCGCCTTTGTTAAGGGCAACATTTTCGGCGATGGAACAATCTTTGATTACCCCAAAACCAAACATACCGACTCCCCCGCCCCAGCCATATCCCGCCGCGCCATTGGCAACATTGCCCGTAATGGTACAATTTAGAACGCTGTTATTTGTGCCGGCCGTGACCCAAAGTCCGCCGCCAATATATCCGCCATTATTATTGATAATCACACAATTTGAAATAATCATGTTTTTGCCATATAATCCACACGCCCCGCCATAAGAGGATGTGTTGGCTTCAAACCAGCATCCCGAAATTCTTAAGGAGGTAACGGGATTAGCGTAGATCGCGCCGCCGATCATGTTGTTCTTGTTATTTTTGAAGATACAGTTGGTAACGATAGCTCCTGAGGATAAGAGAAGAGTTCCTCGACCACCGGTGTTAAAACTGAGAGGATCTACAGCGTTGAAATTATTTTCAACCCGACAGTTCAGAATATTATTCCCGCTAAGCACGCCTTCATTGCCCACGGTATGATAATTCGTTACCGTGAAGCCGTCAAATACCGCCGATGCGGAGGTAAAATACACGCATCGGCTTGTGGTCGCATTGGCTCCGTTCAAGATCGTCACATCGCGCCCTTTAAAGCTTTGAAACGTGAAGGCAGAGGTCTTATAAACCTGGTTTGTCATATAATACACGCCGTTGGACACCAGCACCGTATCGCCCGATCCCGCCTCACCCACCGCCCAGATAGGATTCGTGGCGGCATCCGGCCAACTTGTGTACGGGGAATTGTTCGTGCCGGATAGCGAAACGTAATGCGTATCGGCCGGACATCTTGCCGCCAGCAATAACCCGACAAAAAGTATTGCCAATCGTTTCATCAAGTTTTACATAGTATTCACCGTATAACCCTTGTCAATTCTTTTATGGCTTTGATCGTCCCTTCCCGGTCGCTCCCGCCGGCCAGGATGGCGTCACGCCCCTTGTCCGTGGCGTCATAGGAAAAGTGATTAACGCTTTCCACCAATTGAATTATGCCGCGTCCTTTCCCGGGATATTTTTCATCCACGATTTCCGGCACCTTGCTAAACACATAATTCCCGGCCGTCTCCAGATGTTTGGCCACGCTGTTTTCAACGGCATTGCCGATCACAATCAGATTGGCATCGTCATCAATCACCACATGACGGTATTTCTCCAGTTCATAACCATCCTCAACCAGACTCCCTTCAATGACTTTAGTCTTAATCTCATTAGCCTTGACCACCGCCACCGTTAAACCTTTCTTTGCCAATACCTTACTCAACTCCACGGCCAGCTTCTGTTCCTCATCGTCAGCCGCCTGCCCCACAACAATCTTTAACGGCTTCTTCATTTCCACATACGAGCGCAATGCTTCTTTCGTTGCGTTCATCCATACTTCCACACCGGCCGGACGGATCAGCCAGACTTTGCCCATATATTTTTCAACGTTTCCTTCAAATCCGGTTTTTGCCAGATCCTTACCGCTGATCTTTTCTGTCACATATCTGACCCGCGCGCCTTCCGGATCGGGTTTCATGTGGCAATTCCCGTCTTTTCCCTTTTCAAACGTGAATCCCTCACCGCTGATATCCACCACTTCGTATTCCCCATTCGGCACTTGATTGACCCTTATCTTCAATTTCTGTTCCTGATCGTCAAAGTTATTCACTCCGACCAGCCAGTATCTCTTTCCCGCTCCTTCCAGCAGACCGGGAATAACCTTCCGACGGTCCGTCATCCCGTCAAGCTCCACCCGCCTTTCAACCCCGGCTGATTTCAATATACCCTCAATCAATTGAGCAAAACGTTCATGCTCCGAAAAACTCTGAAAATACGTCAATCCGAGATACCCACCAAAATACCAGGCCTTGCCATTAGCGCCTTTCACCAAGACCGGTTGACCGTCTTCAGTCGTGGCCACGACTTCCCCGCCGACTGATTCAAGCTTGACGCCGTAATAACGGTTGGTCATCATGGTTTCCTCGGCCTTATATCCGCTTATCTCTTTTTTGACAAGTATACCGTTATGCTCAATGATTTTATCATTATCTATCTTTGTGCCGCAAAGGTCGCTCAATCCGAATCCGGGCGATACCTCATTGACGGTCTTGTCTTTCTGGAAATTAACGCTGTCCCATGTTCCGCCTTCAGGATAGAACAGGACCGTGCCGCCTTTCTTGACATACTCCTTGATCTTTTCCGCCGTCTTCCGGCTCATGACGTTTGCCTGGTATCCCACAATCAACACTTTGTATTTGAAGATATCATCAATAATCCGTTCCTCCACGCAGTCAAACGTCAGGTGCAGATTGTCAAACAAATCTCCCAACACGTAAAAATCCTGACCGACGTTATCAACCCATAACTGGATAAGTCCTTTAGTCCCGGCAAGTTTATTCTTCGGATCGTGTCCGATCATCCGTGAGACGGTTGTCATCAACACCGCCACGTCCGATTTCGGCACGCTGGCCGGCAGGACCAACGATGCATTGCGCATAATCCACTGCTGGGCACGGGCAGTTTTCATTGTCGGTTCCTCTATCACCACGTCCGCAATTCCGGCGCTGTCATACACAACTTTTTTTCTATTCCAGTCCTTGGCGCCTTCGCGCCAACGCTTGTTGTAATGGATAAAATGGAAGTCGCCTCCATAATGCAAATCGTACGTTTCCCAATGAAGGGACTTATTGCCGTTGAATACCAACTGCATCAGATAGGGATAAACCGTTTCCCCATTCTGATCCAACAGATAATGCCATTCGTTCGTCTTGTTCCATTGCCTGAACTCACAGGATGTAGGAGCAATGTCCGCCTCCATAACCTTGCCGCCATATGCCTGACACGACGCCCGGCCAAGATGCGTAAAGGCCGTGGCAGAGCTGTATTCCCGCGACACGTCCGTCCATTCCGTCAAGGCCCAATTATCAATATCGTGCTGCCAATATCCGGCGCTCGCCGCAACATCCCCATACGTTTTCTGGCCCAATACCAGTTGGTCCGGCGCCGCGTTCTTGAAGGCCTCATACTGAATCTGTGCGCATTTCACCGAAGCCTCACTCCGCCACAACTGAAAATTGGCAAAGTTAGCCGTCTGTTCCTTGTATTCCGGGAATTTTATATCCTCAAAAGTCTTATAATCCACCCCCCATTCCTCGTTGAGTTTCGCGATCGCGCCATATTTCTTTTCCATCCATTCCCGATAACGCTTCAGGTCTTCCGAACTCTGAGGAATTAATTTCTTATCAGTTTGCCTTGCCCGCCAGCCCAGTTCTTCCCATAAACTCGCGCCAAAAACGCCCGGATGAGTCCTGAATTCCCGGCCAAGCACAGTATGACTCTGCCTTAAATATTCCTGGTACAGCGGAGCGGTATGGTTGGGGATAAATAAGTTTTCTTCATTTCTTGGCTTTGTCCCATCCGCGGTTTGCGCAACAACCTCCGGATAATTATCCGACAGATAAGAGGTATAAAGCCCATATGGCTCCAGGCAATACAACATTGTCAATATGCCCTGGTCATAGTTTAACCTTGTCTCGTTTAAGAGCTGACCGAGTTCCCACGACTGGGGACGAAACTTATCCCACCCCTCCTTTAACCAGATCGGCAGACCGAATATTTCCTGGGAGGGATAGGCGCCGGCACCCGACATTCTCACGTTGATCAATCCGTAATAATTATAAAGCTTCAGCACACTGTCGCGGCCCGCTGAAAACGGATTGGCATAGGCCATAAAAAACGGCTTCCCGTCCCGGCGAATAAAACCATTCTTAACTTCAAACTTCTGTGCCAAGCCTTTTGGGATTTCAAGATTATATTGCTTTTTGGCTTTCCTCTCATAACTCAACTCCTTGGGATCAATCTTCATCTGTTGCTTTTCATAAGCCGTCACCCGTTCTTTCATGTCTTCCAGATTACCAAATCCAAGCGCCCCCACCATAAATCCATCGTAATATCCCGATTTCCATGAGCCGGGAACGAGCTGTTCAGCCAGCGTTACCTGATTTGCCCCATTAGTCGCAATCCCCTTGACGTTAAACGCATACCAGTGATTCAGATCAACGGTCGTGTATATATCCCAATTACCCGGGCTCCCGCACTGGTTGTTCATCACAAAATCAACGTCAAATTTAAAAAGCCATCCTTTTGTTTCATCATCATATTTCTTGCGCGTTTGACGCCATGATTTCGGATGCACTGGCATACGGAAAATATTCCCCTGCAAGACCGACCGATCCGGTCCGACTTCCACCCCATTGACTTCAACCTTTAAAGGTCCACCCGGAAATTCAATCTTTCGCACGTCGCAGGCTCTTGCCATAATCCATAAATACGGCTCGTCCGCATTATTTGTCAGCACAAACGTCACGGACGGCTGATTCTTCGGCAAACGATAATTTTCAACCTCATTGGTTGCGATGACAACGTCCCCCGTTCCTGCGCCGGACGAGCGAATGGACGCAAACGCCATGAGCGCAAGCATTCCGACCGCCATGATCAGTTTCATTTTTTTCATTTTAACTTGTCTCCTGTTTTGGTGTTGGCGCACAGATGTCTGATTAAAAAATGTTAAAATCGTTTTTTTATGAATCGGGAAACAGACGCCCGCATGTCTTTAACAACCGCGTCCTTCCACAGGTTGAGGGCATAAAATTGGTTTCTTTCAACAACGCCTGATAAATCAAGGGGAACTGACGCGTTCAACCTGAAAAATTTATCTTTTAAGCCCAACACCTTCTTCCCCAAGGGAATCATGACTTCCATTCCGCTTTCCAAAACGCGGCTTTCCTGATGACAAACCTTCCCCGTTTTATTAATCATTGAAAATACAACTTTGTGTTTTTTGTCTTTCCTGAAATAATCTCCCAGAAAATGGACTTTAAAACGCAGAATATCATTTCCCCGTAATTCCCAATCATCATCTTCAATATGCACGGCGCTCGGAGCGCATGTTTCTTTTAAAAATGAATAGGCCAGTTTGGGCGTCCCATAATAATCAATAATTGACCAGGTGCCTTCCGGCCAGGCTGAATTGTAACACCAATACAAAGCGCCGGAAGAACGCCAGGCATTGGAGCGATATTTCCCCATAATGTACGCGAGCGTGTCCGCCTGGACAAATTGCGATGCAAAGATCAATTCCTCGTCCGTCCGGCAGTTGAACAGCGTGACGCCGGTATAGGAATGAAAGGGCGGCGCCTTAAAGTCATCAAGATTCACAAAATGATGCCGCAGGACGGGAGAACGCCGGCGAATATCATCATCACTTGCAAACTTGCGCAGATTTTCGTAGCTCAGGCAGGCGTTACAACCCAATTCCGACGCGAAATTACGAAAATGCTTGTTCCAAAAGGAATGATGCTTCTCTATATAAGTCCAAGGGCCATGATCACGTTCCCCCTCCCGTTCCTTATCCGGGGAGGAATAGTGATAATCAATGGCGGGATGCAATTGCGCGACTTTTTTCCTGAACATTTGCAACACCGGGCTCTTGGAACTTTCGCCATAATAAAAAATCTCGTTGCCGCCGCAATAGAGGGCGATAGACGGATGGTTTCTTAACCTGCGTATGACCGAATCGGCTTCCTTTTCCTTTTCACGGACAAATTCAGCGTCTTTCGGATAATTGGCGCAGGATAGCGGAAATTCCTGCCACACCAGGATGCCATGCCGGTCGCAACAATCATAAAATGCTTCCTTTTCAATCAGTCCGACGCCACATACCCGGAACATGTTAAACCCCAAATCCGCCGCCTTTTTGACGAGGTACTCGTATCGGTCGGCGTCAACCCGGGCAAAAAGCAAATCCACCGGCGACCAGTTGGCCCCCATGGCAAAAATACGCGCGCCGTTAACGGTAAAAACGAGATTATAACTGCCGGCGGGAGCGTTGGTATTAGGCAACATCTTGATCTTTCTAACGCCAAAGGAGGATTCCTTAACTGTCAGTTCCCCTGCTGCGTCCGATACGGTCAGCCTTGCGCCATAGAGCGGTTGTTGTCCATAACCGTTCGGATACCAGTAACGCGCGTTTTTTAATGGCAAAGTCATTTTGACAATGTTCTCTCCCCGCTTGAACGGATAATCACGGCAGATTTTGCGGACAATGCGTTTACCGGAATCACGCTCGAACACATCAAGGCGGATTTCTCCATTAAAACCGGCGACACTATTGGATTTAACCTCAACATTCAGCATGGCGCGGCCCCGATTCTGCGGACAAGCTTCCAAAAAGAAATCCTCAATAAAAAGCTTGTCGGCAATTTCAACATGGACTCCATCCCAGATTCCCATTGAAACCATTTCCCGCGCCCAATCCCATCCCCAGCAAACCTGCGCCTTATGATAATGCGCCCTTTCAGGAATTTCCCCGCCCCAGAAAGTAGCCGGCACACATTTTGGTTGAGGACGGATTCTTACGGCCAGGAGATTGTCCCCGGCAAAGTTGACTTGTCCCGTCACCTCAAATATCTGGTGAACAAACATGTCGTTGGATGATCCGATCAAGTTGCCGTTAAGATAATAATCGGCCAGAAGATCAACGCCTTTGAAAACAATCCTGATCCTTTTGCCTTGATGTGTTGCCGGAACGCGAAAGCGCCGGCGATACCACCATTCATAATCAACCGCCCAGGCGGTGGCATCCGAATTTCTGCCGTAATAGGGATCCGGAATTTTGTCGTTTTTGAACAAAATGTCTCGGACATCCGAGGGCACGGCGGCATCGAACCAATGCTCGTCGTTATAAGAACTTTGCGCGGCGCCGGCAGTGAGGCCGTCATCCATCAACAGGGTTGACATCTCGGTCACCCTTCCCTTTGTCCGTCGCTTGGGCCGCCTGGCCCTGAAATATTGAGCTTTCCAGCCTTTGCCATCGAGTTTAATTATCATGCTAAAAATCTCCTTTTTATGCCTGATTTTTTATTTAACTATTCATATTTGCCATATGTCCGGGCGGTTTCCACCATCGCGCGGAAATTGGCGTCGGGCGTGTCACGGCCGCATTGATCGCCGGAAGATAAAATAAATCTACCGCCCTGGCCGGCGTCATCTATCGCCTTGCGCGCGGCTGCCCGGACAGTATCCGGCGTCCCTCGCAACAACACTTCCGTGGTATGCAAGTTGCCTTTCAGAACAATCCGGTCGCCATATAATCTTTTCAATTCCGCCAGGTCACAATCGCCCATGGGCGGTATTTCCAGCGGGTCAATCACCGTCAGCCGGGTTTCTTCCGCCGCCATTTTAACCAGTTCTTTTTCCGGTCCGCACGAATGCACATGGGTGGGAAGACCAAGGTCATAAGCCATTTCCGTCGCCTTTTTCAACAACGGCAAGGTCAGTTCCCTTAATATCTCGGGAGTTTGAAAAATCAAACTGCCGGAAGCCCCGCAAAACAGGAAGTCCGGACGCGGATTCATCTGCGCTATTTTCTCCATGCGCCCCTCAAGATTCTTCAACGCCTGACGGGAAGCTTCGCGAAATGGTTCCGGATTGTCATAATAGGCATAGACATCCTCGGGTGATTTCAGGATCGCCGTTGATATTCCGCTCCCGATTCCGAGAACTCCGCGATTCCCCAGATAATCCCGCACCTGGCGGAATAAATCCATGCCGGAAAGGCCGGGCTTGACGCCGGTTAACGGTTCCCATTCCGTCGGCACGGCCGGCAAGCCCATTTTTTCCGGTAATACGTAGAAGGCCGGCGGATTATCCGCCGTGAAGACCGTAATCTGTTTATGCCATTCATCCTTCGCCGGACAATATGCCTGCGTGGCAAAACTGCCGTCCTTGAAACGATGGACAACCCGTGTCTCCCATGCCTCCACGTGAGCCGCCGGCTCGTCGGGAATCGGGTCCAGATAATATATTTCAAATCCGCCATCCAGATCAAAATAATTCAACGCATCAATATATGCTTTCCACAACGGCGGATCATGATGAACGTAAATGTCCCAGAACGGCTTGCCGGTCAACCGGCACGGGACCATATTGGAAATATCCGGGCAACAGGGAACACAGTCCGGCATTTGACCGTGCAATACGGCAAGTAATCTTTCACGCGGCGTCATAGTCATTCTCCTCCTTTATTTTTGAAGGCGCGCCCGGCGCGGCGCATACCCCCATGTGCTCTCTATCATGGCTAATACATTTTCAAGTCTGGCGCTTGCGTCAAGCTCGGAAGTTGACCCCATAAAATATCCCCGGGGCGCATTGCGCATCGCCTTTTGACAGACCGCTTTCACATCATCCGGCGTGCCGCTGGAGAGAAGCTGGCTCATGTCAATGCCGCCGGTCAGGACGATCTTGTCGCCATATAGCCGGAACACCTCGCCGACGTCCATCCCCGCCGTTGTTTCCACGGGGTTGAGGCCGTCAATGCCGCAGGCGATCAGGTCGGGCATGATTTCCATCAGGTAACCGTCGGAATGAAACACGCAGTAAATTCCGTGCTCATGGTACGCGTCATTAATTCGTTTCAACCGTGGAAAAACTTCCTGTCTCAACCAGGCCGGCGAGTGAAGTAAATTATTCTTCATCGCGATATCGGCGTTAGGAAGCGCCCACGGTGATATTGCCGGGTCGGCAAGGGCATGAATGATGAGTATGGCGCGGCACGTTTCGTTTTCCAGATATTCCGACACCAGTTCCGGTTCATCAACGCAAAGATAACTGAACCATTCCAGCCCCAGCCCGGAACGTATTCCATCCAACCCCACATTGCTCCCGCACTGGCAGACCACGGTTGGATCATCTCCCATCCATGCATTGAGCCGCAAAAATTGCTCCCGACTTTTCTCTTTCAGGTTGGAGTGTTTCAACTCATCCGGCAGGTCAAGAAGGGCCTTATACCGTTTTTTTGTAAACTGTTTGAACCAGCGCACCGCCCCTTCATAGTCGGCAAACGGGCGTTTCAGCACGCCGTGATCCAGACCGTTTTCAATCCGGCTGACAAATCCTTCCTGGGCGCTCCCATCCAGCATTTGTGTTCCCGGGTAGTCACCGTCGGGAAGCGGAGAATCCCTTCCCACGCCGCGCGCCATGTCAAGGAAGGCCCCCACCGCCCGGGCATGGATTTCTGGTCCGCGACTACCGGCGCGTATCCAATCTTCTCCTGCAAAATATTTAATTACATCATTATTGTTATAGAGCAAATCATAAAGGGGAACACGATCGGTCGGCTGGCGTTTAAAGGTCGCCAGAACTCTTTCCCGCTTGGTCATACTTTTCTGCTTTTTCACACTTTGTTCCTTTCAAAAAACTACCTTCAGACTTCATGACCTCTTCTGAGCGAAGGGTGACGGAGATCCGTTACCGCGACTCAGCACAGCTTCACCCTCCATGGAATCAATGAAAATGTGCCATTTCATTTCCTGCCAGAGGCGGGTCTGCCTAAGGCATGATCACCGGGATCATGATTTATGACTTTCGAAATACGGGTGATTTCATCATCCGTAAAGACATCGTTCTCGTCCGTGCTGCGGGTGGAGAATTCCGACACCACCGCGCCGGCGGGACCGGCCTGGAACCAGTGAAGGGTGTTCGCCGCCAGGGTGTATTGATCGCCGGGATTCAATTCAACTTCATGCCGGACGGTATAATATTTATCCCTTCCTTTTGGAATCCGCGCTTTTACCGGACGGGTACCGGCCCCGGGCACATAAAGATAAAATTTTCCCCACCGGCACCGAAATGTTTCTTCCTTGCCGGGATTATCCGGGTTCACCGGCGGATGACGGTGTTCGGGACAGGTCTGGCGCGGCAACATGGCCAATTCCTTGGCGCAACAGCGATCGGTATTAACATAAACAAGAACCCCCAACCCGGTTTGCTCGTAAGCGCCAAGCCCGAAATCGGCCGCCTCAATTGTTTCAGATTCTTTTTTCGTGATCACGATGCCGGCCTTTTCAAACAATGCATGGGCCTGCTTTTGTCTTTTTTTGAGTTGCGCCTTGGTCATCATTATTATCTCACCTCCCGCATATTTGCCGCACACCGGCCATAATCCGCGCCGGATCAGGACGATAGGCGTTTTCCAAAGGCGGACTGAACGGCGCCGGCACGTCGGCTGAAGCCACGCGCCCAATCGGTCCGCGAAGATGCTTGCCAAATCGCTCCATGATGCCCGCCACAATCTCGGCGGCCACTCCGCCGGTCCTGGGACCTTCCTCAACAATCACGACCCGTCCGGTCTTTTTTACCGATTTTCCAATGGTTTCATAGTCTATGGGTGACAGACTGCGCGCATCAATCACCTCGGCGTCAATCCCCTCCCCGGCCAGATTCTCCGCGGCGCGCAGGGCGTAATGCGCCATGAGCAGCCAGGCGATCAGGGTCACCTGGTCTCCCGCGCGACGCACAATCGCCCGGTCAAGCGGCACAACATAATCCTCGCCGGGAATTTCGCTCGTTGCGTCCACCGCGCCGGATTCCGCCCGCGCGCCCTTGGAGCCATAAAGCAGTTTGTGCTCAAAGATCATCACGGGGTTGTCGTCGCGCACGGCCGCCTTGAGCAATCCCTTGGCATCATAAGCCGTTGAAGGCGCCACGACCTTAAGGCCCGGCATGCCGATAAAAAACCGCTCCATGTTACGCGCGTGCTGGGCGCCCCGGCCGGTTGCTCCAACCGGCGCACGGATGACCATCGGCACTTTGACCGCGCCGCCGGACATGTAACGCATCATTGAGGCGTTGCTGTAAATCTGGTCAAAAGCGCAGGCAAGGAAGTCGCCGTATTGCACGTCCACGATCGGGCGCATGCCCATCATGGCCGCGCCCACGGCGGCGCCGAAGAATCCGTTTTCGGCAATGGGCGTGTCAAGGATACGATCGGGAAATTCCTTCTCCAGCCCCAGCGTGACGGTAAACGCCCCGCCCCATCCGCCGGGAACGCCGATATCTTCCCCCATGCAAAAAACCCGTTTATCGCGCCGCATCTCTTCGGCGATGCCTTCCCGCAGGGCTTCGGCAATACTCTCTCGTTTCATATTCATTTCCCTTCAAGCATAAACATCCGTTTCCAAGTCGCGCGCCGGATCGGGGAGCGGACGTTTTCGCGCTTCGTCCGCCGCGCGGTTAAATTCATCCGCCACCCGCTTCCGGCAGGCATCCAGACACGCGGCATCGGCAATTCCATGAGCCTTCAATATATCCGCAAAAAGTTTGACAGGATCCCGCGCCAGCCACGCTTCGCGTTCAGCTTTCGGCTGGTAGTGGCAGGGATCGCGCCGCGAGTGACCAGTACGGCGATAGGTCGTCAATTCCAGCAATACCGGCCCGTCACCCGAACGGCATTCCGCTCCTGCATGCCTGGTCGCCTCGTATACCGCCAGCACGTCGTTGCCATCCACGCGCTCCCCCCGAATGCCATAGGAGGCCGCCCGCTCGGCAATCGTTGCCGCACACATCACCTTGCTCGTGTGCGTGCTGGCGCCGTAGAGATTATTTTCACAGGCAAAAACAACCGGCAAGCGCCAGATTGCGGCAAGGTTGACCGCCTCATGGAAAGCGCCCTCCGCAACGGCGCCGTCGCCAAAGAAACATGCCGCAATTTGCCCCGTCCGTTGCATCTTAAAGGCCAATGCCATGCCGACGGCGATCGGAACGCCGCCGCCGACGATTGCAACCGCCGGAACCATGCCCTTGGAAAAATTGCCCACGTGCATCGAACCTCCTTTGCCCCGGCAACAACCATCGGACGACCCGAAAAGTTCAAACAACAACTCTTCCATGGTCAGGCCCTTGGCCAGGGCGTGCCCGTGGGGACGATGAGTGGAAGTGATAAAGTCGCCGGTGTTCAAGGCCGCACAGACGCCGACCGCCGTTGCCTCCTGTCCCTGGCACTGGTGAATCGTGCCGGGCATAACGCCCTCCAGGAACAGGAATTTCACGCCTTCCTCAAATTCACGAATGGTAACCATGCGTTCGTACAAGCCCAGAAGAAAGGCCTTGTCATACGACGCAATTCCCCCGGTTTTCAGATCATGCTGGGACTGACTCATTTTCCTCCTACAGACTAGCCCGCATTTCTCACACGCCCTGTGAGAAATGCGCCCGAAGGGCCGAAGTAGAAGCGCATTGTGCTTCACTTCGGGGCCGCCCCGAAGCGACGTTCCGTCTGCTTCGGCCGGCGCCAATATCTTCCCAAGGCATTGGCAGGCCGGTGTCTATCTCACAACCTGACTCAGGTTGTGAGATAAGCAGGCTAGGTTTCAATAACGGCCAACGGCTGGCCGGATTCCGCGGTCTGGCCGGCCGTTAGGATAATTTTTTTCAAAATCCCGCCGGCGATGGATTCCACTTCCATTGTCGCCTTGTCCGTCTCAACCTCCAGCAACGGCTGCCCCCGCTCCACGCTGGAACCGATTTCCACCAGCCACCGGATGATCTTGATTTCCGATTCCGTGGTCCCCAAATCAGGCATTTTGAGTTGTATTTCCATAAAAGCCTCACTCCATTCCGATTGATTCCAGATGCTCAATTTTCAGCGGATGAGCGGCAATAAAATTTTCCGCTTCCTTCCCGGTGAATACGCCGTCCGTGGTCCCAATCGCCCGCACGGCCGAGGCGCCGAGCGCGGCCGCATATTCCAGAGAACGTGATAAATCCCACTCGCGGAACAAACCGGTGATTATTCCCGCGCAATATGCGTCCCCGGATCCGGAAGGATCCGCAACCGGCATGGGATAAGTACCCGCCCGCAGAATGTCTTTTCCGCGGGTCGCCACGGCGCCGCGCACCCCCAGCATAATGACCGCATCGCGGGCTCCGGCGGAGCGTAACGCGCGGATTTGTTTTTCCGGGGTTTCGCACCCTGTTATTGTCAAGGCTTCGTCGCCATTGGACATGAAATAATCAATATGGGGCAGGACTTGCGCCAGATTTTTCAACGAAGGTTTTCCCTGCCGCGGAATGACCACGTCCACCACGGTTTTAACGCCGCATTTCCGGCAGTACGCCAGCAGGTCGGCCAATTCCGCAAAATCAACGCCCGGCATGGCAAAAAGGCCGCCCAGATAAAACACCCTGGCTGACGCAGCCGTCTCGCGATCCATGTCTTTCACGGCAAAAACGGCGTTGGCCCCAAACGTGTGGATATAACGGCGATCCTGTCCCTCAACAAGCAGGATCACGGTTTTACTGGTGGAGGAGCCGACCCTTTTTTCCACGCGCGAACAATCAACGCCACCCTTCCTTAAACAAGCCAGGAGCATATCGGCATCCGTATCATCCCCCACCAGACCGGCAATCTCCGCGTGAACACCCTGTTTAACCAGGTTAATCGCCACATTGGCCGCACAACCGCCGGCTTTTGACGGCATGCGATCAACGGTCAACAATTCACCCGCGGCGGGTAACTGCCGCATCGGGCCACAAAATGTGTCGGCCACTAAAATGCCAGCGCATACAACGTCGGTCATATTTGCGCCCTCCCGATGCATCCAAGGCCCGGCAATCGTTCCAGCACCGCTTCGTACACCGCCCTGCGTTCCGCCTCCAAGACGTCCTCTGTGCCCCCCATGCCAAGCAACCGGTGAGGATTGGAAATTTCCAACTGCAGTTTTTCGCGGGCCGCGGCAAGCCAAGACTGCTTGAGTCCCGTGCCGTAGTTCACTTTTGCCACGCCCCTTGCAACCGCTTCGCGCAATGACTCCGGCTCTATTCCCGTGCCCCCGTGAAGCGCCAGCGGGACCGAAACGCGGCAACGAATTGCATCCAAACGCGCCAAATCCAAACCCTGCCGGCCTTGGCTGAGAATATGCACATTGCCGATGCTTACGGCGAGCAGGTCCACCCCGGTTTCACGGACAAATAATTCCGCTTCTTCAGGATCCGTCACCTGTGAACAACTGTCGTCTATTGATCCCTCCCCGCCGCAAGGCAGTTCCCCGAGTTCAGCCTCAACCGCCACGCCCATGGCATGAGCCCGGCACACTATCCCGGACGTCCGGCGCAGGTAGTCTTTAATGTCTCCATTTCCGCCGGCCGGCATGACCATGTCAAATCCACAGTCAATGGCTTTCAATGTCCACTCATCGCGCGGACACTCGTTAAAGATCGTCGCGCACGGCACCCCCGCAGATGCGGCGGCGCTCTTGACCAATGCCGCATACAGTGTCAACCGTTCCTCCCGGGCACGCTCCGTCCGGCTTATAAAATCCCCGCTGAATCCGACGATCACCGGGGAACCGGTTTCCTCCGCCGCATCCAGAACGCCCTGCAGGGAAGCGATATCCCAACTTTCAAAATAACCCACCGCATATTTCCCTTCCCGGGCCTTCCGCATCATTTCATGAATTGATTCATGGGACATGGATTTTTTCCTGCATGGTTTATGAACCCGCCGGACCGCCGGCGGAGCCGCCGTCCTTTTTGCCCGGACCCGCAACAAGGACTTTTATCTTTGAGCGCTTCAGGGACTGACGGTGTTCCATTGACGGGGATACATCGGTCACGACAACGTCAATTTCCTCCGGCCGAAGCGCCCGGCAAAGCGCGCGAACGCCGAATTTCGCATGGTCCACCAGCAAAGCCACTCGTTCCGATCTCCCGGCGGCAATGCGCTTGATACTGATGTTGGCCGGAACGGATTCAAACGTGCCCTCCGCCGGCAGAAACCCCTTTGTTGAAATGATCGCCAGGTCGGCATGAAACGACCGCGCCGACTCCTCCGCCGAAAGCCCGACCGCACAACACGAATCCGGATCAAATTGACCGCCCAAAAGAATCACGGCATGGCGACGGCTGCAACCCAATTCCAGGGCGACAAGGGCGGATGGCGTTACAATCGTGTTTTTCTCCCGCTCCCGGTTCAAAACACGGGCCAACTCAATGCAGGTGGTGGAGCCATCAATAAACAAAGTCATACCGGGACGAATCAATTCCAGCGCACGCCGCGCGATGACTTGTTTGGCGCGGGTGTTCGTTTGCAGACGATTTGCGAGCGAGGTCTCGTAGAAAGCCGGGGGAGCATGCACCCGCTGCGCTCCCCCAAGGACACGAATTACCTCCCCGCTCACGGCCAGGGCTTCCACGTCGTGCCGGATGGTGATTTCCGCCACGCCCATGCGCTTTGCCAGATCAGAATAGGACAACGCCCCTTCCGCGGCCAAGGCCGCCACGATGTTTTGCCGTCGCTTCTCGTAATTCATATTCACCCCGCCTGCTTTTTGAAAACACCATACGCCGGTATCCGGCTCAACTGGAAACAATATAAAATATAAAAATTATAATGTCAATATAATTTTTATATATTAACAACGTGCCCCCCGCCCGGCAATGGAAGGACTATTGGAATAACGAGAGTGATAAACACATCTGGCGCTTGGCGGCGAGAGAGTTCACTGAAAGCGAAGTGGCGCGACTAATGAGTCCTGTAAATACTACCGCGCCTGATAATCACTTCATAGGCGCCCATATCCACGATGCCGTAACGGATGCGCAAGTCCCCGTCCAGGTCAACCGCGTTGGTCATCCAAGTCTGATTGGTCCCGGCATTGACACAGGGCGAATTTATGCGCAAACGATAATTGCCGCCGGCCAAATCAACCAGGCGGGGCTCATTAGTGATATTGCCGGTCCCATTCACCGCCGGAATCATGCAGGAATAATTCAAGCCGGTATTACCGGCCGTGTTGGTGAAATTGGCTCCGTCTGGAGCCGTGTTGAAATAAATGATGTTGTTCGTCCCGCTGAATTGTCCGGCATCACAATCAACATAAAGCCCGCCAGCGGCAACCGCGGCTTGGTTGCTCACGATCGTGCAGTTTTCAACACTACCGGTAGATGTCCATATCCCGCCGCCGGCATTTGTCAATGAGATGTTGCGCGCAATCAGGCAGTTTTGGATTATTGTTTTTGCTCCATAATTGTTGTGTCCACAAATCGCCCCGCCCTTGTTGGTGGCTATGTTACCGATAAAGGAGCAGTTCCTGATGGTCGTATTAAAGCCGATGTTACATATAGCTCCGCCTAGTCCCCTTGTTGCCGTTCCGAGAGAGACATTTCCGGTAAACGTGCAGTTCGCAATAATGCAATTTGTGGACGCGTTCTCAGCGAGCATAATACCACCGCCGAACTGTCCTGCAAAATTATTTATAATCACGCAGTTTGATACGACACACTGATTAACTCTCAAATCCATTGCTCCGCCAGACCAGACGCTGGTATTGGCTTCAAAATAACATCCGGCGACTGTCAGATAAACTGCCCCTGCTACAGAGGCGTAAATTCCGCCGCCCACGTTTCGAGAGTAATTGTTTTTAAAAATGCAGTTAGTAATACTACCAACTCCGCCATACACATAATTAATACATCCTCCTAACCCTCCGGTATTATTGGCAAAACGGCAGTTTCTTACGTTCCTGAATTGTGTCACTTTTCCAAAGGAGGTCGGGACATTATAGTTCGTTATCGTAAATCCATCAATCGTCGAAGAAGACGATATTGCACAACTGTCGGTGTGGCTTGCCCCGTTGATAAACGTCAAATCGCGTCCGTTGACGCTTTGGAGGGTCAACGCGGAAACGGAGTACATGCGATTTGAGGTGAAATACGTCCCGTTCGTCACCAGCACCGTGTCATTTGCTCCGGCGGCCGACACCGACCAGGTGATGTCCGTGGCCGCGTCCGCCCAGTTCGTGTACGGATAATTATTCGTGCCGGCGAGCGACACATAATGAGTATCGGCCGGACAACCCATCACCGCCAATATCAGCACCACCAGGGATATGCAAGTAATCTTCAGCATACTCAGATCATATTTATTTCATAATCCGCGTCAATTCTTTTATGGCCTTGATCGTCCCTTCACCGTCGCTGCCGCCGGCCAGAATCGCATCCCGCCCCTTGTCCGTCGCGTCATAGGATGACCGCAACGCTTCCTTTGCATCGTTTCATTGTTTTCGTTCCCATTTTCCCTCATGAAGGTGCTTTCCGCAAGGAGAAGAAATTGCTATTTCGGGGATTATCTTGCGCTACAGAAATGGCATGAATGATCGAAATGGCGGCGATCAAGGAAGCGTCCGGAAACATGGGAAGAAAACATCCGCTTATCACAATCGAACTGCCGCGAGAAAACTTCTCAGCGCGACCAGAATGCGCGGGCCTCCCGCGAGAGGCTCACGCATTTGCGCGCGAGTATTTCCGTCGGATCCAGAATGATGATTTTTCTGCCCGCCGCCGGCGGTTTGCCCTTCGGCAAAGGGGTGTTGTTCAAAAATTATCTCAAACTTTTTACCGCCACTTCCGGCGGCAATGAGCTTGATGAGTTTAAAAAAGACATCGTCCCCGGCGATGGCGCCCAAGCCGCCAATGACACCAAGGCGTTTCACGCCAAATCAACAACTTTGGATTGAAAATCATTTTTTACGGCTTTTCTGAATTCGGCGTCCTTAAAGAAAGACCAGCCAACTCGTGCCATTGCTTCAGCTGCCCTGAGCATTTGCTTGAAAGCATAGGGTGAGCTGGCCGCCTTGGTAAAAATTTTAGAGTGGCCGGGAATCTCCCGCGATGCAATGCCGAAATATACATGTACGCCTGGAACGACGCGCGACACGTTTCCAAAGTCGCTTGACCCGCGCAAGGCACGGGCAGGTATCTGTGGGTTCAGTCCGAGGGATTTTGCTTCGCTGAGGAATGATTGGTTAAGCGGCGCATTGGGAATCCGTGCCGCGTAGGTCTGTCCAAAACCGCGAATTTCATAGCGGGTGCCGGTGATCAGCGCGGCCCCGCGTACCATGTCAATAAATCTTTTCTGCATGCCGGCCAAGCAGGTATCGGAAAGGGCGCGAAGATAAAAAATACATGAAGCCCGGCCCGGAATTATATTCGGTTTTACTCCGCCCTCGGTGATAATGCCGTGAACGCGCGCGTCCTCGACAATGTGCTGGCGCCAGGCATTGACGGCGTTGAACAGACAGATGACTGCGTCAAGAGCGTTCTTACCCTTCTCCGGAAAACCGGCGGCATGGGCCTCAACCCCGTAAAAGATAACCTGAACTCCTGCGATCATAGTCGAACCGCCATCCGGCACGGTGCGAAATGAAGGATGGGCCATCATCACCGCGTCTACTTTATTGAACCCGCCTTTTCGAATGATGGCGATTTTTCCTCCTCCGCCTTCTTCCGCCGGTGTGCCCATGACAATTACAGACCCCGGCAATCTCGCTGCAGAAAGAGCGTCCGCGAGCGCCGCCCCGGCGCCAAGGGAAGCGGCCGCGATAAGATTGTGTCCACAACCGTGGCCCAAGCCGGGTAAAGCGTCATATTCCGAAAGAAAGCAGAAGACCGGGCCATTCCCGGCATTAAATGTTTTCCAAATCGCGCGATAGGCCGTCGCAAGTCCGGCAAACGGACACGTCACCTTGAAGCCCCATTTTTTCAACAAACCGACCTGCCAGGCAGCCGCGCGATGCTCATTAAATCCAATTTCAGGATGAGCATGGATGCGTTTCGCAAGGCCTATGATTTGTGACGCACGAGATGCGATGGCGACGCCAATAATTTTTGACTGGTCAAGCTTAGATGCGTACTCCCTGTATGACTTGTGATTGAACGCCAGTTTTGCATTCATTGCTCTCTTAGCTCCGATTAAAGTATTTTCCTTTTGCAATCATTGTCGCGCATTTAAGCATTTCCGCAAGAGGAAGAATTTGCCATTTCGGGGATTTTCTTGCGGTCTTGAAGAATTCAGCGCCAGAAAAGTGAAGCACCCCGCGGTCCCGACTCGAAGAGGTCGGGACGGGGCATCTTTGCGGAACCCTGCGACCTGTCCGGCGAAGCCTTGGCGAAGACGGAAGCCAAAATATGTGGCAACCTCCGTCGCCAAGGCTATGAAGGTCAAGAGCCACAGGGCTTCCCCTGGCCGAGCTTGGGCAGGCTGGCGAAGAAGGGTGAAAATATTGCCGTCGTGGAAAAAAAACAGAAGTTATACTTCGCGTCAGTTGCAAAACTACAGTAAGCTTGCCCGACGCCCCGAAGCGACGTTTCGTCTGCTTCGGCCGGCGCCAATGCCTTCCCAAGGCATTGGCAGACCGGTGCTTATCTCACAACCTGTTTTAGGTTGTGAGATAAGCAGGCTAGCCAGGGAATCGGCTCGTCGGGGCGAGCCTCCTACATTTCTTAGGAAAATCACGACTGTAGCTCACTTCGCCTCAAGACGAGGGAACACGGACATTCCCGATGGGGACTAACGAACCCGGTAAATATTTCCCTGCCTTAAAACCGCCTCATAGGCGCCCATATCCACAATGCCATAACGGATGCGCAAGTTCCCGTCCAGGTCAACCGCATTGGTCATCCAGTTCAGATTTGTTCCGGCATTGACACAGGGCGAATTTATGCGCAGACGATAATTGCCGCCGACCAGATCAAGTAAGGCAGGATTATTAGTGATGTTGCCGGTCCCATCCACCGCCGGAATCACACAGGAATAATTCAAGCCGGTATTACCTGCAGTATTAGTAAAATTATTGGCGCTTACTCCCGCAGTGTTGAAATAAATAATGTTGTTCGTCCCTCTGAATTGTCCGGCATCACAATCAGCATAAACCCCGCCGCCGGCAACCGCGGCTTGGTTGCTCACAATCGTGCAGCTTTCAACGATACCGGTTGATATCCATATCCCGCCGCCGGCATTTGTCAATGAGATGTTGCGGGCAATCAGGCAGTTTTGGATTATAGTTTTTGCTCCATAATTATTGTGTCCATAAATCGCCCCGCCCCTGTTGGTGACTATGTTACCGATAAAGGAGCAGTTCCTGATGGTCGTATTAGAGCCGATGTTACATATAGCTCCGCCTAGTCCCCTTCCTGATGTTCCGAGACAGACATTCCCGGTAAATGTGCAGTTCGCAATAATGCAATTCGTGACCGCGTCCTCCGCAAGCATAATACCACCGCCGAACTGTCCCGCAAAATTATTTATAATCACGCAGTTTGATACGAAACATTGATTAACCCTCAAATCAAATGCTCCGCCAGACCAAACGCTGGTATTGGCTTCAAAATAACATCCGGCGATTGTTATGGTGCTTGTATATCCGCGATTACTTTGGAAGGCATAAATTCCGCCGCCCACGTTTCGGGAGTAATTGTTTTTAAAAATACAGTTGGTGATAATACCGACAGACTTGCTGTCATGCTTAGAATAAATACCTCCTCCAAGTCCTCCAATATTATTGACAAAGCGGCAGTTTTTTGCGTTCCTGACTTGTGTCACTATTCCCCAGGCGGTCGGGAGATTGTAGTTCGTTATCGTAAATCCATCTATTGCCGATGAGGAAGACGTCAATATTGCACAACTGTCAGTGTGGCTTGCCCCGTTGATAAACGTCACGTCACGTCCGTTGACGCTTTGGAGCGTCAACGCGGCGGCAGCGGAGTACATGCGATTTGAGGTGAAATACGTCCCGTTTGTTACCTGCACAGTGTCGTTGTCCCCCGCGGCCGACACCGACCAGGTCACGTCCGTGGCCGCGTCCGCCCAGTTCGTGTACGGATAATTATTCGTGCCGGCGAGCGACACGTAATGCGTGTCGGCCGGACAGTCAAACGCCGCCGATACCAGCACCACCAGGAATATATAAATAACCTTCACCATACTTTCCTGCCCGGATCATATTTATTTCATAATCCGCGTCAATTCTTTTATGGCCTTGATTGTATCCCCTTAGTCTCGCGGGTGGATTTTTGGAGACGGGACCCGACTTCGCCCAAGGGCTACGACGGGCAAGCAGCCCTCGTCCCGTTCAGAACGGCCTGGGGGCAGGCCGGCTCCACCGAGACTGAGGCATTACCCTTGATTGTTCCTTCACCGTCGCTGCCGCCGGCCATGCACTCGCCGGTTTTCCACAAAGCTCCAATACCGGCGGGCCATTGCGCCATCCGTGTTCCCCGATCCTTCCATGCCGCTGGATCGGGGGGAACTATAACGGTTTTTTTATTTTTTCCCGGACATCGCACCGTTCCGGAACTCGACGACAAACGCCTTTCCTTCCGCGCCGATGCCCGCAGAATTGTCGTCAAAATGAAACAGGGCCTTGGCATGTGAGTCCGGTTCGAACGCGGTCTTCGGCGGCGTGAAGTCAGACTCGTACCGGACGACATCCGAAATCCGGAATTCGTCGAAACAGCCGTTCTTCATCCCGTCGAGACTGGCCGTCTCGGTCCCGCCGAGGGGCACGCCGCTTGTGGCCGTGCCGATCTGGATCCACTCGGCAATCGGTCCTTGAATCAGCGGCACCCGGCCTCTACTCATGTCATAATACCAGGGATCGTAGGGATAGCTCCAGGTTCGGAGTCGTTTTTTTCCGTCAATGAACACATACGCCTCGTACCGGCGCTTCGGGTCCTTATCCTTGGGATCAATCCGCCAAGTCGCGGCCACGTGCGTCCATTCGCCTTTCCGGAAGAATTTCCGAGCCCCGTTTCCGTAATCCTTTCCCCATCCCTTCCCAGCTTCGCGCATCCAACCGCGCGTCAGGAAGGTTACGTCACCGTAAATATGGTCGCGCGTGTACGCCCGGCCGAAGTAATGCCGAAGTTCGATGGAGCCCGCGTTCAGAAACGAATATTCGTACACGGTCTGAGTGGGCACCGGGAAATCCACGGTGGACCAGTTCGGGCGATAGTAGAATTCGATTGTGCCCTCATGGAATGGAAAATTCAGATACGTCCCATCCGGAAGCATGTCGCCCCGGGGAAACCGGAAGGAATCGCCGTCGTTGATCTGGATCGCCTTGCCGATGACGCCGTCGGTGAAGACCGCGTCGGTCGGGGGCGGGGTGAAATCCGGCTTGGGCGCGGTAATCCTGGTCTTGGGGAGAAAGAAACGATCCTTCTCGCCGAAGGCAACAATGGGGTTGATATTTCGAAAGATCACATGCCCGGCATCGGGTTGTTCCACGCCCCAAAGACCGAATTTCCCTTGGACCGGATACGTCATCTCGCCCGCAATTTTTCCCGCCGTGTCCTCGGCAACGCTTCCATCCGGCCGGGTGACCTTGGCGTCGCGACTCAGGAACAAGCGGACCTCCGTTTCCCCCTCAGGCACGGAAAAGAAATATGGTTTTTCCTCGATCATGCCGGTGCTCCCGATCCATACGCCCTCCGGACATTCCAGGACCATCCGGTCCACGTTCGCCTTGAGAACGTAAAAAGCCTCGGGATTGTCGCATCCGACCCGGTACTCCCCGGCCGGAAGATCGGCGGGAAACTCGAATTCTACGAACCAACGCCCCTGGCCGGGCTGTTGGACGTAATCATTCCACATTGGCATCTGTTTTTCTTTCCGGACGATCCGGACTCGCGATGCGGGCTTGAGGTCCGGACCCAGGACAATCGGCGTTACCTCCACGGCATGGGTCGTCCAGTAGCAAACCCAGAGGTCCGCGTTTTTCCCCGCCGGTTTATCAAACACGGCCCAGGAAATCGAGGACGGCGAATGCTTGACCAAAAGCGGGAACGTCTGGATCGGCCCGTCGTGAAGCGCCAGCACCCGAAGCGCAATGGGCATGTTGAACAGGGGGTGAAGTTGCAGTTGCAATCCCCGATATGGGAATTTCGTAATCTTGTCAAGCCCCGGCGCCAAGTCCTCGGCCAGAGTCGTTTTCTCGGCCGCAAGGCTCCGTTCTATCGCCGCATTCACCATGGACAGGTATTCCGGCCGTTTTGTCCACTGGTACGCCAGGGAGTAATAAAATGCTGTCCCATTTTGATACGAGAGCGGTGGCCCATCACTCTTAAAACGATACTCGTAATCCACGGCCTTGAGAAAGGTCTCCTTGGCCAGTGGGTCGCCGGTCATCAGGTAGTAATCCATGACTCCCATGAGGTTTCGCGTGACTTTGTAGAGCGGGCCGTAATGGGAATCCCGGAAAAATCCGTTCGGCGAATTCGGATCCATGATGCTGGCCGCCAATTCCCGAACAATCCTGCCGTAATATTCATCCCACTTCATGGAGTAAAGTTGCAGAAGCATCCGGAAGATCAGGAACGCCTCCTGCGACTTGGAGGCTTCCTTTAGATCGTAATGATTCCGGATGGCGTCACCGAACTCCTCGATCGTCTCCCATGCATGACGATCGCCAAGGAAATAATACTGGTAGAGATAATTGGCCATATCCGTGCCTGACGAACCGGAGATGACCTCGCTGCTATCGCCCCAATAGAGTGGAATATGCAGGCTCAAGAGGTACGTATGCCCCCATTCGGAACCGAACCCCCCCCGGAATTTTTTTCCCACATCCCAATGGTGCATTTCCATGTCGCAGGCAAAGCGATTGAACCGCTCGCCCCATTCCAGATACTTTCGCTCGCCGGACCGGGCCCAGAGCGTCCAGACGCTTCGACGGAGGTTGTAGTCCACCAAATGCCGCAGACGATACCAATCTGGATACCATCTGCCGGTCTTTTTGTCTTTTCCCCAGTCCAGATTAGGATTGACCCCCCAGGCGATGTACCCGGTCAGGGGAAAGACTTGATACGGGAACATGATCCGGTCGAAGAAATCCGAGATCAGCCGTTCCTCATTCGGGAAACGCTTCGCGTCCTTGGGTTGCATGGCTGGCCCGACGGCCTCCATCGTGCAGGTCCAGGCCGGGTCGGGCTGGAGAAGCACGCGTTGCGTCGCCGCCTGAGACTCTTGGGCGATCCGCGATGCCTCGATCGGTTCTCCCCGCGCGATGAAAAACAACTCGTGCGTCTTGCTCGTGGCCTGAGCATTGCTGGGGATCTGCTTAAAGCCCTCGACGCCGGGCGGATTGCCCTTGTGAGGGTAGCCGGGGTAATAGTTCACCCATTCACCGAAGTAGTTTTTGGCAAGGTAATCGGCCCGGAAATCGAGTTCTCGCCCGGATCGGCCGGCCCAGAGACGTGCGGTCACCCCCCTGGACGTGGCCTCGAATTCCTTGGGGAACTGTTCGGCAAATTCGCGAAGGGCAACGGTGTACCCGGCCTTTCCGTCGGACAAATCGCACCACTCCCCGCACGCCGGGCCGGCGACGATCTCTTGTTCCTTTCCGTTCTGCCGATGGACCAGGGAAAAATGCGAGCCGCGTTCGAGGAAATGAGGATAATCGTCCTGAAGCATCCATGCCGAATCGCCTTCAGCCAGCGTAACCTCGGTGGACGTGCCGCCGGGCGCATGATCCGTATCGAACCGCGCTTTTGCCCCTGCGAACGCCGATGGAAATTCGATGCCGATGTCCTTGAACCAAAGTTTGTTCGTATCCTCGGTGAGGATCAGGCGATGCACAATCCGGACCACGGGGCTTTGCGCGGAAAAATACATCCACGTCACGCCCCGGGCCGCGTTCGCGGGACTGTCGCCCTCGAACCGATACCACCCCTCGGCCCGGATCACGGTCCGAAAGGCGCCTGTATCCACGATCCGGACATCCATGTCCTTTCCGCCGAGAATGGCCCGGCGTCCTTGATTATCCACAAGATACGCTCCCCGGGCTCCATCCTTGAGGATTAGCCGATCCCCGATCTTGGCCTCGTCAATGAGCGCTCCGTCAAAACGGATCTTGAACTCGGCCGGGCCGGTGTTGACCACGATCCAGTTTTTTTCTTCCGATACTTGGATCCCGTCCGATACCGGCATACGAGAGACATTCTCGCCGAACTTGACGAAATATGCACCGTCGGTCCGACCAGTGAAGGAGACCCGGATCCAACGGACGCTTCCGTCAAGCCACGTGGCCGTCTGATCGACTTGGCAGGGAACTTCCTTTCCCGCGCCGTCCGTGAGACGAACGTTGTCTGCGCTCTTGAGGCACCCCCGTGGAAACGGAACCCCGACGGTCATGGGCCAGTCAATTTTAAGACCAGCCGGATCGTCCACATGAAGCCGGATCCGGTTTTCGGGAAACACGTTCGGCCCCGCCGTTCCGGCTTGGAATGCGCACTGCGCCGATAACATCGTCATTGCCGTTGCAAGAAACAAGCGCTGCCACCCGCTCGTCGCCATACTTGTCCCCTTGATTTGGTTATAACGCATATATTCATCCTTCCCGGCCCGTAACCCTGGATTTTAATTTATGCCGGGCTCTCCCCAGTTGGCCCGCCACTATAAAACAAGCCTGAGCTGTTTATGCCTGGCGATAATTTTCAGCTCTTTAAATTGGCCGATTAAATCCTCCAGCTTGCCGATGACCGCAAGATCCTCCAGGTTCGGTTTTTCTTTGCCGGCCGCCGACAATGCCTTGAATTCCGTGTCCAGCCGGTTGAATTGCTCCTGAACCTTGATGTCACCGGATCGGCTGACCACCTCCGCCAATTCAGGACGCAAACGCTCATATTCAAGACGCGCGCCGGATACTGTGTTTTGCAAACATGCCGCGGGATCAAAGACCAACCGGCCGAAATTCATCGGCTTGTGAAAACCATTCCCGCCAAAAGACGACCAGCAGCTTGCTTCCGTAAAACCGCCGGCATAATGCTCCCGGTTGACATTCAACCCCATCAACATCCCGGGCTTCGGCTTGACCCCTAGCGTTGTAAATGGAATCGCGATCTCCACCTGCCAGCTGTTCGTCCCGACCAGCGCGCAGGCATACCAGGGCTCGTTCAGATAGTTCTTATCCTTTGATTCCTGCCTTGTGCCCAGCGTGTTCACGATGAAATGACAATACGTCCGGCGATTATATTCCGAATCAACAAATATCTCGACACAGTCGTCTTTCCATACGTCAACATTATGCTCCTTATGATTCGCCGCTATCTTGTCAACCTGCGGTTCTTCGCACTCAACCGCAAAATACAGGTTGCTTTCATCATACAATACCCGAAAACAAGTCTGATCCCGGGCCGGCGTTCCGCCAACCTCGCGGTCAGACTTGAATTCGCCCGCCCGGGCGCATTTTGACCAGTCCTGCTCGTCAAATCTGCCATCCATCTTGACCGGCTCAGTCGTCCTGACCGGCTGATATATCTTGAATTCATCCTGGCCGAAACACATGGTTGTAACAAGCAAACAGAATGCCATGATTATCGTCGTCCGTTGCGTGATCATATTATTGCACCTCCATAAGCATGACGCCTTTTGGTTCCAGCTTGATATTTTCGCCTGTTTTCAACGCCTTGCGGTTAATCAGGTCCGTCATCCGGCTCACCTTCTGTTTCGCCGTCAGCTCGATAAACACAGGATAACGATTCAGATTGACCATATAAATCAGACGCCTTCCCTTATCGTCCTTGATCTCGCGCAGTTCAACGCCCCAGGCATGTTTGCCGCTTTCTTCGTCCACCAGCCGCGCCTGCCGTTCAATGCCCGCATCCGTCATGAATTTGTCCAGTTGTTCCGCGTATTCGCGATGCGTCCCTTTCAATTCCCATTCGGTTTTGACCGTTTCGGCCTCCTTCCGCTCCCGGCCATATTCATCATATTTGAACACGTCCCGGCCGCTCACAAGCACTTTGCCGCCATGCGCCTGAAAGTCCCTGATACCGGCCGCGGTTGAATCTTTGACGTATTTTATGCCCGGAATAATCAGCAAATCGCATTTCTTCCGCATGCCTCCTTCCTTGACCGTATTTTCGGTTGCAAATCCCACCGGATAATCCAGGAAACTGAGGCACTGGTAAACTTTGCTTAATTCACTCATGCAGCCTAAGTCCTGGATTGCGGAAGCTTCCGAATACAGGATTCGCACCTTGCGCTCCGCCTGGGCAAACGGAATGATATATTCCGCAAGACCGCGCAGTTCCAGCATGGTCCGACTCCAGGCTTCCAGTACCGCAGGATACGCAAAAGCCCAGATGGGATTTTTCAGCGTTTCTATCATTTCCCCGTTATATCTTCTGGACCAAGTCCAGATAACGTGCGCGCGCATGCCGTGCAAATGCTCCAGCCATAAGGCAGTCCGCATGTCTTCGGCAGGAGTGCTGTGCCCCCATTCCGGATTATAGATCGGATTATCCGGCTCCAGCGATTTGCATAAATCAGCCCGGCCGCATGAATCAAATGAAAGGATAGAATAACCTTCCGGATCATAAAATGCCGGCAAGGCCCGTGAAAAAGGAGACATACCGCCATCCCACCCGCTGATATCATATCCCCGAATGGCTGTTTCAATATCTACTCCCCGGCGTTGGAACGTATAATGACCGGCATATCCACTCGGCCAAATACCCGATGAATAGCGCGATAATCTCGCCCCGGGATCGCCGCTGCGGATCGCCGTCATCCAATCCTTAAAAAACATGTTGAAACGGTGCTGATTGAAGATGTACCAGTCATAAGACATCGCCTTGTTTTTATCGTCTTTCACCGGCATGTTTTCCCCGGCCGCCCTGCCGCAATCCGGGTAATGAGTATTCCAGACGGAATTAAGCTTATCCACCCCGCCATATTTATCTTTTAACCACTGCGTATAACGCGTAACCGTGTTCGACCCAAACAAATTCGAGAATTCCTCGCCCATGGGCAAATAACAAAAGATATTCGGGAACCGGTTGGTTGTTCCGCCGAACCTGGAACCCAGGTGCGTAAACCAATTGGTGAATACTTTCGACGTCAAGGGATGATCCAAATCCAAATCCAAACCATGCCCCGACTCAAGGGGTATCTCCGGAGCCATTGTTTTCAGCCATTTCAATCCCTCGAAGTACTGGACGCCGGTATATAGCGAGGCCATATATCCGTTTCGCTTTAAAATATCCAATGCCGGATAAACCCGCGTCTCATAGACTTTGTCATTGAATTTATCAAAGCCTTCCATCACACCGAGCGGAGAATTAAGGTACACCGTAAAAAGATTCAACCCCAACTCACGCCCGATCTTCAACCAGCGGTCGTCAAGCCCTTTGCCAAAATTATCACTGCCAAAAGGGAAGAAAAAACAACCCGACAGAAAAACCGGCCGGCCGCCGCAATACAGCGCGCCGTTTCGAATGCTTACCTCATCAACAGCTGCCTGCGGAGAGGTCATGGCCTTAAATTCTTTATCTTTCATTATCATCTCGACTTCCGCCAATGCCCGGTCAAGCATGTCGTTAACCTGTTGATATTCCGCCGCCGCAAACCGCCGAACCGCCTTGTTTTTGTCATTGGCATCATTACGGATGAAATCGCAATATAACCGCGCCACGCAAAGGGTTATCTTTTGATAAGGCGCCTGTTTGCCCTTGCCTTCAACTTCGGCTATCTTTTTGTCCAGCAAATCCGCCTTGGCGGCCAACCCGGGCAGGTTATCCGATATTGCCCCTGAAGCCCCGTTTGTGGCAACACCATCCACCGCAAAAGTCACCCGAACAGTCATAAAAACAACCATCGCCGCCGCTACTATTATTTTATACATCATACCCTCCTCCTTTCTTGATTTAACTGTTTATAACAACAACTTGAGCCTGACTTTCCTGGCCATGATTTTAATTTCACGACATTCATCCAGCAATTTCTGGATGGCCTCAAACACCGCAATATCATCTTCCATTTGCCCGGATTCCAAAATCCGCCTTAATTTATCATCCAGCGCACTGAATTTCACCTCCAGCTCCTTGTCTCCGCATTTTTCCAATGCTTCCAGATTTTCAGAGCGTATTTTCGCGTATTCTTTTTGATAATATGGCCTCAGCGACTTTTGCAGACTGTTATTCTCCGCGTCACAGACAACCAGGGAAGCATCGTCAAACCAATAGGTTCCATCGCCGCAATTTTTTAAATATATTCGTATGCTTTTTGCGTCCTCCGGAGGGGTAATAACGCAATGAAACGGCCGCCAATCAGTGTCGCCGCCGGCCATATTATAAACCGTCTGAGCCCGATCGTTATACAGCACTTGCACTTTGCCGCCACCACCGCCGGCAGATTTCACGTAGACCGTGAACATATATTTCGCGGCACGGTCGAAATTCGTGATGGAATCAGTGTACCATGCGCATTCCCCGTAATCTTCGCCGATGTGCCTCACATAAACCGACCGGTTTCCCATGTATTTGACCTCAGCGTCATAACGGCCTTCATAATTTCTGCGCTTCGTCTTTTGAAACGGGCCCCATTCCCAAGAATGCCAGAATGTGTTGGTCTCGAAATCGCCGTTGACCAGCAGATTGGATCGCCCGGCCTTTTCCTTCACAAAAGTCAAATGCCCGAAATCCTCCACCCCCTCATTCCCAATGCCAGACCACGCGCTTTTTTCTACAAATCCACCCGCATAATGCCGCCGAAACATGTTCAGTCCCCAAGACGCCCCAGTGTTTGGCCCAATCCCCAGCGTCTCAAACGGAATCGCCGCCTCCACGACCCACCCGGCCGCCGACTGTTCCACACGCACTTCCCAGGCCAGGTTCGTTGCCTCCGCTTGGCCGCCGATTTCTTCGCGGCTCACCCCGCGCGCATTCACGGTGAAACCAAAACACTTCCCCTGAACACGCCCGGGATTGATCCATATCGTAATACTGTCGTCCTTTTCCACCGCCTCGCCATGCCGGAAATGATTGACGACCAATTCCGCCATTTGCGGCTCTTCGCACTCGACCGCAAAATACAAGTTGCTCTCGTCATATAACATCCGGAAACATGTCTGCTGCCGGGCCGGCGTCCCGCCAACCTCGCGGTTTGAATGAAAATCACCGGTTTTAGCCGGATCTTGCCAGTCTTTTTCATCCAAAATGCCGTCGCTGACAATTGGCGCTGTTGTCTTTATTGCCTGATATATTTTATAATTCTGCGCCTCGGCCCGCGACAGCACCAGAGCCATGGAAACAATAACCGTCACAAAAAACAACCGCATGTTTTACCTCAACCTTATTTCATAATCCGCATCAATTCTTTTATAGCCTTAATGGTCCCATTCCGATCACTGCCGCCGGCCAGAATCGCATCCCGCCCCTTGTCCGTCGCGTCATATGAATAGTGGTTGACGCTTTCCACCAGCTGGATTATGCCGCGGCCCTTCCCCGGATATTTTTCATCCACCATCTCGGGCACCTTGCTGAACACATAATTCCCGGCCGTCTCCAGATGTTTTACCACGCTGTTCTCCGCGGCATTGCCAATCAAAATCAGGTTGGCATCGTCATCAATCACCTTGTGTGAATATTTCTCCAGCTCACAGCCGTCTTCCTCCAACTTCCCTTCCATTACCCTGGCCTTGATTTCGCTGTCCTTGACCACTGCCACCGTTAAACCTTTCTTTGCCAACTCCTGGCTCAATTCTTCAGCCAGCTTCTCTTCCTCACCGTTACACCCATACCCCACTACGATCTTCAAGGGCTTCTTTAGTTCCACATACGACCGCAATGCCTCTTTCGTCGCGTTAACCCACACATCCACCCCCGCCGGCCTGATCAGCCACACTTTGCTCATGCATTTTCCAACATTCCCTTCAAAACCGGCCTTTGCCAACTCTTTCCCGCTGATTTTTTCCGTCACGTATTTCGCCTTGGCTCCTTCCGGATCGGGTTTCAGGTGAAAGCTGCCGCCGGCATCCTTTGCAAATGTCAATCCTTCCCCGCTTATATCCACCACTTCATATTCATTCCCTGGCAGGCCGTTCACTTTTATCTTCAGTTTCTGCCCCTCATCGCCGAAGTTGTTCACACTGACAAGCCAGTATCCTTCCCCCTCAAGCAGATCAGGCATGACCTGCCTTCGATCCGCCATACCTTCGATCTCCACCCGCTTCTCCACCCCGGCCGTCTTCAATATGCCTTCAACAAGCTGAGCGACACGCTCCTGGGCTCCCTGGCCATACATACACCCCAGATATCCGCCAAAGTAATATGTCCTGCCGTTCCCGCCTTTCACCAGCACCGGCTGACCGTCTTCAGTCACTGCCATTACTTCTCCGCCGATGGATTCCAGCTTCACGCCGAAATACCGGTTGGTCATGACCGTCTCCCCGGCCTTGTATTCACTAATATCTTTTTTGACCACTATCCCCTTCTGTTCGATGATCTTATCATTATCTATCTTTGCAGCTAAAAGCTCGCTCAACCCGAATCCGGGCGATATTTCGCCTGCAGCCTTGTCCTTCTGGAAATTAATGCTATCCCAAGTGCCGCCTTCCGGATAGAACAGCACCGTCCCGCCTTTCTTTACAAAGTAAATGATCTTTTCCGCCGTGTTCCGGCTCATCACGTTGGCCTGGTAGCCCACGATCAATACCTTGTATTTGAATATCTCGTCTATGATCCGTTCCTCAACACAGTCAAACCTCAGGTGCATGTTGTCAAACAAAGCGCCCAGGAAGTAAAAATCCTGCCCTGCGTTGTCAAGATCGGTGGAGGGAATGATTCTTTTTGTCAATGCCAGCTTGTTGTTCGGGTCATATCCGATCATGGGCGAGGCGGTCGTCATCAATACCGCCACGTCCGGTTTCGGCACGCTTGCGGGCAGAACCAGCGAGGCATTGCGCATGATCCACTGCTGGATCCGGGCAGCCTTCAGGGTTCGTTCCTCCATCACCACGTCAGCCGTGCCGGAACTGTCAAACCGCTTATCTTTGCCATCCCAGGTTTTACTTCCTTTGGCCCAGCGTTTGTTATAATGGATTAAATGAAAATCACCGTAATGCAAATCATAAGTCTCCCAATGTATGGCCTTATAACCCCTGAAAACAAGGCGCATGATATACGAATATGGTGCTATGTTCCTCTTCGGATCCATACCACGCCATTTGTCTTGTTGTATATAATCACAAGACATAGACCAAATATCCGATTCCATGGCTTTATCTCCATGGGCCCGGCATGCGGCCAAGCCCAGGGAAGACTCCCATGCGGATTCCCGCGATATGTCGGTCCATTCCGTCAAGGCCCAGTTATCAATAGCTTCTTTCCAATATCCTTTACTTAGCCCGCGATCACCATACGTTTTCTGCCCCATCACAAGCTGGTCCGGCGCTACTTCTTTGAAGGCCTTGTAGATCACCTCCGCGCATTTCACCGTTGCCTCGCTCCGCCATGCCTGGAAATTGGCGAAGTTGGCCGTCTGTTCCTTCCATCCCGGGAATTTGACATCCTCAAACGTCTTATAATCCACTCCCCATTCCTCATTGAGTTTCCCGATTGAGCCATATTTCTTTTCCAGCCATCCCTGGTAGCGTTTCAGATCTGCCGGGCTTTGCGGCACCAGTTTACCGGGCGCCTGGCCAATCCGCCAGCCCATCTCCTCCCAGGCGCTTAATCCCAAAACACCGGGATGATCCTTGAAGGCCCGGCCCAAAACACTATGCCCCTGCCTTAAATACTCCTGGTATAAGGGAGCCGCAAGATTGGGATACAACATATATGCGGTTCTCAGTTTTGTGCCGTCAGCGGTCTGGGCAACGCACTCAGGATAGTTATCCGGCAGATAGTTGAGGGAAAAACCATACGGCTCCAGGCAATATAGCATTGTCAGTATGCCCTGGTCATAATCCAACCGCGTTTCATTCAAAAGATTTCCGATTTCCCATGGCTCGGGACAATATTTATCCGCCCCATTCTTCAGCCAGATCGGAAGGCCGAATATTTCCTGTGAGGGCCAGCCGCCTGCTCCTGACATCCTCACGGTGACCAATCCATAATAATTATAAATCTTCAGGACGCTCTCGCGGCCGCCGCTGAAAGGATTCGCATAGGCCATAAAAAACGGCTTGCCGTCCCGATGAATATATCCATTATTAACCGCGAACTTCTGCGCTGGGCCCTTGGGAATTTCAAGATTGTACAGTCTCCTGGCCAGCTTCTCATAACTCAGCTTTTCAGGATCAATTGCGACCTGCTGCTTTTCATAATCCGCCGCGCGCCGTTTCATGTCTTCCAGGGTCCCAAACCCGAGCGCCCCGATAACAAAACCATCGCGCGAAAAGTAGTGAGTCAGCGTCACCCGATTCGCACCTCTAACCGCAATCCCCTTGACATTAAACGCATACCAATGATTCAGGCCAACCGTGGTAACATCATAGACCCAGTTGCTTATGCACTGGTTATTCATCACAAAATCCACGTCCCATTTGAAATGCCAAGCCTTTTTCTCAGCATCATATTTCTTTATTTCATATCTTAACCCTGGCCATGAAGCCAGCGGCAGCCGAAAAATCTTATCCTGTAATACGGAACATTCCGGGCCAATTTCCACGCCATTGAGTTCAATTTTTAGCATGGCGTATGGATTTATCTCGTACTTTCGGGAGTCTCCTCTGGCCATGATCCATAAATACGGTTCGTCAAATTGATTCGTCATCACAAAGGTCACGGACGGCTGTTCTTTCGGAAGACGGCAATTGGCAACCTCATTGGTCGCGATAACCACCTCGCCGGTTGCCGCGCCGGACGCGCGGACGGCCGCGGACGCCATCATCATTATCACGGTCAATACCAGTCGTAGAGTGAACATAACTTCTCCTTCCGTTCTTGCGTCATTACTGCGGCCGCACATGGTTGCACGGCCCTGCCTTTTTGAATTAATTATGCGATCCAACAATTTCCTGCCACTTGCCTTCCCGTCCGCTTCTGACGGCCGCCTCGACGACCTTCAACTCATAGGCCGCTTCCCTGAAGGTCGGATAATTAACGACCGTTTTTTCGCCGGACATGTTTTTTTCAACCGCACCATAAAAATCTGAAAACAGGTTGAACAAGGCGTCATGATACCCCATGGGATGCCCGCTGGGGAGAAGCGCGTATTTCCTGGCCGCTTCCCGCTGCCAGAGCGGGGACTCCGTGAAAATTTCGTTGGCCCGGTCGCGATTGCCGACCAGCAATTCGGCGGGGCGCTCGTGGCTCCATGCGAGCGATTGTTTGGAACCGTAAATCTGCAGGTCAATTGACACCTTGCGTCCGGCGCACAGGGAACTGGTCATGAAGGCGCCCCGCGCCCCCTTGTCAAAGCGCAGCAATAGCGCGCCGTAATCGTCGAGATCGCATTTCACATCCACCATGTCTTTGGCCGTCTGCCGGGCAAAGGTGAGCGCCCCGGATTTCGGTTTTTTCCGCGTGGCATGGATTGTGCGCAAATCCGCCGTTAAACTCGTGATTTTCAACCCGGTGACGAACTGGACCAGATCGCACCAATGGCTGCCCAGATCGGCCATGATGTATGATTCCCCGCTGTTTTCCCGAGTCAGCCGCCAGTTAAAATCCGTGTTGAACAAAAGCCAGTCCTGCAGGAAGGATCCCATCACGGAAAATACCTCTCCGATTTCACCGCTCTTGATCCTTTCCCTGGCTTCCTGGATAACCGGATAAAAACGGTAACAGAAATTCACCCCAGCCTCCAGATGCTTGTGTTCCGCCAGTTCAGAGAGAAAAATTCCCTCGGCGGCCGTGAGCGCCAGCGGTTTTTCGGAAAAAACGTGCTTGCCGCATTCCAGGACTTCCTTGTTGATCCTGTGATGCAAATTGTTCGGCGTGCAGTTATGGACAACATCAATACTTTTATCCTCCAGCAGATCGCGGTAATCGGCTGTCAGCCGTTCTATGCCGAATTCGCGCGCTATTTTCTCTCCGGCCGCCGCATCGGCCTCGGCCAGAGCGGCGATTTTTACCTTCGGATAAAGCCGCAACAGTTGCGCAATCTGGACTTTTCCTATATAACCGGCCCCGATAAAAGCCGCCCGGATTGTTTTCTTCGCATGCGTTGTCATGTTTTCTCCTTAATCATTTGTATTTCCCGATATTTTTTACACTTATTGTTGTTTCCAATTACGGGGACGGGACTTCAATTGTTGGAATTCATTTTCAACCTTGTTAAGCCAATCCTGGATCTCGTCAAAATCCAATAACGGATAGATTTTGCGCGCTTGCGGCAAAGCAGCGCGATAATCGTCAATCCATTCCTGCAAAACAGCCAGATCCTCTTCCTGCGGCATCATGGGTTTATCAGCGACTTGAATATAAATCGGGCTGGTCCATGCCCTGGAACCAAAATACTTCGAATCCTTGGCCAGACAGCGCGCCAGGATCCAGCAGGTATTACTGACGCTGATTGGGACGATTTTCTGGAATTGCGCGGCGTCACCGGCTTCCAGTGCCTGAACAATTTTTCCATTTTGAATCAACTCGATCCGGCCAACGCCCTGCGAGGCATAAGCTTCGATCCGGGCGTCAACGTTGGTTTTCGATTCAAGAAAAACCACGTCGCCCGGATCCTTGCCGCCAATTTGCAGCATCACGATCGGGCCTCCGGATGCCAGCATGCTCCCTTTCATGTAAGCGCTGACGATTTCGTCCCAATCCAGCCCGGACAATTTCAGATAAACGCGGTAATTTCCCGCTGGCGGCCTGGTTTTTCCGACGCATCCCAAGAAAACATTGAGATCCGCATCGCTCGAAACTGAAACCGGCATTTTGAATCCGCAGTTGAGAAAGGCCGGATAAGCTTGATTCCACAATTTTTCATCTCCAAGATTGAAGTCCCAAAGATATCGCCCTTGTCCGAATGGTATGGCCGCGATAATATCCCGGCTGCACCAGGCCGGCGCGTTGCTGATGGCCTTGCCCTCGTGTCCATGACTGCACGCGATGGCATTCAGCCGCTGGGCTTCCAGAAAGGCAAACTTATCTCCGCGGGGCATTTCTTTGCGGGGGGTATTCCCGGTAACGTAGGGAACATGTCCGCCAAAATTACCATGACTGCGACTCTCGCCTCCATCAATTTTGGCAAGGAAATCAGGAGTCTTGACCTGATTGCTTTTTCCTTCCCACCAATCTTTCTCTTTCACGCTTATAAACGCCAACCCTTCGGCACGCCCTATCTCGCAAACCTCCGGCCAAGCCGGGAAGAGTTCCCTGACAAAATTGCCGTGTGTTCCGCAATGGAAATGGTGATCGCCGCTGAACCAGCCCTTGGCAGGCATATTGACCAAGCGTCGCAAATTGATTGTTATTTCCCGTTTCGAATTGGCGGCCAGATTTACCTCTTGCTCAAAAGGCCAATACTCAGGACCATGCAGGCAGACAATTTCAGCCTTGCCGGGAGGCAAGCTGACCGAAAAATGACCGTTGATTGCATAAAACCGGGCGGGAGAAGTCATTTCGCCGGTCTGATCATAAAACAGACGTTCCGGTCCGTAATATTTGCCATCGGACGCCTTGACGTATATTCGGGCGCTGGCCAGCCTGGCGTTTTCATCCAAGACACAACCGGTCAACACCGCGGAGCAGCCGCGGACGAACCGTTCTTTCTGGGTGGGGAACGACAATCCGGCCATTTGTTCATTTGAACTCAAACAATTTTCTTGCGCCTGTTTGGACGATAATGCCGTCCGGTAAAATTTCAGGTCGCGTATAAACCCGTTGAATTGTCCGTTGCCCTCATGCCGGCTGGTGGCTGAACCGCAGGCTATGGCGCCGATGCATAATTTCCCGCCATAACTGGCATATCTTTTCGGAATTCCTTCGGCATAAGTTTGTCCCACGGCTTTCCCATCAACGAAAAGCTTGATATGCTTGGCGGATGAATCATAGACCGCTACCAGATGCGTCCACTTCAATGGTTGTATGGAAGGGCACACGGCTTTGACGACAAAACGGCCTTTGCCTGTATTCAACAAGAACACCAGTTCCGTATCCTGGAGATATAACAGATAGCCTTCCGGGAACCAAAGAACGCCGTTGCTGACAAGATATTGCGTTCCCCTCAGGTCCGTGGGGCGGATCCAGGCTTCAATCGTAAAATCGGATTCAAAATTCAATGGCGTGCTATTGGTGATTTCCACCCAGCTCCAGGGACGGGTAAACTCCAGGCCGAAAACGCCGCTGGCGTTAGTCACCACCTCGGCATAATAAATTTTCCCGTAACCGCCATAACCGTTTCTGTCATGTGCGAGGATAGAATCATTTTCATCCAGCGGATAATCAGCCACAATAGCGTCCCGTGCGCCTTGCGACTCCCGCATCGCATCAACTTCCTTCCCTTCAACAGTCCTTGTTTGTTCCTTTTCGTTTTTTGCCCCGGCTTCTGGAACCGTCGGCACGGCGATACCGATTAATGAACAAAACAGTATTCCGAATGCCGCTTTACGAACTGTTTTGTTATACATTATTTTCAATGAAAATATCCTTTTCACCCTCTTTCTATCTCCCGCCGTTCTTAAAATCTCCATTTCGCAGGACTCTTAAATTAGGCCCCGCAAAGCGGGGCGACTATTACTTATTGCGCCGTCATCCTAAGCAGAGCGAAGGATCTCGTCAGCGGCCCAGATCCCAAACGAGATTCCCTGGCCGACGCTCCCTGGCCGGCCCGAGTCCGGCTCGGGCACAGGCGGGCAAGCCTCGCACAGCTCAGAATGACAAATTTTGAAATTCCTATGCTTCAAGTTCCCATCAAGCGATCTATAATATACATTTCCAACGCTTCGTAATCGCGCGCGGCGACAAACGCCTTGAGCTTCTTTTCGCTTAAGCCGCGCGAAATCTCCAATAACCGCAGAAATATCGCCCGACTGTTGCTCAAATGCCTGGCGGCAGCGTCGTCTTTCTGGGTGCGCATGGCTTTCACGTCCAGGCCGACAAATTCGCCTTTGCTCCCGTACCCGTATTTATCCAGCATGCGCACCTGGTTAAAGGCCCGACGCAGGTCAACCGCGCCGAATGTCTTGTCCTGGTCGAATTTGAGTCCGTTCTGGTCGTTCAGATGCACCGTCCACAATTTGCCGAACGACAGCGCAAACCCCATTTCATCCGAGGGGTCCAATCCCGCCAGGATGGCATGCGCGCTCTCGATGTTCACTCCCACCCGGTCCGGGGCGCAGGATTGAAACGCCAGCGCGATCGCATGGCCAGTGGTCGGGATATAAGTGTGGTCCATGGGTTCATTCGGTTTTGGCTCGATGGCGATTTTTATTTCCGAATCATATTCCAGCATCGCGTTCAGGGCTTCGAGAATCCGCTCCACGGCCTCCCGGCTGTCCTTGGCTTCGCGGATGTATGTTCCCTCGCGCGCCAGCCAGAGCACGATCAGTTTTGTGCCGAGGGCATTGGCAATATCAATGCAGCGCAGACTGCGCTCAATGGCGTATTTCCGGCAGGCCTGGTCGTTGGAGGTATATCCTCCATCAACGGTGCGGGGGTCCTCCCATAGCCGCGGCGCCACAAATTCAGCAACCAGGCCGTGCGCTTTAAGGTTGGCTCGTACTTTTTCGGCCTCATGGACAATTTGATGCGCGGAAAGCTTGTTCAAGCCGGGCACGGCGTCGTCGTCATGAAACTGGACCGCGTCAAACCCAAGTTTTTTGTAGAATGCGAGCTTTTTATTGAACGGGATGGACTTGCGCACCGCCGGCCCGAACGGGTCCGCGCCTTCATGCATGTTCCACGGGCCGAATGAAAACCTGAATTTTCCAGACATTTTTTTCCCTCCTATATTATGTTTTTTTTTCAGTGTCATCCTTGAGTTAAATTTTTAAATTCCGGCTCGGCGGCGCAGCTATTCAAATTCAAGCGCCCCAAAACCAAGCGGATCGCCAAAGCCTCCTCCGTCCAGATTCGGAGACCAGACGGAATATTGCACGCCGCTTTTACCGGTCGCCTTGTCCTGGTAATAATGCTCGCGGGCGACATTCATGGTCCAGGCCGCCCCCGGAGCCGGCCTGGACACGCCGAGCGTGGCAAAAGGAATTTTTACCTCCGCGGTCCAACGCCCGTTTTTCTCGTCCACCCTGACCGCATATTCCCAATCGCCGTTCCACAGCGCATCCTCCTTGCCAAACTGAGGATGCAAAGGATCATCAATGAATCCAAGCCGGCCGTCATAAAAAGAATTCGCGACAGGGTTGAAAATAAAATGATATTTTTTCTGGCGCGTTCCAAGCGGATCAAGAAAGATTTCAAGACACTCCATGATCCAGCATTGTCCGTCCCGGCCACACGGCGTAAAGTCAGCCTGCTTGATACCGGCAAACTCGCAGGTAAAAGCGAAATAGATATTCTTTTCATCATACGCAGCCTGAAAAGCCGTTTTTTCCCTCAGGGCGACTTTCATGTCCATTGCACCCAGCTGCTCCACGGGAATATTCTTCCAAACGCCATCGTCCGGAACGCCATCAATGACCGGAGGCGTTACCGCCTTGACTGCTTTAAGCGGCTTACGGCCGGCCGCCTGGCCGCCCTCTTTTTCCATATTTCTCATTTTCTTCATATCCCATGTGAATGGGGCGGCAAGCGTTCCAAGAAGGCAACCCCCCGCCTTAAGGGCATCCTTGTCAACATAAGCGAAAGGCGCGAATCCGTCCTCCATTTTTTTCTTCCATTTCGGCCCCTTGGAATCATTTTCCGCCCGCTCGTTCACAAACCAGGAATCAATGAGAGCGTTGCGCTTGTCAAGCTCGGCCTCCAGCAGGCCAAACACCGCCCCTGATCCGCTCAGGCGGTACGCCCGGTAATAGGTGAAGATTGAAACCATATTCTTGAGATAAACGAATTCCTGTTGGACCAGTTTCATCCTGGCCTGCACGCGCGGATCGTTGTCCATTTTCAACGCCTGTTTCAAACTATCCTCCATACGCAGAATAGCGGCGGGGGAGAATATATAACAAATCAGCTCTTCGGGACTGCGTTCCCATAAAATATCCTGCGCGTTGGCGCCGCCTTCTATGAAAACAGGCCTTTCACTATTTTTAAAATCCATGCGTTCATGCAAGGCGTCAAAAAACGCCTTCATCGGCGCGCAAGCCTTGCCATAGGCGGCGCGATAAAAGTCGTCCGCCAGCTTTTGCGGGTCGGCGGAAGGATCAAAAAGAAGCTTGCTGTAGACATAATACACTGGGCCTTCCAGTCCGAAGGATTCGCCAAACCCGCATTTATAAATACCCTTGACATTGTTTTCCGCGAAAAGCCGGAGCTGTCTCGCCGCGAATGCGGGCGAACGTTTGGGCAAAAATCCGACCCGGTGATATGTTCCCCAGTTATAGACATAAACCAATTTCTCGCAGGGGAATTTCTTCCACAGTTCAAAATCCTCAAACGAGTAACGGCACATCTCAATAACCACGTTGTCAGGGAATTTCTTGAATGTTTTTGGCGGTTTGGCGGTGGGGCCGTAGGAAAGAATCACCACTTTTTTGCCCGGCCGGCGTTTTTGCATCTCCTCGGCCAGTTTGCGGTGCACAATCCACAACGCCTCGGGATTAAGATATTGCGGCAAATCGCCGGTGCCGTCATACTGCCGGCAATGGGCTGTAAGCGCCTTGCATTTGTCGCACTCACAGGCGCGATATCCGTCGGTCTGGGCCAACTGCACCCGTTCATATCCAAGGTCAAGTTGCTTTTCCATTTCTTTCAGCATAAGCTCCTGCACCTCGGGGTTGGAGATGCAAAGGTGCTCGCATTTTTCCCCGGGACTGCGCTTCCCGCCGATGAGCGCAAAATACTCGGGATGCGTTTCGGCGTACTTTTTCACCGGCACCGCGCTATAATAGGAATGTCCGCCGTAACACGCATAAAACACCATATCAAGCTGATTGTTGGCGATATTAATTCTCTGTTCGCTAAGCACCCTCCAGCCGCCAGAGCCGCCATAGAAACGGCCGTAACAATATGGAATTTTGGGAGTGGCGACAACGTTCAACCCCGCATCCACCGCGAGTTCCGGCAGTTTGGGAACATATAATCCGTTTGTACCGGGAAGAAGAAACCGGACCCCGACCTCATCCTCAAGAAAAGACGTAACCGCCTTGAAAGTACCCAAATATTCTTTATCATCCCGGTTGGTGATATTGGCCGAGGCATCCAGTCCGGCCAGAAAAAGGTCTTTCCCGGCCACCCGCTTGCAAAAATTCCATTCCTTCAACTTGTCCACCGGCACACCGGCGCCCATGGCCGCCTTCGTTTTACCAAGATAGATATGCGGCTTATCAACCGGAGCTTCCGCCTCTTTGCAAACCGGCAGTTTGCATCCCGCGGCCTCCTCCAGGATTGTTTGCAGAAGATCGGCGGCCTTTTTTACGCGATCCCGGGGATCATCCCCGTCCGGAACAACGATGACATAGTCCGATGCTCCGTTCGTTGCCAAGATGATTTCTGGTCTGGCAGCAACATCCTTTGGTTCACTGCCGGCAATTCCACCGACGTTATCGGCCTGCGCGCAAATGCCGGCGCAAAATGCGCAAATTGAAACAACAAGTCCACGCAAATAATATTTTTGCCGCATCGTCATATCCTCCTCATTCAGATTTCTTTTTCGTTTCCGTTTGGCAGACCGGCATGGCGCCGATAGTCGTGCCATTTTCACCGGCGCCAATATTCGGGCTGTCCGGCAACAGGCGAAAATCGAATTCCAGCAGGTTGCAGTAGCGCGGATCAGCCCAGATGGAATGTTTTTCCTGGCCGGAGAAAGCCTGCCAGTCTTCAAAGGTAGAGGCGATAATGTAAGACGTGCCGCGATCTTCAGCAGGAGTGGCGGTATCGGGAACCCATCGGTAACGCAATACGGACGGACCTTCCCACCCCTCTTCGTCGGGGCTTGGCATGTCATCCGCTTTCACGGAATCGCTCCAAGGGGAACGTTTGTTTCCTCCGTACACACTTCCAGGACGCAGGAACGTTCCGTCGGAACGCAATAAAATGGCGACAGCCTTGCTGGCGCCTCTGGCTGACGGCAGGTTCGACGCAGCGCCGGGGTCACCCCGCCAATACCCATAGTACAAATGTGCGCCCAAATTGTTGTAATCAGCATCAAATGATTTCAGTTTCAGACCGTTGGTATCCGCGGCGCCGACATTGATCTGGTAGGCATAGTTGCCGACATAATTGATGGAATTATTCCGGACAACGGTTCCCTGGATTGAGGAACCATTAAAACAAAGGCCGCCGTGGGAAAACGCCCTGAAGGTATTGTAGACCAGACGCGAGCGCGGCGAGTCGGACAGTCTCAGGGCGATGTCCAGACGGAAGAGAAGGCTTCGCTCCAGGACAAATCCCGGCGATTTGTCGGCCACGACGCCGATCCCGCCGACACGGCCTTCCCCCCAGCGCAACTCGTTCCATATCTTGCATTCGCGCACCGTGACATGAGGGGAATTCTCCAGGAGGATGGCGCTGTGACTTCGGTCGCCGAACCAGCGCAGTTCAAACCCCGCGATTTCCACATGGGAAGCGTTCTTTACCCGGAACAGGGCGTTGCTCACCCGGTTCTGACCGTCAAAAACGGTTTTCCATTTATCCCTGGCCTGGATAATGAGCGGAGCGCCATCAACGCCCCCGCGGGTGATCAACGCGCCTTCCGGATACAGTCCGGGCATAACCGTCACCCGGTCGCCGGGCAGCGCCCGGTCCACGGCATACTGCAGCGTGCGCCAGGGGCGCTCCGGCGCCCCGCCGGTTTCCACGTCCACACCCGCCGGATCAACGTGGTACGTCTGCGGTTTGCCGGCAAGATGAAACTCGCCCGTGAATTCGTGCGCTGTTTTTCCCTTGTGATCGGCAAGGCGGACACGAAAATACCATAACTGATTCGGATCATGTCCGGGAAGCAGCGCACCCAGAACGTGTTCGCGCGCGGCGGCCCCTTTCTCCCCGGGATTGGCGGTTCCGCTCAACAAGAGAGGCATGCCATAGTTTCGATTGGTGCCATATTCTCCACCCGCATAACATTCCACGTCGGTCACAAAAGAGATAACCACTCCATGGCTATTAGTGCGCAGGACCGGCCCTTCCACGAGTTTGGGCGGCGCCAGCGCCGCCCGCACGCGGATCACGCCCGGCTCGCTCCAGTTGCCCTCATCATCCGCAACACGGATACTGAGGGGGAACACGCCGGCATCGGCGCTCAGGCGGACGGGGAAATCCTGCGCATAAGGCACAGGATCACCCCACGGTTCATCGCCAATGCGCAAGCGCATTTGGGTCACCCGCCCGGCGGCGTCATGAGCTCGTACGCGCACCGGGAACTCACGCCGTGAAACCATGAAAAGCGGCGGGGCATCCGCCTTGTCCTTCACAGAAACCAGCGCAGGCTGTTCGGCAAGGTCAAGAACCGGCGGATTTGTGTCCTTGAAGTTTTCAGGAACCAACCCAAGCGCACCGGCGGGCT